>JACCDX010304990.1_pt1 | contig 193658 bp, 161 predicted proteins | sample 7449681 | NCBI WGS metagenome assembly JACCDX01 (sample SAMN15323450, study PRJNA562643) | freshwater metagenome | isolation source: river surface water | place: USA:Blue River Watershed | collected 2017-08-18 | reverse complement strand
TTATGATTTTATTTTTGGACAAAATCGCGAAGGAAACTTTCAACTTTTGCAGCAAGCTTCCAAGAAATTTGGTTTTGAATTAAATCAAATTTCTGCACTTAAAGAATCAGAACAAATCTGTTCTTCGAGCCTAATTCGTAAGTTTATTTCTGAAGGAAAAATTGTGGAAGCGAATAGATTTTTAGGAAGAAATTTTACAATTTGCGGCAATGTTACATCGGGTAGAAAATTAGCTAATCAACTTGGTTTTCCAACTGCTAATTTATTAGCTAAACCCCATATTATTAAACCAAAATTCGGAGTTTATAAAACACTGACTTTTATTCCATCTTTGGGGAAAAAATTTCCTTCAATTGCGAATTTTGGAGTGAAGCCAACGATTGCCGGAGATTTGATACCATTGCTTGAAACCCATATTTTGAATTTTGATCAAAATATTTATGGCAAAAAAATTGAGGTGGAGTTTTTGGATTTTGTGAGAGAGGAGAAGAAGTTTGGATCGTTAGATGAACTAAAAGAGCAGATTAAGAAAGATCTAAAAAGTTTGTAAAAACTGGACCCCGTAATTCGACGGGGTGACAACTAGAGTTTGGAGTACATTTTCCCAACTTGTCACCCCGTCGAATGACGGGGGATAATTACATATTCTTCAAACCAACACGGAAGTAAGCATATCCGGTAATCACAGTTAGAACAGCAGCAACGCAGAAAAGAATTTTTGCCAAGAAAACTGTCAAAATTATCAGAGAAAATTTAACGCCAATTTCCATCCAATTTCCGATCAAATAATAGAAAGTATAATCAGTTCCATTTTCACCAAGTAACAAACCAGTAATTGCAACCATCTGCACCATAGTTTTGTATTTCGCCAATTTGCTTACCGGAACGCTGACATGAAGCTCTGCCAAAAATTCGCGCAAGCCAGAAACTAAAACTTCACGACAAATAATAATAAGACCAGGAACCAATATCCAAAAGCTACGGTTGCTAAAATTTATCAGCATTACAATTGCAACAATCACCAATAATTTATCAGCGATTGGATCGAGACAACGACCAAAATTTGATTGAACTTTCATCACTCTGGCAAAATAGCCGTCGAAGTAATCAGTAATTGCAGCAATGGCAAAAAGCGTTGCGGCAACGACGTTTGACACCATTCCCGGAATATAAAAGGACAGGATCAAAACAGGAATGATCACAATACGAAATGTTGTGAGAAAATTAGGAATTTGCTTGAACGACATTGAAAAGAAAATTTTAGATTTACGATTTCAGACTCTTAAAATCTGAAATCGTAAATCTAAAATTATTTCTTTGCGATCGTTTCAATTTTCATCTTGGCTTCTTCTAATCTTTTTGAGCAATGTTCTTTTAAGGCCATTCCTTCTTCGTATAAATCAATCATCGAATCGAGGTTAATTTTTTCTGAAGATAAGATTTCGACAATTTCTTCAAGCCTTGCTGCAGCTGACTCGAAATCCATCTTAGAAACTTTTTCCGCGAAATTTTTTGGAGATTTTTTGGTCATATTATTTCATGAAATCAAATAGCGGAATTGAACCGCCTTCTTTATCAGAAAGACGAATTGGATATTGGTCAGTGAAACAAGCATCGCAATATTGAGGATTCTCTTGGTCACGTTTGGCATTTTCAATCGCACGATAAAGACCATCAATCGAGATGTAAGCAAGTTTATCAACTCCGATCATTTTAGCGATTTCGTCAATTGAATGATTAGCAGCGATCAAATCTTTTTTGTCTGGAGTATCAACGCCATAGAAGCACGGAGCAACTGTCGGAGGACAAGCAATCAACATATAAACTTCTTTCGCACCAGCATCGCGCATCATTTGGACAATTTTTTTCGAAGTAGTTCCGCGCACCAAACTATCATCGACCAGAATTACTTTTTTACCCTTCACTACTTCCAAGTTAGCGTTATGTTTCAACTTCACACCAAAGTGACGAATTTTGTCGGTTGGCTCAATAAAAGTTCTACCAACGTAGTGGTTGCGGATAATTCCAAGTTCGAAAGGAATTTTTGATTGCGCGGCATAACCAATAGCTGCCGGAACCCCTGAATCTGGAACTGGAACTACAACATCAGCATCGATTTGAATTTCTTTGGCTAATTCCATGCCAATATTTTTGCGCATGGCATAAACGTTCTTGCCTTCAATGGTACTGTCAGGACGAGCGAAATAGATATATTCAAAAATACAAAACTTCGAAGGTTTTACTTCAAAAGGTTGCAATGATTTAACTCCTTCTTTGTCGATGATGACCATTTCTCCATGCTCAACATCACGCATAAATTTTGCGCCAATAATATCGAAAGCGCAGGTTTCAGAAGCTACAACGACTGAATCACCCAAAGTTGCGATTGAAAGTGGACGTACACCATTTGGATCACGAATTGCGATGATGCCATCTTTATGGATAATCACTAAAGAAAATGCGCCTTCGATTTGTGAAACTGCATCAATAATTTTTTCGTTCAAAGTGGCCTTTTGGCTAAGAGCAATCAAATGGATAATGACTTCGGTATCCATTGTTGATTGGAAAATCGCACCACGTTTGATTAAGCGGTTACGCAAAAGATTAGCGTTAGTCAGGTTACCATTATGAGCTATCGCTAAAAAACCGAAACTAAGTTGAGCATAGATTGGCTGGCAATTTCTCGCTGATTTTTTACCGGCAGTTGAGTAGCGCACATGCCCAATTGCTGAAGTACCTTCAAGTTTCTTAGCAATTTCCGGAGAGTTAAAATTATCAGCAACTAAACCTTCAGCAAAATGTGCCGAGAAGCATTCTCCTGACATTGTAACAATACCTGCAGATTCTTGACCGCGATGTTGTAAAGCGTGAAGCCCGAGTGCTGTATTTACAGCAGCATCAGCGCTGTTATGGATGGCAAAAACTCCGCACTCTTCGTGTAATTCGTCGAACATAAATTATTGATTATTGAACAGTATCGTAATTGGCGCGTGACATGATGTATTTGTAAACGATCAAATTTTCCATGATTCGTTGTACATAATTTCTGGTCTCAGAGTAGCTGATAAGCTCAATCCAATCAACCACTTTATCGAGATCTTTTTCTTTGCGTGGATCATAATATTCGTTAATCCAACGTTGAGCAGCATTTGGACCAGCGTTGTAAGATGCAATCGCCAACATTTCTGAGCCATCAAAACGATCGATCAATTTTTTGATGTAGAAAGTACCAAGTTTAACGTTGTACGGAATATTAGTCGCAAGCTTGTGCTGATCGTAAGGAATCCCCATATCCTTAGCGACTAGTTTTGCCGTTGCAGGCATTAGCTGCATAAAACCAAGAGCACCAACATGACTTACGGCCAAAGGAGCAAAACCACTTTCTTGTTTTACGATTGCATGAACCAAAGGAGCAAATTCATCATTTGGAACTTCTTTAACAATTTGGAACTTATCTTTAATGAAGAAAACATTTTTCCTCGCTGCAGTACGAGAAATTTTCACATCCATTTGACGATCACCAAGTTCGTTAACCACTTTCATGATTACGGCAATTTGTCCGTCAGTTTTGGCATTTTCAACTGCATAATCAAAGATCTTGGTAGCGTTTTTCTTATCGCCAGTTAGAGCAAGTAAATAAGCGGTTTTTACAACTTTTGACGCTGAAATGTTTTTCATATCGCTGACCATAATATCAGGATCTTTAGGCAAAACGATATCATATTGAGCGTTCAAACTATCAAGAGCGCGATGTTTGTTAATTCCGAGCTGGCCGTAGAAGAATAAAGGATATTTTGCTGCGACCTTATACCATTCGGTCGCTTTTTTCTTATCACCATTTGCTTGAGATGCCATACCAAGCCAATAAGCAGCACGAGACAAGGTAACTGGTTGAGAAACATTTTTGTAAAGATTGTCAAAATGTTGATAAGCATCTTTTGGTTTATCAAGGAAGCGTAGTGCAATCCAACCAGACATCCACTCAGCTTCCCAAAAGTCAGAAGCAGTTACTGGAAGTCCGTGTTTTGCAACTAAAACGTAAGCCGCTTTGTAATTCTTTTTCTTAATCATTTCACGAGCGTAAAGACGACGTAAACTCCACCATTTTTCTGGATATTTTGGCTTAGCTGGAAGGTCGATCATCACTTCCAAAAGATCGTCGATCTTATCTTTACTTTTGTACCAAATGATACGGCGATAAGAAAGATTTTCATTCCCACGTAACTTTCTTGGGACTGAAAGAACTATGTTATCAATATATTTTGGAGAATCTTGCATCTCGATAATTGCATCGAATAGCTTCTGATAGTCTTCATCGACAAAAGGCATAATTCTTTTAGCATCAGCAATTTTGTTATCCCAAAGCAAGCGATCAATACGATTGATGTAATCATTAGCCGTAATCTGATTTTGATATTTGCTGATAAAGTTTTTCTCTTCTTCAGCGTTAAAATTTTCCTTAACCCAGATTGATGAAATTAGCTCGTTGATTTCTTTTTCGAGTAAAAACTTTTTCTCCTCTGAACCTTTGAAACGAGCTAAATAAGCGATACGAGATTGCAAAAGATAGAGTTTTGATTCTGTAGTTCCTGCTGGATTTGATTTGAAATATTGTTCGCTCGATTGGTAAGGAATTTTGTTAGCAACAGCGACTTTTTCAGCATTGCGCTTGATATCGTTAATGTTCGGAAAATATGGATTGTCACTTACGAAGCGCGAGATGTCACTGAAGGAAATGTTTTTCGAATTGATAGATCCGCTGAATTTATTCCACAAAATGATGTCGGTTACTGCATCGGCAAAGCCAGGTTTCAATTTAATAACGTCTTCTGATTCCTCTTTGGTTTCTGCAGCTTCTCTGATTCTGAGATCATCAGCATATTTTAAGGCTTCTGAATAGTTATCGTTTTGCAAAGAAACGCTAATTTTTTTCAAATAGTCTAAATCTTCTTCGGTAATTCCTTTCCACAGTTTCTGAGTAATAGTTTTATTGGCGCCCCTTACTTTTAAAGCCCCTGATTGAATTGAAACTGACTTTTCGGGTTGCGGCGCTTTCTCAACTTTTGGTTCATCGGCAACAATTTCAATTTTAGTTTTTTTAGATTTTTCGGAAGAGGATTTTGTAGCTGATTTTTTTGGCTTAGCTTTTATATGACGCGGGGTTGTTTTGTTTTTTACAGCCTTGTTTTGAGTTTTGGTTTGAGGCGTTTTTGAAGAGGTTTTTTTGGTATTACTAGATTCTGCAGCAACGCAAATGGAAGTCGCCAGAAATAATACTGCTAGTGATTTGAGAAATAATTTAAAGGCAGCGTCTAATCTTGGCACTTTTCTAAGGAGTTTTTGTAATTTTAATTTCGGGAAGTTTTCTAAAAAAGAAGAGCAGTAATTACTTAAAGTTTTTTTTAAAAAAACAAACCAAAAAATAATCGAAAAAACCGTAAAAATGATCTGATCAAATTTTACTTTTCATTTTTAAAATCACCTCATAGTTTTGGCGAAATAAATTCCCTCCTGTTTTTACAAAAATTCAAAATCAGAAATGCGCTTCTTAGTAGAATTACAAATCAAATTTTCCTGTGAAAAAATCGGCACTGACGAGTTCGGAAACGAATATTTTCAACACAAAAAAAACGGTAAAAGATTCGTAATCTACAAAGGAATTGTGGAGCCTTCAAAAATTCCTGCTGAATGGCATGGCTGGATTCATCACAACATTAAACATCCACCAACTCACAGCAAAACTCACAAATATCATTGGCAAAAAATTCATTTACCTAATCTGACTGGAACTAAAAATTCTTATGCTCCCAAAGGACATCTTGCTTCTGGCGGGATTAGAGAAGAAGTAAGCTCAGATTATGAAGCTTGGAATCCTAACGAACAAAACCCCAACCATTAAATTATGAAGAGAAATAACTATTTCGAAATAATCGTCGGAACCTTCGTTCTTCTTTCCGCTGTATTTTTCTTCTTTAGCTCTTTCAAGAATTCGAAAGTTAGCACCAATCAAGGTTATAGCCTAATCGCTAAATTCGATAATATTGATGGCATCAACGCGGGCAGCGATATCAAAATTTCTGGTGTAAAAATTGGCACTGTTGCTGAGCAATTTCTTGATGAAAAAACCTATCGTGCCACTTTGAAGTTAGTAATTGATAATGAAGTAAAACTATCTTCCGACTCTTCGGCAAAAATTTCTTCCGAAGGACTTCTGGGATCAAAATATTTATCAATTGAACCTGGCGCAGACGAAGAATTTTTGAAAGATGGAGAAGAGATAAAATTCACTCAATCTTCCGTAAATTTTGAAGAGCTTCTGGGTAAATTTATTTTCAGCGCAAATTCCGATAAACAAGATGAGAAGAAATAAGAAAAACCTTCTGGCAATTACTTTTGCTGCATTTTTTTTGTTGATAAACTCACAAAACCTTGCTGCCCAAAGTAATAACGCTTCTGCAACAGAAATGGATGGCGATGCTGATGCCGAAGGAACTGTCGAGGTTTCCAAAGGAAAAGATCAAATAGGTTACACAATAAACAAAGCTGACCCTTCTAGATTTAATACTGTCGCAATCATTCAAGGTCTAAATAAAATTACCGCTAAAACTTCAATTCTTGAAATTAAAGTTGGAGACACCATCAAGTTCGGTAAGCTAACTGTCACGGTCCATAAATGCTGGCAAGCACCGCTTGATCAAAAACCTGATAGTAAAGTATTGATGGATATTTACGAAAACGATAACGAGGAAACTAAAAAAAGAATTTTTTACGGTTGGATGTTTGCTTCCAGCCCTTCAATTTCAGCTCTAGAACACCCAATTTACGATATCACTGTTGTTGGTTGTAAAAATAAATAAGCGTTTTCCTCAGCCTAGCGATGGATAACCAATCATTCAAATAATTAACCGTATGATTAAAATCTCTCCTTCAATTCTTTCTGCTGATTTTTCTAAACTCGGTGAAGAAATTACCGCAATTGAAAAGGCTGGAGCTGATTATATTCACATTGATGTGATGGATGGCAGTTTCGTTCCAAATATCACAATCGGCAATGAAGTTGTAAGATCTTTACGTTCTGTAACTCCTCTGCCCTTCGACGTTCATTTGATGATTAACAATCCTGATCATCATGTTGAAGCTTTTGCCAAAGCTGGGGCAGATATTATCACAATTCACGCTGAAGCTTCAATTCATCTCGATCGCAGCCTTTCTTTAATTAAATCGTTTGGCAAGAAAGCTGGGGTTTCGTTGGTACCATCAACTCATGAAAATACTTTGGATTATATTTTAGACAAACTTGATTTGATCTTGGTGATGACTGTAAATCCCGGATTTGGTGGACAAAAGTTTTTGGATTCTCAGCTGCAAAAAATCGAAAATATCCGTAAAAAAATTGAAAAATCTGGCAGAAAAATTGAGTTAGAAGTTGATGGCGGAATTAATCCCCAAACTTCTAAATTAGTAACTCAAGCCGGCGCTGATGTTTTGGTTGCTGGTTCATACATTTTCGGATCAGGAAATTATTCTGACGCAATCTCAAAAATTCGTTCTTAGATGAAATATATCGTTTACGGTCTTGGAATATCTGGTACTGCAACTGCAAAATTTCTTACTCAAATTGGTGAAAACGTAATAGCAACTGACGATAATGAAAAAGCAATTGAAGATGGAGCTAAAAAGTTCACTGACCTCAATTTTCAGAAAGCTGACGAAATAAAATACGATAAAGAAACAGTAATAAGCTTCTCTCCCGGCATTCCACTTCATCATCCAAAACCACATAAAATTTTAGAAATTATCAAAAATTCTGGCGCTGATTTAGCTTGCGACATTGAGATTTTTTACCGCAAAAATCGTGCAAATAATTTTATCGCGATCACCGGAACTAATGGTAAATCTACAACTACAGCTCTGAGCGGATTTATTTTTAAAGAATTAGGATTGCCTTCGGAAATTGGCGGAAATATTGGCGTTCCTTGTTTTAACTTACCGCAAAATCAGAAAGATTTTACTTATATTTTTGAAACTTCGTCTTTCCAACTTGATTTACTTTCACAAAGCCATTTTGGAATTGCGGCTCTTTTAAATATTACGCCAGATCACATAGATCGCCATGGCTCGATGAAAGAATATATTGAGGCCAAAAAAAGAATTTTCAGAAATCAAACCGAAAATGATTTCGCCTTGATTGACGTTGATAACGAAAATTCACGTATCGTTTTTGAAGAGCTAAGAAATGATAAAAATTTTAGCGCTACTCTGATCCCGATCTCGACCAAAAAAATTCATGATGGTGGCGTTACTCTTTCTGGCGGAAAATTAATTAACAAAATCAAAGACGCTGACTCGAATTTAGAATTGAAATCAGATTTTTTACGCGGTGATCATAATGATCAAAATATGGCTTTTGCTTTCGCTGTTGCCTACTGCCATCTAATAAAAAACAAAATCAACAAATCCGAAAACGATATAATTTCAGCAATCAAAAAATTCACGGGATTGCGTCATCGCATGCAATTACTTGGAGAAATTGACGGTATCAAATTTGTTAACGACAGCAAAGCAACTAACGCCGAATCAACTGAAAATGCTCTTAAGGCTTACGATAATATTTTTTGGATTTTAGGTGGAAAACCAAAAGATGGCGGAATCAAAATTTTGCAACCTTACTTTTACAAAGTTGTTAAAGCATTTTTGATTGGTGAAGCGACAGAAGAATTTGCAACAGTTTTAGAAAAAAATTCGGTAGAATTTATAAAATGCGGCGATTTAAAAAATGCCATTGCACAATCTTTCAGCGAAGCAAAAAAGCATGGCTTAAAAGAAAAGAACATTTTACTTTCGCCCGCCTGTGCTTCATTTGATCAATGGAAAAATTTCGAAGAAAGAGGCGACTTTTTCTGCAAAACTTTTGATGAATTACAAAATTCCTAAACCAAACAAACAGCAAATTAAAAAAACAGCCTCTTGCTTAACCGTTCTTGCTGCATTGTTTTTAGGACTTTCCTACTTTTTCCATTCTGAAAAAACTGTCAGCGCACTTCCTTCTTGTGTCGGTTACACGGGAGTAAAAAGTCCTGGAATAAACTGCGTTTACCCTTCTTGCGCTACCGTATCTTCACCATCTCCCGGCAGTAACTGTCTTCCGAGCTGTGCTTCTTTGACCGCCGCCACTTCGACTAATGGTTCGGCAACTCCATCACCTGGTGTTAACTGCTATTATCTTAACCTTCCACTTTGCACTGCAACCAGCTATTCGGTCTCGATTACTGATACTGGAGCAATTCCAAGCCCGCGTTCAAATTGTGCTGATGCAATTGATTTACCTTTATGTTGGCAAATGACTCCTGCTACAGGTGGTAGCAATCCGCCAACAAGTTGTATTAATGAGTGTGATAAAAACACAGTTCTAACCGATACTGCAACATCAGGACATAACGTAAGCTGCGTTAGATTTTGCGATAATCTTCCAGCTGGAATGACAGCAAATCCAAGAACCAACTCTTCAGCTGGAAATTGCGTCTATAGAAAATGTCACCAATTAGCTACTGGTACTTTACCAACTTCTTCCAACTGTTCTAAATCAGCTTGTAATCTCTTAACACCTGATGAGCTAGATGATACTAGAATGCAAGATGAATCCGATGCTAATTTTGCTGAATATTGTGACGGCAGTTCAGTTAAATGTTACAACTTCACCGCTGCCCAACTTCCATACACCAGATTCCGTTATACTAATACAATGTGTCAAATTCACTCTTGTAAGCCTGACACAACTTCTTGTGGCAGAAAAGATACTTGTACTGGATTTACTTTAGGAAGCATGACGACAGATGACACCCAGAATGTTTCTTGCAATACTACCTCTCTTACTTTTTCCGATGGTTCAGTAATGCAATATCCGGATCTTTATTCGAAATATATCAACATCGGACTTCCAATAACTGATACCTCACTTTGTACTCCCGTTGTCTGCAAACCAACAGTTTATGTTCCTTATCCTTGTAGTGGAACTCCTGCAACTACAAGGCATGCAAGCTGTGATTCTACCGGTGACGGTTCCGTTTGCGGCACTACTGCCTGCGCTGAAGGAACTTACTGTAGAAAAGATTTAGGATATTGTTATCAAACGATTGATTGTAACCTTGCAGCTAATTCATCTAATGCTTCATGTCTAACAAACACTGCAAGTGATCCTAGTGGTCAAGTTAACTTGGCCGATGATACTAATTCTTGGTTCTATCGACCAGTTCCTCCTAATAAAGCTTACAAAAATAACGATCCATCTCAGGGTTATAGAAACGCTGGGTTTTGCTATTCTAAAACTGACATGAAAACTCAACCAGATAGCCGTCCCGCAAATGGATGTGATGATGGTAGTAAATGGGGTTGCGAAACTAGAGTAGATCTTGGACTTTTCACCATCTATCTCGGTTATTTTCATATGCAATGGGGTCCAGATGACATTACCAGATCACCAAAAATGTGTGATGTTCCAAAGAATGGTTTCCGCGGTACCGGATATCTTTATCTTTGCGGAAACTCACAAAATCTTTACGCTAAAATTAGCGAAAAAACTGCCTATTATGAAGGTTACGTACAAACACAATTTATGGACGATTCCGATACTTTATCGACCGTTCGAGTTTGTTTAAGATTCAAGAATACCATTCGTCCAGACGACGTTACTATGAGCGACTCAGAAACATGTGGCAGCAGAGAATGTGCTGTTTCTTGTGCGTTTGGACTTTGTAAAGGACAAATTTGCGGCGAGGAAACTTGTAGAAGCTTACAGGTTCAATATTCTAATTCCAAAGAATGTGTTCTAGATAATGACATGTTCCTTAACAATGATGATAACAGAAAATGCGCTGCAGTTATTGATAATTTCCTTCGTGTCAGAGCTGTACAATACGGACACAGAATTTGCTCCTTTATCGATGTTAAAGGTACATTTGCCTACAATAAAATTTACTATGATGGTAGTGAGAAGCTCGATAACGGTGTAACTTGCGTTTCTGGAAGCTATGACCCGAACACTGGAAATTGCAGCGGAGGTAAAAATACCAATGATGATTATACCTTAGCAGATAGATGGCGTACTGCTCTTAAAATTAGATATACTGGCGGCAACGTTTCAAATAATGGCGTTTGGGGATTTTATCAGAAAGATGGTAAATTCATTAAAGCTCAAGAATGTGTCCAAGTACCACTTACAACCGCACCACCTGATTTATATAACCTTGGAACTGTTAAAAATTCACTCAAACTCTTTGCCCCTCCTTTATTTATAAGATCGGTGCATACAACAAGAGGTGGAGGAAATGCAACTGATGCCACTTCTTCTTATCTAGGTACAACTGATTTTCTAACTCCTGAAATTGTAGTTCAATTTGGCACTACACTAAAAACTCTAAGCTTAGGAACTGGATTCAGCGGATATGAAGTTGTTAAAGATCCTCAAAGCTACGCCCTTGACTCTACTGCCATGAAAACTGTAGTTAATGGTATTACTTACTCTGCTGGCGTACTTATTAAAAAAGAAATCGATTCTACCACAAATCAGCCAACAGTTTGTTTGTATCAAAGAGTCTCTGATACCGCTGGATTTGCCGATATTAAAATCTCTTGCACCAACAGAACCTCACCAGACATAAACAATACTGGAAGTTCTTATGCTACTACGGTTGCCCTCAGAAAAATATTGATTTCTAGTTCAACCTCTAACGCCAACGTTCTTAATAACGGAGTTTATGGTGATTCAAGCATCTCCTTAAAGTACTGCCCTGATGCTTCTTGTACCAATACTAATACTTTAACATTCATTAATACCGACCCTACAACTCCAACATGTATTGGTGCTAATGAAAATAATTTTGAGAAATACAAAATCTGTGCTCAGCGCGACATTTGTACTAAGCTCTGGAAAGAATGTATGGAGAATGAAATTGCCATTCAAAATAACGGTTTAACCAGCGCCACAAATGCGATTCGTACAGACTGCAAAGCGATAGCAACTAATTGTAATGCAAGAAAGGGTATTACCACCATATCAGATTCATTGATTGACCAAGCTGGAACAGCTGCTGGAGATCCTGACGCTTATGGATGGTTTAACGAATTATGTATAGTTTCAGGTTTCGAAAAGAAGCTTGGTAAGGTTTACGGCAAAAATTCTTCAACTGGTATGGGTAAATGTCTTCTAGTCGCTGGCTCTCCAGCGTCTTGTAATAGCGGTGGAAATGCGGCGGCTGGATGTTATTGCCAAGATGCAAGTTCAGGAACCACAGTCAATGGATATACAATCCGTACACAAACACCGCGTGAAGCAGGTCTTTGTGTTGATCTACCAACTCCACAAGTTTGCAGCTCTGTAAATTATGGAGGAGATAGCTTCAACTCATCTTCCATCGATGGTACTGCTTATGTCAACGATACACCGCCAGGCACAGTTAATAATCACCATAACAGAAGAAAACTATCAGACGTTTCTTCGTCGACAGGTATTGATGGTGGTCATGGTGAATATCCATCAGCAGTTGTTGGCATGAATGGAGTGGTCGGAACTTGTAACGGATTCTGGCAGATGAATGGAAATATCCCTCCGAAAATGAATTGCACCCTTTCTGGATCTACAGCAAAATGGAGTGGCGTTACTTCATCATCAACCTCAGCTTCTTGTGTACGTTATTATTGTTCAGCAATTAGCACAGGTGGTTCATCTTCCGAGTCTGATGCAAATGGTAATTACCCTAACCCTAACTATACTGCTGCAGGTGAAACTTCGGATTCAATTAACGAATCTAGCAATTATTATAGCGCTGTAACTCTAGGAACAAAAGGAGCTTCAAATGGCTATGCAGTATGGCCACAGAGTACCCCGGATAATGACTTTTTGAGAAATGTATCTTCAACTGCTTGTATTACTGGTTATAGTGGAACACCACCAAGAAGAGGATGCAACCAACTTGGAATTTGGAAACCAGTAAACTCGGTCTGTAACAGAATTATGTGCCCAGCCATTGCCCCTCCGTTTAACCCTACATCCACAAATGGTAGCGGCGGTGGAAGCGGTTGGACTGATTGGAATTTATCTAGAGGTGCTACTTTTGGTGTAGCTGTATATCCAAACGATGTTTATAGCGGAACTACCTTAATTCACTATGCTGGGGAACCTATTTTAACTAGCGGTAGATATACAACTTACAGTACTCCAGCATCACGAAGCACATCTGCCGCAACTCCAGGATCTGTCAGAAAGGGTTATTGTAACACTCGCCTAGGTTACTTCCAACTTGGACCTAATCCACCTCAAGCGACCTGTCAATCCAATGGAACCTGGAGTGCAATCCAAAATCCATGTGTAACTTCATGTGACGCAGTGGATACTGCTACTGGTTTATCAGGCAACCATGGTAATGCTACCTGGACAAGAATGACCAATGTTCCTGTCGATGGCAGAACCACTTGCCAAGCTGGAGATTGCAATGGAGGTACTTGTGTTAATGGTACTGGTGGTAATCCAGCAGTTTGTGTGTCTACAGGAAGCTGTATCTCACCTTACGTAAAATATCCTTACACACGTTTAAAAGATGATTCAGGAACTGCTATCACCCCTGTTCCAACAGCTTCATCTTCTGGTACAGAATCAGCACCTCGTAGATCATGTAAGCTTACTGCAACTGCCACCGGTAGTTTCGCAAGTGTTTGGACTGACACTTCTTCAACCTGTGTCAACCAATGCCCTGGTTATAATATAGATCCACGAGAAGGAGTTGGAGCATCAAGTTATAGAATCCGTGGTAATATTCCTGTTACTATTAGATGGAATACAGTTAACGGTGGAGAAACCGATATCCAAACTATCGCTTATAAAGCAGATGGCTCTATAGTACCTAGCGACGGCGATAGTAATCCAGATAACAATCCATTTAACAAAGAAAAACAAACTGCTGCTGATTATTCTTCATCAACTAGAACTAATGGTTACTTCATTGTTACAAGATACTGTAATCCATCAACTTATGTTTGGAATAACCCGGTGGTACAATGTGCTAGAAATGGTGGCGCTATAAATAATGCTGTACTTGGCTCAGCAATTGGCAGTCCTTATACTACAACTTCTCTGTTATCATCTTATGTTGCTGCTGGTAGCAGCACTACAGCAGGATCATGCTCTACTGGTTATGGTAGTTCTTCATTCCCTACATTCCAATGCAACTCCAGCACTTATCTTGATCAATATTACTACAGCAAAACATCAGGTACTGATTGCGCAGTTTTGACCTGTAGCGCCGCCGCAAATAGTGCAACGGTTACAAGCGGCAACTCTTATTATCAATATAGCGGAACTGCACCAACTTTATCTGGTAATGTTGGTGACACATATTCTCTAAAATGTAATGCAGGATATGAATATTCTAGCGAAACATCTGGAGATGGCACTTGCAATCAAGACTCCGGAGCTGCACCAGCTCCCTCAATAGTTTGCGTTGCCAGTGGCAATTCTGCATCTTGGACTAAATATAATGACTGTGATGCCTGCCAATCATGTACTAGTGCGACTAGCATTCTAGCTAATAGCTCTGGCGTTGGTAATGGAGATGCTTCTCCATCACAGAGTTGGGTTGGAGCAAATTCTACAACCGTTAGATTCTACAGCTCTGGTCAACAAAATTGTGGTAGTAATCAGTTTGACAGAGAGCTAAATTCTTTCATGGATAAATGCACCCCAAGCATCTTTAATAATAGCAGTGGATCCTGCGTTAGGATGGGCTTTACAGACACAGAGTCTTGTAAAAATAGTAGTGGTAACACTCGCCATACTGATACTAGTGCTTATGTAGATATTAAGTGTGTTGACGGTAAATATATTCCAAATACTGGAAACTGTGGTAGCCCGACTAATAACAATTGCGAATAAAACTTATTAAAATGATTTCGATAATCATGGGTAGCAAATCAGATTTTGCCACTATGGAGCATGCTTGTAAAATTCTTGATGACTTTGGAGTTTCTTATGAAACCAAAGTCGTTTCAGCACATCGCACTCCAAAACGACTTTACGACTTTTGCGAATCAGCAAAGAAAAATGGCACCAAGGTTATTATTGCCGGTGCTGGTGGTGCAGCTCATTTACCAGGGATGGCGGCAGCAATTACCGATCTTCCAGTTCTTGGAGTTCCTGTTGAAAGCCGCGCTTTAAAAGGATTAGACTCTCTTTTATCAATCGCACAAATGCCGGCAGGTATTCCAGTTGGGTGTTTAGCAATTGGCGAAGCTGGAGCAAAAAACTCAGCACTTTTAGCAATCGCAATTCTGGCTTTATCTGACGAAAAATTAGCAAAGAAATTGGCTATATTTCGTAAGAAGCAAACTGAATCTGTCGCCATAAATCCGAAGGGTTAGTCTTGCCAAAAAACACCACAACACTGCAATCAACTTTAAAAATTTCTTTGTTTTTAATTCTTCAAAACTAGAAAGCTCGCACCTCATCTTAGAGTTCACCACTCACCAAATTCTAATCTTCCAAAACAATTCAAATGTCGTTCAACCAGATCCGCATCGTTACAAGATACGTTCGTAAATTTTTTGCCGGATTTACTTCGGTAATTCCTTTTACTAATACCAGAGTCAGTGGCTATCCATTCTCTCGTCCAGTAACTGCGCTTGATAAAGATTGGCTAGACATTGGAAGCGACATCGAAAATATCAAAAATAAAAATAAAAATGCGTAACAACAGAAATAAAAAACCATCAAGAAGAGATAACTTTTCACGCCAACCAGAAACTATTGAGAATATTCTTCCTTCATCAGAAATTTTAGAAAAATTTGAAGATGCAGTTCCGGGATCAGTTGCTGACTTGATCGAAATGGCAAGAACAGAACAAAAACACCGCCATAACTGGCAAGAGAGATATCTCAAATCACATAACTTGAGCACCAGAATTGGCCAAATTTGTGGATTAGTTTACAATGTGATCTTGCTTGGAGTGGTTTATAAATTGATCAACTCCGGCGAAAAAGAATTGGCAATGAATTTGTTTACAATCAACGCAATTGTAATTGCTTTTGTAGTTGTTGTTACAACTTTTGAACGCAGAGTTTTCTCAAGAAGACCTCGCGTTAGAGGCCGTGAAGATAGAAGAAATTCAAATTTCAATCAGCCAAGAAATAATTCTCCAAGATCTGCTTAAGAATTATTGCAAACACGGATTAATCACCACATTCCAAACCCCATAGGCACCACATCTTTTAGTAGGCTCAGCTGGACCAGCGCTATATCCTAAACTCGCACAAGTTGGAGAAGTTGCCACCGCAATTTGATCGTACCAAGCTAACGGCCAATTTATTGTACCACCGTAAAGACTTTCCGTTGTTGCCAAGCAAGGAATCAAAGACAATGCATTAAAATCTGCCACTAAACTATTTCTACTTTTGTACAGAACTACGTCATCAAACACATCACTATTTCCCGAAGAAGCATATAAACTGTTAGTATAAAGGGTGTCGTCACTCAATGAAGTTGGAGTATTAGTTGCCTCTTCAGCATCAGAAGACAAAGCATTTCTTGACGTAGAATCAAATCCGTAAGCACCAGATTTATTTCCACCCAAGCTTATCAAGGCAAAAACTGCAGAATTACTGTTGTTAGAAGCATCAGTTCCTGAAGTGGTAGTCAGCTGTACAGCTGAAGATCCAGCCTTATCATAAATGATAATATTCGCAGTTGAAGAAGTTCCAAAATCACCAACGCCACTAGAAGGACTAGTTCCAGTACTTGCGACCGTATAATTTTTATCGACAATATATTCAAACTTACTGCCAAAACCATCTTCTGCCATATCTAGCGGAATGCCGAGAGTTTTCACGGGAACCATTCCACGTACTAAATTAGTTGAAGTTGAAGATTGCGAAACTCCTGCGGTACTAGCACATAAAGCTGTGCTGGCAGCAGTTCCATAAGTTGATGTAACAGATTTAGTATCAATAATCGGAGCGGGACAAGGTAACCTTTTATTCGCCAACATATAATTACCTAAAGCCTTGTAAATCTCGGCCATACGATCTTTGGTAATCTTTTTCTTAGAATTATTAATTGAATTTATCGAAACTGACATAGCACCAGTTATAAGAATCGAAACAATAATAATAACGATTGACAGCTCAATTAAGCTAAATGCATTTTTACGATTTTTTTTCAGAAGCTTTTTCAAAATTATTTTTTAAAAAATTATTAAAACATTGTTTGACAAATTGTTTCGTCACTTTAAGTTGCGCGACCTTCTTGATTTGGCATCCATTGCCGCTTGAATAACATCACATCAAAATCGATTCGAATCAATCGAAAAGATTAGATTCTAGATTCACATCTAAAAGGGGATATAGCTCAGTTGGTAGAGCACCTGCTTTGCAAGCAGGGGGTCATCGGTTCGAACCCGTTTATCTCCACCATTCCTTCAGAATCTTCCAAAAGAACAAAATAAAAAACCGCCAGTTGAGACAAATCTTAACATGCGGCTTTCTTTTCTCATAATACAAGAGCTCTTGCTGCCACTATTCTTTTTATAAAACAGTGACAGCCAAAACCACAGAATCCTAATTTACAGGAGTAACGTTTTCGGCTTGTAGACCTTTTTTACCGTCTACAACTTCCATGGTCACTTTTTGACCTTGTTGCAATGTTTTACGACCATTGCCATTGATAGAATTGTAGTGCACAAAAACGTCTTTGCCACCTTCTTGCTCAATAAATCCGAAACCCTTTTCATCATTGAACCACTTTACTTTACCGTTTACTAAATTTGACATTTAAAAAAAAATTAAAATTAAAACTTTACCGCAGAAAAACAAAAGGCTTAGCGCCCTTTTCTATCCAGGAATAAAAGGAAACAAAACATAACTTTTTATTTCCTGAATGTCATTTCGCCAAGCATCTTCAAAAAAGCAAGATGTGCTTGGCGAAAAAGTCCAAATTGAATCAGATTAATTAAGAAACGAAGGTTTTTAAATCTTCAGAATTCTGAATTGATCTTGATTTAACGTTAGAACAAGTTCTACCAACTAAACCGGCTAGAACTTTTCCTGAACCAATTTCAATAATCTCTTCAACTCCTTGAGAAGCAAGGAATATCATAGTTTCACGCCATCTAACTGAACCAGTAATTTGTTGTGCTAATAGATCACGGATTTGATTTGGATCAGTTACAATATTGGCTGTAACGTTAGCAACAATAGGCACGATCGGTGATTTAACATCAGCCGCAGCAAGAGCAATTTTCATTTTATTTTGCGCTTCCAACATCAAAGCCGAGTGAAAAGCACCACTAACTGGAAGAGCGATTGCACGCTTTGCACCTTTAGCTTTTGCAATTTCTAAAGCACGTTCGATTGCTGTTTTTGATCCTGAAATTACTACCTGACCAACTGAATTATCGTTAGCAACTTGACATATTTCACCTTGTGCAGCCTCGCTGGCAATGCTTTCAGCGACATCAATTTCAACTCCTAAAATCGCGGCCATTGCACCTTGAGTTTTCTCGCCACACTTGGCCATTTCTGATCCGCGAACCTGTAGAAGTTTTGCAGTTTCTTCGAGTGAAATTGATTTTGCTGCACAAAGGGCGGAATATTCTCCCAAAGAATGTCCAGCAACAAAAGAACAAAGATCAGTAATTTTTTTACCAAATTCTTTTTCCAAAACTTCGATTAGAGCTACTGAAACCGCCATCAAAGCTGGTTGAGTATTTTCAGTTTTAGTTAGCTCTTCACTTGGACCTTCAAAGATAATTTTTGAAAGATTCACACTCAAAATATCATCAACTTTTTTGAACACTTCACGAGCTGAAGCAAAATTTTCTGCCAAGTCTTTACCCATTCCAACCACTTGAGAACCTTGACCTGGAAATACAATAGCTGTTTTCATAATTTTAATTTGAATATTTTTTTAAGATTTTTTTCACATCACTTTCGATCGCACCGTTAGCGAGCGCGAAGGCAATATTAGCTTCAAGATATCCCAAAACGTTCCCACAATCAAAACGAACTTCATCAATTTTTTTGCAGTAGAACGGATGAGTTTTACACATTGATTTCATTGCATCAGTAAGCTGAATCTCGCCGCCAGAACCAATTTCAAATTTCTCTAAATATTCGAAAATTTCTGGCTGTAAAATGTAACGACCAGTGATTGCCAAATTGCTTGGTGCAACTTCTGTTTTAGGTTTTTCTACCATGTCAGTAATTTTTTCCGAACCTTCAACTTTAATAATACCATATTTGTTGGTGTCTTTCATATCGATTTCATCAACAGCGACAATGCTTGAGGTATCTTCTTTCTTTTGGTAAAGATCAATCATTTCACCAAGAAAATTTCTCTTACGGTTCGGGCTTTGCATCATCATTTCATCAGCTAAGATCACGACGAAAGCTTCATCTTTAGCAATAAAATTTCGTGCACACCAAATTGCATGACCAAGTCCAAGTGGTTTTTGTTGACGCACGAAAGCGATTTGGCCGGCATCTGGAAGCCAGCCCATAACCTGCCCTAATTCTTGTGATTTGTTTTTTTCATCGAGTTTTGATTCCAACTCGTAAGCATGATCGAAGTGATTGTTTATAGCATTTTTGTTGCGACCTGTGACGAAAACGAACTTCTCAATTCCAGCATCCCTAGCTTCTTCATAAGCATATTGAATGATCGGTTTGTTAGCGATCGGCAACATTTCTTTCGGCATTGATTTAGTCGCCGGCAAAAATCTAGTTCCTAGTCCACCAACTGGAAAAACTGCGGTTTTAACTTTTCTCATTATTGTTCGATTATTTTTAATTTACGGTAGATTGTTGAACGGCCAACATCGAGCTGCTTAGCAACTTCAGAAAGATTGCCGTTATAAATATCGACTAATCTTTTGATGATTTCCTCTTCGATGACATCAAGAGTTTTACATTTTCCTTCATCATCAAAAATATCAATCAACTCGCTGTTGATGTCAGAGTTATCTTTGATCGCAGCTTTAGATTTAGTTAAGCTGTTATTTTCTTTGTTAAGAAGTTGCGGGAAATGTTCTGGCTTCAAGAAATCTTCATCACACAAAACAACGGCGCGGAAAATTGAGTTTTTAAGCTGACGAACGTTGTCTTCCCACTCGTAATTAGCGAGCAAATAAAGCGCATCGTTGCTGATGCCTTTGATCTTTTTATTTTCGTTAATACTGAAGTTACGACAGAAATTTTCTGCCAATAGTTTAATGTCATCTTCTCCTCTTTCGCGCAAAGACGGCATCACAATAGGCAAAGATGCCACGCGGTAACGTAAATCTTCACGGAATTTTTTACCTTCAACCATTTTTGACAAATCACGATTGGTTGAAGAAATAACACGCGCGTTGACGCGAACTAATTGATTAGATCCGACTGGTTCAAACTCACCTTCTTGCAGGAAACGCAAAATTTTTACCTGCAAATCCATTTTCAAAGCATCAATTTTTTCGAAGAAAATAGTACCATTATTAGCCTCACGAATCTTACCAATATTCTTCGTAACGCCATCTAGGCCAACTTTATCAGAACCGAATAATTCTTCTTCAGCAGTTGTACTTTTTAAAAGATCGCATTCAACAACGACAAAAGGCTTTCCTGATCTTAGACTTGAACCGTGAATTGCACGAGCGAGTAGTTCTTTTCCTGATCCGCGCGGTCCTTCGATCAAAATTGGGATTGAAGAGTTGATGGCTTTTTTCGCCAACTTCACCACATTTGAAACTGATGGGCTTTGTCCAATAATATCTGAAAAGGCTACTTGGTCTTTGCCTTTTCTAGCCAAGTGCGACACCTGATATTTGAGATTTTTCTTTTCAATCGCGTTATTGATCGAAGCAGTAACGCGAGCAAAAATATCTTTTTCACCTTTCACGATATAATCAATCGCACCAAGGTTAATCGCGCTAATTGCGCGCGAAATATCTTTGTTCGCTGTTAATACGATAACTTGTAAATCACCTTTAAGCGGATTTATTTCTTTTAGAACCGTTAGACCATCTAAATCTGGCATCGATAAATCGAGAAGCATCACATCAATATCATGGCATGATATTCCGTCGATTACTTTCTTGTTCATAAAAAAATCAACAACTTGCATTCCGCTATTCATAATCAAATAGGAATGGCCCATATTGCCAATAAATTTACTCAGAACCTTACACATTGTAGGTTCGTCATCCACAATCAAAATGTTTCTTTTTACCATCTTCTTGATGAAAAATTGTTAGTACTTTTCGGATTTGTCTTAGGAGTTAATTCGCGACTTATTTTTCTTTTCCTGAGCTAGCTGAATGATCTTGGCAGCGGTTTCCTCAACCGATCTTTTTGTAACGTCAATTACTACACAACCAAGTTTTGAGAATAATTTTCTCGATTCAGCAACTTCACCTTTTACAGCTTCAATGTCAATGTAATCGCTCACTGTTTCTTGACCCAATGACGCCATACGACTTTGCCTGATTTGCACCAACTTTTCAGGATTGATTGTCAAACCAACAACCAAAGGCTTTTTCAAGTCATAAATAGTTTGCGGCATAGTCTCAATCGAAACGAAAGGAACGTTGGCAGTTTTATAACCACGACAAGAAAGATAAACAGAAGTCGGAGATTTAGAGGTGCGTGACACGCCAACAATCACGATATCAGCATCGAACAAATCCCAAGTTGATTGTCCATCATCGTGATCAAGAGTGTAGTTAATTGCTTCTACACGAGAAAAATATTCTTCATCCAAAAGATGTTGGCGACCAATCGCATGAGAAATATTCATACCTAAATAGTTTGAAAACTCCGTGATGATGCGAGACAGAACCGGAATACAAGGAATTTGCAATTCGTAGCAATGGTTCTTCAAAGTTTCGGTCAGATCATCTTGCAAAATTGTGTAAAGAACGATTCCGGGATTTTTAGAAATCGCTTCCATCACCTTATCCATCTGCGATTTGTTACGCACGAGCGGCCAGATAAAATCGTTGGATTCAACTCCCTCAAATTGTGATAGCACAGCACGAGCTACCGAACTTAAGGTTTCACCAGTAGAATCAGATATTAGGTGTAGATTTATTTTCTTATTTTTTTCAGTCATTAACGAACAGCAATAGAAGGAAGATTCATATCAGCATTAACGATAACTGTAATTTTAGTACCTTGAGGAACTGTGATTACTGGGTTAGTGTTAATAGAATTATTCACAATTTGTCCTGCCGTATCAATGATCGTTTTAGTTACATCAGCAACTGCCTGATTTGCCGCACTTCCAGTTGTAGTTGTTGCACCGTTACTAGTAGTGGTTGAAACGTTGGAATTGCTTCCCAAAAGTTTGTTAGCAGCAGCTGCACTTCCAACCGCAAGAACGCTGGTCAAAAGAGATCCAGCAATAATCGAACTATATTTATTATCGACCGCACCAGGAATACCTGATCTACCAAATTGATCAGATGCATTAAACGAAATTCCCAAATCAACCCCATCTGGCCTGATTAAACGCGTCCAAGATATATCAACACGTCCCTGACCTTTGGCGATTTGGCTAGAATAAGATCCGTATAACCTTGAGCCTTTTGGAATTAAGACTTCATTTCCTGCCTCACCATAAACATCGCGGCTGACAATACCGCGAACTGAACCCGGAATTTCAGTATTGATTGCTGTTTCAAGAACTGCCGTGATCAACTTACCTTGAGTAATTGAGTGCACACGATCACCAACATAAGTAGTTTTTACGCCAACCTTACTTTTCTCTAGTTTGTTGATTGGATCTTCATTCAAATTAATGATGTTTTTGTCGTAACCCACACCAAGATCAGGTCCAGTGCCACCACCAGAAAAAACTACGATCGGCGAATAACGTGGATCAATATCTTTTTTCTTATCAGCTTTTTTATCAGAGCTTTCACTATCGCTATCAGATTTATTAGAACTTAAATCAGGTTTTTTTGCGATTGGAACAACTGCCTGATCTGGAGAATTAACTGGAACAGGAGCGGCAGTAGCTTGAGGAGTGGCAGGAACAACAGGAGCTTGAGGTATAGCGACCTCAGCTTCTGGTATAGCACTTTCTGGCAAAGATGGAATTTGTGGAACTGCCGGTTTGTCTAAAAGCTCAACTTCAGTTTTGGTCTTTTCTTTTGGAATCTCAATTTCGAATGGAGATTTTCCTTCTTCACTTGCGGCAACATTTTTAGTTGGAGGAATCACAACTTCTTGCAATTTTTCCGGAACTTTTTGCGGCTCACCTTCTTTGAAAAAGATGAAGTAAACTACAACAGCTACCAAAATTGAAGCAAAGGCAATAATTATAATGCGGTTTTTCTTAGCAGAAGCTATCGCGGGACCACCAGCTTCTACTTCCGAACTCTCTTCATTTTCGGTAGGATCGTTCTCTTCCGGTTCTTTCGTTGTCGATAGAACTTTAGTAAATTTGCTTTTCATTAAAAGAAATTTTGGATGTGATTAAAGAGGCAAGAGTAAGTTAGCGGCGGTAAACTATTTTTGCTCATCGAAAGTTACAACAAGTTTAGCTTGTAAAGAAACGTTTTGATTACGTCAAAAGTTTCTTCCTTAGTCACACCATTAACGATGCAATGATTAGAAAAATCTGGTTCGAACAAAAATTTATTTTCTGACTTAATTTTTCCGAAAATTATTTTACCACTTTCCGGATTCACAACCGGATCTTTCTTCGCTTGTATTACCAACGTCGGAGTTGAAATTTTTTCTAAATTTTCCGCACATTCTTCCATTAATTTTCCAAGCTGTTCAACTGCTTTTAGATAATTTCTGCTGTAATTAATTTGAGGATTTTCTGGCTTGTCATCAACATATTCCATTTTGCTTTTGCTGATGTGAAGACGATCCAACATTTCATTCCAAATGTTAATTCCGGGAACAAAACGAGTACGAATATCAAGCAGTTTCAAAGCCGAATTAATTGACACAATTCCGCCAACTTCTTTTTTTCTAGCACACGACAACAAAGACAAAAGTCCACCAGTTGAAAATCCGATGATTACAACTTTTGAACAAGAGTTACGCAACGCCGCATAACCACGCTGAACTGAATCATACCATTCTTGCCAAGTCACATCTTTCATGTTTATTGGCGAAGTTCCGTGCCCTTTTAGTCGTACACCATAAACTCGGAATCCGAAACCATTAATAAATTTTGCCAATTCATTAACTTCACGTGGTGCAGATTTGTAACCGTGGCAAACCAACACACCAACTTTTTTTATTTTTGCCGATGCAATCTTACTTCCTTCAAGGAAAAAAGGCGCACCTACAGATTTGTCTTTGGAAAAATTTTCATCAAAAAAGTTTTCGTAATCATTTTCAAAAATGTTCAGATCTTTTTCATAAATTTCTTCGAACACTTTTTGGCGTAATTCACGATCAGGAATTTTGCAGATTTTTTTGACGATATTATTGAGATCTTCTAACAAGAAAAATTCGTTAGCGATAACGTGCAAAGTGTTCTCGCGTCTAATTTCGTGAAAGTCATATTTTTTATCGAGATTTTCTTTACTGATTCTGATTTTTCCGCCGCCACTTTCGATAATCAGATTTTGTTTTTTCGCTAATTCAAAAACACTGTCGAATTCTTTATGAGGTTCATCGATGAAAATTTTAAACAGATTTTCTTCAAAAATACTGTGATTTAAACGATATTTTCTTTTATCGATTCTAACAGCTGAGAGATAAATAATACGCTTCAAACGATCGATTTCAATCTCGCCGCCACCTATTCCATAAAGCGCCGCACTAAAAATATGATCAAGATTGATCTGCAAATCAGAATAAATTTGATCCATGAAATCGTTAGTCAGACGATATTTAAAATATTTCAGGATAAAATTATCTTTGGTTTCGCTTTTAATCAGCGGAACTTGATGAATTAGAGAACGTACTGGCCTTACATAATCAGCAAGATTCATCGGTTTGCCAAAATGCAAATTGATGTCAGCATCAAGCAAAAGATTTCCTTCAATTTCAAGTTCTTCGGCAATTTGTGCAGGAATTTTTTTGATTACTCGCGCAGCTAATTTTTTGATTTTATTATCCCCCGGACGAATGGGATAATAGCTGATGTTTACTGGAACGATGTAGGTATTTACCTTCTTCAAAGATCCAACATATTTTACACCAATTTCTGCCTCTAATTTGGCCAATTCTTCCATTTTATTTTGCACGAACGCTTCGTTCATGTCATCGCGATAGAGTTGCGATTTTAAAGCCATTACTGCTGAACCGGTGCGTACCGGCCCTACTCTGCTTGGTGTGTAATTAATGAAGCCACTTTCTTTTTTGGTCTCTTTACTTTTGATCATGCTGCCTTCGGGATAAATCATCCAGTCGTAGTTGGCCTGCATTAAATCTTTTAAGATGATGCTATCACGATTGGGATTGCGAGTTGAGATGGTTCCAACTGAGTTCAAAAATTTTCCCAATACTCCGTGATAAAGGCCAGAATCAGCTAAACATCTGACTTGGCGGCCAGTATGCTTATAAATTATGTAGGGAACAACGAAAGTTTCGAAGCGAGTGAAGTGATTGCTAACAAAAAGAATGGGTTGGTCTGGCAAATTGTGGATTCCTTCAACGGTAAATTTTGAACCGAGAATTTTTTCCAAAACTTTTAGTGCAAGAGCTGTGTGCTTAAAAGCCTTTGATGCCATGAGTTTTTAAGAAAAATATTTTGGCAAAACAGACTCGTTAAGATTCTTCAAATCTTTTACTTCAACTTCTTCATCACCAATTCTTATTTTTTCTTTAATGACCTTACCAATTGCAAAAACTGCGATTCCTTTTTTCTCAGCCTTTTTCTTAAAATCAGGAACTAAAGCCGGATCAAGTGTAACAATATAACGCGATTGATCTTCGCCAAAAAACACATGATTTAAATCAGTGTTTTCATCAGCTTTCAAAGCAGCTGGTTCGATTTCACAACCGAATTCATTGCCACACATTTCAAACAAAGATACCAATAAACCACCGTCAGAAATATCGTGACAAGCATTGATTTCAGCGTTTTCAATTAATTCACGAACAAATTCACCGTGTTTTTTCTCTTCTTCTAAGTTGACTTTTGGTGGATTTTTTTTGCTCTCAATTTTCAAAATTTCTTGTTCAAAAAGCGAGGTATTGATGTGTCCCTCAGTTTTACCAATAACAAAAATTCTATCGCTAACTCTTTTGAAACCAGCATCGCATCTTTTGTCCATATTTTTAAGCAGTCCAACGCCGCCGATTGCTGGAGTTGGTTGGATTGCTTTACCATCTGTCTCGTTGTAAAGCGATACGTTTCCTGAAACAACTGGATAATCTAAAGCTTTGCAAGCTTCTGTAATTCCGTTAATCGCGCGCACAATTTGACCCATAATTTCTGGTTTTTGCGGATTGCCGAAATTCAAACAGTTTGTAATCGCCAAAGGTTTTCCGCCAACTGCTGAAATATTTCGGTAAGTTTCTGCAACTGCTTGTTTTGCACCTTCAAATGGATCAGCTTCAACATAACGTGGAGTACAATCTGCAGTCATCGCCAAAGCTTTGTTAGTTCCGTGAACACGAACAATCGCCGCATCGCCGCGAGTGTAAATTGTGTCATTCATCACTTGCGAATCGTATTGCTCATAAATCCATTTTTTGGAAGCAAGATTAGGAGACTGAAGAAGAGTTTTAAGATTTTGAAGAAGCATAGATAAAAGAAGTGAGAAATGAGAATTTTGCTTTATTTACCGCAAGTTCCGAGAATGTGCTCAACGCGCCCTTCCCAAAATTCCTGCATTACAACGTTTGGATGATATTTTTTTACGGTCTCAATTTCAATGTCGCAAGGATATTGATTGGTATATAACGCGTAAGAAAAATGCTGAGAAACGAAACGGAATAAATCACCGAAATAAGAATCTTGGTAAACAAAAAGTCGTGGCAGATTTTTATTATCGTTAGAAAAAATTGTCACGTTGTGAAATTTCTTTTTTTCCTCTGCGCTTGGATCAACTGGGTTGATCGTTTCTTTGAATTTTGGTTCAAGTTCATAATTCAAGTTTGACGCGTCATTGCCCATAATATCGGAAATATCGCCTTTAATCCATTCCTGCGCGACATCTTTAAATTTAGAGCGTGGATTTGGTGTGATACCAAGTTTCTGCATCATAACCACGTAAGTTGCATGAGCGCCACGGCGATTCCAATGTGTATCAGTTTCTTGGTAAACTTTTTCTTTCAACTTGGCTTTTAGCAAAATTGGGCGGGCATCAATCACTGGAAAATCAGGATATTTCTTCGTTAAAGCTGCCAAAAATTTATCGATGCGATGATCACCGACTGTTGGTTTTATGTAGTCAGGAAGAAACTCGGGATAGACTGAAGTTTTATCTGCTGCAATTATCAAAAGATATTTCATGCCAGCATCTTCAACTTGTTTGCGATTTTTGGCGTAATGCTCCACACCAGTTGCAATCAATTCATCAGTAATTGTCGCTTGACCCTGAGCATCCAAAATTGAGTTGTAATTGTTAAAATAATACCAGCCTTCTTTACCAATAACGACGCGTGAACTTGGCGATTCATCGAAAACTTTATCCATCATTTTGCTGTGCCAAGTGATCAAAGTTTTACGCATACCGTAATGATCATTAAAAAAAGCATCGAAAGCTTTTGGAAAAGCCAAGACTTCGGCAAAAGATTGTGGTTTTTCTGGCATTGGTGATTCTTTTCTCTTTTCAAAAATCTGTTTGATTGGAGAAAAATCAAAAATGCTGTCCAAGGTTGGAACCGCAAGAATCAGGGCAAAAGCAGCGATTAGAATTTTGTTTTGTTTCATCACTAAAACTGGAAATAAATAAATGGATTATGTGTTGAAGCAGAAATGCGAATAATCGCAACCAGTAGCACGACAATTAAAAATATGTCAGATGCGACAAAGAACATTTTGTTTTTACGAATCAACTTAATGGCAGTATTTTTTACCAAAGGAGAGAAACCAAGAATCGCAAGAGCAAATGACATATAAACGAAATGCGAATGTAGCAATCTTGAAACATCCAGGCTTTTAGAAACTGCCTCAACATTACTGAACATGGTTTGTAAATAATGCATTGATGAGGCTAAATCGGCGCTGCGGAAGAAAACCCAACCGATCATAACAACAACAATGGCATAAGAATGTTGGATAATTTTTGGCACACAAAAACTCTGCGGAACAATACGTTCTGCAACTAAAAAGAAACCGTGAAATGCGCCCCAGATTATATAATTCCAGCTGGCGCCGTGCCATAATCCACAAAGGAAAAATACCAAAACTAAGTTAAAATATTGGCGCGCGGTTGAAACACGATTTCCACCAAGAGGAATATAAACATAATCGCGGAACCAAGCCGAAAGCGACATATGCCATCTTCTCCAAAATTCTTTAATTGAACGTGAGATATAAGGATAGTTGAAATTTTCAGGGAATTTAAAACCAAAAATACGCGCCAAACCAACCGCCATATCGGAATAACCTGAGAAATCGAAATAGATTTGCAGCGTATAACAAATGATTCCGATCCAAGCAAGTGAAGTGCTTAAGCCATCAGCTGGCAAAGCAAAAATCGCATCAGCCATCTCTCCCAAAGGATTGGCAATGATAACTTTTTTTCCCATACCAATCAAAAAACGACGCACACCATAAGCGGCAAAGAACCAACTGTGACGACGGCTATGCAGATATTTCTCGATAAAATTGTAGCGCACAATCGGCCCTGCAATCAACTGCGGAAAGAACGCGATATAGAGTGTCAACTCAGCAAAACTTCTCTGTGCTTTGCATTTACCGCGATAAATATCGATTAAATATGAGATGGCGTGGAAAGTGAAAAACGAAATTCCAATCGGTAAATGAACATGCGCTAGTTCGATTTTAAATGGTAAAATCTGGTTCAGATTTTCAACGATAAAGTTGGCATATTTGAAATAGCCTAATAGCAGCAAATTGAAGGTAACAGCAACAGCAATGATCCAGGACTTTTTATCTTTTTTCTCCAGCGCAATACCAAAAAAATAGTTGCCGATAATCGACAACATCAACAGCCAAAGGTAATGCGCCTCTCCCCACGAATAAAAAAGCAAACTCGCCGCTAAAAGCAGATAATTTTTGTATTTTTTGCCGACTAATCTTTCTGGCAAAACGAAATACAAAAACAGAGTTAAAGGTAAAAAAAGAAACAGGAAAATATTAGAGCTAAAAACCATTGATCCTTTACGTAATTATTTGGGAGAAAATTGAGGAGAAAATAATCTTTCTAAGGCAATAAATGCAAGAAGGTTAAACTTGATTTACGTTCTCTTTTTCTAATTTAGAAATCACTACACAAGCTGTAGCATTTCCAATTAAATTTGTGATTGCACGCGCTTCCGACATAAAACGATCAACACCAAGAATAAGCGCCAATCCAGCAATTGGAACAGTTTGAATTACTGAAAGAGTTGCCGCCAAAGTTACAAAACCGCTTCCCGTAACGCCGGCAGCACCTTTAGAAGTTAGCAACAAAACAAAAATTATACTGACAATTTGCGTTGCAGATAAATCAACACCAAAAGCCTGAGCAATGAAGATGATTGCCATCGTAAAGTAAATACAAGTGCCATCAAGATTGAAGGAATATCCTGAAGGAATCACCAAACCAACAATTGATTTTGAGCAACCAAAATTCTCCATTTTTTTCATCAAGGTTGGTAAGGCTGATTCTGAGGATGAAGTTCCAAGCACCAAAAATATTTCTTCTTTGATGTGGCTCAAAAGCTTGAAAATGCTAGATCCACAAAACTTTAGAATCAGACCTAAGATCACAATCACAAAAACTGCACAAGTTAGATAGAAAGAACACATCAACTTCAAAAGTGGTGCAAGCGCTTCAATTCCGTATCTCCCAATCGTAAAACTCATCGCACCAAAAGCGCCAAGAGGAGCTAATTTCATCAAGTAAGAAATTATTTTGAAAAGAATACGAGAAAGATCATCAATGCCTTTGATTACATTATTCATACTTTCACGCATTGATGCCAAAGCAAAACCAAAAAGAAGTGCGACTAATAAAATCGGTAAAATTTCGCCAGAAACAAAAGCTTCAAAAATTGTGTTAGGAATAATGTGAAGAATAAATTCAACAAAACTCATGTCCGGTCTTACGTAAGATGCAATTTCAGAGGCATCAACTTCGGTCAGATCAATATCAAGGCCCGTTCCTGGTTTTAAAAAATGCGCTACAGCTAAACCAATAAGCAAGGCTACACTAGTCATAATCTCAAAATAAATCAGCGTTTTAACGCCAATTTTCCCAACTTTTTTTAAATCACTTCCGCCAACAATTCCCGAAACAATCGTGCAAAATATTACCGGCGGAATACACATTTTTACCAACGCGATAAAACCATCACCCAAAGGCTTCATTTCCTGAGCTAAATCAGGATCGATTATTCCAAAAATTATTGCCAAAATAACAGCACACAAAACTTGAAGATAAAGCGACGAACGGATTTTTTGGATCATTGTTTTTACTGACATTATTTGTCTTGGTTGGTTGATAAGTTTCAAAAAATTAAACCTTTCTTTCTAGTAGCGCAGATTTCAAAATCGCGCAAAAATTTTCATCTTATTTTACAAAATAATGCCAAAAACGGAATCACAACAAAACGCTGCTTTGCTAGAAATTTTAAGAAATACTCCACGCGGTTTTCTGCCATTTTTCAGAAAAAAATTGGATTCTTTTCAACTAGCCACTGAAGTTTCAAAGCTTTTATATCCTGATAATAAAGATATGCCAGCTAACGTTAATTTTGAAGGTAAAGACAAAAAATCTTTTTTGATGATCGCCTCTTCTTTTAGCGAAAAAGAATATGGTGAAGTGATCAAAATTTTGTTAAAACATAACATGATTAATCCAGATCTTTCAAGAGACCCAACCGATCACCGCACCGCTTTTATGATTAATGTTGAAAATGGCAATTTAGAGAATGTCAAAAATTTTCTTGATGCCGACATAATTCCACAAAACAAAATCAACATTAACTTAGTTGATGCCAATCGTAAATCGGCCTTGATGATTGCTGCAGAAAAAGGTGATTTGGAAATGGTAAAGATTTTAATCGAGCGTCGTCTTTCTGATCTTAATTTTATGCTGACTGACAAAAACGGCAAAACTGCTTTGGAACTTTGTAAATTAGATTTAAACGTTCCCGAAAAAATCCGCCAAGAAATCGGCTCTTTGATTGTTGATGGAATCCAGAAACAGATTACAAACACTTAGAAGATTGTTTGCTATCGCTTGTTACCTCAGCAATTCTGCGAGCATTAGGAGTTAGTTCGGGAGAACTTTGATTATCATTTATCTGCTCAGGATCTTTTAGGTGAAGAGATGGACTAGGAGTACGTTCATCGTTATGTTTTGGTGGAGCCGCAAAATCTTCGACAGCTTTTTTAACAAATTGACGAACGGAAGTAATAGCCGAATTGTAATCACGATGTTTGATTCCCGTAACTTCTTCGATTACATCTATCACTTCTCTTTCGACTATTTCTCGCTCTACTTCACCTCTTCTTTGTATTTTTATATCATTAAGGGCTTTTGAATTTTCAATGAAGCTTTCCAATCCTTCTAAATTATGTTTTCTAACTGCTGAAATGAGACCTTTTTTGAGCATTTCCCTATAACGCAACAAATCAGATTCGCTAGCATTGCTATAGAATAATTCCGACAATCTTCCCGCCTTAGAACCTTTTTCCTCAAAACCTTTCATGATTTATGAATCCTAAATCCAAGGACGATCATATTCTGGAGCCTCTTCTGACAAAGGAGAAGAAGGAATGTCGGCATAAACTTCGCCATTCATTTTAATGACAACGCGACCGGTATCAGTAACTACACCAATTACGGCAAAGTCTAAACCCCATTTATCAAAAATCGCTTTGGCTAATTCTTCTTTTTCTGGTTTTAGAATCATCAACATACGTTCTTGAGATTCTGAAAGCATAATTTCGTAAGGATTCATACCAGTTTCGCGTTGTGGAACTTTTTCTAAATTAAGTTCAATTCCTGTACCGCCCTTGCCTGACATTTCGAAAGAAGAAGAAGTCAAACCAGCCGCACCCATATCTTGGATTGAAAGGATTGCATCTTGTTGCATTAATTCTTGGCAAGCTTCGAGCAAAAGTTTTTCCGCAAATGGATCACCGACTTGAACTGTCGGACGTTTATCTTCATCACCTTCTTTAAATTCGTCAGAAGCCATAACTGCACCGTTAATTCCATCGCGACCAGTTTTTGAACCAACATAAACTACTGAAGCGCCAACTTGTGAAGCCGCAGAGTAGAAAATTTTGTTAGTATCAGCCAAACCAACAGTCATGGCGTTAACGATAATATTGCCGTTATAGCTTTTATCGAAAGTAACTTCGCCTGCAACAGTTGGAACACCAACACAATTTCCATAACCGCCAATTCCGTGAACTACGCCATTAACCAATTGTTTGGTTTTTGGATGGTTGATATCGCCAAAACGAAGTGCGTTTAAGTTGGCAATTGGTCTTGCACCCATCGTGAACACGTCACGTAAAATTCCGCCAACACCAGTTGCAGCACCTTGATAAGGCTCGATAAATGAAGGGTGGTTGTGACTTTCCATTTTGAAGATAACTGCCTGGCCATCACCAATATCAATTACACCAGCATTTTCACCAGGTCCGCAAATAACCCACGGAGCTTTGGTGTGCATAGTTTTCAAATGCTTCTTGGTTGATTTGTAAGAACAATGTTCTGACCACATTGCCGAGAAAATTCCCAGTTCAGTAATAGTTGGCGTACGACCCAAAATTTCTAAGATTTTTTGATATTCATCTGGCGTAAGATTGTGATCTTTTACTAATTGCGGAGTAATTTCGATATTTTTCATTTTGTTAGTTTTTTAGTTATAATTTTTCTGCTACTTCGTCAGTAAATACATAGTTTCCTGTAACCATCTGAACGTCGTCACAATCTTCCAAAGCATCGATCATTTTCATTAATTTCTGTGCTTGCTCAAGATCAGAAACTTCCATGGTGTTTTTAGCTTTCCAGTCAAATTTCGCTGAAATTGGATCACCAAATTTTGCAATCAAAGCATCACGAACTGCGCCGAAATTTTCGATCGAAGTAATTACGACATGAAGATCAGCTGAAGATTCGACTTCCTCTGCTCCAGCTTCTAAAGCAGCTTCAAACATTGCTTCTTCGCCAGCAACTTTGGCTTCAAATTGAATTACACCAACATGATCGAACATAAAATTCACCGACCCAGTTTCTCCTAAAGCACCTCCGGCTTTGGTAAAAGTACTGCGAACTTCACTAGCAGTACGATTACGGTTGTCGGTCAAAGCTTCTACAATAATCGCAATTCCGTTAGGGCCATAGCCTTCGTAACGAATTTGTTCAAAATTTTCAGTATCAGTTCCAACCGAAGCTTTTTTGATTGCCGCGTCAATGCGATCTTTCGGCATATTGTTAGTTCGCGCTTCAATAATGGCGTTTCTCAATCGTGGATTGAATTCCGGATCAGGTTGACCAGTTTTCGCTGCGACAGAAATTTCACGTAAAATTTTAGTAAATCTCTTCGCTTTTTTAGCGTCTTGTGCACCTTTACGATGCTTAATATTTGCAAACTGTGAATGGCCTGCCATTTAGAGAAGTAATATAAATATTTTTAGGGGGGAATTTTTTTTCAAATTAACTAGCGAGATTTTTTTGGCAAGCTGTACGAAATTTACCAACAACATTTTTTTTCTTTTCAAAGAAAATCTTATCTAGTTAGCTCCAAAACAAATATTCAAACAAAGATCAAATATAATGAGCAAAATCATATCAGTGCTGTTTTTCATACTGAGCTTACAAATCGACAATGCCTTCAGCGCATCTTATCCCAAAATAGTCGATCTTTATTTCGAAAATAGTGCAATTGATCCCAATGAAATCGGCGCTCCCCCAGCAGCTGATAGCGAAGAGAAACAAAAGGAAATTCTGCAAATTATCGAAATGCAAAAAGGTGTTAAACCGGAAGATATCGATATGGCAAATTTTGAATATGGCATTGCCTCAGAAAAATTTATCAAAGCTGTTGAACCAGAATTGACCCGCGAAAAATATCCCGCTTTGTACAACCTTTTAACGCGCTCAAGAGTAACCGCTCACGAAACTAAGGATCGCATTAAAGATTATTGGATGTCTAAACACCCTTATCAAGTTAGCGATAAAATCAAAATTTTGGTTAAAGAGGATAAATTCAGTTCTTACCCTAGCGGCCATGCTACAAAATGTTATACTTTAGCACGTATCATGGGAATTTTGCTTCCGGAACAAAAAGATGAATTCTACGCCAAAGCTGATTCAATGTCACAATTACGAGTCTTGGTCGGAGAACATTTTCCCAGTGACATTGAAGCTGGCCGCAGATTATCTGAGATCATTGTTGATAAAATGTTGACTATCCCACAATTTAAAAAAGATCTAGAAAAAGCTAAAATTGAATTGAAGAAATATCACCCTTCAAAGTAATTGCAAAAAATAAAATCCCCGCGAATCTTAGAATCAAACATCTCCCCCTAAAATTTTAAAAAAAGCAAAATGACTCAATCTAACACAAATTCTGCTGCGCCAAAAACTCTTTACGACAAGATATGGGATCATCATTTGGTAAGCGATGACGGTTCTTCACAAATCATTTATGTTGATCGTCAATTAATCCATGAAGTTACTTCACCTCAAGCTTTTGAAGGTTTGAGAATGGCAAAAAGAAAACCAAGAAGAGCTGAAGCTCACTTGGCAGTTGCTGATCACAATGTCCCTACAACCACTGCTGATCGCGGCCATGGAACATCTGGTATCAAAGATCAAACTTCACGAATCCAAGTTGAAACTTTGGAAAAAAACTGTCGTGAATTCGGCATTAAATATTTCGATTTAGACGACAAAAAACAAGGCATCGTTCACATCGTTGGCCCTGAACAAGGCTTGACTCAGCCAGGAATGGTAATTGTTTGCGGCGACTCACACACTTCAACTCATGGCGCTTTCGGCGCTTTGGCTTTTGGTATTGGAACTTCTGAAGTTGAACACGTTTTAGCAACTCAAACTTTAATCCAAAAACCAGCGAAAAATTTCTTGGTAAAAGTAGAAGGTAAACTTGGCAAAGGCGTTACCGCAAAAGATATCACTTTAGCTGTAATCGGAAAAATCGGCACGGCGGGCGCAACTGGTTGCGTTATCGAATATGCCGGCTCAGCAATTCGCGACCTTTCAATGGAAGGTCGTATGACAGTTTGTAACATGTCAATCGAAGCCGGTGCTCGTGCTGGTTTGATTGCTCCCGACGAAAAAACTTATGAATATTTAAAAGGTCGTCCACTAGCTCCACAAGGCGCTGATTTTGACAAGGCAGTTAAATATTGGAGTTCTCTAACTTCAGATGCTGGTGCTAAATACGACAAAGAACTTCACCTAAAAGCTGAAGATATCGCGCCACAAGTTACTTGGGGAACTAGCCCAGAAGACGTTTTGGCAATCACCGATAAAGTTCCAGCTCCAGAATCTTTTGCTGATAAAGGTAAACAAGAAGCAGTTGCTCGATCATTGGAATATATGGGATTAAAGGCTGGAACTCCTTTGTCAGAAATTCAAATTGATAAAGTATTTATCGGATCATGCACCAACGGTCGTATCGAAGATTTCCGCGCTGCAGCTGAAATTTTAAAAGGCCGTCATATCGCCAAAAATATCAAACTAGCCATGGTTGTTCCCGGATCTGGTTTAGTAAAAGAACAAGCCGAAAAGGAAGGATTACACGAAATTTTCAAAGCTGCTGGTTTTGAATGGCGTGAACCTGGATGTTCAATGTGTTTAGCGATGAATGCTGATAAATTAGATTTCGGCGAACGTTGCGCTTCAACATCAAATCGTAACTTCGAAGGTCGTCAAGGCCGCGGCGGTAGAACTCACCTACTAAGCCCAGCAATGGCAGCTGCTGCAGCGATTACTGGTCACTTAACCGACGTTAGAAAAATATAACAACTAGTGGTAAGTCATTTTCGTCTTACCACTTATCACAAAAATTATGTTTTTTTTCCATCCCAAGCGCGAAGTTACAACCAGAAATTATGATACTGCAGGAAGTGGCTTTGCTCCACTTCCTATCCAAAATCAATCCACAGAAAAAAAAGATCGAGTTGAATGGACACCATCTTTAGTTCGTGATTTTTCAGCGATTTTTTCGTCGATTTTTTTATCGGCAATCGGCTACGGAATCTTGATGGTGATGATTGCGCTGCGAATGGACACTCACATCAAGAACGAAATTTTAATGTCAGTTTCAACCGCCACTCAAATTGGTGCCGGCGTTATTTTTTCACGCTTTTTACCAACAATGGGACGCAAGACTGGATTAGTTCAAAGCATTTATATTGGCACTTCAATCTCAGCAGTTTTCGCAATCTTTGCTTATTTCTACATCAATTATGCTTTCTGGCTCATCACAATTTTTGCGCTTGGCACTTCATTTTTTATCTGCGGTGTCACTCGCAACACCATCATGATTGACATGGCTCCTCCTCACATGCGAGCTTTGATTATCTCAATTGGCACCATGTTAGTTGCAATCGGAAATAGCTTCGGTCCAATCTTTTTAAACTTCTTACAAACTTCCGACACTTTCATTTCTTTTGCTCTTGCTAGCGGATTTTATTTATTATCAATGCTTCCTTTATCTCGTCTTAAAAGAGTTGATGTTGGTGTTCGTGAGGAGAAAAAAATTGGCATTTGGCGCTACATAAAAAACTCACCCAAAATTATGTTCGCCGGCTTTTCTGTAAGTTATGCGATGTCTTCTTCTAGCGCATTTTTGATTATTTACGGTATCCAAATCGGAATGCCAAAAGATGATGCTTCTTTACTGCTCTCTGTACTTTTATTTGGTACAATTTTTTCAATTCCGATTGGCTATTTGGCCGACATTTTCAACCGTCGAATGATGATGATTTCTTCAACTGTTTTGGCCCTGATCTTTTCGCTTTCAATTTACTTCAACCACGATCATCAAAAAATTCACGTTCTATTATTTTTGATGTTTGGCTGTTTGGCGGGGATCAAATTACCAGCAGTAGTTTTGATTAATGAAAAATACAAACCAACTCAACGACTTGCTGTAAATAGCGCTTTTTCACGCTTTAGTTTGATCGGAAATATCTGTGGATTATTCACCACTGGCGCAATTATGAAATGTTGCGGTCCACAAGGATTATGGCTTTCGGTTTCAGTAATATTATTCACCTTTTTAGTTTTCTGCTGCCATAATTATGCAATAAAAATCATGCGCAAAGAGTTCAATTTCAAAGACTTGTCAATTTTCAACAAAAACCAAAATGAGCAATTGCCCGAAGAAGTTTAGCTGCTGCGGCGTTAAATTAGTTAAAAAAATTTTAGGAAAAGAAGCTAAGCCAATCGTCGCCTGCGTTAATTTAAGCGGCGTAATCGGTAAAGATTCAAAATTAGAATCCGGTTTAAATTTTCAAAATGTTGAGGGACTTTTGAAACGTGCATTTGAGATGAAAAATACCAAAGCTGTTGCCATTACTATCAACTCTCCCGGCGGTTCACCAGTTCAATCAGAATTAATTTATAATTATATTCGCGAACTTTCTGCTGATAAAAAAGTTCCGGTTTACACTTTCGCCCAAGACGTTGCTGCTTCTGGCGGATATTGGTTATTGCTTTCTGGTGATGAAATTTACGCTCACAATTCTTCAATCATCGGCTCAATTGGCGTAATTTTTTCTGGCTTTGGTTTTGTTGAAGCAATCAAGAAGCTTGGTGTTGAACGTCGCGTTTACACTGAAGGAAAAAACAAAGCGATTATGGATCCATTCGTTCCGGAAGTCGCTGAAAATGTTGAAATCTTAAAAGACTGCCAACGCGATATTTTTGAAGGATTTAAAGATTTAGTAAAATCACGCCGCGGCGAAAAACTGAAAGGCGATGACGAATTTTTGGCTGATAAAATTTTTACCGGCGCTTTTTGGTCAGGCAAAAAATCTGCTGAACTTGGTTTAATTGATGCTGTAGCTGACATGCGTAGCAAGATGAAAGAAAAATTCGGTGATAAAATTGAAATTGTTCAAATCACAACCAAAAAAAGCTTTATTAAATCTTTGCTTAGCGAAAAACTTTCACTAACGGAAAACATCATTTCAAAAATCGAAGAACGTCTGATCTTCAATAAATTCGGCCTTTAATCTTAACTTCAAAAAACATGACTTTCTTTTCCTCTTCTCTCGAAAATTCTGATCCAGCAATCGCTAAATCAATTAAACACGAACTTGATCGCCAAAAATATCAGATCGAATTAATCGCTTCTGAAAATATCGTTAGCCGCGCAGTTCTTGAGGCACAAGGTTCAGTATTCACTAACAAATACGCTGAAGGTTATCCAGCAAAAAGATATTACGGCGGTTGCGAATTTTCCGATGAAGTTGAACAAGCTGCGATTGATCGTCTTTGCCAACTTTTCGGTGCTAATTTTGCTAACGTACAACCACACTCTGGCGCCTCTGCTAACATGTCAGTTTACTTGGCGTTGCTTCAACCAGGTGACACAATTTTAGGAATGTCTTTGGCCGCAGGCGGACATTTAACTCACGGCGCGCAACGCACAATTTCTGGCATGTGGTTGAAATCAGTTCAATACGGAATCCGCGCTGAAGATGGTTTGATTGACTACGATCAAGCTCGCGAATTAGCTCTGCAACACAAACCAAAGTTGATCGTTGCCGGAATTTCTTCTTACCCACGCATCGTTGATTGGAGCAAATTCCGTGCTATCGCTGACGAAGTTGGCGCTTTGTTGATGGTTGATATGGCACACGTTGCAGGCTTGGTTGCTGCTGGAATTTATCCATCACCAATTGGCGTTGCTGATATCGTAACTTCTACAACTCACAAAACTTTACGCGGCCCACGTGGCGGGGTGATTTTGACTAACAACGAAGAATTAGCGAAAAAAATTAACTCTGCCGTTTTCCCTGGTCTTCAAGGTGGTCCTTTAATGCACGTAATCGCGGCTAAAGCTGTGGCTTTCGCAGAAGCACTTCGTCCAGAATTTAAAACTTATGCTAAACAAGTTGTAGCTAACGCCAAAGTTTTGGCTGAAATTTTGGTTAAACGCGGACTTAAAATCACCACCGGTGGAACTGATTGCCACTTGATGGTTGTTGATTTGACCCCACTTGAAACTTTAACTGGAAAAGAAGCTGAGAAGGTTTTGGAACGCGCTGGTTTGACTTGCAATAAAAACGCTATTCCAAACGATCCACGTTCTCCTTTTGTAACTTCGGGACTTCGTTTCGGCACTTCTGCTGGAACCACTCGCGGCTTTAAAGAAAAAGAATTTGAAACCATCGGAAACATGATTTGCGACGTTTTAGAAGGATTTGTCAAAAATGGTGAAGAAGGTAATGCAGCGCTTGAACAAAAAATCAAAGCCGAAGTTCGTAAGCTTTGTGAGCAGTTCCCGATTTATTAAATTTAGTACGTAGCTGGATAAACCCCCCGACCCCTGCGGGGCCACCCCTCTTGACAGGGGGGCTAAGTTAGGCGAAATCCCCCCTGTCAAGAGGGGTGGCCCCGCAGGGGTCGGGGGGTTTTTCTCTAGCCAACCAACCTCATATCCCCTCCTCATGACCCTCCCAAGAATAATCATCAAACCCCGCAGCGAAATTCGTATTGTTCTTGGAAGTCCATGGATTTTTTCTAACGAGATCGAAAATTTTTCCGAAGTTAAAAAACTCGAAAAAGGTTCTTTAGTTGAAGTTGTAATTAAAAAAGATCAAAGCTTCGGAATAGCTTATTTCAACCCACACAGCTTAATTTCAGCACGAATTTTATCTCACAATTTATCACAAAAAATTGATGAGAATTTCTTTGTCGAAAAAATTTCTGCGGCACTTGCACTTCGTGAAAAGTTTTTTGACAAACCATTTTATCGCTTAATTCACTCTGAAGGTGATTTTCTTCCCGGTCTTGTAATTGATCGCTTTGGCGATGTTTTTTCCTGCCAAATTTCAACTGCCGGCATGGAAAATTTTATTCCAGTTTTAACTTCCGCTTTAACAAAAATTTTTCCGCAAGCCAAAATAATTTTGCGTAATGATGTTGAGGCAAGAAAGTTCGAAGGCTTGGAACTCTATGTTAAAACCATTCACGGTGAAGTTAGTGATGAAGTTGAGATCGAAGAAAACGGAGTGAAATTTTTAGTCGATGTCAAACAAGGTCAAAAAACTGGTTGGTTTTTTGATCAACGAAAAAACCGCGAATTTATTGGATCAATTTCTAAAAATTGCGATGTGCTTGATGCCTTTTGTTATTTGGGAGGATTTGGTTTAAATGCGCTGAAGAATGGCGCGAAATCTGTAACATTTGTTGATGCTTCGGATGATGCATTAAAGAAGTTGCAGGAATCACAAGAGATCCTTCGCTACGCTCAGGATGACAGAAAAGAGGCTCAGGATGACAAAATAAAAATTATTCACGCTAAAGTTTTTGAAACTTTAGAAAAATTGTCAGAACAGCAACGCAGTTTTGACATTGTTTTGCTTGATCCACCAGCATTTATTAAATCGAAGAAAGATTTATTTTCTGGCCTGAAAGGTTACGAAAAACTGATCAGACTTTCTTGCGGATTAGTTAAGAAAGGCGGCATTTTAATGTTAACTTCTTGTTCGCATCACGCCTCAATCAACGATTTGGTCGTAGCTGCTAACGATGGATTTCGCAAATCAAATCGCCCTTCCCGCTTAATTCGTACTTTTGGAGCTGACGTTGACCATCCAGTTCATCCGGCTTTGAAAGAAAATGAATATTTAAAATCACTTACATTTTTAGTAGACTAATATGACCAAAATCCTTGTCACTGGCGCTTTAGGCCAAATTGGTTCTGAACTTACCGCTGCTTTAAAAAAAATTTACGGCGATAAAAACGTCGTAACTTCTGATGTACGAACCGATAATATTTCGGCAGAATTTTTGCCTTACGAAACTCTCAATGTTTTAGACAAACCACGACTTGCCGAAATTGTAAAAAAGCACGACATTAAAGTTATTTATCATCTCGCCGCAATTCTTTCCGCAGCTGGCGAAAAAAATCCACAGCTATGTTGGGATGTTAATATGACAGGACTTCACAATGTTTTGGAAGTTGCTCGCGAACTATCAGTCAAACAAATTATCTGTCCAAGTTCAATCGCCGTTTTTGGCCCTGAAACGCCACGCAACAACACTCCACAACAAACGGTAATTTTACCGAAAACGATGTATGGCTTAACTAAAGCTGCCGGCGAATTGTTGTGTGATTATTACGTTGCCAAATTTGGTGTTGATGTCCGCGGTATTCGTTATCCTGGATTAATCAGCTATAAAACTTTACCTGGTGGTGGAACAACTGATTACGCTGTAGAAATTTTTTACGAAGCAATAAAAAACAAATCATATAAATGCTTCTTAAAAGCTGATACAACCTTGCCGATGATGTACATGCCAGACGCAATTCGTGGCACAATTCAACTTGCTGAAACTGATTTTTCTAAACTTAAAAATCACAGTAATTTTAACTTCTCTGGCATCAGTTTTTCTTGCGAAGAGCTTGCCGCTGAAATCAAAAAACATATTCCTGACTTTACGATTTCTTACGAACCAGACTTCCGCCAAAAAATTGCCGACTCTTGGCCAGCTTCAATTGATGACTCTGAAGCGCGCAATCAGTGGGGTTGGAAAGTGGAATATGATTTGGCAAAAATGACCGCAGATATGATTAAAAACCTGCGCCCAAAATTGAGTTAGCGAACTCTGGTTGGTTTCATCGAAGAATGATAGCCTTCCATGAAAGTCTTCATATCGGCTAACGCAGATTTACCTTTAGGTTTACATATAGAACTTGGTTTTGCATCTTTGCCTTGGTAATAAGTCATTGCGGCTTTTTCAAATTCAGATTTAACATTCTTTTTATTTTCTTTATTTGAAGTTCTGGAAGATTCTTTTTCTTCATCATAACCACGAACTGCCATTATTTTTATTTCATTAGAAGGTCGAGATGCAGTTTGTTGACGACTACTTCCTTTTGATAACGAACTACTCTGATTAACTCGTTTATTTCCGCTAATTTCTTGTTTAAGTTTCAAAACTTGGTCTTCGAGTTCTCTGTTCCTTTGTGACAATTCTCTAAAACTCTCGCTTTCTGATTGCTGTGTAGTTTCTGCTGCCGCTGCCGCACTTGCCGCAGCTCTAATAGGATTTGATGTACCAGCTTCTTGCTCTTCAATTTTAGCACGAATAGCTAACTGCATTTTTTCTAATTCTTTCGCTAAAGTAATCTCCTGTGAGGCAATTTTCTCCCGAAATGATCTATCAATTATACTCATCTTAACACTTGAAAAATCAGACACCTCACTAACTCCAATGTCAGCGCCAACAACCAATCTAGATATCTTATTCCTGGTTTCTACTACCTTAATTTTTGCCAAGGCAACCTCATCACCAGTATTTTTTTTAATCAATTCCTCAAGCTTATCGATATTTTTACAGAACACTTGAAATAAAGTATGGCTCTTCCTTGTTTCTTCAATCTGAGCAGCAACACTTTTTAATTCATCAGATAGAGTAGGATTATCTCTTATTACCTGTAAATCCCTAACTTCAGATTTTAGGCGCTGGATATTTCTGATATCCCTTAAATATGGATCTAAAATTAAACCATCCTTGCTATCTCTAAAACTAATGAGTGGTTTTGCTATTTCTTCTTCCAAGTCAACTAAACATCTATCAGAAATAACATCTGACATTTTATTTAAAATTTCGCCTATCACTTGTTTGCGTGTTAATTCTGTTCCTTTTTCAGGTTCTTTCTTAAGGAGAATAATATCTAACCCTATTGTTCTCGAAGCTTCATTTATAAACTTTAAGGATTTAAATTTTACCGATGCTAACTCTGCTTCCTTTTCATAAAGTTCTTCTAAAGCTGAACTATATTTATAATCAGAACTATTTTCTAAAGCTGTAACTGATCTTTTTAGCTCTTCTTGAATTTCGCGTAATTGTTCTTCTAAAGTTTTTTTATTAACCTCTTCTACTGTTTTAGCAGCAACACTTGAAGAACTAAAAACAAATTCTGATTCTGTTTCTTTGTTACCTACCCCCGGTTTTCTTAAACTTGCTTTTCTATGCAAAAAATAATCTTGAAGACTCAAAACAGCCTCAGTAGTGGCTTGCTGATATATCTCCATCATTTCTATCGGAGATACCTCTGCTACAGTAACTTCTTCTAAAAGCCTCGCACGATCAAACTTATTTTTAAATTTAACGAACTTTTCTTCAAAAGCACTAACCCTCTCTTGATGAACTTCTTTAGCAGCTCTGTAATTTGGGTTATCCAGCACTGAATTAATCAAACCAGCTGTCTCATCTCGATCAAGAATCATTGTGTTAATCTGAAGAACCTCTACCAAATCTGGATTTTTTCTTAGATTCTTTAAACAAGTTTCAACTTTTCCGTCAGGAGCAAAAGCGTTTAATAGCACAACTGAAAGCTGATTAAAAAAACTTTCACGAGTAAGATCTGGAAAACTTTCTAAAGCCTCTTCAAGTGAAACTACCTGTTCTTTATGACCGGCTTTTATTAATGCTGTTTTAATTTTTACCAGATCTTGTCTAATTACACTCTGAGAAAGAATGCCATAATCACTTCTACTAAATGAATCGACTCCAGAGTAAAAATTTACTCCCAGAACTGACGATAGAACCAATTGATTTGCTGTAACGAATTCTTCCTGAACCTTCTGAAGACTTTTAAACAAAACCTCACCATCATATCTTAAAGGTGATTTAACCGTTTCTTCATGATTAGCGAATAAAGATTTATACTTAGGATTAGAGTCGCGGAAAGAAAACTCGATCTGATATTTATAACCTAGAGGCGAATCAAATACACCTCTGCTAGCTTCATACTGGCTCAACATAGCAAGCAAATTACTCTTATCAGCACTCAAATTAGGATTAATCAAATCTCTAAAAATCAGTTCTATACTATCTAAAGCCATTCTAGCTTCGATTCTTTTATCTTGATTTCCTACGATCCCTCTAAGCCTTTCCTTTTCTGAAGCCTTATTTGTAATGTAATTCTCCTTGGTTGAGTAAAGTGTATAAAAAGAACCTTTGGTTTTTAGCTCCAAAGCATCAATTTTTAAAGCATCTAGCGCTTCAAGATTTTTCTTTATTCTGAAAAGTTGAACTATTGGATCTTCACTTTTTAAAGCTGCTCTTATTCCAGCAATAATTTTCTGATCTTCTTCGATAAAGTCAGAATCTGTAATAGCATCAATATCTAATGCTTCCCTAATTTTAGTAACTTCATCCGCTTTACTACTTCTATGATCTCTTATCTTATGTTCTTTGAGGAGCTCATTCTTTCTTTTGGTTAAAAGATCAATATTAGCTTTTCCGGCTTTCTCCCCTGAAGTAGATTTTACCTCGTTAATTTTTAGATCAATCAATGACAACAAAGTGTCAACTGTAAGATTTTGATCTAGTGCTCTATTAGCCAAAAATTCAGGCTTAAGTTTTAAAAGTTGTTTCTCTTGCTCAGAAAGAGTTTGTCCAAAAAAAGCTGGATGAGTCTCCTTTTCCGCGATCTTAGAAATTGTGATTCGTTTTAATTTATCTGTTCCATCGGAATTCTTTTTTGCCTTACCTGTAATGCCTTTTTCAACTACCTCGATAACCTCATCTTCTAAACTAAAAGAATCTTCAAACTTTCTAAAAAAAGACTCAAAATTTTCTTGTCTTACATCTCCAAGAATACACAACGCTTCAACTATAATTCGGAATTCTTTTCTCATATCACCAGCTTTAACTGATGGCTCTCCCTCTTTTTTTGCTAAATTAATTGCCCTTATCTCAGTTGCTCCCGCAATATCTGATTGATAAAAAATCGCTTTTTTCATTCTCGCTTCATGATCCTCACCTACAACTTTCGCGAGAGCTTCCTTTAATTTTGCAATCGCTTCCGCCAATTGCGCTTTTTTCTCTTCAAGATCTTGATCGACAGCTGTGTTAGATGTGGTAAGACTTTCGCCTTGTTGTTCTTCCTCATTTTCATCAAAAGGTTTCATAGCTCCTGCAGATGCTCTTCGTTTGTTACTAACTCTATGTCCAAAATTTGCAGTTTTAGATTCTTCAGAATCACTTGAGTTACCAGCAGCAGCACTAGCTGTAGAAGGACCTCTTCCTTTAATCCCAGATAAAACATTTTGCGGTAAAAACCCTCTAGCACCAACCTTAGTTGCTGTAACACCTTTTTGACTAATACCAAACTCTCCCGCCAACCTTATCGATAAAGATTCTAAGGTTTTTTCATCAACCCCATCTTTGAATTTAAACTCATGAGTTACTGAATCTTCGTCTTGGAATAATAAATTTCTTAAATTTGGAAAATCAGCTAAAGCACTCGCTGTATCATTTCTAGCTTTGGTTTTTCTAACTTCTTCATCGGTACTTTCTGTCGCAATAACACGTCTATAAATACCTAAAACATCTAAAACTTTCTGAGCATTTTCAGCATTTAATAACTCTGCAAAAGCCTCAGTAGCAACTTTATGCTTGTTAAATTCTTCAATAACTTTTGTCTTTAATTCTTCATCTGATGCAACTGGATCAACCAGTAAAACTTGCTCAATTCCGAATGATCCATCATCAGATTTTGTAACTTTGATTTGAGTGCCACCTTCAAAATTAAGAGTAACTTCTGATTCGCGATAACAAAAACCCGCGGCGGCTGTATTAAAATCTTCATCAATTCCTCTAACAACTGGAAGAACTGGAGCGTCCTTATCTTTGCTCATAGCAATTCTGATACTACTACGAATCTGTTCCCCATCAACATCTCTCGCCTCACCAAAAGCAATCTCAGTTTCATTTTCTTTTATTTGATATATATCAACAGCTGGCACTCCCATTAATTCAGCAACACCTGGTACACCTTCAAAATTTGCAATATGAGTATTACCCATCAATGCAAACCACTTTTTTGCCTTACCAGATATCAGATGCTCATTTATAATTTTTTGTGCCTCATAATTCATACCCTTGTATCTTGCTACACCTCTTGCGCCAAACTCAGTATATCCAGCCATACTAGATGTTACTGTTTCCAAACCAACAATTCTGATTCCTTGTTTTTTCGCCTCTTTAATCAAAGTTAAATAGTTATACTCGACACTATCTGAAACATCACTAGTGTAACCAACCATGTGACCCTCATTTTGAGCCTTCAAATAAGATTCTAAAATATGCGGCATCTCTTCTTCAGAAGATGAAAAATATTCATCTAGTAAATCTTGCATCGCGGTATCCTGAAATAAAAACTCCATGAAAAATGTATCATATCCATTTTTCTTAAGTTGTTGCATATTTTGAATCAGGAATTTTTTAGGAGATGTGTCACCATGAGCTTCACCAACACAAAAACTACTTGATACCAATTCATCAAAACTACCTACTCTATTCAATTCACCAACTGGATAGGCTTGAAAAAAGCTATTAACTTTACCCTTAAAATCTTCTTCTAAATATTCATGTGCTAAGAAATTTTGCACCTCACTCCATCTTCTGTAATCTTCATTGTTGGCAGCCTGTTGCAAGGTTTTTTTTAAAACACCATACTCGTGAACCAAATAATTTCTCACATTATGTATAAACAACTCTTCAACTGCTGATCCCTTCAAAGTCTTAATTGGCGTATAACAAACAATAGCCTTCTTATTATCATCAAATTTTACAATGCTTTCAGATATTTTAAGCTCGTCCTGAAATTTTCTCTTATAATAACTGTATGATCCAATTTCATCAGGACCACCAACAATATAATGACTAAGTCTGGATAGCTGTAAACTATCTGGTTTTGATCCAGTCATAGACATTGGATCAAAAACATAAAGCGCCTTTCGTCCAGTTTTACTAAGAGGCATAGTATCCAAATCTCTCACAACCAGTCTTTTTAGTAACCCCTCATCAAAACCTTTATCCAACAATTTTTGACTTATTTTCTGCCGCATCATATTTCCAAGATCATAATAACCTTGGCGCGATGCATATGATTCTTTTCTGCCCTCAAAAGAATCAAAAGGAACATTTCCACTTTCAGTACGAACACATAAATCAACTTCAGCTTGGACAAGGGCTTTAGCAAACTTTGGAAAACCATGTCTTAAGGCAAAATAAATCAGAGTGTAATTTTCACTAAATCTTTTGTTGGCATCAATTTGTTCCGATATTTCAGCAAAATTTTTACTCAAAAAATCATCAAGTTCTGCATAATCACTATCACCCTTATTTTGTAAAAATAAATTCTCCGCTGCTTCACCTTGAAGGGCTGTTATCACTTCATCCAACTTATAATTTTTAGGCATATTTAATTCTAAATTATCTAAAATCTCTCATATATTCAGATACAATTCTCCGTGAGAATTACACCTCTCATTCAAACTCACATTAAATTCAGTCATTATTAAGTTCCACACTTGGTTTAATACTTTTATTTTTGATAAAATTGCCAAAAAAAAAGCCTGCACCTTTTTACAGATGCAGGCTTTTTTAGAATTCGAATAAACAATATTATTCAACGATTTCGTAACCAGCGAAGAAGAATGCGATTTCGTTTTTCGCGTTTTCTAAACTGTCTGAACCGTGAACTGAGTTCGCTTCGATTGAAAGAGCAAATTCTTTGCGGATAGTTCCAGCATCAGCGTTTGCTGGGTTTGTTGCACCCATAATTTCGCGATTTTTCAAAACGGCATTTTCGCCTTTCAAAACTTGCACAACAACTGGACCAGAAGTCATAAATTTTACCAAGTCAGCGTAAAATGGACGCTCGCGGTGAACAGCGTAGAATTCTCCCGCCATTTTTTCAGAAAGTTGCATTCTTTTCTGTGCAACAATTTTAAGTCCAGCATCTTCAAATTTTGCGTTGATTTTGCCAGTAAGATTTCTTTGGGTCGCATCAGGTTTGATGATCGACAAGGTCATTTCAGTAGCCATTGTTTTTTGAAATTTAAGTTGAGGGAATTTGGAATAAAAAATTCGGGGCGCGCAAAGTAGAAATTCAATGCTTGTTGTCAAGCATCACAAAAAACCGTTTTTCAACAACCACCTCATCACCAATTTTTAATTGACCATCAACTTGCATTTGAAAGAGTCGTGCTTAAGTTTTTGGCATCACTTTTTAAAAATTTCCAAAGCGCAATGGCAAAAAATCAATTAACTATCGAAGACTTATCAGCATTGGTCGTAGACAAGATCAAGAGCAAAGAAAAAAATTCCTATACTTACGAATTACACAAAGCTGGCGTTGAAAAAATTACCCGCAAAATCGGCGAAGAGGCAGTTGAAGTTGTGATCGCAGCTTTTTTGAATCAGCAAAAATCATCTAAAAAAACTCGCCAAGATTTAATCGGAGAAGTTTGTGATTTATTCTATCACAGCTTGGTTTTACTTGGTTCACAAGACATCGATTTTTCAGAAATTTTGAAAGAACTTAACCGTAGAAATAGTAAGAAAAAATGAGCATAACTCTTACCAACTCAGCGATTCAGCGCATTAATGAGATCCAACAAAAAGATCAAAATCACGGAAAATTTTTGCGCGTTTCAATTTCTGGTGGCGGCTGCAGCGGCTTTCAATATATCTTCGAACTCGATAATAAAAACCTCGAAGGCGACATCAAAATTGTCGAACAAAATTCACAAACTTTAGCCATTACTGACGAAACTTCTTTGCCATTTTTAGAAGGTGCTGAAATTGATTTCGTCAAAGAACTTGGCGCTTCTTATTTCAAAGTTAATAACCCTAACGCCAAAGCCAATTGCGGTTGCGGCAGTTCATTTTCGATTTAGTCGTGAAATCATTCCAAGAAATTATTTTTACTCTGCAACAATTCTGGGCAACGCAGGGCTGCGCAGTTTTACAACCAATTGACGTTGAAGTCGGTGCCGGAACTTTGCATCCAGCTACAGTGTTGCGCGCTTTAGGCCCAAAACCGTGGAAAGTTGCTTATGTTCAACCATCGCGACGCCCTACTGATGCAAGATATGCACAAAATCCAAATCGTCTTTCGCATTATTATCAGTTTCAAGTTTTGCTCAAACCAGCGCCAAAAAATATCAAAGATCTTTACTTGCAAAGCCTTGATCTGATTGGACTTGATACCAAAAATAATGATGTGCGTTTTGTCGAAGATGATTGGGAAAATCCATCAGTTGGCGCTTCTGGCTTGGGTTGGGAAGTTTGGTTCAACGGCATGGAAGTTTCGCAATTCACTTACATGCAACAAGTTGGTGGCATTGAATGTGAAATTATCGCCGGCGAAATTACTTACGGTTTAGAGCGAATCGCCATGCACATTCAAGGCGTTGATTCAATTTTTGATTTGAATTGGAACGGCAAAAGCGGTGTCGAAAAAATTTCTTACGGTGATGTCTTTAAACAAAGCGAAATCGAAAATTCCGCTTTCATTTTAGAGCATTCTAACACAGAAAATCTGTTTCGTAATTTTACTGAAAGTAAAGAACAGTCGCAATTTTTGGCCGAAAAAAATCTGCCAATTCCAGCCTACGAACAAGCTTTAAAAGCCAGTCATATTTTAAATTTGCTCGATGCTCGCGGCGCCATTTCAGTAAACGAACGCGCTTCTTACATCGGACAAATTCGCAGTCTGGTGAAAGCTGCTTGTGAACTGGCGATAGTCAAAAATTAAATTAACAAGATGAAGCAAAGCGAAGAGAAAAACACAGCTAAAGAAATAAAAATGCGACAACCAGTAAAAGCTTTGATAAACCTTAGAAACACCTTAACTCAATAAAAATAATTTATGAACGAAACTACAATTTTATCTCTTGCCACCATGCCATGTTTTGGAATTGTTACCGCTCTTTTATGTGTTTTTTACGCTTACAAAAAACTGCCGACTCCATTTTATATTCTGACTTTGGCATTTTATTTTTCGGCCTATTCTCACGGATTGTTATTTTGGATATTCTTTGCGGCGATTAGCATAATCATCAGCGTACCAGCAATTCGCAGACATTTGGTCACAAAATATTTGATTGTTCTAATCACTAAACTTGGCTTATTGCCAAAAATTTCAGAAACTGAAAAAATCGCCCTCACCTCAGGAAACGTTTGGGTCGATGGCCAACTATTTTCTGGTCGCCCAAACTTCAAATGGATCTTCTCACAAAAATATCCAAAACTAACTGCTGAAGAACAAAGCTTCTTAGACAATGAAGTTGAAGAAGTTTGCCGAATTTGTAATGACTACGAAGTGCAAACTTTACGTGATTTGCCAGAACCTGTTTGGAAATTCTTACGCGAGAAAAAATTCTTCGGCATGATTATTCCGAAAGAATTTGGCGGTCTTGGCTTTTCAGCTTACGCTCACAGCTGCGTGATTGAAAAACTTTCTTCACGCTCAGTAACTTTGGCAATCACAACTATGGTGCCAAATTCTTTAGGACCTGCTGAATTGTTGATGCATTATGGTACCAAAGAACAACGTGATCATTATTTGCCACGCTTGGCTGACGGTCGCGATTTACCTTGTTTCGCACTTACCGAACCAACTGCAGGAAGTGACGCAACTTCAATCAAGTCTAACGGCGTTTTATTTAAAGACGAGAATGGCGAAATCAAAATTCGCTTAAACTGGAATAAACGCTACATCACTTTGGGAGCCTACGCCACAGTTATCGGCATGGCTTTCCAACTACGCGATCCTGATAAACTTTTGTCTGACAAAGAAGACGTCGGCATTACTTGTGCTTTGATTCCACACACAACTCCCGGTGTTCGCCAAGGTCGTAGACATGATCCTCTCAATACACCTTTTGTGAACTCTCCGCTTAATGGCGAAGATGTTGTAATCGGCCTAGATGCTGTAATTGGTGCAAAAGACGGACTTGGCAAAGGATGGAAAATGTTGATGGAATGTTTGGCTGCTGGTCGAGGTATTTCGCTTCCTTCAACTTCTTCAGGAGGCTCAAAACTTACTGCTCGTGTGGTTAGTGCTTACTCAGCAATCCGCCAACAATTTGGCATGTCGGTTGGTAAATTTGAAGGCGTTGAAGAAGTTCTCGCCCGTATCGCTTCACGTACTTACGCAGTTGACGCAATGCGAATTTTCACTGCCGGCTCAATTGATTGTGGTGACAAACCTGCTGTAGTTACAGCAATCGCGAAATATCAAGCTACTGAAATGTTCCGCCAAAATGTCAACGACGGTATGGATGTTATGGGTGGACGCGGCATAATTTGTGGCCCACGTAACGTTTTAGCTAATGCTTATTTTTCGATTCCAATTTCAATCACCGTTGAAGGTGCGAATATCATGACTCGTAGTTTGATTCATTTCGGACAAGGCGCAATCATGTGTCACCCTTATGCTTACAAAGAAATTGAAGCTTTGGAAAACAAGGATTTGGTAAATTTCGATAAATATTTCAATGCTCACATTTACCATTTGATCAGCAATTTAGTACGCTCGGTGCTTTTATCGCTTTCTCGCGGCTATTTCAGAAAACCTTTTAAACGCGGAATTGTCGCACGTTTTGAAAGAAAAATTTCTTGGTGTTCTGCAACTTTTGCCCTTCTTGCCGACATCGCTTTAGCGCGTTTTGGTGGTAATTTGAAACGCAAAGAAAAAATCAACGGACGCTTTGGCGACGTACTTTCTGCCATGTATATTGCTACTGCGATTTTGAAAAAGTTCCAAGAAGATGGCTGTAAAAAAGAAGATGAAGCTTTGGTTGAACACTCAATCAAAGAACAACTTGGTAAAGCTCAATACGCCATCGAAGGATTGTATCAAAACTTGTTTGAAGGACCTGCAAAATTCTTGGCTTTCCCTTTCGCAATGTGGGCAAGATTTAATGCTTTCACTTGTCCAAGTAACGACAAACTTGATCATGCGATTGCCAAAAATTTCATCAAAAATAGCCCTATGCGCGAGTCTTTAACTGATGGAATTTACCTTTCTAAAGATTCTAACGACAATCTGGGCAGAATTGAAAATGCTTTGATGTTGCAAGAAAAATCTCAAGCCATTGCTGAAAAAATCAAAACAGCAATGAAAGAGAAAATTTTGCCACGCGGTCGCTTTGAAGATTTTATCGAAATGGCTAAAGAAAAATCAGTTATTACGAACGAAGATTTTGAAACCATTAAAGCTGCACAAGTGGCAATTTTGGATGCGATGCAAGTTGATGAATACTCGCTCGAAGATTATAAGAAAATTTAATAGCTAATGATCCTCTTAATCGACAACTACGATAGTTTTACCTACAACCTTTATCACTATCTTATCCAAGCTGGTGAAAAAGATGTTGTAGTAAAACGTAATGACGAAATCACCGTCGAAGAAATTAAAAAACTTAACCCGCGTGGAATCGTTTTATCTCCCGGCCCTTGCACACCAAATGAAGCAGGAATTTGTTTGGAAGTGATTGAAAAACTTCAAGGAATTTTTCCAATTTTTGGCGTTTGTTTAGGACATCAATCAATCGGCCAAGCCTTTGGTGGTAATGTTGTAAAGACTTATCCAATGCATGGAAAAATCAGCGAAATTGTCCATAATGGTAAAAATCTGTTCAAAGGTTTACCCTCTCCATTCAAGGCAACGCGCTATCATTCTCTGATTATTGAGAAAGAAACTTGTCCTAAGAATCTTGAAATTACTGCACAAACTCAAGATGGGATCATCATGGGAATTGCCGACGAGAAGTTGAAAATTTTCGGTGTACAATTTCATCCAGAATCAATCGCCTCAGAACACGGTCACCAAATTATTAAAAATTTTTTGGATCAAATCTAAATGGAATTGCAGAATCTAACGGCACAAAATTTTGAGGAAATTTTTGACGATATTGTCGATCTCAAAATCAGCGAAGATGCAATCAAAAAATTCTTGCTCGACTTAAATGATGCCGCGCTTCCAGCTAATGCTTTTACTGGTGCCGTTTCTTGCTTGAAGAAAAAAATGAAGCACATTGCAGCACCAGAAAATTCTATCGATGTTTGCGGAACTGGTGGCGATAAATTAAACACCTTAAATGTTTCTACCGCGGTTTGTTTTGTAATTGCCGCAGCAGGAATTCCAGTTGCCAAACATGGTAACAAAGCAATCTCATCAAACTCTGGTTCGGCAGATATTTTTTCTGAACTTGGAATAAAAATCTCTTCTGACGTTGCTGAAATTGAGCACAATCTACGCGAAAAAAAACTGTGTTTTCTCTTCGCGCCTTATTTTCATGAATCTTTGAAAAATGTAGCACAGATTCGCAGAAATCTCGGCGTTCCTACTATCTTTAATTTTCTTGGGCCACTTTTAAATCCCGCCAACACTACTTCACAAATGATTGGCGTTTCTCGTCGTGATGTTATGCACAAAATGGCTAACGCAATTAATTCTAAAAAGACTTATATAGTTCATGGTTTTGACGGGATGGATGAGATCACTCTCACCAACAATTCTTATTTGTTGCGTTGCGAGAATGGCAAGATTTTTGAAGAAGAAATTGTTGATCCAACAAAATTTGGATTTGCCAAAGTTAGCCTTGACGATTTGAAGGGCCAAGATCCCAAATATAATGCTCAAAAATTAGTCGCTTTATTGGAAGGCGAAAAATCAGCTTATCGCGATATTGTCATTCTCAACGCTGCTTTTGCGCTTAAATTATCTGACGCGGTAACAAAAATTGAAGATGGCGTTGATCTTGCTAAATTAATTATTGATAGCGGTAAGGCTTTGAAAACTTTAAATATCTCTGTTGGATAATTTATTCATTAATTCCTCTACCACCACCACCTTTAACAGGTGTTCCAAAAGCACCGCCAAGAGATATGCCACCAAGAGATATGCCACCAAGAGTCACAACAGAAGTTGCCGGACTATTTGGCACTCCTCCTCTTACAGTAAAAGGTGTACCTTGTACAGAGGTATTACGAGAAGAAGCTGGACTTGCCTTAGATACTATATTTCTCCTTACATTACCTTCTTTTCCTTCTGCTGCATCTGATAAAGTAGTTCTAACAACTTGGATAAATTCATCCTGTTTTAAATGACCTCTTTCTTCTAAATATGCATCTAAATCAGCAGAAAGATCCTCTTTCTTGATATAAGCAATAGCAGCTTTTAGAGCAGTTTGGAATTGTGACTTATTATATTCTGCAATTCCACTTGCAGTATCATCAAAAGAAGCGGGTGGCAATACGGTAACCTTGTTTTTTATTTCTTGATCTACAGTTCCACCCTTACCTTCGACTCCTTCAATATGTTCGACAACATATCTAATTATACATTCTGATCTTCCAATCTCATCACTTGCTTTTTTGGCTTCAATAAGATTGCTAGTTTTTTGATCTAATACTGCTTGAGCTCTACCAGTAACGACTCTTTTTTCCGCTCCAGAAATACCATTAACCTGCGCTAAAATAGCTCCCATCTCCTGTAACTCATAATATTTTTTTCCACTTGGATCATAGTTACTTTTTTTAATCTGCTGTCCCGATACTTTTGCAGATTCTTTTCTACCAAAAATTTTTTTCTTTAACCCTTCAATTTCTTTAACTTCTTGTAGTTTTGCTGCCTCTAAATCAGATACGATTCCTTCAAGAATTTCTCTTAAACTGACATATTTATCACCATTATCTTTCTCTAAATCTTCATCTTTAAGTGAACATATTTTTCCATCACGTTCTAAAGCTATTACTCCATCTTCATCTTGGATAACACGGCCCTTACCAGGGAAATCCATAGATCCTTCATAAGCAAAAATCTCAGCAGAAATCGATCTTAATAATTCTTTAACCGCTTCAGCATTTTCATTAAAATCTTTTTCGCGCTCTGCCTGAATCTGTTGCAGAACTTCGTCCATCATCTCGTTATTTTCCAAAATGTCGGCTAGTCTTTTTGATTTGACACCATCGATGGTTTGCACCTCAACGGCTTTTGCAGAACAAGAAAATCTACCTTCTTTTTCCTCGTCATTTTCATACAACAAAAATTCAAATTCCTCTCTTGCACCATTGATTCGCAAATCATCAGGAAGATATATCAAATTTTCCGGACTTTTGATAGTGTCGAATCTACGGCAAATTTCTTGGAATTGCGCTTTCTTTTCTTCCTCAACTAATGAAGATAATTGCGACAACTTCTTTTGCAGAACTTCTAAGTCATTCTCATCTTCTACTGCTGGTGGCCAAATTTTATTTTCTCCGCTTTGGGCAATATAACCATCCTTAGTCTTTGCAAAAGATGATACGGAAACATTTCGAATCGCTCCATTTTTGTCTTCAGAATCAAAAACTTCGCCAAAAATATCTGCGATTTGTTGTTTAACTCGAGTAATCTCTTCAAGTTCTAATGCCATCTCCCTGAGAATCAGATTTTGTTGCTGCAAAACATAATCTAAACCACTGGAATATGGCAACTGATCTGAAGTATCAGAAAGTACATCAGTATAACCATTTGCTCTTAAAATCTTCAAAGCAACTTTATCGCCGTTCTCTCCTCTAACCTGAATTTTAAAACCAAATTTACCACCATCTTGAACGAAAGATTTTCCTTCTTCCAAATCAGCAGCAGCATCAATAGTCCATTTCTTAACGTGTTTTCTACCCGCAAGAATTCTTTGATTGTTTTGTATAACTTTTGCTACCTTCCCTGCTAGTAGAATATTGCATAAATCTTCTATTTCACTCGCTGGTAACATGTTGCCCACCAACCAGGTTTCTTTTTCACCTTCTACTTCTGGCACTTTTTTCTTTATGGGAAGTAAATAACCATCTCTGCTTATGCCATAATTTTTACCATTAATCTCAAACCTTGATGTATTGCCATTAAATCTTCTTAAATTCTCAGTCGCTGCTTTTCTTTTCTGCAATTCTCTGATCTCATTTTCAACTTCTGCAAGAAATTGTCGCGAAGCATTCAGATCACAAATCAAAGACGAGCTTACATTTTGCCAATTTTGTTGCGATGGCGGCAATGCAACTTGATTATAATCACCAAAATTTACAGCTTTGACTACATTTGCAGAAGAATTATAATCAACGATTCTATCAAATCTAAAACCCTTTTTATTAGCTCTAGAACCTATAAAACGATCATTTTTCTTTCTTTCTTGTGGCATCTCTTTTCTAGGAGATCCCGCGACAACAACCTCATGCGACTGAGTGCCTCTTCTAGGAGAATCATTAGTAGCTTCAGATTCCAAATTTTCACAAAAATATTTGGAACGTGTTTTTTGTTCATCTTTTGAGACTCTTAGAACTTCATCTTCGCTAACTTTATCCAAAGCAGCTGTAACTTCTCTAGCTACTGCATTTCTTTCAATTTCAAGCATCCTTGCCGTTACTTCTTGAGTAACTTCTTTTAACTGCTCAATGTCATCTTTTCCGTTAAGTTTAAAAACGTATTCTTTGTCATCAATTGTGACCTTGCGATCTTCACCTGTGATTTCGAATTTAATTTTACGACTTTGCCATCCTGGTGATAACGGATTATAGACACCTTCCTCTCCTCTCAATAAGTCAAAAAATATTTTTTGAACTTTATTGGTTTCAGCTTGTCTGAGGATTTCTTCTTGTCTTGAGATAAATTCCTTCAATAACTGAAGATTGTCGCTGAATCCACCTATTGTCCTTTTAGCAATATCGTATGTAGCTATTTTGATTTTTGAGCTATCGAAGCGACCACTAGCACTACTACCAAGATCAATCGCAAAAGCTTCTTTTCTGTAAACAATTCCATTATCTAGTTTTGTAATCTTCCCAAAATTGTTACTGTCAATGTAGTGCTGATCTTTTGCCGCGATAATTGCCTGATGATTTTCTAGTATCTGCTTCTTTAATAATTCTTTGTGAGTGCGAAGCATGGTTCCATACTTCTGAATCAAAGCATCAATATCGCTACCAGTTTGCAACTGTGGCTTATGCGATTTTCCGCTAACATCTTGTGAAAAGCGTCCTCTATAAATTGCAGTTTTGTCATCATCAAAAAAGAACTGGATTTCTCTAGTGGGAGTTAATATGCCGTTGCCTTCAACATCTTCAGAAATACCAAAAATATTTTGACCAAAATTTGTGAATCCTAATTGTCCTATTTTACTTTCGGAAGCAGGTTTCTCTCCTTGTTTATAATTAGGTGCTAATTCCTCAAAAATCTTTTTGAGAGTTGCAAATTTTTCTTTATGCAACTTACGTATTCTCACTACAATATCTTTCTGAATCGCAATTGCATCGCGATAATCAGATAGTTTTAAAGAGAATTCTTCACCTTCTCTAACGACAACTCCTGCTGTTTTTTTATCAAAACGCAAAATTCTCTTTTGACTGTCTTCCTCAATTTCCAACGCACTATATTCACCTTCAGGAGCCGTATCTTGTAAATTCCAACAATTATTTTTTCTCAACAATTCAGCTTCTGGAATAATAGCCCTAAAACTATCTGATACTTCTATCTGTCTAACACACAATTCTTGTGTAACTAGATCCTCAATCCATTTAACAGAATCGAAAGATGAATCTTGGTTGATAGTGCCAGAAATATTACTGGTGATAGGACTGCTATTTGGTAATCCTCTTCTAACAGCAAAATTAGAATTACTTACCTCTGTAACCGCAATTTCAGCATTTCTGAATTGTATATAAAACTTTTTATCCCCAAGAGTTAGACAGAATTTTCTATCTATTTGATTATCCACCTTCTCTAGAGTGTATCGACCACCATTTGGAATCTCAATCTGACGTTTACCAGCAGTAATTCTTGAAGCATCCGTAGAAAAATCGTAAGAACTGCGGATAGATCCACAAGTATCGTTAAGCATACGCTCCAGACTGTTTTTTCTACGCAAAAATATTTCTGCACGAACTGTTTTTACATATTCTTTTATAGTGGCAAGTCTAACCTCGGTTGTTTTCCCTTCAGCATTAGTAGAGAATAGATACCATTCTTCTTTATCTCTCAGATAATCAAATCTCAATACTGCGTCATTAAAAGTCATGTACTCAGAAGATAAATTATTATCGGTATCATTACTGGAAGAGTAGTCCTTAATAGTCAGACTGTTGCTTTTATATGCTCCGAATTCATCACTTAATTCATGTATGCCCTTAATAAGCTCAAATACACCTTCTTGCTTGGATTGATTTAGAATTTTATTCAAACTATCTCGAGCTTCTCTTAATCTAACTGCTTGTTCACCTATTTTGATGATAGGCGGCCTGACATAATCACTAGTTTTAGATGATTTCTTCAAGAAAGTGGTGCGATCTTTTGGATTTATATTTTGCTCATCCAGCGTCACCTTCCAATCGTTACCTTCTTTACTGCTGAAGTTAAATATATATCCTCTTCTGTTATTCGTTCTCTTAACTACTGGATTTTCTTTTGATGCATCTAACAATTCTGCTGCTTTGGCACTTAACTCTGCTTTAGTAGCTTGTATTTCAAGCTCAATACGGTCATACAGAGTTTTTATTGATTTATAAACTGCATCAAGCTTTTGCTCATCAATAATATATGTACGATCACCTGATAGAAACATCGCATCTGAAAGTCTCGCATCCTTTGTTCCCTTATCTGTCTGCGAAGAGTGGAACCTAATATCGTAATCAACTCCTGCTAATTTTAGCAACGCCACACCTGTATCACCTGTCGCTAAAGATTTGCCAGTTGTTGCTGCCTTATCCAACGATGTGTAATTTATTTGATATTCTTCTTTATCATAATACCGATCTAATTCTTTAAGCATCTCATCCAATTTATGAGATTTTTTCTCATAAATTTTCTTTTTAATGGCATCTCTAATATCTTTAAGATCTTGAGCACTATCTATAAGCAGAAGTTGGTGATTTTGTCGATCTGAACCCCTGGTAATAGAAAAATTTCCATTTAGCTCGGATCTTAATATAGAGCAAACTTTTGGGGTTTGACGTGTCGTTGCCTCGGTTAGAATCAAAACTTCATGCTTACTAATGTCATACTCGGTGCTAAACTTAAATTTAACATCTCCCATGTTTTGAATTCCACTTTCTACATTGATACCACCTAGATATTGTACCAACTCTGCCGAATAATTATATATTTCACCTAGAATCGCCTGCATCTCTGGATCATCAGTTCTAACCCTGTCTATAGGAGCAATAGTACCAACTGAACTATTTCTATTCATCGAACTAGCAACAGGGATTCCTGCCTGTTGAATTGAATTTACAACTTTATTCGCTAAAACAGGAGTTGATTTACTTGCCCCCATAGTTCTTCCCACAGCCGCTGAAGCAATAATAGATGCCTGTTCTAGCATAACCTTAGAATTCGATCGACTAGCCTCTACTAATGAAACATCGTCACTAATAGCATCTGGAATTTCTGTAACCACACCCTGCGCATCAACTTGTAATTTAGCCTTTTCTCTTTCCTCCATTTGAAAGGGTTTTTCCCAAATATTGCCTGTTTCGTAATCATGAAATTTATTGGCATCCCTTTCATTATCACGTCTCCTTGCAACTTTTCTCTTTGATCGCAAAGCACCAATCACATGATCTTTATCGTCTTGTACTGTATTGTGATCAAGACTACGCATAATCATGTCTTTAACATTTTCTAGTCTGATTGTTTCCAATTCAGGATCACTACCAATCGTTCTAATCGATTTTTGTGAGGTAAGAGATTCAAGACCACTAAATGACATTGCTGACTTTAAAGGGCTTTCACTACGACCACTTGATTTCTTATTAGCGGCACTAGCCGGACGTCTTGCATCACCATGAACATCGAAACCTCTAGGCGATGTCTCCTTTCCTAATCGGTGATAAACAAACTTGTATTTAACTCTGTCGGGCAAATCATCCGCAACCATACCACGGTTACGATTAGCCTGCATCTTCCTATTCCAGTTCATCCTTTTATCTAGCGCATCATCAACATGGATAATTTGATCTAATACCCCAACGCCGGCTTTATCGTAGTCACCACCAATATAGTTAGTTTTATCAAAAAAGCTGAGTACTTTTTTGCTACCGACATTCTGTTCTGCCAAAAATTCTGAAAGATATTTTTTACCCAAAACTTTTCTTTCTGGAACGTCTCCTAATTCCATCCATTCAGTCACAAATTGACGATCTGAGTTTTGGTAATAAACACGACAGCGCAATTCCCGTCCTTTTGTACGATCAGGAAGTATGATGATATCAGCTTTGGTTTTTCTCTGTATTGCCTCTAAATCATGAGTTGCACAATTTTCTCGATTAATCTTTAGATGAGGCAAAATATACTGAACCTTACCACCAATTCCATCGCGCGAAACAGAAAGTTCTGGCAAATGTTCCAATACAAGATCTGAAAGATTTTTTCCCAGATAATTTCCTTGATGCTGAAGCATTCTTCCAGCATCATAAGCAGATAGAAATCTTCGTTTAGTTCTGCCTTCTATTACTTCACCATCTACAACTTCACCTTCTCTTCTTTTTGCCAAATCATGGTATTGCGCTTTCTTAATTGAGCGCTGTTTTTTCATTTCAGTTACTTCCGGAGATTCAGCTGGCGGATCGAAGTCAAAGAAAATATTGGGACTCGCCATCACATCCAATACAGTTGAATATATCTCGCTGGCATTAAATGAAGCCAAGGAAGATGCCACGGGATCAATTTGACTTTGACGTACAAGTGGTGTTTGTTTTGGTTTTATCAAACTGTAATTTGATAGCAAAAAGTTTGGAGAATCAATATCCACGCCTCCAACTCTCAACAACTCAGAAAGTATTCTGAGTTTTTCTTCTATTTCACGAGCAGCTTCTTCGGATGAAGGCTTCATAGCTTTCATCGCAGCAGCTATGCCAATCGCTGACTTTACCAAAGACAATTTCGTTACAGCACTTCCCTGCCCCCAATGAGAAGCAGATTTCTCACTCACTGTCGGACTTCCTGATGCCAATTTTTCGAATTCTCTAACCTTTGCTAGAAGTCCTGTACCTTCTAAAAGCAAATTCCTCTTTTTGGTTCCGGTATAACAACCTTCAATAGCATTAAAGGCTTTTACTATTTCCTTTTCACCCTGAAAATTTTGGCTACTCATCCCACCATTTCTGGATCCTTTTCTATTTCTCGTATTAACCGGAGTTCCTCTCACCCAATCTTCAAGCTTCTCAAAACTTGCTTTTTCGTAATTTGTTAGAACTTCTACTGGCATGGTATTAGCATCCAAAGCTGCTAAAGCTTCTTTTGCCTTGTCTTTGTACAGGCTTTTTTCTTCGAGAAACTTATATAAGTTCTCCCTTAGAGATACAGGATTTCTTTCATCAGCCATATCAGCTAATTCTCTCAACTCATCAAATATCTTAGCAGCTTTTTCGTATCTAGGCTTAGTGATATTATCCCAATTACTTTGATCTTCATATCCTTTAGTTTTTTTAAAGGACTCAACCGCAACCTTAGCAATATTTGGATTATAACCTTGGGATTTTAAAGATTCCGATTCTCTGATAACTCTTTCTTCTTCAGCAATAATTGCATCATCAAGCTCGTAGATATCAGCTTTAACTTTTGCTAAACTTTCACTCGCACCAAGAGTTACACATACTGCCCCTCTTTCAATCAGGCCATTAATCAAATCATTTCTGGCCTCTTCAATATCAACTGCTTCAGCGTTTTTCAGAATTAAATTTTGCTTATCCAAATCACTTTGAGCAGCTTCGGCTTCAGCTTGCGTAATTTTTCCATGCTCAACTAAAACCTGTATTATTCTGTCTTGCAGTATTTCAGTAGAATCACCATAAAAATAAGCCTCATCAAGCTGTAAGATTACGCCGCCAAGATCACGTGGTAAATCCAATACTCTAATTTCTTCTTCGCTTAATCCTTCTTTTAATTGCGATACCCTTTGAACGACAACTTCATCTTTAGCTTTTGGCAAAGGATTTGCTGCGAAGAGCTCTTCTCTTCTAGCTTCTAAAGCTTCAGTAGCTTCTCCTTGTTCTCGTAATGTTGCTAATTCTTCTTCAATTCTAGCATTTCTTTCGGCCGCTATTTGCTCAAGAACGCGCAGTTCTCCTTCAGTAATATTTGGATCTAAAATCCACAGATTCTCTTCTGCTGGATTGAGGTTAATAGTTCTGATGTCCTTTATGAGATCAATACTGTCTTTGATGGAATTATAAGCTCTTTTTAACCTAGTTTTATTAGCCTCTGGAAAACCAGCTAGAAGATCATCAATATTTAAACGCTCCTTAATTCCTGAATAGGCCCTGATTACTTCTCTGGTCATATGGCTTTTACCACCACCAGTCTTCATCATGATTTCAACTAGCGCACCTTCCATTTGGATTAGAGATGCCTGATCTCCTTGCAAGTTGTTAGATGCCTCTTCAAGCAAAGCGATAAAACGCTTAAAAATAGCACGATCGTAATTTTCATAACCCGAAAGCTGCTCAGTAGAAATAGTGCCATCTATTACAACGCCCATACTCGATGAAAGAGCTCGAACACAAGGATCAGCTTCTGCAGCATTCAGCTGACCATTTTTGATAAGGGCATGAACTTGTTTTACAAATTCCGTGGCTGGATATTCTGTAGGAAAAAGTATTTCTTGAAAACCCTTTCTACGGTTTTCAAATGCGTTGTTAATAACTTCAGGAGTTTGTTCGTAAGGTCTAGTCAAGAATTTACGATCATTTTTTTCTAACATGATCACTTGACCCTTGATCAAATTCAGCTCTCTCAACAACGCATACTGATAAAAAACTGAAGGTATAACTAGATTTCTATTACCATCAAAAGATTGTGGATTTGCTGCTTCGAAACGATCGACAAAACCAATCAAACCATATTTCTCAGCTAATTCTCTGATTGCCGCTCTTGAACCTTCAATACGAGAATTTGGGGAAATTTTAGAAATTTGCGCTACCAAACCACCAATTTTAGCACTGAGCAGAGACTTACGCTCGATGTGATCATCAACCAAGGCTCTGTCCGCCATAAAATCCGAACCGTGAAGCGTAAATCTTAAAGATGGCATAAGTTCAGCCTGAAGCTTTTCTAAAGTCGGCTTAGGATTTGCTGATTTATATCTTTCGTGGATAAGATTTACGATCCTTCTTTGATCGTATTGGTACTTAAGAGATGATTGCGGAAATAAAGCTGGAGTTATCGGCATGTTGATTCAAGTCGTAATTAGTTTATACCCACAATCAAGTGTTTGATATCGTTAAATGTAGTAAAAATCATTAGCGTCAGAATCATCGCGAAGCCAATTTGGAAGCCAATTTTTTGCACTTTTTGCGAAAAAGGTTTGCCGCGGATTACTTCAAAAAGATAATAAAATAAATGTCCACCATCAAGCACAGGAACTGGTAGTAAGTTCATTACGCCAAGATTTACAGAAATCATGGCTACAAACCATATTACCGCCAAGAAGCCCATTTCAACAGTCTTGCCAGTGTATTGCGCAATTTTGATTGGACCTCCCAATTCATCAACACTTCTTTTGCCAGTGATTAGCTCTCCAAGTGCTTTAAAAATTGCTGTTGAGATCCGATAGGTTTCTTTGTTAGCTTCGATAAAGCTTTGCCCCAAAGTTAAAATTCGATGTGTTCCCTCTGAGCCTACAACACCAATCATTCCAACCTTTACATCGTCGCCAAAAATATCTTTATTGACGCGAAATTTTGGTGTCACTTCCAAAGAAATCATTTCGCCAGCACGCAAAATTTGAAACTGTAATTTACGATCCGCACTTTGCGAAACGATATCGCGAATCTCGTCAAAAGTTGTCACTTCAGCAGAATCAATTGTTAGGATTTTATCGCCAGTTCTCAATCCAGCTTCAGCTGCAGCACTATTTTCCATCACTTCGCCAACAACCGATGGAATTGTTACCAAGCCATTTACCTTCAACAAAAAAGTAAAAATTACGATGGCCAAAAGAAAATTGGCAATCGGGCCGGCAGCTACAATTGCAATACGTTGGAAAACATTTTTACCAATAAATGAAATCTTTTTGTCTGCTTCACTCATCTTAGCAACAACCTCTTCATCAGGAATTGAAGCACCATTTTTATCGCCGTACATTTTGACATAGCCGCCGAAAGGAATCGGACAAATTTTCCAGCGTGTACCGTGTTTATCATTAAAACCCCAAAGCTCTGGACCAAAGCCAATTGCGAATTCTTCGATCTTTACACCACATAAACGCGCCACATAAAAATGGCCAAATTCATGAATAAAAACGATGAAAGAAATTAATAAAACGAAGGAAAAAAAATTCTGCAAAACAAGTTCAACAAGAGCCATTTTAGAAACGCGATAATTTTAAGAGTTGCAAGCTAGAGCAAGAATGAAGACAAAGCACAAAAATGCAAGTTCTGGCTTATTAATTATCAAAAAAATTTTTATAAAATTTTGGCCAGCCAAATTTGTTTACAAAAACAAAATCAAAACGGATTTGATAATCGCGAAATTTGGGATTTCGACTTAAAAAATATTCACCCGCCTTCTTAATTCTATTGATTTGGCGGTGAGTTAAAACTTCTTCAAAATTATTAAGATTTTTGCGCGCTTTCACTTCGATAAAAACTAAGGTCCGACCTTTTTTGGCGATAATATCAATTTCACCAAAGTAAGTTTTATAGCGCCAAGCCAGTATTTGATAGAATTTGAGGCGAAGAACGAGGATGGTGATTTTTTCGGCAAAAATACCGAATTGGTAGGTTTTTTTCTTGGGCATTGTGTGGTGTATTTAATAACAAATTGTCATGCTGAAATAACAAATTGTCATCCTGAGCATTAGCGAAGGATCTCGTAAGTTTATCATTTAAAGCCGAACTTACGAGATCCTTCGCTAACGCTCATGATGACAGTAACGGTAAAAGATTTTCAGTTATTTCTTCGCCATTTCCAGCGCAATTTTGTAAATATCCTTCTTATTCAAATCATAAATCTCCGCCAAATTTTGTGATAATTCTTTCACACTAAATCCAGCTTCCAAAGCTTTCTGAATCTCATTTTTCAACTCTTCTTCGTTCAAAGCTTTTTCGTCACGTGAAATTTTTTCGACAATCACCACAAATTCACCGCGTAACTTTTGCGGATTATCGGCAAAAAATTTCTGCACATTTTGCACCTCATCTGAAATTATTTCTTCGTGCATTTTAGTAAGTTCACGAGCCATCGCCACACGGCGATTTCCAAGAGTTTCGAAGATTCCCACTAAAGTTTCTTCCACCCGATTTGCCGACTCAAAGAACACTGCAGTAAAGTTTTTCGGCAGCGATTTTAACAAATTATTGCGCTGAATTTTTGTCGTTGGCAAAAATCCGACAAACAAAAAATTATCACACGCCAAACCTGAAGCACAAAGTGCTGAAGTAACCGATGACGCACCGGGAAGCGGAATTATTTTACGATCATATTTACGCAAATATTCCACCAACTTATGCCCCGGATCAGAAATCAAAGGTGTTCCCGCATCAGAAACCAAAACAAGCGAAGCACCTTGGATTAAGTGATTTAAAATTTTTTCGCGCACTTCCAAACCGGAGTGATCATTATAAACGATCATTTTCTTTTCGGTAATTCCGTAACAAGAAAGCAATTTGGCAGTAACACGACTATCCTCACAAATCACGTAATCCGCAGCTTGCAAGGTTTGCAGCACACGAAAAGTAATGTCACTTAAATTTCCAATCGGAGTAGCTGCCACATAAAGTGCGTTTTCTAATTTTGGAGTCGGAAGTTTCTGGAAAAAATCTTGCATATTTTTTGGTTTTTAAATTAGTTTTACTGCATCTCTTCAAAGCGCACAAATCAACGATAAACATCATGCGAAATCTATTTAAAAAATCAGCCCTGTTTTTGGTATTATTTCTTTTTGCCTGTAAACTTCATAAAGATGACAGACCAACTACCAAAACTCCAATCGTAGCTCCTCAAGAACAAGAAATTATCACACCAAAAGCTAGTTACGATTTCCTCGAAACCCGCGATCTTGCAGTTCTTAACCAACATAAAGAAAAAACTAAAATCGCTTTGTTCCTACCATTTTCTGGCAAAAACAAAGAGTTGGGCTGGCATTTATACAACTCTGCCGTGCTTTCACTTTTCGACAACGATCTAAATAATAACTTAGAACTAGTTTTGATTGATTCCGGAGAAACTCCACAAGAAGCTGCCAAAGCCTTTAAAGAAGTAGTTAAACAAAATATTAAAATTGTAGTTGGCCCAGTTTTCAGCACCTCAGTTGAAGCCATCGAACAAGATGTGAAAGAAAATGATATCGTGGCAATTTCACTTTCTAATAATCCGAAATTAGTCGATAAAACTACTAAAAAAGGCGGAATATTTTTAGCCGGAATTATGCCAGAAGCACAGATCGAAAAAATTGTAACTTATGCAATCGATCAACAAAAAGGTAGCTTCGCAGTCATCGCACCAAACAATCAGTACGGTTTAATTATGACGGATTTGCTGAAAAAAACCGCCAAAAGAAAAGATGCTGAATTCATTATTTCTGAATTTTACGAAGCCAATGCTAAAGATTTCAAAGGCATCGCACAACGTGTGGTTAGCGCCTTCAAAGTTCCTTCGCATTTAGCACAAGGCGGTGGCAATAAACTGAAAAAAGATTTCGCACTTAAAGATTCTGATCGCATCTATCCGAAAATTATTTTCATTCCTGAATCGGGAAAACTATTGCCAAAAATTCTTGAAGAACTCAAAGCCGCTAACAAAGACGAAAGAGAGTTCCAAATTGTTGGTTCGGCGCAATGGGATGATGCTTCAACTCTGACTGATCCAAATCTAGTTGGTACTTGGATTTCAGCTCCTGAAAATAGCAAATTTCATTCTTTAGAACAATCTTACTTCCAAACTTACAATAAATTCCCGCCAAGAATCACTTCAATTGTTTACGATTCTGTAGCAGTAATTTCTGATTTGGTTGAAAAGAAAAAAGGTGTGAAGCTTGAAATTGGTGACTTTACAGCTTACAGCCTTTGGCCTAAAAACGGCTTTCAAGGAGTTGATGGCTTGTTCAGATTCTTGCCAAATGGTTTAGTGCAAAGAAATTTGGCGATGCTGCAAGTTAAAAGAGATCGCTTCGAAACAATCGATAAACCAATCGAGAAATTTCCGCGGTATTAGTTCGAGTTGAGTTCGGCTTAATAAACCCCCCGACCCCTACGGGGCTACCCCCCTTGACAGGGGGGCAAGTTGAACTCCAGCCCCCCTGTCAAGGGGGGTAGCCCCGTAGGGGTCGGGGGGTTCATTGAGCCAAGCACGCTTTCCCTCAAACCAACGGCCAACGCGCTTTTGGTTTAAAATTCAAATCATCAGTCAAACCAAGTTTGAATCTCTCAACTCCCGCCCAAGCAATCATCACAGCATTGTCGGTACATAATTTGATCGGCGGCGCAATCACTTCTAAATCACGCTTTTTTGCCCATTCACTCAGCTGCGAAAAAATATAACGATTCGCCGCAACACCGCCAGCAATCACTAATTTTTTTACTGGCAACTCATCACGGAAAACATTTTGCAAACGATCCAAAATAATCGCACAAACCACGTTTTGGAAGGATGCGCAAATATCAGCTTTATCTTTATCGGAAATTTTTTGCGGCGTGGTAAAATGTGAAAATTCTTCGCCGACTAATTTTTCGATCTCGCGCCTTACTGCCGTTTTCAAACCAGAGAATGAAAAATCACACAGATGATCTTTGTTGCCAATTAATGGGCGCGAAAATTTGAAGCGATTTTCATCACCCAGCAACGCCAGTTTTTCAACCGCTGGCCCGCCAGGATAAGGAAGTCCGAGCATTTGAGCAATTTTGTCGAAAGCTTCACCAAGCGCATCATCAATTGTTTCGCCAAGTTTTTCGTAATCACCAATTCCGCGCGTCAGCAAAATCTGACAATGTCCGCCAGACAAAAGTAAAAGCAGATAAGGAAATTCAACATCGTTGGTAAGTCGCGCCGTCAAAGCGTGGCCTTCCAAATGATTCACCGCAATTAAAGGTTTTTGATAAACTGAAGCTAAAGTTTTTGCTGTCATCAATCCAACAATCACACCGCCAATCAGCCCTGGACCAGAGGTGGCAGCAAAAGCATCAATATCAGAAAATTCTAAATTTGCCTGCTTCAAAGCTTCAACAACCAACCCATCCAAAACCTCAACATGGCTGCGCGCCGCCACTTCCGGCACCACACCACCATATTTTTGGTGCAAATCAATTTGCGAATTCAAAACCTGCGACAAAATATTTTTATCAGCGTCAACAATCGCAACTGCTGTTTCGTCGCACGATGTTTCAATTCCGAGTATTTTCATGTTATTTATTAAAAAGATCAGAGTGAGTTCCTGTTCGCTCCAAAATTAGCAATGTTGCAGATATTCTATAAATCAAAAGCCAGTCAGGCTCAATATGACAATCTCGCCAACCCTTATAAGCGCCTGATAATTTGTGATCGCGATATTTAGGATCTAGTTTCAAACCATCTTGCAAAGATTTTATAACTTTGTTGATTTTTTCTATTTTTTTACCTTGTCGAGCCATTCTAGCATAGTCTTTCTCGAAGGTTTTTGTGGTGATGACTTCAAGCATTTTTAACTATTCTTTTTTACTATTTCGTCCAGCTTTGCGAATAGTTCTTCTGAGCTTTTATAAGAAGTAAATTTGCCGTTCTCGTAGTCTTTAAAGGCCTTCATCGTCACTTTATTCGGAGCTTTTTTTCTTACCGATGCAGCAGTTTTAGCCTTTTTTTCAACCGCATCTTTTTGATTTTTCATTGAGTTAGAAATAGTTCCCACAACGTAATCTTTAATTGTAGAACCATTCACTGCCGATTGCACCTTGATCATTTTATAAAGATCTTCCGGCACATTGATGGTCATTTTTACATTTTTCATAAATCATTAAATTTTAATTTTACTGTAAAACCAGTTTGCTGTATTGCTGTATATCTGTATTTACAGCAATAATGTCAATTAAAATGATCTTTAAATTAATAATGATGCACCACTTCCAAATTGCCGAAACGCGTGAACTCAGCGTCGAAATATAAATGCACGTTACCAACTGGGCCGTTACGTTGTTTAGCGATAATCACTTCTGAAACGTGACGCAATTCGTTCATTTTTTGTGCCCATTGTTCGAATTTTTCGCGCTCATTTTCTGGCGGTTTTTTTCTTTCATGGTAATAGCTTTCGCGATAGATGAAGGCTACAACGTCAGCATCTTGCTCGATCGAACCCGATTCACGCAAATCTGAAAGTTGTGGACGTTTATCGTCACGACTTTCTACCGCACGCGACAATTGCGACAACGCAATTACCGGAATATTAAATTCTTTGGCGATGGCTTTTAAACCTTGAGTAATTTCTGAAACTTCTTGCACACGGCCTTCATTTGAACGAGTTGAAGAGCCGCGAATTAGCTGCAAATAGTCAATCAACAAAAAGGCTAAATTATGTTTACGCACCAAACGACGGGCACGCGTGCGAATCGCCGAAATTGAAAGCGCTGGCGTGTCATCAATAAAAAATGGCAATTTGGCAATCTCGGCAGAGCGCGTGGCGATTGCTTCCCACTCCATATCATTTAACTGGCCAGTACGAAATTTTCCGGCGTTGATACTGCTTTCCATCGACAAAATACGCGCTGAAAGCTGATCGGCCGACATCTCAAGCGAGAAAAATCCCACCGCTTTTTTATCTTTCGGATCTTCAACATTTTGATTCAAAAACTTGCAGGCATTGATTGCCACGTTGATCGCCAGTGCCGTTTTACCCATCGACGGACGACCAGCCAGAATAATCAAATCTGATTGCTGCATGCCCGATAAAATTTTATCAAGATCCGCCAAACCAGTAGAAACCCCGCTAATGTGGCTGTCACGTTTTCTGGCAAGCAATGTTTTATCCAGAGTTTCTTTCAGTGATGCCGAAATATTACGAAAATCACTTTTGCCGTTGCCGTGTTCCGAAAGCTTGAACAGCTCAGCTTCCGCCAATTCAATTTGTTCAATTGCCGATTTTTTTTCTTCTGCTTTGTAAACGCGAGTAACGATATCTTCACCAACCATTGACAGCGAACGCTTCAAAGCCAAGTCGTGAATCAAACGACCATAATCCGCAATGTCGATAATTGCCGAAGCTGAGGCCAGAAGCGTTGATAAATAAAGCGCGCCGCCCATCGCTTTAATTGCGGGATCAGATTCAAAAAACTGCTTCAGCGTAACTTGGTTGGCAATGATGTTGATCTTCTCAACATTGTGCAAAATCTGCGCGTAAATGTGACTGTGCGCTGGTTCGTAAAAATGCTCTTCGCGTAAAAATTCTGACACACGGTTTAAGTACTCATTATTCAAAATGATTGTACCAAGAACAGCCTGCTCTGCTTCAATATTATAGAGCTCTTTGCGAGCTTCGATTTCTGACATTTTTTTATCTGTGATTTTTAAAAAGAAAGGAAGCTGATGATATTTTCCACCTACCGACCTTTCAACAAATTTTTCGGTTTGACTTTTAAGCGACACAAAAAATATTGTATGCTATAGAATACAAAATTAACTCACTCACCACGTGAAAATTAAACTATACCAAGACCAAAATGGTCGCGAGCCTTTTACTGATTGGCTCAAAAAATTGAACAACAAACAGATCGAGCTGAGAATTAAAGATCGTTTACACCGCATTACCGAATCCAATTTTCTTGGCGACTACAAGAGAATTGACGAAAATATCTACGAACTACGTTTTCATTTTGGTTCGGGATATCGCGTCTATTTTACTTACCAAGACGGACAAATAATTATCTTACTTTGCGGCGGAAATAAATCTTCTCAACAATCTGATATTCAAAAAGCCAAAAAATATTTAAGAGATTATGAAAACCACTAAATCCAAAAAATTCAGCACCAAAACTTTATCTAAATTTCGCGATTTTTCCGAGTCTTTTATCGAAGATTTATCGCAAAGCAAAGAAGATCGCGTAGCTTACTTACAAATCGCGCTCGAAGATTACGAAAAAGACCGAGATTTGTCATCCTTGCTTCTAGCTCTACGCACCATTTCCATCGCCTCTTCTGGTGGAATTCAAGGCCTTGCTAAAAAAACATCTTTAAACCGACAAACTATTTACAAAGCGTTGTCACCAAAAGGTAATCCATCATTTGCATTAATCGACACCATTGTTAGTTCACTTGGAATGAAATTCACCTTACAGTTGCGCTAGGTTCATCATTTCTTTCCCGTAAAAAAATCGGAAAACGCGGCACGCCATTTTTGGTTTTGCCGTAAAATTTGTAGGTAATTTTCGCGCCGATTTTGGGCGGATTTTCACGTTGTTCATCAGAAAATCCGCTACCGATTTTAAAACGAATTTTCTGCGGCGTTTCTACCAAAATCGCGCCCAATTTTCCCTGATATTTTCCACTTCCGGCAATTTGTGCTACGACCATTGCTTCGGCATCTTCGTAAGTTTTTATCTTAAGTAAATCATCGTTGCGCTGTGCTTTGTAGAGTGAATCTTTGCGATGCAACATCAAACCTTCGCCGCCATTTTTGACGACTTCGTGCAATAATTTTTTCAGAAATTTTGCGTCAGAAATTTCGTTTTGTTCGATTATTTGTAAGTATGGCGAATTACTTTTTTCCACTAATTCGCGCAATTTTTGGTAACGTATTTCAAAAACTTCTGCATCTGCTGGCAAATCAAAAACCATAAATCGCACCTTCTGCCAATCAGCATCTGTAGCATTTTCTTTACTAATTATTTGCGAAACTTCTTCAAATTTTTGTCGTCCAATCCACAGCTCACCATCCAAAATTGTTTTAGGAAAATCTTGAGTAAACCACTTCGGAGCTTTGATAATATTGCCTTGGCGCGAAATCAATTTTTCACCGTCAAAACGTCCGCGCACACCGTCAAGCTTTTCGCTAATTAAATATTGAGTTACGTCAATTCCTTCGCGGTAGAGATTTGCGAGTTGGATTTGTGGTGCTTCGGCTTGTGCTGAGAAGGTAAATATCAAAATAAAAATGAACAGAATGTGGTGCATAAATGTGGTATGTTTTCTATCTTGTCATCCTGAGCATAGCGAAGGATGACAATATTAAATTACAATCGCTTCTTCTCCAACTTCCGCGCCAAAGTACGACGGTGAATCCCAAGCAATCTAGCCGCCTTGGAGATATTAAAATTAGTTTCGAGCAAAGCTTTGTGGATATATTCCCACTCAATATTTTTCAGCGAAGTTTTTTTTGCCGTAACTTTTTCTTCAACTTCGTCGTTAAATGCCGCAATTATCACATCAACACTTGCCGGTTTTGCTAAATAATAACAAGCCCCAAGCTTAATTGCTTCAATGGTTGTGGTGATACTGGCGTATCCCGTTAGCATCACAATTTTTATCGTCGCATCAAAATCACGAATCAGCTTAATACAATCTAGTCCTGATTCACCGTTCATTTTCAAATCAACAATGGCAAAACGCGGATGAAATTTTTGCAAAATTTCGGCTGTCTCTTTCACACTATTTACTGCCCTCGCCTCAAATTCACGACGTGAAAATGAACGTTCCAAGCTTTCCGCAAAATCTTTATCGTCATCAACAATCAATAAAGTTTTCATTTAAAATCACCTTTTTTGGCTTGTTCAAGACGTTCACTTTTTGAAGCTGATAAGATTTTCGAAACTGCTTCCTTGCAGCGCGCAATCTGTGATTCAACTAAAGAAAAATCTTTTTGCATTTCTGCTGAGAATTCTTTCGCTTCAAATTTTTTCCAATCTTCCAAAACCACAGAAATCGTATTAAGTGGCGTTCCCAAATCATGTGCCGCAGCAGTTGCAAGCATTGCAGATCGCATAAACTCTTGCTGTTCGCGCAAATTTTTCGCCATACGCGTAATAAAAATCAGCAGCAAAACCGCAGCAATAACGTAACTAATTAACATTCCGTGCAGATGGATGTCGAAGAAATTTTCTTCAGCAAAATTTAATTCGATAAAATTGAAACTAAGCCAAACATAACAGCCAATTGTGATTGCTGCGATCATCCACGCGAAAACTGCCCGCAATAAAATCGCTGCGATAATTACCTGTAACAAAAACAACGAGATAAATGGATTGGAAATTCCACCGCTGAAATAAAGCTGCGCTGTCAAAATCAGAACGTCAAAAATCAGCTCAAAAAATAGTGATCGGTTGGTAATGTTTTTTTGATATTGGTAACGATAAAAGCTACAAAGAGTAAGCACTGCAAGCAAACAAATCACATTATACATCGCTGCTTTTGGCAACTGTAACGACAGAAATTTTTCGGCAGCAAAAATCGTTACAATCTGACCGAATATGGCAAAAAGCCTCAGCAATATTAGTTGTAACAGATTCTTGCGATTGGCTTCGAAGATGGAATTGTTCATTGTTTTATTTTTAACATGTATTGGCCAGTAGCTACTGTGAATAATTACGAAGAACGAAACAAAAGCAACTTGGACAAATTGTCTCACTCAAGAAAAAATATTTGCGATTGCCGCAAGTGATTTTTACAAAACTGCCACGAAATATAAACTAACAAACTTTCACATGAAAAAATCTTACAAAAAACTTCTCGCCATATCTTTCATTGCCTCAATTATTTCTGGTGAATCTTTAGCCTGCGCTTCTGGCTGCGGCGTTTTCAATGTAGGAACAAGCTCTCTCATGCCAAGTGGTCAAGGCGGCATCGCTTTCTTGCAATATGACTACATCAATCAAGGTCAAAACTGGAGCAAAACCAAAGATTCTAACGGACATAATCACGACGAACGCATCAACACTCAAACTGTAACTGCTGGTGCACAATACATGTTTAACCGCGACTGGGGCGCGGCAATTCGCGTTCCTTACGTTACGCGTTATGTTAAAACTATGAATCACGACGATAGCATCAGCACGACAAGACACAGCGACATTGGTGATATTCGCATCAACGGTATCTACTCCGGAATTTTCGACGATATGTCAACTGGCATAACTTTCGGTTTAAAACTTCCAACTGGCCAAACCAAAGCACAAACTTTGAATCGTAACACTCAAATTGGAAGTGGCAGCACCGACACAATTTTAGGATTTTATCACCGCGGCAATTTTGGTGCTGAAAGCAAAATGGGATACTTCTTACAAAGCTCGTGGGAACGACCATTTATTCGCAGCAATGGCTATACACCGGGATATGAAGTTTCTTCAGCGATTGGTACTTATTACAATGTTGGACAAGTAGCATTCGCTAAAAAAGTTGCGCCAATTATTCAATTTACCAACACTAAAAAAGGCCAAGATACTGGTTGGGCCGACCCCGCACACAATCCGAATAGCGGCTACAATTTCGTTTATTTCGCACCGGGAATTGAAGTTACGATCAATGATTTCAAACTTTACGCCGATGTCGAATTTCCAGTTTATCGCAACGTAAACGGCAACCAATTGGTTCCACAAAATTTATACAAAGTGATTTTGGGATATAATTTTTAGTTTCTCATTGTCATCCTGAGCGTAGCGAAGGATCTCTTTAGCCACAGGCTGAACTAAAAGAGATCCTTCGCTACGCTCAGGATGACAAAGAAAGAGAGATGAAAAGAAAGAGGATAAAAAAAGCAAAACAGACGATACTAATATTTGATTAAATCGCCGCAAATTTCTTGATCTTACCAACTTTACCAATCGCCGCCAAAGTTGGATTTTTTGTGGCAAAGATTTTTTCTGCCATTTTCGTCAAATCAGATTTTTTCACCGCCATCACTTTTTTCATCACCTCATCATCAGAAACCAAACGATCTAACGACAAAATATCACCACCCAATTTTTGCATTCTGGTGCTGGTACTTTCTTTTGACATTAACAAGCTGGCTTCAAATTGATTGCGCACTCTCTGCAATTCAGCATCAGTAACTTTCGCACAGATTTTTTTAATCTCGTCGCGAGTTGCTTCGATTAACTCGTTAGTTTTTTGCGGCTCAGTTCCGGCATAAATTCCAAACAATCCAGAATCGCAGTGAGCATAATTAAAAGCGTAAACCGAATAAGCCAAACCGCGGTTTTCACGCACTTCTTGAAATAAACGCGACGACATTCCGCCACCTAAAACCATCGCCAAAATTTGTGAAGTGTAATAATCTTCATCTTTGTATGACACGCCTTTGAAGCCAATCACCAAATTTACCTGCTCAAGTTTTTTTTCTTTTTTAAATTCACCACCAACATATTTCGCTTTTTCTACAGCCTTAATTTTATTACTTCCAAGCTGGGTAAAATATTTTTTCGACCACTTCACCAAATCCGCTTCTTTAATATTTCCCGCCGCAACTACACACATATTTTGGTAGTTATATTGCTTGCCGATGTAGTTTACAAAATTGTCACGATCGAATTTTTTGATGTTGGAAACCGGCCCTAAAATTGATCTGCCCAAAGCTTGTTTTGGATAAGCTGCTTCTTGGAAATAATCAAAAACTATGTCGTCTGGCGTGTCGTTAGTCATGGCAATTTCTTGCAAGATCACGCCGCGTTCTTTTTCCAATTCAACTTTGTCGAAAGTCGAGTTTTGCAAAATATCCGCCAAAAATTCGACAGCGAATTCTGCATGTTTTTTCAACACTTTGGCGTAATAAACCGTTTTTTCTTTCGAAGTGTAAGCGTTGATGCGGCCACCAATTCCTTCAAATTCTTCAGCAATTTGACGCGCCGATCTTTTAGCAGTTCCTTTAAAAGCCATGTGCTCGAGAAAGTGCGAAATACCATTGATTTCCGGCACTTCGTTACGACTCCCGGTATTCACAAAAACACCAACTGAAACAGTTTCGACATCTTTCATTTCATCAACAGCAACGCGCAAGCCATTTGGCAAAGTGATTATTTTTTTAGTCATTTTATTTGAATTTGTTTTGAGAACTTTTGTCCGCAATCTAGAAATTAAAATCTTAATCGCAAACCGATTGAAGCAATAAAATCACTGACTCGATCATGTTCACGTTTGGCAATTTCTTCCGTGCCAAAAGTTTTGCGATTGTAGCGCAAAGCAAAATAAGGCGCAAAAGAACGCGTAATTTCGTAACGCGTTAAAGTTCCCACTTCAAACTCTGCTAATCCGCTAGCAACCTTTAACTGTGGCACATTCTGCGCGTAGAAATCAAATTCGGCGTAAGGTTGAGTGATCAATTTTTGGGTAATAAAAATATCGACCTCTTGCTTCAAATGCGAACTGAAATCGCCGTGATCGCTGACGAAAGCCTGCGCTTCAGTTTCAAAAAAATATGGTGCTAAACCTTCCAAACCAATGGTTAAATAATCAACGCTGTGTGAAGTGAAGTCGGTATTCATATCGTGGCGCACACCAATTTGGGCATCCCAAAATTGTGCAATATTTTTGCCGTAAAGTGCCTGAAATTCAGTTTTGCTGTCGTAATCTTTGAAAGCCTTAGTTTGGTTTTTAAGCCATAAACGATCGTAATCTGTACCAACCCAGCCATTGAAATCAACTGCTCCAGAAAGTCCGCTATTTCCTTCACCGATGTCGGTGTCAAGTGTGAAAGCGTGAAAAATTTGCTGATGATCTGCACCGTGAGATGTTCCGGCGTAAGAGTTTTGGCACCACCATATTGCTGTTAAAATCAAAAAAAATCTAATCAACATTAGTTAACCTCTCAACCTTCACACTGCTCATCATGCCGCTTGCCATGTGAAAAAGCAGATGGCAATGCATTGCCCATTCACCTTCTTCATCAACATTTAACAATGCAGAAACTGTTTGTCCGGGCGGCAAAATTATGGTGTGTTTATTGGGCATCCATTTTTTCTGTTGGCCGTTTTCAAGTTGCATAAACATGCCGTGCAAGTGCACTGGATGAGCCATCATAGTTTCGTTGGTAAATTTCAAACGTACCTTTTCACCAAATTTTAAGTGTGTTGGTTGAGGAAATTTTTCGCCATTAATCGTCCAAATGTAGCGATTCATTGAGCCACCAAAATTAAATTCAATTTCACGCGTTGGCTCACGCAAATCTTTCTGCGGAGTTTTTGAAATCAAATCGGCATAGCTCAAAGCCTTGCTATCTTTGGGCGTATCAGCATCAGCCCAACCGCGATTTTCTTCTTCCATTTCCATTCCCATATCTTTCATGTTGAGCAAAACACGTTTGCGCATTTTAGGCAATTCAACTTCACCGTCACCAATTTTGGCGATCACACGACCTGTGCGATCAATTGATTCAGCAATCAAAGCGTAAGATTTTTTCGGATTCGGTTCAATAATTACGTCGTAAGTTTCTGCCGGTGCAATACGGAATTCATTGATTGTAACTGGCTTTACATCTTGTCCGTCAGCCGCGATTAACGTCATTTTTAAGTTAGGAATTGCCACGTCAAAAAATGTCATCGCGCCTGCGTTGATCAAACGTAAGCGCATTTTTTTTGCTGGAAATTTTAACTCTTTTTTACCATTCATCAAAAAAGTGTAACGGCTGACATCGCTTAAATCTGTAGGATCCATGCGCATCTCGCCCCACATTTTGTAATTATCAATGGCGGTAAAAAATCCGTCTTTTTTTACGTCAGCAATGAAAGTTGAAAAAGTGCGTTTGCTGTAGTTGTAGTAGCCTGAATCAAGCTTGAGATTGTCCATAATTCGCTGTGGATTTTCTTCGTGAAAATCGGAGAGCACAATAACTTGATCGTCGTAATCTTTTTTAAAATTTCTCGGTTCAATCACCATCGCACCATAAATCCCACGCTGTTCCTGCAAATTCGAATGTGAGTGATACCAATAAGTTCCGTTTTGACGAATTTTAAATTTGTACGTGAAAGTTTCACCCGGCACAATTCCTTCAAAACCATTTAAACCCGGAACTCCATCCATATTTCCCGGCAATAAAATTCCGTGCCAATGAATCGAGGTTTTTTCATCCATCGAATTTTTTACGCGAATTTCTGCGACATCACCTTCTTTGAAATATAAGGTCGGAGCAGGAATTTGGTTGTTGACCGTGATTGCTTCAACTGCTTTGCCGGTGATAAAAACTTCCTGTTTTTTGATTTCTAAATCGTAAGTTTTTGCTAGAACTGGAGCGGCTTGTAGCGAAATTAATAAAGTAAGAGAAAAAAATAATTTCATGTTTTAGGATTAAGAAATCTTGAAAAAACCCCCCGACCCCTACGGGGCCACCTCCCTTGACAGGGGGGCAAGTTGAACTCCAGCCCCCCTGTCAAGGGGGGTGGCCCCGTAGGGGTCGGGGGGTTTCTTTAGCAGCCCTCAATTTTAGCAGCATCCAATCTAAACAATAAATGAAATCTTCCCCAATCCTGTCAATTCGCGAAGCTACAATTTCGTTCGCCAAAAAAATTCTCTTCGAAGATTTACATTTAAATCTTTTCCCGCGCGATCGCATTTGCTTAATCGGTAAAAACGGCGTGGGCAAAACTACCTTGATGAACGCAATTGCCGGACAATTTGAAATGGATCGCGGAGAACGCTGGATCACACCCAACGCAGTTCTGGGTTATTTATCGCAAAGCGAACATTTGCCCGCCAACGTCACAGTTTATGATTTTATTTTAGACGGGCTGAAAATTGACGAACACAAAACTTACGTCGTCGATATTGTTTGCGACCATTTGCAGATTGATCGCAACGCCCTCACCCACAATCTTTCTGGCGGCCAAAAACGTCGCGTAAATTTGGCGCGCGCTTTGGTTTTAGAACCAGATATTTTACTGCTTGATGAACCGACCAACCATTTAGATTTAGAAATTATTGAGTGGTTGGAAAATTATCTTCAAAGCTTCCCAGGCGCTCTGATTGTGATTTCGCACGATCGCACTTTTCTTGAAAAAGTTTCCAATAAAGTTTTTTGGTTACGCGCTGGTCAGGTGAAAATTAATAATGATGGCTACAAAAATTTCGACGAATGGTCGAGTGGAATTATTGAACATGAACGTCGCGAGCTGGAAAATCTGCAAAAGAAAGTGACGCTTGAAAGCGGTTGGCTACAAACTGGCGTGACAGGACGACGCAAAAGAAATATCGGCCGATTACATTATTTGATGGATTTAAGAACTAAGCTGGAAGCACAAAGAAAGCTGGTTCGCGCCAATCAAAGCTACATCAAAATTGAATCGCAAAAAGTTGAAGAAGATGCGCCACAAGTGATTTTGAGCTTTAATAATGTCAGCAAAACTTACGGCGAGAAAAAAGTAATCGACAAATTCACTCTAAAAATTTTACGCGGCGAACGCATTGGCATCATCGGCAAAAATGGTTCAGGAAAATCGACACTTTTGAAAATGATGGTTGGCGAAATTCAGCCAGATTCCGGAACTGTGAAACCAGCCCGCGACATCGCTTTGTCTTACTTCGATCAATCACGCAGTAAAATTAAACCGACCTCGTCAATTCAAGAAATTTTGTGCGAAAGTGGTGGCGAATATGTGACAATGGCGGGTGGAAAAACCATGCATATTTGCGGATATTTGAAGAATTTTCTTTTCGATCCAAATGATCGCGAAGCATTGGCGGGCACACTTTCGGGCGGACAACAAAATCGTTTGTTACTGGCAAAAACTTTGGCCAATCCGGGAAATTTTATGATTCTTGACGAGCCGACCAACGACCTCGACATGGACACGCTCGACATGTTGCAAGAATATTTAGAGAAGTACGAGGGCACGTTGATTGTGGTTTCGCACGATCGTGACTTTTTGGATAACATCGCAACTTCGATTTTAGCATTTGAAGGCGACGGCAAAATTGTGTCACATTTAGGCGGATATTCCGATTATTTGGAATACAAAGAAGCTCATTGTCATCCTGAACGCAGTGAAGGATCTCGTAAGTCAGGAGGAAAAGCTAATGAGATTCTTCGCTACGCTCAGAATGACAGAAAGGAGACACAGAATGACAGGAAGGAAGGTCAGAATGAAAGAAATGAATCTAAGAGTAACAGAAGTGAAGCAAAAAAATTTTCTTTCAAACACAAAGTCGAACTCGAAAAACTGCCGGCAAAAATCGAGAAACTTGAAACAAAAATTCAAGAATTAAGCGAAGAATTGAGCGAAACTGAAGATCGTTCAAGCGCAAATCTGGCGCACATCGCCATGGAAATTGCCAAGTTCCAAAAAGAGTTAGATGATTGCGAAACTCGTTGGCTTGAGCTCGAAGAAATGAAGAACTCAGCTTAGAAAACAACTAGTCTGTCGCTGTCGCTAATAGCTTTGGAATTGAAGTAAATCAGCGCGAAGGTGAAAAGAATCAGCAGCGAGAAAAACATGTCAGCTTTGGAAATTTTGATTGATTTGGTGAAGCGTTTTAGTTGGAAGTTGAGTTTCATTTTTTTTAGAAAAAATCTGAATTTTTTGCGTACGCAAAGAATTTGAAGCGAAGTCCTTTAAACCCATAATTGTCAAGGTTCTGAAGCAAATGCAAATTACCGCAAAAAATTACAAAAAGTTGTTACAAAACATCCAGCAAACAATTGCAAAAACAAAGGAAGAAATTGTTAAAACTGTTGACCGTCAGAAGGTAGAAATGGGTTGGAAAATTGGCAGAGAAATTGAAGTTCATTTAAAGGGTGAGAGTCGTGCTAGCTACGGCAAAGAGTTGTTTGAGCGTTTGGCGCAAGATCTGCACATCGACAAAGTAACGCTTTACCAAATGCACTCATTTCACAAAGCTTACCCAAAAATGCCGGCGGCGAAAAAGTCTTTGAGTTGGAGCCATTACCGTAGTTTGATTGCGGTGAAAGATGAGGAGACTCGTAGGCAACTGGAAAATTTAGTGGTTGAAAAATCACTTGGATCGGATCGTCTGCAACAAGAAATTGCCGCAACGAAAAAGAAAAAAACTTCGCGCAAAAAATCTGACGAAAAAACTCCGCAACTAAAAGTGAAGCGTGGGAAAGTTGGAACTTACACTCTTACTAAAGACGGTGCCAAGGGAATTGAAGTTGATTTGGGGTTTAATGTTTTTCTTTCTTCTACTTCGCCTGTCATCCTGAAAGCAGCGCAGGATCTTGAAAAAAAAACTTCTAATTCTGCTAACAAGATCCTTCGTTTCACTCAGGATGACAAGCGTTGGTTTACTTACCTTGCAACGCTGGAACGTGTGGTCGACGGCGACACCATTCACGTTAAAATTGATTTAGGCTTTGGAATAATACACCGCGAAATCATTCGTCTGGCAAAAATTAATGCCGCTGAATCTGACACAGCTGAGGGGAAAAAAGCGACGGCGGCTTTGAGGAAAATTTTGGATGGCGTGCAGTTTTTAATCTTACGCACTAACAAAACCGACATTTACGGGCGTTACGTTGCCGATGTTTTCTTCGACGAAAACAAATCTGAAACTAACCCACAAAAAGTTGCTGACGGTGGAATCTACTTAAATCAGCTTTTGCTGGATCGTGGTTTGGTAGAAATTTTTTCTTAATTTTTAAAAATACAAAATGACTCTATTTATAGTTAAAAATGAAGATCTTGTTAATGGTAGATTACCTGTAATTCCAGAAGGCGTGAAAGAGTTGGAATTTTACGATTGTGAGACATTAGAGGAAATAGCTGGATTCTCGGAAGGAATTGAGAAGATAAGATTTATTAGATGTCGAAATCTTAAGAAGTTGCCTGTAATTCCAGGAGGTGTGAAAGAGTTAGATTGTAAAGATTGCGATACATTAGAGGAAATAGCTGGATTTTCGGAAGGAATTGAGAAGATAGAATTTATTAGATGTCGAAATCTTAAGAAGTTGCCTGTAATTTCACATGGTACGAAAGAGTTAGAATTTTACAATTGTGATGCATTAGACGAGATAGCCGGATTTTCAGAAGGAATTGAGAAGATAAAATTTCTTAGATGTCCAAATCTTAAGAAGTTACCTGTAATTCCACGTGGTACGAAAGAGTTGCAATTTTACGATTGTGCTGCATTAGAGGAAATAGCTGGATTACCAGATGGATTGACGAGCCTAAATTTATCTGATTGTAGATCTTTAGTTTTTACCCAAGAGTTGCTTTCAAGGCTTGAGGTTCTTGAGGGTCAAGGTTGTGTTGTAAGTTACCCGGATACTTTTAACTCCAGTGATATAGCTGATAGGGCTAAAAGTAAACTTTCTGAGATGATTAGATCTTACGCCAATGAACATCGCGATATTATATTCAATGCTGATGGTGGTGTGCAAAAATTATTGCATCGTTTTTTGACAGAAGGTCTTGGTCAAAGATCAACTGCTGATAATCAAAAAACACGAGCTAAAGAAATTGCACTTTCAACATTACCGATTTTGAAGGTACTAGAATCAAGACCCGATCTTTTACCTTTTGTTGATGAGTTATCGGAAGGTTTTCTTGCGGCTTGTGTAAACCAACCGGTGCGAGGTTGGTCAGAGATTTCCGCTTGGATGTCGATTGCTCAGCAGGAAAATATTGTGGATAGATTAGAGTTGGCGAAGCAGCTTCTGGTTTTGGATTACGTTGTTGGTTTTGTGAGAGAAAAGAATTTAGTTGGTGAATATGTTGAGACAGAAGCTGGTAACGCTTTATACCGCGAAGTTCATAAAGTGTTGCAGGATGATGGCTCTTTAAAAGAACCTTGGCTTGGTGTTCCAGGCCCTATTGCCTACGAGGATACTGTTTCTAGTGCTATTATTGCGGAAATCATTTCTGACCTTGTTTCCCAGATTAAAGAGAACGTGATGCTTTTAAGTCACGAAGCAGTTACGGAAAGAATTTGCGAAGGTCAACACAATGCTGCTTGGGGTAAGGTTTGTTTAGCAAAAGAGATGCACGAATTTGACGAAGATTACAAACAGAAGCTGCAAGATCTTGTAGAGGAATCTGTAGCGAAGAAGGGTATTAATAGAGAAGAAGCGGATGCTGGCGATATTGATCCAGCTGATTGGCATAAGTTCAAAGAAGAACGTCAACGTGCAAGGTTTTCAAAAGTTAAAGAATTAACTTTAAGAGAGTTGGATAAAGCACAAGAGCAATTTGAAAATCTTACAGGAAAAAAAAGATTACTCGGACAAGTTACTGCTAATGTTGAAGAAGAAGAGATGCCTTTTCCTGAAGTAACGCAGCCTGGCTCTGCTAGTAATTTTGTGAATCGGTTGATAAATATAGTTGATGGAGAAGGACGATAGATATTAGAAACGCCATTTTTTCTTCAAAGATTTGACGTTAATCTCTGTAGCATCACCTTCAATTTTTTGTTTAATTTTTCCGCTGCTATCAATCACTAGAAGATAAATTTTGTTTTCTTCCATCTTCATCATTTCGAAAAACTTTTGACGATCGGTGTAAACTGTAATCGTACGTTTTCTTGCTTGTTCTCCAACCACACCACGACGCATTCCGTTATTTATGAAGCTGCGTTTCCACGATCCTAATTCGTAAATCACCGGTAATTCGTAAAAACCAACATCAGAATTTTTGAGCATAATCTCGTCAGCAACTTTGATCCAACCGTTAACATTTTCTTGTTGTTCGCGTTTGAAGGCGACAACCACAATGTTAATTTTTTTATCAAAGGCTTGTGGCAATTCGCGCATTTTTCCTTCCAAATCTATTCCCGATAAATTCGGAAAAAACCCAGCTTTAGCAGCAGTTATTTTAGAATTTTCTCCTGCACCAATAGCGCAAGAAAACAAAGCTAACACCAAAAGAATTGCCGATAGTTTTTTCATATTTTTTACTGAAATTTTAAATTTTTAACGAACTGCAGCACATGGTAAATAAGGCTGCAACATCATGAAGTCGTTTGGTTTAAAAGGAAACAAATCTTCGTTTTTATCGTTTGAAGAACATGTTCCTTCTGCTGCAAACATTTTGGTTTTGTAAGGCAAAAAGAAACATTCTTGCTCGTCAATCAAGCGCTGTGCTTCTTTGATATTACCGCTTAAATAATACGACTCTTCTTCTTTAAATTTATCTTTCGACAAACATCCCACCGCACCATTTTTGGCGGTGATAAAATATTCAACTTCCTTCTTTTCTTTTTCCTCTCCAGACCCAATCAACACACCAATCATCTTGGCTGCAAGCATTGAAAGGATCATTAAAATAACGATTCTGATCATTTTTGAAATTTATTTTGGACAAAGCTGACAACAAAAATCAGCCCAGAAGAAAGTAAAAATGCCGGCAAAATTTCGTAAGAGAAAAACGATATTTTACTGAAAATTATCGCGCCAATTGCACCAGAAATTATTCCAATCAACGCTGCTGCTTTGGTGGTTTTTGGATAAAATAACGCAAATAAAATTACTGGACCAATCGATGCTCCAAGCCCTGCCCAAGCTCTGGCAACTAATTTCAAAACGCTGGAGTTCTGATCCATCGCTAAAATTAACGAAACCAGCGCCACCAAAACAACCGCAGCGCGACTGAAAATTAACATCTCGCGATCCGTTGCATTTTTACGCCAAAATCTTTGGAAGAAATCTTGCGCCAACGAGCTGCAGCAAATAATGATTTGCGAATTTAGCGTACTCATAATCGCCGACAAAATCGCCGCGATCAAAATGCCAATCATCACCGGATGAAATAATTGCGCCGTCATGGTGATAAAAACTGTTTCAGCTTCTGGCAATGGCGCATCAGCAAAATAAACTACACCATACAATCCTACGATTGCTGCACCAAACATCGACAATGTCATCCACGCAATACAAATACGGCGCGCGGTTGGAATTTCTTTTTCATCTTTAATAGCCATATATTTTGAAATAATGTGCGGCTGACCAAAATAACCAAGTCCCCAAGCCAAAACTCCGATTACCTCAGCAAGTTTTAAATTCGAAAAAATGTCGAGATGATTAGGCGAGATTTCAGTGGTTTTATTGACGACGTCAGCAAGTGAAAAATCAGAAATGTAAAAAGCGTAAATTGGCGTAAAAATTAAAACCGCCAACATCAATAAGCCTTGAAAAAGATCAGCCCAGCTCACTGCCAAGAAGCCGCCAATCAAGGCGTAAGAAACAATCAGCGCTGCAGAAACTACTAACGCTGAAACGTAAGAAATGTCGAAAACTTCAGCGAATAATTTAGCACTGCCGACAAAACCTGAAGCGATGTAAATCGTAAAAAAGAAAATAATTACTAGTGAAGTGACAATGCTGAGAGCACCGCTTTTGTCGTTGAAATGATTTTGTAAAAATTGCGACAGAGTAAGAGAGTTACCATCTTTCTCGCTATATTTGCGCAGACGCACCGCAATAATTTTCCAACTTAAATATGAACCAGAAATCAAACCCAAAACCATCCAGATTTGGTTCAAACCAAAAAGATAAAATGCTCCCGGTAATCCCATCAATAACCAGCTGCTCATGTCGGACGCACCGACATTAAGAGCGCCAACAACTGCACCAAGTTTGCGACTTCCTAAAACATAATCGGAGAAGTTTTTGGTTTTGCGAAAACCCAGAAAACCGAGATACATCAAAACCGCAAAATAGATCGAAAGCGGAATCAGAATTGATAAATTTTCGGCATTATTAACTAAGTTTTGCATCAACTAGAACGACCATTTTTTCTTCAGCAAGCTAACGTTTTTCTTGTTGGCACTACCTTCAATACGCTGCATGATTTTGCCATTTTTACCAATTACCAAAAGATACAGCGTATCTTCACGCATCTTCATAATTTTAAGAAATTTTTTGCGATCGGTGTAAACTGTGATCGTACGTGCTCGCGATCTTTCGTCAAAAATATCTTCACGCAATTCATCATTCATCAAAGAGCGCGCCAGCAGGTTTTGTTCTTGTAATAAATATAATTGATGGAAACCGACTTCGGGATTTTTTTCAGAAATTGCATCAATCACGCCAGCCCAATTGTTGACATATCTTTGTTGATCGCGTCTGAAAGTAACCGCAACGATGTTGATAGTTTTATCAAACACTTGCGGCAATTCGCGCTTGTTTTTCTGTAAATCAATGCCGCTTAGATTAGGAAAATTTCCGTTACGGCTTAGTGAAATATTTGAATTTACGCCTGAGTTTAAGGTGCAAGAAGTCAGTAAAATAAAGAGCGCAAAAGTAATAAATTTCTTCATGATCAAATTAGATAATTGAAAGATACAAATCTCACCAAATTTTCAATTGCTGGAATGGGTTTGCAACCCATTCCACACGTTCATGCCTATTTTAAAATTTGAACTGAAAGCGATATCTGATTTACAAGTTACGTCTCTTTAGAAAATTTATTTTTCATAACGTTTTTTATCTATTTTTCCTAATTTAAGATCTTGCATGAGAAACTTTGCCTGCATTTCATTGATGATCGAAAGATCTGTTTTTGGATCTATAAATAATTGGTAAGGATGTTGTGCTCCACCTTGAGCGATAAAAATTATATCTCCTTCTTTTACATCGATCGAAACTTGACTAAGCGTCCAAATACGTGAATAAATCTTATGTTTGCCAGGATCCACTTCAAAATTTATATATTCATTAATGCGATTATGGCCGACCTTATTACTATCTGATGGATCATCGACATAAACTTCATATTTCAACAAAGCACCTAAGTTATTATTTCTAATAACATAAACCATTGCATAGCCTTTTTGCGGTTTTTCAATTTCTACCTCTTTAAATTTTTTAGCTTTATCATCGAGAGCGACTAGAGATGATGTGATTTTATATTTCTCACGTATGGATTTGATGATTTCATCTGCATTCAACTTTTTATCTTTACCACCTTCATTTTGAAGTTTTATGCGTCTGATTGAATAAGGAAATTGCGTTGGAACTGAACTACAAATACCATTATAGCAACTAGTCACAATTTGATGCAGATAGTTGTTTTTCTCCTCTTCAATCGAGAAAAAATTATGATTCAACAACTTCGAAACTTCAGCACTTCTCAACAAATTATATTCGTTAGCTTTCTCCAAAGACAAATGGGTATTACCGATGAAATCTACAATATAACTGTCTTTTGACATTTTAGATTCATTAAAACCCATATTAGTAATGTATCCTTTTTTCTGATATGGGGTAGCACAAGCAGTAAGAACAATAAAAATTGTTAAAGTTAGGAATTTTTTCATAGGTGTTAAAGATTGTGTTTTGTTGTGTAAAATTAAGTTAGTTAAACCAGTTGATTTTATATCAAAAAACCCCGCCAGTTTTAAAAGAATCAACTGACAAGTTTTGTAATTTGAGAAACTATAAAATTTTCAGTCCCAATTGCTGGAATGGGTTTGCAACCGATTATAAAAGTTTATGACAATTTTAAAACTTTTATTTCAAACTATAGTCTCAAAACTTCAATTTCAGACTCAAGATTCGCCGAAGACCATTTCCAATTGGCCTATTCACATAACCTTTCACCACTGGATTACTGTGAATATAATTCATTTTCTGTCTAAAAAATTTTTCCGTCTCAATCAGCTTCGGCTGATTATCTTCCTTCCAAAACTTGTAACCATTTTCAATTTTAAATAATTCCAAAACTCCAAGCTCGCTCTCGCGAAGATTTTCGATTAATTTTTTCGAAGTGAATTTTTTAAAATCTCTCAGAAACCCCGCAACATCAGGTGAGCTAATTATTAAATGAAGATGGTTCAGCATAAACGCATAAGCATACACTTTCAGCCCTTTATATTCCTGACAATATTTGATTGAGTCCGCGATTATACGCCAGCGCTCGTGACGATCGAAAATATAATACCAATTCCAGATAGTTGGCGTGATGAAATATAAACCTTGATTTGATCCTTGATGGACACGGTTTTTTGGCATGTGGTGTATTGGTTTGGTGTTTTAAAACTTTTTGTAGCAATAACTAAAATTACTGATTGCTGGAATGGGTTTGCAACCCATTCCACACGTTCATGCACAGTTTAAACTTTGAACTGAACGTGAGGACGGGGTTATAAACCCCGTCCTGCCGAAGTACACTAAATACGCTGCGATGCTTTTTTATATTCAGATTTCATATTCTTCAATTCTTCAGCATATCTTCCATTTGTATTATAGTCGGTTAAAGCCTTTAGAAACTTTTCATAATTTTTTACAACGTCTTCATCCGATTCCAATTCAGATTTTCTAATTCTTGGTAAACAAATTTTATTTATCGATTTCATAATCTTTTTAAGATTCATTTCATCGTTACCCGCAATATTACCATTTCCAGCTTTAACAAAGCTTAAGAAAGCACTTAAAAATCTTCTACTCTCTAGAAGTATGTTTCCTTGAACATGGTATACACCAGCATTCACCTTTTCTATTTCTTGGTTTAACTTTCTTTCCATCTCGGCAATTTTTTCTTCATACTTTTTTTCCCTTTTTAAGTATTCGTCAGAAATCTTTTTTACTTCTTGATCATATTCCTCTCTCAATTCCTTCTGAATGGCATTTTTTATCTCTTTGTTTTCAGCCTTAAATAATCTCTTTTGAACCATCCATAGAAGAATTGGGAAAATAAACCCAACCACACCACATAATATTCCAAACAAAGTAATAAGTTGAGTAAATGAATCAGAATAAAAATGATTCAATCGTTCAAGAATTTGAAGAGCGTCCGTAGATTCCATAGTATAGTAAAATTACAACGCCGCGCGAGCCGCTGCAAGTCTTGCGATCGGAACGCGGTAAGGTGAACAGCTTACGTAGTTCAAACCAGTTTTGTGGCAGAACTCAATTGAAGCTGGGTTTCCACCATGTTCGCCGCAGATTCCAAGTTTGATGTCTTTTCTAGTCGACTTACCTTTTTCAGCAGCGATTTTGATTAATTGTCCAACACCATCTTGATCAAGTTCGGCGAATGGATCTTTTTCTAAAATTCCGGCTTTTTGGTAATGACCTAAGAAACTTGCAGAATCGTCACGAGATAAACCAAAAGTAGTTTGAGTTAAGTCGTTTGTTCCAAAGCTGAAGAACTCAGCTTCGTTGGCAATTTGGTCAGCCATTAAAGCAGCGCGAGGAAGTTCAATCATCGTTCCAACCATATATTTCAAAGAAGCGCCCTGCTCTTTGGCAACTGATTTTTCAGTAGAATCGATCAAATCTTTCAAGATTTGTAATTCTTTACGAGTTGCCACTAATGGAACCATGATTTCCAAAAGCACATCTTGCTTAGTTTCTTTTTTCACGATTGCTGCAGCTTCAAAAATCGCGCGCGCTTGCATTTCGTAGATTTCTGGGAAAGAAATACCAAGACGGCAACCACGATGTCCCAACATTGGGTTTTGTTCGTGAAGTTGGCTAGTTCTGTGTTTAACGTAAGAAACATCAACGTTTAGAGCTTTAGCAACTTCGGCGATTTCATTTTCTTTGTGAGGTAAGAATTCGTGAAGTGGCGGGTCAAGCAAACGAATTGTAACTGGCAATCCCACCATGATTTTAAAGATCTCAACGAAGTCTTGACGTTGCATTGGTAGCAATTTCGCCAAAGCTTTTTTGCGACCTTCAACTTCTTCAGCCAAAATCATTTCACGAACTGAAATGATACGATCTTCGTTGAAGAACATGTGTTCGGTACGGCAAAGACCAATACCTTCAGCACCGAAATCACGAGCAGTTTGGCAATCAAGCGGAGTTTCAGCGTTAGTACGTACTCTCAAAGTACGAACTTCGTCAGCCCATTTCATGATTGTTTGGAAATCACCAGACAAGTTTGGTTTCAAAGTTGGCACTAAACCAAGAATAACATCGCCGGTTGAACCGTTGATAGTAATGGTTTCGCCTTCTTTAACTTTCACACCATTTGCGGTGAAAACATGATTTGCGTGATCAACCAAAAGTCCTCCCGCACCAGAAACGCAAGGCGTTCCCATACCACGAGCGACAACGGCTGCGTGAGAAGTCATTCCACCGCGAGCAGTTAAAATACCTTGAGAAACGTGCATACCTTTAATGTCTTCCGGACTAGTTTCGATACGCACCAAAATAACTTTATCGCCATTTTCTGCGCGTCTTTCTGCTTCTTGAGAAGAGAATACAACAATACCAGAAGCAGCCCCTGGAGAAGCTGGAAGACCTTTAGCAATAACTTGAACTTTTGCTTTTGGATCAAGAGTTGGGTGAAGGAGTTGATCTAAACTTGCTGGATCAATACGTTTCAGAGCATCTTTTTTGTCGATCAAACCTTCGTTCACCATATCAACAGCAATTTTAACTGCAGCCTGCGCTGTACGTTTGCCGTTACGAGTTTGTAGCATCCACAATTTTTTGTTTTGCACGGTGAACTCAATGTCTTGCATGTCGCGATAGTGATTTTCCAATTTCTTGTAAATCTCAACCAACTGTCCGAACACATCTGGCATGGTTTCTTCCATCGCTGGCAATTTTGAACCAAGCTGTTCTTTACCAGAAATTGTGATTGATTGCGGAGTTCTAATACCGGCAACTACGTCTTCGCCTTGCGCGTTGATCAAATATTCGCCGTATAATTCTTTCACACCAGTTGATGGGTTACGAGTGAACGCCACACCAGTTGCTGAAGTGTCACCCATATTTCCAAACACCATTGACTGCACGTTTACCGCAGTTCCCCAAGATGCTGGAATATCATGAAGTTGACGATAAATCACGGCGCGATCATTCATCCAAGAAGCAAATACTGCTTCAACTGCGCCCCAAAGTTGTTCGTTAACGTCTTGCGGGAAATCGCGGTTTAATTCTTTTTTTACTTCAGCTTTGAAAAGTGCGACGATTTCTTCCAAGTTTTCTGCGGTCAAATCAGTGTCAGCAGAAGCACCGAATTCGTGTTTTTTCTCGTCCAAAATCACTTCGAAGTTGTGGTGATCGAAACCCAAAACAACGTTTGAATACATTTGGATAAAGCGACGGTAAGAGTCGTAAGCGAAACGTTTATTGCCAGATTTTTCAGCCAAACCAAGAACAGTTTTGTCGTTCAAACCTAAGTTTAAAACTGTGTCCATCATGCCCGGCATTGAAGCTCTAGCACCCGAACGAACTGAGAAAAGTAATGGATTAGAAGCATCACCAAATTTTGCCCCGATTTTTTCTTCGATTTGCGCTACGGCCACCGCAACTTCTTTGCGTAAAGCGTCAGGAAATTTTTTGTCGTTTTTGTAATAGAAGTCGCAAAATTCAGTTGTAATTGTGAATCCCGGAGGAACTGGCAAGCCCATTTTAGACATCTCAGCGAGGTTTGCACCTTTACCGCCAAGAAGATTTTTCATCGAAGCATCGCCTTCAGATTTACCGTCTCCGAAAGAATAAACGAATTTTTGCGCTGTCATTTTTAGATTAAATCAAATTGAAGTTTTTGGATCTCAACCCCGTTTACAACCAATGAAATCAAGTGCTTTCCAGCATTATGTTTTCTGGTTGAGAGATCACGAAAAGAGTGTTTTTTTTCGAAATTAAAAACACCTTTGGCGAAATTCTTGGTTGCGATTTGGAAGTTTTTTTTGGAATGGCTGCCGTTTTGCTTTAAAAAGTGCACGACATATTCCAAACGGATTTTCTGGTTTGGTGCTTGATTTTGTAAGGCAAAATTAAAGACCAAATCCTGTGAAATTTTTACCACTTCTTTTTGTAAAGAAAAGCTTTGGATGGCAAAATTTTCTGACAAATTATTACAATCAATTCCCGTCAATTGCAGCGCGGTTTTATCGCCTTTTTTCAGCAAAGTACGCAACGCATGTTTGATTAGATTGTCACGAACATTTTCTTTGCACCATTTTGCCAGCAACTTCAAAACCAATTGCGGATGATCTTTAGAAATGTCGTTTAAATTGTTGGCTACACTTTTTCGAACATATTCCGATTCATCATGTTTGAGATTCTCTAAAATCGGAAAAATCGCCTGCGGATCTTTTTTTAAATCATACAAAACTTCACCCCAAGGAAGTCTAGGACGACAACCTTCTGAAGCCAATCTGCGCACGTGATAATTCTTACTTTTACTCCACTTTTGTAGAAATTTAAAAGCACGTTTTTGGTCAGATTTTATGAAATAGCGCACGCCAAATTCTGAACTGCCAAACTCGGTAAAAAATTCTAGCGCCACCATTGATTCGTCAAAATGTTTGCGACCAAAAATTTCAACGAAGTCAGGGAAAATAATCAGCGCTAATCCAGAAAATTTGTCTTTGGCGATTACGCTGGCGACTTTTTTTAGAGTTGTAATTTTTTGTAAGTAATTGTCTTGAGATAGCGATTCATCAAGCGCTAGAGTGATAGCGCGCATTCTTTGTTTTAACTCTTTTTCTTGCCAATTTTTACCCGAACAACTTTTGATGAATTTTTCAGCAGCGAATTTTTTGTCGATTGCGGCGATTGTAGCAGAAAGAGTTTCAACAAATTGCTGATTATAAACTTCTTTTAGTTGCATGGGAATTAAGTTTTAAAAAAGCATTTCATCCTTAGCCCCAGCCTTCATCCTCGATTCTGCGCATCAAGGATGACGACTAGAGATGAAGATGACGGCTTGGGCTATCACTAAGAAATTTCAATCTTCGACAAATCTGCAACTTCGTTAAATAGGTGACGAATTTTCGTCAAAATTAACAAACGTGTAACACGCGCATTGTCATCTTTATCATTAATCACCAAATTATCGAAAAATTGGGTCAGTGGAGCTTCAAGCACATGCAATAATTTGAAGGCAGTAACAAATTCGCCTTTGGTAACCAATTTTTTAAAATCAGATTTTACTTGTTTGACGCGGCGATAAAGCACCTTTTCGTAATTATTTTTCATCGCTAACGGTAAAATTTTTCCACCGTATTTTTTGCCGTCTTTCTTTTCTTCAATTGCCAAAATATTTGCCGATCTTTTGTACAACTCGATAATTTTACGATTTTCTTTATCGCTGATAAACGAATCCAAAAATCTAATTTTCTTCGCTAAGTATAAAATATCGCAACTCTTGTGTGCTTCTAGATTCTCGAGGTAAGAATCGATCACCACATTAACGATGTCGGCACGCAACATCTCATTTTCTTTGAGATAGAATTTCAGCCTTTCGACAAAGAATTTCACAATCTCCTCTTCTAAAGCGTGTTTAGCTTTTTCGATTTTTAATTCTTCATTCTTAAGCAGATTTTTTACCAATTTCGGCTGATAAGCAGCGAGCGATTTATGCACTAAAATACGAATTGGAAAAGCAATATTGTGTTCAAAACCAATACGGATAATACCAAGCGCAGCACGGCGTAAGGCGTAAGGATCTTTCGAGCTAGTTGGTTTTTCGTCAGCCAAGAAGAAACCGACAATATTGTCGATTTTGTCCGAAATCGCCAAAGCAATTCCAAGTGCAGTTTTTGGCAATTCCGCACCAGCACCTTGAGGTAAATAATGCTCATAAATTGCCGCCACAACTTTAGGATTTTCGTTTTGTTTCTGGGCGTAAAAACTACCGACTTTACCTTGTAATTCTGGCAATTCGGCAACGGTTTTGGTCACCAAGTCAGCTTTGCATAAATCAGCCGCACGTTTGGCCAAAGACAAATCACAATGCGGTACAAATATTGACAAGAATCTGGCAAGCTGATTCAGACGCTGAGTTTTATCATAAAGCGAACCAAGCTTTTTGTGGAACACCACATGATTCAAGGCATCAAGCCTATCAATCAAAGGTTTCTTGATATCTTCAGCAATAAAAAACTGAGCATCACTTAAACGTGCATGAACTAGTTTTTCGTTATCTTTGATGATTTTTTTAGAATCAGCGGCCGCAATTGGAGCGTTAGAAATAAAAATAAATTTTGATGCCAATTTACCTTTTTCATCTTTCAGACAGATATATTTCTGATTCAACTTCAGAGTAAGAATCAAAACCTCTTCTGGTAAATCCATAAATTTATTATCGATCTCTGCGACCAAAGCTGTAGGCCATTCGCAAAGTCCAGTAATCTCATCAAACAGAGATGATTTTTCTAAGTCATCAATCGTTGATAAAGCTAGATCAGCATTAATTTTAGTAAGCTGAGAGATGATTTTTTGTTTTCTTGTGCTGTGATTCAAAATCACAAAATTATCGGAAAGAATTTTTTCGTAATCCTTAACATCTTTGATTATCAAGCTTTCAGACGATTTCAGAAAATGTCCGTAAGTTTTGTTATTTGACTTTAAACCGCAAAATTCAACGTCAACCACTTCTGAACCAAAAAGCGCCATCACATTACGAACTGGTCTGATCCATTTAGGTTGTTCACTAACTCCTTCAACATCGAAGCGCATCAACTTTGGCCAAGTTGTTGACATTTTTTGTAAAATTACTGGCAGAGAATTTTTGATAATTTCCGCCGTTTGAATTTCCAAAGCCTTGCTAACAAAGGCGAAACAACGTGCGCCATTATTGTCTACTTGCTCAAGTTGAGATTCGTCTTGCAAGCCAGTTGATCTTAGAAATCCGGCAATAGCTTTTTTATCGGCATCAATTTTTGGTCCGATTCTTTTTACTGAAGGAATAATTTGTGCGGTTTTTAAATCCTTCACCACCAAAGTTAAACGACGTGGCGTAACAAATGATTGCAGCTGTGCCGCCGTAATTTCTAAATTATTTTTCGCTAAGATTTCTAAAGCAATTTTGCTCAAATTTTCGGCAGCATTTTTCTGCATCACTGCAGGAATTTCTTCGCTTAGAATTTCTAAAATAAAGTCAGTCATGAATTTTAGTTATACTTACATTTGCCATCATTAGTCATCATCCTTGATTTACGAAAGTAAATCGAGGATCTCTTAAGTTTTATAACAAGAATCTAAAGAGATCCTCTAATTGCTGAAGCAATTCAAGGATGACGCCGATGCAGATTTATCAAAAATGAGTTTCTTCAACACGCAAAAATTTTGCCGCTTTTACCAAGCTTGAATCAAGATTTTTCAAGATCGCAACAACGTCACTTTCCTTTTGTGTATCAGTTAAAAAGGCACAAATAATTTCATCATTTTTGTCGATGAAAGCCGCTTTGGTTACTTTAATTTTATCACCAAAAATCGCTTGCGCTAAATCAGTTTTCTGCGCCAGATTTTTATCAACAATCACACGTAAGAAATATTTTCCTTCACGCTGTGCAAGATCGATAATATTGGCTTGTTTTAATTCAGAATTAGCTGCACCGAATAAATAATTCGAACGATTCGTCGCAATATCGAGCAAATCAGCAACGACAGCTGAACCAGTCGTCAAACCACCTGCTCCACGACCAACTGAAATATTCCAGCTGGCATTGGTAGTATTCACCAAAACTGCATTGAACGGACCATCAACTTGCGCGATTTTATCACCAGCAGGAATTAAAGCGGGATAAACGCTTTGTTGCATTGAGTTGCCAAGATTTTTGTAAATCGCCAATAGCTTAATTTTGTAACCAAAATCATCGGCCATCTTAACGTCGTCAATTGTAACTTGATCAACTCCTTCAATGTGCGCCGCGTTAAAATTTGGCTTCGTCATTGACGCGATGCTCGACAAAATAACCAACTTGTGCGCAGTGTCGATTCCCTTCACGTCCAATGTTGGATCAGCTTCGGCGTAACCAAGTTTTTGCGCTTCAGCGAGAGTTGTGGTATAATCCAAACCTTCATCACGCATTTTGGTTAAAATGAAATTACAAGTACCGTTAAGAATGGCGTAAAATTCGGTGATTTCGCTCGAGATAAAACTTTCGCGGAAGGTTTTAATCACCGGATTTGCGCCCGCAGTTGAAGCTTCAAAACCGATATGTCCGTTATATTTTTGTACTAATTCCACCAATTCCGCACCATGCTGCGCCAGCAATGCTTTATTGGCTGTAACAACTTTTTTACCGTTCTTGATTGCGGCTTCGACTAAATCTTTGGCAACGGTCAATCCACCCATAACTTCAACAACCACATCAACTTGCGGGTCGTTGGCTAAATCTAAAATGTTGGAATAAAACTTAATTTTTGGATCAACGAAATCTTTATTGCTGCGTGAAGCTACAGCCGTAATTTCAAAAATCGTCTCGCTTCTTTGGGTAAGAATTTTTGCGTCTTTATTGATAATATCGTAAACACCTTTGCCGACAGTACCAAGACCAGCAAGGCCGATTCGTAACTTTTTCATTTTTTACTTATTTATCTGGAGGAATTTTATTAGCGAGAGTTGGGGTCGAGTTTTCTAACTTTCGGTTGACCTAAATTCAAGGCCTTTGTTATCTTGGTAGCAAATTCACTTTTACAAAAATTTCCAGATAATGACAAAAAATTCACACTATCCTGAAGCGAATCAAAACCTTGATTTTGCTAAGATGGAGGAAGAAATCCTGCGCTTTTGGCAAGAAAATAAAATCTTCGAAAAATCAGTTGAGATGCGCAATTTTTCAGGCGAACTTGATGACGATAACGTGTCTCCAGTTCAAGAACCGTGCGCTTTAAAGAATCACACTAACTGCCGCCATCCACACGAAGAAAAACCCGAATTTGTATTTTACGACGGCCCTCCTTTTGCTAACGGACTTCCACATTACGGCCATTTGTTGACTGGCTTCATCAAAGATTTGGTAGCGCGTTATCAAACCATGAAAGGCAAAAAAGTTGAACGCCGTTTTGGTTGGGACACTCACGGATTGCCAGTTGAGATGGAAACGGAAAAAGAATTAACCGCGAAACTTGGTCGCCAAATTTCTGGCCAAATCGCGATTCAGGAATATGGCATTAAAGAATTTAACGATGCCTGCCGCGCTTCGGTGATGAAATATGCTGATGATTGGGAAAATTATGTGACGCGCCAAGGTCGTTTTGTCGATTTCAAAAACAGCTACAAAACCATGGATTTGAACTACATGGAATCGGTTTTGTGGGCTTTCAAACAGCTTTTTGATAAAGGTTTGTTGTACGAAGATTTCCGCGTTGTACCTTACTCTTGGGCTTGTCAAACGCCGTTGTCGAACTTCGAGACTAGGATGGATAACTCTTACAGGCAGAAGGCTAGTAAGGCTGTTACAATTAAATTTGAGCTACAAGGCTGGACGGGGTTTGTAACCCCGTCCGAAACGTTCAGTTCAAAAGAACATGAACATGTGAACGGGGTTACAAACCCCGTCCAGCCACAAGTCCAACCTTCAGAAGCAAAAGTTTCGATGGTCGCTTGGACAACAACTCCGTGGACTTTGCCTTCAAACTTGGGTTTGGCTGTTGGTAAAGAAATTGAATATGCGGTTTTAAAGAAAAAAACTGTCATCCTGAACGAAGTGAAGGATCTTGTTAACCAATCTCCTGAGATCCTTCGCGATGCTCAGGATGACAGTTACGAATACTTAATTATCGCCGCTGGTTTAGTTGAAAAATTTGCTAAAGATTTAGGTGAAGTTGAAGTCGTTAAAACCCTTAAAGGAGCTGAATTAGTCGGTTTAAAATACAAACCACTTTTCCCTTACCTCGTCGAAAAAACCAAAAACTCATTCGTGGTTCTTCACGGCGATTTCGTTTCAACTGAAGAAGGAACTGGTATCGTGCACTTAGCTCCTGGTTTTGGTGAAGACGACCAACTTTTGTGTAAAGCTAACGGCATCCCTACCCTTTGCCCAGTTGATGAAGGTGGAAAATTCACTTCCGAAATGTTCGACATCGGTGAGCTTTCAATCAAAGGCAAACAAGTTTTTGAAACCAACGACGACATCATCAAGTACCTTAAATCAACAGGCGCTTGGTTAAAAACTGAACAATATTTACACAATTATCCACATTGCTGGAGAACCGACACGCCTTTGATCTATCGCGCCGTTTCTTCGTGGTACGTTGAAGTTACCAAATTCAAAGATCGAATGGTTGAGTTAAACCAAGGCATCAACTGGATTCCCAACCACATCAAAGACGGTCAATTCGGCAAATGGTTGGAAGGTGCTCGCGATTGGTCAATCACACGCAACCGCTTCTGGGGCTGTCCGGTGCCAGTTTGGAAAAGTGAGTCGGGTAAAATAAAAGTTTTCGGATCAGTTGCTGAGCTGGAAAAAATTTCCGGCAAAAAAATCGACAATTTGCATCGCCCTTTCATTGACGAAATCACTTTCGAAGAAAATGGCGAAACTTACCGTCGCGTCACCGACGTTTTGGATTGCTGGTTTGAATCTGGTTCAATGCCTTACGCGCAAGTTCATTATCCGTTCGAAAATAAAGAATGGTTTGAGGAAAATTTCCCCGCCGATTTTATCACCGAATATGTCGCCCAAACTCGCGGCTGGTTTTACACTTTGATGGTTCTGTCAACCGCTTTGTTTGATCGCGCACCTTTCAAAAACGTAATTTGCCACGGCACAATTTTAGACGAAAATTCGCAAAAACTTTCAAAACGTCTGAGAAATTACGCCGATCCGTTGGAAATTTTTGCCACTCTCGGTTCAGACTCCATGCGCTTTTACATGATTTCACAACCTGTAATGCGCGGCCAAGAACTTCGAATCGACAAAGACGGCAAAGCCATTCGCGACACTTTGCGCTTGTCGATCAAACCGTTAATCAACGCTTTCAATTTCTTCTGCCTTTACGCCAATGCTGACGGCATCAAAGCAAAACGCATCGAACTAAATCGCAATTTCGACAATGTTTTAGATCGTTATATTTTGGCGAAACTGAAGGAATCGGTACAAAAAATCGATGCCGCGATGACCAACTACGACACCGTTGTGGCTTGTGAGGAGTTCAATCAATTTTTCGAAGCGCTAAACAATTGGTACATCCGCAGAAATCGCCAAAGATTTTGGAAAGGCGAATTGGATCAAGACAAACAAAATGCTTACGATGTTTTGTACACCGTTTTGGTTTCAATGTGTGAAGCCGCTGCGCCATTATTGCCGTTTACAACTGAACATGTTTGGAAAAGTTTGAACAGCTAAAAAGTTTGGCGAAGAAGCATTAATCTTCGCTAAAACTTTTATTTCTCAGTTTGTTTTTTCGACTCTCGATTTGTTGTGGATATTCGTAGTTCTCCCAACCTTTCGATTTATATTTTTCGTTCGGCCAAAATCCGTCAGCGCTGTAATCTAAATCGCCAGAATTAGGAATTCTGCCCTCGCCCCAATTAGCAACTTTCGCTGCTCTGGTTTTGTAGCTAATCCATTTGCCACTATATTGATTATTGTTTGAACCATCACCATCAAAAACATCATACTGCAATTCGTTATCTTTATCGACCAACCAGCGCAACATCATATTACCAACGAAACGTCCCGAAGCCTTTTGATTAGAATCTTCACGCAATTCATATTTGGCGAATAATATTCCCTGAGTTTTGATACCGTCATTCTTAAATCTGTCGTCAATTTCATAATGCGGCGCTATCACATCGATTTCCAACACGTTAATTTCACCTTCAAAATCCATCTCATTTTCTTTGACCTTGCTGCTACCTCTGACGTGATAAATTTTCTTGTTATCCTTATCTTGCACAACCGAAGTCAATTTAATGTAAAGCCTTTGATAATCACTGCCAATAAAGCCAATGAAGTCGCTTGCTGGAATTAACAAATCAGAAAAATCGCGATTCAAATATTTTTCAGTTTGCTTGGAACACGCTGGCGGATTTTTAGAATAGTCAGGATCTTGTGGATTAAACTTATCCACCTCTTTTTGCACCGCAGCAATACAGGCATTGTCCTGAGCATTGGCGTTACTGACAGTAAAAAGACAAAGAACCATAAGGAAAAATCTCATGGGATGGATGATTCAATAATTAATAAGAAGTTCGGCTACAACACGAAGAATATTGTTAGCTAAAAATGCAAACTAAAAATCGGAATAAGAGTTTGGTTTTTTGATGGAATAAAGTTTCAGTCTGCGAGAGAGAAAACTTTGCTGAGGAAGGATGAAAAAAGATTGGTTGCGGGGGCTGGATTTGAAAAAATGGCGTAATGCCTTGATTTCACTGGGTTTAGATTTTGAGTGTTTGGTTTTGTACATTGTTTTGTACATGAAAAAAGAAACGCTAGTTGGAGACGCCTGCCGCTAAAAATAGCTACTTATTTTAATAATTATTTTAGACTTATTCAAGTAGAAGGCGAAAAAATAGCGTTTTACCACCACTACTGACTCTTACAAAGAAAGGCGAAGTCTTTTTGCTCTTTCCCTAAAAGCTATTTCTCCACCTTCTAATATTTCACAAACTTTTTTACGAATTTCAGGGTTTTCCAAGCTACCTGAAATATAGTTGATATTCGGAAGTTGGTTGGACTTATGAGAATCACAACTTGCTACTATTACTTGGTCTGCATCAGTATTAACCACTAGGTTTGCATTATGTGTCACAATTATTATCTGCCTTCTTAATTTTGCTGATCGAAACCTTGGTACTAGTTCGTTAAAAATAGAATTTGGATCAAGATTTTCCTCCGGCTGATCAATAATAATTGGTCTGTAATCCTCCTTATCAATTGCTAGATATAGCAATAATAACAAAATCCCCCGCGTTCCTGGAGAAAGTTGCTGAATATCTAAATCATTAGATCGAATTCCGTATTTTACTGATATGTGATCAGTGCTTATAAACCATTCGGAAAGATCTCGCTTCCATTTTTTGAGTTTTTTCTGATCGAGTTTCTGTTCGCTAGGGCAATGTTTCTCGAAGTCTTCTATGCGTTTTCTCCAAAATTCTGACATTACATTTGCTACCTCTTCTGGAGATCCATTTTGTAGAATATCAAGCAATTCATTTGTTATGGTTTCTGCTAACTTACCTTTTCCTCTGAAAGGGCCATCATTTCTCAAGTCTAAAAGTTCATCTTCTGCATATTTAGTCCAACCACCAACATCAACTTTCCTTTGAACATAAAAAGTTAATTTATTTAATGGGTCTGTTTCGTTTTTAAGCCTTTCTGTTAGAGGGCCATAAAGATCAGCCAGAATCTTTTCATGTTTTAAAATTGTCTCAAATACTCCCTTATAAGCATCTTTTCTAATCTGTGTCTGTTCTTTTATTAAAGAATCTGAGGATTCTATAGCTTTTATTTCTTTGTCTAGCTTGGCGTAAGCCATTTCATCCTGTGATATTTTGCTAGAAAGTTTGTTAATTTTTATAGTGTTTTCTTTATCTGCTCCAATGAGTTGTGATAATCTGTTTTGTTCGGCTTTTAAAAGATTATGGTTTTGTTTTAACAGATCTGTTCCTTGGGGTATTAATGAAATACTGAGATTTGTTTCATCAATTTTGTAAGTTTTATCTCCCGTGATGGTTTGAATTTCTTTTTCTGATTTACTGATTTCTTGTGACAAAATCTCATCAACGCTTCCTGTAAAAGTTAATCTGAAGTTTTCCCATTGTGAATCTGTTAAACCTGCATCTGTATGCTGTTCTTTTAATTTCTTTAAATGGGAAGGAATTGCGTTGTTTCTAGTGCTTTTGATTGTCTCTTTTAAATTTTTTAGAGCTGCTTCTTTTCTAGTTTCTGCCTCCAATTTTAAACCAACTGAATTTACAGCTTCAGAAATATCTTCGTATTTCTTCATTACATCCGGCTTAATATTACCAACCAATTTCTGCCTATCTTTCTTATCGTTCTCTATAATCTTTTTCTTATTATTTAGATTGGTCTTCAGTGCATCCAAGTTTGATTTATTTTCATGTAATAAATTTAAAGATTTTGCACATTCTTTAATTTGCTCTTCAAAACTTTCTCTGGCCTCTATTAATCCAGACAGTTCTAAATCTAACAAATCCTTAAAACAGTCGGTTCCCTTTCTATTTTCTGGTTTGTGTGCATTAAAAATTACACGCTCAATTTCTTTCATTAGTTCATTTGTTGGCCCATCAGAAGAACACAAATGTTCTACAAATTGCTGAGAAAGATATTCAACCCTAGGTTCATCCCAAAGATCTTCGTATGCGATACTATTAAGTTCATTTTTAGTCTCTGCACCATTATGCCAATGAAGTTTAATACTCTCGTTCTTAAAAAGTTTTTCTGCTCTCTTAACAAACGAACTGTCATTAATTCTTTTTTTCATTGAGCAACCACCAACTGCTATTAAGTCAGCGAGAGCAGTCTTACCAGAACCTCTCGCTCCAATAATTGTAATAAGTCCAGAATTTAAAGGAATTGAGGTATTTTTAATCCAAGGTGCATCACTAAATTCAATTCGATCAATAGTATAAGAAGGCAAACTATTAACTGGTGATTCCAATCCAATGTGTATACGGCTTTCATAGTCCATTGCTGCTTGTTTTAAGCCTTCAAATGTTGGGTTACTTTTAACCCAAGTGAAACAATGTCCTAATTCTTTCGGCTTTGTGTTTGATGAATCAGCAGCAATTTGGTGTGCATCGCTACAATGTAACAATCGACTATTTACGTTTTGTTCAACTAGAGATTTCTTTCCTGCTAAAGAGCTATCTGGCGTTGGTGAGGCCGAGAAAACGAAGTGTGATTTATTAATTAGATTCTTTTTTTCTACAGGACAACTATCCCATCTAAAAGCTTCCCATTCCGCTTTTCCGATGGCCTTAAAATAATTACCTTTCAAGTATTGGTTTGGCTTTCCAGTTTCTCCTAGAGCTTTTTCGATCTCAGATAACTCATAGTTAATATTGTTAAATCCGATTTCCAGAAAACTACCGTTTCCTCTTTTTTCTTTTGGCGTGGATTCATGAACTTGTTTACCTAAATCGGTCAAAGAATTTAGATTAACTACTCCGCCCCAAGTTACAGTATTAGGTGATTCGGAATCTAAGTTACAGGCACTATTTAATTGACTTAAAAACTGAGCTTCAATTTGTTCTGGGGTAATGGTTGAATGATCGCCAAAAATTACATGATAGTTTATTCTTTTTAACTCACCGCTTCCAACAAGTTCTTTGAGCCTAAATTCTATAACCGGCAAAATTAAATCAATTTTTTGCAAGTTCCCTTTTTTCTTATGCTCTAAAACCCTCTTATAACCATCAAGAAATAGGTAATCGTTAATTCCTATTACGTTTATTTTTTCTGAAATTATTTCTAAGTGTTTAAAAAAATTACTCCATTTTTCCTCTTCTGTTGTTCCAGCGTAGCTTGATGTGTGAGAAAAGGGAGTATGAATATGAAGATCCCATTTTCTCCATTCCGATCCTCTTAAAAATCTTTCGTTAGTCATCTTTTCTTTGGTTTTGTTAATCAATTTTTATCCTCAACTCAGAAGACAAATTCTATAATAGAATCAAAAATTTTCAATTCTTCAATAAGCCACCCCCTCCCGAAATTCCATTTTGACCCCCCCGTACTTACCTATTTGACATCTAAATTTTTTCTCACGCGTACACCTTGTAGCCGTAGCATCAATAGAGAAATTGGTTGTTGTTGGATATTGACTTAACTTCTCTTATGAACTAATATTATATTATCACTAAAGTAAATATGTAATTATTATATAATACTATGTTATCACTTGTTACCATCTCAAAGGCACAAAAGAAATTGGCTGAGAATACACGCTTACAGAGATTGAAACTACAGCTAACTCAACAAGGTTTAGCTGAGCGCTCTAGTGTGCCATTGCCAACACTACGTATGTTTGAACAGAAAGGGCTTATTTCGTTAGAGGCTTTTCTCAAACTGCAAATGGTTCTGGGAGGACTTGAAAATATTGTTAAATCAATTCAGCCCAATCAGTCTGAATTTTCTTCAATTGATGAAGTTCTCGAAGCCAATAAAAAACCGATACGAAAAAGAGGAAGTCGCAAATGAATAATTACGCATCTGTAAACGAAGTAAAAGTTGGGTTGAATTTTGGTGATTCAACTATTCCAGTTGGCCGTCTAGCAATACGAGATCGCAAAATCTATTTTGAATATCACAACTCCTTCATTGAAGCCAATCTAGATATTTCACCACTACGTTTACCATTGAAATCTGGTGTAAGCAGCTTCGATTATAATTTGTTTGAAGGACTTCCTGGAGTATTTAATGATAGCCTTCCTGATGGATGGGGACGATTGCTCTTTGATCGTTTCGCTCGTTCGCTTGGTATTTTACCTGCCGATATTACGCCATTAGATCGCTTGGCACATGTTGGTTTTAATGGTCTTGGTGCGCTTGTTTATGAACCAGATCACAGCACTCAAGAAAATAGCGATAGTATTAACTTGGATAAACTAGCGCAGCAAGCGCGAGAAGTTCTAGATGGCACATCTGATCAAGTCCTGCAAGAGCTTTTAGCCTTAAACGGCTCCTCGGCTGGAGCGCGTCCAAAAGCTCTAATAGGTCTGAATAATGATCGCAAAAATATCATTCACGGCGCTCATGATTTGCCTGAGGGATATTCACCTTGGATCGTCAAATTCAGTAACGCGCAAGATGGCAATGACTCTGGCGCAATAGAATATGTTTACGCTTTGATGGCTAAGAAGGCCGGAATCTCAATGCCAGATGTTCATCTATTTCCAGCCAAAAAAGGCGCAGGTTATTTTGCAGTTAAGCGTTTCGATAGAAAGGGTAAACAACGCTTACACATGCACACAGCCTGCGGTTTATTGCATTCAGATTTCAGAATTCCATCACTTGATTATGAAGATTTGATTGCTTTAACAGGTACTTTGACTCGTGATGCACGCGAAATTGAAAGGCTATATCAACTAGCTGTGTTTAACGTTCTTGCGCATAATCGTGACGATCATTCCAAAAATTTCAGCTTCCTAATGGATGCAAAAGGTGAATGGAAACTATCGCCCGCTTATGATTTAACTTTTTCATCTGGCCCGCGTGGTGAACAAAGCACTATGGTCATGGGTGAAGGACGAAATCCTGGCGCCCATCATCTGATTAAATTGGGGCATGAGGCCAAACTATCCAAGGCACGTATTGCTGAGATTATTGATAAAACACAAACTGCATTGGCAGGTTGGGAAGTTTTGGCAAGTGAGTATGATGTATCTGAAAATAATATTCGCTTAATCAGTAAGCATATAAATCGTACTAGAAAACCCTAAATTTTATGAGAGAATCTTTAAAACAGCTTATCACAAATACCATTCTGTTTAAATACAATTTACCTAATCAGAATCTCTCTATCGATAAATCTATATTATCGAATGAGGAGGATTTTTGTTATTCAATACAAAATAACGAAGAATTAGCTAAGATTATTTATAATTCTGTGATTGAGTATGCCTTTAGAGAATTTGAAATCAAAGAATCTGATCTTGATATCATTCATAGAAGAGTTTTGAAAAACAAAATAAAATTTAACTTGGAAGCGTCAGATGAGCAAAAATTAAAATATGGTTTCTACGGTGAGATAATTTTGTATTGCATACTGTTGATCCATTTCAAATCTCCCCCTGCAATTGCTAGAGGGCACTTTTATAACATTTTAGAAAATTCTGAGACCAAGGGTTATGATTCTTATCACTTGATAGAAAAGGATGGTTGTCTCGAGTTGTGGTTCGGAGAAGTTAAATTTTACCAGTGCTATAAAGCTGCAATCACTGGAAAAAATGGTGCTGTCTCTAATCTAAAAAAAGCAATTTCCGATGATTATTTAAACAAAAACCTAATAGCAATTTCTGAGAATGATCACTACTTGGCGGAAGAAGGAAAAAATCTAAAGCCAGTCCTTGATTACTTAAAGAATAATCCAGAAGTAAAAATTTTAGAATTAGCACAAAAGCACAATCTAAAGCTTATCTATCCAATTCTCATTTTATTTGATGCAACTGAAGAGAGTTATGACGAAACAATAAAACAAACAATTTTGCACATTGAGAAAGAATGTAAGGACGAAAAATTTGATCTCTCTATAGAGAGATCATTATTTTTTATATTAATTCCCGTAAATAATGCAAAAAATATTAAATCTCAGGTAATCAAATGGATAAGCGAGAAAGAGCCATTGATGTCGTAAGGGCTATAAATGAATACAAAGCTAATCCAAAAAAAGACTATCTACTTGTAGAAAAAGTCTGCGCATATTTTGATTTGGTAAAAAATTCAAAATTGTCTCAGGCCGATTTACAATTTTTGAAACAAATCTCTAATATTGCAGGTATTCCTCATTACTTCGATCACCTCACACACTTCCAAAAGGAAGAACTCAACATTAACGATATAACTTTAAATTTTTTATCATCATTAATTCACGAGAGTTCTCTTCATACCAGTGATGATAAAAAGGTTCATAGATACCAAAAACAAATTCTGGATAAATTTGAGCTGAATAAACAAAACCGATATTTTTTATCTGCTAGCACATCATTTGGTAAAACACATTTAGTTTTTGAAATAATTCAGAAAATTAAATATAAAAACATAGTGCTCATATTCCCAACGATAGCACTGCTTTCAGAAAATTTGGAAAGACTTCTTAACAACAATATCTATGCAGATTATAAGCTGCATACTTTAAGTGACGTTCCTGAAGACCAGATTGGTCCAAAAAACATTTTTATATATACGCCTGAACGTTTCCTATCCTTTATAGAAAAACATAGGAATACACATCGATTTGATTTTGTCTTTATTGATGAAGTATATAAAATTGATAACGAATATATAATCGAAGATGAAGAGGCTAAGGAGAGCGAGCGTGATGTTTCATACCGGATAGCTGCCTTTTATACAATAATGCATGGAGCAGATATATTATTAGCCGGACCGTATATTGAGAAATATAGCAATTCTTTTGAACGTTTTTTAAGCGATAATCAGATACTGAAGTTGGAATTCAATCAGTATGAAATTGTTGGAAAATCTTACCATGATATCAAAACCAAAAAGACCTATAAAATTGACAACGATATAGTTTTAGATTTTGGAAAGGATAACAAAGCCAAAGCTAAGCGACTTATACAAATTGTTCAGACATTAAGTAATGCCAAAAGTAACTGCATTATTTACTGCTATTCAAAATCTGACGCAGCTCAATATGCTAAAATATTGCCTTCATTACTGAATTTAGAAGAGGCAGATAACAGTTATAAAAATTTCCTTAACCATGTTATGTTAGAATATGGAAAAGATTGGGTTGTTTCTCGCGCTCTTGAAAAAGGAATAGGAATACATCATGGCCTAGTTCCAAAATACATGCAGAAAGAAATTATAAAGTTCTTTAATGATGGAATAATAAAGGTATTAACATCTACAACAACAATAACTGAAGGCATAAATACCTCAGCAAAAAACTTAATAGTTACACATAATAAAAAAGGCGATAAGCCACTAAAAAAATTTGATGCAAAGAATATAGCAGGTCGTGCCGGAAGATTTGATCGGCATTATAGCGGAAGAGTGATTGTTCTCCAAAATGATTTTATGAAAGATATTAATCAGGAAGCAGAATCCATAAATCATAAGAATTATGATTCTAATTCAAAAAAAGATGAAATCGATTTATTCTATTCTAAAGAAGAGTTTTTGAGTAATGATGATAAGACTAAAAAGGAAAGCATAAAGCAGAGACAGGAACAGTTAAATATTCCTGACTATATTTTTGATATATACAAAGTGATAAGCAGACAGGATAAAATGGATGTTTACGAAAATATTTGTAAATTTACTACTTCTGATCATGCCGCAGTTCAAGATCTTATTCAAAGATTAAGCTATTCTATGAGTATTGAATGGAATGGATTTGAGATTGTTCTTAATTCCATTAAACAAACCATACGTAACAAGAATTTGTCTAATCTTATTGAACAAAAAACTAATTCTGGAAAAGGTCCAAATTCAATTTTAACTGTTAAAGTTTCGAGTTATCTTGAGAGAGGGTTTAAAGGATTAATTGAATTTGATACTCAAAAACGCAATCCTCCTTTTGATATCGATAGAGCAATGAGTGAAACAACTCGTTTCGTATATGATACCTTAAAATATCAATTGGTTAAGCACTTAGGTGTTTTTAATATAATGTATAAATTTTATCTTTCTCGATCCGAAGGTAAGAATTTTGATGACATAGCTGGTATAGATAGGTTGTTAACAAAATTAGAATACAATGCTTTAAGTGATATAGGAAGAAGAGCGAGTGATTATGGAGTTCCCGATAAAATACTTAGGTATTATGAAGAAAATGATAAAGGTTCAGCCGCATCAATAAAACAACAGTTCGACTCTTATGAGAATATGGTTTTTGAAAGAGTTAAATATATGATGGGTGATAAAAATTAGTTGAAAAAAATAGATTAAAAAAATTCTAGAAATTCTTATCCATGAATTGGCGGATGACATACCTATTTTATTGCTGATCAAGATCATGCTTCTAAAGCCCTAATAAGCGCTAATTATTGTAAAGATTTGAAGTTGTCTGTTGATGAAAAATCACAAAGTCTATTGTGATAAAACTACACTGTCTTTTTAAGAAAATCTGATTTATAGTTTCCGGCGTTCACCTTTTTGTTTGAAGGTGAATATGGGCTTGATAACCCCAGCGAAAAGCGGTCTGTGTCAGATGAGGCAGATCGAAAACAAAAACACTCGTCTCTCAGTCTTATGGCTGGGAGGCAGTGCCATGTCCAAGGCTTGCCTAAAAGCACTGCACCGTCTTTTCGCGGGTTATCAACTCCCAGTCACCAATGCCTAAAAATATTGGTGGCTATTTGATAATAAACGCGGAGTTGAGACATGAGTAAATTTCTAAAGTTTTCTTTGATGTTGGTGATGCTTTTCACCAGTTCTTGTGCAATGATCTTCAACAAGAAAGATGTTGAAGTGAATTTCAAATCTATTCCCGATGGTGCTGATGTTTTTATAGATGGTGAGAAGGTCGGTAAAACTCCTATTTCTGTTAGATTAATACCAGATAGAAACAGAGCTGTTTTGTACGCAAAAGATGGTTACGCAAATCGCGAATTTAATATTCATAACACACTTGCAGATAGTCGCTTAAGACCAGGATACGAGCATACAAACTGCATATTAGATTGGACTGGTTTCATCTTCATATTGCCCCTAATCTCAGCAAACAGCCCCGCATGCAGTAACTTTGACCAATCCGTTTATCTTAAAGCCTTAGATAAGGGCGCGAGAGTGAATGTACTAAACCAGGATGTGAGGTAATCATGACCGGAATTCTTGGAATTGTTTTAGTAATTATTTCCATAATCGCCGGCTGCAATGAATGGCCTTATTGGCTATCTATAATTCTATTATCAATCGCTGGTGAGATTCTTTATTTTCTACAATCACCGATGAATAATATAATAGTTCATGCACAAGAAGGTTGGTTCAAATTATTATCTTGGATTGCAGGGATATTTTTTGCTCAAGGTTTAACTTGGTCGATATTTTATTGGATCGGGAGCTTGTTTTAGCCAATTCTTTTTGGCTAATAATTTCCTGCCTTTCCTTGATATAGTCCGCAATCATGTTCTGCCGCCGCTTTTCTGATTTGGGAATAATCATACCAAAGACGGTAATTTGCCTTGCTTCAATTCCCTTTTTAAAAGCCAAGTTTCCAGCCTGTTTAATGGCGCAGCTTTTATTCGTAGCAGTAACAAGATAAGTGTAACAGGTTTTGGCTCTGTCAATTTCTTTAGATTTCTCCGGAAAAATCCGGACATAATATTGATTTAAATTTCCTTTACGGCTCATTTTCGATTCAAATTTTGAATTTATAATTGCTGATGGTTACAAAGCCTTTGTTATCAGTGCTTTGTGACTTTACGAACCAGCGATTTCATTTTTCTTACCCGCAAAAATGGGGTGCTTTTGGAGCTTTTTTCTGGCCAAAAACCCCATTTTTACACCTCTCACACCTTCCACAGACACAAGATTTTTTGGTAGGTAACCAAGAAGATCAGTAATATCAGGAATTAAGATTTCTTGGATTTCCAATATTACTTATTTTCCTGATTTTCTTGGTCTTGGATATTTGAATTTTGATTCAAAATTGCCGGATTTACCATATAGCGTTTGGTCTTGTTACCAATACGTTCTGGTGGGCTTATAATATTTCTTTCTGCAAGAATTGTGAGTAATTCATCCAATCTCTTGGCTTTGAAATTAATTCTATTTTGCATTTTTTTTGTCATTTCAGCTTTGGTAAAACAAGACAAGCCTTCAGATTGAATTCTATGTAATATATTTTCTGCATCTCTCAAATCTTGGTTGGTATTCATACCACCAAATATTGCTACTGCATGATGAGCGAGTAATTTACAAATCATGATAGACCTTTCTATCGTAGGTTTGTTGATTGCTGTTTTCTCTAAACCAAACTCTACCGCATGAAATAAAGCAGCAATTCTTAAGGCATAGCCACATATTTTCCCACCCCATCCTGGACAGACTGATAACTTTCCATTCGGTCTTAACTCAATCTCAATTTCCTTTTGAAAATTGTGCCAAGCTGGCCTTGCTTCCTCATCAAGAATTAAAAGTTTTGGAACTTCGTTATATGGTAAATCCAGAAGCCTCTTCATTAACTGTTCATAAGATGAAAAAATTTCTTCGGAAATCGGGGTGGTATTATGAGTTCTATAACCAAGTTTGCTTTTAGGTGAATAGTACAAAAACCTCTCAAAAAGCCCATTACCACAAAGGGATTTTTTTGTAGACATGTTTTGTACAATTGACGGCTGGACAACAAGATTTATCGTTAGCAAAGGACGAAGGTTATACTCTCTATCTGCTCTTCTTTTTCTAAGATGTCCTTTATCAAAACCTTTCAAGATGACATCTATATTTGAGTTGCCACCACTATAAAGCCCACTGATAGTTTCAATTATTCCTCCTTCATCAGATAAAATTGCCATTCGATCATTTTGTTCTACCAATAAAGAAATAAGGCTTTCTGGTGTAGTATCATTTACAAAAAGTTTCGGTAAGCTCTGTGGCTCCTTCAAAGCTAGTACTCTGTCATCTATTTCCTTCATTAGAGATAGTGTATTTTCTTGCGGATTTTTTAGCTTCGTTCTCAAGCCTTCAATTATCTTAGTTTCCGAATCAAAGCGTGATTTTTGTCTTTTTATTTCGGGCTCAAGAATTGACTTTTGTTCACCTTCCCAAGCAAGAATTGGAGAAGTACAATAATTGAACACGGCACTCTTTCGGTTACCGGGGATTAGAGTTGTCATCGTATAGATATTAGCCGTTTCTTTATAGCGATCGTTTTCTCTGGGGCTAACCTCAATTTTATCCTGCAAAATTGTTGCCAATACTGACAAAATTGCCAAAACTGTCATTCCTTCTGGTGTCTCTATCCAGGCCGATAATTCCTGTGAGAATTCTTTTAAGATAGGTGGTAGTAATTCTGATGAAATTTCAGGTAGGTTATATTGATTAAATAATACCGGCTCTTCCCATTCCATTTCAGTAACGGATTTAGTTCCAGTACCTTCCTGTGAGTATTTATATCCTGATTTTACATGGTGATTTAATTCATCAGAGTGAAGAGGGGGTACAAAGCTTATTTTTTGCCATTCTGATAAAATCAGCAAAGCAGTTTTTGGTGAGATTCCAAGATTATTTGCCTGACAAGCTATTTTATAAATGGTGTTACCACGATCGCCTTCATATGTTATTAATGAGATGCCGTCCAAGTAAGACTCAAATCTCTCAATATCACTTGGATGATCTGTATAAAAAGTATTATTGTTAGACGTGCAGATTTTTGCGTTTTGCTTTTTCGTATCAATTTTTTTTGTTAAATCAGAAAGAAGCTTTTGCGGCACAAGCCCAATATTTTCTAGGTCGCAATAAATGGGATGTAATTTATATTCTCTACCATCTGGTAAAATTGAGCTTGGAATTACTACCTGGCGACCAGCAGGTTTAAATTCTATACCGGGAAAACCACTTAAACGCTCAGAAATTTGGAAAATTCCCTTTGGAAGTCTTAAGTAAATATGACGACCACCTCCAGCTGTTTTTACAACAAAGCCGGATAACTTCTCAAAATTGATACCGTAATGCTCGGTCATTTTCTTAAGAGATTCATCACCAAAAGTGTTATTGTGATTATCAACATCTATCACCAACACATCTTCTGGAAGCACAAATCCAACACTTGAACAAGCATCAAAAAGAGAGTGATTTATTTCTGGCTGCCATTTTGTATTTTGCCATCCGCGCAAAAACGGTGCTTTCTCTTTTAAAGGAGTCAGTGCGTAACCAGCTTTGTGGTATCGCTTAACCATTTCTTTTAGTCTGGGATTATTAGCGTAAGTAGGAATATTAGACATTCTTTCCTCCTTTCTTTGACGAAAATTTATCATCAATCCAGGCGTTAATGTCTGATTCGAGCCAACCAACGGCTCTTAATCCTAAGTTAACTGATTTGGGAAATTTTCCTCCTTTGCTAAGGAGATAGATGGCAGATCGTGAAAGGCCTGTTTTTTCCTTCACTTGATTTAATCGGATTACGCGGGACATAACTGTTTATGATTGGTTAGTAAAAACCAGCTCTGTGTCTGGATTGTTACTAACGATCAGTTATGTGTTTTTACGAAAAACATTGTACTTAGATTCCGTAGGATTTTTTCATCTCTTTATCTTTCATCAGATTTATCAGCTCATCGCGTATCTTCTCATCTATTTTTACACCAGAATTTGTAAGCAATCTAATTAAACCAGATTCTTTCGATTCGCAATATCTTGGATGAAGATTTTTTATTCCTTTCCAAGGATCACTATTTCTGCTAAGGTAGCTACAAATAGAACCGTAAGTCTGTTTTGGTCGAAGCTTTTTTTCTACTTCAACTGAAGAATATAGAGCGGCATATCTGAGTGGTGTCCATTTGTTTGGTTTAGTTTTTCTACTATCTGTTACTACCTTAAATCCCGGAATATATTCTCTTGCTAAGGCAAAAGATAACTCAAACCAGCGCTCTGGATTTTCTTTATCAATTTTATAATGGTTCAAAAGAACCACGAGTTTGGCAATTGATTCCTCTGCATACTTTAAAGCATTTTTCATCCTAATTTTTTTATTCTTCTCATTTATTTCTTCGTAATTTAGTAGAGAAAAAGGAATCTGCGCTTTTTCTTTTATCGGCTTATCTAGAGCAGTGTTACCGAATTTCTTTCTTGGCATAAAAGGCTGATATTTAAGTTTTTACTATGTTGGTTTTTATCACTTTCTGAAATAAGTCAGTCGGCAGTCGTTCCGGAAACCCAAACTCAAAATGCGCTACTATAGATTGAGTAACGTCGTTGCAGGTTTTCCAACCTTTCCAAGAAATTAAATTTTGTCTAACCGACTCCTTTAGCAAAATATGAATTACTTGATTGCTTTTTGTAGGGTTTAGGTAGGGGTATTTGCTCTTATATAAACTACGCTCATTTTCTGTTAGACTTTCCAAACCTTTAAAATCGCATATAGATACGCACCCCATATTTTTAAAATAAGAATTTCGCGACTGTCCAAATTGAAAGGGAAATAATTCTTTTTGGTTATTTTGGATAAAACCTGATGCGATTATCTTTTCATAATTTTCCGGAGTAGTGACATGAAACGGTAAGCTTTTTAACTTTGGCTCAAGCTTGGTTATAAGCTGGTTATCGTTTAAAAAAAGCTCCTCGCTAATTTCCATGTTTGCCTTTCATTTTATTTAAGTAGTCCGCCCACCACTGCATCATCTCTTTACGTTGTTCGAGATATTCAGCTTTGTTGTACGTACCACGAACCTTATTGTCTTCCACGTGTGATAGCTGTCTTTCAATCCAGTCTGAATTAAAATTGCTTTCATTTAATATTGTTGATCCAGTATGGCGTATGCCGTGCGGGGTCATTTTATTTTCGCTGAGTTTTTTCATCGCTTTAATCAGCGCCACATCGGAAATAGGTTTTTTCAATCCCAATCTACCAGGGAAAAGGTAAGGAGAATTACCGCTCACAACGCGAATCTTTTTCAGCACTTCTAAAGCTTGTTTTGGTAAAGGCACAACATGTTCACGCTTTTTCTTCATACGTTCAGCTGGAATATGCCAAATTGCTTTTTTCTCATCGAATTCTTTCCACTCTGCAAATCTGATTTCACCAGGACGCTGTAAGGTTAAAACCAGCAACCGAATTGCTAGTAGAGTTATGTTTGTATCTTCAGATGAATAAAGTTTTTCTATGAAATCAGGTAATTCTTTATCTGAAATGTGGAGGCGATTCTGGATTGTGTGAGCTTTTAGAAACTTCGATCTGCCAAGAGCGGGGTTTGATTCGCAAATTCCCATCACCAAAGCATAATCAAATATTTCGGTGCAGTATCCGTTAATTCTTTGTGCTACTGAAACCGCATCACGCTGCTCAATGTTGCGTAGAATTTGAAGAATATCTTGAATCGTAACTTCTTTGATCGCTTTCCAACCAATGATCGGATAGACATCTTTTTCCAATCGGCTTCTGATATTTTTAGAATGTTTTTCAGTCCATGATTGTTTGTTGCGCCATTCTTCGGCAATGCTTTCAAAGGTGTTTTCAGCTTTTACCAAAGCTTCCTGCTTTTTGGTTTTCTTATTTTTATTGGGATCAAGACCTTGAGAAAGTAGTTCTTTTATTTCATCACGAATCGCGCGCGCTTGAGCAGAGCCGATCTTCGGCGATTCCGTGCCATATTGGCCGATAGTGTGGATGTTATTTTTGCCATCAAACTTGTAAGGAAATTGCCAAACCTTTTTTCCGGTTGGTCTTACGAGCAAGCGTAAGTTCCCATCATCAAACAGGAAATATTTTTTATCTTTCGGTTTAGCTTCTTTGATTTCTCGATCGGTAAGTTTGCGATTAATTTTAGGCATTTTTTCATGTATAAGTTTTTATGATGTACAATTTTGTACATTACTTTGTACATGAAAAAAATCTAGATTTAATGAAATCTCGGTGGAAGTCTGAGGAAGTGGAAGGGGGCGAGAGCCTTAGAGAATCAAGGCTTCGGAGGACTTAAAAAAACTTGTGTGGAAATGGAAGTGGTTGCGGGGGCTGGATTTGAACCAACGACCTTCAGGTTATGAGCCTGACAAGCTACCGGGCTGCTCTACCCCGCGCCAATATGCGAATCAGAAAGATTCACAAGAGAAGAGGACGCGCACCATAAGAACCGAAAAGCTAAGGCGCAAGAAGTTATTTTGGGTTGGGTGATTATTTTGTAAGATGTGAATTTGTGTCGGGTTTTTTGTACATTGTGGTGTACATTAAAAAAGACTTTCGTCTGGTTTAGCTGGGATACTGTTCAGAGATTTTTAAAAGATATTATAGTATCAATTGCGTTATTAAAATGATGATAACCGATACTATAATATTAGTTATCATCATTTTGTTTGGTGCAAGCTATCTGAAAGCTTCAGATGTAATCTCAGAATAAAGAATCTTCTGAAAATCAAAAAATGTTGAACGGATTTGCTCAACATCGCCAAGCTCTTTTTGAGCATCGAAAACTGAGTTATATTTCAAATTTAGTATCGATCCAAGTCTGTCTTCAAAAAGCTCTTCACTTCCTTGCTCAACATATTTCTGCAATACAAAATCCAAAAACTCTTGCTGCTTTTCACTTAATCCAGCAAAGATTTTCGGCCTTGTGTTTCGAACTCTAAGCTCCCTTGAAATTGGCTCTTTAGCAAAAGAAACATAAGCCAAAACATCAAACAAATCGCTCTTCTCAGCGTTTACAATTTTTTGCAAATTTTCCAACTGATCTAAAGTAAATCCAAGTTCAGCAATTCTATCTAAGAAAGCTTTTCTGGTTTGTGGATTTGACCAAATTTTTCTAAGCTCTTCTTCGTTTTTGAAAAACTCCGGCAAAGCACCAAACATATTATTCAGAAACTCTTCTGTAGAAATTGGTTTTCCATCCGCACCCCAAAAAGAAGTTTGAATCATGTATTGAATTTGGCGCTCTTTGCCATCTCTTAACTTAATTTTTATCTTCTTTTTTGGTTCAAAATCTTCGTCTCTTTCTTGCTTTTCCTTTGGTTCTTTTCGTTCTTTTGGTTTTACATCTTTTTCACCAACATCAGTTGTAACATCAATTGGCTCACCATCCCACTCAGGATCTGAAAAAAGTTTATAAGCATCAACAAAATCCAAAATCGTAAAATACTCTTTCCCGTCAAAAAGCCTAGTGCCGCGCCCAACAATTTGTTTGAACTCAATCATCGATTTCACAGGTCGCATCAAAACAATATTTCGCACATTTCTGGCATCAACGCCAGTCGAAAGCTTTTGCGAAGTGGTTAAAATTGTTGGAATGGTTTTTTCATTATTTTGAAACTCGCGTAAATATTGCTCACCAATTGCGCCATCATTTGCTGTAACGCGAACACAATAACTTGGATCAGAGCTTTTTGAAAATTGATTAATTAAATCTCGAACAGCCGCTGCGTGGTTTTGATTAGCGCAAAAAACAATCGTTTTTTCATTTTGCGAAATATCACCCAAAAATATTTTTACTCTTTTTGCCTCGCGCTCTTTGATTTCAATAATGCGATTAAAATCTTTTTCTTCGTAAAGCCTACCTTCTTCAACTTCTCCTTCAATCACCTCGTCATCAGAAGTGTAAACATAATCATCTAGACCAGTTTTAATGCGTTTCACTTTAAACGGCGTTAAAAAGCCGTCATTAATTCCATCTTTAAGCGAATAAACATAAACTGGCTCGCCAAAATAACGGTAAGTATCAACATTGTCTTTGCGCTTCGGCGTTGCAGTTAAACCAAGTTGAACTGCAGATGAAAAATATTCTAAAATATCGCGCCAACTTGATTCGTCATTTGCACCACCGCGATGGCATTCATCAACAATAATAAAATCAAAAAAATCTTGCGGATATTCACCAAAATAAGGCGCGGGTTTTCCCATCGAATCTTTGCCACTCATGAAAGTTTGAAAGATGGTAAAAAAGATATTTCCGTTAGTTTGCACCGCACCACTTTTACGAATTTCTTCTGGCTTAATCCTCACCAAAACATCTTCTTTAAAAGCCGAGAAGCTATTAAAAGCCTGATTCGCCAAAATATTACGATCGGCCAAAAACAAAATGCGTGGCCTTCTTGATCCATCTCGTTTCAAGTTCCAGCGGCTTTGAAAAAGTTTCCAAGCAATTTGAAAAGCGATGAATGTTTTTCCCGTTCCTGTTGCAAGAGTTAACAAAATGCGCTGCTTTTCTTTGGCAACTGCGTCCAAAGTTTTATTAACCGCAATTTCTTGGTAATAACGCACATCTTTTAAACCGCCAATATTTTCAAAAGGAATTTCGGCAAACTTATTTCGCCATGCGTTGTGATCTGCGAATGTTTGATTCCACAATTCATCAGGGCTTGGAAAGCTTTCAATATTTCCCTCAACTCCGCTTTTCATCGAAATTTGATAAATCTCGCGACCATTGCTGGCGTAAGTGTAATCAATATTTAACTTAGCAGCATAAATTTTCGCCTGCGCCACACCTTCACCAACTTCTAAATTTTCTTGTTTAGCCTCAATCACTGCAATTTTCTGATTTTTATAAACCAACACATAATCAGCAATTTCGCCCTTAGCCCTAACTTGACCAACCTGAATTCGCCCTTGCGTGATATGATGCTCGCGCAAAATTTTCGACCCTTCAACAACTCCCCAACCAGCTTTAGTTAAAAGCGGATCAATCAATTCTGCTCTAGTATCTGCCTCTTTTCTTGCCATAATCACAACTCTCCATTAAATGCTTTTTTCAAGATCGATTTTTTGAGTTCTTCGAGGTGTGTTAGTTTTTGTTTGTAGAGTTCTTCGAGTTTTTTGGTTTCAGCGGATAGAGCGTCGAGTTTGGCGACGATTGAGTTTTGTTCTGAAAGTGATGGGAATTTGATTGTAATTCTTTTTATAGCATCAGTCGAAAGATTGGCTTGCCTTGTACCATTAGCCGTTTTGTACAATCTATCTAGGAATGTTTTTGATAACAAAAAAAACAATAAATAATCTTTAGAAGTTTTGCACTCATCTAGAATCACAACCTTAGCAATGCGCTGATTTAATAATAAATTTTTATCACTTTTTGGTACCTTAACAGTAAAACCATAATCCTTTTTTCCAGTCGTTCCAGTCAGAGAAATTATCAAATCACCTTCTTTCAATAAGAATTTTTTATAAATGTCACAAAAGTTATCTGGATAATAAACTGGTCGACGATCTAAATCCAAATTATTGTTGTAGAGATTGCCCATCCTAATTAACTGGGTATTTGAAATATCGAGTTCATCTTTGCTTTTAAATGCAAATCCATTTTGAAAATCAACAATCGTCCCTAATTCTTTCTCTACCAATCCATTCGCGCTATCTTTGAAAACACTCTGCAAATAAGACTCAAAAACCTCACGAGCATTTTTCAAATTCTTCTCGGTCGTCTCCTTCGCCTTCGCCAACCCTAAAAAAACCTCATCCAAAATCTTCACAATCCTCTTCTGCTCATCAATCGGCGGCAATGGAATTTCTATCTCTTTAAATTTGTTAATTGAAACACCGCCTATCAAACCAGACATTTTTGATCTAAACAAAGAACAAAACTCCTCTGATTGGTAGAAGTAAAAGACAAACTTTGAATCAATTTTATTATTAGAAGTTAGTGCAAATAGCTTATTACCAAAAAAAATATTGCGATTAGTATGTGCAAACTTTCTTCCGGCGCTACCTCCCTCAGCACAAATTAATACCGAATTGGCTTCAACAATTTTAAACTTATGAGCCTGATCTTTTGGAATTAGAACGCCATTTTCAAAGTCAATTTTATTATCAAATTCTATATCTTTTGTTGAAATATAAGGAGTTCCAGATTTTAGACCTAAATATTTTTCTTTTTTTTCGTTCTCATTTATACTGTTTCCATTGAATATATTAGCTACTTCTCCAAGTTTTCTTGTTTGCCATACGATTTTTGATAATGACATCTTCTATACCTCTCCAAATAAACTTAATTGATCAGGATTGATGGCACTACCTTTCGATTTGTTTTGTTTGATTTTTGAACCATCTAAAATCTCAACTTTTTCAATCACTAAATTAGTTGGAATTGTCTCAATTCTCTGATCATTAAACTGATATATTTTTGTTGCAGAAACAGAACTTGTTAGTTTTAGCTCTCCATTAATTTCAACCTTCTGATACTCAAATAATCCAATAATTACATCATCTTCTCCACTTTCTTTTAGTGGGTAATCTCCTGCCAAAAATCTTTTCTTAAATTCTTTGTCATCCATAGAAAAATCTAAAATTTTACCACTGATTTTATCCTCAGCCTTCCATTTTAATTTTGATTTCTTTCTTTGTTTTATGATCGGAGAAACAATTGCTAACTCGTGCAATTTTCTTTCAGGTGTGAGTTTCTTGATGTAATCGTTTGTAATATAATTGCAGAAATCGGCTTTTTTGATTGGAAATTTATTATCTCTGCAAAATTCTAGAGCCCTAATTTCTGAGTTTTCCTGACATGCTCTATAAAAAGAAGAACGACCAGCAAAAGCTTTTGGGAAATCATCATTTTTAATGCCATCCTTAACAAGATCATCATTCGATGTTTGTAAAAAATATTTTGTGGATTCAGCCATCAATGAAGCACTTTCTTCTTTGCCTAAATTTTCAATAAAATATTCTGGGTCTTTATCTGTATTAAAAATTCTCTTGAATGCAGCTTTACCAACTGGGGTTGCTAAAAATTGAGAAGATTGATTTAAGCCTCCAGCAACTATAGATCCTCCTATTGCAACTTTTATAATAGTTACTTTGACTTTTTTAAAAAAACTCCCTTCTTCTGAAGGCAAAACCACCATTTCAACTACAAACTCATCACCAAAAAACTTCTCGCAAATATCTTGAGCAATTTTCTCTATACTTCCACCAGTTTGAATAAAGGTTTGCCATAAAAGGTGATGCGTTTCTTTACCACTCGCATCTACCACATTAAAGTGAATTGGAATTATTTGCGATTCACTCATCCCCACCTCCAAATTTCTCACTTCTTCCTTCCAACATCTTCTTCACCTCACGATCAAAATCGCTTTCAAAAAGTCGATCTTGAATTATGCGATATTTTTCAAATTCACTTTCGGCGTGGGCTTTAGCTATTTCAGCCGTGACTTTTCCAGCATCTTGCAAATTAGCAGTTATTCTAAAATTTCGAATAGCTGAATTTTCTTCTAATTCGCTGAAAGCTAAGTATTTAGCCGCAGAGAAATCTTCTTTGTTTATAGGTTTTTTATTCGTCATGTTTTTTACGGGTTTTGTTGATGGGTTTTTCATCACTTCTTAAAAGCATCAAAACTAAGCCAATCATTTTATCTTTTTCTTTGGGGTTTGATTCGGCGATTAAAATTGTTAAGCTGGCGAGTGTTTGTGGACTGATTCTGTCTAAAAATTGCAATCCGGATTTTCTTAAAAACCAGATGAAAGCAAAAGCTCCCGATCTTTTGTTTCCATCGTTGAAAGGATGATTTTTGACTATGAAATAAAGCAAATTGGCGGCTTTTTCTTCCAAACTGTGATAAACATCTTGCCCGAAAGCACTTTGAAAAACATTGCCTATAATTCCTTCTAAAGCTCCTTGGTTTTTTTCGGTGGCAAAAATTGCTGATGCCTCTTTTTTGGCTATCAACTCGGCTTTAAGTTTGGCAATGTCTTGGATCAATTCTTTGGCGCTGATGGAAATTGATTTTTTGGTGCCTTGGCTCGGAAATTCTCCTTTGTCAAAACTATCAAGCGAAAACCAAGTGTAAGAAAATGATTTGATTAAATCTAAAACATCGCCGGCTTTTAGGTTTTTAGAGTCTTGGCTAAGAGTTTTGATGTCTTCAATTGCCTTGAGGAATTTTTGGTGATTTTGGGCGATAACTTTTTTGTTAATGGTAAATCCGTCAGTAATGTGTTTTTTTAAGGTTTTTGTTGCCCATTTTCTAAACTCGACCGCTAAAGATGATTTGGTGCGATAACCAACTGCCAGAATAATATCAAGATTGTAATGTTCTAAATTCTTAGTTTGAGTTTTTCCTTTAATAGCGCCATGCGAAGTGGTATGTGCAAAATTTGCACGCACCACTTTTTCATCCAGTTCTTTGTCTGAAAAAATATTCTTAATATGCTTTGAAACAACAGACCTATCAACACCAAAGATTTGTGCTATTTGCATTTTGCTCGCCCAAATAGTTTCTGTTTTGGTATTGCTTCTTAACTCAATTGCACCGTCTTTGGTTTGATAAATTAAGGGTTTATTTTCATTTTGGTTTTTCATTTTTTTGGTGATTTGGGTTTAAAAAAGTTGGTGAATTTTTTCTAAGACTTTGGCGCTTTCGCGATCTAAGTTTTTGATTTCTTGCAGAATTTCTTCTGGGCTTCTTAGTTCGGTGTTATCGGTTTTGTTTGGGTTTTTTACTGACAAATCAAAGGTTTTTTGATCGATGTCTTTTACATCAAGAACCCAAGAATTTTCGGAAGTGCCTTGGGTTTTTTGTAGGCTCAAGAACTCTGCCAAATCGTTTTCATTTAGCGGGTTGGTTTTGCCTAAATTTCGTGTTAAATTTAGCTGATAAAACCAAACTTTTTTGGTTGATGTGGTTTTATCAAAAAACAAAACAACCGTTTTAACGCCAGCTCCGGTGAAGGTTCCACCGGGTAAATCTAAAACTGTGTGAAGGTTACAACTGCTTAAAAGTTCTTTACGGAGTGAGGTAGAAGCGTTGTCGGTGTTAGATAAAAAAGTGTTTTTAATAACAACAGCAGCTTTGCCACCAGCTTTTAAACTTTTGATAAAATGCTGCAAAAATAAAAAGGCGGTTTCACCAGTTTTGATGTCAAAGTTTTCTTGAACTTCGGCACGTTCTTTTCCACCAAATGGCGGGTTGGCTAAAATAATTTCGTAGCGATCTTTTTCTTGAATGTCGGCAATATTTTCAGCCAAGGTGTTGGTGTGAATGATATTTGGTGCTTCAATGCCATGCAGAATCATATTCATAATTCCGATAATGTAGGCGAGCGACTTTTTTTCTTTTCCGTAAAAAGTTTTTTTCTGCAAAATATCATTTTCTTTGGTCGAGCGATTAGGATTTTGTTCTTTTAAATATTCAAAAGCCTCAACCAAGAATCCTGCTGAACCAACGGCACCATCATAAATTTTATCACCAATTTTTGGCGCAACAACTTTGACAATCGATTTAATCAATGGGCGCGGTGTGTAATATTCGCCGCCATTTCTGCCGGCGTTGCCCATGTTTTTGATTTTGCCTTCGTAAAGATGCGACAATTCAAATTTTTCTGATGCGGTGCGAAAGCTCATTTTATCAACAATGCTCAACACTTCGCGCAGGTTATAGCCGCTTTGAATGCGGTTTTTTAATTCGCCAAAAATTTCGCCAATTTTATATTCAATTGTGTCTGGGCTTGGGGCGTTGGTTTTAAACTTTTTAAGGTAAGGAAAAAGTTCGCGATCAACAAATTCAATTAAGTCATCGCCAGATTTGGCTTTGTGGTGATCTAACTTTCCATCAGCATTTTTTGGCGCTGCCCAATTGCTCCAGCGATATTTTTCATCAAGCAGGTTTTTGTAAGCTTTGCCGCTTAGCTTGTATTCAATTTCTTTGTTTTGTTCAAAATCTTCGAGATATTTTAAAAACAAAATCCACGAGCTTTGCTCAACATAATCAAGCTCACTTCCGCATCCTGCGTCTTTGTGGAGGATATCGTCTATATTTTTAAAGGATTGTTCAAACATTGCTTTTGATTTGGATTTCTATTGTAAGGACTACATCTCAACAACTACTTCTTCACCAACCTCACCACCAACTCATTCCCATCATTTTCAAACTCGATTCCTTTCTTGTTAAAAGCATTAATGATGCTTTCGAGAGTTCCCATTCTTAATTCTCGCACTCCCCTTTCGAAGTCGGCGATTGTTGATTTGGTGATCTTTGAGGCTTTGCATAAATCATCTTGTTTCCAGCCCAATAATTCTCTTGCTGCTCTACATTGTCTATTTGTGATTATTACTTTATTCATAAAATTATTGTAAAACAATATTTTAAATATTATTTCTAATATTCAGATTACTTTAAATAGTATTTAAAGTATGATATAGATAGGCTGCGAAGCCTTGTGGCTGTAGGTGATTTTGGCTCACCGTAATAATAAAGATATTCTTTTCAATACTTGCGAACCTGTTTTTGGTGATCGACTTATGTCAGAAGATTTTGGTGCAAATTATCGCGATGAAATGGTGAAAAAAATCGGCCGCCGAATCGCTTTGTTACGGGAGCAGCGCAGAATTAGTTTGGAAGAGTTAGCCTTTGGAATTGGCATATCGCAGCAACAGCTTTTTAAATGTGAGATTGGCCAAGATCGCATAACTGCGGATCAACTTGTACGAGTTGCGGAGACTTTGAACTTAAAGATGATTCATTTTTTTCCGATTGAAGATGTTGGTGAAAAAGTTGGGATGCCGCCTTTGGATATAAAGAAAGATTGCGAAATTTTGGAGCATCTAGCGCAGTTTCGAAAATTTTCTGGCGATGAGTTGACCGACAAGTTTTTGCAGTTGGTGATGTCAGAAACCAAAAACTAAGATTCTTAGCCTCGCCTTGCCGAACTGTTTCCAAAATGGAAACAATCACATTTTTGGAAGACTGTTTCCACACTCTGTTTTTAACTAGAGAAATGCTAAAATTTCTTAGCAACTTTTTGATTAATTTATCTCATCCATGCGCACAAAAGAAGAACGAAGGCTTGATTCGATAGCCAGATTTTTAGAAAGAAACCACCTCTGTGCCGCTGTGGCAGTTTTTGATGGTAAGTTACTTTATACAACAAACTCGATATATAGCGGAGCGACAGCGCGCGAAAGTTCTAAGGCGTCGACTGCGGAAAAAACTCAGAAAGCTTTAGAATTAATTACCAAAGAAACATTCGATCGAGATGGTGAAGATGGAGATCTTTTCACTCAAATTGTCTTAGAAAATGTTAAAGCTGTTGTTCAACAAGGAATAATGATTCTGGACGACAACAAGATAAAATTAATTGCCCGCAGCTTTCTAGCGGAAGAAGGTATAACTCAATGGCAGAATAAAACCATCCAACAGCTGAGTGCTGAATATAAAACAGCGGTTGAACTTTCTAACGCTGTTTTAGTTGGATCGATTGCTGAAAGACTGGCTACTGATCTTTTAAAAGCGCGACAAGAATTTCAGAATGAAGGTGACGAAAATAGCCTTTTAAAAAGAGGTTTGGCTGTTGAATTGGTGACGGCAAAAAAGAAAGGCGTTCACGCTGAAATGACATTGCTAGATCGCATGATCGAAATTTCCGATGAAAAAAATTCACAACTTACCGGCGTTTATATTGGCATCTCAAAAAAATGCTGCGCCAATTGTACTAAAGTAGTAGAAGCAGTGAACAAAGCTTTGCCAACGGTAACAATTACTATTGATGACTCGGAAGAAAAATTAAATGAAAGTGCTGATCTTGATGTCAGTAGAGAAACAGCAGCGGCAGATTTGAGCTTCACTAGCGTAGAAATAAGTCCAATTAAAGTTTCTGGATCTCATTCTCAAAAACCAAAAACTTGGAAGAAGCCAGATTTTCTGATCAGAACCACCAGCGAAAAGTGTCAGCTAATTCAGAAATCTTATGAAGAGATAATCAAAACAGCTGCAGCTGAAAATGATGAAGAAAATTCAAGATACGACATGGTAATGGCAAGATCACCAAGCCCTCCTCCACCGCCATCATCAGTATTCGAACCTATAGATCCAGCAGTTGAGAATATTGTTGGAGGAGTTCAAAATATTACTGGATTGGAGAGAAAATAAAAAATCTAGCGACAGCACACTAATTAAATCAGTAACTGCTCCAATGAAAAATCCAAATCTAAAATCGATAATTATGCAGAAAATTTTTGTTCTGATTTTTTTGATCTTCACACTTCCCTCTTCCGCCTTTGCACAAGGCGCCTCGGCGAAAACACCGATCAGCATTTTTGCTGGCGATAAGAAGGCCAGTTTCTTCGCAGCGGCTAGTTCAATCTGTAAAGTTTTTAACAAACATTATACCAAAGAAGGTTATCAATGTGTAGCGTTTGAAAGCAAAGGTTCGGAAAAAAATCTACACAGTTTAGCTGAAGAAGAAGCCGATTTCGCGATTGTTAAAACTCCTGAACTTAACCGAATTTTTGTTAAAAATTTTTCTGATTTAGAAAATAAAATCGATTTCGTAGCGCAAATTCATGACGAATATTTAACCATTTTAGTGCAGAAAAAATTGCACATTAAATCGCTAAACGATTTGAATAATCGCTTGATAAATGTTGGCAGCATTGGCTCTACCAGTGCTTTGGTTGTACAAAAATATTTTTTTCATTTTGGTATAAAGCCAAAGAAAATTGTAAATTTCGGCGCGACCGAATCTTTTAAAATGATGTGCGATAAAGAAATTGATGCGTGGATTTATTTCATCGGACATCCCAACGCCGGCTTTGCTGAAGTTTTAGATAAATGTGATGTCGAAATTATTTCCCTGCCAAAATCCGAAATCAAAAATTTCACAAAAATCGCACCATTTCTTAAAGAGACCGAAATTTCAGAAGAGCTTTATCGTTCTCTAGGCAAGAACATCAACACAGTTTCAACAAACACAATTTTAGCGGCGCGCAAAGGAATTAATCCCGAAATTAAAGAACTGATGAGAAGTGTTTTTACTGATTACAAAAGTGAGTTAATTGCCGATAATCTATTGTTTCAGAAGCTGTGAAATTGATGAATATCAATCATTAATTATTTTCGCTTTCAACTTCATCAATACTCACCTTCACAGGAATACCGCGATTTTGCGCTACCGCGTCGTGAACTTTATCCCAATCAATTCGCGCTTCGCAATTCTTAACTCTTTTACAAACCAAAGCTTTCGCGCCTAGGTTTTTTGAAGGATCTTCGGGCATGTTTTGGAAAGTTACTTCGATATAAATTTCACCGTTAAATTCTTGAACTTTGATTGGTTGATCGACAATCAAAACCGGCGTGTCCACTTCAACTTGGGTGAACAAAGTTTCAACATCTTGGGGATAAAGTCGGATACAACCGTGACTGACTTTACCGCCAACACGCCATGGTTCATTGGTTCCGTGGATCATGATACTTTGCCATTTGCGATTTTTTGTCGCGTTCAAACGAAAAGCATATTGTCCCAAAGGATTATTCGGGCCAGGCGGAACAACGTCAGGCAAGTCAGGATTTTCTTCGCGAATTGAAGCGGGCGGAGTCCAAGATGGGTTCTCAATTTTTTGTGAAATTTTAGTACGACCAGTCGGAGTTTTGGCTTCAGTTCCAACGCTAATTGGAAAACTTGCTATTTGATCGTTAGTAAAAAAATAAAGTCGCGGCTCAGAAATATTAATGACAATTCCTTTATGCGCCGCATTGGGAAGCAAATGCGTCGTTGGCAAAATAATTTTTTTACCGATACGAATTCTTCTTAAGTCAGTTAAACTAGGATTAGCACGAACGATCTCTTCAATTCCCAGATCATAATCGAGAGCCACTTTGTAAATCGTTTCACCTTTTTTTATGATATATTCAGTAGAGGTGGCAAACTTTTCAGTTTCTTGCGCCAAAGCTTTTGAAGCGAAGAAAACCAAACAAACCAACAAAATATGTCGAATCATTTTTCAGAAATTGAAGGGATTTAAATTATTTTGATGACATAACAGCAATCTGAAATACTCAACGAAATCCTGACTCCAAATTATGACTTTAAATGGTTCTTTTGGAGAATTCACAATGCGATTTCTTGACAAAGATTGTGCCAACACAAATTTTTTCGATAACCACCAAAACCATTTTCCAAAAAAATAAAATTAAAATTTATGAAGAAAGTTTTAATCGCAATTATTGTTGCGATTGTTGTTGTGATTGGCGCTGCAGCAATCGCTCCCAAAGATTTTAAAATCGAAAAATCAATCACCATCAACTTGCCAGTTGAGCAAATTTTTCCGTACTTAAAATTAATCAAAAATTCTGATCAATGGCAGCCTTGGAGTAAAATGGATCCGAATATGAAAAAATATTTCATAGGCGTTGATGGTACAGTTGGCGCGACTGCATCGTGGTCAGGAAATAGTGAAGTTGGAATTGGCGAACAAGAAATCAGAGCAATTTCTGAGAATAATCGCATTGACTTGGAGCTGCGTTTTAAAAAGCCAATGCAAGTTACAAATCACGTTTATTACGTTACTGAATCACTTAGTGAAAAAGAAACCAAAGTGACCTGGACAATGGAAGGACGCACTCCCTTCCCTTTCAATTTGATGTGTTTGCTGATGCGCGGTAAAGTTGAAAAAAACTTTGAAGAAGGTTTAAGCGAACTAAAAAATATTTTAGAAAAAATGCCGGCGATTCCTACAAATCCTGAAGTTGTGACTTCGGAAGTTAAAGAAGAAGTTGACGTAAAATAAAATTTCAAACCCGCTTATCCCTGCCGCCGGTTGAGCTTGTCGAAACCTCGTGAGAATCCTGCTGCTTTAGTTTAGCAGAAAGAAACTCACGAGGTTTCGACAAGCTCAACCGGCGGCAGGCGATTCAAGCGGCAGCAGAAGAATTAATTGGTAATAGAAAAAAACTTTTTGACTTTAAAAGTACTAATCATTTTATTTAATCATCTGATTGAATCATTTGATTAATTTTCATGAAATCTCAAAAAATCATCTTTCCTTTATTATTAGCGATACTCGCCTCTAGCTGCGCTAATAATGACGAATTCAAAAGCGACATAAAAAAAGATGTCAAACCTAGCTTTCTAAGCCAAAGCACCGACATCTCAAATAAAGCCCCAACTGATCAATGGTGGTTAGAATTTAACGACGAATTGCTCAATCGCTTAATTGATCTTGGTCTCAAAAATAATCGCGATATTCAAATCGCAAACCAATCTATCGTAACTTCGCGCCAACTAAATAATGTTGATGCTACCAAACTTTTTCCTACCGGAACTGCCGGAATTAGTCGCCAACGTTTTGCCTCTCCAGGTTTTGGTCCAAGTGGAGTAAAATACGATTTGTTTCAAGCAACTTTTGATGCCAGCTGGGAATTAGATTTCTTGGGCAAAAATCTTGATCGCTACAAAGCCGGAAAATTAAGATTTTTGAAAGAAGCGCAGCTCTACAAAGCCAACTCTTTGCGTATCACTAGCGAAATTGCCCAAAATTATTTCGCACTTAAAGCCACCCAAAAACAAATCGCCAATTTGGAAAAAATCCATGCGCTTTATTCCGACATCACACAAATCGTTACCAAAAAAGAAGAGCTGGGAATCGCTTCTAAATCTTTGATTCATCAATCCGGCATCGATCAAAATTCTGCCGAAGTTTCTTTGCTTGAAGTCAAAACCAACGAAAAAATTCTTACCTATAAATTAGCAGTTTTGGTTGGAGTAACTCCTGAAGAAATTGGCGATATTTTAAAACCAGCCAAACAAAAAAATATTTTCGATTATAATTCCGGCATTGTGCCAGTTGGCTTGAAGTCTGATGTTCTAAAACGTCGTCCCGACATTATTGCTGCTGAATATGAAATTGACGCAGCACTTTACGACAAAAGTGCACAGTTCAAAGAATTTTTCCCGAGCTTTAATCTGACCGCCAGAATTGGTGGCGGTGCAACAAGTTTAGGCGATGTGCTAAAAGACAGCACCAACGTAAAAGACATTCGTGGCGGTGTTACTGTGCCGATTTTTTCAGTCGGACAATTGCTCGCCGAATATAAAATCAGCAAATCAAAAGCTAAAATTGCCGTTCTTGATTACGAAAAAACTGTGCTAACTGCGCTCCAAGATTGCGAGTCGCAATTGGTTCGCTACATCAATTCTTTAGCGATTGAAAACAACTCCAAAGCCTCGCTGCAAGCCAGCAACAATATTTTACAAATTGATCAGAATAAAAAACGCTTAGGCATAATTTCGAAAGAAGATGTCAAAAAAAGCGAGATCGCGGCATTGATGAGTGAAAATCAAATGGCGCAAAGAAAATCTGAAACTTTGTCAAATTTGGTAGCCTTGCACAAAGCAATTGGCGGCGGATTTGAGAATTATGAAATGCACTTCGAAAAAGATGGCGTGCAATTTGTTGAGAAAAAAAACCAACCAAAAAATGACCAAAAAAAATCTCAGTAACTCTCAAGAAAAAATTCTCGATGCTGCTGTAACTGTTTTTTCTAAAAGTGGTTTTGAAGGAGCGCGAACTCGTGATATTGCTGATCTGGCGCAAGTTAACATCGCCACTCTGCACTATCATTTCAAAAGCAAAGACGGAATTTACGGCAGCGTAATTAAGCAAATTCTTGAGCGTTCGAATGAATTGATGATGCCAACAATGATCGCGCAACGCGAAATTATCGAAAACAGCAAAGACAAAAAAGAAATCATCGAAGCGATTAAAATTATGTCGCTGTCTTTTATCGAGATCATCATCAACCCAGAAAATGCGCGCTATTCCAAGATTGTTGCTTTCGAACAAATCGATCAAAGCAAACATTTCAAAACACTTTTTGAAACTGTGATGAAACGCGTTTGTGAACCTTTTATTTACGGAGTTGCTAAAATTATGGGCAAAAAACCCGATGCAATTGAAGTGATTTTGCTGACTCATTCGCTGCACAGCACACTTACTGCACTACAACATAACAAGTCGAGCCTGCTTTATTTAAGCGGCTGGAAAGGCTATGACCAAAACAATATCAAACACATTCGAAAAAATATTTCGCATGTGATCGACTCTCTTCTTCAACCTTATTTGTAAAAATATGACTGCTGAAAAAAACAAACACGGCAACGCAAAAAGAAAATTTTTCTTCAAAATTTTAGCTCTGACTTTTGTGGCTTTGAGCGCAATTTACGCGGCTTATTATTATCTGATCGGATCGCGTCATGTCACCACCGCTAACGCTTACGTTGGCGCTGAAGTTGCCCAAATTAACGCTGCAACTTCGGGCATCATCAAAAAAATTAAAGTCAACGACACCCAAGAAGTAAAAGCTGGCGATGTTTTAGTCGTAATTGACGATACCGATGCTCAGCTTGCTGTCGGAGTTGCCAAAGCTAATCTGGCAAAAGCTGAAGCACAAATGCGTCGTGCCCAAAATATTTTTAAAAGACGCAAAGCTTTACGCGCTGCTGATTCAGCTTCAGAAGAAGAAGTAGCCAATGCCAAAGAAGATTTTGATGCCGCCAATTCAGCTTTTGAAGCAGCCAGACTGGCAGTTGATCAAGCTAAACTTGATTTTGAACGCACCACAGTTCGCGCACCAATTGATGGAATTGTAGCACGTCGCCAAGTTCAACTTGGTCAAAGAGTTGCGGTTGGCGCGCCTTTAATGGCAATCACACCAAAAGATCAGATGCATGTCGATGCTAATTTTAAAGAAGTTCAACTTGAGAAAATCAAAGTTGGACAACCTGTTGAAATCACCTCTGACAAATATGGTAAAGATGTAGTTTATCACGGAAAAGTTGCCGGTTTTTCTGGTGGAACTGGCTCAGCTTTCGCTGTAATTCCAGCACAAAATGCCACCGGAAATTGGATTAAAGTTGTACAACGCGTGCCAGTTCGTATCGAATTACTAGCGGAAGAATTAGAGCAACATCCTTTGCAAATTGGACTTTCGATGCATGTCGATATTAACGTTTCTCAACAAAACTAATGTCCGACAAATCTGCACAACCAGCACCAATTGAAAAAATAGAACCACTACAAGGCGGACAGCTTTTGGCCGCTGGTTTATTGCTGGCGATTTCAAATTTCGTCGTCGTTTTGGACATGACAATTGCCAACGTTTCTGTACCACACATTGCCGGTGGATTGGCAGTTTCACCAAACGAAGGAACTTACGTAATTACTTCTTACGCCGTTGCTGAGGCGATTTCCGTTCCTCTAACTGGTTGGATCGCCGCCCGTTTCGGCAACGTTAAAGCTTTTTGCGTTTCGATGATTTTGTTCGGCATTTTTTCGGCCTTGTGCGGATTAGCTAGTTCGATTGGTTTTCTAGTTTTCGCCAGAATTTGCCAAGGACTTGCTGGCGGCCCTTTAATGCCACTTTCGCAAACTCTTTTGATGCGGGCTTTTCCTCCAGAAAAACGCGGCGTCGCCCTCGCCTTGTGGAGTATGACTACACTTATCGCGCCAATTTTAGGACCAATTGTCGGCGGCTATATTTGCGATAATTGGGGCTGGCAGTTCATTTTTTACATTAATATTCCAATAGCGCTGGTTTGTGGCTTTGTTGCCTTCGGGTTATTGAACAGATTCGAAACCAAAATCATCAAAGCCAGAATTGACTACATCGGCATGGCTCTTCTGGTTGGTTGGGTTGCACCGCTGCAATATGTTTTAGATGAAGGCAAAACTCTGGATTGGTTTTCATCACCTTTAATCATAGTTCTTAGCATTGTTTCTGTGGTCGTATTTCTTTCATTCTTAATTTGGGAATTAACCGAAGAACATCCCATTGTTGATTTAAGAATATTCCGTCATCGCGGATTCACAGCAGCGACGACTACAATCAGTTTTGCCTTCGGAGCATTCTTCGGCACCGTGGTTTTAGTACCTTTATGGCTACAATCTTACATGGGATATAACGCAACTTGGGCCGGAATTGTTGGCGCTTCAACTGGAGTTTTGGCGGTTGTTGCCGCACCTTTTGCTGCTGTAATGTCACAAAAATTTGATCCACGCAAATTAGTATTTTTTGGCGTGGCTTGGCTAGGGTTGTGGACATATTTTAGAACTTTTAGCACAACTGACATGACAGCTTGGCAAGTTGCTTGGCCAATGTTGATTCAAGGAATTGGCATGCCGTTCTTCTTTATTCCTTTAACCAGTTTGGCTTTGGCTTCTGTTAACGAAGGAGAAGATGCTTCAGCAGCTGGATTGATGAGTTTCTTAAGAACTCTTGCCGGCGCAATCGCCACTTCTTTGGTGACAACATCTTGGGAAAATAAAACGACCGAGTTTCGTAATGATTTAACTGCAAGTTCAATGAATCCAGAACAGTTCTCGCAGCTTCTTGGCGAAGGAACAGATCCACAAGTTGCAACTGGGATGCTCGATAATCTAATTCAGTCACAAGCGATTATGCTTTCAACCAATCATGTTTTGATGGTTGCGTCTGTAACTTTTATTTTTGCTGCCTCGGCAATTTGGTTGGCACCAAAGCCAACTAGAAAAGTTGAAATGGGTGGTGGGCATTGAGGTAAGTTGAGGTTGGATATTTAGATAAATTGAGGTTGGCTAAATAAACCCCCCGACCCTACGGGCCACCCCCCTTGACAGGGGGGCGTTGGTTCGAACCCTGCTTAGCCCCCCTGTCAAGGGGGGTGGCCCGCCGTAGCTCTTTAGAGCGTAAGTGAGTCGGGGGGTTTATTTAGCCGAAGACCTTAAACTCCCAAAATCTCGATATTCGAAATCGAACCCATGTCGAAGTAATGCATTTTGGTCAGACGTTTTTCCTGTAATAAATCAACCGCAATAGATTCTCTGCCACGATTGTCAGTTGTCATAAAAATGATACGAGCAAGATTAACATTCTCTTCTTTGCCGTTGGTAATTCTGCGATATTTAAACGATACCGCCTGACGATTTGACATGGCTTTTTTTACGATTTCTTCAGTATTCATAAAATAAATATTTGCTTAATAAGTTATAAACATTTTTATTAGTTTTATGGTGTTTGTTCTAGAACAATTAGAACAAGAAAAAAATAACACAACTACTTTTTTACAATGTCTGAAAATCGTCTCCATCCGGCACAAGAAAAATTGATTGAAGCTCTTTCCAAAAATATTGATGAACCGCTGACAATCCGCGAATTACAAGAGTTGATCGGTGCATCTTCCACCAGCGTTGTGGTACATCACATGACACAACTTGAGAAAAAAGGTTACTTAAAAAAGAACCCTTACGACTCAAAAGATTACCAAATTTTAAAACGCCCTGACAAAGAAATTGCTTATCTAAATTTGTACGGACTTGCTGCTTGCGGCCCAAATGGTTCAGTTCTTGATGGTAGCCCGATTGATCGCATTCCCGTTTCAACCAAACTTTTAAGCTTTCCCGCTAGCCGCGCTTTTATGGTTAAAGCCAAAGGTGATTCAATGTTGCCGAAAATTAACGCTGGAGATTTTGTTGTTGTTGAGAAATCAAACAAAGCTGAAAACGGCGTGATGGCGCTTTGCGTCAACGATGGTCAAACTCTGATCAAAAAAATAAAACTGCAGAATAAAAAAGTAATTTTGGTTTCTCTTAATACCGAATTCGAACCTTTCATCGCCGCTGACGACTTCAGAGTTGAAGGAATTGTGCGCGGCGTCATCAGCAATAAAATGTTCTAGAATCTGTGAGCGAATCCGGTGATTAAATTGAAATCATCCGCTGCTTGCGACACGCCGAAATTGGTCACCAAATCAATCGTTGTGTTTTTAGTCAGCTGATAAATTACACCGAAATCGACATAATTTTTCGCCGCTGTTTTTTGTTCTAAACTTTTGTAGGAAGAAAATTCGCAGTAAGCATAAAGATCTGAAGTAAAACTTTTTCCCAAATCCATCACATTACCAACTAAAGCTGTACGCCCAGTATTGTTAGTCTTTTTCACCTGCGACACATCAAACAAATAAGAAAATGAATATTGATCAAATTTGTGATCGTAATGCGTTTTCAAACCTTGTTCGTAAGCATTATTTCCTAAATTTTTCCCTGCAGTTGGAATTTTCAAATATGGCATCAAAGCCAATGAAACGCCATTTTTTGAAGGGTCACCACCGAAAATATTTTTCTTAAACCGCAGTAAAAAATCATCGCGACTGCGAATGTTCGAACTTGTAGCATCAGAAATATCACGGCTTCTCTGCCAAATGATTGAAGGCAACACTACAGAAATTTCGCTGCTTTGAGTTACACCAAGTCTCAGAGTTGTTGAGTTAAAAGATGATTGTTGTTTGGTACGTTTTGATTTATTGCTGTCGCGTGTCAGCGAATAAAGCGTGGTTTCAACCTGAAAATGTCCTGCGTCAATAATGTAAGAAGAAACATTTTTACTTGGACGTTCCGTCGTCATAGGACGCATTTTCTCTGCCGGTACTGGATTCAAAAACGAATATTGTTGGGCTCTGAGTTGTTGTGGAAACAATAAAATCAGCACTAAAAAAATATAAATTCTCAAAATCACGTCAGATTAATTTACAAAATACTTCGCTTAGAACGCACTTTTTCTAATTTAAAAATGCAATTCCCGCCATCGCAATTGAGCCAAGATCTATTTCATTGTTAAAAATTTCAACACGATCTTCTTCACGTTTTAAAGCCAGAATATAAAGCAATGGCAGAAAATGTTCGTCAGTTGGAACTGCCATTTTTGCACCATCTAGAGTAGCAAAATTTATTATTTTTTCGTGATCAGATTGCACAATCGCTGCAATAATTTCATCGTTAAATTTTTGTGCCCAATCGTAAGCGCCACCGCGCCAGTTAATTGTTCGTAAGTTATGAACAATGTCACCGCTGGCAATAATCAACACACCTTCTTCACGCAATATCGACAATTTTTTAGCCATTTCGTAATGCTGCTGCGGCGATTTTTTGCGGTCTAAACTTAACTGCAAAATTGGCATTTTTGGCTGCGGATGTGTGTGAACTAAAACCGACCACGCACCGTGATCTAGTCCCCAATTTTCATCAATTTCACCCTCGCCTAAAATTTCGATGATTTTGCGAGCCAGCGTAAAATCTCCGCGCGCTGGATATTGCACCGCAAAAAGTTCATCAGGAAATCCGTAAAAATCGTGAATAGTTTTTTTATTTTGCGAGCAGGCAATTTTTACGCCGTTAGTTTCATAATGTGCTGAAACCACTAAAATCGCCTGCGCTGGCGGCAAATTAGCACCAATCTCACGCCATTTACGCGAAAAATGATTGTCTTCAATTGCGTTCATCGGAGATCCGTGACCGAAGAAAATTGCTGGCTGAATTAATTGTGATTTTTGCATAGCTAAAATGTTTACAATGTTTTTCTCACTTTGTAATTTGAGAGAAAGTTGTTCAAGGCATTAATTTTTTCGATGAAAATCTCTCACAGATTCTCTCACATCTCTATCGCTGTTCCCGCTCAAGCCCTTGCTGCTGTTCGTCTTTCAAACTGTTGCTGTTGTTGTTGCTAGTCTTTTTTTTCTAGTACTTCACAAATTTTAGCCGCGTTTTTTGGTCGGCATTCTCTTTTCAGCAACATGTTAAAATCTTTCTCTGCACTACTTCTGGTAGCTTTCAACCAATTCAACTGGCTTATTCACGATCAACATTTCTCAATTAAAAAAGAGAAAAAATATTCGCTTAATGACGGCGAAAAAAAACTTAAAGACGCAAAAGATGCCAGCAAATCTTCAGGTAAGCCGGTGCAGAAACAAGGCCTCAGTAGGTTCAAAAATTTTAATCAACCAAATTTGCAAAACCGCGTTGTAGAATTTTTACAATTCGAACAACTAAAAATTCCAACTAGTACAGCAATATTGACCGAGTTTACTGCTCAAACTCGTTTCAATCACAGTAGCATCAAAGCAATTTGGTTTGGTTGTTGTCGGCCGCACCGATATTGGATTTTTCCGAATTAATAAAAAATAATTTGCAACTTACTTACGAAATACTCAGGAATTAATTCTACTTTAGGTTTATCGAACCCTTTAAGTTTGTAATTTTTTCTAAAATTAATTTCTGAATTTATGAGCAGAAGACCAGCATTTAAAACATCTTACGAAATCGCCGGAGAAATCTTCACTTACAAACGTCTTAATCCAGCTCCAAGTTCTGGATATTCTGAGCTTCAGCAACAAACTTTAGATATGTTTGAGGAGCAAAAAATGGAGGCACTTATTTCAGAATCAGAAAAAATCAGCGCTAAATCATACAACTCTCTTATTCTTAGCATTCTGGAAAGACAAAAAATTATCGATCCAAAACGTACGATAAACCCAAGCTCAACATTAGCAAAGAATGACCGATATAACGTATTTCTAGAACGAAACAAAAGCGAAACGCTAAAGAATTTCCTACAATACGGTTCAAGCCCACAAGTTGATGAAGAGATAAAAACAAGTTTAGCATTTATTATCTCATTAAGTGCGGGAGTAAACCCATTAACTCAAAGTATGGTACGTAGCGTAGTTCAAGAATTTAATGATTGGTTACCAGCATTGCATAACCCTGAAGCTCTTCTTAGTCGACCTGCAAAATCACCAGCAGTAGTGCAAAAATCTCAGTTAAATCGCAGTCAAACCAATCAAAAAACTGCTAGCCATTAAACCAACTCATCAATCAAAAGCGCCACTCTTTGTGAACGTGATGGCAGGTGTAACCGTAAGGATTTTTCTGTAAGTAATTTTGGTGATATTCTTCTGCCGCGTAAAAAGTTTTTGCTGGCGAAATTTTCGTCACAACTTTTCCTTTAAAAACTCCAGATTTATTGGCAGCTGCAATTACTTTCTGCGCGATGTCTTTTTGCTTGTCGTTAAAATAAAAAATTTCGGAACGATATTGCGTGCCAACATCATTTTCTTGACGATTTAGCGTTGTCGGATCGTGAATTGTAAAAAAGAATTTCAGCAAATTTTCGTAAGAAATTTTTTGCGGATCGAAAGTAATTTCCACCGCTTCCGCGTGACCAGTCAGACCAGTTGAAACCAGCTCGTAAGTTGGATTGATCGCATTTCCTCCTGTGTAGCCAACTTGTGTTTTCACCACACCATCAACACCACGCAACAACTCTTCCATCCCCCAAAAACATCCTCCAGCAAGAATCGCTTTTTCGTAATTTGTGGCAGCAAATGCTGAGGTTGAAAGCAAAGTCAGAAAGGCGATTAGGAATTTTTTCATGAGAAATTTTAATTTGAGGTTCATCTCTTAATTCGCCGCAAAGATGATAATGGTTACAACAACAGAAATTTGTTTGAATAACAGTTTTATTGTCACATATTCAAATTTCCAAACACCAAGAAATCTTACAAACTAATGTTCACCACTTCGCACTTTGTCAAAAATTTTTCTGAGGAAAGATTTAGAACTTATTTAGATTTAACTACAGATTACACTTCCGCCCTCGCTCTCTACGAATACAACATCAAACTCAGCGAATCTTTTTACCCATCACTTCACAATTTAGAAATCGCTCTGCGTAATAATTTTCATCTGGCACTTGCGAAAATTTATGGTGAGGAGTGGTTTTTGAAACGTCACTTAATCAAAGGTTCTAACCGAAAAGAATCGGTCAATTTATCAAAAATCGAAGAGATAATTCGCAAAGAAAAATCCACCGATGCCCATGTCGTAATCTCAAATCTATCTTTTGGATTCTGGGTTTCGCTACTTTATCCAAACTACGAATTAGAACTGTGGCGACCAGCTTTAAGAAATATTTTTCCGCAAGAAATCAAGATCACTCGCAAAGAAATTCATCAAAAAATAGAAGGAATAAAACTGATCAGAAACCGAATTGCACACCACGAATTTATTTTAAAACACGACCTCAAATTACATCACCAAACCATCTACAAAATTTTGAATTACCTATCTACAGAGCTTACAAAGTGGGCTACAACGCTCGACAACTTCCCAAAAGTTTTTTTGGAATACCAAACTTTTCTAACCAAACTTCAGACAATAAAAAACCCAGGCGACTTACAAGTAGAGGTCGACCCTGGGCATACGTAGATTATAAAAGGCTACGTACCTTTTATTTGCAAGATTTTTTTTGAGAGTAGGTTTGTAATGTTAAGTGGGTGAAATCTAACTGAGAGAGTTGGGAATTAGTATACTGTCCCCAGATTTCTCATTGCTGCTGGACGGAGTTTGCAACTCCGTCCAAACGTTCATTCCTAAAAAATCAATTTTAGCATGAACGTGAGAACGGGGTCACAGACCCCGTCCTGCGGAGGTGATTGTCCATTAATTTTATTCTTTCGCCACAGCAATATTCATTTTCTTAATCATGTCGAAGCTGTTTAAAATCATGCTTTGAGAAGCCAATTTCCAGTTACCAACTTTACCTTTTTGAACTTCGATCTTAGTAATCAATCTCCAAGTCAAATTCTTAGCATCAAATAAGCCGATATGAAGGCGAACTGGTTGACCTGAATTGTATTCTGCCTCACCCCCAGAAACGATCGCTAGAGCAAAAGGATAATTGCCGAATTTACCCATGACTTCTGCTGCAAATTTTTTGATAGTTTCGTTTCTTGAGATCTGTTCAATAGCGCTAACCTTATCAAGACTTAAAACGAACTTTTTGTAAAAATCATTTCCTAGTCCATTTGAGATTTTTTCAATAACAAGACCAGCAGGAATAACCTTATCAGAGCCATAAGTTCCAGCCCATCCAGCATTAATAGAAAAATCAACACTTTTAGATCCTTCGCTAGATTTTCCATTAAAATCAGTAGTCGGAAAAATAATAACTTTGCTAATTGAAGTGTTAAGATCGGCACGATCGTAAATTAGCTGAGGCTTAGGGCCAAAAGCAGAACATGATGATAAAAATAAGGCAATAAGAGCCAGAGAACAAAGCTTTTTCATAAATTTTTAATTAGTTGAATTGTGAGGGTTGGGCTTTGGTGGTAAGATAATCTTGTAAAGTCATCAAAATTTTAGCAACAAAAAATGCTATCTGTAGAGTGTAGAGTTATAGAGTGCTTTAGGTTAGATTATTTTTATGACCAACACGGAAATATCTATACAAAAACAATTCGGCAAAAAAGTCCGCGAGCTAAGGAAGAAGCGCGGTTTCTCCCAAGAAGCTTTTGCTTTTGAGTGTGGATTACACAGAACTTATATTGGATGTATTGAGAGAGGGGAAAAGAACGTGACGATCGTCAATATTCACAGGATTGCAGTTACTTTGGCAGTTAGAATTAGTGATTTATTTGAGAATGTTGGTTAGGTGTGCTAGGTATATAATCACCGAGAGTCGTTTTGTAATGTGAAGTGGATGAAATCTAACTGCGGGAGTTTGGAATTAGTATGCTGTCCCCGGATTTTGGTGTTGGTTGGTGCGTGATTATTTTTCTCATTGCTGCTGGACGGAGTTTGCAACTCCGTCCAAACGTTCATTCCTAAAAAATCAATTTTAGCATGAACGTGAGAACGGGGTCACAGACCCCGTCCTGCGGAGGAACAAACTACAAAAAGTTTATCAACTTAAAATTCACCAAAATGCAAACTGAAATCATTCACAGCCTCACCTCATCTTTTGAATCTCACGCTAATAAAACCGAAGATGGCCAAGAATTTTGGCTGGCGCGCGATTTGCAAAAACTTCTGGGATATAGCAAATGGGATAATTTTTTAAACATTATTTCTAAAGCAAAAATTTCCTGTAATGCTTCTAAACAAAAGGTCTCTGACCATTTTGCCTATATCAGGAAAATGGTCGATCTCGGCTCTGGTGGAAAACGCGAAGTAGAAGACATTAAACTCACTCGCTACGCCTGTTATCTAATCGCTCAGAATAGTATACTGTCCCCAGATTTCATTGGTTGGTGCGTGATTATTTTCGTCTCTGCTGCTGGACGGAGTTTGCAACTCCGTCCAAACGTTCATTCCTAAAAAATCAATTTTAGCATGAACGTGAGAACGGGGTCACAGACCCCGTCCTGCGAAGGAGTCTCAGGAATATTTTCTGTTACCTTTTCAAGGTCGATCGCTGATGTAGATTCTTCACAACCACAATTAACAATTGAACATCTTGAAGATGGCCAATTATTGAAATTATTCATTGGTAAATTCTCTAAATCAGAAAAAAGCATTTTAACTTAATTCTCCCACCAAACTACTCGGTCTTGATTTCAAAATCTTAACATCCGCGATTTTGCCGAAGTACTTCGCAGCTTCTTCTTCGCTTTCAACATCAACGATTACGGATTGGAGGTAAGGAGATTTGCCCCAGAGTTGGATTTTGTCTCCAGCGCTCGACTTCTTGGATTTCGGGGCTTCGCGTTCAAAAAGGACTGGCATGGTTTGGCCTTCGGATTTTTTGTTGAACTCGATTTGTTGTTCGGTTAGGAGTTTTTGTAGTTCAGCTAAACGCACATCTTTTACGGATTCTTCGACTTGAATTTTAGCGTCGGCGGCTGGTGTTCCCGGGCGTGGCGAATATTTGAAGGAGTAGCATTGGGTGAAGCCGATTTTGCGTACCAAGTCCATGGTGTCTTCGAAGTCTTTATCAGTTTCACCTGGAAAGCCGACGATGAAGTCGGATGACAGGCCCATGTCTGGTCTGGCTTCGCGGAGCTTTTCGATGATCTTGAAATAATCTTGGCGCGTGTGTTTGCGGTTCATTCCTTTTAAGACGTTATTCGAACCAGACTGAATTGGCAGGTGCAAAAACGGCATGAGTTTTTCGATGTCGCGATGCGCAGCAAGCAAGTCGTCAGACATGTCGCGCGGGTGAGAAGTGGTGTAGCGAATACGTTTTACGGCGTCAATTTTGGCAACTTCTTCGATCAATTTCGCCAAGGTCGCAACCTCGCCTTTTGCGTCCAAACCGTGGTACGCGTTGACGTTTTGACCTAAGAAATAAATCTCGCTAACACCTTGATCGACAAGGCGTTTTGCGTCATCAACGATTTTAGAAACTTCGCGCGAATATTCAGCACCGCGGGTGTAAGGCACGACGCAGAACGTACAAAATTTGTCGCAACCTTCTTGCACCGTAACGAAGTCACTTGATTTTTGCACCCCCTTCGTCGCGCTAACGCGTCGACTCGATCCCCCTAAATAGGGGGATCCTGCCTCACCAGCATTAGCAGCGAGTTCGCGAAAAACGTCAAATTTATTGTCGGGAACGAAATCTAAATTGATTTGTTTTTTCTTTTCGCGAATCGCCTTTCCAACCAAATCTGGCAAGGTTTGGTAACTTTCTGGCCCAACGATGATGTCGACAACTTTTGAGCGTTTAAAAATTTCTTCGCCTTCGGCTTGTGCCACGCAACCAGCAACGGCAACGATCATTTGGCTGCCATCTTCTTCTTTTTTATTTTTGTGCGGACGGATTCTTCCTAAATCGGAGAATAATTTTTCCGAAGCTTTTTCGCGAATGTGGCAAGTGTTGATGATTACCATGTCGGCATCTTCAGGAGTGTCGACGGTTTCGTAGCCAACGTTTTCCATCAAGTCTTGCATACGATCAGAGTCGTAAACGTTCATTTGGCAGCCGTAAGTTTTGATGTGTAGTTTTTTCATTATTTCCAACCAGTTACAGTTACAATTTCAAAAGTTGCTTGCACTCCGCCTTCAGCATTTGGATACATTTGGCGATAGTTTTGCGTAATTTTTTCTAAGAAATTTTTGGTCATAAAACGACGCGAGCGTTTTACTAAAACATTGCTTTGACCCATATTTTTCAGGTCCTTGAACAGATTTTTCGGATCGGAATAATCAACTTCGATTTTTGAAAATTCCGAAGTTGGATCGCGAAATCCAGCTTTTTGCAATAAATGCGCCGCGGTTTTTACGTCAATTGTTGGTGGCATTCTTGGCGAAACTCCAGCGTAAATTTCATTTTCCGTTGCGTGCAAAACGTGAGCAAGTTCGCTTAAATTTTCTTCACCAAAAAAGCTGGCAATGAAGATTCCGTTTGGTTTTAGCGCTTGATAGATTTGCAGCAAAAATTGCGGCACTTGGTTGATGTAGTGAAAATTTAGATTGCTTAGAATTAGGTCGAATGATTCCGGTGCGAAAGTGAAATTCTCGCCATCTTCAGCGCAAGAAAATTTTAGCGCTTTCGCTGCAACCAAGCCACGCAAACAATCATCCATCGCGCCGATTTCTAAAACATCGGCAAAATCGCGATTCAAGAATTCAACATTTTCAGCGATTCTGTTTGCAATCTCGTGATGCAAAAAATTATGCTCGTGAAAATTTTTTGCGGCGCGCGCTTTATTTTGGCGCAGCAAATCACGATCGAATAGAACCTCTTGAATCATCACTTCAATGAATTTTTTAAAGAAAATATCGGAAATTATTTTTCCAAATCACTGCCTTTACTGTGAAAAAATAATCAGCGCAGAAGGTCTGTTTTGTAACGATTGCTGGCAGAAATTGCAATTCATTACTGAGCCAAAATGCCAAGTTTGTTGCCATCCTTTTGAATTAGTGCCCGCGGGCACTAATCTTATTTGCGCCAGTTGTTTAGCCTCTCCGCAGCGTTTTTTTGATAAAATAATTTCGGTCTTTCGCTACAATGAAATTATCAAAAAAGTTGTCGGAGACTTGAAATATCGCGATCAAACTTACATTGCCAAAAAACTGGCACGACTTCTCTCGATTCACGCTAAAAAAGAAATCGCCGAAAGTGATTTTGTTATTGCCGTTCCGCTGCACAAAAAAAAATTGCGTCAGCGTAAATTTAATCAGTCTTTGTTATTGGCGCGGGCAATTTCCAAAACCAAACTACGGCCAGATTTTTTGTTGCGAATAAAAAATACCACCGCTCAAGTTGCCTTGCAAAGAAGACAGCGCGAAGGCAATTTAAAAAATGTTTTTGTGCTCAATCCCAAATATTCTGAAATCGTAAAAAACAAAAATATTTTGTTGATCGACGATGTTACGACCACAGGCACAACACTGGAAAATTGTGCTAAAGTACTAAAAAAATCCGGCGCAAAAAACGTTACTATTTTAACAATCGCCAAAACAGTTTTTAATTAGAGATGAGAAAAAACCTGCTCCAAAAAAAGTCGCGCCAAGCTTTCACGCTCATTGAGTTGTCGTTTATTCTCATCGTCATTTCGGTGCTTGTTGCTGGGATGGTTTCAATCATGAGCAGTAGAATCGCCAACGAAAAAGCCCGTCAAGGCAACGAAAATTTCGCCACAATTTACGAAGCTTTAGGAAAATATTTGGTGGCTAATAAAGCTTTGCCCTGCCCAGCCTCATTAATTCAATCGAAAATCTCTTCTGCTGATTACGGTTCAGCAATTTCAGCCAGCAATTGTGTTGCACCCGGTGTTTACCAATCAAACTCTAACACCAATTTAGTTTACGGCATGGTTCCGAGCAAAACTTTAGGTCTTAGTTCAGAATTTGCCGAAGATTCTTACGGCAGTAAAATTATTTACGTCGTCGACAAAAGGCTTACAACCACAAGCTCCGACAGTTTTGAAACTAACATTCAAAACTCTACCGCAATTTCGATCTCTGGCGGCGTTTCAATCAACAATGCGGTTTTTGTTTTGATTAGCCGCGGAGCCAATAAATCCGGAGCTTATCAGGCTAATTCGTCGGCAATTCCGAGTGCTAGTTCAAACGCTGACGAATTAAAAAATGATGCTAAAAATACCATCGAAAATACCGCGCCAACTCCTTCCACATCGAGCTTTGAAGGCATTTTCGTACAAAGTTCAACTGTCAGCGGTTTTGACGACAGCATTTTTTACAAAACTGCTGAGCAACTTCTCAACGATTTCGATGCTTGGAGTTTAATTCCTTGTACTTCGGCATCTTCTAGCGAGTTACTTTACGGAACTAGTGTAACTTGGCCAAAAGCTTATGCTGGACAAGTCATAGCAGCAAACACCGCCTGCCCTACACCGAATTGGAATGGCAGCATTACTTATCCAACCAAAAAATGTGGCGCAAAAGGTGTTTGGGGATCGGTGATTAACTCTTGCACCTGCTCTTCCGGTTATACTGGCAACTCTTGCATTGCCTCGAACTGTACTTTTTCTGGTGTAACTGGTATTGCTGATGGCACCTCAGTTTCTGTCGGCAGCTCGAGTATTCCTTGCGATTCTGGCTATAGTGGCACTATCTATTATACTTGCAGCGGTGGCAACAGTCCTACAATTGATAGCGGATCTTGCACTCTACAAAGCGTATGTTCCGGTGGAGATATTAGCGATATTAATGTTTCGGGCACTAATTACAAATTACACGTCTTTAATTCTTCTGGCACTTTTTCCTGCCCGTCCTCAAGAAATATTGAAATACTTGTTGTTGGCGGCGGTGGATCAGGTGGTAATGGTTACGGTCAAAATGGTGGTGGTGGTGGTGGATCAGGTGGCGTTGTTCATTCTGCGTCATTTGCCATCTCAACTTCAAACTATACAGTCACAGTTGGTAATGGCGGTGCTGCACAAACTGTCGATTCATCAGCTGGTAATTCCGGCCAAGATTCTTCTTTTAGTACTTTAGTAGCCAAAGGTGGTGGTGGTGGCGGTTATCGTAATGCAGCTTCTGGAACTGGATATGCTACTAGCGGCGGCTCAGGTGGCGGTGCTCCATGTAATGGTACAGGTGCTAGCTCAACTCAAACTGCTCAAACTGGTGAAACTTCACATTACGGTAATGCTGGTGGTAATGGTTCAAGCACTTGCTACATTACTGGTGGTGGTGGTGGAGCGGGAAGTGTTGGTAGCAATGGTTCTTCAACAACCGGTGGTAATGGCGGTAGTGCTATGTCGAGCAACATAACCGGTAGCACCGCTTATTACGGTGCTGGTGGCGGTGGTAGCGCTGGCTTTGGTGGGTATCGTGGTACTTATCCTGGTCCTGGTGGTACTGGTGGTAGTGGAATTGGTGGTAATGGAGATGGCACAACTAACAGTAACGCAACTGCAGGAACTCCCCATACCGGAAGTGGTGGCGGTGGATCTTGTAATACTGGTGGTGCTGGTGGATCAGGTGTGGTGATAATTAGATATATTCCGTAGCTCAAATTTTTAGCAGATCTTGCAAAACACTCTCGGATGAACTTGTCCACAAGCTGTTCTTTTTTCTCAAGAATCTGCGATTAAACACCGTCGCCAAAGCTTGCATTTCAGCGTCAAATTCATCGTTTAAATTCAAGACACGATAACCAAATTTTTTGAGATTTTGTTTTATTACCAGAATCGCTGCATCTTTGTTTCCAAACTCAAATAGTTTTTTTTTCTCTCCTACAACTTGCGGAAAAATTCCCACGCCATTTTCACTCAAAAATTTCCAATCAAATAAATGTGACGGATCTTGTTTGCGATCTGGCAGATTAGTGGTTCTGTCGTAAGCAATGTCGGAATGGCCAACGACGTTGCGCGGCGCGATGTTATATTTCGCGATCAGATATTTACAAAGTTGCACTCCAGCAATCATTTGCTCTTTCTCAAAATTTTTCTCAAACGGTTTGGAGTTGATGAATTCAATACCGATTGAAGTTTTATTTAAGCTATCAACTCCATTCCAGAAGCTGACTCCAGCGTGATAAGCCACGTCATTTTCATCAACTAATTCGAAAATGTTTCCCGCCTCATCAATCAGAAAATGTGAGCTAACTTGATGTTCTTTAAACTGCGCAATCGCGTGATCAGCAGATTTTGCTTCGACGTGGTGTAGAACTAAGAAATCAATTTTACGAAATGGCTTTGATGGCAGCGCGTCGAAAAACTCGGTAAATTTTTTGTCTTTGTTGATTTGCATTATCTTCGATTATTTGTGTTGGACGCAATTCTTAAAGTTGCAGTAACAGAATTGTAAATGCGTGAAATTAAAGAACGAGATTCTCTGATGACAATGTTAGATTCAGGAGAATGTTCTAAATTAGCAGTGTCTTGAGATGTAAGATTTTCAGCTACTAAATTCTCAACTTGCGACGGAGTAGGCATTATTTTTCTTGGTGCCTCCAGAAGAGATTCTGCTTCTGCTCCAATAATATCCGAAACCTCATCTCTGACTTGATCAAGATCTTGATCTTGGGCTATCTCAGGAAATCGATTAAAAATCACAACGTAAGCACCAATTGTGGCAGAAGCTGAATTTATGGCTTTAGCATTTGCCAACTTAGGATTTTTTTGTACGACTTCCAACAACTCTTCAAAAACTTCTTCTCCTAGTTCGCTTTGAATGATCCTCCACGGATCTGATACTTTGTTTTTACCATCCATCTGATTTCTTAATCCATGAAACAAAGCTCTGGCAGCGAATAATTTGCGATTAATTACACTACTTTCAAAAGCATCAATACCACGAGGATCTCCGTTAAGATTATCATTGCCGCGCTTTGGGTCATTTACCGCATTTGGAACAATTTTTTCACGAAAAAAAACATACAAAGCGCGATCGATCGGATTTTCGATTAACTTTTCGTAAAGACACATTCTGAACTGCGTAGCAATGTTGGAAACACAACCATCACCAATCCCTAAAATTGCTTTTGAGAAATTGTCAATTGCTTGATCTTGAGCAAAAAAATAGACAATTTCACTAGTATTTCCTTCAAAAAATGCCTGAAGTTTTGATGATTCTTTTCCCAACAATTTTTTTCCTTCTTCATCAAGACATAAAATACGACTAAAAATATCAACGACCTGATTTGCGCTAGCTCCAGACTGAGTTAAGCTAATAAAATCATTTGCAATAGACTTAATTTCATCTTCAGAACCGTAGAAATTTTCCAATAACAGCGAGTTACCGAATTGATAATCTTTGGGAGGAGAACCGATTTTCTGCACAGCTCTTTTAAGGCAATCAGTGATCTGTCTAACTTGATAAAGAGTAGCTAAATATTGTAAATTTTGCTCTTCGCTTTTCCCGTAATTTATTGAATTTTCGACATAACCGCTTCTTACTTGCTGAAAGAATTCTGGTTTAAAGAGTCTTTCCATTTTATAAAAATCAGGAAATCCACTCGAAAAACTACGATTAAAAATACACAAAGCACTCAACTCCTGTCGCATTTCTGGAGATAGATTCGCAAGCGACGGATCACTAACATTTTCTTGTAAAACATCACACAATTTAGCTTGTTCCAAGATGTCTTTCAAAGCGAAATACCGAGTGTGAGTTATGCGATCTTGCACTCGCAGCAACTCTTCATCATTCAATTCGAAAGATTTTAATAACCTCTCTAGTTTAGCGTAATCATCCGTGAAACTCAGTAGCTTTAAGATTTGATCTTTAGGGATATTTTCGGTTTCTCCTCGGGTAATTTTTTTCTCGAACATCCTCAGAAAAAGCATTTTCCTTTTTTCATCATCTTGGGGATGAATAATCTTGGAAAAATCAGCGATTTCATCCTCTCTGATAACAGCAGATATTATTTCGTATAATTTGTTTATCTTACCTCTGGCGCTGGTGACATATTTTTGGTTTAGCTCAGCGTGATCTCTAACATACAAAACTAACCTAGATTCAGGTGTAAGATCGCTATATTTTATTAAATCCCCGAAAAATTCTTCGAAACTTTTTGACCCCATTTCATCAGCGTTATCTCCCTTCAACCAGATCGATAATATTTCTTTGGCTTTACCCGAGTCATTCATTAGCTTTAATGCTTCTCGAACTTGGTAGCGATCAATTCTATTTTCAGAGTTATCAAGCCATTGCTTTATGCTTTCAAAACAAATCTCACAGACATAATATTTATCTCGTTCTTCGAACAATTCTAACAATCTCCTAAATTGATCGAGATCAACTTCACTAAAATTTATTTGGAAGCTTTGTTGTAAATATTCTATTCTTGGTCTTGTCGTTTTGCTAACCCTTATGGTTGATATGATTTCATCATAGTGATAGCCTCCATATTCATGAATTTCTTCCATGACAATTTTTTCAGAATCCAAACTTATTAACTCTTCGCACAGTCTTTCAAAATTAATCATTCAAATCTGACTTTTGTTATTTTTTGACATTAAAATTCTTGGTTCTAACTTGCCGCGCCTTCCCGCCTAACAAGCACTTCTAGCAACTTTTATTTTCGGACACAATGCCTAGCAAAAAAGATTCGGTAAAAAATAAACCTTCAACAAAAAGTACAACTAAAAACTTCGAAGGTTTGAGCGCCAAAGAAATTCAAGCTTTGCAATTTCACATGCAAGGACAAGCTGGTAAAGTTTCGATGACTCCAACTAAACCGCTTAATACTCAACGCGATTTGGCTTTGGCTTATTCTCCCGGTGTTGCGGTTCCTTGTTTAGAAATCCAAAAAGATCCTGAGCTAGCTTACGATTACACTGCCAAAGGAAACTACGTTGCAGTTATTTCAAACGGTACTGCAGTTCTTGGTCTTGGTGATTTAGGCGCGATTGCTGGTAAACCAGTAATGGAAGGAAAATCAGTTTTGTTCAAACGCTTCGCTGACGTTGATTCAGTTGACATCGAAGTTGATACTAGAGACCCAGAAGAGTTCATCAATGCTGTAAAATATTTAGGCCCAACTTGGGGTGGTATTAACCTTGAAGACATCAAAGCTCCAGAATGTTTCATCATCGAAAGCAGACTTCGCGAAATGATGGACATTCCAGTTTTCCACGATGACCAACACGGTACTGCAATCGTTTCTGCCGCTGGTATTTTGAACGCACTTCACATTTCAGGCAAAAAATTCAAAGATTTAAAAGTTGTAGTGAATGGCGCCGGCGCTGCTGGTATCGCATGTTTAGAACTTTTGAAAGCGATGGGTTTACCGCACGACAACGCGATTTTGTGCGACACTAAAGGCACAATCTACAAAGGCCGTACTGATGGCATGAACCAATGGAAATCAGCTCACGCGGCTAACACCAAAGCTCGTACTTTGGCCGAAGCGATGAAAGGTGCTGACGTTTTCTTAGGCCTTTCAGTTAAAGGTGCCGTGACCAAAGACATGGTTAAATCAATGGCAAAAAATCCGGTGATTTTCGCCATGGCTAACCCAGATCCAGAAATCACTCCAGAAGATGTTCACTCAGTTCGCGATGACGCCATCGTTGCAACTGGCCGTTCTGATTATCCAAACCAAGTGAACAACGTAATGGGTTTCCCTTACATTTTCCGTGGTGCTTTGGACGTTCGTGCTTCAACAATCAACGAAGAAATGAAAATCGCTGCAGCTCGCGCTCTTGCTGATCTGGCTCGCGAACACGTGCCTGAAGAAGTGATGAAAGCTTACGGCAATCGCGACATGAAATTCGGCGCGAAATACATCATCCCTACTCCGTTCGATTCACGTTTGATTCACGTTGTTCCAGTTGCCGTTGCTAAAGCTGCGGTTGAAACTGGCGTGGCAAAAAAACCAATCAAAGATTGGGACGCTTACACTCAACAATTGAAAGCTCGTCTTGACCCAACCGTCAACTCAATGAGCATGATCTTCAGCAAACTTGAGCGTAATCCGAAAAAAGTTATTTTCGCTGAAGGTGAACAACCAGAAATCATCCGCGCAGCTGCAATGTGGCGCGATTCTGGCTACGGTAAACCAATCTTGATCGGTAAAGAAAAACGCATCTTGGCGAATATGGAAGAAGCGAATGTCGATCCAAAAGGCATCGAAATTTACAACGCTTCAATCTCTGACGAGAACAGCAAATTCACCGACTACTTGTACAAAAAATTACAACGCGAAGGTGTTCTTCGTTCTGACTGCGCGCGCATGGTTAAAAATGATCGTAACATTTTCGCCGCTTCAATGCTTGCTTGCGGACATGGCGATGCGCTCGTGACTGGCTTAACTCGCGGTTACAGAAAATCTTTAACCGATGTGTGGAAAGTTGTTAAAAACAAAAAAGATAAAGTGTTGCTTGGAACTTCAATGGTTGTTTCTAAAGGCCGCACTATCTTCATTTCTGACACCGCTTGTTCAGAACTTTCTTCATCCGAACATTTGGTTAAAATTGCCGTTCAAACTGCTGAGAAAGTTAAGAAATTAGGTTATCAACCACGTGTTGCTTTCTTGTCATTCTCAAACTTCGGTTCAGCTTTAAAAACTGAATCAAACCGCATCAAACAAGCGGTTGAGATTTTAGACGGCATGAAAGTTAACTTCGAATATGACGGCGAAATGACTGCTGACGTGGCTTTAAGCATGGACAAAATGGCACAATATCCATTCTGCCGCTTGACTGCTCCGGCTAATATTTTGATCTGTCCAGGTTTACACTCTGCGTCAATTGCAACTAAATTGTTGGAAGAACTTGGTAACTGTACCGTTGTTGGCCCAATCCTTGATGGATTCGAAAGACCAGTACAAATCCTAACCATGAATTCTTCAATCAACGACATTATCAACATGGCCGCTTTCGCTGCGACCAGCAATGACTAATTAGAATATGTCAGATGATTCTTTTGCCATAAGTAACCGTATGTCCGCAAACCCAGGACATAATGTTACCAGCGCCAATGGGTTAGCAGCAGACGGATCCGGTATGGATCCGCTTCCTGTTCAAAATGCAAGTCTTGCACTTCCATTTGGTGGCAAAGCAGAATTATTAGATGGAGCAGCTGTTGATACCATTTTTAACTTCAAAGCGTGCAACGCTTTTTCAACATCAATTACTGACCAAGTAGCTGGTGTAGTTAATCAACACTTCACTAAAGAAGCGCAAGGAGATCAAATTGGTATCAGCGACATGTCTGGGGTTAAATCTTATAGCCCGGGTCAATTAGTTGCGGATCTTAAGAATGCTGACATTAAAGGTAATACTGGTGTTGCTTCTCATGGTGGAGCTGAGCATTAATTATGAAACCAGAAGAAAAAAAATGTGGTGAATCTTGCGGATGTGATGCCACAAAAAATGCTCAAAAAAATTCCACTACAGAAAAAAAGTCAGCAGAAAATCCTACCCCAGAAAAAGAAGAGATAAAATTAGATCCCACGCATTTTGGTGATTGGCAAATTAACGGAAGAGCGATTGATTTTTAGGGTAGTTTAGAGAACTACCAATTTTAGAGACAGAAGCATTCTGACTCACAAAAATCTTCAGATCGACAGAAACCCCCCGACCCTTCGGGCCACCCCCCTTGACAGGGGGGCGTGACTCGGACCATCGCCTCCCTGTCAAGGGGGGTGGCTCGCGCCAGCGAGTCGGGGGGTTTCTCGTCCAAGTCTCTTACTTCCGCAATTCTTTCTCAATCTCCCCACAAACCCATTCAAACCCCTGCAGCACCTCAACATTAGTAAACCGAATCACCCTTATCCCCATCTCATTAAACCTCTTCGTCCTCTCCTCATCATACAAAACTGCCTGTTTTGTAAAATGACTATCGCCATCAATTTCGATGACCAACTTTTTTGAGGCACAGTAAAAATCTGCGATGTAATTGCCGATTGGTTTTTGTTTGGTGAATTTAAAACGAGATTTGGATAGATATTCGAACCAGAGTTTACGTTCTGCAGGAGTGAGGATTTTTCTTAGGAAACGGGCGCGGGATTTTAGGGTTGAGTCGTATGGTGTGTGCATTTTTGTGGTGTGGTGAATTTTTATGCTGAGTTTTGGGGCAGAAACCCCCCGCCCCCTACGGGGCCATCCCCCTTGACAGGGGAGCAGGACTCGGAGCATCGCCCCCCTGTCAAGGGGGGTGGCCCACCGTAGCTCGCCAGAGCGTAGGTGGGTCGGGGGGTTTCTAATCCAGATCTCTTAAGAAATTTATTTATCCAATTCCTTAGAAAACATATTCAAAAGCTGAATCGAGAAGTTTTGAACTCGATCAGAGAAATTATTAATCTTATTCGAGAAGATATTGTAAAAAAACACCGCTGGAATCGCTGCAAACAAACCAATACCGGTTGCAAGCAAAGCTTCAGCAATCCCCGGAGCAACCACCGCCAAACTAGTATTTTTACTCACCGCAATTCCTTGAAAACTATTCATAATTCCCCACACCGTTCCAAACAATCCAACGAAAGGCATTGAAGATCCAACAACTGCCAAAAATCCCAAACCACTTTCCAATTTTTGCATCGACTTATTTGACGCTACTAACATCGCGCCATTCAGTCTTTCTTTCAGACCATTCTTTTTTTCCGCACCAGCAGTGATAATTTGCTTAATATTGTTAGATTGCCATTCGTTCATGCAGGCAATAAAAACACGCGATAAAGGATGATTGTCGTTAGCTGTTGCTTCGCTCATAATATCTTCCAGAACCATGGAATTAAAGGATTCTTCAAATTTATTACTACGCTTCTCCAAAACTCTGAACTTCATAAATTTATCAAAAATAATCGCCCACGACCAAAGTGATGCCAATACCAAAAGTCCCATCACAGATTGAACTACTACATCTGCTTGGCTGACCAAGTTAATAAGTGAGAACGATGCCGCTTTTTCCATTACCATATTTTTGCTTTTTTTGATTAGTTTTATTCTTCAATAATCTCACGTTTACCCGAAATATTCGGAGGGGTGATAATTCCTTCTGCTTCCATTTTTTCAATCAAGGTCGCAGCACGGTTATAGCCAATACGCAGTTGACGCTGTACATAGCTGATCGACGCTTTTTTATCACGACGAACAATCATCACAGCTTTCGTGTATAAATCGGCATCACTGCCGCTTTCAGCAAAATCAGAATCAACTTCGCCGCCAGAATTATTTAAATTTGGAATTGGAACTTCGAAAGAAATTTTTTCATCTTCGTCGAACTCACTTAAATCTTGATCTTTAATGGTCTGAACAATTTTTTCGATTTCAGCATCCGAGCAGAAAGGCCCATGAACGCGAGTCATTTTGCTGCCGCCCGACATGTAAATCATATCGCCTTGTCCCAATAATTGCTCAGCGCCTTGGGTTCCTAAAATTGTGCGACTGTCAATGCGTGAAGTAACTTGGAAAGAAATTCGCGTCGGAAAATTGGCTTTGATCACACCAGTAATCACGTCAACTGATGGACGTTGTGTCGCCATAATTAAATGGATTCCCGCCGCACGCGCCATTTGCGCCAAACGCTGTACCGAGTTTTCAATTTCTTTACCCGCAACCATCATCAAATCAGCCATTTCATCGACGATCACCACGATGAACGGTAATTTTTTCGCTTCATATTCAATCTCTTCGATGATTGGTTTGCCGGTTGTCGGCTCAAATCCGGTTTGCACTTTGCGACTCATTTTTTCACCAGTCAAAATCGCTTTTTCCACTTTTTCGTTGTAACCAGCAATGTTGCGCACGGCCAAACTCGACATCAAACGGTAACGCTCTTCCATCTCGGCAACCACCCATTTTAGCGACGTCACAGCTTTTCCCGGTTCGGTCACAACTGGTGCTAAAAGATGCGGAATGCCGTCGTAAATCGACAACTCCAACATCTTCGGATCGATCATAATAAATTTACATTCGTCAGGACGAAGTTTGAAAAGCAGCGACAAAATAATTACGTTCAGGCCTACCGACTTTCCCGAACCTGTAGTTCCTGCAATCAATAAATGCGGCATTTTTGACAAGTCAGCAATCATCATTTCGCCTGAAATATCTTTACCCAAAATCACTGGCAAAGCGTTTTGTGAGAAGCGATATTCTTTATTTTCGATCAGTTCGCGCAGGAAAATCATTTCGCGTTTCGGATTTGGTAATTCGATACCAATCGAAGTTTTTCCCGACACAACAGCAATACGCGCCGAAACTGCACTCATTGAACGAGCGATATCATCAGCCAAGCCAATCACGCGCGAAGCCTTGGTACCAGCAGCTGGTTCAAATTCATGTAAAGTAACCAAAGGCCCAACTTTTGCACCAAGCGAAGTTCCGTAAACGCCGAAATCTTCCAAAACTTTGATCAACATTTTCGACTGATTTTCGACTAATTCACGGCTGATTTTTTTATCTTTATTTTCGTTTGAACGATCAATAAGAAGTGTCGATTCTGGTAGTTTATACCTAGAAACACGTGATTTTGTCGGTTTTTTAGTTTTGGTAACTTGTAATTTTTTGACTAATTGTTCTCTGGTTTCTTCCTCTTCTTCAGCCTCTTCAAATTCTTCTTCAGCTGGAATTTCTTCTGCCGGCATTTGTTTAAATATTTTTAGCGGCGTGCGCTCTTCTGAGATTTTTTTAGGCTTTGATAACGGCTCACCTGATGAAGTTTTGGCAAATTTTTCGGCAATTTTTCTGCCCAAGAAACACAAAGTTACGTAAGTGTAGCGGAAGAAATAAACCCAATCAGCAAAGGTAACTTCCAAAATTATCGACAAAGTTAATAGCGAGAAAAACAGCGAAAATATTGATACCAAAGGCTGCGGAAATTTTGCTAACTGTGCTAAAATAAAACTGCCATTTACGCCGCCTAAACTATTAAAATCCCACCAAGCTGGTTGAGGAATACTGGCGAAAAAAGTCGAGAGACAAAGTATTGCAAAAGGCGTGAGAATAATTTTTTGCGGTAAATAAGAATTACCGAAACGCCCCGCCATTCTGCTGCCGATCGCAAAAATAATTAGGCAAAGGAAAAATGACGACATGCCGATGAGCTGAAACGACAAATCGGAAATATGCGAACCAAAAGAACCAACCCAATTATTAATTTGGTCCTCGGTTGAAACGGTGTTAAATGAAGGATCAGACGAATTAAAGCTGCAAAGCGCTAAAATAAAAATCAGTGCAAAAACCGTCAAACACAAGCCGAACAAGCGTTTGAGCAATATTAAAATTATGTGAGTCGTTCTTTCTTGCATTATTGCGGTAGAGGAATTTGTGGCAATCCAGGTAATTCTGAACTATCAGAACTTTTAGATGTTGTCGGAGTTGTAGGCTTGGTCGGATCAAAAACCGTTATTCCAGCTTTAGATAAAGCTGCAGCCGCCGCCGCATCAGCTTCTGCTTTTGCTTTAGCTTGTTGTTCTAAGAAGAAAGGAGTTGGAGCGCTGAGTGCTGGATCTGGAGTACTCTGTACAGCTGTTTGAGGTGTAGTTGGAGTTTGAGGTGTAGATTGCGTATCAGTTTTATCTTCACTTTTAGGTAAAGCAAAAATCTTGCCCAAAGGCCCCTGCTCAACTTGTTTTGCCGATTCTTTGCCCGTGTCTAAAATATTTTGCGTATTCTGACTTACCGCATTTCCTACATCATTCATAACATTATTATTCATCACATCTTGATTGATGACATTATCGGTAAGCGAAGTTTTTGTCGGCTGATCATCTTGAGGAATTTTATCAGCAAATTGTGCTAAGTTGTTTCCTGTAATAGCTCCACCTTTTCCATCTTGGCCTCCTCCAGTTGATTTTTTGATCAACTCTCTCAGACGTTTATTAGAATTGTCATGATATTCATCTTGGCGATTTTTTCTCGCTTCAGCAATTTTCTTACTTTGTTTTTCCTGCAACTCGTCATATTGCTTTTTGTAGTCCGACATCAAAACACAACGATCACCATTCCAGCATCTACCTTTGCCGCAATCACAAGCATAAGTTAAAGCCTGAGCTGCAATAGCAAATTTATCCATTTTTGATTCACAATTATCTGCTGCGCTATTGCCAAATTCACGCCACACTCCTTTGTCACGATCGCAAATTTCACGATCATCAAAAGAAGTGGAACGACCGAACTCGGCAAAAGAAGGAGAAGCAATCAAAAAGAAAATTAGCGCTGCAGCGAATTGTCTCATTTACAAAAAATTAGAGTGATTTTTTTAGCTCTTCCAAAATCGCTTCACCCATTTGTGTACAAGAAACACGAGTCGAAGAAGCGATTGCGATATCGGCAGTTCTGATATTTTTTTCGAGTACTTTTTCAACTGCCGCCTCAATTTTATCGGCCTCCGCTGCGTATCCGAAAGAATATCTAAACATCATTGCCAAACTTAAAATTGTTGCGATCGGATTGGCAATATCTTTTCCCGCAATGTCTGGAGCTGAACCGTGAATTGGTTCATAAAGCGCAAATTGTTTACCATTTGCTTGTTTCGCACCAAGTGAAGCTGATGGCAACATGCCCAACGATCCAGTCAACATTGAAGCAGTATCCGACAAAATATCGCCGAACATATTTCCAGTAAGCATCACGTCAAATTGCTTTGGATTACGTACCAATTGCATCGAAGCGTTATCAACATACATGTGAGAAAGCGCCACGTCTGGATATTCTTTTTGACCGATTTCAGTCACAACTTCGCGCCACATTTCTGTAGTTTCGATCACGTTTGCTTTGTCGATTGAGCAAAGTTTTTTACCACGAATTTTCGCCAAATCGAAAGAAACGCGCGCGATTCTTTCAACTTCTTTTGAGTTGTAAGTCATGGTGTTGATGCCTTGACGAGAGCCGTCTGGCAAGGTTGTGACAGAACGCGGTTCACCGAAATAAAGGTCACCAGTAAGTTCGCGCACAATCATAATGTCGAGATTTTCTACGACTTCGCGTTTCAAAGTTGAAGCATCAGCCAAAGCGCTGAAAACTTTCGCCGGACGTAAGTTAGCGAATAATTCTAATTCTTTGCGAATACCAAGAAGCCCACGTTCTGGACGATCTTTGTACGGTAAAGATTCCCATTTTAATCCACCAACCGCACCAAGCAAAATTGCGTCAGATTGTTTTGCCATATCAACCGTTTCTTTTGGGAAAGGCGTTCCAACTTTATCGTAAGCAATTCCACCAAGAAGAGCATTTTCTGTTTCAAATTTTTTGTCGGTATTTTGGTTAAAAAATTCGATGATTTTTTTAGCTTGTCCAACAACTTCTGGACCAATGCCGTCGCCTTCAATTAAGAGAATTTTTTTAGTCATTTTGATTTAGATTAAAGTGTTAAGTTCAGAGAATAATTTGTTCGTCAACTCGATTCCTTTTTCATCAAGCCATTTTTGAGATTGGCCATCAAAAGAAAAATAATCCGCACCAGTAAATGGCGAAGAATACCAGATTTTTTGGTTTCCTGAATTGCGATTAATGATGTAAGTTTGCTTAGTTGCAACAACTACAATTTCTAGGATTCCATCCGAATATTCAACATCGAGTTTAGAATTTTTATCCGCGTTTTCGATCATATCGAAAAGATCAGATAAAGCAGTTTCGCAAAGTTTAATAAAATCTTTTTCTAACATATTATTTGAAGATTTTTGCCAAAAAAATAGCGCCAGAATTTTTAAAAATCTGACGCTACTTTAAATAATTTTTTCAGATCAAATTACATTTTGATTGTGATTGTAACTGCACGACGATTCTTAGCCCAAGCTTCTTCGTTGTGACCTGCATCAACTGGCATTGCTTTGCCATAAGATTTTACAGAAATTTTCTTAGCTTTTACACCATTTTTAACTAGGAAAGCTTTAACTGCTTCAGCACGTTTTTTACCCAATTTTTTGTTGTAAGAAACTGAACCTCTTTCATCGCAATATCCTTCGATTACAACTTTACCGTTAGAATATTTCAAAACTTCTTTAACCATTGGTAAAGCTTTGCTTTCAAGGCTTGCTTGCGCTTCAGAGGTTAATTCTGATTTATTGGTATCGAAGAAAACCAAATGTTTTCCATCTTCTTTTTGAGCAACAACTTTTGCATCTTGCACAACAACTGGTTTAGCAACTTCTTCTGAAGAATTTTGCAAAGTTTTGCTGCAAGAAGCTAAAGAAACGACGGCAGATAAAAGTAGTATTTTTTTCAACATGGAGTGACCTCAAAAAAGTTTAATAAAATTTAGCAAAATCGTGGCTCCAGACACTATTGCTGATGATATTTTTTTGACAACAAAAAATTGCCCTAAGCCTTTGATTATTAATCCCCTCTTCCTGTCATCCTGAACAAAGTGAAGCATCTCATGAGTTTGGCTTTCAAAATAATTTCACAAGATCCTTCACTTCGCTCACGATGACATAATACTTACGGATAAAGCTTCTTAACTTCCCACGAACGCACTTCTGTTTTTCTTTCAAAAATTTCTCTTCTGTGAATACGGAACTCACCTTCTTCCCAAAATTCAATTCTTCTTGGAACTACTCTAAAGCCTGACCAAAAAGGAGGTCGAGGCACATCTTGCCCAGCGAAATCTTGGGTAACGGTAGAAATTCTTTCTTGAAATTCTTCCCAACTTTTCATCTCGCAAGATTGCTTTGAAGCCCAAGCACCAATTTGGCTACCACGTCGGCGCGATGCAAAATAATCATCAGCTTCTTTGGCAGAAACTTTTTCAACCTCGCCTTCAATACGAATTTGATAACCCAAAACTCCCCAATAAAAACACAAAGCAACATTAGGATTATGCAATATTTCTTTACCTTTGCGGCTGGTTAAATTGGTAAAAAAACAAAACCCTCTTTCATCGAAACTTTTCAACAGAATCATTCTTGAAGAAGGACGATTTTCTTCATCAATAGTTGCAAGGCACATTGCCGTAGGCTCAATAATTGCAGAGTTAGATTGAGCTTTGTTAAACCATTCCTGAAATTTTTTGAAAGGTTGATCAAATTCGACAGTCATTTTTTAGTAAATTTTGGTTAGAATTAGTTTTGCCAATATCTCTTTCAGATTAATCAAATCAACTTGATTCACCAATAATTTTTAAATGTTGAAACGCGGCAATTCAAAATTATTGAAGGCGAAATTTTAGACAATTAAGTTACAAAAAAATTAAATTTTAATCAGACAAATTATGAGTCCTATTCTGCGCCGACTTCTTTACGTAACACTAGCCTGCTTTTTACTTTTGGCATTACTTAATCCCTACAACTGGATTTGCAGAATGAGCGGCAAATGTAATGAAATTATTCTATCAAATATACTACCTACTGTTGAAGGAAATAGACAAATCACAGTTGTTATGGAAGCGATAAACCAACGCTCTGATATTGAATTCGAAGCAATAGATCCGAAATTATTTCTTACAGTTTCTGGCAGAAAAAACTCGACTACTTATCGCGTAAAAAATTTGAGTGATCAAACTGTAAAATTTCGTCCAGAATTTACTATCGAACCTAAAGAAATGTCTAAGTACATATCTCGAGATCAATGTCTTTGTTTCAGAGAATATAAAATCAAAAAAGGCGAGGAAATTATTTTACCAGTTTCTTTCCGTCTGAAATCTAAAATTGATCAAGATCAGACAATCAAGCCGGGTTTGATGATACGCTTAGTTTATACTGCTAAAAACTAGAATCTTTTCTATGTGAGGTCGGATAAATAAACCCCCCGCCAGGGGTCGGGGGGTTTATTTAGAAAAACTCACAGATCAGAATATATTTTAAGATCTGTGCCACGAAGTCCCATCTTTGCTGTCTTTAAGCGTAATTCCCATTTTCAATAAATCGTCACGAATTTGATCAGACAAAGCCCAGTTTTTTTCTAATTTCGCTTTAACACGTAGTTCAATTTGCGAATTGATGTACGCTTCATCAACATCACCAAGTGACTTCTTATCCAAAAAGTTAGCGTCAAAAAGACCTAGAAAATCAAGAACTTGCAAGAATTGCTGTTTCAAATTTTCGTCATTGCTAGCTTTGATTTCTTTCACTTTTTCGTGCAGTAAAGCAAAAGTTTTTGCCACATTCAAATCGTTAGCCAATTCCTGCATAACTTCTGAAAATAGCTCACCTTTATACCCTGCAGCAGTATAAAATTTTAGATCATTTTCGCTGAAAATTGCGTAAAATTTCTCGACGGATTTTTTAGCATCGTCCAAAGCTTTTTGATTGAAATCGAAAGGCTTGCGATAGTGAGTTGAAAGCAGCAAATAACGAATTGCGATACCTGGAATCTGCTTTTCTAAAAGATCTTTTACGGTGAAAAAATTCTTTAACGATTTACTCATTTTTTCGCCGTTTACCGTCAAAAATCCGTTGTGAATCCAAAAATGCGCGTAAGTTGATCCGGGATTAGCGCAGCAGCTCTGAGCAATTTCATTTTCATGGTGTGGGAATTGTAAATCAGCACCACCGCCGTGAATGTCAAAATTTTCACCCAAATATTTCGAACTCATCGCCGAACATTCGATATGCCAACCTGGACGACCTTTGCCCCAAGGGCTTTCAAACACACTTGAAACATCATCTTCAGCGTCAGCTGGTTTCCACAAAACGAAATCGAGGGGATTTTTTTTGTAAGTTGCAATTTCGACTCGCGCACCGGCAACCATTTCATCAAGCGAACGATTTGATAACTTGCCATAATCTTTGTAAGCTGCGACATCAAAAAGTACGTGACCCTGATTTTTATAAGCAAAACCGTTTTCGATCAAACGTTCAATCATCACAATCATTTCGGCAATGTGCTCAGTTGCTCGTGGCTCAAAAGTTGGTCGCAAAACATTCAACGCACCAATATCTTGATAAAAAAACTCGGTGATTTTTTGGGTTAATTGTTGGATAGAAATTTTTTGTTCTAATGCAGCGGCGTTGATCTTGTCATCAACATCTGTAATGTTGCGCACAAAAGTAACTTGCGGGAAAGATTGGCGAAAAAAGCGATAAAATAAATCGTAAACTACAATCGAACGAGCGTTGCCAAGATGTGGACGATCATAAACAGTCGGGCCACAAACATACATTTTTAGATGCTGCGGATCCCTTGGTGCAAACACTTCAAGCTTGTTACTAAGTGTGTTAAAAAATTGCATTTGAGTCATTTCTATTACAGATAAAGTTCTTTGATAACTTTGTTACGAAGATAATTTTTCCCCTTCACGCCAACATATTTTACTTTCACTTCGCCATGACGTGAGATCAATACAGTAAAGGGAATACGGCCTTGATATTTGATTCCTCTTTTTTTCAAAAAATCTAAAAATCCTTCTTTAAATGCTAGATAACGCGGCGGGAAATAAAAATTGCCGTAACGATTTAAATATTGCTGTAATTCTTGCGGATTAAGGTCGCGATCAGTTGCTAGAGTTACAACTTGCAAATCGGTATTTTGAAATTCACGAGCAATTTCATTAATCACTGGAAATTGCTGCGAACAAATTGAACACCAAGTGGTGTAGATATAGAGGAGAACTGGCTTACCGTCAAAATGCTCAAACTCATTAGCAATTTGAGTTGTAGTCATTGCTTGTGGTTGCTGCTGATTAAAAGTGATATTTTTTGACTCAGGAATTTGCACGTCAAGATAGCTAGGATTTTCGACAAACAAATCCCACAAAAGCGCACCTAATAATCCTCCAGCTATGATGACTACAAAAAACATTTTTTTATTTTCTCCTAATTTTTTTATCACATTTTTGAAATTCTGCGCTCTGCGATATTTCGCAAGCGAGACAATTTTTTCCGACATTATTTTTCTCCAAAATTACTATTAAAGCTTTGCGAACTCTTTTTTTTCAAAGCTTCTTTGACCTCTTGACGCTTGGCCTCTCTTTCACCTTCACGCTTTTTAGAAATCTCTTCGCGTTCTTGCTGACTTTTTTTAGACTCTTCTTCCAACTTAACAATCGCATCAGAAAATTTCACGTCTTCATTATCATATTTTACTTTTACATCAACACTCTGACGCATTGAATAATCAATAACTCGGTGAATTAAAAAACTGCTAACTCCACTAACCATACCAGCTCCGGCAACGTTTCCGGCAGCTTCTAAAACGTTACTTCCCAGTTGAAATCCTCGTGCCATTGTGCTGACAAATTTAAACAAAACTGGCTGCTGATTTTTTTGTACACCGCTGTGATCCAAAGCGTAAGACATCAAACGAAATGCGGTTTGAGCACAGGTGAGAGGAGTTGGATCAAGACCTAAACGCATCACACTTGAAGTAATGTTAATCAGGTCGGAAGATTTTACGTCTTTAAAAATATGCTCGATAACTTTCGGCAATTTTCCCGCATCATGCAAAATATTCATGAAAGCATTCATGCTTTTGGAACTGGCACCAAATTGCATACTCATTTTCATTACATCAGCAATGTGGTGCTCGGGAATATTTTTGATTTCTTCAATGTTTTTGTTTTTGCGCAAACTGTCGGCAATTTCTTCACCGTGCGAAGCAATCGCAACCGCAGCCATAACTTTTATGTCGGCTTTGCCTTGTGCATCAGCGTTTTCGTAAGATTCTTTAATAAATTTTGGCTTTGCCACTTGATCGACAACCCGCTCAAAAGTGCCATCAATAATGTGCTGCTGAACTTGGCTTATTGTGCAATTTTGTATTTTTTTATGAGCAACTTGATTTTTCTTAGCTTTGTGCACCTTCTTCTTACCTGAGAAATCAAGAACAGAATTCTCTAATTTGATACCTTCAGAACCGACTGTTTCCAGCGCGATATCTTCAAGAGTACTGCCTTTTTCTGCGGCGCTAAAATCAGCATCTTGAATTGATTTGGTGTTTTGCTCTTTTTCAAAGCTTTGGGTGGGTTTGATTTTGTCGCCACTTTTATTATTGAGTTTTTTTCCAATCGGCAAAACGTAAGAAAATTTTTGAGTTAAAATTTTGGGGGAAATGGCTTGATCTTAAAGATGCCGCTAGAGTAACTTGGGAGGATAATCCTCAAGTAATTCTTCAAAATCAATCAATGTTAATAAAAATAAAAAACCTGCGACTATACACAATAATCGGAGTTTTTGACTGGGAACAAAATATTGACCGCGAAATCATCATTAACGCAGAAATCACTACTAACTTCACGAAATCACTGCATAGCGATGAGCTTTCTGACGCCATCGATTACGATCAAATTATTCTTAAAATCAAAAATTTAGTCGCAAACAACAGATTCAAGCTGGTTGAAAAAATGGCACAAACTTTGATGGATGCAATTTTAGAAGATCAAAGAATTAGCAAATGCAAATTGGAAATCGACAAAGTTGGAGTTGTTGAAAATGTCGATTCATTTTCCATAACTATTGAACAGGAAAATAAATAATGGATGAGCGTACACTGCAGGTTCTAAAGCTGATTCAGTCACACTCTAAGATAAAAAACTATCTGACCATATTGTGCTATTTCGCAATTATCAGCGGAATCTTTGTTTATGTGATTCACGCGATGAGTAAAAACAATCACGTCGTCAAATTAGTTAAGCAATACAACGAGAATTCTGATAATTATAAAATCGAAAAAATCATGACTAATCCACGCATGATTTTTCAACATGATGATGGTCAACTTTACAATATCAAAGCCAAGAAAGCTCATCACCTCGATCAAGATGAGGTAATTCTTTACGATGTTTTTGCCACTGGAAACATCGGAAACATCACTGCTGGCGAGCTTGAAGTTAAAGACAAAGGCAATCATTTAATTTTTACTCAAAATCCGGTTTTGATTTTAAATCGAACCGAAGGAATCAACAAAAAAACCGACAAAAATGAGCAATAAATTTGGCAATCTTTTTTCATTTACAACTTGGGGCGAAAGCCATGGTGAAGCAATTGGCTGTGTAGTTGATGGTTGCCCTTCTCTGCTAGAATTGCACGAAAATGACATCCAAAAATATTTGGATAAACGTCGTCCCGGCCAATCAAAATTTACCACTCAAAGACAAGAAACAGACCAAGTTAAAATTTTATCTGGCGTGTTTGAAGGCAAGACTACCGGCACTCCAATCAGTTTAGTAATTTATAATCAAGATCAAAAAAGCGGTGATTACGGCGACATTAAAGAAAAATTCCGTCCATCTCACGCTGATTACACTTACTTCGAAAAATATGGCATTCGTGATTATCGCGGCGGCGGACGATCTTCAGCGCGCGAAACCGCAATGCGTGTTGCTGCTGGTGCAGTAGCTCAAAAAATTCTTCAGCAAGAAAATATTCAAATCACCGGCTATTTAACACAAATCGGCGAGAAAAAAATTGATCGCTCGCGCATCAATTTTTCCGAAATTGACAAAAATGATTTTTTCTGCCCTGACGCAAAAGCAGCTAAAGAATTTGAAGATTATTTACTTGAAATCAGAAAGGCTGGAGACTCTGTTGGCGCGGTTATCGAAGTTGTTGCTAAAAATGTTCCAGTTGGTTTGGGTGAACCGATCTACAATAAATTAGATACACAAATTGCAGCGGCGATGATGTCGATTAATGCCGTTAAAGCTGTTGAAATTGGTGATGGTTTTGAAGCGGCAGAGAAAAAAGGGTCAGAACTTGCTGACGAAATGTGGAGCGAAAATGGCCAAGTCAAATTCGCCTCAAATCACTCTGGCGGAGTTTTAGGAGGAATTTCTTCTGGCCAAGATATTGTCGTGCGTTTTGCCGTAAAACCAACTAGCTCAATTTTAATTCCGCGCAAAACGATCGATGTGAACAAAAATAATTGCGAAATTATTACTAAAGGTCGTCACGATCCATGCGTCGGCATTCGTGCAGTTCCAGTTGGTGAAGCAATGCTGGCATGTGTTCTGGCTGATTTTGTTTTATTGAACAAAGCCCGCAAATTAAGATAAAATTAAGATTTTTGCGACTTTTTGGCACAGCATTTTTGAATCAATAAATTTCACTTGCTTGCTCTAAAACGACAAATAACGATGCTTCCTGAATGCAATCTGTGATTGTTTTCAAACTCAAACAAACAATTCTTCAAAATATGAAATCTTTATTAAAGCTTGCAGCTTTCTCTGCCGTTTTAACATCTTTGTCTCTTCCAGCATTAGCTCAAAATGAGTCAACAAATGGTGGTTCTACATCAAATACTAACTCTAATGCTGCTGCTCGCAAAGAAAGAATGGAAGCCCGCAGAGAGAAAGTTCAAGAATTAAGATCAGAAATCAAAGAAGTTAAACAGGAACAAAGACAAGATCGCGCACAAGCAAAACAAGAGCGCCAAGAACAAAGACAAGAAAATCGTGAACAAGGCAGAGAGCAAAGATCAGAAAATCGTGAACAAAGACAAGAAAATCGTCATGATCGCAGAGAGCAGATGATGCAAAATCACGAACGTAGAATGGAAAATCGTCAAGGTAGTCAAGGTGGCCCTAACGGTGGTCAGCAAGGTGGACCACAAGGTCAAGGTGGTCAACAATTCGGTGGGCCACAAGGCGGTGGCCAACCTCAAGGAGGACCACAAGGTGGCGGACGCCCTCAAGGTGGACAACAATTCGGTGGTCAACAAGGCGGTGGCCAACCTCAAGGTGGCGGACAAGGTGGCGGTCGTCCAATGGGCGGTGCTGGTGGACCTGGCGGCAGACGCTAATTTTTTATAAATATTAAAATAGCTACCGGCTTTGGAGAAATTCAAAGCCGGTTTTTTTATACCTGTTATCATGAACGAAGTGAATAATCTCATTAGTTAACATTTCATGAGATCCTTCTTTCAGGATAAGAGCACTATACTGAAAGAAACGATATTCTTTTAACTTGGGCAATTGTTGAGTTTCTTGCGCAAATCTTCCCAATATTCTAAACGCTTTTTGATATCTCTTTCAAAGCCTCTCTCGTTAGGGTGATAGAATTTTGGACGCGATTTTTTAATTAATTCCGGCGGAAAGAATTCTTGGCCAGAAAAGCAATGCGGCGTGTCATGATCGTAGATATAACCTTCGCCGAATCCTTCATCTTTCATCATTTTAGTTGGTGCGTTTAGAATATTTTTCGGTGGCATTAACTTTGTAGTACTTGCCGCCGCTTCAATTGCAGCTTTGTGCGCCACATAGCTGGCGTTTGATTTCGGCGCAGTTGCTAAATAAATTGTCGCATGACTTAAAGCATAATCACCTTCCGGACTTCCCAAAAAATCATAATTTTCTTTTGCAGCCATCACTTGCAAAAGTGCGTTAGGATCAGCTAAGCCGACATCTTCCGTCGCAAAACGCGCCAAGCGTCGCAAAATGTAATACGGATCTTCTTTTGCTTCCATCATGCGTGCTAAATAATAAAGCGCAGCATTAACGTCTGAACCTCGCAACGACTTATGAAAAGCACTAATCAGATTAAAATGAAAATCACCCTTTTTATCGAAATGCGCTGCACGTTTGGAAATAATCTCCGATAATTTTTCTAGCGAAATTTTTTCATCTTTCTTTAGCGAAAATAGTTCTTCACAAGCGTTGAGCAAATATCGCGCATCGCCGCAAGCTAGATTAATTAAGGATTCACGAGCTTCAGAAGTTAAAGGTAATTTTTTTTCGGTAATTTTTTCAGCACGCTGCAAAATTTTTTCCAAAGCAGTTTCATCAAGAATTTTCAGCGTAATTATTTTGCAACGCGACAACAAAGCTGAGTTAAGTGCAAATGATGGATTTTCAGTCGTAGTTCCAATTAGAATTATCGTGCCATCTTCAATTGCTGGCAAAAACAAATCTTGTTGGGTTTTGTTAAAATGATGAATTTCATCGATCATCAAAATAGTTTTATCACTTTGTAAAAGCGGACCAGATTTGATTGAATCGATCACTTTACGAATTTCAGCTACACCAGAATTAATCGCCGAAATTGCGACAAAATTTGCATCAGAAATTTTTGCCAAAGCTTTAGCGATCGTAGTTTTGCCGACTCCAGCCGGCCCCCACAAAATCATTGATGGAACATTCTTTGACTGTGCGATTAGAGATAGACTTCCAACTTCGCCAAAAAGATGATCTTGACCGATGATTTCCTCCAGATTTTGAGGACGAATTAAATCAGCAAGAGGGCGTTTAGAAGTATTTACCATATCTACTGCTTTCCTTTCTATCCTCTGCTCTCTTTGATTGAGACTGAGAATGAGAAACTGTTTTTTTTGATTCGATTCCTTTTATTCCCAATTCTCTTGCAAGAGCTGCAATATCAACTGGAATTCCATCACTTCTTGGTTCTTTAAGAAGAGCTACTGACATTTCACCTCTTGATTCCCTTCCTTCTTGCTCAGCTAAAATAATTTCTCTCTCATTCGCTCGCCCGATCATAAAATTAGTTATCTTCGTAAGTATCTCTGAATCTTTAGGAGACAAACCCTGAGACACAGCTTTTTGCGTGCCACTAACCACCTTAATTCCAGTATCGAGTTGATACTTCATACTATCGTATTCTTCTTCAGTTATGACTTCTTCTTCAATACATCTGCGAATAGTAGCTTCTCTATCAGGCTTGGTAAAATCAGCCCAAATATCAACGATTGTTAAGCGCTTATTTTCAGGTAAATTAGGATTTGAAAGAATCTTGCTGTAGACCTTCCTCATCAGCATGGTATCGTAACTCTCATCTGTACTATATCGGGTAGCTGGTTTTATAGTTGATTTCATTCCAACACACACAAAATTACGGTTATTTATGATGCTAAAGCTTTTAGCTCTGCTGCTATCATTATGAGTTTTACTTTTTGCCTCCGCAACTTCAGTTTCTTCCAAAACCACTTCCGTTTCTTCTAAAACCTTAGCTTCTTTTTTAGCGGCAGCTTCTTCTGAAAACTTAGCTTCTGGTTTAGATTCAGCTGCTGCAGTAAATGTACTTACAGATAGTGAGTTATGAACATTTCTTGAAGTACAAAAAGAACCAGCCTTATCAACACAATACATTTCAACCAAAACATTATCTGCATTTCGCAAACTATCTTCGGTAATACCTGCAACACCATCCCAAATTCGATCAGCTGATTTAGTTTTTAAATTATGCAGAGCAATCGCTGCATAAACACCACAGGCAGTTTTTGTAGGTCGAAATGTAGATATTGTAAACTCTTGATCCAAATCAAATATGTATGATTTAGAACCTAAATTTATTTCATCCTCATAATATTTTAAAAAAAACCCCAAGATATCTTCCTTAATTCCTACAGACAATTTTCCAGTTCCTTCAAAAACATTATAAGCCTTACCTTCAATTTTTACTTTATCGTCTTCTTTACTGAGAATAATTTCACCAACATTCCAAAGTAATTCATCTGTCTTGTACGGAAAAAGAATTTTTAGAGGGTAAATTTCTTGACCCTTTTTTTGTAAATTTTCTAGGTAATGGAACTCTTGTTTTAGATTACTACCAATAGGATAACCTTCGCCATGAACAGCTGGTAATTGTAATACTATTCTTCCCTCTCCATCTTTTAGGATACCTCTTCTACGCCCTCCCATAATTGATGAAAAAGTAGATGGAGGTAGTTCTCCCTCTAAAATAGAAGTTTCAGCTTGATAGGGTTGTCCACTGGCATTTCGACCAATAAAATTTCTACGGCTATAACCACATTCCCTATTTCTAGCATCATTAACTATATTGATGTCTTCCGCGGTATAAGCATAATCTCTACTATTGGTTGCCACTGGCCTGTCTGGTTTCATATTTTTTTTAACGAATTATTGTTAGAAAATGACACTATCTTTGATGACCCGCACTACATCGTTAACACCAATTCCGGCTTCGTTCTGCATCGCATCAATTTTGTTTTGTTCGATAAATTTATCAGCCATAAACAATGAACGGAATTTAACTTTTCCATCAAGCAATCCTTGCGAAAGCAAGAACTGTGCTACAGCTGAACCGAATCCACCAATTGCACCTTCTTCAATCGTAATCACTAATTCATGAGTTTTGGCAATTTCGGTGAATAATTTTTCATCAAATGGTTTAGCAAAACGGGCGTCAATCACTGTAATTTCAAGGCCGTGTGATTCTTTAATAATTTGAGCTGCTTTCAACGCATTAGCTAAAATTGTACCGTAAGAAATTATCGCAACTCTGCTGCCACTTTCAATAATGCGAGCTTTGCCGATTTCTAAAATTTCGTTATCGCTGAAATCGATTTCTTTGTCAGCTTCACCACGCGGAAATCTGAAAGCACTTGGACGATCATCAATTGCGTTGGCGGTATTAATCATTTTCACCAATTCTTGACCATCACTGGCTGCCATCAAAACAAAATCGGGAAGATTTATTAGGTAAGCAATATCGAATGAACCAGCGTGAGTTGGGCCATCAGCACCGACAAAACCAGCTCTGTCAATTGCAAAACGTACCGGTAATTTTTGCACCGCAACGTCATGAACAACTTGATCGTAAGCACGTTGCAAGAAAGTTGAATAAAGTGCGGCATAAGCTTTCAATCCTTCTGTCGCAAGACCAGCAGCAAAAGTTACTGCATGTTGTTCAGCAATTCCGACATCAAAAAGTCGATTAGGATGTTCTTTAGCGAAAACGTCCAAACCAGTTCCTGAAGGCATTGCCGCAGTAATCGCCAGAATTTTTTCATCTTTTTTTGCCAATTCGGCCAAACGTTTGCCAAAAATTTTCGAATAGCTTGGATGCGCGATAGCGGCCTTTTCTTGCACTCCAGTTTCAGGGTCAAACTTTGCCACCGCATGAAGTTTATCCGAAGTTTTCATCACCTCATTATAACCGCGACCCTTTTCAGTGACGCAGTGAATGAGGATTGGATCGGTTGAATGATCGTCACGAATATTTTGCAAAATCGGCACTAACGTATCCAAATCATGGCCATCAATCGGTCCGATATAATAAAAACCCATCTCTTCAAAAATATTACCTCCCATCCACCATTCCTTGGTTGCCTTCTCTAATTTACGCGGAAAATGCGACAAAGAATCTGGTAATTTATGCGTAACTTTTTTTGCTAAATCACGAATTTTTAGATAAGATTTGGAAGCAGCAAGACGTGAAAAATAATGCGACATTGCACCAGTTGGCGGTGCAATTGACATGTCGTTGTCGTTTAAAATCACTACAAGTCGGTTGTCGTGAAAAAATTCATCTTCCAGCGCACCAGCGTTATTCATGGCTTCGTAAGCCATCCCAGCTGACATTGATCCATCGCCGATCACGGCAATTACGTGCGATTTTTCTTTCTTAAATTTTTTTGCCACTGAAATTCCGAGAGCTGCCGAGATAGATGTAGAGCTATGCCCTGCCCCGAACGGATCATATTCACTTTCGGCGCGACGGGTAAAGCCGGCAAGACCATGAGGTTGACGAATAGTACGCATACGATCTCTACGACCAGTCAAAATTTTATGCGGATAAGCTTGATGACCAACATCCCAAATTATTTTGTCATGCGGCGTGTCAAAAACATAATGCAACGCTGTGGTAATTTCGACAACACCAAGCCCCGCACCAAGATGGCCGCCAGTTTGCGAAACTGCATCAATCGTTTCAAAACGTAATTCGTCAGAAATTTGTTTAATTTGCGGCAACGAAAATTGTTTCAAATCAGCTGGAATTTTTACCAAATCGAGTAACGCAGTTTTGGATTTTTCTTCAGACATTTTTGTTGTGATTTTGTAAGGGAGGAAAGATTTTGAAAAACTAATCTACAGCTTAGAGTTTTCAACAACTCCATTACAAAATTTTGGAAGAAATATGATTTTAATTCTTTTCAAAACTAAATAAGCGTTTAATCAATTACTGGGTTGCTAAGTCGCTGGCGCTCCAGACTTATTAAGTAAATAAAAACGGAATCCTCGTAAATTTAGTGTCAAATCTCCTTCGACAACTGATTTTTTCGCGCGAATTAAATCTGATTTTCTTGAGCATTTTTCTGTTCGCTATCGCCCTTGGGATGAACGCTGTCAGCTTTCCAGCGGTTTTGAATAAATATAATATTGATACTGCTCACATCGGAATTGCCTTTATGTTCGAATGTTTGGGCGGCATTGTGATGTCATTTTTTTTAAGCCGCATTGTCGGAAAGATTACCATGATCCGTACAATGGCAATCGCTGCGATTACTTATTCTTGCATCATTTTAGCAATTTATTTTTACCAAGGTTTTCTCTTGTGGATTCTCTTCGCTTTTGCGATGGGAAATTTGTGGTTTATGTATGTAATCACCCGCCAAGCTTGGATGAATATGTTGTTAACCTATGAGCAGCGCGGCATCGGACTAGGAATTTTTAGCATGTTGATTTCTGCCGGCATCGCGTTGGGGCCAGTCATCATAAAATTTAGCGGAGCACAAAATTATCTTTCTTTCGTCATCGCCGCTTTTTTTACCATCGTTTCATTTTTATGTTTACTACCCTTAGGACAAAAACCCGCGCCACAATTAGATTCTCAGCGCATCGCTTTAATCAGATTTTTTAAAACCAACCCTCAGATTTTTTTGGCACGATTTTTTCTCGATTTTCAAACTTATGTCTTGCTGACTTTTACTGTAATTTTTGGCATAAAAATTGGATTATCTTATGAGATCGCCGGCCTTTTAATCAGTGCTTACATGGCAAGCGGATTTTTCGATTTGATGGTCGGTTTTCTTTTAAAAAAATGGAATCCTTACCAACTAATTAATTTCGGATTTTTAGGCTGCTTATCTTCATTTTTGCTCATCATATTTTTTCATAATTATCAGTTTTTATTACTCTGCTATTTTTGTTTCGGAATTTTTGTCGCCTGCATTTACGTTTCAGCTTTCAAAGTTTGTAACGACGATTTTGATCCCGATGAGTTGGTAGCAGCTAATTCAACTTTTCAATTAATCGGTGCTCTCGGGTCATTGTGTGGAAGCTTGATCGGCGGAATTTTGTTCAATATTTTTGGTGCAGTCGGATTTCCCATTACTATCGTTTTATGTTGTATTTTTTATCTAAGTTTCTTGGTACTTTATAATAAAAAACAATCTTTGGTAACTGCTTTTCAAAAATCGAAATGACAAAAAAATCCTCTAAATCTCCAATTCGTTTGGGCGTAAATATCGATCACGTTGCGACAATCAGAAACGCGCGCGGTGGCTCTCATCCTGATCCGGTTGATGCGGCAATTTTAGCACAAAAATCTCAAGCGCATGGAATTACTATTCATCTACGCGAAGATCGTCGTCACATTCGCGATGAAGATTTGGTACGGTTAAAAAAAGAAATAAAATTACCGATCAATTTGGAAATGGCAGCAACCGAAGAAATGCTGGCAATTGCCCTAAAAACCAAACCAAACGCTGTTTGTATCGTACCAGAAAAAAGACAAGAAGTTACAACTGAAGGTGGACTTGATGTAGTGAAAAATGAAAGGGTTTTGCGGGAAATGATTAAAAAAATTCGCGCTAAAAAAATCAGAGTTTCACTTTTTGTCGATGCCAACGAAGCGCAAATTCGCTGCGCTAAGAAAATTGGTGCTGACATAGTTGAGATTCATACTGGCGAGTTTTGCCATACTTTAGGGAAAAAACGTGAGGTAGAATTTAACAGAATAAAAAACTGCGCCGCACTTTGTGAAGAACTTGGTTTAGAGTGTCACGCCGGACATGGATTAAATTATGAAACTGCCAAAATAATTGCTAAAATTCCGCAAATTGTCGAACTCAACATCGGACACTTCATAATCGGAGAAGCAATATTTGAAGGATTGGAGAAGGTGATTAAAAAAATGAAGAAAGCGATAAGCTAGAATTAATTTTACTGTTATCCTGATTTTACTGTCATCCTGAGCGTTAGCGAAGGATCTCGTGAGTTTATTATTTTAAGACGAACTAAAGAGATCCTTCGCTAACGCTCAGGATGACAACAAAATTCCAACAATGAGTCATTCTAGCTTAGGTTGAAAAATATTATTGCTTCTTTTTTCGGAAAATTTTGTCCTAGCGCGGGACAGCAATCTGCCCACGCCTTTCAATAAATTCATAATCGAAATATGAAAAAAATTTCCGCGACAATTTTTGTTACTGCACTTTGTTTCTCTTCAATGGCGCATGCCGATGAATCATTAGGCAAACACTCATTTGGTGTTAACGTGATGCAATCAAGTATTTCGTATCATGAAACTGCTACTAAAAGTACTTTTGGTGGCAATCCTAGATTGTACGCTGGAAGCTCAGATAGCGACCTTGGTGCTGGATTGGCTTACAAATACACGATGAATTTCGATAAAATTTCTATTGCTCCTGGTTTGTTTTTCGAAAAACCAAACGCATCATCTGGTGGTAGAGGATCTGAAAATACTTACTTATCACGAATGACAATAAAAGATCGTTACGGCGTATCTTTTGATTTAGGATATGACGTAACAGAAACCATCACACCTTATTTCACTGGCGGATATTCATCAGTTCGTTACATCGCAAAAAACGTTAGAAATGGTTTATCAGCCTTAAAAAGTAATACTGTCAGCGATTGGTATTGTGGTGCTGGTTTAAAAGCGAAAATTAATAAAGATTTTTCATTAGCTTTAGAATATAACACACAAAAATTTAATGCTAAGACTTCGGTTGTAAATAACCCTGATTACAATGGTACTTACGTAACTAGATTAAATTTAATCAAACTTGGAGTTTTTTATAATTTCTAGTTTGTGAAATTCTTAAAACACCACAAACCCCGTCCTTCCTTAGTTAATTCATAGTTTTGATTTTTCATGAGAGATAACGGATCTAACCATAAGCTTCCTCCAGAAATTTTAGAGACAACACAGAACTTTGACCAAGAAGATGACATTAGTAGTTCACAACAAGAATTTTTCGATGCTGTTGATGATACTTTGGAAGTAGATGGAGATGTATTTTTTGATGCTAATACCGGCTTAGAATATGATTACGAATCAGTCAGAAAACTTTTGGGTTTTGAGCAAAATAATTTTCTTGTTGAAGGAACTCAAAAAATAAAAAAACCATCAAAAGGATATAGTTTTACTCCAAGCAAGGTGATGATTTTTTGGGAGTTTTAGCTCACTCGGCCAGAGTTACTGGCGCCAATTTTCTAAGACAAGAACCACCACAACCACCTCTTAGAACACAGTCACAAAATAATTCTGATTTTAGCGATGATTCTATCACTCAACAAATCATCAAAACCATCTCCGCACCACTTCCACCATCTGATTTAAAATACCAAAGTGGCTTATATGAAATTGCCAACCAGAGTTATTTAACTGATTTAAATACCACACAATCCTATGGTAGCTTACGTGGCAGTCACTTAACACCATTTGTTAATTTGACTGATTTTAACTCTTCATCTTTAGAATATCGCACAGACTACAACAAAAACGCAGAAGTTGGCACAGAAAGTGTCGAACAATATAAAGACGATTTTGAACAATTTATTAGTGAATGGCAATCGTTTAAAGGCTCTCGTGGCAAATCTGCCAGAAGGTTCTCAATAGACAGTAATGGTGATTTTTTTGTCGATTACAAATACAAAAATGGGACCACAGAAACTCAAAAAATCGATCTTGGATACATTGGAGAATGGGAAGGAGAATTAGACGGAGATCGTCCTTTATCAAGGTTACTAAGAGATAAAGATGGTAATTCCTACGAACAGTTCAGAAATGCTAAAGGAGAATTAAGCTTCGGCGCCATTGATTGGAAATATAAAAGCAAATGGCAAAATTATGGATTTGATGATGAATCACAAATAACCGGAATAAGAAATTTATCTGATGAATATGAAGACTTTGAAGAAATCAGATATCGCAATGGAACTGTAACAATCAGAAGACAATTAATAGGAGATGATGCTATTCCAGCAACAGCTGTACCAACTCGCGCACCAACTAGACAACCAACTCCGTTACTAACTCAGTCACCTAGTCAAATTCCGACTCGGCAACCAAGTGTATCTCCAACTGTCAATCCAACAATAAATCCAACTTTTAACCCAACCGTAAATCCTACTACTGCAAACCCAAGCAGTCGACCATCTTCACAACCAAGTGGTCAACCAAGTAGTCAGCCAGTTGCTAGACCATCATCATTACCAAGCTCTAGCCCTTCTGGAGTACCAACCTTTATTCCAAGCAGCAGACCAAGTTCACGACCATCAAGGCAACCGTCTAGCCAACCTACTAGACAACCAAGCAATGCCCCGACTACACAACCAACTAAACAGCCAACAGCTCAACCAATTAGTAAACCAACATCACAGCCAAGTGGACAACCGACTGTGCAACCAAGTTTATTGCCCTCTGGACAACCAAACGCTCAACCTACAACTTGGCCGACAAGTCAACCAACTCGTCGACCGTTTTCTCAACCTACTTCACAACCATCTCAAAGACCATCAATTAATCCAAGTTCAAGGCCAACTAGACAACCAACTAGCAGACCAAGTTTACAGCCGAGTGCACAACCATCATCGCATCCAAGTAATCAACCTACTTCACAACCAACTGTAAGACCATCGCAAGTCCCAACAGCTCAACCATCTGGACAGCCATCTGCTTCACCGACTGCGCAACCTTCAGTAGTTCCAACTAGAGTTCCAACTTCACAGCCAACAAGCTGGCCAACATCGAGCTCATCATCGAATCCAACATCACAACCAACTTCATCACCATCTACCAAACCAACAGTTCAGCCCTCTACACTACCAACTGTACAGCCATCTTCAGAACCAACAGTACAACCAACAGATTATCCTTCTTTAACGCCAACTGGCCAACCAACTAGAAGACCGAGTGCAGTTCCAACTAGAAATCCGATTGCTTTACCAACTTCCTATCCTAGTGGACAGCCATCTAGATCACCTACATCACAGCCAAGTACTCAACCAAGTGGACAGCCGAGTGGAAAACCATCTGTACAGCCAACTACAAGACCATCAAACGTACCAACACAAAGTCCGTCGGCACAGCCAACAACAGAACCAAGTTTACAACCAGTAGGTCTACCCACTTCACTTCCAAGCACAACACCAAGCTCGCAACCAACTGTTGTGCCTTCTAGAAGATCATTTTCACAACCTACTTCATCACCAAGTAACCAACCATCATCACAACCGAGTAGTAATCCATCATCACGACCAACTCAAAAACCGAGCGATCAACCTACTGGAAAACCTTCAGGACAACCAAGTGGCGAACCTACTGGTCAACCATCAGAACAGCCATCCAATCAGCCGAGCTCTTTACCAACAGCTTTGCCGACTGCACAACCAATTCCACATCCAACATCACAACCTTCGACTCAACCATCAACAGAACCATCGGCACAGCCTGTGGCGAATCCATCAGCCCAGCCAAGTGCTTCACCAACTGTGCAACCAAGTTCATTCCCAACCTCGTTGCCAACTGATCACCCATCAACTTCACCAACTACAACCCCAAGCAATGCACCACAAGCAGCACCAACTGTAAGTCCTTCAATAGATCCGACTGCAGAACCAACTGCCTTCCCATCTGTTTATATTGAAAATGGAGAAATTCATCCATCGCCGCAACCCACAAGTCAACCAACAGGACAACCGAAAAGTCAGCCTTCTTTTATAACCTTAGACAGTTCTGGAAAACCAATATGGACAGAAACCCAAACAGTCATAACTGCTGGTACAGTTGGTGGAGTAAGTTTATTAGCGATTTCAGCTTACATTTATAAACTACAGAGAGATCGTAAAAACGCTGTTGATGACTTAAGAAATCTCTCACGAGCAGTAGAGCCAGATATTAATATCGTTGAAGAAGACCCTGCTTTAGAAGCAATTATGGCTGAACCTCCAGCTGTAATTGTTGAACCAAAACCAATAATTCTGCATGATAAAGCTAGAAATTTGGTACTAAAATTCCGCGATGAAAAACAGTTCAGATTCTACGGTTCTCACATGCGTTTCCGTGCGGAATTTGAATCTGCCGTTTCTGAATTAGCTGCTAGAGAACTTCAATCAGCTGTTACAGCAGAAGATCAAGAACTAGCTGAAGGCACCGAAACAAATGCAAAATGGCTAAAGGATTATTTAAACGCCATTGAAGCCGCAGCTAAAGCTAGCAACGGTGATGAAGTAAGACGCTTAATTTCTGACGCAGCAGCAAAAACACGCTTAACAGAACTTCTCGATCGCATCAAAATCAGCGGCAACGACAGAACAAAATTCCTCGATTTCCTTGAATCTTTTATCAGCCCACAAAAAGGAGCCGATTTTTACGGAAAATATTACGAAGAAGCGCCACAAATTTTAGAAATAGGAAACGGCTTTAATATCAATGGTGCTGACGAATTATTTTTATTCGAAAATTTCCGTGCCATCAGTGCTGAAGAAGTTGTTGCTGCAGGTCAAGAATTCACTACAGAAGATGGTGCAAGATATACTTACGACATCGCGCATTGCGAAGAATATTACTCGCTTGAAGCGGATAATAGTCTGATCAAAAAACCAGTACCGATTTATGTAATTGGTCAAGATGGCAATCTGTTGGTTTTCAAACGCGACAAAGATGTGCAAGCTTATCTCGATTTCTTGGATTATCCGAAGTCAATTCAACGCATGTTAGAAGACGATGAAATTGATGCCGAAGTTGATATAGCACAAGTTTTCACCGACTATCTGCAAGATTTCTCCGATACTTGTTTAGCAAAAAACGATGACGAAATCGGAGCATTACTTCTTGATTCAAGACTACAAACAATCTTCGCAGCTGCGAAAATGGATGAAGCAGCACAAGAAAAATTTATGCTGTATCTTGCTCACATCCAAAATCCGGATAGCAATATCGCCTATCAAAAATTTTGTGGACAAACAGCACCACGCGTAATCGACAAAGATAGCGGATTATTTAGCGTCAGCCGTGACGGCGCGATTTCATTTTACGAAAATTATCGTCCTTTTGATCGTCAAAAATATTCGATTAATGCTGAACGAACTGAAATCACCTACTTTGATGATGAAGGGAAAGAACTAAAAGAATCGAATTTTTTCATCGACAAAAATGGTCAGACAATAGTTTACGATGTTTATCAAGCTCGTGGCTATTCTTGGATTAACGAAAGTCTGGAATTGGAATATATCGAATATCACGAAGCTGAAGCAGCTTATTATTTCGATTTGAATGATGATTTGTTGAGATTTGCCGATGAAACCCACATGGAATCTTACCAAAATCTGGAAGATTTTATGCGATCGTTGTCTGCAGCTGAAATTGAACAACTCAGACAATATCAAGTTAGTGGAGTTCCAACTGCAGAAGTTCAGGTTGAAACCCAAGAAAATGTAGAACCATTTGGTGATTTGACCTTACAAGACATTGAAAATGATAAGGCAAATCCAGATGCCTTAGAACGTCAAAAAGAACTAGAAACAATTGGTCGAGATACTGAACGCTTGGCATTTTTATTAGACGTGGTTGATCGCAAAAAAGCGCTCACCGATTATTTCGCAAAATACTGCGGCGCGACAGCAGATATTTTGGAAGAAGAAAATGAATACCGCTTCAAAGATGGAAATTTGATTATTTATCAAAACTTCCGCGATCTTGATCCGCAATTACATCAGAAAGCCGATCCTCAAACTTCTTTTATCGATCAAAAAACTGGCAAAGTTAAATTGTACGATACCGTCGAAATTGGCGGATATTTTATGCGTGATGACGACGGACAATCGCAATTCTATGAATATCGTGAACCAGAAATGGTTTATCTGGTAGATTCCAACCATCGCATGCTCAGATTTGACTGCAAATCCGACCTTGATAATTACCAACTCTACCTGCACTACAAACAAAACTTTATTGATCTGGTTAAATCAGAAGATGCAGAAAAAGCACAATGGCTGGAAGGATATTTCGGCAGAATTGCTGCAGTTGCGAAAGATAAAACGGCGATCGCGGCAATTACTCAAGATGCTGAATCTGCTGCAAAGTTAGAAGAAATTTTTGACCTAATTGAACTCAATCTTAATGGCAGAAAACAGTTCAACGATTACGTAAATGCAGTAGTTGGCAAAATCGATAATTTGAACGCTTTCTATCGTGAATATTTCGGCAATCCGGCAACAGTTCTTGGCAGATCTATGTACCATCTCGAAGATGGCAATCTGGTTCTACACGAATACTTACCACCAGAACAACAAACTGCAGATAAAAAACGCAATTCGCAATTTGCCGAAGGTCATTATGTTCAGCAGGCCAATGGCTCGCTTGAATATTTTGAATTTAGACAACATAGCCCTGTTTTCTTCGTTACTGCCGAAAGAAAAGTTCTGAAGTTCCGCTCTAACTCTGCTCTAGAGCGCTATCAAGAACATTTCAATTATGCAGCAAATTTGATTCAAAGAGTTCGAGCAGAATCTCCTGAAGATGCTGATAATTTGAAACGATTAATTGATGCAACGATGGAAAGCCAAGCTGAGATGGTTGGAGATGAAGAAGTAATCGCAAGAACTGCAGAAATACTCAAACTAGATCAAGATGATCTCGATCAGCTGCGCGATTTCTTGTACGCCTTGGCTAATCCGCAAACTAATAACGAATATTACGAAAGATACTACGGCGACGCGCCAGATGTTTTGGAACTTGGCTTACATTGCGGTTTTGAAAATGGTAATCTGGTTACATATCACAACGTTCGTGATCTTGATGCTGAAAGCAGAGATAATGAAAATACTCGCCGTTTCATTGATCGCGAAGCTGAAAAAATCGTTTTGTATGATGCGCTCGAAGAACAAGGTTATTTTTATCAAAGAGATAACGGCACCATTGATTACAAGGAATATCAACGCCCTGAAAAAGTTTATTTACTTGGCAACAATCAAGAAGAATTGCTTGAATTCATTGGCCCTGACCAGCTTGAACAATATAAGCAATTTCTTGATTACGTACCGCAACTTTTCAGAACTATTCAGGAAAGAAGCCCTGAAGCAGCTAAAAGATTTGAAGAGCTTTTAACTGACGGCGGAAACTCTAGAACAGATGAAGAAAGACAAAGCCTATTACAAGATCAAAGGCTACAAGAAGTTATGGATCTTTTAGAGATGGATAATTTCGATAAAACAAAACTGAGATTTTATTTCTTCTCGCTAACCAATCCAAACTCAACTTCAGAATTTTATAAGACTTATTACGGCAAGATTCCTGCTCAACTTTCGCGCGGTCTTGATTTCGAAATTGATGAAGATTACCGCTTATTAATTCACGAAAACGCCACAGAATTTAATGACGAAATTCATCGTTTTGATGTTGAAGCCAATAAAGTTTTTTTACGTGCTGCCGAAGGTGAAGCCGAAATCGAAGTTGATTTTATTACCAAAGGAAATGGCGAAATTATTGTCTGCGACAAAAGACCAGTTGTACGCTACTTCGAAAAAGTTGATGAACACACCATCGAAGACGTATTTTCAGTTGAAAGAAAAGCTCAAGAATTTGCACGTATCACAATCGAATCCTTCTTAGAAAAGACAGAGCAAGTGGAAGATAATTATGAAAGAATTTTAGATGATACCATCACAGAAATCAGTTCAGAAATCGCAACAGAGGTTCTTCAACAAATTTACAACGAGAATTTAGAGAACTTAAGAGAACAAGAAATACAAAGAATCCGCCAAGCTTCGCAACAAATTCTTGAAGAGCTAATTGAATCAGCAGCAGATGAAACTGATCGCAATATCGCCCAAGAAGTATTGAAAAACATCATTGCCCAAATTCATGTTCAAGAAACTGCCGCAACCGCTGCTGAAATAAGTGAAGATGCACTTAAAACAGCGCAAGATACAATATCAGCAGGAGCAGTTTCAGCAGTTGGAAACTTGGCACACGAATCCAGTGATGATCCAATAGAACGAGCCAATAGAATAATCGAAGAAATGGCAGAAAAATATCACGAAACCATGAGACGTTCTCACGATATGGCTATAGTATTGATTGAAGGTACTATTGATGATTTCATTCAACGTTTAGAATACGAGAATGAAGCTTTTGAAGCTATAGATGATCACAATTCCGCTCAAAATTCGCAATATGGGGACGATGATTTTGAAGTAATAGAGGAAGAACATAAAGAGGGTTTTGGAGAGCAATACGTCGAGGAACAAAAAGAAACTTTGATGTCAAGAACTCAGGTAATTCAGGGATCAGAACCTTTAGCATCTCCAGATCGAGAAAGACCAAAAACTGCTCAAGAAATCGCTAAAGAAAGAGTCGCTCGATACAGAAGTAGAAAAGGTGACAATTCCGAACAAGATAGGTCAAGAAGAGAAAGATCCAATTCTAAAAGACCACAAACAACAGAAGGACAAAAAGAGGCTTATGATAGAATCCGAGAATGGAACAAAAGAAATTCGCAAACATCGGAAATGAATACAGATTTTTCGATGATTGCTCTTGATGGAACATTCAGATCACCAAAAAATCTCAATGAAACCAGCATTGATGATACTCTAACTGGAATTGAAATAACAGTTGATCAACCTCAAGTAAAACTTGATCAAACTTCGATGATTCCAGTTGTTGGAAGAAATCCTAGTAATGCAGCGAAAGTTTATGAACACGATGCTTATTGGCGAAGAGAGCATGCTGAAAGATTAAGACAACAATTAAACTCAAGAATTAGTGAACGCGCTCGTACTCGTGAAAGATTAATTCAATCAGCCACAATAGTGAATGAATCATCTTTAGTTAGCGGCGTAAGACAACAATTGAATAGAGTCAAAAAAGCTTATGGAGGTAGTGTTGCTCTATCATCACTAACTCTGTCAGAACAAGAAAGCGCTCTTAGCAACCCTTCAGTTCAAAGTATTAATTTAGGAGAAGAAAGTATTGCCGAAGCATCGCAATTAGGTTTCATACCTTTAGCACCATTAGCTGAAGAAGAGGAAATAAAAGAATCAGAATTAAGAAACACAGAAGCACCAGCTCCGACTGCCTCAGTTCGTCAATCTATTGCATTAAGTGGTGGTAGAGGAGGAAAAGGTCGAGGTGGCCATAGCGAAAATAGAGCAAAACCACAAGGTAAGAAATATTAAAGATCTTATCAGAACTGATTTAAGAAAACTGGATTACCCTGTAAGACAATAGTAGATCGCAACTTTAACTACGAGAAACTTCATCTTCAGATTGGCGTATGCCCCTCATCATCTCTGCTATTTAATTGCTCATCAGTAAAATATTTCAATAACTCAACATCACCTGCCCTTGCGGCACTGAATACGGTAAACTCTTCTTCATAATTATAGGTCATAACACTAGCGGCAGTTCCCATAACAAATCCAATTTATTTAAACTAAGCGGCAGTAACGAAATCTTTCATAACAGTTTTCACACCAGTTTTTTCGAACATAATTTCAAGTTTATTGCCATCCATACTGACAACTTTTCCGTAACCAAACTTTTGATGAAAAACTCTTTTGCCAAACATCGCATCTTTAGGATTTTCCGCATTTGATGACGAAGTTTTAACCACATCTTTGTAAGACGAATTTAATATCGAACCTTTGCTACCAAAAGAATTTTGCGGCGGCGAATTTTTAATAAAACTGTTGGGCGAATAATGTTTTTGGAAAGAAGTTTTTTGATAATTTCCGCCTTGATAACCGCCATAAGCCATCTCTTCAAAATCAACTTCATCTTCGGGCAATTCTTTGATGAAGCGTGATGGCATCTGCATTTGCACATCACCAAAAACGTAGCGCGATTTGGCATAAGATAAAATCAGCTCTTTTTTGGCGCGCGTAATTGCCACGTACATCAAACGTCTTTCTTCTTCTAGCCCGTTGCGTTCTTCAACTGATCGCGCGCTCGGAAATAATCCGTCTTCAAGTCCAGGAACAAAAACCAAATCAAACTCCAAACCTTTGGCAGCGTGCACCGTCATTACTGTCACCGCATCGGTCAAATTTTTATCATCACGCGCTTCAATCAACGAAACATATTCTAAGAACTCAACCATGCTGGAAAAATCACCCAAGCTGTTGATAAATTCTTCGATATTTTCCAATCGTCCTTGCGCTTCCAAAGTGTTTTCTAATTTCCACATTGCGATATAGCCAACTTCTGTGAGCAAAGATTTGGCCAAGTCTGCCAGCATCGCTGTACCAACTTGGGCGTGAGTTTTTTCGATAGATTCCACCAAACTTTTCAACGCATCGCGCGCTTTTCCTTTGAGTGAATTTTCTTCGAGAGATTTTTTGATCGCGCTAAAAAACGAAATTTTTTCAACACGAGATTTCTCGTAAATTGCTGCAATTGTTGCATCGCCAATACCACGTTTCGGCACGTTGATAATACGCGACAAAGCCAAATCATCATCCAAATTAGCGCAAATTCGCAAATAAGCGATTGAGTCACGAACCTCCATTCGTTCATAGAATTTCATGCCGCCGATAACTTTGTACGGCAAAGAATTGTGAATAAATGCTTCTTCAAACGCGCGAGTTTGATAGCCAGCGCGCACTAACACTGCCATTTCGGAAGGTTTATATTTTCCTGAAGACATGGCAACACGAATCATCTGCGCCGTGCTTGATGCTTCCATACGATCATCAGGGAATGCCACAACTTTGAGCTTCTCGCCCTGCTTCTGATCGGTCCACAAAGTTTTGCCGTGACGTTCTTTATTGTTGGAAATTACCGAATCCGCGGCTTTTAAAATTCGCGAAGTTGAACGATAATTTTGTTCCAAACGAATAACTTTGGCGTCGGCGAAATCTTTTTCAAAACGTAAAATGTTAGCGATATTCGCACCACGCCAGCTATAGATCGATTGGTCGTCATCACCCACGCAGCAAATATTTTTATGTGCATCAGCCAACTTCAAAAGCCATTGATATTGGGCGTTGTTGGTATCTTGATATTCATCGACCAAAATGTAGCGGAACTTGTCTTGGTAATAAGCCAGCACATCGGGAGCTAGACGGAAAATTTCTAAATTGAGCAAAAGTAGATCACCGAAATCCACCGAATTCATCGACTTCAAACGAAATTGATAAGTTTCGTAAACTTCCTTGAGGCGCGGTAATGATACGTCAAAACCACTTTCTAAACTAGCAGCGCTGACCACTTTATCTTTGAGTCGTGAGATTTTATTGAGATAAAGTTTCGGCGCGAATTGTTTAGTATCGATGCCGAAATCAGAAATAATTTGTTTTAGCAAACGTGTTTGATCGTCGTCGTCAATGATCGTGAAATCAGAGCGTAGGCCTACAACTTCAGGATGACGACGCAAAATACGCGCCGCAATCGAGTGAAAAGTTCCCACCCAAAGATTGTTGACTTGATCGCCAATTGTTTCGCCGATTCTTTTTTTCATCTCCGCCGCCGCCTTGTTGGTAAAGGTTACGGCCAAAATCTGATAAGGTGATGCGAGATAAGAATTTACGATGTGAATGATGCGCGAAGTTAAAACACGAGTTTTTCCCGTGCCAGCTCCAGCCAGTACCAATACTGGGCCTTGCGTGGTTTGCACTGCTTCGTTTTGCGGAGAATTTAAATTCATTTAATATTTTTTACGTAATTAGTATCTAGCTTTGGCTAAAGAAACCCCCCGACCCTGCGGGCCACCCCCCTTGACAGGGGGGCTTAGCCGAACTTGCCCCCCTGTCAAGGGGGGTGGCCCCGCTAGGGGTCGGGGGGTTTGTTTAGCCAAACTTAAATTATTTTTTAACCACCAGATACCCTCGATAAGTATCTCCATCCTCAGTGTTTATCGCTTCAAAAAGTTTAGATAAATCCACCCAATACCAACCAGTTTTGTGCAGCGCGACATCAAGAACTAAAATTGAATCACTGACTTCATCATAAGCCGCAACTGGCGAAAAGTGACCTCTCGTGCCATTTCCAACAATTTTTCCATCAAAATTCACTACCACAAAATGATCGCTATCGACTAAATATTTTTTCAAATCTTCACGAAATTTTTGTCGCGAATTTTCACCATTTTTTGCTACGTGATTTTCTTCAACACGAAAACCATAAACACGATTTAAAACTTTCGAAAAATCACCCATAGACATTCCTGGATCATAAATTTCTTTACCATTTTTACGCGCTGGAGCTTTGAGTTGTATGATTTGACGCTTTTTAATATTGTCAGTTTTTTCATTCAAAAAACTCTGCTGGGAATAAGAGTGAAATTCAGCAATTCCACCACCCGCACCTTTCGGACGCTTTACTTGATTTTCTTTTTGGCTAGGAATTTTTTCGCGATCACTTGTCGCATTTAACAAAATCACACCAGTAGCAACCGAACAATAAAGCGGATTGACCTGCGGTTGGTAAAAATTTACCAGCTGATAAAAATCATTTTTTGCCTGACTTCTTTCTAATCTTTTTAAGCCTTCTTCGCTATTCCATTTTTCATTTTCGGCGGCAAAACTTTGTCCGCAAAAAGCGATGATAATAATAAAAATCGCCGAAAATATTTTGGAAAAATTTCTCATATTTGATTCACAAATAATAATTAGCTAAACAATGCCCGAAGCCGTCACAATTCAAGATAAATGCAGCAGCGAAGTTATTGTGATTGTTGAAAAATTTTTACGCTTTTTGGAAGTCGAAAAAAGATATTCCAGCCACACATTAAATTCTTATCGCACCGACATTTTCTATTTTTTGGATTTTCTTTCTAGATTTCACGACAAAATTATCAGCAAAAATGATCTAGAAAATTTGCTGGTTCATGATTTTCGTCGCTGGCTTGGTGAACGCCTGAACAATCACGTTAATTCCTCCAATGCTCGCGCAATTTCTTCGCTGCGCTCTTTATTCAAATTCGCCAATCAAAATAAATTAATCGATAATAATCAGATCGCAAAAATCAAAACTCCGAAAGTCGCTAAGCCAATTCCCAAAGCAGTTGATAAAATCGACATCGATAAAATTTCTAGTGAGATCGCAAAAATTCGTAAAAACGAATGGCAAGCCAAACGAGATTTGGCTCTACTTACTTTGATTTATGGTTGCGGATTGCGTATTTCTGAAGCTTTGGCGGTCAACAAAAAATCGCTACAAAATAACCAAACTTTGATTGTAGAAGGCAAAGGCAAGAAACAACGAATGGTACCGCTCCTTCCTATTGTACATCAACGCATCGCCGAATATTTAAAAATCTGTCCATTTGAAATTTTGTTCGATCAACCAATTTTTTTAACAGCTAAAGGCAAAACACTTTCACGCCGCGATTTTAGTGCTTTGGTACAAACAATTCGTACCAATTTAAATCTGCCAGAAACAATTACTCCACACGCTTTTCGTCATTCTTTTGCTACTCATTTGCTAGAAGCTGGCGGCGATTTACGCGTTATTCAAGAATTGTTGGGACATGAAAATTTAACGACAACGCAACGCTATACTAAGATCGATAAACAACATCTTCTAAGCAGTTATTTTAAGGCGACCCTACGCTAATACTTACAAAAATCAGCTTTGTGCATCACGCATTTACCAGCAATTTCGCTATTACAATAATCACAAAGTGAATCGATTTTTAGTAAGGTGATTTTGTTTTTCTCAACTGTAATTTCTTCTAAATCTTTCAGCTTCTGTAACGTCCTAGACAAGGTCTCTGGGTTAATTCCAAGATAAGATGCGATAACAGACTTTTCGTATTTCAGATCGAATGTTTTAGATTTTCTCTCCCCACCATCAAAAGCCATTTCTAATAAAAATTGGCCAACTTTCTGTTTAGAATCGCTGATACGCAAACTACAGAGTTTATCCACCAATAGTTTATTTCTTCGTGCAGTTTCTTGCAAAATTGCCAAGCCAAAAGTAGGAAATTTATGCAGTAAATCTCTAGCCTGATCGATTGGAAAACTTAATAACGTACAGTCCAACATTGATTTCGCGCTGGTTTGCAAAACATCGCCAAATATATCATTTAAAAAACCACCAGCTTCTACAATCTGCAACACAGCTTCATTACCATCTTCATCGATAATTGTTAGTTTCACCGCACCATCAATCACCATATAAAAATTTAATGCTTTGTCTTCAGCAAAAAAAATATTTTGGGATTTCTTAAATTTAGAAATCTGGGACGAGCCTAATATTTCCGCTAGATCTTCTTTTTTAAAGTTAGCAAAAAAACTTAAACCACTCACCAATTTCAAATCATCATTTACAAATTTTTTCATCAAATTCTTGACCCAGATCAATTACAAATTTTTTGCGACATACAGATTGTGCCACGTCTCTATAAGTAAGTTTTTAGAGATAATAAAAAGCAAAACTACTCAAAGAATATGAAAGCAAAATTAAAACTGGCGTTACTGTCAATTTCTTTATCAACCATAGCTCAACCTGCTTTCGCAGAAGCTAGTAAAGATTGGATAATCCGAGGTCGTGCTGTACAAGTTCAAACTGATGTAACTAGCAAAGTTTCAACTTTAGGTGGTGCTGTTGCAACCAATTCTGATCAAATTCCTGAGTTGGATTTTACTCGCTTTTTTACTCCAAATATCGCCGCTGAATTAATTTTAGGAACTAGCAAACATGATGTTTCTTTACGTGGCTCACCAGTTCTTGGCAACAAAACTGATCTTGGTTCAGTAAGATTATTACCACCAACTTTGACTGCACAATATCACTTCAATCCAACTGGAACTTTCCGTCCTTATGCTGGTGCTGGTTTGAACTATACTTTCTTTTATAATGCTAAAGCACCGGGTGGAACTGTTACTTCGGTGAAATATCAAGATCATTTAGGATATGCCTTCCAAGCCGGTTTTGATTACATGCTAAACGACACTTGGAGTGTGAACGTTGACGTAAAGAAAATTTATCTAAAAACCAACGTACAAGTTAACGATTCTTATACCGCTAAAGTAAGGCTAAACCCTTGGTTGTTTGGTGTAGGTATTGGATATCACTTCTAAGTGAGACATTTTGTCAAATTTACTAAAACACCAAGAACTTAATTAATGCTAATTTTATGTACGGAATTTTAGCGCTTTATCTCGGTTATATAATTTATCTGGTGATCTTCTTTCGCTGTAAGAATCGCAGTAATTTATACCGCAAAATCACTATTCTTCTTGGCATAAAATTAGCACTTATCACCGCGATTTATCTGGCTTTCTTCAACGACAAAATGACCAAAGAAGAACGCCAGCAACATATTCAATCTATCATCATCAATCAAAGCTAATATGGATCTCGGACTCGTCGAAATTTCCCGCTTACAATTTGCCGCAACTGCAATTTATCACTTTTTGTTTGTGCCACTGACGCTTGGGCTGGCAGTAATTTTGGGAATTATGGAAAGCGTTTACGTCATGACCGGAAAACAAATATGGCGCGACATGACGCGTTTTTGGGGCAAACTTTTTGCCATCAATTTCGCCATGGGTGTAGCAACTGGGATTACCATGGAATTTCAGTTCGGCACCAACTGGGCTTATTATTCGCATTATGTCGGCGACATTTTCGGCGTGCCTTTAGCAATTGAAGGTTTGATGGCGTTTTTCCTGGAATCAACTTTCGTCGGACTTTTCCTGTTCGGCTGGGACAAAATGTCGAAAGCTAAACATTTACTCGTCACTTGGTTGATGGCGATTGGAACCAACCTTTCCGCTTTATGGATCTTGATTGCCAACGGCTGGATGCAACATCCAATTGGAGCAAAGTTCAACGCTGAAACAATGCGTATGGAATTGGATTCCTTCCAAAAAATCTTTTTCAACGACGTTGCTCAATCAAAATTTGTACACACGATCAGCGCAGGATATGTTACTGGTGCAATGTTCGTTTTGGCAATTAGCTGCTATTATTTATTGAAAAAAACCAACATCGAAGTTGCACGTCGTTCGGTGATTGTTGCTTCAGCATTCGGTTTAATGGCTGCACTTTCAGTTGTAGTTTTGGGTGATGAAAGCGGTTACGCTGCGGGCGAAAATCAAAAAATGAAACTCGCTGCCATTGAAGGCATGTGGGAAACTGAAAAAGCGCCTGCTGACTTAACACTTTTTGCTATTCCTAATCAGGAAAAACAAACCAACGAATATGAAATTAAAATTCCTTACGCTTTGGGTTTGATTGCCACTCGTTCAACTCACAAAGAAATTCCGGGAATTAAAGAGTTAGTCGCAAAATCGGAAGAACGCATCAAAAACGGTATTCCACAATATTTGGTTTTGAAAAATCTGCGCAACAAAACCAGCCAAAATCCTCAAGCCGACAAAGCTTATTTGAGCGAAAATTTCCAAGATATTGGCTATGCGCTGCTTTTGAAAAAATATCGCGATGACATTGAAAATGCTTCAGCCGAAGAAATCCAAAAAGCCGCTGCCGACACTGCACCTCGCGTTGCGCCTTTATTCTTCGCTTTCCGCGTCATGGTTGGTCTGGGAATATTTTTTATCGTGCTTTTTGCCGCAGCTTTTTACCACATGAACATCAAACGTAATTTCGATAAAACTTGGTTGCTCAAAATTTGTTTGTGGTCATTACCACTGCCTTGGATTGCTGCCGAAGTTGGTTGGGTTGTTGCCGAATGTGGTCGTCAACCTTGGGTAATTGAAGGAATTTTACCAACTTTCCTTGGCATTTCTTCAGTTTCACACGCTCAAGTTTTATCAAGCTTGATCGGATTTGTTGTTCTCTACAGCTCACTTTTGGTAGTTGATCTCTATTTGATGATCAAATTCGCCAAAATGGGTCCAGAAAAAGTTTTAGGAGGAAATCACTAATGTCAGAATTTTTTAATTACGAAGTTTTACGTATTGTTTGGTGGGTTTTACTTGGCGTTTTGTTGATTGGCTTTGCCATCATGGACGGCTTCGATCTTGGCGTGGCAACTTTATTGCCTTTTGTCGCCAAAAAAGACATCGAACGTCGCGTCGTTTTAAACTCAGTCGGCCCAGTTTGGGACGGCAACCAAGTTTGGTTGATCTTGGGCGGTGGCGCAATTTTCGCTGCTTGGCCTTACGTTTATGCCGTCAGCTTTTCTGGCTTTTACTTCGCCATGTTATTGGTTTTGTTCACGCTAATTTTACGCCCTGTTGGCTTTGATTATCGCAGCAAAATTCAAAACAAAACTTGGCGCAAAACTTGGGACTTCTGTTTGTTCTTGTCTGGATTCGTTCCATCTTTGGTTTTCGGCGTAGCAATTGGCAACGTGCTTCAAGGTGTCGCTTTCAGCTTTAACGACTTCATGATTATCGAAAATAAAATCGGCTTCTTTGATTTATTTTCTCCTTTCACTTTGTTCTGCGGCGTGTTTTGCGTTATCATGCTAACAACTCACGGCGCTTGTTTCTTGGCCATTAAAACCGAAGGCAAAATTTTGAAACGCACTTTACGTTTCTTAGATTTTTCACCGATTTTAATCATGGCACTTTTTGCTCTCGGCGCACTTTTTGTGAACTCACTTGAGTCTTACAAATTAGTCGATTTCGCCGGAACAATGGGCGAATCAAATCCGCTAAACAAAAAAGTAATCCGCGAAATTGGCGGCTGGAATGATAATTACAGCGAACATAAATGGATGTTAATCGCCCCTGCTCTTGGTTTTTTGGGTGAATTTTTAACTCTAGTGTTTGTCCGTACTAAAAACTTCGGCAAAGCTTTCATCGCTCATTCAACTGCAATTTTTGGCATCATTTCCACAGTTGGTTTGACTTTGTTCCCGTTCATTTTGCCATCAAGTTTAGATCCGAATTCTTCTTTGATGATTTGGGATTCATCAAGCAGTCACTTCACTTTAATTGTGATGTTCATCGCTGCCTTGATTTTTGTACCGATCATTTTGGCTTACACTTCTTGGGTTTTCTATGTTTTGCGCGGCAAAGTTAACGACAAAACCATCGAAAAAGATTCGAAATTTTTATACTAATTGGAGACTGAATATGTGGTATTTCGCTTGGATTTTAGGAACTGGTTTGGCCGTCACTTTCGGCATTGTCAACGCTTTGTGGCATGAAATAAATCAAGAAACTCAACAAGGTGGTTGCAGAAACGCCTGTGGCAAACATTAGTGCAAAATGATTGATGTCGATTTGCTGCTCAAATATGACGGCAATTATCCACGCTACACCAGCTATCCAACTGCACCGCATTTTTCCGATAAAATAACTAGCCAAACTTACCAAAATTGGCTGAAAAATTTGCCGGAAAATCAGCGCATTTCACTTTATTTTCACATCCCATTTTGCCAGCAAATGTGCTGGTATTGCGGCTGTTTCACCACAATCACCAAACGCTACGCTCCCATCGAAAATTACGTTCGCACTTTGATCGACGAATTTCGTTTGGTAGCTGATTTAGTTGCACAAAAAAATCTGCAAGTTTCACACATTCACTTTGGCGGCGGCTCGCCAACTATTTTGCTGCCGCAAGATTTTGCGGAAATTATGCAAGAAATTCGTCAGCATTTTGTGATTACTAGTGACGCTGAAATCGCCATCGAAATTGATCCGCGCAACGTTAACGAAGAGAAAATTAAAACTTACGCTCGTGAAGGCATAAACCGCGCCAGCATTGGCGTTCAGGATTTTAATGTCGATGTACAAAAAGCGATTAATCGCGAACAATCTTTCGATGTGGTTTATGATTGCGTAAAAATGCTGCGCCAAAATGGCATCACCAGCATCAATTTCGATTTGATTTACGGCCTTCCCGAACAAACAGTCGAGATGGTGAAAAAAAATATCGACATCAGCTTGTTGATGAATCCTGATCGCATCGCTTTGTTTGGTTACGCTCACGTAAAATGGAAAAAGAAACAGATGCGTTTGATCAACGAAGCCGATTTACCCAACGAGAAAGAGCGTATTTTGACGTTTCGTGAAGCTTCAAAAAAACTGGAGGAAGTCGGATTTTTTCCAATTGGTCTGGATCACTTCGTCAAGAAAAACGACTCGATGTTTCAAGCATTTGTGGACGAAAAATTGAAACGTAATTTCCAAGGTTACAGCTCTGACAACGCCGATATTTTACTTGGCTTTGGCGCATCTTCCATCAGCTATTTACCTTTTGGTTACGTGCAAAACACAGCAGATTTTGAGCAATATAAAAAAGCGATTTTCGACAAAAATTTAGCCGTCATCAAAGGCATCGAACTAAGCGAGTCCGATAAAATTCGCAAAGCGATAATCGATGAAATTATGTGCTATTTGGAAGTTGATTTGAAGAAATTTGCTTTGTCAGAAGAGGAAATAAAAAACCTAGTCGAAGATTCACAAATATTAGCCAATTTAAAGAAAGACGGCTTGCTACGCTTCAAAAATAATACCTTAAAAATCAACACCGCCGCACCACAAATCTCAAGAATTGTCGCCAGCGTTTTCGATCAATATTTTCAGAACTCTGCCCAACAATTTTCGAAAGCGTTGTAAAAATTAATTTCTGCTAAATTAATTGATCGCCGCGCCGCTAATATTTCTCCGGATGAAATTTTTGCACCGGACGGGCGTTTGATTTCACAAAAATTCCCAGCTTGATTAGTTGATTCATCTGCTCTTTTGAAATCTCAACTGGTGTTTTCATTACATACCATTTTATCCCTTCACGGCAAGGTGGCACTGTTAAAGATCCATCATAAAAAAAAGTTTGGTCTTTTGCTTTTACGATATTTGAAAGATCAATTTTTAGATCTTTTCTGTTCGAATTCATCACATCAATTACCTGTTTAAAATCAGGATTTTCTTTGCCAACTTCCAAGAAAATTGTCACTGTCAACCATTGTTCATCTTCACTTTTGTGATAAATTTGCATCTCCATGGAATGCGACTTTCCTTTAACTAAATGCTCGCTTGGGTGATGAAATTCAAAACGTCTAACGAGATATTTTTTTTTACCACGCATCACATAATCGCGACTGTCGAACTCAACTTGCAGAACATGATTTTTGCGATTTTTTTCAACATCCGATTTGGTGTAAAAAAACTCTAGATCACCTTTGTTAAATTCTGCGGTAATATCGATTGGCGATTGATTATAGCCAATTTTACAAAACTTATTTTCCTCGCGATCGCCCCAATGTTTTGGACCGCTACTTCCATCCTCATAATTCCAACTTTTGCTACAAGAACTCAAAGCAATTAACAAAAATAAGGTGGCAATTTTTTTCATAATTTTTTTCTCCATATTTCTAATTCATTCAAAGCCCTTTGCGAGTAAGCTTCTTTGCGATCAGTTTTTTTGGTTTTTTCTTCCAAATTTTCGAACAAACCGAAATTTACATTCATCGGCTGAAAATCAAGTCCTTCATGACCAGCAGTAATATGATTTAACAATGATCCAATTGCAGTTTTGGCATTTGGTGCAGAAACGGAAAAATCACTCGCGACAAAAATTCCCGCCAGAAGACCCATAGAAGCTGATTCAACGTAACCTTCAACTCCAGTAACTTGACCGGCAAACAAAATATTTGGCGATTTTTTGAAACGTAAAAATTGATCCAAAAGTTTTGGTGAATTGATAAAAGTGTTGCGATGGATGCCGCCAAGACGGGCGAAATCAGCATTCTCAAGACCAGGAATTTTTTTCAAAATGCGTTGCTGTTCGCCATATTTCATCTTAGTTTGGAAACCGACCATATTATACAAAGTGCCTATTTTATTGTCTTGGCGCAGTTGAACAATGGCGTAAGCTTTTTCTGGACGATCTTTATTTTTTGTTCCTTCCGGCGATTTCGGGAAATGCGGATTAGTTAATCCGATTGGCTTCATCGGCCCATGACGCAAAGTGTCGACTCCGCGCTCGGCCATTACTTCAATTGGCAAACAACCGTCAAAATACGGCGTATCTTTTTCCCATTCTTTGAACTCAGTTTTTTCAGCACGAATAAGTTCATCAACAAAATCGTAATATTGCTCGCGAGTCAGCGGACAGTTGATGTAATCAGTACCGTTGCCTTTGTCATAGCGCGACTGAAACCAAGCTTTAGAAAAGTCGATTGAATCTTTGTAAATGATTGGAGCAATAGCGTCAAAAAATGCCAAATGTTCTTCGCCAGAATTTTTTAAAATCGATTGGCTGAGTGCGTCAGAAGTCAGTGGGCCAGTTGCGACAATCCAAGTTTCGTTTGATTCAGTCGGCAATTCTGAAATTTCAGTACGCGAAATTTTTACTTTTTTAGTCGCTAGTAATTCGTTTTCGATAAATTTTGAAAATCCTTCGCGATCAACAGCCAAAGCCGATCCAGCTGGAACAGAATTCGCGTCAGCAGAACGCATAATCAAAGAATTCAAATTGCGCATTTCTTGATGCAACAAACCAACTGCCGTTTTTACGTCGTCACTTCTAAGTGAATTTGAGCAAACTAACTCGGCGAAATGGTCGGTACGATGAGCGAAGGTTTTGCGCGATTGGTTGCGCATTTCGAAAACTTCAACCTCAATACCACGTGAAGCTAATTGCCAAGCCGCTTCAGATCCAGCAAGACCTGCGCCAATAATGTTAACTTTTTTCATTACGAAGTAATTTTATTTTATACTGGATGAGTGGGATTTTATTTTCGACTAAAGGAGGAACCGGAACCCCCCGACCCCTGCGGGGCCACCCCCCTTGACAGGGGGGCTTAGCCGAACTTGCCCCCCTGTCAAGGGGGGTGGCC
>JACCDX010786115.1_pt1 | contig 195847 bp, 171 predicted proteins | sample 7449681 | NCBI WGS metagenome assembly JACCDX01 (sample SAMN15323450, study PRJNA562643) | freshwater metagenome | isolation source: river surface water | place: USA:Blue River Watershed | collected 2017-08-18 | reverse complement strand
CTTGCCGCCCTTGGAACGGCGCTTCTTACCGAACGCGGCCGAGTGGCGCTTGGAGCGGCGCTTCTTACCGAACGAAGCCGAACGGCGCTTGGAGCGGCGCTTCTTGCCAAAGTTCAGACCGAGCTGCGCAGCGTCAGTGCCACCGAACTTCATCGAGCGGCGCTTGGAGCGGCGCTTCTTGCCGAACTGAACACCCATCTCTGCGAGGTTACCAAACTTCATCGAGCGGCGCTTGGAACGACGCTTCTTACCGAACGAGGCCGAACGGCGCTTGGAGCGGCGCTTCTTACCGAACGAGGCCGAATGGCGCTTGGAACGGCGCTTCTTACCGAACGCGGCCGAGTGGCGCTTGGAGCGGCGCTTCTTACCGAACTGAGTGTCAAGACCCAGCTCAGGCAGGCTGGTACCGAACTTCATCGAGTGGCGCTTGGAGCGGCGCTTCTTACCGAACGAGGCCGAACGGCGCTTGGAGCGGCGCTTCTTACCGAACGAGGCCGAGCGGCGCTTGGAGCGGCGCTTCTTGCCGAATGAGGCGGAGTGGCGCTTGGAGCGGCGCTTCTTGCCGAATGAGGCGGAGTGGCGCTTGGAACGACGCTTCTTGCCGAACGAAGAGTGCTTCGTCGCGCTGCGGTGCGCGCGGCCGAAAAGGAGGTCCATCGTGCTGGTGTGCAGGCTCACGTCCATGTGGTCCTCGTGGTTCTCGTGATTCTGGCCGAAGTGTGAGGCCGGGCCCATCATCTGCTGGAGAGTGATGGCGTTGCCGTGGCCGAAACGAGAACGGCGCTTGCCGAAGTGGGACGCGGGGCCCATCATCTGGTTCAGAGTGATGGCGTTGCCGTGGCCGAAACGGGAGCCGCGACGCTTCTTGCCGAAGTGGGACGCGGGGCCCATCATCTGGTTCAGAGTGATGGCGTTGCCGTGGCCGAAACGGGAGCCACGACGCTTCTTGCCGAAGTGCGACGCGGGGCCCATCATCTGGCTCAGAGTGATGGCGTTGCCGTGACCGAAACGACTGGCCGAGTTGCTGCTTCCGAGAGCCGCCATCAGATTCATGCTGGCCTTGCGAAGAGTAGCCGTATGCGAACCGAACGACGAACGACGGCGACGCATCGGCTTCATGCGCTTCGAACGCCCGAACTGCGCATTATGTAACATACGCATGTAAGCTTCCATGTTTTTTTAAGAATGTGTTTTTTATTTTTGGCCCGGAGATATTTTTTTTCGGCGAATCCTTTTGTCGTAATCGTAAAATCATTCGACCGAAATCCATTCCACGAGATGCCAGGACGTGTGGACATTTCTCTTCGACGCGTGAAACCAAGGCCCTCTCGTCATGACGACTGCGAACCCTCGAGCTTGTTCGTGGATTTGAGCACTCGTGCTTGAGCGATAATTTTGACTCGAAGACTCGTACACAAACCATTTCGTGCGCTTGGTATGCACACGGAATTTCGACAACTGGTTTGCAAAAAACGGGACTTCGTGGTTTTTGCAAATCTGCCCGTGCACAACGTCATTCCATCTTGCCAAAAACGACTTGCCGACGTCTCCCACGAGTTCAAACTCCGACGACCCCGTGCAGCGCCGTAGTTCGCAGTTTGCCAACACGAAGTGCACCCCTTCGTACTTGTTGCGAGGCTGAGCATGGGTGTATACGAGAGTCCCGTCCTGAATCCGGCATGCTTTACCGATCGCTACACAAGCTTTCAAATCGAGATCTTGATCTGCGGAGGCGAATACCGGGTGTTGTGTAGCGATCATTCTTTCAATACCTTTTTTATTTTTTCCACGCATGTCCAATTATTTTCAGCGACCTATACGCGCTCGAACTGGAGCCGAATGCGTTCAGACGCTTCCCGACCGTTTTCGTATGTCTCCCCGAATCCAACCGATTGTACCAAAATTTTGTGCCCATGAATGGCCGTGGCGATCGGTGCTTGAAATTCGGCCGGGTTTTGTACAAAGTTTTGTTGAGCGGCCTTACGGTAGTACGCCGCGGCACCGTTTGCGTCGCTTGCAAACCGTTTCATCATCAAATCAATCCACGCGCGGTTGAGAGCCGACACGGATGCGGACAAGTTATCTGCACGGTACGGGTCGCGTAAGTTCGCGCCCAAGACTTCCACAGACACGGACAAGAAGTCATCAAAGCCGATTGTTTTCTGTATACGGGAGGTCACCGTGTTGTAAATGTGTGCAAGATTTCGCGGATCTAGTGCGATGGCGAACATCTCGGGCTGATACACTTTTTCCTGGTAAAAAATGCGTTTGAGTTCTACCGAAACAGATTCAAAAAAACTCGACATCGCTTTTGCTTTTTTATTCAATTTAAGAAACTGTGGTGAGTATTTTTTTAAATCTGAAATATATTCGAGATGAACACGGTGCAAATTCGTCAAATTCACTCGGTCACGCGTCAGGAATATTCTCGTAGTGTCGAAGAAGAGCGGACCAGATTGATTGCAGAACATGCACGAACGGAAAACGAAATCGCGTTCGCGCTCGAACATTGTCCCAACCGGGTCGCGGCGCTGCGTACGAAACTAGAAGAACTCTCCAAACGAATCGAAACGGATCACATGCGTGCATTTGATGATGCATGCTCCCCGTTCCTAGAAAAAATAGATCAACTCAATTCGAACGAGTTGGACGCGTTTTTCCGTGTGATGGGTGTTGTGTATAAAACGCCGGCCGTACAAGCAAACACCAACAACCCGAATACCTCTACCTCCGAAACGGGCGCGGACGACTTGTACGTGTGTTCGAAGTGCGACGAAGTAAGGGTGTGCGACGAATTCGAGGCCTTTAGTGTTTGTATGAAATGTGGCCACGCCTTGCCATTCCACAAGGACACGGGCGACGCCGGAGAGACGCTTCAGTACACGATGCAGTTCGAGTACGACCGCGTGAACCATTTCAGGGAGTGTCTGAATCAAATTATTAAAGCGGTAGAGAATGTGCCGAGCATCGACCGGAAGGTATTCCGTTTTATCAAGCGGCAAATCATCAAAGAGCGAATCACGAACCGCGCGATGGTCACTCGGCGTCGCATCAAGGACTGGTTGAAGCGCGACAAGAGCATGAACAAGTATTCCGAACGAGTTTTTTCCATTTTGTACGCGGTGTGTAAAATCCGTCCGCCTAAGATCAGCAAGGCCCTGGAACAAAAGTTTTACGAAATGTTCCACGACATTCAAAAGCCGTTTAGCAAGCACGTGCCCGCCGGGCGCACGCACTTTTTTAATTATTCGTTTATTCTCCGCAAATTCTGCGAACTGCTCGGACAAGACCAGCTCGTTCCTGTGTTTGACATCTTGAAGGGGGTCGACCGGGTACACTTTCAAGACGAGATCTGGAAGCGATGCTGTGCCGAAAAGGGGTGGAAGTTTATTCCATCGATTTGATAATTTTATTTGCGACGACGTTGTGTTGATTTCTTTTTTCTGGACGACGTTTTAGACGTTTTATTTTGAAATACACTTACGGGTGCAGGCGTCTTATTTGTGAACAAACTCATACCGAAACGCGTTTGGATTTGAGGCGGCTGTTGTTGAGGCCTTGACGAATCAGACGTCCGCCGAGCAGAATCCCGACGAGCCGAGCGTTGTGTATAAAACTGTTGACGACGTTCCCGTCTCCACTGCTCTTCCTCGTCAACCACATGTTCACCGCCTGCAACCTGTTCGACTCGAACCATTCCCATACCACCTGCACCCCCGGCCGCAGCAGCAGCTGCAGCAGCGGGAGGAGGTTGGATACGCGGAGCCGGCACAGCACGGGTCCGTGCGGGAGGCGTACGGAGCTGTGCGTACTCTTCTTCTTCACCGCCCGCGCCCGTGCCACGATTGATACCAGCCTTGCGTGTAAACTCGGATGCGACCCATTGACCCGCCTCGTTGTAGACCGCGCGAGCTTGTTCCTGTACACATAGAGTGCAAACGTCCTCCACCTGCAAGCCGGGAATCTCTGGATGCTCGCGATAAGTCGCGTGCGGACGTCCTCGGCACTCTTCGTCTTTAAAAACCGGGACTGCGTTCATCTCCCGTGCTTGTTGGCCGTACTTCCTACGACAGTAATTTCCTCGTGATGCTCCTTTGACACGTACGAGATTTTCGCGCCAGTAATTTTGAGCTTTTTCTTGGCGGTACTGTTCGACACGACGCCGGATCCTGTCATCTTCTGCGCGGCGTTGAGCATAATCGACTGCTTGATCGATGTCGGCTTCGCCCCCAGCCCCGAAATCTTCACGCGATGTAGGATCGCGTGTCGAAAGATGAAACGAATTTTCCATTTATTTTTTTTGTTCTATTTTGTTTGATATCCGTATGGAAATAAATACGACAATGAACAGGATCACCGTCGACAATTTTGAGGAAACTCCTGAGATGCAAGCAGAGGCGCTTGCACAGGCCCGTCGTGAGATCGGGCCGACAAACGTGTCCGAGATCAATCTCGCCAAAGAAGAAGTGGTCTCGATCGGCATCTTGCATAATCCAGATGGCACCACGACGGAGGCGGAACATACCCATGCGGTGGTTACGTTTCTTTCGCCGGCGTTCGGACAACAGATTTCTGCGGACGGTATGCCTGGGTTCAAGATATACGGCGCGTATTGCTCGAACGAAGCCGCGCTTGCTGCCGCTGCTCAAATTCGTGACTACCATACGGAACTGTACGGCAAACCCATTTTTGGAATCATCGTTGTCGAAATCGGAAAGATCACACCGTTCCCGATGACACGTGAGCAGTTGAACAAGGTCATGACCAACAAGGAGGCGTCGGACGAGGCGTTGAACGAAATGATTTCGAATTACCGTACGGAGCAGAAGAAGGCACAGATTTTGTTCGACAAGCGCAAGGACACGTTGGTGAAATCCGCGAAGGAGTTCACGGCACTCGAGCGCGCGCGTCAACTTCGCGAAGCGGCGGCGGCAGCGGCAGAATCATCGTCGCCTGAGACCGAAAGTCTTGCAAATTCTTCTGCCGGTGCCGGTGGAGCCTCTGATTTATAATTATAAAAGTCGCGCGAACGGACCCGTTCGAATGTCCAGAATTGAGCCTCGTCATTTTCGTGCACGAGTGTTTTGAGGAGAACGTGCAGCTGTTGCTTGTTTCTCCGCTCGAGAATGACGCGCTCGCCCGGGTTTCCGTAACCGACTTGTGCAAGCCAGGTGTTGTTTATTATCTTGCTCCACCCGCCGATTTGAAATTGAAAATGGAATACGTCCCTAAAGTTTTCGGCGTCGTCGTGAATGCAATATGCTTTGAGTTCTTCATCCCACCAAATATTTTCAGGAATGTCCTCTTCAAAAATGTGTTCGTGTAGGTAATCCAAACGGATAATCATCGTTTCGTTTATGTTGAAAGGATTCGTGTGCTATTTAAAACAAAAACAGATGTCATTACAGGGGCGTTTTTTAGAGGCGTACGAGTTCGCAATACGCACGCACGTGACTCGTACGGTTCGTACGGAGGATGCACATCTCGCCGAGCGCTACCCAAAATTAACAATTTTAGCTCTAAGTCGCGATTTTCAAGCGTGCGTGGCGAAAGAGATTTTGCTGGCAAAACAGATGCAGGAATTGGGCACAGCGACGCAAGAAGAGATTTTCCAACGCACTTCTGAAATCGGGAAACAGTTGGGGCAGCGTTATCTCAAACCGGATCTGCGCCCGTCGGATGCTGCCTTTGAGGTCGCGAAGGAGCGTTTGCGAAAGAAGCAAAATGAAGAGGGCGATGATGCCTAATTTTTTTTCAAGGAAAAAAAAGTGTCGTGTATCTTCTCGTAAAAAAGATTCGTGCAAAATAAAAAATGGTCGGAGGTGCTGTGAATGGTTTGCTGTTTTTAACGGCGTTTTTCATTTTCTTGGTGGGCATGGTGGGCCTAAACTTTTACAATTCATCGAAGGTTTCGTCGCGCGTGGCACGTTTGAATTTCGTGACATTTGTGGGCTACGTGCTTGGTCTCGGCACGGTGTTGTTTTTCATCGGCACCAAAAATCCTCGCGGGCTGAGCGCGTCGTTCACTCTTAAGACGATGAGTATTATGACATTGCTTACATGGACCATGTGTGCCATGATTTTAAGCGACATGCGCAAGGACAACGAAACGAACAGCAAATCGTACAAGTTCACTGCTTGGATGCTGGGTATCACGTTGATTATGTGGTTGGGATTTACGTTTGTCGGTTTCTTCACCACGATCGGACCCATGATGGACATGGCCGATTCCCAAATGAATGCAGGTATGCAGATGATGCAACAGCCTATGCAGATGATGCAACAGCCGATGCAGATGATGCAGCAGCCGATGATGATGCAGCAGTTCGGCCGTCGTCTGCGCCATCCTTTACTCCGTCGTTAAAAAAAAACAAAAACCGAACAAAAAAATTGCGTATCATTTCTGGACTCGTTTTTTGGCGCGCGGTTTTTTAAAGAATTTAAAATAAAAATGGCGCAACCGTCATTTCGTCCCAGCATTAGCGTGCGGGACGTTCCTGTCACACAAACTGGACCGAACACGCATACGCTCCAGTTTGATACGGCCGTCCTTGCGAATCTCCCGACCGTTGCCGTGATCTGCCCGACCGGGAACCGCGGGCATCTTTGGCCCCTCATGGAGCATAACATCAAGAAGCAGTCGTACCCGCACAACCTTATCCATTGGATTATCGTGGACGACGGGGAGCGTGACCTCACCCTAGAAACAAAAATCGAAGAGTTCAAGCCAACGTTTGCCGGAAAGGTGTCGTACGTGCACACACGGGCTCCGGACGGAAACCGTTTTATTTTGGGACGAAAAAGGAATTTGATGTGCGAACTCGGGTTCGCGGTCGCAAATATCGTGGTGCACATGGACGATGATGATCTCTACCACAAGGAGTCCGTGCGTGTCCGTGTCGCTTTGCTCGAAATGTACAAGGCCGAGGGTGTGAGATGTGTCGGCTGTACACAAGTCAACTGCTACGACGTAGTTACGGACACCGCATTTAACGCGTACGACCCGTGCCACCAGAACAAGCCGTCCGGGTTCTCGGAGTCCACCACGGCGTACTACCGTGACTTTTGGGAGGAGCGTAAGTGGCCGGACGAGGCCCGCAACGCCGAAGGACACCATTTCATGTTGAACCGCTGGAACAAGGCCATGAACATCCCTTCGAACTGGGTGATCTGTCAGCTTACGCACGACAACAACACGATCGTTCGGCGCACATACAATGCCAGTCCGGAGCAGTTCGGTCCGGACGGGAAGAAGACGTCTTTCAAGGAGACAAATATGGACGCCGAGGAACGTGCCGCCGTGGAAATTGTACACGAAGCGCTGATGAATCGCAACCCGACCGAGCGCGCCGCAAAGATCTTTCTGGACCTTGTGAAAGCGTGCGGGGACGACGCCGCTCGCATCCACGATATCTATATGCGGACCGCGTGGGGCGTGGAAGGTGCGCACCGCTTCAAGGTGTTTCGCCGTGCGAAACTTCGCTTGGACCATTTTTCGTCCGTGCCGTCCGGGCGGGGTCCTCAGGACAGGCCCACGTCCGGGATGCGTGTCGCGTATGTCTGCCCGCCGTCTGCCAACCCTCTGCCTTGGAGTGCGTTCGAGAAGTGCGCGAACTGGGGCGGGTCGGAAGAGGCTGTGAAACATATCACATCTTATTTCGTCAACCAACTCGGTGCGAAAGTCGTCGTGTTCAGTCCGTGGTCGAAGGAATTAATTGAAAATTCCGGATCCATCACGGACATCCGCACGAACGGTCGTACGGACCCTGAAACGGGCGTCGTGTGGAAGCCGTTCGAGCTGTGGAACTCGATGGACGAGGCGGACCTCACCATCTGCTGGCGCGACCCCGGTCTATTGGAAGGCTTCCGCGACCCTGCACACAAATCGGGGAAGACCTGTCTGGATGTGCACGACCAACTCCAGATTTTCGTGTCGGGCGCTTTGGCTCCGGTGGATTACATCATGGTCAAGTCGGAGTACCATCGTGACACGTGCATCCCGTCCGAGCACCATCCGAAGTGCATTGTGATCCCGAACGGATTCAACCCGGCAACGCTCGGGAACCCGGACGAGCCCGCGCCAGATTCAGACGCACGAAAGTACATGTTTATTAACACATCGCGCCCCGACCGGGGCATGTCTGCTCTTCTCGAGCTTGCAGACACGATCCCTGCTGGAACCAAAAAGAAGCCCGCGATGAAGTCCGCGTGGGCGTACGGCTTCCCGGACATGCCGGAAGACCTCGTGCGCAAGTGGAAGGCGCGCTTCCCGAAGCTTTCGGACCGTTTGGATATCCTGGAGAAGATTTCGGAGGTGGACGTGGCACGACTATACGCAAACGGTCGGTTCTTTTTCTATTTCTCACGCTTCATCGAGACGGATTGCATTTCGTTAACGAAAGCGATGTACCACGGAAGTTTCCCGCTCGTCACCAAAGTCGGCGCGGTCGGCGAGAAAATCCAAAAGTACCTGGACTGGCTGAACGCGCCCGAACAGGCCGAACGGTACTCAACCGCACGCCGTCCGAGGGTGTACGAGGTTCCGCCTGACCGACTGATGCCGGGCGGATATGGCGCGGACCCGCACCCGAACGACGCGTCGAGTGGTTTGGTGGACGCACGTGCGCTCGCGTGGATCCAGACGGAATCCGCTCAGGCCGTGACGGATCTCGATCGACAGGCCATGCGCGAATTCGTATTGCAAAACTTTACGTGGGAGTCGGTTGCAAGCCGTTGGGAGTCGCAGGTGTTCACCAAGGCCGAGCAACTCCGTCAGGATCGTCGGTTGGTGCAGACGTGCAACGACACCCTTTCGAACCTACAGGGGTTCCATCCGGAAGTTCAAAAACTCATTGGATTGCGTCGCGTGCTTCTGGTGAACCCGGAGTATTCGTCCGACTTGGAACGTGAGGTGACGAAAGTGATTGTTCAAAACCATAACAAGGCGGCGTATGTGATCCACACGAACAGTGACCGGGTGATCGAGGCTTTTATCCACCAAAAGTTTTTGATAAGTGCGGTCGAGTCGTTCGAGCCGCCGGCGGAGAAGACAAAAGTGTTGATCGTGAAGAACTGCGGGCTCATTCAATTACTCGAACGCATCCGTGAAGGCCGGGACTTGATCTGGTACGAGTTTTAAATCATAACTGAAAAAAAATACAACGATTACAAAATTTTTTTTCGAAGCCCGTCCGTACGAACTTCGAAAGAAACAAATAAAAATTCTCCAGAGGTTTATTAATAAAAAAAAGTTCCAACAAAAACTAGTTTTCATGAGTTATAACCCAAATAACGTGACTTTACGAGGTCGCGACCTCTTCCTCAGCAGCCGTTTGAGTTTAACGGTCACGGCCGGTGGAGATCTTCAGATCACGAACAACTCCGGACAGTCCGTTCAACTCCTCTCGCTCCAAACCTATGTACAAAACCTCGCATTGAGCGCAGGCGGGGCCGAGTCGGCGAGCGTGCAGAGCTTATGGAACACGATGACGTCGACCGTGCAGAGCGTGGCCGTCCTGAATACGAGCGTCAACCAGATGAGCAGTCTCCTGAATACGACTACGAACAGTGTGATTGCCATGGCGGGTACAGTCGGGTTCTTGAACAACACGGCCGTGCCCATTCTGCAAAACAGTGTAAACCAGACGAGTTTGAGTGTGACCGAAATCTCCAGCCGACTATCCACAAACATCCTTTCGACCAATGAGATTTCCGGACGGCTTCACACACTCTCACAACGCGTCGACGCCTTATCAACCTCGCTTCTCACAACTTCCCAAACGCACTGGAATGCGATTTCGAACGTGAGCCTTTCGGCCACGCAAATGTCTACACGGATTGATTCGCTCAGTACGTATGCACTCCAGACCTCTCAGACGCTCGCGACCGTCTCGGGCAACTTGGGCGGGTCCATTACGACCCTGAACACGTCCGTGAACCAGATTTCAAGCCGCGTGGACGGTCTGAGCACAACTGTCAGTAATTTGTGTCTGTCTTTCCAGGCGTTGAGCTCGACGGTGAACGTGAGCATGTCGGGCGCCTTGAACACCACGATCAACAGCCTGGCGATTGTCAGCTTGTCTGCGTCTGAGATTTCGACGCGCGTGAACAATTTGAGTACGTACGCATACCAGACGTCACAGGCGCTTGCGACCGTGTCTACCACGCACTGGGCAGCCATTGTCGTGAACCAGACGTCGATCAACGAAATTAGTACGAGGGTTTCGAGTGTGTTCGTGTCGGCCGCGAACACGTCCGCGAACCTGTGGACACTTTCGGGCATCGAGTCGGCACGAAGCATCTCCACAACGGCGAGCATCAGTGCCGTGTCGTTCCGCCTGGACGACCTTTCGAGCCGTGTGAACACGCTCGGCGGCTCGGACATCACGACGCTGTCGACCAACTTGTACACGGTGAGCACGACCCATTGGGCAGCTATCAGCAACAATTTGTCACTCATCAGTTCCATCTCGGGCCGTTTGAATACGACGATTACTGACCTGGGCACCCTTTCGGGTCGTGTGAGTGCGAACGAGGTCACGCTGAACAATTTGAGCGCGACGGTGTCGAACATCAGTGCGTATATCTCCCAACAACTATCGAACGTGGGCGCCATGTCTGTGCTTCAACATTCGCGCCTGTCTGAGCTTGAGTTCCTGATCCACCGTACGGGTGCCGACCTGCACATCGGTGACGACGTTACGGGCAACATTTACATCGGCACGGGCGCAGCAGGCCCGTCCCAGATCATTACCATCGGTGCCGCGAACGACACGGTGATCATCGGAGGCACGTCCGTGACCATCTCGGCCACGACGGTCACCGTCTCGGATCAGTGGATCACCCTCAACATCGGCGGCACTGCTCCTCTGAGCGTGGGTATCCGTGCAAACGTCGGAGGGAACCCGTCCGCGGCAACGTTCGACTTGAACAACAGCGGGAACTGGGTTGCCAAGGGCACGGACGGGTTTACTGTGGAGATCCGCGACCTGTCGACGCGCGTCACCACCAACACGACGGACATTGCTTCCTTGTCCGGACGCGTGTCGACTGCCGGCGTTTCATTGGGTGAGATTTCGGCGCGCCTGCTTAACTTGAGCGACCGTCACCTGACCCTGTCCCAGGACGTCGGCACCATGTCGACAGCGCACTGGAACAAGACCGTGGCTCTGTCGGATGAGACGTTCACCATCTCGGTCCGGCTGGACTCTCTCTCGAGCTCGCTCGGGACCACGTCCAGCACGCACTGGGCGTACGTCACAGATTTATCCGACAAAACCCGTCTGAGTTTGAACGCTCTCGACACGGCGTCCTCTCAGCACTGGACTGCTCTTTTGAGCCTCTCGAACAGTTTGAGCATCACGTCTGACCAGCATTATACGGCTCTGTTGTCTCTGTCTAACTCGCTTTCCATTACGTCATCGCAGCACTACGCGGCCTTGCTCAGTCTGAGCGGCGCCCTCTCGACCGTTTCGGAGACGCACTGGAACAAGACAGTTGCACTGTCGGACGAAACCTATACGATTTCGGTTCGCGTGGATGCTCTGTCGAGTTCCCTTTCGAACACCTCGATCGTGCACTGGGACGCCATCTCGAACGTGAGCTTTGTCACAACCACCGCGTCGACGGAACACTGGGCAAAGATCGGAGTTCTTTCGGATGATACGTTTACCATTTCTAGCCGTGTGAACCTCTTGTCGAGTTCTCTTTCGAACACGTCGATCGCGCACTGGGACGCCATCTCCAACGTGAGCTTCCTGACCACGACCGCGTCGACGGAGCACTGGAGCAAGATCGTGGACCTGTCCACGGACGCGGGAACCCTTTCGGTCCGCGTGGACGCGCTGTCGACTTCGCTTCAGAACACATCTGCGACTCAGTACACGGCGATCTCCAGTCTTCTGGCGACGTCGATTGCTCACTGGGGCAAGATTGTGGACCTATCGGCCGATGCGTTCACCCTTTCGGCCCGCGTGAATGACCTATCGGGTTCGCTCGCGGGTACTTCAAGCACGCACTGGACCGCGATTTCAAGCCTCTTGTACACGTCGAGTGTGCAGTGGGACCACGCGACGGACCTTTCGGGAACCGTGTCGGCCCTTTCGGGTCGTGCGAGCTCACTCGAGTACACGAGTGTGGTGCATTGGGATCGGATTTCAAAGAATACGTTCGATATCGATTCGCTTTCGACCACCGTTGCAAACCTGGGTGGGCTTGCCTTGAATCAGGTAATCGCGGACGTGTCGGCAGTGTCGTTCCGCCTTGAAACGGTCAGTACAACTCAGTATGCGGCCATTTCGAACATGAGTCTGAGCGTGACGCAGATCAGTTCTCGTCTGGACAGCCTCTCGACGACCGTTTCTGTGGCACAGGTGTCGTTGGGTGAACTTAGCTCTGTGATCGGTACGTACACGAACAGCATCCTCGCGGTGCAATCGGGTCTGAGCTACACCCAGTGGCAGCAGGCGCTCGTGAACACGAGCTTCACGAACTTGCTGAACGGCGTGTACGCGTTCAATGCGCTGCAGGTGGACAACGGTGTGACGTTCAACGGCACGCAGAACATTTACGGGCCGACGAACTTCCGTATCGGTAACGAGGTTCAGTTCTACAACGCGAACACGACTTTCCGATCGGGCGCGAATCTGTGGGTGTCCGCGGGCGCGGCGGTGAACGTGTCCGGGATCATGACCATGCCGTCCATCCCGAACGTGGCTCTTGCGATTCTCAGTCTGAGTCTCAGCGCAGCCGAGATTTCCGTTCGGCTCGCGGATCTCTCGAACAACACCAAGCTGAGTCTGGACAAACTGAACACGGCCTCGTCCGAGCACTGGACGGCGCTGTTGTCGCTTTCAGGATCACTTTCGACCACGTCCCAGCAACATTGGGCCGCGTTGCTGTCCTTATCGAATAGTCTGAGTGTCACGTCGGACCAACACTACACCGCGCTGCTTTCGCTTTCGGGTTCGCTCTCGACAACTTCGCAGACGCATTGGAACTACGCGACGGACCTGTCGAACAAGACCCGTTTGAGTCTCGACCTGCTCAGCACGGCGTCGCGCGAGCACTGGGCGGCGTTGTTGAGCCTGTCGAATAGTTTGAGCGTGACTTCGGACCAGCACTACACCGCTTTGCTCTCACTAAGTTCGAGCCTCTCGACAACTTCGCAGACGCACTGGAACTACGCGACGGACCTCTCGAATAAGACCCGTTTGAGTCTCGACCTGCTCAGCACGGCATCACGCGAGCATTGGGCCGCGTTGCTGTCGCTTTCGAATAGTTTAAGTGTCACGTCAGACCAGCACTACACCGCTCTGTTGTCACTGTCGGGTTCGCTCCTTACCACTTCACAGACGCATTGGGATCACGTGTCGGACTTGTCGTACAACACCCGTCTGAGTTTGAACGCGCTCAGCACGGCTTCGTTCCAGCACTGGACGGCCTTGCTCTCGCTAAGCTCGAGCCTGTCGACAACATCCGACCAGCATTACACCGCGCTGCTGAGCCTGTCCAACAGTCTGTCGATTACTTCTCAGACGCATTGGGATCGCGTGTCGGACCTGTCCTACAACACCCGCTTGAGTTTGGACTCGTTAAGCACGGCTTCGCGTGAGCACTGGGCGGCTCTGTTGAGTCTGTCCGGATCGCTTTCGACCACGTCCCAGCAGCAGTGGAATGCAATGATCAGCTTGTCGACCTGGGACAACACGCGCATCTCTGAACTACAGTTCTTGGTGTCGCGCGACGGCTCTAACGCGCTTCGTATTGGCAACAACGTCGGCTCGATCTTTATTGGTGGCGACTCGAACGTGACCCAGACGATCACGATCGGTACTGAGACGGACACGGTTGTGATTTCCGGTACCCTGATGGCGATTCAGACGACGAACTTGGAGGTGTCAGACAAGTACATCACGCTCAACCGGAACGGCACGAACGCGGACAATGCGGGCATCGCGGTTGAACAGAACGGCTCGATTGTGGCGCGTCTGCAGATCGATCCTGGGAGTGGCCACTGGTACATCTCGAACAGGGACGGCACGGTGATCGATGTGGTGTCGATCAGCACGTACGCGTACAATCTCTCGAACAGCTTGTCGGCAACGTCGGTCGTTCACTGGGATTCCATTTCGAACCTGAGCCTGAGCGTGACGCAGATCAGCACCCGTCTGGACAGTCTGAGCACGTACGCGGCCGGAATTTCGTCCGACCTGTCGAACGTGAGCTTCCGACTGTCGAATGCCGGTCTGAGCCTGGACAGTCTCAACTCGACCTCGACGGCCCACTGGACGGCTCTGATGTCGCTCTCGAACTCGCTATCTGTGACCTCGTCCGCACACTGGTCGTACGTGACCGAACTGTCACAGACGGTCGCGACGGTGTCGACGGAGCATTTCGGCACGATCCTGAGCCTGTCGAACAGCCTGAGCCTGACATCCACGGCACACTGGGCGGCGTTGCTCTCGCTTTCGGGTTCGCTTTCCACGACGTCTCAGACTCATTTTTCGTACATGTCGAACTTGTCGTACGAGACCCGTTTGAGTCTTGACGCGCTCAGCACGGCATCGGTCGAACACTGGACGGCGTTGATGTCCTTGTCTGACAGCCTCAGTACTACCTCGCAGACACACTGGGATTCCATGTCGCAGTTATCGTACGACACCCGTTTGAGTTTGGACCTGCTCTCGACGGCGTCGCGTGAGCACTGGACGGCTCTTACGGGCCTCTCATCCGATACCCGTCTAAGTCTGGACCTTCTATCGACTGCATCGCGCGAGCACTGGGCGGCGGTTCTGTCGCTTTCGGGATCCCTTTCGACCACGTCGGACCAGCACTACACTGCGCTGCTGTCGCTTTCGAACAGTCTGAGTCTCACATCGATCGCACACTGGGACTCGATCAGTCGCATCTCAAGTGTGCTGTACAATACGGGCGCTCAGACGATCACGGACCTCTCAAACAACACCTTCCTGTCCTTGCAAGCTCTGGATCTGGCATCGACTCAACATTGGGCCGCGTTAATGTCGCTCTCGGGCTCACTTTCGACTACGTCCCAGGAACACTGGACCGCGTTGCTCTCGCTAAGCTCGAGCCTGTCGACCACATCGGAGACGCATTTCAATTACATGTCGAACCTCTCGTACGAGACCCGTTTGAGTCTGGACCTGCTCAGTACGGCGTCGCGTGAACACTGGACGGCGGTGCTGTCGCTTTCGAACTCGTTGTCGATTACCTCAGACCAACATTACACAGCGCTGCTTTCGCTATCGGGTTCGCTCTCGTCCACGTCGCTGACGCATTGGGACTACATGACCGACCTGTCGAACAAGACCCGTTTGAGTCTGGACTTGCTGAGCACGGCCTCGCGCGAGCACTGGGCAGCTGTGTTGAGTCTGTCGGGCGCCCTGAGCACGGCTTCGCTGCAGCAGTGGAACTACGCGTCCGAGCTGTCGTACTACACTCGTTTGAGTTTGAACGCGCTCAGCACGGCCTCGACGGAACACTGGACGGCGTTGATGAGTTTGTCGAACAGCCTGAGTCTGACATCCGTGGCGCACTGGAACGCGATCTCCAATTTGAGCCTGAGCTTGAGCAAGCAAATCCTGTCGTTCAACCAGCTGATTACGGGTAACCTCACGGCGACCGCGATGAGCGTCACGACTCTGTGTGCAAACGTGATCAACGTCGCGAACCAGATCAACTTCGCAGGTACACAGATGACAGTCAATACTGCCCAGACAACGTATAACAACACGGTTGACTTCAATAACCAGGTGAATGTGAACAACGCCGTGACGTTCAGTGCTGGTCAAAACGTAACTGGCACGATTAGTATCACGTTCGGCAACGTGGATGTTCGTCCGCTGTTGGGCGTGGGTGGTAACATCACGGCCGTGTCGGACGGTGCTGGAAACGGTGGTACAGTCGCGGGCACATTCCTATCGTTCCAGTCTGGCACAATCACTCAGGACTTGAGCATCGCGAGTACTCTGACGACCAAGAACTTGTTCGTGAGCAGGGGCGTCGCGACGTTCCAGGGTACCGCGGCCGGTACGAACCACATGGTCATCCAAACGGGTGCCGTGTCGATTCAGAACGCGCCCGTGTACATGTTCGGCGCGACCGTGCTGAGCATCAGTGCCACAGCTAACTTGGCTGCAATTACCGTTGCCGGCTCGAACAACGTGGTGATCGCACAGGGTTACCTCTCGATCTCCGGCAGCATCTTTGGCGCGTCGAACATCGCCGTGTCGAACAATTTGAGCGCGGGTGGGAACTTGTGGGTGAACGGCAACGTGTCCGTCAACGGGACGACTAACGTCAACGGCGTCCTCAACATGGTCGGCACGAATATGAGTCTCCGCAATACGATCATCAGCATCACCGACAACAATACGACAGCGGCAGCGGGTCTGCAGTTGTCCGGTGCGTACACGAGGTTGAGTGTCATGTCGTCCGCAGGGATCGTCATGGACGGCACCCAAATGAGTTTCTTGAACACGGGCGGTGCGACGTTCAGCGGCAGCGGTGCCACGATCTCGGTCAACGGTGGTAACGTGAGTGTCACGAACGCGAACAGCTTCATCATATCCGGCACGACCGTGAGCGTCCTGGGCGCGATCGGAAAGGGTATCACCCTTTCGGGCACCATGCTTAGCATCGTTGGTGGTGGTGGCGCGCATGTCGTTGGTTGTAACATGAGCTTCAGTGCAAGTGGCGGTTTGAATATGTCGACCGGCACGACCTTATCGATTCTGGGAGGTGCAACGTTCGATATGCGAAGCGCGAACGCGACCGTGTCGGACACGATCATCTCCGTGGGTGGCGGCATCGGTAAGGGTATCACCCTCTCTGGAACCATGCTGAGCATCGTCGGCGGTGGTGGTGCACAGGTCGTCGGGTGCAATGTGAGCTTCAGTGCGAGCGGCGGTCTTAACCTCTGCACGGGCACGTACCTCTCCATCCTGGCTGGTGCGAACTTCGACGTGCGCAGCGCGAACATGAACGTCTCCGACAGCACCCTTTCGATCGCGGGCGGCATCACCAAGGGTATTAATTTGTCCGGAACGATGCTGAGCGTGCAGTCAGGCGGAGGCGCACACTTCCGTGGCGTGACCATCAGTATCGCCGACTCGGCCGGTCTGACGATGACGAACGGTACGACATTGAGCTTGGTTCAAGCGGGCGTGGTCGTGTCGGGCACGACCGTGAGCGTCTTCGGTGGGAGCACAAACGGCATCACACTTTCGGGTACGACGCTCAGTTTAGTTGCCGGCGCGGGCATCACGATTTCCGGCGGAGGCTCGCTGAACGTCAGCGGCACGACAAACCTGTACGGTGCCGTGAACGTCTCGAACGGCCAAGTCCTGTCAGTCGGTACGGGCGGTGCGTATGTCAACGGCGCGTTCCAGATCACGGGCAGTCTCAGCACGAACTTCACGTACACCCTGTCAGACAACGCATGGACGATGTCCGTGGCGCACAACAGCCGCTTGAGTTCGCTCGAATATTGTCTGAGCCGCGACGGGTCGAACAACATCTTCCTGGGCCAATCGGCAGCGACGATTTACATCGGCTCCCCGAACAACACGACAACCGCACAGAACATCTTCATCGGTACCGTGAACGACAATGTGTACATCTCCGGCACGCTCGTAGCACTCCAGACCGTGAACACGACGATCTCGGACGCGCGTATCACCCTCAACAAGGGCGGACTTGTAGGTACGAACGCGGGTATCGAAGTCGAAATCAGTGGTGTAAACGACGCTGCCACCTGGTCACTAACCGCGGCGGGTGAATGGGTTGCGAAGAACAATGGTGGTGCCACGTTTAATTTATCGACCATGTCGAACATTGTGTACGCGTCGCTGAGCACTTTGAACGTGTCCGTCGTGAACAATGCGTTCATCGGCGGCTACATCAGCGTCGTGTCGGATGTCTGGGTCGGACGGAACCTGAGCGTGATTGGCGATGTGTATCTCAGCCGTTTAAGTGTCTTGAGTATGGCTTATATCGGTCAGGACTTGAACGTTGTGTCGAATATGTCCGTGGGTGGTGAACTTCGTTGCATGGGCGATGTCATCGCGTTCTACAACACGTGCGACGCCCGTTTGAAGACGGACGTGCTGACCATCTCGTCCGCACTCGAGACCGTGAATCGTCTACGCCCCGTCGAGTTCACATGGAAGGACAACATTCAGAATGTCGACCGCAGGAACACACGCGACGCCGGTTTCATTGCGCAAGAAATCCACGAGATTATCCCGTACACCGAAATGTTCATGGGCCCCGCGTCGACAGAAGGCGAAGAGCCGATCCGCGGTGTGCGTCACGAACGTGTGATCCCGTACCTCGTACGTGCAATCCAAGAGTTGACATCCGAAGTCCGTGAACTCCGCGCGAGGTTGTCGGCGTAAAAGTAGAAGATAAAAGTTTGAAAAAAAGGAGATGTATTATGCGATTGACGTGTGTGGAGTTACAAAAAAAAAGAAATGAACACCCAGACGGATTGCTTCGGTCTCGTGTGGGAAAATCCCATGCACTTGCACGAAGCCGTTCGTCGAAGTGTAAAGTTTGAAAGGAACGCAGCAGAAGCTCTGTCCAACATACCTATCGAGGTTTCGACCGCAAATACGCTCGAAATCTCTGGAAAAACGTCGATGATCAATCAGACCAGTGACGCATACATTATCCTTCAGACGTTGTGTCGTGCAGCGCAAGGGTACCGTTCGGTCATTGTACTGCACAAAGGCGAACCGGTCGCGCGTTGGACAAATGCTTTGAAGCCGCAGACTTCGTTGGACCTTGTCATTGACGGGCGCGACGTTGCAAATTCGGTATACCTAGCGAAATCGTTTGAGTTCAACGCGATGGTGACGTTCATCAACACGGCTTGCTTGGTTTTGGTGCTTCTCATGTTTGTCCATGTTGCTGCTCGTACGACGACCGTGTGAACATAAAAAATGCGTTTATGGTCTTTTGAAAGACATGTAAATTAAATAAAAAGAAAGTAAAGAAAAAAGCATGCCGGCACACACAAAATCAAAACTTCAAACGGTTCTAGAGGAGTCAAGTTCGGCCGCCGTCAAAAACCCATCCGTCACCACGGCCGTCAAAAGTATGGCAAGCGTGCTGCTCGGCCCGCGTGGGAAAACTCCGCTTGAAAGCATGCTCACGATGCAGCATTACCAACTATGGGGATTTATACTGATCGTCGTTGGAATCATCTACATCGTATGGCTCATGCAAAAGAAACTCGATAGCATCGAGAAGCAATACAAAGAACAGTTTGTTCTTCTGCACCGACTCTTTAAAAGTCATCAAGACCTTCAGGTTGAAGTCCGGAAGAAACCCGTCCACACCACAACCGTCCAACAACAACCTACTGCAGCTCCGATCGCGGTCCCGTCGGCAAATACTGTGAGTCTAGAAATGGAGGACGAAGACGATCTCCATTTTGAGGAGGAACAAGCTCGCGACGAGGACGACGAGCAGGAAGACGAGCAGGACGACGATGAGCAGGAAGAATCACCTGGTGACGACGAGCAGGACGACGAGCAGGAAGAATCACAAGGAGGCGACGAGCAGGAAGAATCTGAAGACGAGCAGGAAGACGAGCAGGACGACGGACAAGGAGGCGAAGAGGAGGTCGAAGAAGAATCGGTAGGGTCTAATAAAGATTTGGACTATGAGGAGTACGAATGACAATCTTTAAAAAAATGAACGAAGTACTGGCGTCTTTTCCGCGACCGTCCGGTACGAGCGACTACAAATTTCGGGTTACACTCGGTTTCTACGATCCTCAGACAAGACATTTTCAAACGAAAATTCCAAGCGATATTTTTTCTTTATTAGTCGAGCGCGCCAAGAGTATTCGCGGCATCAAGTTCCAACCCGTTGGAGGCGCGGTCGAACCGTTTCGGGGATTTTTGAAGCACGCACGTGTCAGTACGTGCGCGTTTGACATTCAAGTGGATTACGTGCAAGCTGACCGACAAGCCGTGTTTGTGCACAACGACACGGTCCAAGCCATTTGCCATCCGGACTTTCTAGCGCCTATGTGTACAGCTCTCGAAAGTCTTTTATTGTGTGTAAGTGATGACGGTGTTTTGACTTATTCGCCGTTTGAGTGAAGTTGTTCAATCAATTCAGTTGCACCTCCGACTAATTCGCCAAATTGTGAAAACACACGGGGGTAGGTGATGGGTTCGTCGGGATGATTCTTTTTTAAGTACGCGACGAGTTTTTTGTTTTTTCGGGGATGATTTGCACTATGAAAAAGAACACGAAAGGATTTGGGAGAACTCGCAATCGCACCCAGGGCACGTGCCGTATTCGGACAACCCGGACGAAAATGGATAATAAATTCATGAACAGGCGACGGCGGTTCGCCTTTTTTCGTTACCCAAATGTGTTCGTCTGTGGTGCTCGAATCAGGTCGGTTGATGTAGTCAAGAACATCTTTCACTGTTACGTGTGAAGATTGCTTCTTTGACCGTTTGTCAAGATCCGTCCGCGTTTTGACATCCGACGGTGCCGTGTGAATTGTAAAGTCCTTCGTCGACATTGCTTCAATTTTTTTATTTTTGGCACGTAAGAAAAAAAGTTTGTGTCCATAAAAAAACCCGGAAAAAATGAGTCGGATGCCAGTTCATGCAGGAAGTCCGAGCGGTACGTCTGCAGACCCCATGGACCCCCGCGCGCGCTTGTTACTTTACATTTATCACGCCTGCGAACCTTCGCGCAAACTATTGATGGATTTGCGGCAACTACCGGAGGACACCCAACTCCGCATCGAGGTCATTAACATCGCGGACGTCATCGACAACGGCCCATACCCCCCCGATTTGACACACACGCCTTGCCTGCATATTTCGAACACACGCATGCCAACCACGCACAACGGCCGGCGTGCAATTCTTTTGTTTTTCAAAATCCGCGCGCACGATACGTCCGTGTCCGAAGTGAACCAAGCGGCGTCTACGGCTGGAAACATTGACAATGCGTTCGAGCGGACGGCGATTGCTGACATCACCGAGGAAGAAGGAAAGGTCTTGAGGCACGATAAGTCCAAGTTGAAGAACCGTCGGGAGTTTGAAATGCTAGGCGAGCCGAGTTCGCGCGCGGGTGACATGTCTTCAAGATTCGATCAGTTTATTGACGATCCAACCCTCGCAGACGATCCTCGACTCTTGCGCGACCCGAAAAATATCGATTTAGATGCACTGCGGGCTGATCGGGGATACTCTTAGAAAAAGAAAAAAAATGCATGTAGAAAGTCTGCTTCAAAAAAATGCCGTCTGGAAAAAAAAACTTTCGCTCGACGATAACAATAAAAAGACAATTCTTAAAAACAGAAAATGCCCCTTCATCGTTTTGGCAAGGGTTCGCGTCGCAGGATGAGCCGCTTCGGCAAGGCTTCCTACAAGGAACCCGCTCGTGATCATGTGGAGGACATCGAAAACAACAATGCAGTGGTGTTGCGTGAGCGCACCGCGGACGCTCGCAAGAAGACGAATGGTATCTTCCCGTTCGCTGACAGTCTGACCAACTATTACATCGACAAGAACAACGGTGTCATCAAGACTGACGCGAAGCACTTCGCGAGTACAATTGAGAATGAGAGCGGACGTGGCTTGAACATGCTCGCCTATTACCCCGTCGTGTCGTTGCTGTTCGAGTCTCTTCTTCCGAACGGTGTTCACGCGAAACAGTTCTTCAAGCACAAATTGCTCGATGCGCCTGAAGCCGAAGCTGAAGCGGAGGAGGTTGATATGGAGTTCGGTCGCCGCCGTCGTCGCCGTGCCGCAAAGTTCGGCGCATCTGAACCCAAAAATTCTCTTTACGATACAGTGGAGCCGAGCGAGGAAAACGACCCGGATAAGATGGAGACTCCGGACAAGATGAACAAACTTGGCGGTTTGATCCGCCTCGACGAGCGTGTCATGGCTCAGTTGTCTATTGCTACCGCCATGGTTGTGAATGAAATCCTGTCCGATGTTCCTTCTCGTGAGATTCCGGACCCGAACAGCAGATCTTTCCAAAGCAAGCGCGTCATCTACTACGAAGACATTATCAAGCACATCCACACGAACTTTGGCAGCATCATCACGTTAGACCCTCGTACCGGTGACGCGTTTGACCGCCTGAGCAATGATGAGGTCACGAGTTTCGCACGCACTTTGCTCGAGAAGTTTGTGGAGTTTGATCATGCTAATAGCGTGTTATGCGTCGATACCGTCGATGCTGACGGCACCGAGATGATCGATATTGAGAACAAGCCGTCTGGCTTTGCGAATATTTATAAGAAGCGTTTGGCTGTTCTTGGGAAAGTTTCAGCTGCAAGTGTCGGTAAAGTGTGGGAGTCGAAAGGCACCGTTGGAGTCGGGGGGGACCTTGTTAACTTCAACGAAATTTTCATGGCAACCCGCGCGGTGATTCTGGGTAATTCGAACCTCGCGTTCGGTACAAAGTTCCGGACAAAGCAACCTTTGACGAATGTGGTAAGTGAGAAGAATAATGATATTTTGTTCGACGTCGTTTGTTCCGTGATGTCACTTGTCGCCGCGCACGTCATGACATATTCGCTGTCGTACGCGATTGATACTTACACCCGTCTGGCGATTCGTGGCGCTGAACGCAAGGACGGCGTTATCAAATTTAAAGGCAACGAAAACGTGATTACTCCTCAGATTATCTTCCCCGGTGTTCAGGCTGCTTTGGAGATGTATGGCACTTCGGCAAAAGCCTGGGACAAAGAGGTTGCTTTCCACCTCCACACCATGCCTGGATTGATGTCTCTCTTCCTGGCAGCACATAAGGCGTACGACCTGGATGATTCTCGTCCGGGTGTCAAGACCTTCAGCAACAAACAGGCGAATAAGCCCGCATGGGCCGTTGATCGTGAGAAGCAAGCAGAAGACCAGGAGTACTGGTCGCACATTAAAGGACAGGTTAATGCCGATCCTTACGAAGGTATCGGAGCTGCCGACGGGGATGATGATGAGCTCTTGGACAATCTGGAAATTCTGGCACGTGATTCTGAACAAGCCCGTGTGTACGGTGCGAACAGGTCTGCCCAGGCATCCGCGTTGGCTGACGCTTACCAGAACGCCCGTATGTATGGTCAGCAAGCGGGCCGTCTGGACAATCTGGTGCATGATGCATCGGGCTTCGGTAAGAAGCGCCGCTCCAAGCGTCATTCATTCGGCAAGAAGCGTCGCTCGAAGCGTCGCCATGCGGCTTCGTTCGGCAAGAAGCGCCGCTCTAAGCGCCACTCGGCCGCGTTCGGCAAGAAGCGCCGCTCCAAGCGCCGTTCGGCTTCGTTCGGCAAGAAGACCCGTAAGCACAAGCATTAAAAAAACGGGTTCGAAAAAAACCGCGCGTTGCTATTGCGGAAAAACATATAGAACTCAACCAAGATTAAAAAAATGCCGAAACAAAATACTTCCGAAATTTCACAGGGCTCGACGAAAAGTTCTCACCATTCGTCGAGTACCTCTACCAAAGGTTCCTCTTCTTACACGAAGACTTCCACAACTGCGCGTGTGCAAAAAAGTAGTAGCCACCACTCTCACACCCCGAGTGTGGTAAAAAAGACATCGCCATCCAAATTCGGAAAGACTCCGGACGACAATGCCGTGAAAGATTCAACTAGTTTTTTTAGTGCCCTACCCACTTATTTGCGCGTGCTTATTATTGTCGCTCTGATTGTGGGTGCGATCGGATTCTATATTTACGTGGTTCGCAAGAAAACAAACGACAAAGCCGTGGAAGACAGCGACGATGAATCGGAAAATGAGGAAATTGAGGAAAATGAAGAGCGAGCAGCAGATGACAAAGAAGAAGAACAAGAAAAGCACGTACGGTTCGAAGAAGCTCCTTCTCCGGAGGATGGTGATGCTGAACCGCGTCAAGAATTTGTGCAGCAGACGAGTGAATAACTTTAGCGCCTTTGAACCGTGATACGAATGGTCGGGTCGTGTGCGAGAACCGAATGGGGATCGAGCGGCACCGCTTGAAACTCTGAGCAGGGCTTGTAAAACGTTTCGCTTGTTGATTGGATTTTCGTGCGCTTCCGCGAAGCGAGGCCTTCGACCATGTGTGCCTGAATCCGTTCGTGGTGGTGAAATGCGTAGTCGATGAAACGTGACTGGATCGCGATGCGGAAAAAATTTAACTGACCCGCGGTGGTGACGATAATATGTTCGGACGGGGCAACAAACGAATCATCCACGATCTCAAAGTCGCACGTATGAGTATCGAATTGAACTTTGAAAGAGCCCTTGTCGGCCGATTTCCGAGCAAACGGGTCGAACCAGACTTTCGTGTAGGTGTCGAGATGATTTGAGTACTCATAGTAAAGATCTTTCCGCCTCATCCGTTCCTCCGGACTTTCGTCCGGAATCGCGTGGGCCGTCACGAAGTTCGTGACGAGCCAATCGAGCAGACGGAGCGAAACGACCGTGGACCGATTGCTCACAATCTCTACGAAAATCCGCAGGGAAGACGGGTTGGTGCGAAAATACTGTTGTAAAGAGGACATAAGAGGATAAAACTTCGGAGATACGACGCTCATTTTATGAATTTCGTATTTTCTTTGAAAAAGAGCAAAATAATCGCTAGGTCCACTTTGCTTCTTAACGCAGCTATATTTTTTCTGTGTAAAAAGTTTTTTTCTATCGGACGTATTCATTCACGGTCGATCGATTTTCAGCCAACGGCCACACAGACGCACCGATTGTTCCGAGAACGATTGCGATGCCGAGAGTCGTAAGTGCTGACAAACGTTTCTCTTCCGGCACGTTCGAGATCACAGGATACAGGTACATGCACACAAACAAAAATAATATTATCAACAATCCCACTTTCGCGCGGCGCACGGATTCGCCAGAAAGCCGTTCCTGTACGAGCGGAGGATCGTACGATACATCCATCGGGTCTTGCAGTCCAACGAGTGCCGCTGCCGGTTTTGTTTTCTTTTTTGGTGTTTTTTCTGTCATTGGTGGAGATTGTGATGGTGGTAGAGATGAACGTTTTTGTGGTTGTGAAGAAGGAGTATTTGAAATGGTTGGTTGCGGCCCGTTTGCAAAATTCGACGCGACATCGCCCGGAGGATTCACGGACGCGTAGTAAGGCATGTCCGGAGGAGGACCGGACGGGGCAGAGAGTTGCGCCTGTTTGCGTTGGCGTTGGGCTTCAAAGAGTTCTTCTTGAATGATGGCTAACGGCGTCCCATCGTCCGTCCGCTGAGACCGTCTGGATGTCATTTTTTTTATTTAATCGCTGCCAATAATTTTCGCAAACGGATTCTGTACGAACGGATAAGACATCCTTGGATGTATAAAAAAGAAACGAAAACAAAAATGCCGTACATCGAAGGCACCATCGGTGCGGGCAAGTCTAAGTTTCTTGAGTTGATGAGCCAGCTCGGCAATTTCCACGTCGTGCAAGAGCCCGTCCAGAAGTGGGTCGACATCGGCATCCTTCAAGCGTTCTACGACGACCCCAGGGGCAACGCGTACAAGTTCCAAACGTACACGTTCTTGACACGATGGAAGGCCTTGCGTGAGACGCGCGCGGCTTCTATGGAAAGCGAGCATCCTTACGTGGTCGAGCGTTCAATCTACTCGGATCGGTACGTGTTCGCCGAGGGCCTGCACGCGGATGGCATGATCTCTGACATGGAGTGGGCCATGTATATCGAGTGGTGGACGAGCCTGCAGGAGCTCGAGCAGGAAGTCGCACCGTCCGACCAGAAATTCATCTACCTCCGTGCGAGCCCCGAAGTCGCATTTTCGCGCATGCAGTTGCGCAATCGCGAGGCTGAATCGGGCGTGCCGTTCGACTACATTTGCCAGAACATCGAACGCCACGACCGCTGGTTGCTCAGCCTGCCCGCGGAGAAAGTGCTGGTCATCGATGTCGACGAGGATTTCGAGCACCACCCGGACGTGTTCGCGCGCCATATCGAGCGTATCCGCGAGTTTCTCGCATGATTTTTCAGTTAATTGCGAATGTCCAAGGAACCCTCTCCGACTGCTTTCGGATTTGCAGAAACCTCCGGCACGCCGACGGAGACGTCGACCGTTCTCGGGGTGTAACCGATCGCAGCGTCTACGATCGCCTGGACACCTTGTGCTTGGTTTCGGCCGCGAAAGGTGTACTCAGGCGGAGGCAACGGGTTCAGTACGGGATTTAAAAGTGGATTCGGACGAAGACCGTCGCTTGTGAATGCTTGTTTCGGAGGGATACATGTATTATTGTTAGCTTCGACGATGGCTGCAAACGTGTCCATTCTTTTTTTTTCTTTAGGGTTTGAGAATAAATAAAAAAAAGAATCGAGATAACATGTCTTATCGGCCTTACAATCTTCCGCGCGTCCGCCCTGATACATTTGCCGAGTACCACGCGTGTCCAGAAGCAGAAGCGGACAAACGCAACCGACCAGAATGGGAGTCAGACGAACTGAACGGGTTTGAGTACTTTCCGTTTGAATTCGAAGGACGCATTATCCAGGCAAAGATTTTCACCGACGGGGTCTCTAAAGAGAATGTCACAAAGAAGTCGAAACGTCTCCAAAAATGTTACGACCTTCTGACGTGGCTCCGAACTCGCAGTCGGATCGTTCTGCAGACGGCGACGGACGAAGACCTTTTACAATCGATTGAAAACTTTCACAAGAGTTACAATGCCGAACGGAATCGTGCCGTCACGCATTTGCGCTCGCCCAACCCAGCCGAGCGTGTCGGGTTTATTCGCAACGGTCTCGACCTGTTCTTGCGCACAAACCATACGATCAACGAGCTGAGCCCGAACACGCACGGTTTTTGGGCGGTCAATAAGCCGCACCTCCCGATCCGTCCTGACGGCACGATCCCTGACGGGCCCAGGCGGTTCGGGGATGAACACTTTATGGGAGCAGACGAACGTTTACGTGCCTTCGATCGGAATATTGTGATTAATTTAACGCGCTGGGATGATAACAAGACGATGTGTTTGATCATCCACGAGTTTGCACATACTCCTCCGAACCACGTCTGTTTCCGCGAGGATGATCACAAGGACGACTTTCGTTATTTCCAGTGGCTGTTTTTAAATATGGCACAGGTCTTTGACCCACCGAACAAATTCGTGACGAAGCGTGATTATATTTAAAAAAAAATGTTTTTGTGCAAAAATAAATATGGAGATGGCGAACGAAGGATTATATATAACCATACTGGCCCTGATGTTGATTGGGGTGCTGCTGTACGCCTTAGCGTCGACGAGGCATAGCTCCTTTGCTGCTTCTCAAGAAGCCGTGAAGTTCTACATTTATACACCAACGGGTGTGCACAGCGGAGTCAAAGATCTGATCAGTGATTTCGACTACTTTCATAATATTAATTCCAAACCCTTGTATTGGACGGACGAACAAGGAATGACATACGTAGTCAAACTAGAACAATTGAAGGCTTCTCAGCTTCCATTTGGTCATATTCAAATTGTAGTTAAAAATCGCATTATCGCGGAATACGACAATGGTGAAACGAAGAACTCGGTATGGCACTCAAGTCGTCACGTAACACAACGTTCCCCGGAGTTTATTGCTCTTTTGAAAGATCTTCTGGGAGTGACGGCCGTACCTGACCCCACCGTGACTACGCCCAAAAATAACAGAAACCCGGATGAATACGCTTATTATGTCACGACAAAGACATATGACAAGAGCATTGTACACTTAGTAAGAGCTCTGAATGAAAGGGTAGCTGGAGCCACAAAAGTATTTCGTGGAAAATCATCCAAGCCATTACCGGTTCGTTTTTACGCCGCCATCGATGGTAATCTCAAACTCAATGATCTTGTAGTATACTCTGACCATAATGTCCCAATATTTCAGGCTCGTATTCGTGATCAATTTAAAGGGGACGGCGTGATGAGTCCTGACGAGAAGGTCGCTTTGTTTGAACAAAGAACCAAACATCTTAGTCTGTTGAAGTTTGATCGGTGAGTTAAAAATTTCCCGCACAGATTCTATAAAATCAAATAGATAAAAATGTCGAGCGAAGACGAAACGGATTCGTGACGAAGCGTGGTTGTAATTAAAAAAAAATATTGTTGTACAAAAACAAATATGGAGATGGCGAACGAAGGATTATATATAACCATACTGGCCCTGATGTTGATTGGGGTGCTGCTGTACGCCTTCGCATCGATGAGGCATAGCTCCTTTGCTGCTACTCAACAAGCCGTGCAGTTTTCTATTGTGACCGCAACGGGTTCGTACAATGGAATCACCAGTTTAATCAGTGAATTCAATAAAAATCATGATGTGAAAGGCCCTAATCCTGTGTTCTGGAAAGACGTATCCAGCGACACATTTATCCCTGTCAGTTTCAAACAAACAAAAGACACAAACCTTACATCGAAAGAGGTTCAAATCAAAGATCATACTGGTACTCTCGTAGCGAGCTTCAGCGATAGAGAGACGAAGAACTCCGTCTGGGACTCAGGCCGGAATCCGACAAAGCGTCTCCCTGATTTTATTGCTCTTCTGAAACTGAAATACATACCCGACAACAGCGTCGTTGCACTGACGAAAGCAAACGAGTATGACCCATCCGATAAGGCTGATTACGCGATTTATGTAGCGACGAAAACGTATGACAAGAGCATTGTGCAACTAGTAAGAGCGTTGAATGAAAGAGCAGACGGCTTGAAGAAAGTGGCTTCTTTTAAATTTACAAATCCTCTGCCAGTTCGTTTCTACGCCGCCACGGATGGAAATCTCAATCCCAAACAAATTGCGATGTACGACAATGGTTCAAGAGTTTACATTTCGGAGACTCGCGATCTCTTTTTAGACGATGAGATAATGAGCCCGGACCAAAAGGTGAACCTGTTTAACAAAGAAACAGGCGTGCTTGAAATAATTAAATGTCCGAGGACAGTTACCGATGTAAAAATATTGTACCCACCGAGAACGGAAAGCTGCCCATCAACGTCCTACTGTTATCTCCTCCGCGCACGAGCGCCTTTGTCGGATTGTCACAAGGCGGCAGAAGCTCTTGAAAGGATGACAAATGAATACAACAAAGTTAAACTTTATCACTCTGATGGTAAGTTTACCCGTTTCTACAATGGCGGTGTCGAACCGTATGACGGGCCTTCCGAGATTTTTGCAGCTATCGATTCTTCGAATAATGTGATTCGGGAAAATATGAGCGATGTCTATTATGCTATGGAAAATCCTGCAAATTTCGAACCGATGAGGAACCGCTTAGAAAAGTATATGAGGTTGAATATGAAAAAGACCAATCCCCGACAATATGTCTGATCGGTGAGTTAAAAATTACCCTCACAGAATCTATAAAATCAAATAGCCAAAAAATGTCGAGCGAAGACGAAACGGATTTCGTACCGACCGCTGCTGAAGACGCGTACCCAGCAAACGACTACTCCATTGCTGCACCGGAAGACCCCGTGTTTTTCGCCACGCAGCAAGTCGAGCCCGTGACGCCCGCGCCTGAAGACCCAAGTATTACCCCAACTGTGTTCATTTCGGATATCGTACCCATACCGATCTCCGAAGCTGAAGGATTGACAGATTCTTTTGTCGCGGCAGATCCAAACGGGGCTGAGCTGCCCCCTTCTACAACAGTCACAGGTCTCTTCCCCAATAACGTCGTGTTCGAAGGCGGCGTCGTATGCACACTCACGGGCAGCGCGCTTGACCTCGTTTCTGAAGTTCGGATTATGGGAACGGTCGTGCCCTTCGTGCTCATCGACCCCGGAACGCTCCAATTCACGACTCCTGTCGCGCCCGACAACTCTGGAGGCACAAAGGCTGTTGAGGTGTACGACGCGTACGGCGTTATGCAAGGATTCGTTCCGATTACATACGACCCACAAGTGGCCGTGTTCGGTGTGAATTCAGTCGCGCCGACCTCTGGCACGATTTTGGGAGGACAAGAAATCATTTTGAATGGGTCCGCGTTCTACTACATCGCGAACGTCACCATCGACAACGAACCCGTTTATAATTTCGAAATTCTAAACTCGACGGCTTTAAAAATCGTCACACCGCCCGGGCGCTTCACGGGAAACCCCGTTGACGTTTCCGTTCATTCGTTCGATGGATCCGTACGGACACTCGCGGCTTCTTACACCTACACATACCCCCCGCCGTTTCTTTTGGGACTCGACACGAGCTCCGGCGACGTCGCCGGAGGCACACAAGTCGAAATCGCGGGCGCGTTCCTTACGGGTGCGACATCCGTACTTATTGACGGGAACCCCGTCACTTCATTCACCGTTGACAGCGCGGGCGCGATCCGTTTTACGACGCCGGCGTCCGTCTTCACCGGCATCCCGCTAGACGTGACCGTCACGACCCCGTACGGCTCAGACACTTTGTTTGGGGCCTTTACGTATTCCACGACGGCGCCAGTCCCGATAATCACGAGCGTTTCGCCTCCAAAAGGATTGATCGGGACGTTCGCCCCTGTCACGATTACAGGCTCCGGATTTAACGGCACTTTACAAGTCGAGTTCGACGGCGTCGCGGCAAGTTCGTTTGCAGTCGAGTCGGACACCAAAATTACCTGCACGGCCCCGTTCGGGTCTTTCAACGGCGGATTTGCCATTAACGTGAAGATAACGACATTCGATGGTTCATTCACAAAAATCGGGTCGTTTACGTTCGTGTATGACGCCCCAACCGTTTCCAGCACGACGCTCACCACGGACCTAGTGTCTGGAGGAACGCCCGGAACTCTGACCGGCACAAACTTTTATGAAGTGAGCGCCGTAACGATCGCAGGCGTGCCCGTGCAAAGTTTCACGGTCGTTTCGCCCACACAGATCGATTACGTAACCGGCACAGCCCCGAATGACAACGTGTTGCCTGGAGACATCCAAGTCATCACACTTTTCGGTATCGCGACTTTATCGAGCGTGTTCACGTACACATACCCTCCTGTAACGATTTCGACAATTAGTTTGAACACGGGGTTCGCAAGTGGCGGCACGACGGTCGTGCTTACCGGCACGGGGTTCACGCTTGTGACGCAAGTTTTCATCGCGGGCATTCTGGTTTCCAATTTCACCGTGGATAGTCTTACGCAGATCACGTGCGTGACCCCACCGGACCCCAACCCCACAAACACTCCCGGAGACGTTGTTGTCAAAACCGTATTTTCCCAAGCGACACTACCAAATGCGTTCACATACGTTCCGACGATGCAGTTAGTTTCCAGTTCGGCTTCGACGGGTATCACAACGGGTGGTGAGAATGTCACGTTAACAGGCGTGGGGTTCGCAAATATCCAGTCGATCTTTTTCGTTGGAGTTCCCGTTGCGAGTTTCACGATTGTCGATTCAAGCACGGTCCAAGTCGTGACAGGGTTTTCGAATACGTACGGCGTTCTTGGAAACATCACGATTCTCACAACGTTCGGAGAAAACGTCGTGCTGACGAACGCGTTTAGTTATTATCCAGCACTTACCGTGACGGCAGTCGATATCAACAAAGGATTGTCGACAGGAAACCAAATTCGTACATTGACCGGTACGGGGTTCGACACCGTCACTTCCGTCAGCGTGTGCGGAGTGAGCGTATTATCGTTCACTGCCGTCACACCAACGACGCTGAACTTTACGACGGCGCCGAGTGCGACGCTCGGGACCGGCGACATTATCGTGACGACCGCGAACGAAACCTGGAATCTGGCAAATTCGTTTACATACTATCCCGCTATGTTAATCACGTCGATTTCGGTCTCGGACGGGCCCGCGACGGGCGGCACGAGCGTCGTCATTACTGGTTCGGGGTTCTTCCAGGTGAATTCGGTACAGTTCAACGCAACCGAAGTTACGTCGTTCACCGTGGACAGTTTGACACAGATCACGGTCACCACCGCTTCGAAAACGCTTTCGGACGGGGAACTCGGCAACGTCGTGGTCACGTCTTCGTACACTTCCGATACGCTTTCGAATGCATGGACATACTGGCCTATCATGAATGTCGCATCCTTAGACGTTTCGAACGGGCCAACGACCGGTGGCACGACCGTTGTGATCACCGGCTCAGGGTTCTACGCGGTCACGGACGTGCGTTTTAACAGCATCTCTGCAGCAAGCTTTACCGTCGATTCTCCTACACAAATTACAGCCCTCACGGGAATCGGGGCTTTAAACGGTACGGGAAATGTCGAGGTCGACTCAATTTATACGTCCGCAACGAAATCAAACGCCTGGACTTACTGGCAGCCCATGGCTGTATCCACTCTTTCAGTTTCGAGTGGTCCCCGAGCGGGCGGTACGTCTGTCGTGATTACCGGCGCGGGTTTCTATTCGGTCACGGGCGTAACGTTTAACGGGGTGGCTGTGGCTTCATACACGGTGAACTCCCTCACACAAATCACGGTTGTCACGGGAGCGAAACCAAGTTCGAACGGTGACTTGGGGAGTGTTGTGGTCACATCGACGTACACAAGCGCTACCAAAACGAATGCTTGGACATACTACCCACCCATGTCCGTGACGTCCTTGGATGTTTCGAACGGTCCGAAAGCGGGCGGCACCACAGTTGTGATTACAGGTACGGGTTTCTACAGTGTAAACGCTATCACCTTTAACGGTACTCCTGTAACGAGTTACACGGTCGACTCATTGACGCAGATTACGGTCGTCACAGGCGCCAAGTCAAGTAGTACGGGTGATCTTGGCGACGTCGTTGTCACAAGTCCGTATACAAGCGCCACTGGCTCCAACCTGTGGACGTATTACGCGCCAGTTGTCGTTTCGAGCTTGAACGTCTCGAACGGTCCCCGTGCGGGCGGTACAACCGTCGTGATTACTGGTTCGGGCTTTTATTTCGTGTCTGGCATTACCTTCAACGGTGTGGCTGTAACTTCTTACACAGTGGATTCCCTCACACAGATCACGGTTGTGACGGGTGCCAAACCGAGCTCGAACGGCGACCTAGGAAACGTCGTGGTAACGACGAACTTTACGTCCGGAACTGGAACGAACTTATGGACGTATTATCCACCCATGTCCGTAACGTCATTGGACGTGTCGAGCGGTCCGAAGGCTGGCGGAACGACGGTTGTAATAACCGGTGCGGGTTTCTATTCCGTGTCTGGAGTTACCTTCAACGGCGTGGCAGTTGCGTCGTATACGATCAATTCTCTCACGCAGATTACGGTCGTTACGGGTGCCAAGCCGAGCAGTACAGGCGACGTAGGGAACGTCGTGGTCACGTCAAATTTCACGTCTGCGACCGGAACAAACCTCTGGACGTATTACGCACCGGTTGTTGTGACAAGTTTGGACGTTTCGAACGGTCCCCGTGCGGGCGGTACAACCGTCGTTATTACTGGTTCGGGCTTCTATTCGGTGAGTGGTTTGACGTTCAACGGTGTTGCGGTCGCTTCATACACCGTCGATTCTCTGACGCAGATTACAGTTTTGACAGGCGCCAAACCGAGTTCGAACGGAGACGTCGGTGACGTTGTGGTTACCACTTCGTTTACGTCCGGCACGAAATCGAACGCATGGACATACTACCCGCCCATGTCTGTCACGAGCTTGGACGTTTCGAACGGTCCCCGTGCGGGTGGAACGACGGTTGTGATTACCGGTGCGGGATTCTATAGCGTATCGGGAATTACTTTCAACGGTACGGCTGTCGCTTCTTATACGGTAGACTCCATTACGCAAATCACCGTTGTTACAGGTACCAAACCGAGCAGTACGGGTGATCTCGGAAACGTGGTTGTGACGTCGAACTTTACGTCTGCAACCGGAACGAACCTCTGGACGTATTACGCACCCGTTGTCGTTACCAGTTTGGACGTCACGAACGGTCCCCGTGCGGGTGGTACAACCGTCGTCGTGACCGGTTCGGGGTTCTATAGTGTGTCGGGAATTACATTCAACGGCGTGGCTGTAACGAGTTACACGGTTGATTCCCTTACACAGCTTACGGTTGTTACAGGACCGAAGGTTACTTCGAACGGAGAAGTCGGAAACGTCGTGGTAACGACTTCGTTTACGTCCGGGACAGGTACGAACCTGTGGACGTACTACCCGCCGATGTCCGTCACTTCGCTCGATGTTTCAAACGGCCCGAAGGCAGGTGGTACGACGGTTGTGATTACAGGTGCGGGTTTCTATTCTTTGACGGGAATTACTTTCAATGGTGTCGCGGTTGCGTCGTACACAGTTGATTCCGTGACTCAAATTACCGTCGTCACGGGTGCCAAACCGAGCAGTACGGGCGACGTCGGGAACGTCGTGGTTACGTCAAATTTCACGTCGGCGACCGGAACGAACCTCTGGACGTACTACCCGCCCGTGACCGTTTCGAGTTTGGACGTCTCAAACGGCCCCCGTGCGGGTGGTACAACGGTCGTTTTGACCGGTTCGGGTTTCTATTCCGTGTCTGGAGTTACCTTCAACGGCGTCGCTGTCGCTTCGTACACGGTCGATTCCCTCACACAGATCACGGTCGTTACAGGAGCCAAACCGAGTTCGAACGGAGACGTTGGGGATGTTGTGGTTGTCACTTCGTTTACGTCCGGCACGAAATCGAACGCGTGGACGTATTATCCACCTATGTCTGTGACATCATTGGACGTCTCAAACGGCCCGAAGGCTGGTGGTACGACGGTCGTGATTACAGGTGTGGGTTTCTATTCAGTCTCGGGCGTTACGTTCAACGGTACGGCTGTCGCTTCGTATACGGTGGATTCCCTTACACAAATCACAGTGGTTACGGGCACAGCAGCGAGTGTGACCGCACCTTCGACCGGAAACGTTGTGGTAACAAGTACATTCACATCCGCGACCGGTACGAGCCTGTGGACTTATTACTCTCCGATTGTCGTGTCTTCTTTGGACGTGGCCGTCGGAAATGTTTCGGGTGGCACAACCGTGAACATCACAGGTTCGGGATTCTATAGCGTGAATAGTGTGACCTTTAAGGGTATTGAAGTACTTTCAAAGACGGTGAACTCACCAACGAGTATGACAATCGTAACAAAAGGTGACGTCACCCAGTTGCTCACCCGGCTGGCAACCGGACTGAACTCGGACTTTGTGGCCGCAAATGCTTTTGCGTTCTGGATGGGCGGTACGATTAACAAGTTTGTTCTTCCGGGCAGCACGGGAACTGCGCATATGAACACGAGCGGGCCGGATGGTGTTACATTTACTGTTGCTCAGATCCCGACCGGTAATCCTTTGCGGTACGCCATTTACGTTCCTTCTTTGAGCAAGATGTACATGGCGGGTGGCGGGAATTTTGCGGACCGGTTCGTCGAGTCGTCGGATGGAATTACGTTTACGTCACCGGGCGTGCTTCCTCTGAATTACAACTGGAACTGGATGACATACTCGCCGACCTTGGGGATGTTCGTGGTCGTGTCTCGCCCTGCAAGTGTCGGATCGCTACAAGCAACCCCCATCGCAACCTCAACGGACGGCGGTGCCACATGGACGCTGCGTGGCACTGGAACGCCTCGTTCGTTTGGTACAGTGACCTGGTGCTCTGGGTTTGGCAAGTTCGTGGCGACAGGATTTACGAACGTGAACGTGACGAATTACGTCGTTGCGTACTCCTCGGACGGTATTACGTGGACAGAGGTAGATCTCACGACTCAGATATCCGGAGACGTGCAGATGTCGCAGTCCGCGGAGTACTCTGAAGACATCAACACTCTGTTCGTGACTGGCGATACGTACGGGTTTGTTACCACAGATGGTATAAACTACACACGTACTCCTTCTCCGTTGCCTTCCAACCCCAACCCCTTGCCTTACAGCTCATACATGGCGCATCCAAAATGGATATCTTCATTGGGTGTGTTCGTCGGAGCCGCGAGTGGTACGGACATATTGTGTTACTCTCCGGATGGTCTCACATGGACGGGTGTGACACCGACGGACTCTGTTGGATTGACTCGTTATGGTCTCGCCTGGTCACCAGAGTACGATGCATTGTTGGTAACTGCCCAGACCGCAAATGTGTACACGTTTACAAACCCCGAGAACGCGACGGGTGACGTTGTAGTCACGAGCACATACACAAGCGGAACGAAAGCAAACGCTTATACGTTTTCGCCAAAGATCGTCATTGGCGATGTGGACGTTGGGTACGGGCCGACGACGGGTGGCACGACGGTCAAGATCTACGGACGCGGATTTAGGGACGTAACGACGGTTTCATTCAAGGGTGTCAACGCTTCAAGTTTTACGGTGAGTACGGACGGAACGATGATCACAGCTGTCACCGCGGCTGGTACGGCAGGCACGGGTGATATTGTAGTTACGAACGCGTACCGAACGGCAACGCTGACGAACGGATTCTCGTACAAGAACGTACCGACTGCAACGTCGGACTACGACAATCTTACGTCGGTTGCCAAAACGAGTCTCGTGGTCGTTTTACAAATGCGTCCGGTCCTCGCGTCGTACACCGGTCCTCTGTTCCGTGTCCTTAGGACGTCCGACCGAGCAATTACGGACGTATACGGCACAGACGGTAACTCGAGCAGTTGGTTTACGAAGAACGGCGTGGCACTATCGACATGGAAAGGGGCGTCTACTCTACGAGTCGTGCGTTGGTTCGACCAGTCTGGTTCGGTTCTGAGTTCCGATGCTGCTGTTCCAAAGCCGCCGACGTCCGGAACAGTGTTTGCGTACCAGTACGCGCTCGACAACATGCCCGTTCTCGACACGTCGGTGAATTGTATCGACTTTACTGCCGCACGAGCTTATATGTTGATGGCAAACAACGTTACACCTGCAATCACCTCTCCGTACACGATCGCCATGCGTCACGGTACAGTCGGTAACTCGTCCGCAGGTGAACTCTGGCTGATCGGATCGATCGTATCTACACCGCCTGGGTCTGGCAAGTACCTCCAGAGGTCAGGTTCGAACTACATAAACGTGTGGCCCGGTGTGAACACGCTTACACTCACGGGTGCCTACGCAACGAACCAAACGGTGATGATCACGGACGATTTAACGACGCGTACGGGTTATGCACAGACCTCAGCGATTGCTTCTCTGAACGGAACGCTCGCAGGCAATACAAACACGCACTACATTGGCGGTCGCGGTTCAACAACCGAGGACTCATTGGCGCAAATTTATTCCTTTGTGGCGGCAAGCACTGTCTTCGGGACGAATGACCGGTTACGGCTCGTGGTTGATGGTGCAGACCTGACCATCGCGAGTACGTCTGTCTCGAACGGCACCACGAACGGTGGTACAACGGTCGTCATCACCGGCACGGGCTTCTACGGTATCAACACGGTTTCGTTCGGGGGTGTGAACGCCGCGAGCTTCACGGTTGATTCCCCTACGCAAATCACAGCGGTGACAGCATCCACGACGGCCGTCGGCGCTGTTGGTGATATCGTTGTAAGCTCACCGATTGATTCGGCCACATCGACGAACGGATGGACGTACTGGCCTCCTATGTCATTTACTTCGATTGATGTATCGACGGGTCTAAATTCGGGCGGCACGACAGTTGTGGTCACCGGCTCGGGTTTCTATGCAGTCTCGAGTGTGACGTTCGGTGGAACGGCTGTCGCATCGTACACCGTCGATTCCGCTACACAAATTACAGTTTCCACCGGTGTGTCAAGTGTGACGGCCCCGACGTTGGGGAATGTGGTTGTAACGAGTCCGTACACATCCGCTACGGGCACGAACGTATGGACGTACTACCCCCCGATTGTTGTTTCGAGCTTGGACGTTTCGTACGGGAAGGTGTCGGGTGGTACGACGGTCAACATCACTGGCTCGGGTTTCCATAATGTCAACAGTGTAACCTTCAAAGGAATCGAAGTCCTTTCGAAGACGGTCAATTCACCGACGAGCATTACGGTCACTGTCAAGGGCGACGTGGCACAGCTAGTGGGCCGGAACGCGTACATGGGCACGGGGCCGCCGACGTCGAACTTTATCGGTTCAGGTACTTTCCACTGCTGGGCCGGTGGGAGCATCCAGAAGTGGATCGTACCGGGCACGTACATTTACACGTCGAGTGACTCTGTCACATTTACCGTCGCAGACGTTCCTACACCCGGGCTCCGTTACGCCATGTACGTCCCCTCGCTTGGAAAGGCGTACGTGATCGGGAACGGAAACTTCGCGAACCGGTTCTTAGAATCCACGGACGGAATCACGTGGACGTCCCCGGGTGTACTCCCTGTGAACCGTTCGTGGAACTGGGCAGCGTATTCACCGACTCTCGACGTGTTCGTGGTGGTAAACCGACAATCCACCCAGACGGCAACCCCTTTCGCAGTCTCCACGGACCGAGGAGCAACCTGGACGGAATACGGCACAGGCACGCCTCGATCGTTTGGTACTGTGGTGTGGTGCACAGCCATCGGGAAGTTCGTGGCGAGTGGGTGGAGTAATGTCAGTCAGGGTATCGTCGCTTACTCCGTGGACGGTATTACCTGGACGGAGGAAAACTTGAATGTACAATTTCCGTCCGTCAACACGCAATTCGGTCAAACGGTTGGTGTTTCGGAGGACCTCGGCGTCGTCGTGTTCTTTTCTGGATCGGGTGCGTTCGTCTACAACGGCACGGCGTGGCAGCGTGGCGCTTTAAGTTCACAGATCAACAACCCGGTATGGGTGCCGTCTGTGTACGCCTTCGTGGGTTTGAAAAACGGTACGACGTATGCGTACTCCGCTGATGGACTTACGTGGACGGACGTAACAGTAAGTGCAACGGGTGTCAATGTGTACGGTTCGTTTGCATATTCACCCGAACAAGACGTGTTTCTTGCGACGAGTTCGGCGGATTCGAACTACAACTTCACCAGCCCGGACATTTCAACGAACGCAAGTGTTGTCGTAACAAGCACGTACACGTCCGGAACGAAAGCGAACGCGTGGGCGTTCGTGCCGACCATGGCGATCTCAGACGTGGACATCGGGTACGGACCGACGGCAGGAAGTACGACCGTGAAGATTTACGGACGCGGATTTCGCAATATCAACCCGGGGTCTGTCACATTTAATGGTATCCAAGCTACGAGTTTCACGAACGACGGGTCCGGGTGTCTGATCACGGCGGTTACAGCAGCGGGTACCGCCGGTACGGGCAACATTGTGTGCGCGAACTCCTTCAGAAGCGCGACGCTCACGAACGGCTGGTCATACAAGAACGTAAGTGTAAGTTCGTATAATTACGACGCCCTCACGTCTGCGGCTAAGACGTCTTTGTCGGTCGTGCTGCAGATGCGCCCTGTGCTTTCGACATACACCGGTCCGCTCTTCCGAGTGTGGCGCGTGTCGGACGGTGCTGTGACGGACGTGTACGCATCGTCCGGGAGTTCGACCGACTGGTTCACGAAGAATGGTGTGGCAATAAGTACGTTCCAAGGCGCGTCCACACTTCGGGTCGTGCGGTGGTTCGACCAGTCTGGAAACACGTCAGGTACGGACGGCGCTATCCCGAAACCGCCGAACTCGGGAGTTGTGTTTGGGTACGCCTACCAGCCGCGCTACATGCCCGTGCTGGACCTTACGAACAACTGTTTGGACTTTAGCGGAGGTTCGTACTTTATGCGCTTGCAGGACGGTACACTACCGGCGGTCACATCTCCGTACACCATAACCCTACGTCACGGAACCGTGGGCAATTCCACAAACGGAGAGTTCTGGAACATCGGTACGAACTCGAACACCGCCCCTGGCTCAGGTAACTATCTCCGCCGACAAGGTTCCAATTATATCAACAATTGGCCAGGCGTAGGTCAACTTACCCTAACAGGATCGTATGCGAACAATCAGGTTGTTACATTTACAAATGACCTTACAACTCGTACGGGGTACGTAGAAGGAATGAGTGCGGGTTCCGTCGCCGGTACACTTGCAGGCGACACGATCACGCCCACGTTAGGTGGAAGAGGTGATGGCACGGTCGATTCGCTTGCACAAGTGTTTTTCTTCGCATACGCGAGCAGCGTCTTCGGAACGCCGGATCGGTCCATTTTTGAAGACATTGTCATTACACCACCCGTTGTGACGTCTTTGAATGTAAGTTCGGGACCGACAACTGGAGGCACGACCGTCGTGATCACCGGAACGGGGTTTTCTGGAACCACAACTGTGTCTTTTGGTGGAACGAATGCGGCATCGTTTACGGTTGATTCGGCGACGCAAATTACCGCCGTTACAGCTTCGGGAAGTGCCGGGCGTGGCAATATCGTCGTCACAAACTCCGGTGGATCAGACACGTTCACAAACGGGTGGATCTACTATCAAACGAACTACACGCGGTATTTTGCCGTCACCGATATCTCCACGACGACCGGCCTGAACAAGACAGCAAGCTCCTTCCTCACAACGGTCACATTTAGTTCGGCTCTCGGACTCTTTATCGTGGCGGACAGTCAGAGCGGAATTACACAACCGTACATCACATCACCAGATGCAACCACGTGGACGCGTCAAACCGCTCCATCTGCAAGTGGTAACGATTCGATCAACGATATCGCCGCGTCGCCTACTGCAATCGTGTCATGCGGCGTACTGCCTTTGATCCGTCGGTCCACGAACGGGACCACGTGGACGAATGTGACATCCACGAATACACTTACTTTCAGGATCGCATATTCACCCTCATTGTCTCGCTGGGCCATCGGTCGCGGTGGTACAAACGGTTTATACTACTCGAATAATGACGGAGCGACTTGGACGGCCGCGACGGGCGCATCGGTGTACGTCGCGTGTGTGATATGGAACACGTCACTCGCGGCGTTCTACGTGTTCATGCGCAACGGCGGGTCGGTCTATTCGTCGACAAATGGTACCTCCTACACACTCGCAGCGAACAACGTGCTCGCAAACGACAATTACCACGCGGCAGCATATTCATCCGACCGCAACGAGATGGTAACTATTGGTAACTATTCTGCGAATGTATACACGTCAACGAACGGAACGACATGGACTCTCAGATCGACGATCACTGGTACACAAGTGGTCGGTGTGACATGGTCAACCGAACTCTACATGTACGTAGCGTGCACGGACAAGGGGCTCTACGCATCCGTGGATGCTACAGCATGGATCGCCATGAACCCACTCACATGGTCCGGGACGTTCGATTACTCGTGGGGTCGGTGGGTGTACAGCCCGACCGCTCGTAGAGGCGTGGCCGCGTACGTCAATACCGTGTTCCGCACGGAAGATACCGTGCGTGCGAGTCTTTCGTTTGCCGCTGGCCAGAACGTGCAAATTACCAACGACACAGACCTCCGTCCTGGCACGGGCGACTTTACGGTCGAATGGTTCCAGTACCAAACCGCACCGAGTGCCGGCACGACACCGTACGTCTTCTCCATCGCCAACGATCTCGCCGTGTCTGTAAACGGTAGTACCGGATTGATGTCCGTGTTTGTCGGTGGGTCGGCAGTGATCACGTTCACGCCCACAAACGTGTACGGACGTTGGTGCCATTTCGCCGTTACGCGTACGGGCACTACGCTCGGGTTGTTCAAAGACGGTGCACGGTTGACAACAGTAACGAACTCGACGAATATTGCAAACACGACAGCCGTTCTGCGCATTGCCAATTCTTCAACGACGTCCGGTACAAACCAATTCCTAGGAAGACTGACCAATTTCCACTTCGTCAATGGAACGGCTGTTTACACGGGCGCGACTTACACGGTGCCCACGCGAGAGATCTTTGCGATCGCGAACTCGAAAGTGCTCCTTCCGACCCCGACCGGGAATCTCGTGCGCAACTACAGTGGCGTCGCAAAAACGATCACGAACAACGGCGCCACAAGTTCTAGTGAGAATCCGTTCTATTTGTAAAATAAAAAAAGAATGTCTACCATTCCCGAACGGATTTCGTTCGAAACACTTTTACGCAGAAACATTCAACGTGATGTTGAGCACGACTTGGAAGTACTGTCGAATAATCATGACCTCGAGAACGACCCAGACTCGTTCTTTGAATTGAAGGCGACAGAGCGCGATACAGACGTGAACAATCTCATGTGTGTAGAAAGCTTTGTGGAAATATTGGAAGAACTAGGTTTTTCAAACCAGGCCGCACGGATCCTTGCACCAGAAATGATTCGCAGAAGGATTATTTCTTTAACGCGTATCTTATAAAAAATGAAAGTCGTGATTGTCGGCGCGGGATTGTCCGGATTGTACGCGGCACTCGTGTGGACAGTCCGCAATCGTCATGCGGAAATCGAAATCTTCGAAGCGTCAGACCGTGTGGGTGGGCGCATTTACACCGTTCGAAAAGATTCGTATCAATTCGAAGGGGGAGCTGGAAGGATCGGTCCGGCCGACGCCCAACCTCTGCTTTGGAAACTTATGAAATATTTGGACTTAATCAAAGATGTCCGTCCGATGTCCGAGCGGACAGACGTGTCTGCGCTTGTGCGTTCGTTCGGTCTCCCGAACGGAGACGAACGGAGACAGGCTCAGATCCAGTTTGGGTACGACGCGGAGTTTGAGGAGCTCGACCGCTCCGTGGCTCCTGCATACATTCGACGTCACTTTCGCGGCCCATTCTATTTTTTGGAAAACGGACTTGACCAGATCTCTAACAGAATGTATGAACGGCTCCGTGCAAACCCGAACGTGCAAATCCATTTGAAAACGCCGGTTAAGAACATCACATCCACACATGTCGATGGACGGCCGTATGATGTTCTGTTCGTGTGCGCTGAGCGGTTGGATAAAATTACATTCACCGGCGTAGAGGTCCCGCGTGAAGTGCAGTTCGCAAAGCCAATTGAACTGATGCGAATTTTTGTCCACGTCGAGTCGGATCAATTCGATCCGTTTACGAAACGTACGGGTCCCGGACCGATCCGTATGTGGATTCCGATGGGGCCACACTTGGCGCAGATTTACACCGATTCGCACTGGGCGGCGTGGTGGAAACAGCAGAGTGACGCAAAAGTTGTCGAACAGGTGCGCAATTTTTTGAATGACGAGGACGCGTCTGTTCGCGTGATCGATCGGGAATTTTGGAAGCGCGGCGTGCATGTATGGACCCAGCCTGTCCGTTCAAGCCAAGTTCCATTCGGTCGTGTTTGGTTTGCCGGTGAACTGTTTGCAACGGAGTCGTTCGGGTGGATGGAAGGGGCGTTGGAAACTGTCCGTGCTTATTTTACGGACTGACTTTGAAATTGTTTCGTCATTTCCCATAATCGATATTTTTGCAAAGTTTCCTGAAACGGTGTGGGTGTGTCGAAATGAAGTGCTGCCGCGAGTTCGAGAATCCAGTCGAGACGTTCGGGCAGGTACGGGTACGCACGGATTTCTTCAAAATAAAATTTCGATCGGAAGTACTCGTCTGGAGGATCTTGAAATAACAGTTCATCGAACTCAATGAAAATCTGCGTGTTCACGTCCGACCAAAACTCAAACAACGGGTCGGGGTCTTCTGCGCGCACGAGGTCGAAAAAAAGTTCGGTCGCGTTTGTCGCTTGCATTTTCTTTTGACTCGTATAAAAAAGAAAAAGAACATGAACAATCCGTACGAAGTTCTCTACCGGACTCTTTCGAGTCCCGCCCATTTCCTCGCCATGTATCTCGTGCTCGCAAACACGTTTCTCATCACAACACACCATTCGTTCGAGCCCAACGACAAGCACGAGTACGCAATGTTATACGTATGGTGGATTATTTTTGCTTGCACACAAGTATACAACAAATGCACAGGCACACCGCTTTTCACGGAAGAAATCCTTTCTGACGACTTTATCGCGGAAGAATCCTCCGACCCAGATACAGACTCGGAAGAAATACGGGTGTCGTAGAAATGTATATGGTTTGAATCATTTTTTCTATGAGTGTCCATGTTCGGTCAGAACGGCGTCAATTGTCCGGAGCAATCAACGGGAGTTCGACAGGTTCGAGGTCGGCGACTTGATTTTCAGCGTTCATATCGAGTCGGCGCTAACTTGATTAAAATAGTTTTACACGCAGAACACTAAAAAGTGTTGGTTCCATGAAATTTACATCGGAATGCTCGATCACAAACGAACGGGTATTCTTAGAACACGTAAAATAGGAGTAATTAAACACAAACTGCACATCGATTCCTTTCGACTGCATCGCGAATAGAGAAGGCAAGATTTTCCTTACGAGCCCCTCGAGATCGTAGCACGGCGACGCGAACATACACACGTCGCCGTCTGTGAACTTGTGCACTTTGTGGAAAACGTCGTAGATACTTTCCATTGTTTGACAGTAAAAATAAAATTAATACACACATCCGAATGAATTGATTTTATAAAACAGGAGGACCGCCCGTGATATTCATACGACCACGGCGTAGTGCACAGCCGAGGTCGTGATGTCGGACGGAGTTACCACTTTCACGACCGTGTCCTTCTGCAAACCCATATAGCGCGCGACAGGATCTTCTTTACGGATGCGAGGAAGCTTGTCCGCAGTGGCGAAGGTCGAAAATACGGCCGCGTGCTTTTCGACAGGCACGACTTCGTACGACGGGCAATATTCGTGCGTCATCACATTAAACGCGAGCTCCGTATGGAGAAATACATGGATCGGTACGGGGTGACGCTGAGCTTCTTTAAGTGCGCCCGCTGTGATTTTCCGGGGAACGACGAGGATTCCCTCTGTCGCTTGCGCTTCTTCTAACGTGGATAGATGCGCGTGCACGTCTGACTTTCCAACCTCGGCCTGTGTGAACAACACGACGAGTTTTCGTGAAGAATCTTCGTTGCTGAACTCAAGCCGCCCGTCTTCTTCGTCGCTCACGTCCGTGTATCCACGGAGTTGTGCAATGAAGTTTAGTGTCTGATGAATCGATTCCATGTTTTGTTTTTTTGTACATTTCGAAATGAGACAAACAACCATCGTTTTTTATAGTTTTTTATTCATGACGACGCCCCGTAAACACACGCACGCAACAATCGTTCGGTCTCATCAAACGTCATCCAGGCCGTCTCGTTGTCGGACTCAAACAACACATGCTTCTTCAGACGGAAGGAACGCGGCTCACGTCCGACATGCACGACGCGGACGATCCGCTCGCGCCGGAACCGGATAGCACCGATCGTAACATCCACGGACGAACCCGTCACCACACTTCCGTTCACAAACGTGATCTCAAACGATTGCATGTCTTGTTGTGTGATCGTGATTTCAAGTCAGCAGAAAATCGTGAAGGAGTAGACAGTCGTTGTTTTACGGGTCCTCCTGAGGCTGTCCTCAATTTTTTTCTCGAACAATCGCCGTTCGAATAATTTGTTTGACACGTACTTGACCTTCAAAACAACATGTATTATGTGCAATTCGTGGCGTCGCTCATTCGAGATTTTACATCGCTTCATCATACCGAGCCAAGCGCGGATGTCGGCGAGTTTTTGGCGTACGTCCGCGCACGGCTGCATGCAGAGTGTCCCTTTTGGTTTCACATGTGTAAGGACCGCTCGTCTGAAGTTCCAAAGGCCGAGTGGCTGCACGAGCGTTTCTTGCCCCCGGACTTTCGCGTGGACGAGCTCGCACAAGTACTCAAGTGCACGCACATCCTCGAACGACATGCGCCGCCGCTAGATTGTGTTTGTACCGTGCTAGCGAACAAGTTGTACAACGAGGGCGAGTATTCATTCGATGCGTACCGGCGCCGTCCTGAAATGTTCGACACCTTCTGGCTGTCGAGTTTGACGTGTGTCGCGCTCGCGGAGCTCATTGAGTACGAAGGCGCACCCGTGACGGTCGCGCTTTCGGAATATTTGCGGGTTCAAAAGGGTTTGTCGCCCGAGGATGTCGTTCGGGCCGTGAACCCGCGCGGGCCCACGACGTCTTGTGTCCGAGCCGACAGGTCGCTCACGGCTCTGACCGAGGATGGTGAGAACCCACCCCTTGCGGATCTGCGTGTGCTGGAATGTCGATGGAACTTGTCCGAAGCAAACCCGGTTGAGACGTACCTGTTTGTGCAGGGCACGATCGATACCCTCGCGATCCCGTTCAAGTTGGAGAGAGACTCGTCGACCGGCACATTCTGGGTTCGCGTGTTCATGCTGGAGATGACGGTGGCGGTCGGGGACTCCGGAGAGTTCCACGACAAGCTCGTCATGAATCCTTGGAGCCATTTCATGAAAATGAGGAAATACTGCTGGCGGAGTTTGATGGACGTGGACTACCCAGACGTCCAAATCCTGCATTCGCATGGGGGGTACGTGAACTCTTCCGAGGCCCAAACGGCGGTCGCGTCGGGCATCGAAGTGAACGTGCGCGAAGCGTGGTCGATTATCGAAGTCCGGCACTTTATCGAACGACCGAAAAACTCGATGCTTTGCACAGATTTTTCAAGCGGAGCCGTCTGGTGCATGGACATTCCCGACTACCCAGAAGGCATCACCGATAAATCCCAGCTCAAGCTGCAAGCCCCTGAAATGCCATACTTCACGCGTGACTTTTTGCAGTCGTTGATTGCAGCGACGCGCGAGAGGCACGTAGCCCATATGATTGTGCGCTCGGATGCGCACGTTGTCACCACAGGAACGACGTCCGGGCACGTGACGGTGACGTACGGTCCCACGTACGACATTTGTTTGGTGTACGTGACGACGTGTTACAAAGTGGGCGTACATTATCGCATCGGTCACGTGCTGATGGTCTCACGCGACGCCGAACGGACCCGTGCATTCTTCCAACGCCACCTGCGCACGGACCGTCCGTGGATCCAGGAAGAAGTATTTCTCGCGATTGCAACCCGTGTGTGCAGGCTGTGCACCTCGTCAAGCATGCTGCTTACTCCGATCCCGGTCGGACGAGTGCTTTTTCGTGAAGAATATGCTCCGGTTGTTCTTCAAAAAGGAACCTGGAAGTTGGCCGGATGTGGATGCGGGCACTGCGTCAAGCACCGGTTGGAACCCTTGCGTGTATCTGTGTGAATATTATTCTTTCCCGTGCACGTACACATTCATCAAATGAATGTGACTTCATTGTGGTTGTCTGGGGGCATGTCTGTTTGTTCGGGGATGTAAATATACTCGGGGTACAGGTCTGCAAGTTGCATGAGAAAATGCGGGTACGTACGTCCGAATTCGGTGTAGTTAAGTTGCCGTTTGAAATAAAGCCATTTCATCGCGCAGTCTTCGAGAAGAAACACAGACAAGACTGAACCGATGATCCACCATAAAACACTGTGGGACGCAAGAAAACCCATCTGGTAACACCCAACAACCAAAACCAGCACAGCCACCATGAAACGCGCCAACGCGTCCACCACAAGGCGGTGCGTAAACATTTTTGTTTATTTTTTTACATCATCTGCAAGCGTAATTTTTTGCGTCATATACACGACAAAAAAAAACGTGCACACACCCATGCCGGGAATCGAACCCGGGTCTAGGGAGTGAAAGTCCCTTATGCTAACCGTTGCACCACATGGGTTTTTCAGTTCATAAGTGGACATAACCCAAAAGTTGTATATACACAAACGTGCACGTAGGTACATAAAAAAATGGAGATCGACAGCGAGGTCCCGTTCAAAACCGTCTATGTCGGGCACATCAGAACGCTCATATTTGATCCAAATTTGGCAGAAATGCGTAAAACAAACTTTGCAAACTTTATTGACCGGGTGACGGATGTCTTCGAGTACATGATCGACCATTTTGAAGAAAGCAAAAACTTTTTAACGCCGAATTTCCGAGAGACGTCATGCGCAATTGCCATGAGCAACTTGGGCGAGTGCAAAAATATTTGCATGCATCGGAACAAACCGCCCGAAGTACTCGAACGGGTCGCGTATTTATCTTACGTGCTCGAGCGGTTCCTTTCGTTGCTCCGTGAGTGAATGAGTTTTTTTAAAGCTTTGACGTTTTTAATTGCCGATTTTTTTGTATGGGCCTGCTTTCAAAATAAAGAAACAAAATATGAATCCCACTGCAAACCAAGTCGAGTTCGAGAGTGGCAGGTCGTTCGCACAACTCATTCGTTCGAGCACACGACCGACCGCGAACCAAGCTGTGACAAACCATTTCGACCAAATCTCCAAACAAGATGCCCTTGATATGTTGAGTGGAAAGATGACAGAGGCTGAAACCAAATTGCTGCTCACCGATCCCCGTATGAGCCAATGGATGAAACAAAATCAAATCGACACTTCCGAATTCAACATCGATCGTATGATTCACAACCGCATGGTCCCGAATGTTCGTAAGATTACACAGAACGCGCTCGGGCACGGTGCGATTCTCGCGAAACACACCGGCGCGGACATTGCGTGGCAACCCAAACGGGCTGTCGAGAAAACCGCGTTTGCAACACCCGAAGAAACAAGACTGCCGCACATGATCGGCCAGAATGGCAAGGGTACAGTTCCGAACGCGGCCGGACCAGGAACGGATTACTACTCAAGTATGATCGGAAAAAATTTGAATAATGTGAGCCCGATTGAAAAGATCGTGGTCGGAAAAGGCATCGGCGCGGACAGCGGCATGGGCATGAACTTGCATTACGGATCCGCGCTTCGTGCCGACATGCTTCGCGACCCCGGCGAACAGCGCAGCATCAACCTGTACAAGGCGATCGACAACATGGACACCTCCAAGACCCGTCCGATGCCCGATCAGCTGGCATCCGTGCCCGCACCCGAGTCCGTCTTACCGGCCAACAAGGACGCACGGATCGAAGCGGGTAACATGTCAAAATTCACGGCCAAGGATTGGACGGAAACCGTCGCGCCTAGAAACTTGTTTGACATTCTCCAAACGAACCAGTTCGAGCTCGAACGCTCCCTGTACAACCCGCTCGTGCATGACGCTTCCCAACTTGAACTGAAACATCCGGATTGGAACGGACGCACGCAGACGCGCCCCGTCGAGAACACACACGCGGTAGAGAATAAGCCGAAAGAATTCGAACGGAGCAACCATGGCCGTTCTTTAAAATCGGCCATCGACCAAATGTCCACCGAGTTCATCCGCCACCCCGAAGCGGACCCCATGCGGTCCGCGCACGAAATCCGTATCAACTCCGAGCGCCGTTTCGCACCCCGCGTGGAAGCCATTCAACTGGGCGATCGCACGCACGGCCCGCGCAAGGTCGCGTCGGATGCGGACGTTCAAAACCGCAACTCGGGCAACGTGCAGTATTATTCGCTCACGACCGCGCTCGAACGCATCAAGCAAGACATGTCGGCCGAAATGACCAAAGTGGAACCGCGTCAGCTCGACGGCACGTACGACCCGCGGCCCTCGCACGGCGGCGGTCAGGAATCCGTGCCCGGTATGCAGACGTACGGAGAACGCACGGAATCCGACCGGGGCGTGCGCACGCCGCAAGATTTATATACTCCCATGGGCATGCAGTTCAAGGCGACAGAATCCCGCAACTTTGGCGAGACGACGCTCTTCGTCAAGGACCGGCCGGAGACGAATTACATCACACCCGGGTCGCAAAAAGGTTTGGGCTCGACAAACGTGGGCCCGGGCGAAAATGCAAACGGCAGCTCCGCCATTCGTATGAAGCTTGTGCAGGAACAGATTGGCTTGTCCAATCAACAAACTTCTGTGGCGCGGCCCCGTGCGGACGCTCCTTCTGTTGTTACGACGCGCAAGTTAGCTCTGGGTGGTGTCGAACAGCCGATCCAGGCGGTCGATGAAACGCTCCGTTCCGAACGCAACAAGTTCATGCGACCGGGTTCGTACAACGACCCGTCGAAGATGGGCGAGGACACGCGCGGCACGAGCAAAAAGTTTGTACGGGAAGTCTCGGGTCGTGCGGCGGCGCATGCGCGGGATTCGACCGGTGGAGTTTTGGTGATTTAAAGTTGTTCGGAAAAAAATCGAGATACCGTTATTAAATCAAATTAAAAAAAATGAGCGAAACTACTGAAACCCTTAAGAAGGCTTTGATGTTCCAACTAAAGAACCCGGACGGGTCTGTGAATTGGATGATGTCGGTTTTCGTGTGGGTTTTCTTGCTGCTTATTTTGTTCATCGTCGTCTACTTTCCTATGAAAGCGATGAAGTCCAAGTTTGGCAACACAGCTGCGGACGAGCCTCTTACGATTTATTTGAGGTCAGGCATGAAAGATTGGAGTGAAGCTTACAATCGGTCATTATCTTATATTTACAATGATCTCGCGCCCATCGGTGCGTTGTCGCTCAAAAACGACTATACGGGGCGCGGAGTTGAACACGAGATGGTGCAAGAAACAACTGCATCTGATGAAGTAGTCACAAGGCAACGCGTCGACTATGATGCAACTCTAGGCAATACGGTACAAATTTTGTACTCGAGCGGATCGAAGAGTTTGTTCGGGGATATGCCTAAAGGCACCGTCCTCGTAGAGTTGACGCCTCGGTCCCCCACCAGTACTTTATACGACGCAACAAACACTTCGACACTTCAGAGGTATACGGATCCAAGGATTGTCTGGTTAAGATTGCGTTTTAACATTGGATTAGATGCAACTGCACGAAACGCTATTATTTCAGCATTAGAAGCAATCGTTGATCCCACGACGAATGTTGCGTTCCAGGTGACTTCATGGACGTCGGACTCTCGGATAACTACTGCGGGTCGTATGGAGATTGATGTTGTCGGTGGTGGCCGTCTTAGACCTGAAGCTCCAGGCCTTCCTTGGTTCGATCAATTAGGTGAAAAGACTTCTAAACCAGTTACAATCCTCGTTTTAGACAACATCACAACCACCTGGTCTGGGTTTACGCAACAACAACAATCGACTCTGACACAAGCGGCGGCCGCGGCTCGTACAACACGCCCGGCTCCGACTTTCCAAAGTACATACCTGATCGAAGCTCCGGCATCCAAAATGGATATCGCGAACGCTGTTGCCAACTATCTGAAAAATGTGAAGCATTTTGCACCATACGAAAACACGACCGTGAAAATTGAAACATCCACGACCAACGCAATGAACATATCGTTAACTTCGATGACGAGCAGTTTAGGCATCGAATGGAAACGCGTGACCATGCCCGTGCTTCTTACGGTCGTTCCCGGAGAAGTTCTAGTTTCTACAGACCAGATTTGCGGAGCCGTGACATCATCGGTCAAATTTTATAATGATATGGTGAACATCCCCGAACCACAACTACCCAAAAACGGAGGGCCTTTCGTCATTCGTGTCGAAGGCGACATGCCTCTTTCGTTCATGCGTTCACGCTTGGAACATTTAAACTTCCTAGGGAGTCTCGACCAAAATTTGACCTTTGTTTGGAAGTACGTCCAAAACAAAAACAAAAACCGGCCACGTGGAACTGTATTTGCATACCTCGAAAGCTACGACAAAGACTTTGTTTCGAAACGATTCCCCCCGCAGATTCAAACGATGGTCGCACGCGTTCCGATTGGGTCCTTTTTAGGCATGACCAAGGCTCACTTCTTGGTGAATGGTCCTGACATGACGGGCGGCCGCCAATCGAACCCGCTGCTTGCAAACGGGCAAGATGTATCGTCAGCCATTAACCCTCTGACTACGTTCGTACAAACTGGAAAGGGTGCTCTTCCTCGCGAAGAAGACATCATCGACGCACTCGGATGCCCCATTCCAGACCCGTGCCCGCCTGAAAAGGTTTGCCCCACGCCCGAACCCTGCCCGAGCTGCCCCCCGGAGAAGATCTGTCCCACACCCGACCCGTGCCCGAGCTGCCCGACGTTTGACGTTGCAACCATGTGTCCAAAACAAGAATGTCCCACGTTCGATGTCGCCACCATGTGCCCGTCCAAACCTCCCGCGTGGCCTCTCAAGAAACCCATCCCGGCCACAGCCAAGTCGTTCAATTTGTTCTACGTCGCGTCCAAAACGCAAGCCATCTTTGTTGCTTCTATTATTGAAGCTCTGCAGATGCGCATCGCGTTTACAGACAAGCCTATCCCGAATCTGAAGGCCGTAACAAAGACGACAGGTTACAACACCAATGTGATCGGTGTGGAGTATTACGACGCGGCGACGAATAGAGTGGGCGTCAAATCAGTCACGGTTGCTGCAAACAACGTCCGAAAGGGCGTAGAGGATATTTACGCGATTCTCGGACCCTACCTGTAGAGAGTAGTTTGAAATACTCATAAAAAACACAAATGGGCGCGCATTATCACAATCCCTCGAAACACAATCACAACCCGATTCATTTCGGTCCCATGATGATCGGTATGACCATTTTAATCTGTTTTGTGTACATAATCACGTGGGCCCAAACGTTGATCACACACGGACCCGCACGAAATCTGCGCGCCTACTGAATTGATAAAAAAAATGTTATGAAAGTAAACTAAAAAAAAAATGAATCAACAACACGTCCTTGCAATTAGTGTTTTCGTCGCATTATTAGTCGGTTTTCTAATCGCATTCTTTCTCTTCCGGTGCGAAAAGATTGACGCATTTGACGTCAACAAGTGTCCGTCGGAAGTGATGGAGTGTGTAGAGATCGTGTTGCCTAAGGATGATTATCCGAATAATGAGATCCTCAAACAAAAGGCACGAATGCTCAATGATTTGTCACAAAAAGTTATCGACTTCATCCGGATGTTGAAATCGAATGCGAAAAACATACCTCCAGAAGCGCTCTCTCCGAGTTTTTACAACGCCTCGTCTGTGAGCATTTTCAAAAATAGTTCAAACAATCCTCCGCTTGCTTACATTGATGTATACAGACGTGACTCTACCGGGAATTTACCAAACATGCCATCGTATACAATTGTCAATAAAGCTCTAATTAATGCATTTAAATCTTCGACGATCCCCAGTAGAACCATGAGTATCCTTAACGACAATACAAGGATCATGTCTGTCTTCTTGGATCAAAAGATTAAAACAAACGAGGAAGCCTTAAAGCGAGTTCAGATTGTGGCGCAACAGTTCGTGAGGTAAAAAACGCAAATGAATCGAACATTTGAAGTGCAATTCTTGCCCCGAGACACAGATTTTATCATCGGTGTCGACGAGGCCGGGCGCGGAGCTCTCGCGGGTCCGGTCGGGGTCGCAGCGGTCTGTTTGGATTGTGACTTTATTTTCGAAGGCGCAACCATTCGTGACTCGAAAAAATTGTCCGCACGAGCCCGTAAACAATCGTACGACGCCATTCTTGAACAAGAACCTGTGCATGCGATCGAACTCGTCTCGAATGAAGTCGTGGACGAACTGAATGTTCTACACGCAACACTCAAAGGAATGCTGACGTGTGTCGTGCGTTGCATTGACCAACTCAAAGATCGATACGAACTCCCGGAAGATGTTCGTATCCATGTCCTCGTGGACGGCAACCAGCGCATCCCAAACTTGCCGGTCGGAATCGTTCAACACACGCTCGAACGGGGCGACTCGCTCGCATACACAATCGCGGCTGCTAGTATTTTAGCCAAGGAGACGCGTGACGCCTTTGTGCGCGACATAATGCATTACGAGTTTCCCATGTACGATTTTCATCTTCATAAGGCGTACGGAACCGCCGCGCACATCCAAGCAATCCAAGTCCACGGAATCTGCAAATACCACCGAAGGTCCTTCAAGCCTTGTTCGTCAAATGATACGGTACATCACGAATGTACGATTGATCGTCTCCAAACTGAGTCACCCAATTCGTCGTGAGCGCGAGCGACTTGATTTCTCCCGCGTACGCAAGCGTTTGGAGTTTGCCGTCATACGACTCCGTGATTGTCTTTAACTTTTTCGTCAATTTCTTCAAACTGGACGTACGGACCACGTACGCATGTGCTCCCCAACACGCCATGTCCGTTTTTGGTTTTGTCATGAACCTGGCCACTTCATTTTTTACGGACGCTCCTTGTGTCAATCAACGAAGATTTTCTAATTTTTATTTTCGCAACTAGCACTACACCGTCGAAACTCAAAAACAGGAAATATGTCATCCACCTACACCCACAGCGTTCGCAAGCCTTCGTCGGCAAACGTTGTGAACATACAGCTGCGTCTGGACACGGACGCACAGACATTCGAGCTGACGAACCAGGATGGATTCGTCATCCAAGGACGTATGGAGCGGACGGCTCCGAACATGATTTCGCTCATCGGCCGCCTCGATGGCGAGTTACCCATGTATGACCTGCCTCTGTTTCGTTTGATTACGATCGGTGACACCATTCGATTCGACAAGGGGACTATGGAAGACCTCGACATAACCATGGGAGGGGTCTCGTTCAATTCTCACAATGAGTACTCTCACATCTTACTGAGATGCTATATGCATGATCTTACGGCGGCCGCTGAGGCTATGTCGAAGTTCCCCGTTGTTGTGCATTTGTTGTGAAGTGTGACTTCTTTCGGTGACTTTATAAAATGCGAACGATTTGCAACTGAATTCTTTGTGTGTGTATAGAATCAAAAAAAAAATGAGCACTGTTGTTTTAGTGGCACGGTATAACGAGGATATTCGTTGGATTCGGTGGTTAAACTTGGAAAACATTGACAGGGTTGTCATCATCGACAAGGGCAAGGGGGACGTGCGTATGCATCACACCTTTTCGCCCGAGAAAATCAGTTGCTTCACAGGCGCCCCGAATGTAGGACGAGAGGGGCATACGTTCTATCAATTCATCCTAGACAATTACTCCAACCTCCCAGACTACCTCGTACTTTTACAAGGGAATCCGTTCGATCACTCGCCGCACATCATCGACCGCATTAACGAATTCGTGTCCGAACCGGTCGAGAAACGCGCGGACTTTTTTTACTTATCGGAAGAGTTCGAGCGCGTCGACCTCGACCGTACCGGGCACTTCACACCCGTGCCGTTACCCATGCGAGGTGTTTGGGAGCACGTGTTTCAAGAAGCGAGCCCTGATCACAAGGAATGGGTGTTTGGCGCCGGAGCGCAGTTTGTTGTTTCGAAACGCGCCATCTTGTCTCGTTCGCACACGGTGTACGAACGGATTGTTCAACTCTTGAATCGTGAGGCCGATCCGGTCGAAGGTTATTGTATCGAGCGTCTTCACCCGATCGTCTTCCGAGCGTTTTAATCGATTAAATCCGAACCTCTTCTGTCGATTCCGAGTATTCTCCTTCAGAGTCCGAATCGATCGTCATTGGCCGGCCGACAGGAGCCGCACGGGTGTTTGCCGACACGGGAGGGCGCATGCCCATCGGGTTTGCGACTGTACCGCGCGGGACAGGTGTTGCACCCGGGGCTCCGAGCGGGACGCCCATGGGGTCCGTCTGGGGAGCAGGGGTGTCCGCCCCTGCTGCTGCAATCGGCGTTTGCTGCATCATGCCCATGAACCCTTGTGCGATCTGCGGATTGCCCGACGCCTGTTTTGCCATGTGGTACGTGAACGCACTGAATCCGATCATCATCGCCAGTTCCATTTCCGGCGAACTCTCCGACGTACCTGAGTACTTTGTCGCGAGACGCTGCAGCGGGTAGTTAAACCGTGGCATGTTCATCATGACACTCTCCGACCATCCGTCGAGTTCCGCACCCTTGCCCGTTTTTGCCTTGACCATCGTATTTCCAACCTCGATCATTTTCGTTCCCATAACGAGATACTGCTGGAACGAGTTGAACGTCGACTGACGGATCACGTACCGCTGCGCATATTCGTACGCGAACTCGAGCTTCTCCAACGGCGTGGACTGTTCCAACCGAACGCTCGAGTCCACAGGGATGCCATTCTCCTTCATCTGGCGAAGAAGCATAATCAAGTCGATCTGGCGACTCCGGTACTCCTCCTTCGTCATAGGTTTCGATTTGATATTTTCCATCTGCACATCAAATTGATCACGGAACGGCTGACTCGACCGTGAGTGATTCGAATCCGACTCGTCATCCGATCGACGCGACCGCCCCGACCTACGTGACCTGCGTGACCTATCCGACCTGCGCGACCTATCCGACCTCGAACGGTCCGAGTCGTCGTCATCCTCATCCGAACGGCCGGAATAGTCGTCGTCATCGTCCCTCCCACCACCGCGGTATGAAGACATCCGACCATACTCCTTTTCCGCAATACCTCCCAACCCTCCCATCGCTCCGTACAAGTTCTTTCCGGCATCTGAACTCTTACTGCGGTGACTACTCCGTCGACTTTGGCGCGTCGATGCGGAGCTTTCATCGTCTTTTATTTTCCGTATGTTTTCCGGCTCCGGTATGGGTTCCTCACGAATCGAATTAAGGATAGACGGTTTGCGCGACATCCCGGAAAAAAACGGGTTGGGAGACGTCGACGCGGGACCTGCTGGGATTTCCCCAATCGTCTCTGAGATCTCTTCGAATCTCCCACTATCGACCACGGGCGCTGCCGCCGTCGTCGCGTTTAACTTTTTGGCATTCGCCAGCTGACGAAAGTCAAACTGGCGAGGAAAGACAATTCCACTTGACATAGAGCTCATTTTTATACTCATTTGTAAAAAAACGTATACTTTTTTCGAGTTGAATTTGGGACGCGCTTTTTTTACCATTTATAAAAAATGGACATGACTAACGACATACCGGATTTCGTGCGCGACTCGTTCGTCAATCTTTCCTCACCACAACCCGTGATGCCACAACCCCGGACGGCCGGGACGTTTGAAGAAAAATGGTCCGAGCTCGGCGCAATCTTGAAAGAATCGTGGACACAGCGGCCGTCCATTTCCTTTTCAAGTATCCGACTGTCAGACATCGTCGACACTCTGTCCCAACCACTCCCGGACGAACACAATATGTGGGCGTCCGTAGCACTCGCGCCGTTCATAAGAATCACATCATGGTCGCACATAAAATCCGAAACCGGCTTTTACGAACTCGCCGCGACATTCTTAAGTCCCACTCTTATTTTTGCGTTCGAGGCACCGTTTGATGGCCCGCGCACGTTCTATTACGGCCCGCACGAACTTGTCGCGTTCCCAAGTGTCGTCACCGCAGCAACGTTCGTGTTTCTTCTACAAAAAATTGTAACCCCACCCACGGCATCGAGTGGGAATCCACTCAAGAAAAAACGAACCACGGCAGCGCCTTTTTCAGCGGACGAAGAATCGAACCAAACAGATGACGAGACCTACACCGCAACGGTTCAGTCTGTCGACATCGAGGCGGCGCAAACGGTGGTACCAGTGACCGAACGGCAACGTATGGGACCTCCTACAAACTCGTCCGGACAGCAATTGCATACAGACGGCCCGTCAACTTGTTCCTTCGATTTGCACGCGATCATGACGCGGTGGAAACAGGACAAGAAACGACCGACAGTTGAAAAGATATGCGAAACAGAACGTTTGACCCAGCGCGATGTGAAACGTTGGCTCGAACAAAACAACACGACTTGGACAAAAATGCTGATCCAGTACGGCTTCCGTGACACGAATGGTGCAAAATAATTCGTTATTCCCAATACAAAATAAATAAAATGAAATATTCTCCGTGTTTGTTCGGATATTTTTCCACACGGTGTACGTGGCAAGAAGCTGCTTCGAAAGAAATGTGGGTACAACAACTTTTACACATTGTACAAACGCACGCCCCCACGTGTCACTTCGTCGAACAGACGAGCATATCTCCCCAAACTGCTCAGCGCTTTATCACAACACAACTCCAGCCGCCCAAAAAAGTTACAGCGCTCCACCGTTTCCAAAACCGTATCACCCACGACCACCTCCCGTACGAATCACTCGACTGGCAAACCCCGCTTGGCATTTGTAGATTCTTAGAACAAATTGCTGCGGGGCCGTCCGGAAAAGTCGCGGAACTGTTTGTGCGTTTCGTTCCTCGTAACGACATTCTCACACAACGAACGGCCGAACTGTACCTGGGAAAAAAAAATTTCGAAACGCTCGTGGTCAAACGAAAATTTCACGAAGCGCTCCGAATTCTCCGAATTCCCACCAAAAATGATTTCGAAAAAACAAAACAACTCGTTGCATCTTCTCTCACAAGCGAATGGACGTTTCCGGACTCGCTCGAACATTTTGAACGCGAACTTTTTCAAAATCGCAAACGCGGAACGCTCGAACTCTTGGCGGAAATAAGAGACTTGTCCAACGAACTCCGCACGTTCCTCGAAACTCACACGCTCGACGAAACCAAAGTCCATACACGATTGAACCGTATGGACAAAATCATCCACATCGGCTCCAACCCCGAAAACATTGTCGACCTTACTGCCGACGAGTTCGGACACGTCTTTCGTCGTCGTATGGACGAAGCCCCGTCACAAAACACAGACGAGCTCGTGAGCGAGTGTGAGCGGCTGGCCAAACTGTTGGAACAACACCGCATCGATTACGTACAGGTTCCGAACGGTTCGCTCCAACAACTACAATCGTTCATCGAACAACAAACGGCGAAACAACAAGAGTGTGTCAAAATTCTCTTCGGCGAATCTTCCAACAACGCGGACAAGTTCCGTGCCGAAAACGAAATCGATAAGATCCAAAAGAAACTCGAAACTGCAAAGAGAAAACAGTTCGATTTCCCGGAATTTATGCACGGCCAACTACAAAAACTTGAAAGCCTCCGACCACAATCCGAACAAGCACGAACGGACTTGCTAGAGCGACTCAAAGACATAAACCCAATCATTCCGTTCGCCAAACTCCCGTTCCGCGTTCGGAGATGTATCGACCCGTTCGCACAATCAAGTAACACGCATTTTCAATGCTGGCTAAACGTGGTTCGACATGACCATTCGATTGATTTTTTAAAGTACGGGGACGTACGCACGAGCATCGATCAAGTATTCGAAAGCAAAAAAAAGACGCAAGGGTTGTTGTTCACATTTCATTTCGGACACGAACGGTGCATGGAAACGTTCACATCGTCATTCCGTTCGTTCCTGTTGTCACTCGAGACCTAAAGCACTCAACACGTCGTCGTACGTACTCGCGTGTATGAGCTCGGGAACCTCGTGGTAAAACCGAAAAAGACGTCTAGGAATATCTAGTTCCACAGCCCATCCACCTTGGAAGAATGAAATATTGAAAGCATTGTCCACGATTGCTTGCAATACGTCTCGGACACGAGGGTCTGTAAACACCACTCTGATGTCAACCTTTTTCTTGGGGCCGCGTAATTTTTCGGACATGTACTCGATGCGACACCCCGAATTGTTCAACTGGTCTGTCGCGTTCAGAAAAACTGAAAGAATTGTCTTTACGACGAGCTCGTTGTTAAATTGCGTGTCCATACGCTCCACGAACGTAATCCTGTCATCACTCGCAATTACAGCCGCGCGCAATCGTTCGGTCGCGTTCATTTTTGTTTTAAACAAACGGAAATTATTCAACTAACATTTGCCCGTTCGTTGCGTAAAACCCCCCGACGTTCAATACACGAATCGATGCGGCCGCTTCGTCCATTTCCGGGAACGTACGGCCCAGTGCATGTTCAATGTCCATTTCTGCTTTTTGCACTTCTGGCATCTCGACCACTTGATTGAGAACGTCCACATACTTTCCGAACAGGCGTCGGGGAATCTGGATATACCGCGTCATAACTTCTTGCGGACGCATGCGTTTACAAACCACTTCGTCCGGACGATTGAATTCGTACTCGGGCGTGAGGAAGTATCGTCCGGACAATTTGATGGCACAAGTGAAATCGTTGTCGGGCCGGAGCAAAAAATCCGAATAAATCTGTTTCATCACGATCGATTCACAGTAGCTCTTTGGAACGCCTTCAAGCGACGCGAACACGCGAACTTCGTTCACGCCGTTCAGCGAGAGTTCTTCGATTTGCTTGTCTTCTAAGTGCGAGACCTCCGTCACAACCACGTACGCGTTCGGAATCTTACTCCGCACGGTTCGAATGGAGTGCAAGAGCTGACGCCAGCGCGTTCGTTCGGGAACGATGTTGGAGTTGTTTTTCGATTTCACTGCAGACGTGACGAGAACCATGACGGATCCTTGCTCAGGCACCACTAACGGCATCATCGGACCAAACAGGGGCAGGCAGTGTTCAGGAACGACACTTTCGGTGAACATGCGACGTACAAATACGGTGTACGTTGATTCGCCCGAAGACGCAAGCGGGACGACCGTGTTCACTTCGCACATTTCAGGATACAGGTACAAGTACCCGATGACGGAGTGAAGGTAATGGATACTCGAAGGGGGGATCCCTTCGATCGCTACGAACCCATACGGCTTCACACCCTGCAGTGCAAAAAGAATGTACTGGTAAATGTTCTCGATGTGTTCTTCGGAAGACCGCTCGGGGTCGTAGTGATTAAAGATGATCGCATCGTGCCTGTGCGGCTTCACGCGTGTTGTGATGTCCCCGTACAAGCAAATGTCGATGTCCTCCATAGGCAGCTGAAGGTACGTCATCCATACGCGATGTGTGGGAATCCGTTCGAGGTCACGCTCGACGACGTTCATAATTTTCAGACCATTCGAACGGAACCCGTGCATAATATAATGGTAGAACAACATGGCGCCGTTGGCAAAATCCGATTCTTTGCGCGCGTGACGTTTTGAATCTGGCATGACTGATTTCATAAGATCATCGAGCTCGGATGGGTATCGCGACATGACCAAGTTTCGATAGTGATCCAGTGCGTATCTTATCGACACGTTCTTCAAGATCGAAACCTGCGATTCGGATTGGCCGACGGTCACCCGTTCAAACTCCATTTGTGATTTTTTTATTAATGTGGCGCACGGTTTTCGTGCCGTCGAAAATTTACGCACGGCGAGTCTTGCGTGACTTCTTACGGCCCTGGCGCTTCTGACCAAACGACACACGCTTCTTCGAATTACGGCGCTTGCGCCTTCCAAACTCGGCTTGGCTTGCGTGATTCACGTCGCCCATCATGCCGGCTAAAGTAACCGGCGCTAAATTGCCGAACAAGAGCATCCCGTTCGTCTTCTTACGGCGGCCGAACTCGGTGTATTGATCTTCATTGATCAACCTATCAAGTTCCTGTTTCATAAAATCTGCAATCTTGCCAGGGATTTCAGCCGCTGGGGTGTTGTTGTTCTTGAGAATCTCTTCGCGCTTTTTTGCCGCATCAATAATTTTGTTACTCTTCGCGCCAGTGTACTTCAAAAAACTGGGCAGACGGTTCCCGGCATACGTCTTGCGCACCACAGGGTCGCGTTTCACAGACTCCAGAATCTCTTCGAATTTCGTACCCGAATTCCCCATTTGTGTCAAATGATCTATTTGTTTTATTTAGCTAGAAATAAAAAAAAATGCAGTTTCTCATTTGGCTCGCGAAGTTGTACACTGCACAAGCACTCATGTGCTCGAACGAACCCGGTACGTTCTACTCGAAAAGCGTACAGAAATGTGTCCCGTGTCCACGCGGGCGCTTTGCGGCATCAAACACCTGTGTACAGTGCCCAGTCGGCAAGTACAGCAACCGTTCGGGAATTTCGTCTGTGCTCGACTGTGAAATGTGTGAACCTGGAACGTTCCAAACAACGCCCGGTGCCGTGCTTTGTGGCGGCACTTGCCCCGACGGCACGTACTCAACCAAGTGGGGCTCGGACTCTGTAGCGAACTGCAAGAAATGTCCACCAGGTTTGGCAAGTTTCCAGTGCGGGTTTGATATCACTCCCAAACAAAGTTCGCACGAAGATCCTCAAATAAGTTTTTATTCATCGATGTTCGGAGACCATTCCACTCGCTCCAAACCAGTTCGACAAGCAACACGAGGGAACACGTGTGGAAAGTTGAACAACGTGTGCATGCACAGACATATTCAGTAATAGTACCGCGAAGAACCTACTTCAGTAGGTTCAAACCCATTTATTATTCCTCCGACCGCGATTGTAAATAGAATTTCAGGTACCCGAGATTGCCCGCGTCGAACTGAAACACCAACGGCTGGTTCGGCTCCAAATACAAATGCATGTGGTCCGAAAGGGTCGTGGACTTGCCGATCTCGTGACACAAACGCAAAGTAAAGAGAGACGAGAAGTTCTCCGGACCCACCGTGCGGAACACCACGTCACCGTCTGACTCGGCTAACGTTACACGTTTGTCGGCGGGGTTGTGCGTACCCTCCGACTGGATCGTGAGCGTCCGCGCGGTGACGTCCGTGCAAATACGGATGCGCTCCGTCGACGTGTGCTGACACATCTTACAAATTTGGAGAAACGCATGCGAGTCCATCGAAATCATCGTGCGGTATGCGGCCGTGGGTAACTGGGGCATCTGGGGCGAAAGGGTAAGAATGGGGACGGATGAGTCATCGAAACCGCCAGTGCAATCGCACTCGTCCACACCACCACCACTACCGCCCGCTCCGGCACTTGCTGCTCCCTTGCGACGCTGCTTGTCGACGCGCACAAAGAAACGCTGTGTGTCGCGCTTGATGAACAGGGTCAAAGGATTTTGTGCCTTGATCGAATCCTTCACAAGCTTGAACAGCAGAGGCAGATTGATGCCGACGAGCACGCGCGCGCCCGGTTGCACGTGCCACACATCGAATGATTTACTCTCGAGACGCAGGTGGGTCGTGCGTTGCTGGGACGCGTCCGTACACATAGCGGTCATATTCGTTCCACCGATCCAAAGGTTAATGTCGTTCACATTCGCATTCAGAGCCTCAAAGAGTTTCGAGATGATATGCGACTGGGAAGTCTTTGCGTAAAAAATGTAAGAGTCACAACCACCAGGGACAGCGGACGCGGGTGTTTCGATTTCCATGCCTTCTTTTTTTATTCAGACTACGTTTCAAAAAAGTACAACCTAATTTTTACTTACGAAACCGTACAGACACACACGTTGTGCGTGTGGGTATGGACGTGATGCACGGTTTGTGAAGAAGAAGGCTGGCCACAAATCGGATTCGGAACTGTCGAAATATGATAATTCGCGCTTGAAGTTGTCCCACTTAAGAGTCTACTCGACAAGTTCTGATTCACAGGAGCAGTTGTTTCGATGTACACCCGTTCGCTCATTCTTTTGTACTGTTACGGATCCATTATTGTTCATTCGGAAACATTGTGTGGACCGGAATCGTCAGTTCGTTCCTCAAAATGCGTCGATGGAATGCGCGCGGGACCCAATTGGAAATCCGTACGAACTTGAACGGCATCTTCTGGATCGTCCCGTCCGGACACGTCCGGTGCCCCTGCAAGGCAAACTTGCACGCTTCCTTAAAATCGTCAAACTGCTTGCACTTCCACGCGAACACGTTCGTTTGGTCCGGCTCTTGGTTCAGATAACATGCGTAGCCGTGAAAGATGTCATAAATAGGTTTGGGTGTGTCCTTGTTCCCTCCGAAAAACAGAAAGTATGTCATCGCAGTCGAAGCGATCATTTTTTATGTTTACACGCGACATCTATTATCTTAAAAAAATTACATAAACATGTGCAAGCTATCCATAAAATTGCGTGACCGTTTGATGCCCCGCGCGATCTTCAAACGTTGTTCAGGCGTGTCGCCCGAAAACAGCACTTCCATGACGTCCGCCATCGTCAGCTTCTGCACCCGCACGACCTCGTACACGGCATCCTCCGGCTCGATTTCGGCGACCGTACGGCACGCACGGTCGAACTGGTCGCGCGTCACGTTTCCGTCGAAGTGAATCACTTCGTCCACACGTCCGGACCGCGTGAGCACAGTCGGGAGTCGGTCGGCGTGGTTTGCGGTGATGAACACGATCGTCCCGTTCGCGCTCGACAGGGCGCCATCGATGGCGTTTAGCATCACGCTTAAATTCATCGACGTGTTCGCGGTGTTCTCCGCGTCCTTGAAGTACCGATCGAGGTCTTCGAGGGCGATAATGCTGTACGGTGGCACCTTGGACAGAAGCGACGTGATCGCACTTCCAATGTCATCGTCGCTCATATCGAGCATGTACAGACTCCGGTTGTAGTGTTTCGCAACCGCACGGATCAGCGAAGTCTTTCCGGTTCCAGGCGGGCCCTCGAACAGGAACGTACGGCGAAACGGGCGATTGAAACGCTCGTATCTGTCGCGTTTGGACAGGAACCCGTCGATGGAAGAGATGATGTCAATGGTGCTGGGGTAGAACAAGCTGTCTAGACTTGCACACACGTCGCCGTGCTCGATCCAATCCCACCCGTTCTGTTTGAAGATGCTACATCCCGGCTTCTTGTGCTCCTTGACGGTCGAGATGAGTTTCATGACCGTATCCATGTGACCATGAAAGATCATGCGTGTCATCCGTGCAATGTCTTCATCCCCGCCGCCGCCGACGAAGTGCGAATACGTCACACCTTCTTCCGGAAGGATGGTAAGGACGATATTGTGCGAATCGTACGTGAACTCGAACGTGCCTTCGCGCGGGACGTACGCGTACTTCGGCACGGGGTTCGTACGGCCCTTGTCGGACAACGCGTGTTCGTCAATTGCGACGAAGACCGAGTCTCCGTTGAGGGCCCGTACGGGCACGTTCAATCTGTATATGAGTGTGTGCAAGAACCGACTGCGGTCACGCTGGTCACCAAGAACTTCCATGGCTCTTTCTTTTATTTATGCTGACGAAAGTTGGGCTTTAGACCACACAGATTATAAATTGGAATCACAATACCACCAATCGTAATAGACGGGGGAGGAAACTGCACATTCGTCCAGAACGGGCAGTAGTTTGCAACGACTTGGTCTTGGCCGTAGTACATATACAAGTTTTTCGTACGGATGTCGTACACAAACTTGAGCACACCCTGACCAATCAGACATTGTAAAAATGCTTTGATCGCGCTCGCACCACGCTGAGCGTGCTCGATGAGTTGTTGGAGGAAGAGCGGACCCTGCCCACTTGGGCCCGCGAGCACAATATAGCCGGGTCCCGCAGAGTCTAAGACAAACGCCGACGTGGACGTCATTCGTTTATTCTTTTTTGATTTTCATTTACGCGTTTGAATGCCGAACAATTCGCCGTCCAGTTTGAGCAGAACTCGAGTTCGTTGCTGGAATCGAGCTCGCTATGTCCTGTTTGAGCTTTTGTCGCTTCTTGTCGACCGTGTGCTTGAGTTTCTTCACCATTTGAAATTCTTTGCGATTAAAAACTTCTTGGATGATCATCTCGCATTGGTCGCGTGCATCCGCGCGACGATACTCGGGCGTTACTCCGATTCGTGCGAAAAAGTCAATCGTACGCTGACGGAGAATTTCTTTTGTCAGAGTTTCATTCTTTTTCACTTCGACAAGTTCGAGCGCGTCGGCGCTCCCCCGGATTTGAATTTTAAGATTCTCGGTCGCTTCCATGTAACGCATAAAGTTCGTCTTCATTGTTTCCTTTGCGATTTTTATGTCGCGCAACTGTTTCGAAAACTGCCGTTCGTCATCCTCCAACTTACGAAATTGCTCGTACGCTTCACGCAACTGATCCGTTGTAATCATTTCTACTGCTGCTTCTGTTGTCGCAGTAGCACCGGCGGTTGCCACATTTCGATGCACGGACGACGTCGTCGAAAGAACAGACGAAGCGTCCGAATCGCGTCGAGGACGTGGTGTACTTCGTGTATGCAACATGTCGCTTCCTTTTTTATTGATTCAGAAACTGCGATTTTTTCAAAATTTCAAGAACGAACAATCGGGATGCGTCCGTGAGAAAAGAAAAATGATTGTGGACATCATCACAAGCGGCGTCTCACGGATCACACCCGTCGTGGACGGCGCCTACGCGGTCGCACATGAAACCGTTCCCATCTACGAACCGCCCAATCCGAATCTAATTGTCGAATACGCCGACGCGGCCTCTTGCGACATTCGTGCGTTCGGACTTTCGAGCGGGTTCGTGCGGGTCGCAGGCGGTGTATCATCGCTTCTTCACGGGATTGTGCCGATCCCCGCGGCCCCGCGCGTGTACAATTTCTTCGTGCACGAACCCGTACTGAAACTCGCATTTCCACCGGACGGCACGTCGCTCGCCGTCCTGTACCAAACCTGTATGGTCGTGCTTTCGATTATCCACCCGGACACGTACCAGGTTTTTTATTTTGGCCAAAACCACACGGACGTTTTCGTCGGCCTCCAGATGACCGACAACTTTGTATACGTGACGACGGCAACTGAAGAGGTGCTGCGCTTCTCGGTACACGAACCGCACGAGCTCGTCCGGATGCCCGGGAGGGCCGCGCGTGTGCACGCGCTGATTGCAGACACGGATGAGTGGGTCGTGTACCAAGACGGACGGCACACGATCGTGTTCGAAGGCGTCAACGCGGATGACGCGAGCCGGCACGTCCCTCTTACGCCCGTCGCGGGCCCCGTGCGGAAAATCATCCCGACACCCGACCCCAATTTCGTTTGGTGTTTGAGCGATGCAGAAGTCGTGGCGGTGTCGCGTACGGACATGAGGTTCGCGTCGATCCCGGCGCAGTTCCCACTTCTGGATGTGGTGAAAGTCTTACCGTACAACCTCGGTTTGGTTCTTGGGTGGTTCGACGAACAGGCACAGAAGATTCATCTGAAGGCGTTTGAATATATGCCGGGGCTCGGACAGATCGTTCATTCTGATTCGCTGACTGTTGATTTTCAAACGGACTTTCGTGCACTCGCAATGCCAGCGAGCCCGTTCACGCGATTCACGAGCCATCATCCGCTGATGATGATGCACAAAATACGCCGTGCGGATGTCGTATTTAATCAGCACCTCTTCCCTGACCCGGACGAATCGGACGAGTCTTCTGAGTCGGACACGGACGACGAAGAAGAAGACGACGACGAAGAAGACGATGAGGAAGAGGAAGAAGAAGACTTGGTGCGTGCGACGTTTCATTATCCCCAACCGCCATCGGCGCTCCAGCAACTTATCCGGCGCACGCGCGACTACTTACCTACGCTTTCAGAAACGTTTGCCCCGTGGACACCGAGCGAATTCGAAAGAGCGCTTACGGCCGCTTCGAAAATGCACAGACGGATTCATAAGTTGCACCAGCAAGCCGCGATGCTGTTGCACGCACGTGAAAACCACAAAGTGCTCGCACAGACTGTTGCAGACACCATTCAGCAGTTTGCCGACTTTTACGGCGGCTCTTCGTCCATGGGGCTTCTAGAAATGGGACCGGAAGACCTGTTCGCGCCGTACGCGTCCGTCCAACCCCGCACGGACGATCCGATGGACGAGGCCGAGGCAGAACGGGTTCTTGCTGCGTCCCTGAAGTTCTCTGAGACGTCCGTGAGCGACCCGCTCGGGTTTGAAGCACAGGAGTTCAAGGTCGACATGGCTTACCAACTCGGTACGCACTTCCGCGGTTTGGAAGCCGACACCATCCACGCGGTCAATACGGGTATCATTTCGACCATGAACTGCTACCTGACGGAAGTCAAGGATCTCATCGCGGCACTTTTGTTGCAACGAAAGTTGATGAAAGCGGTCGCTCGGACCTACGCCGTCAACTTATTTGACAACGACGCCGAAAGCGGGCACAAACGTGCATTCGCGACGACTACGAACGACGCCGGCGGCCCCCAATCAAAGAAATGTTCATGACCGTGACGGACGTGTCTTTGTTTGCTGCTGCTTCGATCGTTTCGCAAATATCGGACTCGGGGTTTTGGTTGAGCAGGGCCGTGGCACGAAGGAGGACGTCCGGCGAGTGCCGACAGGCGTTGATGCTCGCACGGATACACTTGTATTCAGTTTCGTAAATATATTGTTCTGTCAGGTCCGGGCGGTAGTGTTTCATCCATGCAAACAAAAAGTACAAGACACCGAGCGGCGACAAGCTGACGTAGTACGGGTGGCATTTCAATTCGCTTGCGGAAGGGAGCATGAACCGAAAGGCTGTTCCCGACGATGAAGAAGAACTGTAGTCCGACGCGTCAAGCACTCCTTGGAAGAACGGAATGAGGACGTCGCGATTGTCGATCAGGATCCGTACGAATGATTTGAGATGCGGATCGGTTTCTCGAAAGCCGGAGAAAAGGTTGCTGCGACTCATTTTCGGGTGGTCACGGATGAAGTCACGCACCACAGCGTCGCTCACGCGGTCGTGCAGATATTCCATGTAATCGTCGTGGAGTGTTTTCATTTTCTTTTACTTTTCTTACGAAATCGGATAAATTTTTTGACAAAATAAATTATTCTTAGTGTCATTATGCATTCTTCGTCGTCCGTCCCTACGGAGTTACGAAGTAAGCGGTAAACGCGTTTCATTGTTTATGACGAGTTCACGAAGCTCTACGTTGTCTTTGTCAGAGTACGAGCTCATTTCCAGTTGTAATAAAACATCTGTAAATCCCATCGTATACGCCTTTAATAGTTTCACTTGTTCTTTAGCTGAGTACATGAGATGCGGCTTCCATCTAGCATATGTGTATGAGAAAGTCATGTCAAGTCTTATGATAGCATCAGGCACTGCGTCTTCGATATCTTGTTTTACGAACCGTGTACTGGTAATATCGGGTATGAGATGGACTGCAATATCGATAGGAACCCGTACGATAGCGGGTTTTGTTCTGGTTATTCTATTGGTTTCGGACAGTCCTTCTGGAAGTGGCATCGGCTTAGGTGTTGTATTTAAACCGGGCCTGTAGGTATACCAATACTCAGGATTTTGATCCTGTGGGTGAGGAAAATGTAATCTTTTGTTGTTGTAAGGTCCGAACGGTCTCAGCTCTGTAACAATAAATGGATGAGTTAACGGCTCGGCGTATTTCGGACGGTACTGTAATTTAAGCACAATGTCTCGGTAACCTTGTAAATACGCATTATATAAATGTAATTCGTTCTGTTTCGTGACAACGCCAATGTAATCTTGATCAGCTTCTGCGAATCCAGTATGCAACCCTTCACGCGGGCATAAGGATGTGATTGTGATCGTAAGAGGTAACACAGACGTCCTGTCTATTTTCTTCATGTCCTCTATGAGTGGTGCTTTCGGATCGAACAGTTCAAACGCGTCATCAATGGGCATGCGGATGAAAATTTCATCGTTTCCCGGAACGAATATTGTGGATTCCGAATTTCCAGCACCGACTGGGAACTCGGGTCCAGTACTATTTTTGCCTCGTACATATTCCGTCGTCAATTTATATTTTAATTTTTGAATTTGATCACGTTTTGTTTTCTCGTATGTCTCGTTCGTGATAATTTCGAGTAAATGGAACAAACGGGAAACGAATGTAGCAAAAATACACGGAATAGGCAGGTTTACGTAGTCCATCACAAAACTTCGAGGGTTCACGGTAATGTTGTAAAGCATAAAAAAAGCACGGAGAAAACAAACGGCCACGCACGATGCTTCGTGTGGCGACTGGTCCTGGACATGCTCGTAAAAGCGAATATGCTTGTACTTACGACCAGGCTTACGATTCATGTAATCATGGAGTGTCTGAATAAAACGAGTATCGACTTCCGGTTCATACATTTTACCATGTGGATCGAGGACATATATTGTCTCTTCAGGTGGATGTTTCACAAGTAACCGTGCGTGGTTCTCCCCGTTTCCTGGAATGTACCAACAAATCATAGAAATCGCGAACCGTGGATTGTCAATAAACGCGTCGAGCATCTTAAAATTTTTTCTTATTCTGCGATCGACCGTACGTTGTACATAATCATTGAGCGGTGTTCTGAAGCTATATTCAGGCGCCTCATCGTGCTCAGTTATTTGGTAAAAGTCAAGGTTTAACTTAAAACGATCGAAAATCGGATGGCGGAGGCGGGATACTAGGTGATTCATTTTGCTAAACTCTTTATCTTGAACATAACACACACCGAGTACGTACGTCCTCGTCGTGGGCTCGAAAAGAACAGGCCTGTACTTATACCCAACAAGTTTCGAACTGTACTTGCCTGGAAGTTTTTGGAGTATCTTATTCATCCAATCCGGAAGGTCACATTCGGGTACAAGAGACAAGTCCGCATGACCGCCCTCCGGATTCGGCTGTGGCACGAACCCATTATTGGTGAAAGAATGGACGGGTCCCCATGCGTTCCGTGCGAACATCGCTTCGACTTCCTTCGGTGATCTGACCGAAAACATTTTGTGGGGGAACGGTGTTTTTGCATTTTGTCTGTAGGTGATTTTCGACCTGAACGATTTAAAAGGAATGTGAGCACTGCCCGCGCTTGATGATGACGACACGGCAGCAGCATTCGCAGCCGCCCTCCGCGTTGTGACTCCGAACATCAAGTACAGGAGATGATCATATTTTTGACGCATTTTTTCTTCGTCCGCGCTCGGGTTCTTTTGCAAGTACATACGGCGAAATTCATCGTATGTCCTTGTTCCACTTGGCACGAGACCAAGATCATTCATTTCAAAGTCTTTGTTTTTGCTCGCGCGAGAAACTTTTTTTACTCTGCATTTACTTCAGGCGCGTCCGACTCGGACCAGTTCGGGAACTCGCCCGGGTATAGCATCTGAGTCTCGTCACCTGATGACGACGACCCTGTTGCGATTTCTTTCATCACCTTCGACTTCCGTGCCAGACAATTCAACACATTCAGTTCCGTAAGGCCTCGCACCGGCTTGCCACGGATCGATTCGCGACCGAACACAAAATGCACGTGCGCGTCCGAACGGGTGTCCGCACGAAGGAACCTGTAGGTGAGTTGATGCAGCGTAATGGTCGAATAGTTTGGACTTACCAATCCCAGACGCGGGAACCGTCCGTCCTTGTCGTCCAGATCGACACCGGTTGACACACAGCTCAAATTGCCGACGAACAACCGGTATTTCTCGTCGGGCCGTTGGAATCGTTCGAGCGCGGTCGCACGGTTCCGCATGGATGTCGACCCGCGCACGATCAGCGGCGAAAAGTCTTTCAAGGCTTCCGCAATGTCTACAATCGAGTCCGAATAGTTCAAAAGGATCGCGACTTTCTGGTTCGGGTTCTTTTCGAGCGCCTCGCGCGCCACCCGGATGAAAATCGGGATTTTTGCAGTCTCGATCATTTGCATCGCGCGAGCGATTTGCTGGAACGTACGGGCCCGTTCGGTGGCCGTGAGATTTTGAAGGGCGACCGTGTTCGTCGAGTCATCGTACCCCACGGACGAACACAACCTTGCCACCGCGGTCGCGAGGAGACGCATCGCGTCGTCGTTCTTCACCCGATAGAACGCGTTGAATTTGTGCACAGAGTTCGTGGACGCAACGGGCGGCATGCGTGCTGCAATGCGTGAAATGAAAATATCTCGGAACATTCGATAGATCGAGTCGCTGAAAAAGTCGCGCCGCGAGAATTTCTCCACGTCATACGAATGGGTCTCGTACGAACTCGCTACGACAAACGCGTGGTCCAACGAGCCGGACATTTGTGCCGTAATTACCTGCGGAAGGAGTTGTTCGTGGAAACGGATGACCTCACGGAACCCGCGTGCCTCACATCGGCGCGTGTGCGGGTTAAAGTGGCCGAGCGAGTGCGTCTTGATGATTCCGAGCGCTTTGTAGAGGTTCACGACCTGTTCTGTCTTGTCCACGGGCGTGCCCGAGAGGAGAAGGACGCGGCTCTTATTTTCGCCTTCGACATGATCGAGAATGTCGCGCATCATTTCTTTGACGCTCAAAAATTGCGAGCTTACGTTTTTTACGTTTTGGATTTCATCGACGATGAGCAGCACGCCTTCGTTCACAAGTGTGCGCCACTTCTCCGTCGAATGAAAAAACGTGCGTTCGGACTGTTGCAACTGACCGTCCACTTCTTGCTCGGTCACGCGGTCTTCCCTGTTCAAAAACCCGTGCTTCGGTTGCTTACACTTGACCGAACGGAGCGAGCAGTAACTGATCGCGTCGACTAAAGGCAATCCGTGTTTGTCGTTCATGTGCTGCCACTTGGGAAGGACGGTAAGCGGAGCGATCACGACCACGTTCGGAACCGTGCGGGTCTCGCACAGCTTCGTCGCGCAGTACGTCTTGCCCGCACCAAGCGCGGACAGGTCTAAGGCGAAGCGAAAACGATCCAGAGTTCGTGAAAGTCGTTCAACGTGATCGATTTGGTGGGGCATGAGTTCGACTGGAGTGGTCTCGGGGCGGGGGGCAGCAAAACTTTTTGTCTTTCGGGCTCGTCTGGTTTTGCCGCTGCCCATGGCCACCGAAGGAATTGTGATCGGAATCGTTGATGGTTCTGGAGCCACATCTTCCGTTCTTCGTTCGATGCCGTGCGGAATTCCTGCGGGTTCATTTTCCATTTTAAAATATTTTGACGATTTTTTTATCTCGGGAATACTTTTTTGGTCCGCGCGCAAACGATTTCTTTTTGACCTCTAACAAACAAAAAATGGAAAATCAATTCGACCTTACTTGGATCCTATGGATCCTTTTGATCATTGCATTTTTCTGGTTCGCTGGGAAGATGCACAAGACCGAGTTTGTGGCACCACGAACGCCGGCCGAAGAAGAACGGCTCGCCGAACTGATCAAGCGCGGAGACCGTTTGGTCGAGTACGTGCACACGCACAATTACCCAAACAAAGAAGTTGCAACTCGCATCTACAACAATTGGAACGAACTGAAAGAAAAGAAAAAAATTGGCGTCACACCCCCTAGCACCGACACGCCCGGATTTGTGATCAACAAATCCGACGCTATGCAAATTTGCCTCACGACCTCGCCCGACAAGCCGCACGACCTCGACGAACTCAATCTGAACACGTTCGTGCTTATTCACGAAATCTCGCACCTTGGCGCACTCGAGTACGAACACGGCCCGGAGTTCATGAGCGTCTTCAAAAAGATGCTGCGCGCGTCCTTAAACCTCGGCATTTGGAAGTACGTCGACTACCGTAAGAACCCGCAAATGTACTGCAATTACTTTGTCGACGCCACGCCCACCATCCCGGACACGTTCGCGGCCGTGTACGATGATTTATAAAATGTTACGGGCGCTCCTCACAAGGCCCGTGCGTGTCCGAGCGGAAACAAAGAGAAGAAGTCCCACACAACAACAACAACAATCTCCAAAATATATTATTAAGAAATGGCCGCTTCGAAGCTCCAAACGATTTTCGAACGTATCTACACGGACGTCCGCGCAAAGCTCTGTACCTGCACGGTGTGTTCGCAGTTTCCCGTGCTGCCCGTGTTCGAGGTTGAACACATCCCCCGTATGTTGAACAGCGGACCGTGCATGTTGACGCTGCCGACGATTTGGGTGGCGGTTTACATGACGATCAAACTCGCGCGTCGATGTGGCGCCGCCGTTCGGCAACTCGCGTACCTGCCAGAAGAAGTCCTCCACCAGCTTCGTCACACAGACGATCGGTTTACGAGCGAGTCCGAGTTTCTTTTCGACGCGCGTGTGATTGAAGCCGTCGCGGTCGCGTACGGCGGCTTCTCGCCCGACGACGAGCGCCTCAGGAGGTTTATTGGCCCAGAAGGCCGCGTGCCGGTCGACTACTTCGCATCGCATCGGGACGTTGTGAGGCTCGCGATCGAGTACGCAGACGAGCGCCGTGCGGAAAACCTCGCGGCGTACGTCCCGGCGGCCCCCGCAAGCAGGCCGAGCCTTGAGTCGCTTCTCGAGGAGATCCTTGCGGAAGAACAAGCGGAAGCTGCACGGGTGGCTGAACGGACAGCGAAGAGAGCCGCCAAGAAGGCCGCGAAAAAGAAGAAGACCTCTTCGTCTGGTTGCAAGGCGGCAGTTGCTGCTGCTGCACCTCCTTCGGGCGCCGTGGCGCGGGACGTGCCGAAGCCAGATGGCTGTGTCGTGTGCTTGGGTGCACACAGCGCGGTTGCGTTGGAGTGCGGCCACGTCTGTGTATGCGAGGCCTGCTACGGAACCGGAATTGGCAAGTGCCCGCTGTGTACGAAGCACGTCATCCACGGAAACTCGCGGGTGGTCTGGCCGGACGGTCAGGCGGGGGATGCGGTATGCCGCACGTGCACGAACGTGTTCCCCACGAACATGTGTGGGCAGTGCAAGGAGGTAACGTGCGATGGCTGTTTGAAGAAGTGTGCCTGCTCTTCGACCAAGCACGGGATGCGCAAACTGTTTTGGGTGTGAATCACGGGCGCTCCTCCTCATAAGCGCCCGTGATGGTTGCCGCACGGGGAGTGTCGAATGTCTAAAATGTATGTATCCATTCATTGTCCATTCAATCAACCAAAAACAACATGTTTGAAAACGCACCAGCGCTCGTTCGCAGTCTAACAACATTTGGAATCCGGAACGCGGAACTTTTGATTGCCGAAATCCGGACGTACCGCGGAAACGACACCGACGTGACCCAGGCACACGCAGACGACGGCACCGTCGTAAGGTTGTACGGCCGTTCGGCCCCAGTTGAGTCCGTTCGGGACACGGACATTTCTGTCATGTTCCCAGGAACAAAGGCTGACGTGTTCACGTACATGTTGTCTGTGAGGTTGTGGGAGACGCCGGGGACGTATGCGTTTCTTTGTGAAAACGGCGAGAAGGTGCGGGCCACGTTTGTGTAAACACTCTAAACATTCGCCGTAAAAAAATTTAGGACGTGTGTAAAATAAAATAAAGAACGAGAATGACGGACTATGTGTTAATTTTTGTCGGCATTGTCATCGGCATCATAGTGTCTTGGGTATACGGGCGCCTGAAGAATTCGCCCAGTACGACTCAGGAAGAGACTCAGGAAGAGGTGCAGAAAGAAGAGGAGGTCAAGCAGAACTTTGGTACCTACGTATACAGTGGTGGCGCCTATCGTGCAGTTCGTGGCGAGGGTGGTTGCAACACGAAATGTTCAAAGAGTTCGATTGGATGGGGCAATATTAAGAATGATTGTGACAAGTACAACGGAATATACGAAAAGTGTGGGAAAAAGGATATTTTCGGCAACTATCCAGGCCGTCGCTGCAAAGGCTACTACAATCCTCCCGAGGATGGTGCCGTTTGTGGTGCTATTGAAGACAGGTGGTAAATAAACAAACAAACAAACATTAATACGCAAACGATTCAATCGATTGAAGTACTTTGGATGTGATGCCAACGTAGAAATCACGTTCAGGGAAAATTGACAGACGCATCAATTCCTCAACCACATCGACATCGTCCGACAATCCGTTTGCAACCAAGGTGTCGCGTATGGTGTGCAAACGGACTCGGTCGGATGTTTTACCGGTCTCTTGAAAGTGTTCGAAGAATAAGTGTTCGAACGACTCCGCACCGGATTCGTGAAAGCGAACGGTAAAATCCGTGCGGACGCTGAAGTGTTTCGAATCAGGATGCACGACACCGGAAATGAGTTCGAATGCGGCCATGACGTTTGGCAGACAATCCGCGTTAAAAAATTCGCGGTTGGTTGCAATCCGATAAGGCTCAAAAATTTCGTGGAAGAGTTGCTCGACTCGAAAAGGTTTTTCGACATACTTGGCTTGTACGATTTGAAACGGTTGTGTGGAAAACGTGTTTGCCGTTCGAAGTCGCGACTCGACGGAACGGGTTGTCATGCCGATTTTTATATGTTGCGGCTCGCGTGGATGTACGATACAATAAATCCACCCGTATGAAGCCGTGTGATAACTCATTTTTTTTTATTGAAAGAAGCACGCGTTTAGAAAATAACATAAAAAGTGTGTGCGTTGGCAATCAAAAAAACAATCACACAAAAAAATGTCAAACACAGCCGCCGCTGCAGAGTCAGGAGAAATCAGCCCGTTCGTCGATCTCACGGACGGGTCGGATTTCATGCGTGCGTTGACGCCCGTGGTGTATGATCACGAGGACGAGCGTTTTGTGAACAACGCAAACGAGTCTCGTCGCTTCGCGCTCCAGGTCCGGTGTAAAGACGTAGTAGTGGAGGAAGTGGCACTGTCCGAGTCGTACGGCGTTCTCGTTGGCCGTTTGCCCAGTAGATACGTCACGCCGTTGTTGCAGGTCGAGGAGAAGCTCGTTGACATTATCAATGCCACGCCCCATTTTTCGGAGCGCGACGAAGACGACGACTTCAGTGTCATGACTTCCAAGACGTTTGTGCGTGTACATTCGAGTGGGTCGGTAGTCATTCGGCTGGACATTGACATGGAGTCGGACACGCGTTCCATCTTTTTCGAGAAGAGCTCGGACGAGGACCCACCGGAAGTGCCGTACGGCAAACTGAAAAAAGGCATGGTGCTCGACGTGATCGCACAGATCCTCGTGGATCTTGACGAGGACCGTCGTGAAGTCATTTTCACAGCGGTCGTGGAGGAGGCGAGCGTGACGATTCCGGAAGAGCGCGCTTCGAAACCCAAACGCAAGCCGACCATTTTGCACGGGCGCCGTTGATCCACTAATCATAAACGTACAAATTAATTAGTAAAAAAAAGATGCCACCACCGTCGTTTGTCGCAATCGTGGGTCCGGTCGCATCGGGCAAGTCTTCAATTTCGCAAGATCTCAAACGGAAATGGCCAGACCTGATCGAAGTCATCAAGGTCGACAATTATTACAAGGACCGTTCACACGTCCCCATGCGTGAGCGCACGGAAAACGGGGACATCAACTACGACTTGCCGGAGGCAATCGATTTTGACTTGCTGCTCGAACATTTACTGCAAATCCAACGGGGCATCCCGGTACTCGAAGCGCCCTCGTACGATTTCGCGACACACACCCGTACGTTCGATGTGCAAATCGATGCCAAGCCGATTGTCATCGTTGACGGTCATCAGCTCCTGTGTGGAATTCCAAGAACGGCCTTTTCTTGGAATTATTCCATTTATGTCGATACTCCGCTGGATTTGTGTTTCGAACGCAGGTTGCTGCGCGACACGTCTGCCGAACGCACGTTTTACGACGTCGCCATGCAGCATTTCTATCGAACCCTGCCGGCACACATGGCGCACGGTCTGCTTCAACGCGTGGAGTGCGATCTTGTGACGGGCAACACGGATGTGATCAAGCAGGTCCTCGTCGCATTTATCCTACTGAAGACGGCTTGTTACGGTTCATAAGCATCCAAACCAACCATGCTAACACGATGATTCCCACCACGATGGATGTGATGGCGAGTTCGGAGTACACCACGACGCACGTCTGTTGCTTGTTAGAGAACCCGAGCGGGACCGAACACCCCTTCTTGTCTTTGTTGCATGTTGCGCGATAGGTCTCGTACCGTCGCACGAGTTCTTCGTACGTAATTCCAGGTTTACCAAGTTTTTTGTTGACCAGCTCGTGGATGCGCCAAAGCCACCGCGTAAGCGACTCGCGGTTGTTTAAATTATTCGCGACGGGCTCGTCGACCAAAAACCGCTGGTACGACTCTCGACAGTACCTGCACGGGAACACGAACGCGGCCGTCTCGAAAAATTGACGGTACCTCTCGCGGGTCGTGCCCGGAGTTTGTTCCAGGTTGCGATCAAACTCGTCCGGATCCATGGGGTACCCGAACGTGACACTGTGCAAAAAGACCCAACCTGCAGGCCCCCACACGTTGGTCATCATTCCATTGCCCGCGTGTGTGTTGTTGAGTAATTGTTCGACCACTTTCTCTTCTGGCTCACGTCTGTCTTGTTCTTGCTCCATAATCTTTCTATTTTATTCAATCGCCAGATAAATTTTCGTTTGAGAAAATTACTTCCGCATAGTGTACCCCATAAAAAACCCGACCACAAACCCAAGGAACAGATCAAAGTCGGACGAATCGCGCGGGTCTGGGGGGATTCTCGGCGCGCCTGAGAACGTAGATTTTAAACGCTGCTGTTGCAAGGACCTCCAAAATCTTTGCGAAAACATTTCTTTTTTACAGTCTATGACACCGTTGTTCACCAACCTATGTCGATGATGTCAATCTCGTGCATTCTTTTCTGAACACGAAAGAGTTCATACCGGCTCAAATGTCGCTCTAATTGTTCGGGTGAGCAATATTTCCCCATCAACGCACGTTTCCAAGCCGAACGAGGCATGTGCCACGTATGCACAAACTCCTCTGGGTAATTAAAGAAGAAATTTCGCGGCCAGAACCAAGACTTACTTCGTAACGGCGCACCTTCCACCGGAACATCGTACTCCTCCGGAAGGACGCGTCTGAACACGTACGCCATTCCCGAAAAGTTGCGCATGAATCTTGCCACCATTTTCGCAGCACGGTCGATCACGTCCGGGTGATTCGGGCCCATGACTTTGATGGCGGTTTTTAAGTTCGCGTACCCCATAATTGTCCGCACAAGATTTACGGGCGCTCGTTCGGGTTTCATTGTTTTTAAAATGAAACAACAAAAATCAAATAGCATGAATTCATTCACACCCTCAAGTAAAAAAAAGACAAACAAAATCATGGACGTAGACGATTTCCAAAGAGTTTTGCTTCGCAAATACCTCGACGGCCTCGACCTCGTCTCGCACAACTTGGACTCGTTCGACCAAGCGGTCGACGATCTCATTCATGCACTCGAAGGACGCGAGTGGACGCAACATTCGCGTATCGAAAACCCGGATACGCGTTCACCAGAAGCGACGTACAAATTAAAATTCACGAATTTCCGGCTCGAACGTCCGACCATCCACAATGACGTGAACGCCACGGACGAGTTCATCTCACCGACTGAATGTGTCGAAAGACACCTCACCTACCAGGGCAAGCTCATGGCCAAGGTGCACGTGTGGATCGAGGGCGGTCTTCCACGTTTTCGCGACTCGCTCGAACCTGTGGACGTGAATCTGATGAGCATCCCGATCCCGATCGGCTCGCGCTTCTGCAACACCACCAACGCACTCGACCCGGAAGTATTCCCGTACCGCGCCGCGTTTATCGTGAACGGGCAACGTAAGAATGCCTTTTGCTTCGAGACGGCTGCAACGAATTTGCCGGTCTTCATGTACGACAAGGCGGACGGGTTCACGGCGGAGGTGCGGTCCCATTCGGCCCCCGTGCTCAAGCACGACCTCACCGCTACGGTGTACTCGAATGTCGTGTCGATGAAGCGCGGCGTGCTCGTGTTCTCTACGAGATCCTTTCGGCTGTACAACAAGGGTGTGGGCGCGGTCACGCTCGTGAACGTGCTTTCCAACCTGGGCCTGCACACGCAAGAAGGCATCGCGGCCGCTCTCTTGGGCCCCGAACCTACGGACGAACTTCGTGAGGCCATTGCGTTGAGCCTCACGAATGTCGACGACTTCCCCCTCCCGCCTACACCCGAGGCGATCCGTGCAAATTTCGGCGCGCCTCCCATGTCGATTGCGTCGCATCTGGGTCGTCGTTCGACCGGCTCGAACGAACCCCCGTTCTTCCGCACGGAACGCCATACCGACTGGGCTTTGTCCGTCATGGAGCGCGAAATCCTTCCCCATTGTGGCACGAACAATGAGGCGAAAATTTGGCTGCTGTGCGGCATGGCCAGACGGGTCGCGCTGGCGACGTATCGCAAAGCCAAGGGCATCGACACGCCCGTCGACAACCGCGACGACCTGTGCAACAAGTTCATCAAGGGGTACGGCGACCTACTGACCGGTTTGGTCATGGACGGCATGAAGGTGCTTCGTGAGCGCATTAAGATGGACATTCGCAAGCTCGAGAAGACGCAACGTCCGCCGGCTGCGCTCACGCGGTTCACCTTTCCCGCCATCCAAACCCTCACATGGTTCTCTTCGGATGTGGTCAAGACGATCGGGAATGGGCAGCTTCGTGCATTAGCTCCCCGCGGCAAACCCGGATCTGGCGGGGCGTTTGTGAAGCTGCCCGCACGCAAGACCGTCACGCAGTCGTTCGGACAGATCAACTTGTCCGGAGACCTTTCGAGTCTGCGCAACTTCAAGAAGACCATCAACAAGCAGTCCAAGATCGTCTCGGCGCGCAACATCCAGTCGAGCCAGTTCCTCTTCAAGTGCCCGACCGAGACGCGCGAAGGCCAAGAGGTCGGTCTCGACGATGCGCTTCCGCTCGGCGCCACCACCACCTTGCACGGCGTGGTGGACAGCATCACCACCCTGATTGCCCAGTTTGAGCGCACGCGTCCCATGGAGCGCCACCCGAACCCGGAAGACTTTGTCGTATGCATTAACGGCATGCCCTACGCCCTGGTCCAGTACGACGACGCCGCGGAATTTGTCGATTACCTCCGCAACGCGCGACGCAGTGGGCTGTTGGAGATATTTACAAGCATCACGGTCGGTGGAGCGTTCGAGGCCGGTACGGACACGCAGGAGATCCACATTCGCTGTAACGCGGGGCGGTTTGTCGCCGTACTGCTCGTGGTGGATGATCAGGGACGTCCAGTGCTGGAGCAGCGCTACAAACTGCTCGAACAGATCGAGAAAGACGCACGACCCCGGACGGCCGTTGAATTGGAAGGCATCCGGGCACTGAAGGAATATTCTTTCTCTGACCTGCTTCGTCCGCTCTTCGTTCAGTTCGCAGGCACCACGTACGAACTCCCTGCCGCGGCCGAGTACATCGACGTCTTCGAGCGGAAGAACGCGTACATTGCGGAACGCATAGAAGACCTTACGCCCGCACACACCCACGTGATGATCCATCCGAGTTTAATGCTGGGGTCAAGCGCGGCCGAAGTACCCTTTTCGGACCACAATCAGTCGCCGCGTAACGCGTACCAGTGCGGCATGGGCAAGCAAGCGATTGCCGGGCGGAGACTCAAGCGCATCATTTCGCCGAACATGCCGGCCGAGTTGCTGTACTCGCAGGTGCCGCTCGTGTCGACCGAATACACCAAGATGATCCTGGAGAAACACCCGTCCCCGACCGGTGTGAACGCCGTCGTCGCGATCATGTCCTACCTCGACAACCAGGAAGACGCCGTGGTCGTGAACAAGGCATCGATCGAACGCGGCATGTTCGTGACGCAGCACTTGGAAGTGTTTTCCAGTACGGCCCGTACGACGGGATACTCCCAGGCGGCCGAGATGTTCGCCTTCCCAGACCCGGCGACGGTCTGCCAAGGATTTCCCACCGGAGGCAATTCGTGCTCGTTCGAGCATATTGACGAGAACGGGTGTGTCGTCAAGGGCACGATCCTCGAAGATGGAGACCCATTGATCGTGAAGCTGTGCCGGTTCCAGTCGGCCTCGCACGAGTGCTTCATGAGCAAGCGCGGGATCAAGTGCCGCTGCACGTTCGCACGTGACGTCGTGTATTACCATGGAACCGATACGGCCATTGTGGACGAAGTCCAGCGGACCACGAACGCCACCGGAGACGCGCTCGTAAACGTGGTCGTGCGGTACTTTCGTGCACCCCGTGCAGGCGACAAACTCGCGTCGCGCCACGGCCAAAAGGGCACGATCGGGCGCGTCGTGCCCCAAGAAGACCTCCCGTTCAATCAGGACGGCATCGCACCGGACATCATCATCAATCCGCACGCGATTCCATCAAGAATGACGGTCGCGCATTTACTCGAGACGTTTGCGGGCATGATGACATGTATCACTGGAGACGACATCGACGCTACCCCGTTCGGACGCGACTCGCAATCCAAATGGACCGCGCGAAACCTCGCAAAGGCCCTGAAGGAAGCAGGCATGAACGAGTACCTCGAGGATTCGTACACGTGCGGTATGACCGGCCAGCCCATCGAGGGCACGGTCTTTACCGGTCCGATTTTCTACCAGCGACTCAAACAGATGCCGCGCGACAAGGCGCACGCACGTCCGACAGGAAAAGTCATGTCAGGCACACGTCAACCCGTAGGTGGACGTGCGTCGAACGGAGGCAAGCGCGTGGGCAACATGGAAGGCGATTGCTTGAAGTCGCACGGAGCGTCCGAGGTCGTGCGCGAGCGGTTCATGATCAGTTCGGACTTTTACAAGGTTCACGTGTGCAACGTTTGCGACCGTCCATGCATCGGCAACGAAGAGCGCGGACTCTTCCGGTGCGACGTTTGCGGCAACGAATCTCCCGACAACATGTCGATCGTGGAGATGCCGTACGCAGGCAAGTTGCTTTTGCAGGAAATCACGGCGCTGAACATATCTGTCGAAGTTGTGACGGAGTTCTCCAAGAATTACAATTCGGCCGGCGCGGGAGGAGTTTAGTTGGTAATTAATTGGCTGTGTGTATTGTGGGGGTATTTCGTTTGTGTGCGAAATTATTTTGGTTATCGAATTGTGAATAAAAAAAGTTAACTGTTAACACTGTTTCACACTGTTTCACACTGTTTCACTTTTACTCGACCACGAGCTCGTTCACACGAGTCTCCAGCGCGGCCAGACGCTGCTCAAGCGCGGGACTTGTAGTGGCGGCGGTCGCAGCAGCAGGACGGGTCTCAAGGGCTGTGATGCGTGCAACAAGGGCTGTGTTTTGCTCCGTCAGGACGCGGATCTGCTCGTTTAGGGCTGTGAGGGTCTCAAACACTTCCAAAGACACGCCACCCTCGATCCGGGTGATGCTCTGCGCATACAGATCATTAATGCTCGAACGGGACGCCTTCACATTGTTGAAGGTGACATCCTTGAAGGCAGTGGGGGCTTGGACGCGCAACATTTTTTTTTGGCGAAAAAAATTCGAATGGCTTTTTTTTGTTGAATAGTTGCGAATGAAAACTCGGACGAAAATCGAACGCAATCGATTTAAAACCGGCGACGGCCGAACCCCATACGAGGAGGCGCCGGGATATAACCCGGAGGAGGCGCCGCGACGTAACCCGGAGGAGGCGCCGCGACGTAACCCGGAGGAGGCGCCTGGGCGTACTGAACAGGAGCGTACGCAACGGGCTGCATCATCACCATCTGAGGCTGCACAGGCTTGGGCGGGCCACAATCCATGATCGGATGCATCTTACCGTCCGGACCGCGACGCTCGCCCACCTTGCGACAGTTCATGCTGAAATATCCCACTACGATCAGCAAAATGATCATAAAAATAATCCCACCCGGGCTCATTTTGCCTCCCGTTTCCACCACGCGGCCATCCGGGTACACAGTTGTCTTCCTGCCATCACGGTACGTGGTTGTCACACTCCCGTCCGGGTTGTTGATGGAGGACATTACGTCATCGTCGGACACCGCTCCGAAAAAGCTATCCTTAATCTTGTCCCACCAAGACATTGTCGATTTTGTTTTTTTTTAAAAAACCGTGTACACATACTTTTTTCTGCTTAATGGTTTTCGGTCGACTTGATTTAATAAAAAATGGCGTCTGACTACGTACGGTTTCTTCAGGCGATCCCCCAGCCGGCACAGCGCTCGCCCGAATGGTACGAGCAACGTAGCAAATTGATCACGTCCTCGAACATCCCCACCATCCTCGGCGAAAACCCGTACAAGAAAAGCAGTGAATATCTTGAAGAGCTCATCGATCCGACACTCCGCGTATTCACGGGCAACGTCGCGACCATTCACGGACAGGTGTACGAAACCCCGGCCGTTGATGCATACTGCGACGCGTTCAATTACGCAGGCGTCGAACTCGGTTTGATACGGCTCATCGACAACCCGCAGCACCGAGACTACGCACGTATCCGTGAGGCCCGTTTGGACTGGATCGCCGGCTCCGCCGACAACCTTACGTGGCCGAAAGAGATCGAACGGCCACAACAGGACGACTGCATCACCGTCGAAATCAAGTGCCCGTTCAACAGTCCGAAATTAAAGTGGGGCGAGATCCCCAAGTATTACTACGCACAGGTCATGTTCAACATGTTCATCCTTGACACGCCCCGTGCCGACTTTATCCAAATGATCCCGCACGGATTCAAAGGACAGTCGTACCAAATGAACATCGTCCGTGTGTATCGGGATGACGCCTGGATCTGGAATTACGCGCTTCCAAAGCTTGAAGAGTTTTACGGCGAATGGCAGAACCGCAAGGCACGAAAGCAGCGGAAACTTATGAACGCAGTGTAGGAGTGATCCGTACGGGCGCTCCTCCCATCATCCTTTTGTTTCCAAAAAAAATGATTGAATACAAAAGGAGTTTTATCCAAACAAAAAATGAGTGGAATTAACGTGAGTCCGCCCTTTCCGTTACGTCATTGTATACATAACCCAATCTGTATCCAAATCGGCGGCCATGGAGTCGGAGGCACCGTTCGGATCGAGTCCAGTACATTATGGCCTGAACGGATGCGTACAGAGATGCGCGCCAAGTACAATGTTACAGGTGACTTGGACGAGTACTTTCATTTGCCGTTTGAGATCGAGGCGGGTGATACCCCTGTGATGATTTGCATGCGGAATGATGACGCGTCTTATCTCGACACGTTTTTGCGTTTCATTGATACGTATGTGAATAAGAAAATGAATTGATTCCACGTCCGAGACCGTTCGGGATCGGCCGGGACCGTCCGGTTTCTTTCTCGAGCCGAACTTCTTCACATACAACTTGATCGAAAAACAAAAACATGCGTCGCCAAACCAATTTCTCGAGCATCTGGTCGACTTCGTCTGCTTCGAACGTCGAATCTCGCGGTTCGAAGCCTCTGGCTATTGTGGAATGCACGCCGCCGCCGCCCCGGCCGGCCCGGAGAGTGACAGGCAGGTTTCTGTATGTGATCGAGGGTTGGTCGTTGTCGTTCGACGATCTCTACGAGAGTGTGATTGACGAGAGGAAGATCTATTTTGACCAAGTGAAGATTACCGGCGGGTTCGGTCCGGTCGAGACGTCCTTCTTGCATGACTTCTTCGACGGGACCCGTTTGTATATTGCCGACAACCCGACATTGCAGCCGGACGATTGCTATCGCTCGATGTACACACGCAAAATGGATCAGGATCATTTCGAGATCCGTCAAAGCGCGGGCACGTTCGTGCTCAAGTCGCTAAGCGCGACTGGTACGAAGGTCAACGGGACCATCGTCCCACAAGGTGAGACGGTTGTTCTGTCCGACCGAGATCGGATCGAGGACCGGATTCAGTTCGAGTTGCCGTCGTGGTCGGACATACATTCTTAGTCCGAACGGTAATTCTCGCGCACGAACGACATCAAACCCTCTGATGTACGGGGCCCGTCGAACTCGACACCGTTAAGACGAACGGTCGGGTAACCTTGAACAGGGGGGCGTGCCTTAAGGATTTCCGCTTGGTCTGTTTCGTGTTGAAGTTTTGTGATTGTTAATTCAGGGAATGTTTCCTTCAGGATGGGTGCAGACTTGTCAAAGATCGGCATGAATTCGTGACAAAAGCCGCAGAAATCCGCGTGATAAAACACGAGCTCGTTCCGCTTGGGTGCTGCTCCGAACTTGGACTTTTTGACTGCCCGCACAATCAAATAGATGGCAACGCCGACGATTGCGAGTACAACCAGAGCCTCGACCCACATACCAATGTTCTCAACCGAGTCCGCAATCATTTTATTGCAACTGTTTTTATTTTTTGTGCGGAACGAAAATTTACTTCGTTCTTGTATCTCTTCTATTTTTCGGATCGCGAATGAAAACAAAAACAAAAAACAAGTATGGAGACGAACGAACCGTTCGTGGTGCTGTGGCGCGCACAAACAAACACGTCCCCTAAAGTTCGGAACGAATGTTTCAAGCGGGTTCGTGTGCATCACCCAAACGCACTCGTGTTCGTTGTGTGGGAAGAAGGGGTGGCGGACTTTTCGTTTGTCGACGAACGGTGTTGTGTCTGCGAAGAAGTTTGCGCGTCAGACTTCGATGCTTGGAGACTCTTCTACCACAAAAAAATCGGTGACTCGGGGTTGCTCTTGCGTGACAATTTATTTGTTGGCTCGCGTCCGTTTCCGCCGTTCTTGTCCAACCAATTCTTTTGGACGCTCTCAGACAACCCGGCACTCTTCGAATTGAGATCAGGCGAACGAGTTGAACGTGTCGAGCTTCCTTCGTACTTCGGACATGTTGGATATTTACGCCGGTCATGCTTGCGAGAACAATATTTCCGTATGGGCCCGGACGGATTTTCGTTCGCGCTCAAAGGAACTGCAAAGGTTGCCTTTCCAAACGAACGGCCTTTGGAAAGACCAAAAGATGTGCTCGAAGAATTGACCCGTCTTGATGTGCCAGTTGTGTGTCTGATTACAAACGCATAAATCTTTTCCCGTCGTAGCAAAAAATTGAGGCGAGAAAAATTTCTTCTACACCCTGATTTAAAAAAAAAGTTACTCAAAACAAAAAATGCTCGGTTTGGATCTTACTAAGGACAAGACGCGGTTCCAGCTTGCACTGGCCGTTATGTTTTTGATCACCATGTTGGTCCGGCCTCTGGCCATGGCGACCTTGACGGGTGAGATGGAGGATAAGGATGGCAAGACCAAGGCCATGCCCATGTACATTGTGATTATGATTCTGGGTATCGCGAGTGCTGCCGTGTTCCTGTTCGGTGACAAGGTCCCGCAGATTAACGGCAAGCAGAACATGATTGCCCTGGGCCTTGCCGCGATCGCCGCTGTGATGTACTTCCTGGTTTTCTTCGGCCTCAAGAAGGCGAACGCGAGCGCGGGTATCTACACCACGGCCACGTTCGATCTGATTTCCGCGCTGGCGCTCGTTGCGGTTCTCGGCATGGTATACATGGAGCCCAGTGTGGCTGAGCAGGCCCAGGCCGCCGCGGGCAATGCCGCCAACACCGCTGCCGCTTTCGGTCACTTCTATTATTAAAATGAATTGTTTCAAAGCGAACAAAATTTAAATTGGACCAAGATTCGTAAATACACGCACGGCGCTCCGTGATCTTCCGAACGAAGAAGAACTTGAAGAAATCCCGGACGTGATCGCGCGCGCGTCGATACACAAAGCCTTGTTGGGATACGTCCTGCAGCAATGAACTTGAACCCGTGGATTCAGTGCTGCAGCGATATGACCGAAGATCGCCTCTTCGTCGTCATTTCGACAACTCCCGTTGTTTGTCACAATATGCACCTCGATGTTTTCCCGCAAGAGCATCGAAATCGTGGAACGAATCATGCGGTACCTCGCCTTGGATCCGAAACAAAATTTCACGTATGCACTCGTGGTCAGTTCCGGCACTTGACGTAAAATGGTCATGTTCTCATGAACTTTCACGCCTTCCAAATGGTTCAGCACTTGGTCCCAATCAAAAAATACCTTTCCTTTGATTCGTCGCCCGGGTTGTTCGGGCAGACGCTCGGCCCAGTCTTGCAAGTCATCGAAATCCTGGCGTTGCAATCCTTGAGAAACCACCGGCTCGTCCGTCAACCTGTGCGTTTCAAAATAATCAAGCATCCGCCCCAAGTCCGCGTCTTCACCTCTTAAATCCCACCCCTGCTCGGGCATTCGCATGTATTGGATGTACGTCCCAGTCAAAACGAGTGGGTGTTGCGGGACCTGGATCGCTTGGATCACGTCCGGGTACGCGGCTTGAACAGACGTGATATGCCCAGGGTCGTCGTCATAGAAACGGATTTTCCGAATGGAGGAAGCGCGTGGAGTAGAATGACGCTCCGGACTACGGTCACGCCTGTTCTCGTCGTACGTGTCTCTGTATGGATTACTTCTGCTACGATCCCTTAAATACATTTTTTATTTGATTGATCACACGTATTTTTTTTCAAGCATACGCACCACAAACAACTCCATCCGAACGAAACTCTGGATCATGGTCATGCGGGTATCCCATTTGGTTTGAAATGACTTCAATCGGCCCCGCGTGCAAGCGAAATGAATAATGCGTATGTCCCGAACATACCGTTCGCACACCGCTCAAAAGCCGTTTGGGAACTACGTTCAACCAATTCGCAGAGAAATAGCGATGCTTGGACGCGGGTTGGTGAGCATACTTCGGATGCGTCGTGTGTTCACGTACGATCGGGAAATGTGTCACAATGATTTTGTGTGGGTGGTCGCGAAACCTTTCCAAAAAACCCGTCAAGGCTTGGAGGTGGTCCCAGCATGCCACCGTCTGATCAAACTCGCGAACGCGAACCCGTCCGTCCTCCCACATCGGGTTGATTGGGGTCCACATGGTCGCGCCAAAATACACGACCTGGTCAATTTCCACCACGTGCCCGTCTGTGAAGTAGACGTTTGGAAACGAAGCGCAAAACTTTTCGTACGCCGTCCAAAGACTCGTGTACGAATGTTCGTCCGAGTAAAACTCTCGGTTGCCCGGAACGAAAATAACGTGGTCCCACGTGTCAGAGCAATATTTCATAAATGCACGAAAGTTTTCGGATGTGAAATGCCCGATGTCTCCGGCTAAAATCACAATTGGGTGGATCCGGGGAATCATCGGGAAGGACTCGCGCATTTCCAAGTGCAGGTCAGAGAAAAGCTGGAAAGGCGTCATTTTTTTTTCTTTTCGAAATAAGTTATAAAGAACAACAATCAAACGCCAGATTGCGAAAATGAAAAGCCTATACGCCCAAACGCGGTCATCGAGTCCCGCTCGAAAAACTCCCGTCCAAACAAAGGTTGTGAGCCCCGTGGAAGCCGCGCTTGCAAGGTCCAATCTTGTTCAACTCGCAAACGTGATTTCTGATGCCGCCAAGCAACAGGAACAAGCGATTCTGAAACAGGCGACCCCCGGTAACGCTGTTGAATCCGCGCTTGAGAAAGTATTGACCGAACCAGTTGCGTCGGGGATGTTTGGGTTTCTAGCGCCATCGTTTCAGTTGCCTACGGCTCTCACAGCTGCGAGAACTCAAACCATCTGCAACAACACAGATATACACAGCGGTCAGCCCATCGTCTATACTGCCTCGAGTGCATCATCACCAAACACGGGCATTTCCTCTCAGAGAACGACGAGCACGTTTGGCCAAGAAAAGCCGTTCGTGATTTTCACTACCGGCATTTTTGAGACGTCCAATCAAAAGTTTGTGAAAGTAACACCGAGTGACAAGATGTCTCAGATCTTTGCCGACGAACTCACAACCATCCTGGCCCCTCCCGGAACCATCCGTGTTCATCCGAATACCCCGTTGGAAGCGGACGAAACAGCCTACGTCTTGGCGGCTCCGGAAAACTACCAATTCCGCCTCAGTGAAACCAGACAGACGCGCCAACTTCAAGTCGATTTCGTGTATGCACCAAACGCGGAAGCGGACGCGGGAAAGGTTCACCACTTGATCATCCGTTTCAAAGACGAGAATCCCCCGAAGTATCTTTTCCCGGATATTTACTGCATGCAAAAAACGACAGGTTCCGACATGCTCAACATCAATAGTTACTTGACCGCCGCTAGTGTTGCTGTCGCCACTGCGAAACATTTAGTCACTACAGAAGGCTCACTTCATGCCTTGTCTGAATCGTACGAACAACTTCAAGCTTCCGACAAGGAACTACAAGAAAAATTGAATTTAAAAGCAGCAGCCTACGATTCCACAGTAGCGCAGCTTTCGAGACTCAAGGAAGAGAAATTATCACAAGCAAAAGCTGCCGCAGAACAACACGCCAAGGACGAAGCAGCTCTGTCTGTTGCCGCTAGCGAAGCACATTCGGCCCGTGCGGCTCGGCAAGAGGCCGAACGGCAAGCAACAGAAGCACGTGCAGAACTCGAACGGATCAAGCGCGAATCGAAAGAAGCTGTAGAACATGCGAATGCAAACGTTCAAGCAGCCGAAGCGGCTCAAGCTGAGGCACTTGCACGGGCTCGTGCGGCCGATGAAAAAAGTGCGAAAGCTGAACGGACTGCACAGGAAGCAACGCGTCAAGCGGACGCGGCACGTTCGACTGCTGAACAAAAAGGACAGGAACTTGCAGCAAAGGCAAACGAGGTGTCACAGTTCGAAGCTCAAGTTCAGGCTTTGCGCTCGCAACTCGAAGAAGAAATGAGGAAGGCCGCATCTGGCAGCGCGGATTCTACTCAGCGGATCGAAGCGCTCGAACAGCGTATGGGCGCGATGCAAAGCGAAATGGATGCGAAAACGTCCGAGCTGCAAAAGATTCAAGCCGAAAATGAAACATTGAAATCCACCGTGAAAACACGAGAGCAGACAGAAAAGGGGTTACAACTAACCCTTACGAGCCTTCAAAGGGAAAAGGAAACAGCTCTGAAAAACGCTCGTCAAGCCGAGGAAGCCAAGCAAGTGTTGCAAGGCCAACTCGAACAACTTCGAACAACAAACGAATCGTTGCAGGCCACAAACACAAAAAATACAGCAGAAATTGCAAAGTTACAAAATGAAATGAGTCGCATCATGGCCGAACAAGCGGCTGCGATTACTGCAATCAACACCGCTGCTGCTGCAACTGCACAATCGTCTCCTCCACCACCAACAGTTCCTCCTTCGTCGCCGTCCGGAAAAGTCACGAGCGACCTTGATCAGCAACCAAATGAGAGCGTTGAAGCGTACCAAGCTCGTTTGTCTGAATTGCGGCGAACGCTGAAATCTGCACGTGTTGGTGTGAAGGACGACATTAGACTAGCGGAAATGAACGCGGCTATCGCACGAATCCATGAAATTCTAATAAATTTGAAAAGGCAGGAATCTCGTTTTGGCAAACAACGTGGTCGTCCTACAAAGGTTCCGAGTCTTCTTGCGTTTCACCGTGCGTACCGCAAGCGCCACCCGCACGTGTCTTCGAAACGAGTCTTCGAAAAGTATACGCGCGCCTTGTTGTCGACGTTTTTCTAAAATAAAATTGTGTAACTCTTAAAAAAAACAATAAAAAATGAGCAGCTCGAATACACGCTGGGACTACGTGAATGCAAAACCGCCGTCAGCAGGTGGTACGTTCCGAGAGGTCGCAACGTACAACCAATTAAACTGTGACAACCTCACGGTTTATTCGAATACCCACACGGGCACGATCACCGTTGACGGCGTGGCCGAACTTTCTGGTCCGACAACTTTGCGCAGCACCCTTTCGGTCGTCGGGGCCACCACTCTCAACACGTTGACCGTCAAGAGCTGGTCGATCTTAAGCGGCCCGGTCGTGGCCCGGTCGACCCTCTCGGTCATTAACGGCGCTGCGGTCGGCAGTTTGTACGTTGTGTCGAACACAACGTTGGTTGGTGCAGTGGATTGCTTAAGTAACGTGGGCGTCACCGGAAGCTTGTCCGTCGCGGGCGATGTGTACGCGAACGGAAACCTGTACGTGGTGTCGGACAGTATCTTGAGCGGTTCCTTGAGCTGTTTGAGTGACGTGGGTATCGCGGGGACCTTGTCCGTGTCCGGGGACGTCCGTACGCAGTCACGTTTCGCCACGTCTGTGGGGTACGTCGACCCGGAAGTCGGCGACTTGAAGATGAATGTGTCTCCCATGGAACGGAATGGGTGGGTGCTCTGCAACGGTCAACAACTGAACCGGAATACGTATTCTGAACTGTTTGGGTTGATCGGCACGACGTTCGGAAACGGTGACGGGGTCAATACGTTCAATGTCCCGAATGCGGACGGGCGTGTGCTCGGCAACGTCGGGAACGGTCGGGGCAACGGCGAAGCCACAGGGTCAGAAACGAACACCCTCACGGCATCGAACCTTCCCGCGCACACCCATTCGGGTACGACGGTCGCGGAAGGAAACCATTCACACGGTGTGACTGATAACGGCCATTCGCATACTCAAACGACGATCAACGACGACTTTAATAATTCGGGCGGTGCAGGCCCGAGTTTCGCAGCAGATTCTGCCGGAGTCCGTACGTGGACTAACATCAATTCAAGCACGACGGGCATCGCGATCCAAACGAACGGTGTTCATGCACACGCATTTACCACGGACGGAGGTGCGGGTTTGGCGGGCACTGCATTCAATATTATGCAGCCGACACTGTTTGTTGGCTACACGTTTATCTTCAGCGGCGTGCCGACCGAAGGCTTGTAAAAAAAACTTTTGAAACGACTTCCGTCGGACACTTTTTAAAAATAATTTGTGGACGCCCAGAAAGAAAAAAGAAAAAGAATCATGAACCCGATGGATACTCGTTTGAGTGGCGAACGTACTCGCCCGGTCGGTCCGGCCTTTGGACAGCTTGCGCCCAATCCCATCCTCGCTGGTATCAAAACCGCCGACATGTTGTACGACCGGCCCCTCGCGCTGCGCAATCTCGAGCGCGCGATGCCGAACTTGACCTCGAATGAACCCAAACTGCGATCGATTGAAAACCCGGCATCCTTCCCGGATTTGTCACTGCGCCAGGTGCCTCCAAATATGATTTCACAAACCCCGTCCGCCATGGAAATTACACAAAATGATCTCGCACACTACGCTGTTCCGAAACGCGCCCAATTTCCCGACGAATCCATCCAAACCAAACGGATGCTGCAAGACCAGCAACTGATTTATGGCGGGCGCGTGCCGCCGCAGATGCTGCGCAACCCCGCCGAACAGGCCGGTATGATCGGGCCGGACAACGAGGCGTACCTGCGCGTGCCCAAACGGAGCACGCTCGAACAAAGTTTCAGCGAGAAGCGTAACGCCCAGGATTCTACATTCTTCGGTTCGTGGTCAACCATGCCCAGCGACATTAACGAAGTGAGTCGGCGTCGCATGGCCGGGCGCGGAGACTTTGCGCAACTACAACTCGACCCGCGCGGGTTCGGCGACATCGACACACGCAGCCAAACAATTTACTCACGCACCATGTACAGCCCCGTGGATTTGGCCAATCCGCAACTGGCCGGTGGTGCAAGGGGTGCGGGTGTCGTTCGTGGCATGGTCGGGCAGTCTGCCGGCATCCCGCTCGACAGCCGCCGCGCTTAAATCAAATTGAAACAAAAAATCTGGAACTTTAAAACACAGCTTGCATGATCCGTTCATACAAGGTACGGTTTCTCATTTTTTCTTTTTCCATACCGAAGTGAGCCCAGTCTAAAAACATACCGGGGTCGAGACCGTCATCGTCTGCTTCTTCTTCGCCTTCAACGGAAATCGCTTGGAGGTAATCACCGAACACCGACTGTCGTTTTTCAACACGTGGGAGGTCGTCGCGGATTGCTTTGACGTACTTATCCAGAACGAACGCGCGCGTGTAGTCCGTAAGAAACTCCGTCCATTCCGCAAACGTCGCTCGAATCTCTCCTTCCAATAAACCGACAGGGAACGGGTCATGCCCCTCACGAATCTGCATCGCAGCCCCCTGCGTCTCGTTCGCTGCCGGGGCGCAGCCAAGAGAAGGTGGAAGCGGAATGTTGCGAGCCACGAGATCATTCAGGTCGTTTACCTCCTCGATAAACTCATCCACACCGATGTTATCGTTTGGATCGACACCCTGCAGTACACCGCGGATCGTTTCGAACAAAGGCGGTCCGTCCCCCCGAATCGATTCGTACGTCACCTGCTTGGTTGTCATGGCAGGGTTGCGCGCGTGCAACCGTGCAAACGCCCGTTCGAGAATCTGGTCCGCCGCTTCATCGTCCGATAACGTTGCACACGCAATTAAAAACCAACGATTTTTTAACAAAAAGAACGTGGAAGATTCTTTCATACGGTCATTCAAACGGGTCGATTGCGCCATTCGTTTGAATTTGACAATCGAATTTTTGACATTCTTCTGCAATTCGCGCTCAAATAGTTCCGCCGTCCGGAGAGACGAATGGATGACGTGACGCAAATTGCCTTTGGAAAACAAAAAGGTGTTGTCCGTGCAGTGCGTACGCTTCCGTTTCGCATCCGCACGGCGCGCCAAGTTGCCGATCCTGGGCCGACGGTCGAAACGAAACTGCGCCTTTCCGTCGTTGTTCACGTACCGGTGACGCTCGGCCACGTCCGAAATCGTGATTTGAGCCGCACCTTGGTTCAGGTCCTCACGAGCTTTGGCGAACGCATCACGCGCGCTGTTCGCACTCACTACAAACGAATTGTTTCCCTGCTTGATCCGGAAAGGACGAAACATGGACTTGACCAAAATCTTATGCTCAAACGAAACGTACTCGTCCGGTTCGTTCACGGGAACGTTCCAGCCCGGCAAGCGCAACGCACGATTCTGTTTCGGCACAATCGTCGCCGCGTACTCGTAAAATTCAAACGTCGGCTCCAAGCGGAAAAATTGCACGAAGACTGTTTCCTGACGGAGTGACGGGATCTCGATGCGTTTGTAGTTATGGACATTGTCCGTGTACTCTTGACCTCGAAAGAGTATTTGGTCGCGCGCAAATTCCACCGGCCCCGTGAACGCATCTCCAAACTGTCTCCACGAACGTTTGTACTCGATCGTAAAGTGTGTCGGCGTCCGAGCAAGAATGTTGATCTCAAACTTTGTCGTGCGGTGAATCAAAAAGCGACGTGCCAAGTCGCGCGCCGCCCGTTCCGGACGCGTCCCAACTACGTACGGGGTGGACGGGATCAACGCAGGCTGCGGCTCCTGCGAATGCGCAAAATCTGCGTTCGGTTGGTCCAGAGCCTCGCGAAATTCACCGTAGACCCTGCGCAAGAAATTCAAATCCATGTGCGGCGAAAATACATCCGGGTCTCGAAAATTTGTAAACTCAGTCGCGCGCATCAAAAAATAATGTCGACCCGGACGGAATCGTCCGGTTTCCTTTTCGAGAACCTGAGCCATGTGATTCGTCTTTTTTTTTAAAGATTATGCGCACACACAAAAAATATTTTTACACACACACCCTAAGATTAAAAAATTCATGTTCTGCTCCACAAGAATCTCGCCCGTCGCATTTCCAACCGTACGGGTTCAAATGGTTTCGTCTGAACTCTTGTGGATACACGCCATGCATCTCATCCAAACCCTGCCTTCCGAACAAGCGTGCATGCTCTTTCGAGATTTGATGAAACTTGTTTACGACTACACGCCGGACAGATGCCCCACCTGCAAACACGAATCGGTTCTTTACGAAGTGGATTGAATTCAATAAAACTACGACAACATGTACAGAGCAGCATACGTGCACTGAGGCCGGTGCGACTCGATCGAAAAAGAATCGGGTGCAAACCGGCACGACGAATCCGAATTCAACACCCAGTTCGAACCACCCACTGCACGCACGGCTGTCACGTAGTGCCCGCTCGAGAACGACCAACCCTCGTGGTACACCATCGTCTGCAACCTGTAATTCTTTCCTTCGGCCACCTGTACGCGCTCTCGCATCACCGCCACACGATTGTCTTTCGATCCGTCCGGGCGGTGCCTCCCGCTCACGCGCACGACCAAACCCGCAGGCGATTGAAAGAGGCGCGTGAGGAGCTCCCTCCGGCCGCGCTTGCCACATTTCTCACAATCCACACCGTCCAGAAAATCCTGCTCCTGGACGCGTGTCGCCCACGTAAACGGAATCAGCTCCCGACGAACCACCCGATTGCACTCCATGCACGTCGAAATTTGCTCGTGCACGCCCCACACCACTTCGAGCGGACCGCAATGCGCTCGAATCTGAGACCGAATGTCCTCCAGCGCCGCCGTTCGCCCCGACTCGGAATCAAACGTCACCACATTCGGCCTGCGCGTACCTGGATACGAAAGCTGATCGTAAATCGCATCCAGGCATTCCATAACGTCCCCGTGCTGGTGCGTACGAACGTACTCGGCTAAAAAGGGAAAGTGGGGCAGGAGCTCCTTGATTTTCCCGACGGCCGCATCGTTTGGTCGCACATGAGTCTCTGCTTCACGTACAAACTGCAAAAACACGTGCACGAACCCGCTCGAGTGGCGCGAAGCAAATTCCGGACTCAAAACGGCGCGCCGAAACTCCGGATTGTTCAAGCAAAGCTGCGCCGCCGCGTTCCAGAAACACGTCGTGCCCTCGTTGTGAAAAAACACGGGCATTTTTCTTTGTTCACACGTTTGAAATACTTTAATTTAGACTTTTGATTTAGACACAAAACGCACGGGCCTCACGAAAGGCCGCAAATAGTCCCTCCCACTCGGGCGTCACCTTAAGCACGTTTTCCAAAATCGACGGACCGATCGACTCGGACATGTGGTTCGTAATCGTGATTTCCTTTACCGGCTCGTCATCCACGATCTGAATGAACTGAACAACTTCTTTCGGGTCCGTTAGGTTCATCAGACATAACACGGTCCCCACGCGTGTCCACAACTTCCAACTCTGAAGCTGGGCGGCCACGGCCGGGTGAAACAGGATCGCGCCCGCGAACTCGAACAGTAAGTAGAAATCGCCCTCGTGAAACAAGGGAGAGTACCGACCGCGTTCGTACAAAAGCTTGAACAAACGCCGCACCTTGCACTGTTGGTGCACGAGGAAGTCCGTCTCGAACATACGGTCGAACTGCGGAAACACCCGCTTGAGCACCGGCACGCCATACTTGTACACGAACTTGGCACACTTTTTCGGATCGTACCCCATGCGGTTTCCAAAGTACGGGAGAACAACTTCCGTGCGGTACTTCTTGTCGTCATAGTCCGGAATGAAATGCAGAATCACACGGGTCGCCAGGTGCACAAAGATCGCACGCTTCCGCATGCCCCGATTCTTCACATGATCCGTGTCCTCCGAGAAATCCTCGTCACTCACATCTTCCGTTTGCAAAATCTGCGTCAACATCCCGTGACACGTACGGCGCACCCTCTGCACCACGTCGAGCGAATGGTCCACGTTCAACGGATCCACAAGCCGACAGAGCACTTCTTCCACCAAACGGTTCAAACGCATCTTCTTACAGAGTCTCCGTGCGGCGTCGTTCATGGTCACGGAACCCATCGACATCTTCGTCGGGGGCTCAAACGGCATCGACACGTCCAACAACAAATTACCTTGCTTGTCAATCATCGACGCAGAGTTCGTCGCCCCAAATCGGTTCTTCCCATCCTTGTCCATGTCCACTTCCGCGTGGTCGATTGCATTCTCTGAATCCTGGCGGCCGCAGTCCTTGCACACAAAATACCGGTCCTGCAAAAAGAGAAATTCAGAACCACCACATGCACTGCACGACATTCTCCTATTTTTGTTGATTGACCAAAAGAAAAGAGACTACTCGGACTTGTAAATATTTACAAATATTACACCACCACACCCCGTAAATGTATTTTTTTTTCGAAAAAAAAGAAGGCGCCGGACGATTTTGATTCGGCTCCATATGATGGACGACGCACGAAAACAAATATGTCATCATCTTCGTCGTCCTCGAACGCGTCGAGCGGCAAGAAAAGCTACACTTGCAGCATTTGCCAGTGCAAACACCAGTCCGCACGAGGTCAGCACTGCAAGCAATTGAAAAACACACTGCCGATCTTTACCACGTACGTCAAAAAACTTGACCGTTCGAGAGAAACGTCCTTCGCTCGAAACACGGACGAGTCGTTAGCAACCGTGTTCGCCATTCGGCGAATCATGGCGTTCATGCACTCAAACGTCGAAGCGTTCCAAGCCTGGTCGGAGGCCAACCCCGCGCTCGAAATCGGGCTGGAAAGCAGTGCCGTTGCAAATGCCACTGCGCCGCCGTCCGCAGCAGCTGCGTCAGCCGTGGAAGCAAGTGGGAACGAAGAAGAATTATCACCAGAAGCGATCCTGATGTCTCTCGCGTCTGCTCCCCCGGTTGTCTTGCCGCCGTCCGCCGCTTCGTCCGAGAAGGGTCCGGCACCCCCGTGTCTTTCGTACGAGTTTCTTGCCAAGGCGCCGAAGATCACCTCGCTTGTTCTCAAACGCCCGTCCGTGTAGATAAGAGAGGAAATCGACTTAGATGACAATTGTTTTCATATTGTTTTAAATCGTAAATAAAACCATGAACAAATTTCACATCGATCTTGTGACCAGGGCGGTGTCGACATTTGCATTTCCAAGCGTGCCGTCGCTCGATGAAGTCACGAACCTCCCCTTCAAGGAACCGCCGTTTCGACACATCGCGCCTGGAACTCTCCTGACCGCCTCCGAGGCAGACGAGACCGTCTTGATCTCCAAGAAACCCGAGGGACAGCGCGAAATTTTGGTGGGCATCGTCGATCGCGTCGACAAACACATTTACGTTTACGCCATGGCCAGAAACAAGACGATCACATTCGTTCACCCCGACGACCCGAGCATCCCCGTGCCCGTGTCAAACGACCTCGTGCGGGCTGTTCAGCAACGCGCACGTGGAAATCGCGACGCGGACCAGATCGCATTCGTACTCGATGTTTGCCGCGTGTACGACCCGCTGACCCGCAGGCTGTTCAACGTGGTGCTCTCCGACATCGGCCCGATCGCCGTTCCCCGTATCGACATCGACATGTTCGCGCGGGCGTACCTCCTACGCTTCAAGGTATTCCGCCCATATACAGACGAGAACGACATCCGCACCGTTATGGAAACTCCCGAAGACTACCCGTACCACCCCGACAACGGCGTCGTGTTCGTGCAAGTCCGTACGGGCGGCATGCCCAACCTCCGGAGCCCGTGCGCGAAATACACACCCTTGGAGCTCTCGACCGTATTCCTCCACGTGAACCCGATCATCACCCTCAAGACGCGCGTGTGGCAACTCTCGACTTGGAGGAACGATCACCTCGAACCCTTCCGGACAATCCCCGCCCCCGTGTTTTACGTGCCGCCGACGGGCGCAATCGTGGCGTTCCGTTTGAACGTGGACGGTGACCGCTGGCGCCTCGTTCCTGCACGTATGCGCGTCGATAAGATGACCCCTTCGTCCCCGCTGACACTCAACCGGTTCATCGCACTCCACTTACCGAATCGTGCGGCTGGACACACAAAGGCAAAAAAGGTGAGCGCCGGTGCCGGTGCGGATGACGAAGCAAATGAGCCCGAGGCCGCCGCAGAGGCAGCTGCGGAGGCGATCGCAGAAGGCATGAACGCGTTTGCGTAAAACAAACAAACATCCCCACAGGAAAAAATGAGGAGAATGCGTTTCTGTAAAGAAAAGATCTCCACACGAAAAAGAGTAAAAGATTGTTCATCATGCCCCCGAAACAAAACAAAAACAAAGCTGAACCTGCCAAACCGGAACTTATAAAAACGGCAAGTGGTCATTGTTACCAGGTCGTGGATGGTAAAAAAATACGAATTTCTCAATCCAAATACGATCAAATGAACCAAACTCGTGAGCCTCCTCCAAAAAAGACAAAAAGAAAGTCCGCAAAGAAATCAAACACAAGAACGAAAAAAGCAAAAACACAACAACCACAATTCACACGGTTTTATGACGACTCGCCGGAAAACATTGCCGACGTCATCACACACGGAAGCATCGAATGTATTCATGTCCCGAGAGTCAATACATTGATCCCGAAAGGCCGGACGTTTAACGAATTCGTACGGAGCGCAGGCGGGTGGAAGTTGACCGGCAAGGACGCCGATTTGCTCCAAGTACTGGACACGCTCAAATCCGATGCCGACGTAGAAGAATTTTCAGACGCGCTCACGAGCGAACACATGTCCGAACTGCGAAAATGGGTCCGCTCGAAACCAAAAGGGTCGTGCAGAGTCATGTTCGATTTCGATCGGGTTATTAACATGGTCGAAGGGATGATTGCCGGATCCATCGAAACCATTCAGGCACAAAATTTAAACATTTCGGGACTTGCCAAGTACCACATCGGGACGAAAGAACGGTTGCAAGACTTCCGCAAAACCGTCGACGAATTGTTGCGGTACAATGCGCGCGTTAGTGTCGTTACCAACAATCCCGGATGCCAGGACGCGTCTTTCGTGGAAGTGCTTCATTACATTCACCCAGTGTTCACGAAAGAAAACGTGCATTGCAGCTATCGGTTCGCCAATAAACTCAATTGCATGTCCGCACGGAAGCTACTGACTGTCTAACGAACACTCAACAAAAAATGTTCAAGTCGAATGAACTTCTCGTATAAAAAAAAATATGCGCCTGACTTAAAAAAAAATTGTTTTCGACTTCTTAAAAAAAAAAATGTCTAGTCGTAAAGAGGTGCCACGAATTGTTGGAGGCAGGATAAAGGAGGAACATACTGAGGCAACAAAAGGAAGGCCTTATACTGGGGAGGCAGCGGCGACCGCATCAAGTCGTGATGCTAAACGTGCTGAACTTGCAGCGAAAAAGGCAGCGGACATGGAAGCTCTTGCTGCGAAAAAGGCAGCGGCCATGGAAGCTCTTGCTGCGAAAAAGGCAGCGGCCATGGAAGCTCTTGCTGCGAAAAAGGCAGCTGCGATGAAAGTTGCTCTTGCGAAGGAGCGAGACAAGCTTTTGATCATACTCACAAAAGCCTACGAAATTTTCAAAATTTCATTTACGAAGAGCGTCATTTTCTCGGAGGTGAAGAAAAAACTTGAAACTGAGAATGACGCCAAACTGCAATTGATGTACCAAAAGCTTGAAGATTCTGAGAAAAAGAGGCGTGAAGCTTCACATAGACAACTCGCGAAGCTTGTAGCGCGTTTAAACCAAGTCCTTGAGAAACACCAAGAAGAAGAATACAATTCCCTGCCAATTTATCAAGCGTATAGAAAAGCCAACGACGACGTGGACAAAATCGAAAACTACTATAAGTTCTCGGGTACATCCCTTCCCGCTCCTTCGGAAGAAGCGGAAGGAGTTGCGGAATTTGCAAGTTCTTCTTCAGCGACGACACCTAGACGTCCTTTGCTAGATGTCGAACTTAAGCTAAAATACGATCCATTTTATGGAGTTTTCGAAATCAAACAGAAGCAGAACTTCAAATGGACCAAACTTGAAACCAGCTCTGGGGCTGGAGAAGAAGGAAGCAGTGTGGAAGTAGACGGTGGCGAAGTTCCAAACGATGCCAGGTATGGTATTCTTGAGGACTCTGGTGGTAAGGGTTTTACATTTACATCTTTACGCGACCCCCGAACACCTCATTTTGAAACACAAGTATCGCTTGCCGACTTGAAAAGCAAGAAATGCGTAAAGGTAGCAAGTGCGAAAGCCGCAATCATCGTTCCCGACGAAGTTGCACGTGAGGCTTTCGTTAAAAAATATAGAGATAGTACAATTCGTTGGGATCGTGGCTACTATACTGAAGAGCCTTACTCAACCATTGTGTTCGTAAATCCACTGACCAAACCGAAGGGTCTAGTTACAGTTCTTCAGGTCTCGTTCGGTCGTACTGCTTCAACGGCGTTTGCCTTGCCGTCTGAAGTCATGAGCATAAAGGGTCTTGATCAAATGATTGATAAAATCAAAAAACACGTCGTGATTCTCTTGAAACCAGTTATGGCATTATATAACAAAATCGTGTCCCAAGCGAAAACTGTAATGAAACAGACAATTGATAAATACATCGTTGCACAGGCCGTAAAATTAGGGTTGGAAGTAATCGATTTGGATAAAAAAGAGCAAGCCATCTTAAAATTAGTGGAAAATGCAGAAAAACGCCTGCTCTACGCGAAACGATTCGAACGATATATTGGAGAATCTATTAATGAAATGGTAAAGTACCAACTTCAAATATCATCAAAAGCGTTAGCTGAATCTCTTGAACAGTATAAATCGTTTTTGGCCGGACGAGAACTTACGGAAACCGTGCAGAAAATAATCAACGCCAAGATGGCACCTCGTGCGTCGTCCACTAGTGTCCGTACCAAAGCCGAGAAGGGCGTAAGACCTTTATCCGCTGTCGAGGCAACGACTTCTGCCGCAGCTCCTCTCGGTAAAGGTGCAGCGGAGGAAGAAGAATTGCGGAGGCCCATGGGAAGCGGGGGGCCAAGCAGTCCAACTGGAGCTGGTGGAGCTAGTGCGGAAGAGCCGACATTAGAAACTGTCCACGTCCGCCCCGAAAAAGGTTATAAATACGACATTGCTACGGTTGTGTCGCGTGGTGAGGCTGGTAGAGTCAATGTACAGTACGAGGATGGTAGTAATGAAATAGATGTAGACCCCCGGCGTGTCCGTAAGGTTCCAACGTTCACGAAGGATCAAAAGGTGGGAGTCTTTTTCGAGTCGAAAGGATCAATGAAATTTTTCCCAGCAACCGTGACAGGAAATACTGATAAAGAGGGTAGGGTCGAATTAAAATTTGATGACGCTAAAGGAACGACAGGGTTTCACGAACCCGGACGTATCTTCCACGTTCCGGGAGATTACAATCCTTCTCCAAGTGCATCCGCGTTCGGCCGTTCGAAAGTGTCGAAAGAGACATTCGTAAATAAATATTGCAAAAAGAAGAATTGCTCACGCGAGTTCGCGCTGAAAAAGTACCATCGTGCACTCCGTATGATGAATCTGTAAGAAAACGAGTTGGACTACGAAAGATAATATCTATGCATTAAAAAAAATGAAAGTGCAAAACCGCGCGGGGGTACAAGTACCGGTGCGGTACGACGAGATCACGGATCGAATTCAAGCACTCATTCAGTTCGAACCGGCTTTGGACGCTTCTCTAGACGCTTCCAAAGTCGCACACAATGTGATCGCAAAGATCGTGGATGGCATCAAAACGTCCGAACTGGACCGCATCGCCGCAACGGAGTGTATGAACCTTGTATGGGAACATCCGGACTACAACAAGCTCGCGGGGCGCCTCATCGCTGCGGACCTGCAAAAGTCAAATACGACTGATCTGGCCACGCTGTACGGTCAACTCAATCGAGAAGGACAAGTGTCCGTAGACTTTTTAATCACCATCGCCCGTCACCGCGAAACACTATCGGAATTCATCCGGCCCGAGCGCGACTTTCTCTTCGACTTCTTCGGCATGTCCACGCTCGTCAATGGAAGTTACCTCAAACGATCCACCGAGCATCCGGGCACGTGTGAAACGCCCCAGCATCTCTTCCTCCGGGTCGCCATCGGCATCCACGCGGACAATATCGAAGCCGTTCGGGAGACGTACGACGCCCTTTCGCAAAAGTTATGCACGCACGCGACCCCGACACTTTTCCACGCGGGCACCGAACGGAATCAACTCGCGAGCTGCTTTCTGCTCCAGATCGAAGATTCCATCGACGACATGTACAAGGTGGCGCACAAGTGCGCGCTCATCAGCAAGTACGGCGGAGGAATAGGTATTGCTGTCTCCAAGATTCGGGCGAAAGGATCCCTTATCAACACCTCCAAGGGCCGTTCGACCGGCATGCTTCCGTTCTTACAGGTGCTGGATGCGTTGGCGCGCCACGTGGACCAGGGCGGCAAACGTGCGGGCTCCATCGCGATTTACATCGAGCCCTGGCACGCCGATATTGTGAGCGTGATCAAGGCGAAACACCCCCTTACGCTCCCGGAAGAACGCGCGAGCAACTTGTTCTATGCCCTCTGGACGAATGACTTGTTCATGGAACGGGTTTCGTCTCAAGGCATTTGGAGCCTCTTCTGCCCGGGCGAGCACCCCGAACTGGTCGAATTGGTCGGTGCGGCGTTTAAGCAGCGTTACATACAGCTCGAAGCCGAGGGCAAGTTCAAGGCACAAATGCCCGCCGCAGAGCTTTGGACGATTGTCCTCAAGAGCCAGATGGAGACGGGCATGCCGTACATCCTGTTCAAGGATTCTTGCAACCTCAAGTCGAACCAGCGCAACCTTGGAACGATTTATTCAAGTAACTTGTGCGCCGAGATTGTTGAGAAGACCTCCTCGGACGAAACGGCCGTCTGTAATCTGGCGAGCGTGTGCCTCCCGAGCTTTGTGCGCGGATCCGAATTCGATTACGGCGAGCTCGCACGGGTCGTTCGGATGCTCGTGCGCAACCTGAACAAGGCGATCGACAACATGTATTACACGACGGACTGTGCGCGCCGCTCGAACCTCGGACGGCGGCCGATCGGGGTTGGCGTACAGGGATACGCGGACGTGTTTGCGCTTCTCGGTATTGCGTGGGACTCGGAGAGGGCGTGGAATTTGACCGAACGGATTTCCGCGCACATGTACTACGCGGCCATTTCGGAGTCGAACGAGCTCGCGCGGGTGTCCGGACAAACGTACGAGGGTTACGAAGGAAGTCCGATTTCGCAGGGGAACTTCCAGTTCGACCTCTGGGAAGGTCAGACGGGGTTGGACGAGCTCGACTGGGAATCTCTCCGACTGAATGTGATCGCTTACGGAGTTAGGAACTCCCTTTGCATCGCACTCATGCCGACGGCCTCGACCTCCAACATCATGGGGTTCAACGAGTCGTTCGAGCCGTTTACGTTCAACCTGTACACGCGCCGTACACTCGCGGGCGAGTTCCCCATCGTGAACAAGTACCTTGTGACGGACCTCATCCGGCGCGGTCTGTGGAGCCGAGGTCTGTACGAGCGCCTCATTCTTTCGGGCGGGTCCGTGCAAGAACTGCCGGAAGTTCCGGTCGAGTTGAAGGCGTTGTACAAGACCGCGCGGGAACTCAAGAAGGTCCCTTTGTTGGAGCTGGCGGCCGTTCGGGGCAAGTACGTGTGTCAGACGCAGTCGATGAATCTGTACATCGACGGCAAGCCGTCGGACATGCGTTTGTTGCACAACTGTCACACGTTGGCGTGGCGTCTCGGCTTGAAGACGGCGAGTTATTACACGCATTCCATGCCTGCGTCGCGCCCGCAGAACTTTGCGGTGGATGTTCGTATGGAACACCGTGCGGTAGCGGCCCCCGTGGAAGAACCCGAATGCACAAATTGCAGTGCGTGAATTTTTATTTGATTACATTGTAAATAGTTTACAGAGTTGCACCGCAGTGTCCGCATGCATTCGTGCCAAACGCAAGGTCGCGGAAGATGACACATCCGGTGCACGTGCGCGCGTTGCAACTCGTGCACCGCTTCCAGTTCAACACGCGGTCTGTGCAAAACAAACACACAAATCCTCCCTGCAGCCTCCAGAGGTCGTCCATAGGTAAGACGGCTTGTTCGGGCGTGAGCTCCACACCTTCCGCGCGAAACGATTGAACGATGTCAACGACCTCGAGAGACTCTTTCGCGATTGTACGTGCGTACGCGTGTGCGCAAAAGCTGTACCGAAAGAGTAGGTCTTGAGCGAAATCTCTTCCCGCGTCCATATCGAGCCGTTCGGGCGTCCGCGGGCTGTTCTCGATCGCATCGACGACGTCGATCAAATTCGCATCGTCGATGGGTGAATGCTCGGGATGGAAGAAGAGCCGCATGTCCAGACGTGTCTGAAAGGCTTTCTGAAAGAATGCGAGCAGGAACGTGCGAAGTTCTTTGGGGAGTACGTCCGTGCCTCGTCCGAACAGTTCGGTGACCTTGACGTTGTTCTCGACAGCGTACTTTCGTTGTGGAAGTAGTTCTCCGAGACCGAGACGGACGAAATCATCGTCGGAACAAATGTATGTTGTCCGTCCGGTCCGGGCGGATCGTCGGCGTGAAGTCATTTCTAAACTTTTCAGATTCGGATGTCTGTTTTCACTTTCGCGTTTGGTTTCTGGAATCATTACCGTGACTGTCCAAGATATTACGGGCGCTCGTTGAAGCAGGGACCGAGAGAAAATAAATAAAAACCCAACTCCGACCGAAGCACATTCGTTCATACCAAATATTAAAGATAATGAAAAAGCCGTCGGAAAAGCCGTCGGAGATGCGCACGGGGCGCGTCCGTCAACTCCGTTTTTCGGTGCTGACGGACGATGTGCTAAAAAAAATGAGCGTGACCCACAGGGCCATGGTGTTCGACCCGCAGCCGCACGCCCTTGCTGAGGGATTGACGGTGGAGGTGGCGTCCGCGCAGAAAACGTATGGCAGCGTCGTGGATCCGCGCATGGGATCCGACCATGTTGGGCATACGTGCGAGACGTGTCACAAGAAGATGGATCCAGGCGACCATTTCGACTGTCCTGGGCACTTTGGTCACATCGAGCTCGCGTGTCCACAGATTTGGCCGTTATTCTCGTCAGAGTTGACGCACGTGTTGGAGAACGTGTGTCCGTTTTGTTCGCGGCGTGTCGCCAAGATTCACATTCGCAAGGACAAGCACACGACCCGTTCGAGCGCGTGCGACGACGAGGACAATTTGTTCGAGGATTTTGAGGAGGAGGACGTCGACGACGCGGAGGACGTTGTGGAAGAGGAGCCCGTCGAAGAAGAGGAAGAAGACGAGCCTGTTGAAGAGGAGGAGGAAGAGGCGGCGGCTGTCGAGGATGTGGAGGAAGACGTGTTTGATGCGAATGAGGACGAAGCCCTGGAGGATGAAGTGGTGGAGGACGAAGCCGTGGAGGACGACGAAGAACTTTTGGATGAGGAACTTGTGGATGACGAACTTTTGGACGAGGAGGAATCCGATGGCGGTGGAGATATCTTCCCCGACTCGGACGATGAAGTCCAACAGCAACAGGTAGTCGTTGCGAAAACGGTGGTGAAAAAAAATCAGCCGGTGGCGGCCGCGCAGCAGCAGACGGGATCCAAATTTTACAAGTGCAACTGCTTGCCCGCGCACGTGCGGTTCAAGTACTACGTCCGTAAGAACCCCGACAAGACTGCGAACGATTCCGGATTGCATATTGAAGTACGCGTCAGTGCGAAGCGTGTGACCACCACGGGTCGAGCGGGTAAGTCGGAGGTCACGACGCGTTTTATTGTGCCGAATGCGGTGATCATGCGCATTCTTTCGCAGATCAACCCGGCCGACTGGCGGTACATGTACCACGAGAAGTACCGCGACTTCCGCAACTCCTCTCCATTCGGTTTGAAGGCCGTGCCGCCGTACCTGCCTACCGAGCTTATGATCCAAAACGTGCCGATTCTGCCAACGGTCGACCGTCCGAGCAAGGTCGTGGTCGACACGAAAAAGCAGGCGGACTTGATCACGAGGCAGTATAATCAAATCGTGGCGCGGAACAATTGGCTGAAGCAGCATCTTCTTCAGACGAGTCAGCAAGGGCCGGGAAAACCTTCACGCAAGAAAAAGGCTGCAGATGCTGCGCCCGAAAGCGACATCGACCCGACCGGTAGAACCTTGGTTCAACACCTCGCAGGCTTGTACGGCATCGATCCGCATCTGACGCTCTTTTGTCAGGAACTTCTTACGCTCGAAGGAGTTCCTGTCGGCCGCCTTCCGACCCGTTCGAACCTGGACGCGTTCCGCGGCGAGCGCTCGCTCGCGTCTGCCGTGGCGGCGGTTGTGGACAAGACCAACAAGCCCGGTGTGACCTCGCGCAACCTTGCGCAGCGCTTCCAGGGCAAGGAGGGCCGTCTACGCGGAAACCTTTCGGGCAAGCGCGTGGACTTTTCTGCCCGCACGGTGATCACGCCAGGCACGAACGTGAAGGTGGACGAAATCGGGATCCCGTACTCGTTCGCGCGGAGTTTGACGGTGCCGGTGTTGGTGACGGACTTTAACCTTGAGAAAGCGCGCGAATGGATGCGCAAGGGCGATGTTCGTCTGGTGGAACACGCGAATCGCATGCGCATATGGTGCGACGAGAAGATGAAGCCGGAAGTTTTGGAGAGAAACGCGCGCGAACTCTCCGTTGGATCCACGGTGCACCGGTACCTGCAAGATGGTGACATTGTCATCATGAACCGTCAACCCACGCTGCACAAGCCGTCGATGCAGGGGCACCGTGTGAAGATCCACAAGAAGCAGGAGGACAATGTGCGCTACGTGTTCGGTGGCGTGGTGAACAAGCGTCCCCAGTCGGACTCCAAGGGCGGCGTGCGCCAGGCGTGCATGAACGGGTTCGAGACCCGCGCGGACGACCTCACACTCCGGCTCAATTTGAGCGTGACCCGTCCGTACAATGCGGACTTTGACGGCGACGAGATGAACCTGCACGTGCCGCAGACGCTCAAGGCACAGGCAGAGGTCCGAGAGCTCATGTCCGTGAACCACCAGCTCGGAAGTCGCTTCATCGGCATCGTGCAGGACACCCTGATGGGCGCGTACCTCTTGTCCTCTCCGGACGCGTTTCTGACGGAAGAGTTTGCAACCTGGATCTGGATGTCCGCGTCTGGAAGCTGCCCGGACCTCCCGCCCCTGCCCGAGCCGGCCATCCTGAAACCCAAGCGGATGTGGACGGGCAAGCAGCTTCTCAACCTGGTTTTTCACCAGGTGAATATTTCATTCAACCCGGACACGGACCTCTTCGGCCCGAAAGAGCCCGACCTGGTCATGGTGAACGGCGAGATCGTCGCCGGCCAGATCCGTAAGCCGCATTTCGGCGAGGGCGGGTACGTCTTCTCGACCGTGTACATCAACTACGGATCCACAAAGGCCGCGGGGGTCATCGACAACTTCCAGGCGATTGTGAACCCGTACGTGCTCCGACGCGGCATCTCGGTCGGTATCAAGGACTGCATGCCGTCCGAAGATGTACGGGCCAAGCTCGAGCTTTGGCGCGCGTCGATTCCCGAGCGGGCGGCTGCGGTGGATCCTTCGGACGAGGCGGCCGTGCAGGCGTTGACGCGCCAGTTGAAATCAGAGGTCTCTTCGATCGTGATTGACGGCGCCAAGGGCAACCGGATCCTTCAGATGGCGACCGCGGGATCAAAGGGCTCGCCCAACAACCTCGTGCAGATTAAAGGCGCACTGTCGCAGCAGATCGTCATGGGCCACCGTCCGTTCGCGGACGAGGCGCGCGTGTTCCCGACGGACCCGTTCGAGGACGAATCGCACAATTTGACGTCACGTGGCTTCGTCAAGAACTCGTTGCTGGACGGGATTACCCCCACGGAGTACTTCTGTCACGCCGCCGGTGGTCGCGAGGGCATTATCGACACGGGCATCAAGACCGCCGAGGCCGGATACGCCACGCGCAAGATGGCGTGCGTCACAGAAGGGTCCGTGCGCAACTACAAGGGCGGCATCGACAATCAAGCGCTACTGAAGAGTGTGCTTACGGCACCGCTGTATGGCGACGGTATGGACGTGAGCATGCTGTTGAAGCACTCGATCGACGTGCATACGCGTTCGGACGAGGAACTGCGTAACCTCCTTCGTCCGATTGCGAACAAGAGCTTGGAGCTGAAGATGTTTACGCGGCTCAAGCAGGACCGTACGAACGTGCAAGAAGTGTGCCTGAACCGGCAGGATTCTGGGACAGATTTTTGGCTGCCTGTGGACTTCCGTCACATCTGCTCGACTGCTGCTGTTGCTGGACCCGGACCCGCTCTTGACGCCGCCACGATTTACCAGCATCTCTTTTGCAACCAAGATGCGTTTGTGGTGTACCGGCCGGCTGATAACGAGTTCTCGCGCGATCTCAACCAGCGCGCCACGGAGCTCTTCCGTGCTTCGTTGCGCAACTTTATGCTCCGCAAGTTCACGAAAGGCCTCCCTTCCAAGAAGACGTTTGAAGCTTGGATGGAGCAGGTTCACGACCGCTTCAATCGCTCGCAGGTGCATGCAGGTGAGCCGGTTGGTTTGATCGCGACGCAAAGTCTCATGCAAACGACCATGCAGGCGACGCTGAACACGTTCCACACCGCCGGTACCGGAGCGGGTGCGGCTGCCACGGGCGGACTTAAGTACTTCAACGCGCTCATTTCGGCCCAATCTCCCAAGATCGCAACCACGTACATTGCCCTCAAGGACGCTTCGTTCGAGTGGAGCGTGCTGGACGCGGTGGCTCCGGAGGTGAAAATGGCGAGTCTCGTGTCACAGGTCCGGGAAGTCCGTGGCTCGCTTCCGAACACGCGCGTGCGCCGTTTGCACCCGTTGGAGACGGTCGCGGTCGACTTTATGATGCCTGCGGAGACTCTCTTTAAAAAGAGAGTTACGGCGATGCAGGTGTTTGAGGCCGTGGGCAAGTTTGTCGGACACTGTTTCTTGGAGCTGATTGCAGGGGGTCTGCGCATGTACGTGCCGGCAAGCATGTACACGCGTGCAGTCGTGAACGAGGTGTTGGATGTGGCGGTTACGGCCCCGAAGGTGACTCCGCGCGGTAAGGACAAGAACTTTCGCGGGATTTTCGCGGCACGCCGTACCAAGGCCGAACGGCTCGTGCGAAACGCCAAGGGCGTCCTGGAGAAGCAGTCGTTTCCCCAGATCGAAGTGTTTGGCAACTTTAAGATGTCGGACCTGTTCTTGATTCCGGGCGTGGACGCGTCCAAGACGCACTGCAACGACATTTCGGAGATGCAGAGTGCGCTCGGTCTGGGTGCGGCGCGCGCGTTCCTGCAGAAGGAGATTTACGCGGTCGTGACTGGTTCGGGCTCGAACGTGAACCCGAGGTACGTCACGCAAATCGTGGACTACATGGTGTGGTCAGGTACGATAAAGCCGGTGACGCGTCACGGCATGCAGAACTTTGGTCCGCTCCAAGCGGCCGCGTTCGAGATGCCCGTCAAAGTCTTGGCGAACGCGGCTTTGTCGAACAAGATCGACCCGATGCTGTCGCCCACGTCGAATGTGATTTTCGGACAGGAAATTCGCGGGATTGGAACGGCGATCTCGGACGCGATTCCAATTCCGTACAACCCAAGTGACGCGTCGAGGCAAGATATGCAGATGGAGGAACTTGTGGAGTGGTTTGAGGATTTCAAGATGGCATGTCCGATTGTGCTCGAGACAACCGTCGTGAAGACGGCGGAAGCAGCAGAGTCCTTTGAAGATTTCGAGATGGCTATGCCGCTTGCGTTTTGAACGGGTGGTGATTGTTTGTTCCGTGTTTGTGTAAATAAATAAAAGAAAAATGAAGTTGGATGAATTTGGAGCGAATTTTGTGTTTGGGTCCGAACAATACAAACCAACCAAACTGATCAGCGAGGGAGGGTTCGGGAGCGTATGGGCTGTTCATCCGAAAGGTTCACAGCCCACATCGACCACGTACGTGTGCAAGTTCGGCCTCCAGGGAGACGCATTAACAACCGAAATCAAAACGGTCGAGTATGTGCACAAACGCATGGAAGAAATCGGTGGGAAGCTGCAAGATTTCCTGAAAGTTCCAAAAATGCCCGACAGTGGGTCGTGCAAGATCCAGACCAAGAACTTGCAGTACATGGTCATGGAGCGGTACGGAAAGGACCTTTCGCACATACGCAACATGTACTTTTCGAACGAGCTCAATCGGATTTACGCGATCCTTCGTTCCGGACTTACGATTTTGAAAGGGTTGTATGTCATGCATGTGTACTTGAAACTCGTGCACGGAGACATCAAGCCCCAAAATTTTTTGTTTGAAAACCAAGATCTCCGCGCAGCGTCGACGGACAAGATTGTGTTTATCGATTTGGGACTTACGCGAGAATTGAAGGAAAAGTTTGTGCGCACATCCGGCATCAACGGCACGAGGTCGTTTGCGAGCATCCACGTGCATAAGAAGTATCTGCCGACACCGCGCTGCGACATTGAAAGCATGTGCTACATGCTCTTGCATTTCATAGATCACCAGCTGCCTTGGAACAAACGTTTGAAGGAAGAATTCCCCAAAAATCAGGGCGGAGCCGTGTCGAGTCGAAAGGAAGCCCGTGAGAAAAACCGCAAAGAACAGATTGTGCTGAACGAAAAGCGCGCGTTGAAAGAACGTATCAGCTCCGGGAGGTTTGCGTCCCAGGGAGAACTGATTCTTGCGGACTTATTTTACGCGGTGTTTCACATGCACGCCGTGCCCGACGCGTCCACCTACAAGGCTTTGTGCAAGTATTTTTATTTGACCCTCCGAAAGCTACAATCGTTTGCATCCTCAAATACGACGAGCTCGAATTCAGTCAAGAACTTTCAGAGCACGCACAAAAAGAAATAAATTTACAAACGCAACAACTTCCTGCGCGCCACCTCCTCCACCTCCTCCACCTCCTCCACCTCCTCCACCACGTCGTTATCTACTACCCGTTTCGATTTTCGACTCGCGATGCCGTCGGTGATCCGTGCGTTCGTGAGCTCGCGCAGCGGAGCCCGAGGTAAGTTCGGCCGTCTCCTCACCGGCGGCGGTACGTGTGCTGCAAGCAAATTCCGCCCGTCCGTGAGCGCCCGGTAAAGATTCACTGCCTGGCGTAGAAAAATAAGTTTGTTGCACGCCAGCGGGTCCGCTTGGACGCATGTTACTTCGCACACGCTCAAATGGAACTCGAGCGTTTCCGCGATCGCGTTCGTAAACGAATTATCCATCATCAAACGTTCGATCTCGTTCGCAGATTGCTCAAACGTCAGCATTTTGATGTTGTTGTTGTTGTTGTTGCGAATGAATCATCTTCGTAGTTCGTCTAACAAACTCGGACGGTCTCAATCAAGAACTGACACGGTTCGCATACGTCCTCAGGGAAGAAGCACTGCGACGAACCGGGGTCATCAAATGTGGAGGAATCATGTGTTCCAGACGGATGCATGCGGATTTCGTTCGGTGTCCGTTCATGCCGCAGCAGTGTACTTGAATGGCCGGATGGAGTTCTCGCACGATCGATTTATAAAGGGGCTTCTTGCACGCCGTGTTATTCGTTGCGATGTGGACGGCGACGTGGTTGTTCACTAAAAAGTCAATGCATGCACGAATGTCATCAAGCCGGCGACGCGTGCCCATGGCGAATTTCAAGTGCGCGGTTGGCTGAATCGTTTCGATCGCACGGAATCCTTCCGCGCAATTCAACACTTCGTCCCAGTCGAAAATGACAACTCCGCGCGAAGTGCCGCGCGGTTCGTCTGGCAAATTTAGCGCAAAGCGGCGCAGGTCAGACGTGTGCCTCTCGTTGAGCCCTCGACCCAGAGCGACTTCTGTTGTGTTGTTTCCAATTTTTGTGAGGAGCTCCATGAGATCACTGTCGGACCCGTGCAAGTCCCAACCGGCCGCTTCCGACTTGAGGAAGCGCACGTACTCCCCTTCGTCTTTTAAGAATTTTCGGGGGTTGGACGGGTTCATCATCGGTTCTGGACGGACCCATACCGTCTCGACGACGTCCCGCAACGGGTCTTCGAGTCGAAGGTACTTTTGATTGTCGTCATAGAAACGTACCCGTTTCATTGACTCGCGTCTTTTGTTTTGTCTTTGTAAAAATAGTCTTGCCCAAAAAATTAAAAGAAAATATGAAATACTTGAATTTTTTTAAACGTGCCTTGTGCGACCGTAAATTGCCGAGTGGAAAGGCGTACATGTCAGACTTGCGCGTTCGTGACTTTTTGAAAGCATACCGATCACGAACACGCTTTCAGAACCACCAAAACGTTTTATTTACAAACACGTTCATGTACGGCGAAGGGTCTCTACCCGCGGACGATGTAAAGGACATTGCACATATTGGCGAACGGTATCACATTTACCCGTTGCGTTGCGTCATGAAATTGTTCAGCAATTGGAAACGGTTCAAGCACAAGCTCACATTTCGTTCAGACAAACAACTCGGCATTTCGCACGTGCCACAAGGCCGGAAGTTATACGAAATGATTGTCCGCCAAACAGCAGGTATGTCGGTTCGGAGCGTGCGCGCCTTAGGGAAGCGCGAACATCGCAAGGCCACCAAAGAACTTTTGAAAATTACAGGTACGAAAACGATCGAAGAAGCTGCCAAGGCATGTGCGTCTGGATTGGTGAAATCGTTCGAGTCGTATGAAGCCGTGCGGAAATACGTCAAGGGCATCTTAGAGAGACTCATGGACGCGTGCCGGGATACTTTTCCTCGCACGCCCAAATCGGTGCGCGACTTTCCTCCGATTTATGTGCACAAACTTCGTCCGGGAATGAGCATGGCCTATTACGAGCTGCCCGTGTCCACGTGCAAATATCCGCTCGGAAAACCGAGCGACAAAGGTCGGGTGGTCATCCAAATCGAAGATCTCAAGCACGTAAATGTCGCGGAGCTGACGGTGTTGATTGCCCATGAGGTTTTTCCCGGGCATTTTTTTCAGTCGGCCGTGTTTCGCACACCCCCGTTTGTGTTTGCAAACTGGTTCGTGGAAGGATGGGCGTTGTACGCGGAAAGGGTGTGCGACACGTTCGGCCCCGAATTTATTGCGGCACGGCTCCTCATGCGGCTATTACGTGCCGCGCGATGCATCATCGATCCGGCGATTCATCTGGACGGCCTGACGCTTTCGGGCGCGAAACGGAAGTTTCAAAAACTAGTGCCGCACCTTTCCGAACAGGTCCGGACGGCGGAACTGTTGAGGTACGCGGCGATTCCGGGGCAAGCGTGTGGCTACCTGCCGGGCGCCCATTTGATTGAGAAATGGTCCAAACAGATCAAACATCGTTTCCACGAACGGATCCTTTCGAACGGTGCGGGCTCGGTGGAGTATGTACGGGCAAACTTGTTTCAAAACGCGAAACCCCGACGATCACGAGCGTCAAAACGCCGATGATCAACAAAAAGTCCATGTGTACTTTGGTGAATGAATCAAACGTTTGTGCACGCACAATGTTGACCGGCGTCACAAGTACAGGTCGTTGTGCGGATGAGGTGTTGTTCATTTTGTTTTGATAACCACAGGAATGGAAATAAATTTATGCGGACGCGCTGCTTGCAGTTCCGGATTCTAAATTTTTTTGTCTGAAGTTTTAAAAGAAAGTATAAATCATCCAGACAAAAAAAATGCAAGCGGCTGGAGGTGGTGCAGGCGCAGGCGCAAGTCCACCGACACAAGCCTACTTAGTCTTGAACAATAACGAGGTGACAAGACGGAAGGAGTATGAAAATTCGTACAAAGAACAGGCAAAGGTTACACGCTACGACACGGCGCGCGCGTTGCTTGTGGAAGTGGTACCGAACGGCACACCAGTCCCCGCCGGCCCGGACGGGCATCAGGCGGCGCGAAATAACATCGTCGACGAACTTGTACGGCACTTCTTTCGGTTGCCTGATGGCGGATCTTTCAAGCACATTTATTTCGACCGTACGAACCCATCGGAGTTTCCTCCCGAACAACCTCCGCCCCCCGCGGACATTGACGAAATGCTCTTCGACGAAGACACGAACGACGTTAACTCCATTATCGGTGCTATCTTAAAACTCATCGCGTCCGCAGAGAAAGGCAAGGACAGGTTCAAGGGTGCAGATGACTACGATAAGAAGTTGAAAAAGGCTTACGCCCAGAGCAGAAAGGACGCGCCCGACGACAAACACAATGCACTGATTTGTGACTACAGCTTGGCGCTTTCGTACTACTACAAAAAACTTCGCGTCATGTTTCAGCACGGCGGCTTCTTTCTGATCATATGCGACTGCGACAGCTCGAACGAACGAAAAACGATGCGCCTCCGTGTGACCATGTTGGTGACGTATGAAGCCCCGCAACCGGCCGTTCCTATGCCGAACGCGCACACACAGGTCGTCGCGGATCGCCGTGCAAACCGGCCTCACGCGAGGACGTCTCCCGATTACCCGTACCAGTCGACACTGCCGGAAATGGCAGCGTTCCCGCACAGGGGGAGATGGGTTTTACAAGCCATTTGTGTCTATAAGTTCCCACAAACGAACCCTGACAGGAAACTGTTCGGTATCAATGTGTTCGAGTTCGAAACAGGCAATCAGGTCAAGTCCGTACTCACCGGCCCGGGTTGTCTCCAGTTTCTTGACATTTACGCGTGCATCAACGGGATCCGAGAGATCAAGTTAGAGTCTGTTTTTCGCAGCTTGAATCATTCCACGAACGCGCAAAAGTATGATTACCTGTTCGCGCCGCGTTCGAGGGGCCCATTTCCTGACGAGTTCGAGGTCGGCGATTGGGTACAATGCAGGAAAGCGACCCATACGACTTGGTCGTACGGCGTGATCGAAGAACTCCCGGACTTTTCGCAGCAGGCGCCGAAGTTCAAAGTGCGCTTGTGGAACAACAAAATGCACGATTTCGGTGAGGTGCTCGAGCTAGATTTATATTTTGCAAGTTTGGTGGCCGATTTACGCCCGGGTCTTAACGTCGTCGCAAGGAACGGTTTGACGAATCGCTTCCCGTTCAGGGAAGGGAGGATCAAAGAGGTGCGAGAATATGAATGCGAGCTGGAGGACGGCCGAAAGGTGAATGTGCTGATTCGTAAAATTCGTGGAGCGAGTATCGAGAACGAAGTTTCGTACTTGCACGAATTTTATTATCAGTATGGGTACGATTTCGAAGAATCAAATGAGATCTTCGCATTGTACTCATTACGACCCTGCATGAAGTACGACGAGCAGTCCTGGTACGATTCGACGTGGTTAATGAACGCAGGCGCGCAACCCGTGCGGAACAATATCGACCCCGACAATAAGTACGCACGCCTCGGGATCATTTACGGACGCGACCACGACCGAAGCCCGTTGTTTCCCGTCAACGACAACGTCCAAGCAACGGATCCCATCCCGGCGGGACTCACGGCGTACTCGCACCCTATCGAAAGCGAGTCCAAGTACAACAGAAAGAACGGGACTCGGTACGATTATTTAATCCCGATGATCCGACGGGTCACGGGTAAGTATATCCCGATCGGACGCACGGCCGTCGCACAACCTCTCGTCGATGAACACGGCAGGGAGCAACCGGCACGACGCAAAATGCAATCTACCGTATTGCAAGCGGTTTGCGACAACCTAGAGAAGCAAGAGAAGAAAGAGGCGTGGGGGTTTCGTTTCGATATTTTAAACAACAGAGACGGCATCGTCGGGCCGGTTCCGCTCGGTATCACTGCAGGAATTTTGAGCGCGCAGCAACATCATCCAAAGCAACGCGTTCTTGATAAAATCACGGGCGCGACGGCACTTGCACTTGCGAGGAATCAGTACGAGGCAAGACGCCTTGCTGCTGCCGCTCTGGTCACACAAAAAATCCGCAGAGGAAAGGTTGCACGCGAATCGTTTAAAGAAATGAAAGGAAATGCTTCTGCATCCAAACAAGAACAAGAACACCCATTGTTAGATCCGGCCGTGGCGGGTGCATTGGCTCTGACAAACACAGACTTGGCTGGAGAAGTTGGTATCACGATTCAGATGCCGTCGCAACACACCACGTCACATTCAACGGCGAACGTCGGCCCAACAGCCGGAGGAAGCATGAGCCTACAGCAGCTCCTTGCCTCTCAGCACCAATTGCGTCGCACGACGAGCAGCAGCAGTAGCAGCGGTAGCGAGAGCGAGAACGACCGTAAACGACGCCGTAAGAAAGAACTTCCTTCAGGAGCTGGTGGAATCAGACAAGAATTTGCAGATTCTCCAAGAGAAAAAATAGTTCGTATGTACGGAAAGGTCATTCCGGAAGACCTCGCAAGAATGCTCGGCGTGCTCCGTTCAGTGCAAAACCGTCCCAGGACGGGCCTGCGGATGGAAGAAGAGATTTTGTACGAAACGGCTGACCGCACCGCTTCCATGTTGAAGAACTCAAACCTCGACTGGGACTTGAAAGAGAAAATTGCACATGCGTTCAGTTTGTACATCGGCCAAAAATCACATAGACCTTCGTCACCGCCCAAGCAAGAAACCGTCGTCACGCCTATTGAAAAGTTCGCATCAGCCATGCTTCAGTCGCATGGAGAGAGTGGAGGTGAAGCTGCCGCGTTCGCTGGGGCTGCAGCGGCAAACGGCAGCGAGCAAACGGTGACTGTTCTTCTCACAGCTGCCGCAGCGGGCGGTAAGAATGTCCAAACGGCCCCCATGAATGTACACCATGTCGAATCGGGTGTCAACGTTGTTGTCGGTGCAGCAGCACCCGAAGGCGGAGCCATCAAGCCAGCCAAGAAACCCAAACAACCACCCCCTCCCAGCAGAGGAACCACGTTAAAAGCGTTCGCAGAGAAATACGCACTTACGAAAACTCGTTTGGGAGATCCAAATGATCTGAAAGGCGTCGGCAGGATCGCTGGAGTTATCGAAGGGCTTCTCGAAAATGCAGACGAACACCTCTTGCTTCTCTTAAGTGACTCTGCAGGAGGGAGCGACCGCACGTTTGTGCGCGAGATGAACGCTTTCGTCAAGTTTGCAGAAGAACAACTCAAAACGTTGAATAAGTACGCCGTCCATTTGTCGCCCGAGATGCACGCGTTCCCGCCGCTCGACATTTTTGCACAAATCGAAATGCTCGCAAGGTCCGGAGAAGATATTCGAGCGATGTCGAATCCGCACAAAAAGCTTAGAGAAGCAATTGAAAAGATTCGTAACAAGATCGCTGAAGCGAACGGCACAGAAGCTCTCCTCATGGTTGGAAGCAGCAGTTCGTCATCGTCATCATCTTCATCGTCTTCGTCATCTGCAGCTCAAGCTGGCGGAGAGGAAGGCAAGAACGGAAAGAACGGAAAGAGCGGAAAAGGAAAAGGAAAAGCAGAAGAAAAGCGAGCGGGCGCGAGAAGAACCGCACGAGTTGCCGACATGAATGAAGACCGTCTCTTCGAACGAATCGAACGCCAACGTGAAGAAGAAGTCGCTAAAATGAAAAAGCAAAAAAGCGGGAAATCGAAAGGACCCGAGAAGGATCACGAGGCCGCCGGCGCGGGCGCGGGCGCGTCTGGTGTCGGAATCCACTCCCTTATACAAAAACTCGGCCAATTCGACAGTCTTTCGCGCGCAGACCAAGATCGCGTGTTACAAGATGCAATGGCTGCGCTCCCGGCTGCGAACAGGACCCGTCTTGCCGAAACGATGGTACGCCGCTTGTATGCCAAGTTCGATTCCTTTGACGAACTTACCAAACAAAAACAAGATGATTTGCTTGTTCAGGCGTTTATAGTCGTCTTGAACAAAGAACAGCGTTCGCTACTGGCGCTCGAATTCCAAAAAACCATCCTTGACCGTTTCCCTCATGTCATTCACTTCGACATGCTGTCCCGCCAAGAACAAGACGATTTGTTCCGTGATGTGTTAAAAGTTGTGTCCGAACGCAAATACAAAAACATCGTAAAGTTTATTAAAAAATGTCTGAAGCGACATCACTCTTCCAAAAAAGATAAAAGAGGTGAAGGCGGCGAGGGCGGTGCGGGCGGTGCGGGCGGTGCGGGCGGTGCAGGTGGTGCTGGAAGTTCGAGCAGTTCGAGCAGTTCGAGCAGTTCGAGCAGTTCGAGCAGTTCGAGCAGTTCGAGCAGTTCGAGCAGTTCGAGCAGTTCGAGCAGTTCGAGCGGTGCGGGCGGTGCGGGTGGTGCGGGCGGTGCGGGCGGTGCGGGCGGTGAACGGGCTCGCATTTTGGAGCATCTGACGCCACTTTCCGAAAAAGACGAGAGGGCCTATTCACGTGTGTTCAACGGGGGTGATGCGGGTGAGATGCTGATTGAAAAATATCAAATTGATATGACGCGCGCGAAGATGAAGGCGTTAGCACCAGGTTCATGGCTGAACGACGAGATTATCAACTTCTACATGGAGATGCTCAATGAGCGCGACGCGGCATTGGTTCAAGCGGGCTTACGGACAAAGCGAAACCACTTCTTTAACAGTTTCTTTTTCTCGAAGCTTGTTGACGAGGGAGGCTACAATTATGCCAACGTGCGCCGCTGGACCATCCGTGCGAAGGTGAACATATTCGAGCGAGACCTTGTGATCATACCTGTAAATGTCAACAACAATCATTGGACACTGCTGGTAATTGACATGGAGGCAAAGGAAATCCGCTACTATGATTCGATGGTAAGCAAGGCCGCTGCTGCGAAATATACCAAGGCTGCCATGGATTACTTAGTAGACGAAGCGAAGGACAAGAATAAGCCAATTCCTGACCCCGATGAATGGCGACTCCTGATCTCAAGTGCACCCCAACAAAAAGACTTTTTCAACTGTGGCGTGTATACAATCGTCAACGCGGATCTTCTGGCATCGGGGCTCCAGTTGAATTACACGCCGGACGACGTTCGTGACATGCGTGTTGCCATAGCAGGCCGTATTCTGCGCGGGTATGTGCGGTATGATGGCGATCCTGACAAATATTGAAATTATTGACATTAAATATATAAAATAGTTCACGCACGACCAGGTGAGCCGCCCGTACGAGCTTGGCGTGCCAACACTTCGAGCTGCCTCGCGTACATTTCGTTTTGCGGACGGTACCCGTACCACCGTCCATGCTCGTCCGGCTTGCCCCAGCGGGCCTTTCTCGAAACCTCGTTGGCCAAGGAACTCTTGTTCGAGTTCGAGAACGGCTGCGGTAACATTTTCTTCTCCAACTTGAAGATTTCGTAGAGGCCCGTCGCGTCTACGACATCTTCCTGCTTGCCTGTATACCTAAAGGTATCGGTCAGCCACAACTTCACCACGTCCTGGTTGTTCAGATAGTCGTTCGTGTGCGCCTCCACTGCCGCGCACTTCGGCAACTTCGAACGGCGCCAGATGGGGAACACGCGTGCCAACATGTGGAAGTACGCCTGTCGGAGCGAAATGTCGTTGTTGATGCGCGTCTTCAGCGAAAAGTCGATGAGGTACACATGCTTCTCACCCGATGCCAATGCTTCGTCAATGTCCTCCTGGGTCCGGAGGAACTTTGCTTCGAACGGGATGTCCGCCAAACGGCGCCGTGTGCCGCCATCGTCCGCGCTCACGGGCGGCAACTTGTTCGCCGACACCACGATCTTCCACGTCGGTAAGAAGGGCTTCGACTGTTTCTCGAACAGCTCACGACCCGTCTGGAAGTCGTTACCCGTGAGCGTCTTCACCACCTGCATGTTCAAGACCGTTTGACTCCCGCCCGTCTGTTGAATCTCCTGGAAGGACACGTACCGTGCCCCTTTCATGGCCATGAACGCCGAGTTTGCCGACCCGGCCGACTCGCGCTGCTCCGTTAGCAAACTCGGATGGCCCGGCACGGCGTACTCGCCCAAGAGTTTCATGTTCAGTGAGTCCACCGTCGACTTGCCGTTCGAGCCCGTCTGGTCGCCCGAGTTCATGCCCGTGTAGAAGTGGATCTTCTCGTCCGGGCACTCGCCGCACAACAAACTCGCGTGGAAGATGCGCGCGTAATGCCGAACTTCCGGGTTGGGGAAAATCTTCTCGAACAGATCCTCCAACAACTCCATGGAGTAGTAAATCTTGAGGTGCTCGCACTTCTTCGGATCCTCCGGGTCGAACGGCGACTCGTCCTCATCCCCGAACGCGCTCGTACTGTCCGACAGGGCGTCGTGCAGCGAAAGTTCATCCTCGTCGGGTTGTTCGGACATTTCGGAGAAGCGCTCAAAGTCCATTCCAAGACCGACTGCGCCACCCGCTCCAGCACTCATGGACGGAGGGGGAGAATAATCGTCCAGCATGGAGAAGTCATCCACAGACTTGTCAACGCGTTGGAGTGCGTGTGCCGTTTTTGGAGCAGCTGCTGCGGGGGCACGGCAAGCGTAACAGTTCTTGCACCGATCCAGCGCGAGGCCGTCCTTGCCCGTGCGGTTCTTGACGAACGATTCCGAGCGGCCGCACGCGAACTTGAGGCGTTCCCCGTCCGGACAAGGTTTGAAGGATCTCTTGTAGAAGTTCCAGTCGAAAGCCATGTACTCGTACCCCACGGTTTTCGTCACACGGTCGTCCTGCGTCGCCTTACGGAACACACCCGTACGCCGCCCGAGGACGTCACGCCCGTTCAGGTCGAACACGCCGTCCTTGAAGCCGATCAGAGACGTGTTCATGTCGAGGGATTCGACGAAAAGGGCGTCATGGAACTCGCACTTCAACGCGTTGTTGTTCCCGATCGACCCGTCCTGTGTGATCTGCTTGATGCGACGGAGCTTCTTGTTCATCCGATCGACCTTATCCTTGATGCCCTTCAGGGTGCAGCGGGGGCAGATGCACTCATTCGGGTCCTCGCCGTTTTCGATCCAGTTGAACATGGCCTTCTTGAAACAGCCGACGTGGTACTCGCAGTTGCACCCGGGCACGACCACGCAGTTCGACCCGTCGTGCAGACTCGGCCCATCCATACCGATCAACGGCCCATGTTCAATCGCACTCGAACATCCCGCGCACTTGTGTCCTTCCTCATCAATCTCCGTACCCGTCGAAATCGGCCGAATCCACGACTGCATAACCTCCTCGAACCCGCACCGATCCGAACGGACCATGTCTCCAATCAACACGGGGAGGAAGTCTTCCGCGTCCAGTGGCTTGTGCTGCCCACCGTGGTCGTCACTGGGCCACTCGTCGTTCAGCTCTGCCGTGTTCAGAACGCGCTTCAGCATCCGCGACGGCTTGTTTCCAATCGCAGTCCACTTCGAAATGTTCTTCACCTTCGAGATGTCGACCAACGCAGAAGGCGCGTCATCTCCCAACTTCTGCACATCGAAAACAAAGCGTACATCCATCGAGCGCGGTTGACCGTCCACCGGACGCACAAACACCTGCCACAGCTTCGGCGAGTACAACTTGCGCTCCGTCATCATGTTACGCTGCCCGTCGGGTGGCCAGTACGACCCGTGCTCGTACTTGTACGTTGAGAAATCGTGCGCCACCCAGTTGTACCCAAGGTCCATGAACATCGCCGGCGGTTTGTGCTTCGGGTCCGTCGCCGTCGCTTCCACCAACGACATGGCCTTGCGCTTCCGGCCCGTGAAGTTGACCTCGCCCGCGTCCTCCTCCTCTTCTTCCGCGAACACGCCGTGCCGACCCAAACGGTCCTTGTTCACACGCAGACGGTCGTCAATCTCCTTGTGCCACTTCAAAATGTTCTTGGAGATCTCCATCGCGTCGTCATCGCGCTGCCACAGGTTCCCGTTGAAGTACCACCAGTTCCCGTTCGAGAACTTGTGCTGGTCCGAGTACCGCAAGAAGAACGACTTGGCAATCTCGTTGTGCAGGATGCCCACGTACTCCACCGAATTCACCTTGCGGAACTCGCGCACCTGCTCGAGCATCTCCGGCGGCACCACTTCCACCTCGCGCTGCTCCACCACCACGCGTGTAAAACTTCCGTCCTCGAACGGCGCATCCTCTGGGGCCGTTTCGACTACTTCCACATTCTGCAGCACGCGCTTGCGACCGTTCTTGGCCACCCAGTCCAAGAATAGGTTCACATTCACGTCCGCCTGGAACCCGTCCCACTTCGTACGGAACCCGGCCGGGTCGCGGTGCGACTCCATTCCCTGGCGCTCGCGCTTCCACTCGATGTAGCGCCGTGACCAGTCGTCCCACTTCTCGAACGCGCCGCCCGCGCGCTTCCAGAACATACCCGTACGGGTCCATCCGTCGTAGTCCTCTGCAAGCGACATGGGCAGATAGTCAAACAATTTCTCGAGCTCACCCTGACTCTCGACCGCCAAATTGTTCGACTCGCCATCGATAAGTTGCTCCACGGTCGTCTTCTTCTTGGACGTCGTCGTGGTCGTTGTGCGCCGTTTCGGAACGTACTCAACGACCTGACCCCCTTCGGGAGGGCAGTACGTGACCAAACAGTCCTCGAACTTGTACAGTGCCTGACCCGTCTCCTCGTCAACGGGAATGGCGAGCGGACGGTGTTCACCCAACTTGCTGCACAAAGGCATACGAAGCATGCGCGAAATCCCGTAAACGCCGGAGTCGATGCCGTCGTACTTGCGCTGGTGCACGGGCATCTTCTTGTCCTCTTCCAAAAGCCGTTTGGGGAACAGGACATGGTCGAAAAAGTTCTTGAGGTGCTTACCGTCGCGGAAGTACACGCCTCGCATGAGGATCACGTGGTACGAAAACTTTTCGATCGATCCGTCCGCCTTTTTCTTGTTCGACGCGAGTTGCGCGAAGTCATCGTGCGAAACCGCGATTCCGAACTCCTGCATGACCATGGCACGGGTGTGCTCGATGATGGCGTTCACGCGTCTCTCGATCAGCTCGTACCACTGCTGCGTTTGCGTGCTATCAAACTCGTGCGGGAGTGGCTCGAATGGCTCCTTGAGCTCAAAATCGAAGAAAAGCTTGACGTGCTGGTGTTCCGTCCAAAGCTCATAATAGTTCCGTCCGCGAAACTCTTCCAGACTCTTCTCGGCCAACACATGAACAATGTCGTGGTAGACGTCCTCCCACGACTCTGCGTAATTGTACTGCTTGGTAATCTCGGTGTGCTCACGATTCTTCCACTTGTCGCGCGCTACCAGAAATCCACCCTTCCAGTTCTCGAGAGGCTCTCCAATGCCGTTCTTGCCCTTGATCGTGTTCTTCCACTCGCCCTGGATCCGGGGCTGTGACGGGGCTTGAACGTCCTCGTTCGTCGCACCCCGAGGAAGCCTGTTCTTGTTGCTCTTGCCGCGCTTCGCTGCGGGGGCACCTTCGGCTTCCGCACCACCTGCAGACGGGGGCATTATGTTTTTTATTTCATGGTGTGGTCCCGTTCTATGGTCAAAATGGCGAAATTGAAAAAAAAACTTTATGGATTCAAAACGCGGTGCGTGATACACGATTTTCAATCAACGTCGGTCGCAGCCTCTTCGTTCGCAACTTCATCTGCTTCATCCTCGACTTCCTCCTCCTCGTCGTCCTCTTCGTCCAGTGCCTCTGTCCGAACGGCCTCCGTGTGAGGCACGGCCGTGGGGGCGTACCCCACCATCTTGGGCAGAGAGTCCAAACGAGTGTGCACCCACGACCGATCCGTCACACGAATGGACACCTCGCCAAACCCGTATGCCTCGCTCGCCACCTGTAGCGACGCGGCGATCGCGTAACGGTCCGGGAGAACAATGTCGCCCATAAAGTGCTCCATCTTTTCCACGTCCATGGACACACGAATCTGCAAGGGGCCCGCGGGAGTCGCACCGAACCTCGGCATGCCCATCCCGGGGATCGTGATGAACTCACGACCCGAAAGACCCAGAGCCGCCTGCTCCAAAATCGCAGGATCCACCGTCACACGCATTAACTTTCCCATCGGATGCGCGAACACGCGCTCGAACGCGAGGGAATCGCGCTTGAACGACTCCATGGGAAAGGTGATCGTCAATTTGTTCAAGTGCCGGCGGAACACGTTCCCGAAGAACGTGTCCTTCTTCATCTTGAAATGAATGTGAAGGGTGCCGTGCGTGTGTGTCACGGAGTCGTAGTGCCCCATCTCCGGAGCGCTCACGACGTAATCCTCCGGCGCGCCCGCGGGAAGCACGACCGTGACCTTCCTCTTCTTTTTCTTGGCCATGTTCAGCTCGGGGTCAAACTGGCGCGCGAGATACTTCACGGAGAATTCCTTGTTGCCGAAAAAGTCAGGAAGGTCCACCTCGATCGTCTCGTGGATGTCTCCCTTGTGCTTCGGAGCGGCGGGAGCCGCTTGAGCACTTGCACCACCCCCCGTAAGACCACCGAGCAGGCCCGACATCAAGTCCATCGGGTTCGCGCCCCCCGCTCCCGCGCCGCCGCCACCCATGCTGCCCGCAAGAGACGCTAAGATGTTTCCCATCGGGTTGTTCTCACCGCCCGAAAACAGAGACTGGGTCGTACGCGTTAAGTATTCGTCCAGCTCTTTCTGTTCCTCCGCGGACATGTTGGCGCCCGCGGGATTGTTTTGCATCGCAAGGGTACGTGCGGTTTGCACAAGGCCGGGCAGAATCGCTTCCATAATTTTATTTTCTTTTTAATCATGAAGACACAAACAACACAGTTCAACTGAAACGAACACTTTCACTCGACAACGCTTAAATCAGACGCTCGGATCCAGAATCTTCCTTCGTCCAGCTCGAAAACATCCACCAGGCTTTTCGCGGCGCGAAGGAATTGATGACGTTCAATCGGGCATTTTTCGTCCGGGCCGTAAAACTCGAACGACTTCACCGTGCGAAATCCTTCGACTTCCAACAAAAAATAATGTTCGTCTGACGAGGAACATAAGTACATGAACATAAACGAGAGCAAACACACCACCAGGACGAAGTCCCGTAACCCCCGCGGTCTCATCTATTTTTCTTTCTTAAAAAAGGGTTCGTAAGTGTCGTAGTAAGGCTTGTTGCAAAAACAAAAATGGAAGTCGAAAACTTTTACACCGACCTCCGACGCGGAGCAGACGAAACCGATCGCGCCGCGTCAAAACTCGCAGACGTGCGCGCGTGTAACAATTTCGCCAAAGCAGCCCTGTTCGCCCGGTTTGTTCCCCCGCAACTTTCCGTACGGGTTTACGACTGGGCGTGCGGAAAAGGCGGGGATTTTTTTAAGCTGACGCGGTTGTTCCCGACCTCCCTCGAAGCCTACACGGGCGTCGACATCACCCGTAAAAGCATCGACGACTTTTTCGCTCGGGTCGACGTGCGGAAGCTTCCGGACGGTCTTGACTTCGCGCTGGACGCTCAGGATCTCCGCACCTTTCGTCCGACTGTGAAGAAGCCTTGTTCGGTTGTCACATGCCAGTTCGCGTTCCATTACTTTTGCGAGTCGTTCGGAAGCATGTACTCCACGCTTCAAAAAATGTCAGACATACTTGCGATTGGCGGACGGATTCTTCTGACCACGACGGACCCCCGGCAGATCCACGCACGTCTCCGTCCGGTTGGTTCGGACGGCCGTGCAGAGGTCCGTATTATAAATCCCGCCACGCTTGAACTCAAGTGCAGAATCATATGTGTTCCCGGCCAAAACGCGTACTTCTTCGAACTCATCGACGGTGCGTCCTTCGCCGTTCGCGCACCTGAATTTTTTGTACATCAAGACATGCTCGAGTGTGCTGCTCGCGACAGCGGGCTCAAGATTATGTACCAGCGGAACTTGTACGCGTTCCTTGAGGAGTCGCGCGGGCCGCAAGACGCGCTCGCCCAATCCTTCCGCGTCCCAAAGGTTCTTCAGGCGGACGACCGTGAAATTCTCGAATTGTACCAGGTGATTGTGCTTGAGAAGACGCCTGTGATCCAGATGGCTCCTCAATTGTCGTTTTTTTAAACTACGGATGAATTGAATCAATCTTTAAGAAAACGGAGAAATGTCGTCATCAAATACCGGAAACACAAAACGCCGCGGACGGAAACCGCGCGGGGGCATCGCGAGTTTAGATGACATCCTTGCGTACCCGACCACTTCGTCCGCCGAGCCTATAGTCGTCGCTGCGATTCCGCTGTCAACACAACCGGCTTCGTTGGCGCCGATTGTGACCGCTGCTGCAGCCGTAGCAGATCAAGAGGAAGTTCATATGCACCACATCGACTACCCATGGCACGAAGTGGGGCACGGTGAAAGCATTATCACCCCGCAAGAATTCCAAATCCGAAATCTACAACCGCATCAAACCGTACGTCCCAAGAAATCACAGTCCGAACCGGTCCTCTGCAACAACACCACTGCCTCGTCGCAAGAACAAGAACTCGCCGACGAGGAGTTGGATGACATGGACGTATTCCCTGGAGAAGAATTGGCTGATTATGAAACCGTATTTCGCACACAAACCAGCTCGGCGCAATCGAAAACACTGCACATGTCTGCACGTGATCGCGAAGCCGTAGAGGTGTTCCGACCGCAGAATGTTTCTTCGTCCGAACACGATCTCCCGAACGTTCCCGAACATATGCGTATTATCTCCCTACCTACTACTACTAGTTCTTCCACGCCCGCCACAATCGCGGTCGCCGCAGCATCAACAAATTCGCAACAACAAAACGCACAACAGCCCGTGCCGGAGTTTTACCACCCGTTCCGAATCCACTTTCAAGCCCCGACGCAACACCACGCGCTCGAAGACGCGATTTCGTGGCCGTCAAAAAGCCCCTTCGCGTGCTGGTGGTGCAAACACACATTCGAGACGTACCCGAAAGTCACTCCCGTGTCCATCCGCGGAGACCAGATCGAAGTGATCGGTAATTTCTGTTCATGGAATTGCTCAAAGACATGGACACTGCAAGAGATCAAGCGTCTCGATTTATTTAATACGTTTTATCACGTCCTCTTCGGCACGAGCTCGAACGAAGTGACGCCAGCGCCCTCGTTTCTCGCGATCGATACGTTCGGTGGACCGTTCACAATCGATCAGTACCGCTCGGGTCTAAACAACCCCGAACGGCAAGTTCGCTTCGAAACATTTTCCAACGTTCACATCGTCGTCTCGAAAATGTTCATACGGGCCAATTAAAATACAATATTGAGTACGTTCCCCGCCGCGCGGTGAAAAAACGAATTCGTCTGGCTTAACATGCGACACACTGGACTGCCCGTGAGCGCGAACGTGTACATCCACGTGTCCGGCCGGTCCCAACGAAATGTGCACATTTGCATTTGAAGATGGTGTGTAATATTCACAAGTAAAAAGCAAGTGGTGACAGTGCATAAGATCTTGGCTGACGTTTTGATAGGGGGAGGAATCGTTAACTTGTTTGAATGAGGAGACTTGATTGCGAGCATTTGATGAAGTAAGTGAAACAATCTATTTACTCACAATTAGACCCTGTGAAAACAGATTCCGTTTCAAACGCATTTTAGAAAGCACAAACGGATTAAAAACAAAAAAAAATGAAACTCTTACAAAACTTGATGCGGAAGATCCCAGCGGCAATGAAAGTCGCGCAGATCATATGCCAGGCAGCCCAAATAAAAATACCGTTTCTCTTCGACAATGTCGGAGCGGACACCTTCTCTCCATTTGAAGAAGAACAAATGCTCAAGGTCGTGCGGAAAAAATTTGGGCCGGACATCAAACAGGAAGACTTGCAGACGGTCGGCTGTGGGACGATCGGACGCGTATATCGCTACAAAGATTTTGCACTGAAAGTAAAAATCCCAGGCGTGCTCGAACGGATTGAACGAGATCTCGGATGGATCGAATGGATTGCCGGATGGCTCGACACATTCACGTTTTACAAGTTCTTTTTTCACCGAAAAATCAAAACGGTGCACGACTCGATTTGTCGGCAAAATAATTTCGCGGAAGAACTTAGGAACGGACTCACGTTCCAACAAGAAATGCGCAAGTTTGGAATTGACGAACGATTTATTTTCGCCCCAACATACTTCCCGGATTTGTGTACGAAAGATTTAATTACCATGTCGTTTGTTGAAGGCGCGACGATCGCCACGCTCCAAAATCCAAAAGCAGAAATCAACGAAGACGTGAGAGACGAACTCCACAAATTTTTGCTCTACAACCTCGCACTCTTTCAAATCTGCCATGCGGACTTGCACATCGGAAATTTAATGGTCGAACGGGTGTCGCGCAGGCTCGCGGTGATCGATTTTGGAATGTGCGTCCCACGACAGCCGGCACACAAGATTATCATTCTCATGCGGCTCGTGCAGGCGATGCAAAAGCACGACGCCGTCCAAGTCGCATGCATCATCGCGCTCGAATACTACTATGATCGCAAAGTATGCGTGATTCACATCCCCAAACTTTACAATGATCTCGAATACGTGGTCGTGAAGACATACCACGAGTCTTTCGAAAAATCCGATCTGCACAAAATCCGTGATATTTTTGCGGCCGTTGCTGACTGGTCTCTTTCTAAAAACGTTTGGGGGTCGAGAGGGTTGGCAGACATCGAAGTCGCAGCTGTCGTGTCCCTCTCGAACCTAACTGTTGTCGGTTTAGTTCCCGAACTCATCCGGAAGTACAGCAAAAAAGTGTTAGAAATCGAGAGGGCCGACTGACGCACATTTCATCCTATCTGTAAAAAAAGATGGAATTCGAAGCAGAACTCAACTACGGAGAGTCCGCCTGGTCAACGATGTCGGAGGGTGAGGACGACTTTGACGACGAAATCGTGGTGGACGATTTCCTGTGGCCACTCCTCAACGCCATCGCGTCCGGACAAGACATCCGTGGCACCGAAATGCTCGCACGTATGAACGAAGCATTGACGAGGCAAGACGGCACGTTCGTTTACCGTCTTGGGAATTTAGGAATGACGTACGACCCTGATCTCATCCCAGACGCAGACGAGAGCGAGGAACACGAAGTTCTCGAGACCGACTCCTTCGCGGAAATGCTCAACAAGCTCCGTACGATTTATGTGCTGCACGAAGAAGAGCAGGCTGTGCAGCTGCTGGACATGTTCATGGCACGTGCGAGTCCGTGCGTGATCCTTCATATGCCTTTGGACAACTTCTTGTAAATCAAATTTATGCATCCCCAAAAATTATTCCCTCTGATGACATGAATAAAAAACAACGTTTGAAAAAAATGGGTGCTCAGGCGTCGACCAACAAAGTCAAGACAGAAGTCGAGATTAACAATGAAGCGATTAACAAGTGCGGCAGCACGACGGTTACGAATGCCATCCTCTTGAAAAAGGCAAAGATCACGTGCCCGAAAGACTGCGCCGGAAAATGTTCTTTTAACATCAACCAAGGCGCCGCCGTGGACGCCACGTGTTTGATTCAAGCGCACCAAGATGCTCTGTCCGAAACCATGGCGAAGATGGATGCCAAAACCAAAGCGGGGCTGGGCTTTGGTGCGAGCACGAACGTGTCCGATATGAAGAAAACCATTAAGAACAAAATCCAAAGCGAGTGCGGCGGCGCAAGCTCGACCCAAAAAATTGACGCCTCCGAAATGCAGCTAGAAATGTGCAACGTGACATTCGCTCAGAACGCGACCGCGAAGAGCAAGTGCGAGCTCGGTGCGGTCCAGGCGCTGCGCGACAAGACCGAAACGGCTGCCACTGCGGCAACCGAGGGTGTGGACCCGATGGGTTTCATGAAGGCGTACGCCGCCATCATCGGAATGATTGTTCTCGTAATTGTCATCATCATTGTCGGCGTCATCTTCGCCGGTTCTGGCGGAAGCAAGCCGGCTGCACCGATGATGATGATGCCACCCATGGGCGGACAAATGGGCGGACAAATGGGCGGACAGATGGGCGGACAGATGGGCGGACAGATGGCTGCCATGGCGCAACAGCAGATGGGAGGCATGATGAACGCCGGGATGGCTCAGGCCCAGGCCGCGGCAAAACAAGCGATGATGAATAATCTCCCTACAGGAGCACTGGGAAACATGGCGAGGAGTATGATGAAATACGGCCGGTCTCGTCGGTTTTAAAATACCGAGTACTCCACAGGCAGCCCTTTTTGCGCCTCCATCTGCTGCCATCGGAAAAATCCCACATCGAAAATATTCGTTTCTCCCCATTGCTTATTCAGAATCGGGTTCGTGTACTGACACATATTCAAACGGAACTCGTTGATCACATCCAAAAATTCTTCCTGAAATTTGTCGACCAACAATTTGTCACACGACCTGCAGTGGTGACTGAACTTTTGCTGGATCTCGTCCTTGTACTCATGGACGAGAATCTCGCCGCACACAAAACGACCGCGCACCCACTCGAGCCATCGTTCGGGCGTCCAAGAGTCTCGACACTCGTGCGTCTGCATGCCCAAAATTTCGATCCCAACCATCAAAATGTTATACTTGCGGAGGTCGCGTTTTTTCAAGCGGCGCGCCTGGTGGATAAAGCACGGGTTCGGAATCACGTAATAAATACCTTCCTTCGAGATGACAAAGTGCACGCACGATTTGTCTTCGACACAGCCGCGCAAAAACACACCAAGGTCCTCACCACTCGGAGGCGCGATCTTCACACCGTACTCGTTGTAGTAGTACACCGGGTGCGTGTGGTACGTGTACGGGATGTCTTCATAAAAGGCGGCAGAGTCTCCCGAACCGTTCACAATCGATGCACGCTGCATGCACACAAACTCGGTCGAGCAACTATCCGACTCGACGTGTTTCGCACCGGCCTCGTCTGCGTGGTAGTCATCGTTCGCCGTTTGGATCGCACCGGAGTACTCGTGCCGCAAAGACGCGTCTTGTACAAGCGGTCGGAGGTGCGTGCTCAGAATATCCCACGGCACCTTAAAGCGGATAATTTTCGGCTCGGGCAGCCTTTCATCTTCCGCCGGTTGTGAAAGTGAGACAGACGCGAAGCGAGATCGGTGTCGGTGTTTGTTGATCGCGCGGGGACGGTGACGTTTTTTGCTGCGGTGAAAACGTGATGGCATTTTTTGCGTTTCGTTCTTGTTTGTTTTTTCAAGAAAGAAAAAATAAAACGAAATCATGGCATCTACTACCGGCGTTTTCACTGCACTCAATAAGGCGGCTGCCACTTCATCAAACCCGATTCCGGATGACGCGGTCCTGCGCGGCATGTACCAAGTCCCCATGGGTACCCTGTTAGGTCCGCAAATCATTACCGGTATCCAGACCATCAAAGAAACAGCCTCCAAAGTCAGTAGCTGGAGAAAACACGAAACATTCACACTCTTTCTTCAGCAGATTCGTTATTGGAATCATAATCTCGTAAAGCAAGAAAAGGCCCGTATCTGCGCAAGCGAGTCGCGCATCGAAGAACTCTACTATGATTTCTTAAATAATTTGCTGCGCAAACTCACCAACAACTCCGAGGTGTCTTACAGCGATCTCAAGGGCTCGTACTACATGAAGCTCGCCGACTACATTCACAGGGTGTACATCGATGTTGCTGATCGAATCCTTGCGGTCGATGGAGACCTCCTTTACATCGCGGAGTACGCTCGCATGGCCGTAGAAAATCAATTGATGCGTGTCGTCGCTGTCGACAAAATCGGTAAGATTATGGCGAAATTCGCACCTACCACCACCGCTGCCCCTGCCGCTGCACCTGCAGCCGACTCCGTGCTTAACATGCCCTCGAGCCGTTCAAAACAACAACATAGTCCTCCCGAACCTTCGGAGAAAAGCCGGCACGAACCCACCGAACGGAGCCGTCACGAGCCCACCGAACGGTCCGAACGGTCCGAACGGTCCGAGAGGAGCCGTCACGAACCCACCGAACGGTCTGAACGGAGCCGGCACGAGCCCACCGAACGGTCCGAACGGTCCGAGAGGAGCCGGCACGAACCCACCGAACGGTCCGAGAGGAGCCGGCACGAACCCACCGAACGGTCCCAGAGGAGCCGTCACGAGCCCACCGAACGGAGCCGGCACGAGCCCACCGAGCGGTCCGAGCGGTCCGAACGGAGTCGTCACGAACCCACCGAACGGTCCGAACGGAGCCGTCACGAACCCACCGAACGGTCCGAACGGAGCCGTCACGAGCCCACTGAACGATCCGAACGGAGCCGTCACGAACCCACCGAACGGTCCGAGAAAAGTGAACGAAGCCAGAGAAAAAGCCCAGCAGCGGCGGCAGCAAAAAGCCGGGAAGAAGAAACGGATTACTCCGAACATTCCGCGTCCATTGTGCTCCACCCGCATTCACGTGCTCTAAATTCCGCAAGCAGCTCTCTGTTAAGTTCCATGGCGAAACGCCCGTCCTCGAATGAAACACGAAGGGGAGACTCCAAGATCGATAGGATGGCGTTGCGTGATCTCTCACACGCCCTTGTGCAAGACTTTGAAAAGTCAGCATACGCACGAAAGTCAACACCAGATCGCCACCGTTCTCGCCGCGAGAATACGTCCGAATCCGAATCCGAATCTGAATCGGAGTCTACTAGCAGAAGGTCTAGTTCGAGTTCTAGTTCGAGTTCAAGCAGTTCAAGCTCAAGTAGTAGCAGCAGCAGTTCGGATGAACGCTCGGATTCAAACACGTCACACCTGTCGGACTCGCGTGCATTGATGAGTTCAAAATATTACAAACACAAACACAGTGATCGGCACCACAGGCGTTAATCAATCGGCAGTCACACAATGAACTTGCACTTCAGACGGATGAAAATTCACAATCGCTCCCACATCCAATTTCGTAAACGGAAAGTGAGTGAGGTACCGCTTCACTTGATGCACCACAAGCGGGGGTACGTTCTGCACAGCCTTGAGCTCCAGTAATAAATTCTCTCCCGACTTTTTCTGCCAAATGATATCCGCACGTTGAAATCCGACGGGAACTTCCTTGTACATGATCGGGAACGTGACCTCCGTAAGGACTCGAAGAGTGTCTGCACGGCTTTCTAACTCCACCTTAAGGGCGGATTGATAGGTCACCTCCGAGTGGCCCGGACCAAGCTCAGTAAAAACCGCATTTGCAGCCGCACGGATTTCTTCCATTTTTACAATCTCGATTGACATAAACGGTCAACTCAGTTTTATAAAATCACATGGACCAAGTTCGGTTCCAAGCCATCGCCTGGGAAGGCGTGGACGTGAGGGTCACGTCCGGAGAGTTTCGAGAAGAACACTCGCCGTTTCCCCGAAACGACGTCGTCCTTGAAGAACTTACACGTCCAGCTCCTTTCGGTTCTGGAAGTGCCGGTGCCGGTGGAGGATTGCTCCGACGTGGAGGTGCAGGCGCACAAGAACGGCTCGAAGCGTTCGTCGTACGAGTCGCGGGGAGAAGCACCGATGGTACTTCAAGATTCTACGAACTGCGCGGGTTCCGTCCGTACTTTTACGCACACGTGCAAACCGTCCCGGCATACAGAGATGTCATCGACGCCATCCAAGAAGACCGACGGTTCAAGCACGTCGTATGTACCCTCGTCGACAAAATCCCTTTCGTGGGTTACCACAAGGACCCCGAAAAGTACATCCGGTTCGACTGCAACTCCAAGGGCGTCTTCATGGCTCTGCGCCGATTTCTCCGCGGGGCGCACGAAACTCTCGCATGTCTGAACGGCGAAAGTTTGACTCTTTATGAGTCCATGTGCGACCCCGTCGTGCAATTCCACATCGCCTACCGGATCCATCCGATGACCTGGATGCAGGCGCCCGCCGCCGGATTCACCAACGTCGTTGCCACAAAGGACGTCACGTTCGAACCGACTTGCGTGGAAGGCGCGCCGTTTAAGTGCATCCACTACGACTTGGAATGCTTCAGTTCGGTCGCGTACAGCTGCGGCAAGAACCAAATGCCAAACCCGAACTTAGGTCCGGACGCAATCATGGGAATCGGGGCCGTCGTCTCGACCACAAACGGGTCCGCACCGGAAGAACGGTTCTACTTCGGCATCCATCCCATCAAAATTGATGATCCTTCGTTCGAGGAATCGCGCGTCTTCGCGTACGACTCCGAACCGGCAATGCTCAAGGGGTTCGGACAGTGGCTCGCGAGCGCAGATCCGGACATGTGGAACGCGTTCAACAATTTTGGGTTTGATGACGGCTACCTCGTCAAACGCATGCAGCGGTACATCGAACGGCCTGACGGCACGTTTTCGGACGACTCCCTGTCCGACTTCCGTACGCTCCACCAAGCGGGCATCAAAGACCTTTTTGAGACGTACTTCCCCAACCGGAACGCGCAACACTTTATCGCCGAACGTCCGTCCGGTACGAACTCGTCCGGGTACGAACGCGCCCCGCTCGGACACCTGCCCGTACAGCTCAAACAAAAGACGTTCATGTCATCGGCATTCCAGTTCGAAGCCCAGTACCTGCATATGCCCTTGCGGGTTTACTCGGACCTGCTCATCTTCGCACGGCGCGAATGGAAGTCCAAGATGAACAAGTTTAGCCTGGAAAACGTGTCGCGCGTTCTGCTCGGCAAGGGCAAGCACGACGTGTCCCCACGCGAGATCTTCGAGGCCTGGGCGGAGCGGTCGGAAGAGAAGTTGACACGCGTGGGCGCGTACTGCATCCAAGACTGTTTATTGGTTGCAGAACTCATGGCGTCTCAGAAGATTTACTCGTCGATCCTGTCGCGAGCCGAGCTGTTCCTGTGCGACCCGCGTGATCTCATGCTCAAGGGTCAGCAGCAGATCGTGTTCAACCTCATCTACAACCAAGTACGAACCCAAACGAACTTTTGCATCCCCGACTCGGTCGACGAGGCCATGGATGACTTTGTGGTAAGGGATGACGCGTTCGACTCGTCTGATGATGAGGAATCGTCAGATTCCGAGGAAGAAGAAGCCCCGACAGCGTCGGCAGGCGCGGGCGGGGCCGCACGGAACGCGTTCAGTCTGTTGCGGAGCCCTACGGCCGCCGACATGAAAGCACCGCCTCCGCCGAAGAAGAAAGCGCCCGCACGGGTCGTCGAGGGAGATGACGACGACCTCCTCGCGCGCAAGAAAAAAGCGCCAGTTAAAATCAAGTTCAAAGGCGCGACCGTCCTGGAGCCCAAACGGGCCCCGTACGCATACATGGCGCCCATTAGCGGTCTCGATTTCGCGTCTCTCTACCCAAGTAAGTATGTAATTGGTTTTGTTCGACCAAACTTTTTAACTTCGCGAACGACCTCTCACGATTTGCACTCGTATTCACAAAATACACAGGTATCATGTGCGCGTACAATTTGTGTCACTCCACGCGCGTCCTGAACGAAGCCGACATTGCCGAAATCCCAGATCGTGAGAACCCGCTCGTCATTTACACGACGGCCCTCACCGGAGGCCGTTCGACCACGTTCGTGCAGAAATCGGTCCGTATGGGCGTTTTGCCGCAGATCCTGCTCAATCTCTGGGCCATGCGTAAGCAGATCAAGAAGTGGCAGGCTAAGGCCTGTGACGAGGGTGACTCTTTTCTCGAGGGTGTGTTTGAGACCAAACAACTCGCCGTCAAGGTCGCCATGAACTCCATTTACGGGTTCTGTGGTGCGGACAACGGAAAGCTGCCGATGAAGGACATTGCCGAGACGGTCACCTCCAATGGCCGTATGCTTATCGAGCGTTCGAAAAATTACGCGGAATCATGGTACCCGTGCGAAGTCGTATACGGGGACACGGACTCCATCTATGTCCGCTTCTTCCTGGATGAATTGCCCGAACATCTCCGTGATCCCAAAAACGAAGAGGACCGGAATGAAATGATGCGCTGGGTGTTCGCACGGTCCCAAGAGTGCGCCGATCGGATTACGGAGAACTACATCAACCCGATCGAGCTCGAGTTCGAGAAAGTCATGTACCCGTTCATTCTCTTCAAGAAGAAGCGGTACTGCTCGCTCATCTTCGAGAAGCCGACGGAGATCAAAAAACTCGACAAGAAAGGTATCGCACCCACGCGTCGTGACTTCGCCCCGTTCGTGAAGCGCGTGTACGAACGGATCCTCAAGTACATTCTGTACGAGCGCGATGTCAACTCGGCGTTCGAGTATGCAGAGCGAGAGATGACCGAACTGTTGCACGGACGGTACCCTGTCGAGGACCTCGTTGTGTCCCGGTCCATTTCTCGGAAGCCGGACTCGTACGCAAACCAGAACGTCCCTCACCTTGTCTTAGGGCGCCGTATGGAAGAACGTACGGGTGTGCCGATGCAGGTCGGCGATCGCATTGCGTTTGTGTTTGTGAAGGGAACAGGGCGCCAGTGTGATCTCGTCGAAGAGCCGCACCTGGTTTCACAAGAACAAGCGGACGGGAACTACTACTTCCAGCATCAGATCCGTTCGAGTTTGGCAGAAATCCTAGGAACCATGGACCGGCGCCGCTGGGACGCTCTCGATGCGAAACTGAGCCGTATGGGCACGAACGTGTCCAAGGGGCAGCGGGAGATCACATCATTTTTCGTCCGAAAATGAAATTCATTCGTTCAACATAATAAAAAGTATTTAAATAAATAATAACATAATGAGCATATACGGCACATACTTTGACCTCAACTGCATCAAAGACCCCGTCGCCCGTGCGAAGGCAGAAATGTACAACGAAATGCTACGCAAGGGTCAGATTTCCGCCGTCCGGGCCGAATCGAGCGGGAATGTGTTTGGAGACTTGTCGTACACCCCCAACGCGACGTCGTCGGGCTTGGCCATGATTCGAACCACGTTCCCTGATTTCGCAACGCTGCACGAATACGTGAACGGGTTGCCGGGAAGATAAAAACAAACAAATATAATATATTCATTTTTCACACATCGACTAGTGACCGTACTTACACACTCAAAAAAAAAACAAATGCCGCCCCCTGCATCCGTCCTCGCCCCGATCAATTCACAATTCGACTGCGAACAACTCCGACTGAACCGTACGGCGTTCTGCGAGACACATCACGTCACCAAAAAGGTCACGCCGAGCACCCGTATGAAGTACGACAGAGCCCGTTTCGTTCTCGGCATGCCCGAATTCGGTGGCATGAACACCACATTCGACCATGTGGAGATTTTTGAAACTCTCGACGGCTACTTCATCGGCGTTGCCTCACCCTACCACTCGTACGGCGAGCACAACCAAAAACTGTTCCTGGAAGACCTACCTGGGTGGGAAACATGCCCCGGTATGTACTGTCCCGACGAACGGTCGTTCTATAAAAAAGTGCCGAAAACGGTCACGCCCGCAGACGTGTACAGGCGGCTCATGGATGAGTTCTTCGAGGCGAACTTCGAGCCAGACGAACGCGCATTTGTTCATCTTTGGACTTTGCAAGACTGGATGCAGACGTCAATGGAACGTTCGGACAAGTGGGGGCGCTTGGAGCACTACAAGACAAACTCACCTCACCGGCAGTTTTTTTCGAACACAACCCCGTTGGTGCTCATAGGTGACCTCAACACTCGGCTCGGCGGACGCTCTCACCTCAAGTCCTGGAACCAAGTCGTGCGGGAGACGGGCGTGAATGTGCAAGACCTCTCGGACGACGAACGGGCGCGTTATCGGATCGGTGCCGACGACCGCGGATCTTCACACGGGTATTTCACAGGTTGGAAGCTCCGGCACGAGACCCCGTACTTCCCCGTCAGCATGCGTGTCATGGTTTCACTGCGAGTCTGAACCTGGGTCGGACAGCGCCCGGGTGATAGTTTCCGATTCTCGGGTTCTCGCATTTGCCAAACTTATCACATCAAACAACAAGTAAGTAAATCAAAATGTTTGCTCGTACGAATACTGGTATTGAAGGCATGACTGTGATGGATCATCTTCGTGGAATTGTGCGTCTCCCCACGCCCCCGTATAGTTCGACCACGTCGGTGTCTGACGGTGCCGATGATGGCTATGTCACCGTGCACGGCGCGAACGTTGACATTGCGAACTCGCAGAACACGACGGTGCTTGAGCCTCGTGCGACCATGCGAGACGCCGGGCAGTATCTTTGCACGTTTGTTGAGACGGGTGCGGCGGCTCGAGGCGTTCGGTACGTCATCGCCTGCGAGGAGGGGATCCGGATCGAGATGTACCTGAACCCCATCAATGCCAACAACAACAATCACATGGACATTGAGCCGTAAGGTGGTGTGTGGGTACCGTTTGTATGCGAAGAGCTGTGTTGTTGTTCTAAATGTCACGCAAACGAATCCGTAAATAAAAAAAGAATGATCATTAAAATTACACTGAGTCGTGAAAATACACAGGCGGAGTTCGACCTCGCAGGAACACCGAACGGTACATGCACGTCCGGGTTTGGATGCAAATGGTTGCACAAGGAAGGTCTGGGGCAATATTTTCTTTTGAACGAATCGAGTTTGTCCGTACAACGGAGCATCCAACACAATTTCCAAGACATACGAAGCCTTGGAAATCATGGCGACATTTTAAGCATCGAAGTTGTCGACATTTATCCGGAGAAATAATGCGTTCTCGGCCGGAGATTATCCGAACAGCTCCCGGGCGAGTTTCCGAAAGACCCCCCCCTCTCCTGAGCTTTTGGGAATTACCCCAACAACAAGCTCGAAAAAAGTATGTTTGCGCGTCAACTTGCGACCGAGGGTGGTTTGACTGTGGCCATGCAAATGATTTCATTGGGGAACTTTACGGCCAGGCCTGAGTCGTCGTACCAGGCGCACCTTCGTGACGGGTACGCGATCGTGCACGGTACGGCCGTGCAAGTGGACACAACGGGGATGACCGTTCTCGGAACCCGTGCGAATCTGCGCGAGGCGTGTGATTATCTTGCGGGTTTTAATGCTGCACGTGGTGTTGTGTATGTGTTGATGTGTGAGGACGGGCACAAGGTCCAGATGCGTCTGACGTCGGTCGAGGAAGAAGCCCGGGTTCAACAGGCGCTCGACCGGTTCCGGCGGAACCACGAGACGACCGAGTTGTAGAGGTTGTGTGCGGAATTGCGTGGCGAAAACACGGGGTCTTCCGGTGCAGCAATGGAGTAGTCGTTTGCTGGGTACGCGTCTTCAGCAGCGGTCGGTACGAAATCCGTTTCGTCTCCGCTTGACATTTTTTTGGCTATTTGAATTTATAGATTCTGTGAGGGTAATTAACTCACCGGTTAGACATATTGCCGGGGATTAGTTCCATTACTTCCCTCGTAACGACGCAGAGAGTCCCGTAACGCGTTTCGAGTTGTGTTTACCCCCGGGGCGGGAGAGGCACCTCTCATAGGTTCCTGATGAATGCTGGTTGAAGAATCGATCGCTGCGAAAATCTGAGGAGGTCCATTGTAATGTTCGACGGTACCGCTGTAGAAATACATGGGCTTTCGCGTCACAGGGTGAGTACCGACGTCCTCGAGAATTCTGTTGTATTCTCTTGTTTTTTCACGAAGTAATTTTGTAAACTTTTTACAATCTTGACTGGGAAATGATGCACGTGCGCGGAGGAGATAACAATGTGCTTTATTCTCATCGCACAACTCTTCCGACGGTGGATACATTTTACTGACGTCAACAGCCGACATACACGATAATGTACCTGTAATTTCTGCAAACAAGGCAACCTGTTCGTCCGGAAACATGGGGAATTCATAGTCAAACTCAAATGCATATCGATCGTGGGATGCGTGAGTTCGGACACCGTTTTCGTACACCGCTAGTTCATTTGGATTGAGAGCCCATACGGTGGCAGCGTAGAAACGAATTGGCAGGGGGGTCGGTGATTTTGTAGGAATTTCTTTGGTCATGCCGTCCACCCTTCTGTTCAGCGCCTTAACCAGTTCAATAATGTTCCCATCGACCGTCTTCGTCGCGACATAAATGGCGTACTCGTTCGGTTTTTGATCGACTCCGGGCGTAAGTTTAACGACAGATGGGTCGGGTGTCTGTGTCATCTTCATAAGAGCCACAAACTCAGGGAGACGCTTTGACGCCGAACGATCCGTATTCCACAAGGAGTTCTTCGACTCTCGGTTATTGTATTTACCGATGCTCTTGCTACCAGCAAAAATTTCAACATCTTTCGACGAAAGTTTACTGTTTTTTATTTGGCTCATTTTCGACCTGACTATTTTACCATCTAAATAAATGTGGTTAGGACTATTTGAGGGATAAGTTTTGTTAAATTCGTTGACTAGATCTTTGATACCGGCATACGAACCCGTTTTGGTCGCTATAGTTATATCCACAGTTGGACCGGCGTCAGCAACAGCTGCAAAGTTGCTATACCTCGTCGATGCGAAGGCGTAGAGCAGCACTCCGATGATCACTAGGGCCAGTACGGTCACAAAAAACTCGTTTGCCATTTTTATTTTTTATATTGCGTTGCATACTTTTTTACACGTACTCTCTCTCGGTCACAAACTTGTGAGGCGGATCGAAATACTCGGCCATGTTCAGGATCAACAACTGGAAATACCGAAAGTCGTCCTTGTGATCATCCTTTCGGAAACATACGTGGTTCGGAGGCGTGTGCGCAAACTCGTGCACGATGAGACACATCAACTCGTTCTCGTCACCCCCGTCGCGCACCAAATTGATCACAACGTTCCGATCGAACGCACGCAAGCGCTCGTCCGCGCCCATGATAACTTCGCCATCGTGCCGCACGGGGCCGTCCGGAATCGTACCGTCCGGACGGATGGGCAGGTGTTCGTTGAGTGTGTGGTTTGTGCGCAAAAACAAGTCGACGTGTGATGAATCAAGTTTGACCATGTAGTATAAACACGCGGATATCATCTGGTCTCGACGTAACGGATTATTATTTAATTTTTTTGTATAGGCCTGAATATACAAACAAAAAACACCGCAAAAAAAAATGAGCGTCACATCCACCTTCGAAACATGGGAATTTTCACCGATCGCAACCGACAGCACTCCTTTAGGAACCTATCGGTTTGAGTACGACAGCACATTCCGCGTGATTGTGTCCATGTGGGAGCTTTCGAATCCTTCGACCAACATTCTTCTTACGCCTGCAGACGACACTATTGGTGTGGGGGCCGCAAACTTTTTTAACACGACCACAGAAGCTGTAAATCAGTTTCCTTACTTTCAGCCCGCGATTTTACGAGCTCCCGCAGCTTTCGCTAGCAAATACGGAATGGCAGTCGGTTCTACTATCGTGTTGCGATACGATGTAAATCGCACAGTGGTGCTCTGGGCATCTTCTGCACAGTCTCTTGGGTCCTTTTCGTTTTCTCTGGTCAGTTCGCGATCCGTGACACGCCCTGTAACGACACAAAATATAGAGATTATCCCACGTAACGGCGACAGCACAACTACCCTCACGTTCCAATACGATTCGTACGGATTCATTTGGTCTGTTCGAGATGCGTCGGCGCCCTCTACGGAACTGATCGTTTCACTTCCTGTCAATCTAAATAACACACAAAGAAACCAGCAAACGTACGGTGCCAACAACTTTTATCCCATTAACTCGGGCGGCACCCTTATAAACCGCCCAGCATCATTTACGAATGCACAATTCCCATCCGGGGCCACACGGTTTTCTCTCGGGTATGTTGGTACAACTTACTATATCTCGTACACCACCGATAATGTATCGTGGACGGATGTTGCTGCGTATAGTTTTACAACGAGTACTCCGACAGAACCCTTACCCCTTTGTTTCGCGAAAGGAACCCTCATTTCTATTCATGAAAACGGAGCCCCGGAACGTCAAATTTCCATTGAACAGATCAAATCAGGCATGTACGTAAGCACGTTCGGTCATGGTCCGCGCAGGGTGCGCAATGTCCGGCATCAAACGCATAGACCCCAGCCAACAAGACCGTTGTCGTGCATGTATCGCCACATTCACACAGGTTTAATTGTTACTGGCATGCACGGCGTTCTTGTGCAATCTGTACCAGACGCCATCGGACGACTCTACCGCGACGCGTCTCTGGACATCGAGACGATCGACGGCGTTTTTGTTCTCCATGCTGCTTTCTGTCCGGGTTTCGTTCGAGTGTTGCAACAAGACGAACAATATGACCTGTATCACATCGTTCTCGAAGATGACGACATTTACAGAAAGTTTGGTATTACTGCAAACGGGATCGTTTGCGAAACCATGTCGATCCAAACATTCGAGCACTATCGATCCTTGAAGCAGACGGGCGTATCAATGACTCCAATTTGTGTAAGAGCTGTATTGTCGAATTAAGAATAGAGACTGAGACGTTGTTCGTGCAGCAACTGCTTCGGAGTTGAATTAACGATTGTTTATCGACACAAACAAAAACAAAAATGTCAGCAAAGACGCGTTTGTCGGTGCCTCTTTCGTTGACCGAAAGCCTCTCGGGGATTTTCGTCGACAGCGTCCCCGACCACATTTATGAACTCGAGCTGCACTTTGGTGTCGCAGTCATGAACCTCACGTGGTCGCGTGACGCTCTTTTGGAGATGTGTGGACAGAACCTTCTCAACATGTACTTTGACGGACCCATTCCAAGCTGCTTGTCGAAGGACGAGCCGCCTATGCTCCGCTGGACCACCGTTCACGGTGACACCACCCTTCCGGATCACCGGATCGAGTACGTGCCTTGCACTCACGATAATGACCTTCAAATCGTCCAGATTCCCATCCGAAACAGCGAAAACACAATCGGTTTCGTCCGCACAACCGACGGGCGTCGGATTGCAATTACGGACCGTATGTGGGTCGACACAATTGTGTCTACTTCTCCGAGGACAACGGTTGTGACGCCGATTGATGCAAACAACAGCCTGGCTGGATTGTTTATCGACGACGTCACGCCCAATCTCGTAAGGCTTGACTTCCTGTTTGGAAACATGGTGCCAAATGTCAAATGGGCACGGCATGACCTTCTTGAACATCAGGGACAAAATCTGTTGTCGGTATTTTTCGACGAGCCTCTTCCGATTTATTTGGCAAAAACAATGACACCTGAGCTGATTTGGACATTAGATGGAACCGACTCGTCCATCCCAAACTTCCGGGCCGAATACGTTCCATGCGACAAGTCTGCCAACGAAGCATGTTCTGTACTTCTTCGCGGTTGGACGTTTTGTCAAGAGTCCGACGTTGAGTACTTCGAGCACTTACAAAACACTCTGCGTGTAAATCCCAGAAGAACTCGTCGTGGAAACTCGGACGAGTTCTTGCTGTGTGACAATACACTGACATTCACCGATGGGCGCGTCGGTGTAAAATTCGCGTTGTAATGCAATCAGTGTTTGTTCGTACAACAATTACGCAAACCTATGACGCGCGTTTAATCCACTCGACACCCTACATTTACTTTCTTAAATATTACGTACGTGCATATAATTTAATTCATCGCAAGGTCTACTGCCTTGCACTGCACAACAATGCAACGTCTGGAGCTGCACCGGCTCCAAACGTGATCGCGTGGAGGCGTTTCGCACGCTCGAGCTCCTTCGTCGCCGCGGCGTCCTTGCGTGGGCGTCCACGCCCACGCGTGACCGATTGTGCCGTTTTGCGAACAATCGGACGAAACTCGCGCGAGTCCACATCGAATACGTCGTCGTCCTCGTCGTTCCCGTTGATGTCCGCGAGATGCTGTGCAAATGAGTCGTTGTGTATGTGGCCACGCACGGCGACCGCGCGGCAAACTCGGTCGAGGGCGAGGTAGAGTTGAAGCTGCCGGAGAAAGTGTAGCACGTCGTTCGAAATATCTGCGACCGCCTGACAAGGTTTGTAATGCGACTCGCACGCCTTCAGAGACGCGCATAGACCGTCAACGACATCTGCAGTGTTGAGAGGGCAAGGACCGGTGGTCGAATCATACACCATGTTTGCGAGTGTCTCCGTGGCGTTCGCCCCGTAGATCATCTCTGGAGTCTGGACGCCCGTTGTTAGTGCAACATAGCACGAACGAAGGTCTTTCAACATGTAGTATCGCACAACGTGCACAGCGGTCGCGGGGTAACGCTCCATCAACATGCCTATCACACCACGAATGGTTTGATAGGCGAGGATTTCAGGGCCGGCGGTCGGCACTTGATCAAAAAGGGTCGTGGCCATTTCTGTGCGAGTTGATTGATGCCAAAATAAAAAATCACACAGACTCATTCGGAAACAAAAACAACCAAGACTGTCCGTCCGGGATGGGTCCGACAAACTCTCAACGAGCGTCCGTAATTTATTTTACATGCAAACGACACGTCTCATCCGCGTGTTCTGAATCGAAATCAAGCGTGGAGAAAATATACTCAATCAAGTACGAGTGTTCTCCTACCGTGAAACCGTTCACATCCAAGAGAGTTCCGTAGTATTGCAAGAGCTCTTCCTTGAGGACGTACCCCCGGCGTTTGTCGGACTCTTCGATAATTGGGTCCATCGCTGCAAGCACGACACATACGTCTAAATCACGAACGTCCGGATAAAACTTGGTCGTCCAGTAGAACCCCATTGTTGTTTGTTTATCAGGAGCGTCCGTAATCCTTACTAAGCGGACTTCGTACGGGGACTGTCTCTAGGTTCCGAAACTCCGTACGAGTTTTTTTGGAGAAGCACGGTAATAAGTTCGGTGGAGTACGAAAATGGGACGCAAGGTCAAAATGAATCAGTCACGGTGCGTGGGTATGATGTTCACATGCGGTTGCGGTTGGAGCCGTACTGCCCATGATGTCGAGATGCGGAAGTTGAAGAAGCGGCACGCGAAGCACTGCCAGGTCATGACGGACGAGCAGAAGCATGCGATGTTGACGGATGAGTTCGATCCTGGATCGCGTGCGGGAAGGGCCCGTGCGAGCGTGGAAGGCGCGCAGTACCAATCAGACGGTCGTGCGTATTCTGCGGCACAACCCACCGGCCCTTACGCGCCTAAGAATGCTCCTTTAGGACGTGGTGCGAGTGCAGGTGCGGAGGCGGGTGAAGAGATGGAGGTGCTGCGGTTGGAGGATTACGACTTCCCCGAGGGCACGTTCGAGCCGGGTGTGAAGTACGTGCTTGTGAAGATGGGCGACGAGGTGGTGCTGTTTTCGTATTAGTTAGATATGTGTGCGCTGTGTAGATAAAAAATGAGCCAGGCCGTGCAGCGACTCCGACGGGCAGTGGAAGAGACCCACATGAGAGTGCTGAGCCACACGGACGACCTCACGTTTGTCGTGTGCGGAACGACGGACGATTATACCATTCAATTTAGAGACGACAAGTTTTCGTGCACATGCATGGATCATCGCAGACGCCGAACGTTTTGCAAACACGTCTACCTCGTGTATATAAAAGTGCTGCACATCGTGCCAGACGTAAACCAAACGGACAATCGAGTTCCTACAGAACTTATTCGGGAGGCGTACTCCTCTTTTCGGACCCGTCAATCCTCATCAACTTCACTGGAGATGCGCGAATCGGCAGAGTGCCCCATCTGTTTCGACCCTCTCACTGCAAGTGTAAATTACGTGTGTCGTACGTGCCGGAACGGGTTCCATCAGGAGTGCATTGACCACGTGACGAATCGTGGGCACTCGAATTGCCCCATGTGTCGCGCGGCAATAAGTACGGGCGACTTCCATGAGTCGGACGAAGTCGCACGGGCCGTGAAGGATTTGATTGGTGACGATGAATAAATTTTGGTACGAGTCACACACTTTACGAACGTCGTTTCATTTCAATCTACGCATCATTCTCAGTCGCAGCCCGGCGCTTCTTCAGAAACGCGCGCGTAGCAGCAAGGCGCGTGTCCACCTCCGCACGCAGCCGCTTCGACCTCGCGATGAAGTCGTCCACACTCTCATACACATTATCGCCACCGGCACCTGCACCAGACCGCGCAAACCGCTCTGCCGCCCTCACTGCGCGCACGATATTGTCGTGTGTACGACGCACCTTGCGTGCCTGGCGGATGAGCGCCGTCATCTGTCCCTCCAATTTCGTGTCGACGGGCCCTCCGAGGTTCGCCACGAGTTCGCACGCGACGGCGTTTGCCAAGACAGATGCCTTGCACGTGTATACGTCCGCGTCGGCATCCATACGGACGAGCACGTCCTCTGCCATCTTCAAAAACTCGTTCGCCTCCATGGTAATTACGCACCTCATCAGCCTCGCGTCGTTTATGGGCTCTGGGGCGGGAACGTCGCCGTCCACGTTCAGCTCCAGACCGAACCAGTTCGCAAGACGATGTGCGAGCATCAATAAACGATTCACACGGGACGTGGTCGGGGCTTGAGTGGCCATTGTTTTTAGTTAATGTTTGGATGATGAACGATAATACCGTCCAAAAAATCAGAGAGCTCGGAAACGTGTCTTGGACTGCCCGAATTGGAATCTCCACTAGATTGCATGGCGGTGTTACGAGTCAAATGGATGATGCATTACACAGGAAAATACTTCGCTGCTGCACTCGGGTACGGAGTCGTACGAGGTGTTTACTACACCGACAAAGTACGGTCACGCAACGATGAACGGATGCTCTTCGGCACCCGAATCGCTTACGTCATCATGTGTACCTGCATGGCACCTCTTTTCAGCCCATATTACTTGGTCGAGGACTTGAACCACGTCGATGAAAGGTTTTTCCTCAAGAAGCGGACGGCAGACACGGGCGACGCTTTTCCGTTTCCCGGATTTCGTCTAGGCAAGGACGTTGGGAAATAAAGTAAAAATGTTCATCACCATCAATCGTCTCTCCGACGTGTTCGTTCATAACGATTACGGATACCTCTCGTATCCATACAATAGCACGAACGGAGATCGTGTTGTGAGATGGGCATGGACTCTCGGGACCACCGCCGCGGCCATTCATTATGGCATGCGTCCGGACGCATGCTTGTTTGTTTCGAGTGTCCTTGCCGTTCTAAACGGGGGTTTTGCCGCGTTCCTCGCGACGTACCCTCGGATGTTTTTGATTACGGTCGGAACGACGTCCGTTGTGTGTGCGTCTAGGTTGCTTGTCAAGTCAATCGAAATGTAAAATGTAGAGTTACAGAGAATCGTGTCATGAACAAAATAAAAAATGTTTCGCGACTTGTTTTCGTTTGCAGTCGGTGCGATCGTCGCATTGGCAAGTGTGATGCCGTACGAAAAGTGCATGAAATCTTTCCAAAACAACGTGGACTCTGCATACGCCTTCATTGCGAGAATGGACCGTTTAGCCAAAATCGAAGTCCATACGGGGCTGGACGTGGATTGGATTGAGGCCACACGGGATTGGACGGGTCTGCAAAAGGAATGCGCTAAGACAGCTGCCGAGACATGTCAGAAGCTGGGTGATGCTGGTCTCGTCGAGGTGAACAATAAGAGGATTGACAAAAACAATTACAAACCCCTTGCGAAAGTCGCCAAACAATTCGAGAGAAATCCGGACCTTGCTCTGAGTCCTTACGATATCCTAAACAAAACGTACTTGGATCACGAGCACCGAATCAACAAGCAAGCACTGGGCAATGTCATGGAAGCAAGGAACGCGGACCGGACCACGAAAGAATTGGCGGAAGCTCTCTCGAAGCATTTCCCCGGCGAGACCGTGCCAACGGGAAATGGTGTGATGGAGTTCCGTTCGATTCCAGGTTCGGTAAACTACACGCCGCCACAGCCTGTTGTCGTTCCGGAAGTTCCCCGGCCCATCCGAACTGTTCCCGAACAAGTCGCGTCTGAGTTTGAGCAACGTGCGGATCTTGTCGCGACTCCGGACGTTGTCGAGCGAGAAAGAGTCTCAGACGAACTAGACGCGAACGAAAGGAAGTCTACACAAAATGAATATCCGTCAGAGGCTGTGGCGCGCACTTCAGAAGAATGATTGGAAGCACGTGTCTCGTACGGAAGATCCGGAGATCTCCAACAAAATTGCAATGGGGACGGGAATCGCAACAGGGTTCGGGAGTTTGGTGCTAACGGCGTATAATATCGATGAATGGAAAGTGGACAACAAGGACCGGAGGACCCCGTTCATTCAGGCATGGTACCTGTCCGGATGTGTGGGGTCTGTCGTCGGTCTTGCAAACGCCGCGATGGCGTACATGCCTTGGACTGCGATTGCTTTTTACGGAACCGGACTGCCCGTATGGGTCGTGCGGAAGTGGAGGCAGCAGAAATAATTTGTACTTGCCTTATGAATCAAAAAGAAGTACTGTAAAAAAAATGTTTGTGAACCCTGCTCTACTTGCTGGTGTGGCGTCGATCGTCACACCCATGAACGACAATTGTGTGGAACTGTTTATTTCACACACCTCGACACACGCCCTCGATATTCCGATCGAGGACTTTCCCGCCCGCATGAACATCTTTTGCGACAATGTCGACTTTATCGAGTCGCACAACGCCAAGAATGGGTCGTCGTACAAACTTGCGCTGAACGCGTTTGCTCACTTGACCCACGAGGAATTCCTCAACATGTACACCACGTCCGCGTACGCCCATCCCAAGCCCAAGATGTTCGGCCTCGCGAACCCCCGCACGAGCCTTCGTGCCGGCACATCCGCCCCCGCGTCGATCGACTGGGTCGCGAAAGGAGGTGTGACACCCGTCAAGGACCAGGGCCAGTGCGGCAGCTGCTGGTCGTTCAGCACGACCGGGTCCATGGAGGGCGCGTACTTTGTGAAATACGGGTCGCTTGTTTCGTTTTCCGAACAGGAGCTCGTCGACTGCAGTTCTCCCCTGAACCACGGCTGCAATGGTGGCTTGCCCGACCGTGCCTTCCGATGGATTATGAACAACGGTGGTTTGTGTTCGGAGGATGCGTACCCGTACGTCTCCGGCACGACCCTGACAGCCGGCACGTGCAGCAAATGCACACCCGTGAAGGGTTCGCAGGTGTCTGGATGGACCGATTTGGCGGCGACGAATGACGCGATGACATCGGCACTCGCCGTCCAGCCCGTGTCGATTGCGATCGAGGCGGACCAGCGCGCGTTCCAGTTCTATTCGAGTGGTGTGTTCCCTGCGAGTGAGTGCGGCAACAATCTTGATCACGCGGTGCTTGCAGTCGGGTATGATTCAAACTCGTACAAGGTCAAAAACAGTTGGGGCACCTCGTGGGGAGACCAGGGTTACATTTACATGGAGAAGTCTGCAGCGGCCGAGAAGAACGGCGGCACGTGCGGCATGCTCATGGAGGCATCGACGGTGCAGCTTGCTTAATTCTTGGTGCCTAACGCTTCCACCAACATCCGCTCGAACTCCTCATCGGTCATGCCGCGGCCCTCGAGAACGTGCTGCGAAACCTTACGACCTTTAAGACTCGGAGCCTGCTCGGAAGCTACAGCAGACACAGCCCGAGCGGGCTCCAAGGGCGCCCGCATGGGATCGCCATACATGCCGTTCCCGACAGTGACCGTTGATTGCGTCGCCTTTTTAAAGGCCTTGCGATCTGTCACATTCGGCATTCCCACGGATGCGGCGGCAATCGTGCGCTCACGATCGTCCTCGTTCATGTCCTTGCAAAACCGCGCGTGGAGCGTGATCCACGCGTTCACTTCACGCAAGTTCCCGCTCTTACCCTTACTACATCTCATGCATGTGAACGTACGGAACTGAGCGCCTGAATTCGCAAGTTTTTGAGGCATGTTGTTTGTGATTGCGTGGTTTCTCGATACATCGAGAAAGAAAGCCGTACGGACAGTCATAGATACACGACAGTCCCTGACATTTCCCATTTCTTGGTGAGAAATCACTCACACCAAGAAAAACGAAGAACGAAAAGATGATCCACACATATTACTCGAGCGAGGTACGGGGGAATGTTGTGTTTGTTGCGGACAAGAAGTATGCTCGTCGAGCGCTGGTCGGGCCGTACGCGAACGCTCGCACGGGTGCGTTCGTGCTCATGAACGAGGATGACGGCACGATTCTGGGGTTTGTTCCGTCGGAGATGATCAAGGCTTATCTGGCTTTGCAGACGGGTCGTGCGTTGACCCCGGTGGAGTACGCGAGGGTATGCGACGTGTGTGTCATGGCGATGGCGCTTGTTGCGAACGGGTTTCCTGTGGAGACCGTGGTCGACCAGGCTGCGGCCATGAACGGAGGGAATGAGTTTGTGCGCTTGGCGAAGAGCGTGTTCCGTGGGAGATTGTTCCAGTACCACCTATTCGATTCGGTGAATCCCGTGAATCCACCACTGATGCACGCACATGCGAGGCCGCAAGTGTGAAAAGCCGGCTCATGTGTGAGCGGTGGTGGTGTGGGGAATGTTTGTTGTCATTTTTTATCAACGGTGAATCGATTGATTTAAAGAAATGTTTACGCGCACATCCCCGTTCGGACATGATTTCAACAGTTGGAAATGGTGGCATACACAGTGCCAGCGGGGGAGATAATGCTCACGCGCGTCTCGCCTGGGAGATACACGGCCTCGAACCCAAATAACTTGCCACCCACGCCCGGACGGCGTTCGAGCCAAGGTCTGAGGACTCCATGAACCACCTGCCAATCATCGAAGTCGAACGAGTCGAGAGCCTTGCCGGACTCGCCACCGTCCAGAGAGAACGGGTTCAGTGATTTCAGGATGTCGAGCACTTGTTGACGGCGAGACGACATTTTTGTTGTTAATGTTGTGTTTGATTTACTAACTGGATTCAACTGTGTGTTTTTTGGTTTTACAAACTATTTTTACGGGCGCTCGTCGCATTCCCCCAGACAGGCCCCGTGTGGTTTCCAAATGGGCTCCGCGCCAACCTCGATTTTGGAGAATACTAACTAAGTTCGGAAGAAAGAAAAAAACATGAAGACTGTTCCTGCAAGCGTGCTTGTTAACCACATTGGCAAGTTTAAGTATTGGAAGTGCGTCGATATTTCGACGCCTATGGCCGAGGGGGCCGTGCACAGCAAGACGGCGACCCCTGATGTCCTGAAGAGCCGTGACGGTGCCGAGTTGACTCTTTTCCCGGCCCAGAAGACGATTTTGGACCGTGTTGCGAACCCGTTTTGGTACGCGAAGTATTCCGTGGGCGGACGTGTGCCCGCTCGGTACGTCAACGGGGCCGGCTGGCACGGCAGAGGTGCATGGGCGTTTGACCAGGGTGACGAGGGAGGTGCGGGTGGTGCGGGTGGTGCGGGAGGTGCGGGTGGTGCGGGTGGTGCGGGAGGTGCGGGAGGTGCGGGAGGTGCGGGAGGTGCGGGTGGTGCGGGCGGCGAAGTCGAAGTGCCCATGGACCGTTTGGTGCGTTCGAACTGGATCGTCGTGCCTCCCGTGTATGGAAGTGCGAGGATCTTGGACATGCCCACGGGTACGGGCAAGACGGCGATTTCCGCCGTCGGCATGGCATTGCATCTGCAGAACCCGTCGGTCCAGGAGGCCATAAAGCGGGGGATGGATATGGTGGTTCGCTCGCGTGCCGTGTGCGGAGGCGCTGGTTCGGTTCTTGCGGGTTCGATCTATAATCCTGGCGACTCGAGCGTGGAGCGCGTGTTCCTGCCGAACGCGTTGCTCGTGTACGCCCCGCGCCACCTCGTGGGAGCGTGGAGGGATACGTTCGTGGCGAACCGCGAGATTCTTGGCGGTGTTGCGAAGATTCGCGTGCTTCCTTCTTCGGCCGGACTCACGCTCTCGAGTCTGCCGGTGGACGAGATCCGCGCGAACCCGGACGTGCTGTTTGTGTTCGTGACTCATGAGGCGAACGTGCAGCGGTACTTGGCTGTTGAGGACGGTGACGTTGACCCCGAACACAAGGCGTCCTTGGCTCCGGGCGAGCTGTCGTCTGCCGGAAAGGCGGTGCCTCCGGCGTCCAAGCGGGTCCGGACGTTTCATTACGGCGGCGCGATTTTTGACGAGGCGGACCGGTTCGATCTGCACATGGGGCTCACGCACGGAGCCGTCCCCCCGGCCATGTACACCTTGTTGGTGACAGCGACGCCGAACGCCCTGAGCGGCAGTTCGCTGTTCAGGTTGTTCTTTTCGGACCGCTCGCGGGTGGACGAGTACTGCAAGGGCACGACGTCGCCGGTGACGAGCTCGCACTTTATTCCGACCGAGAGGCCGCACCATGTGCCCGCGGCAAGGCAGATGGAAACGAACTTAAGGCTGTCGTTGAACATGGACCACCTGGCGTTCTTGATGAGCCACAACGTGCTGACCGCGTCGCTGTTGGCGGAGTTGCAGCAGCAGGTGGCCGAACGGATCCCGCCCATGCACGCGTACGGGTTTCGTACGACCCAGTCGATCGCGCAACGGCTCGGCCTGGTTGACAATGACATGGGCGACCCCCGTGCGGCGCAGCGCAAGCTCGAAGACTCTTTCGAGATCCAGCTGCACGGCAAGGGTGTGGCGGCGGTGCTCTCGTCCCTGGACAAGAACATCACCAAGCAGAGGGCAGTGCTTGCCACACACAACTGCCCGCACGAAGATCCACAGGCGGCCCGTTCGGCTGGCGGATTCAATGCGTCAGTGATCGCACTCGTGGCCAAGTTGAAGCGCGCGCTGACGCTTCGCCGGGTGCTCGCCGAGTGCATGGACGAGAGCTGTGGGATCTGCATGGAGCCGGTGGAGGCAACGGGCGGGCTGATCTTTACCTCGTGCTGCGGATTTTGTGCATGCAAGGGCTGCCACGCAAGGATTGTGGCGGACCGCATGGCATGCCCGAAGTGCCGTCTGAATGGCGTGCGGTTCGCGAACGTGCAGGCGGAAGAGGAAGAAGTGAAACCGCCCGCTGCCAAAAAGGTACGGGGACGTCGCGGCGCAGGTGCAGGTGCGGCAGCTGTGGATGAAGAGGCTGCTGCACCCGCTGCACCCGCTGCGGCCGGTGAAGGTGGCGCAGGTGGTGGTGTCATTCCGAAGGATGTTGCAGCGTTCGAGGCTTGGCTGTCGGGTTTCCAGACGAGGCATATGTCGCAACAGGAGGCCGTGCAGGTCATTCTGGCCCGCGCGAGGTCGAACGGAATCACGCATGTGATCCTTGCGGGCCCGCGTGTGGACACGTGGGAGTTGGCGACGTCTCGGGATGTGGAGGGGTTCGAGATTGTCCGTCCCGCGAACGGGCGGCGCACGGCGATGGCGCTCGATCGGTCGTACGCGTCGTTCTGTTCTGCCGCGGGTGCGGCGGCTGCCGGATCTTCAAACAAGATTCTGCTCCTGGACACGGTGACGAACAACCATAAGGAGCTGACGGGGATCGACGCGAAGCTCACGGACCTGATCATCCAGGTGACCGACCAGGGTGTGCAGGAGGCTGAGTACACTCAGCTCATGGGCCGTGCGATGCGTATCGGGCGCGAGGGACATGCTGTGCACTGTCTGCTGCATTAACTCGTTGGCTGCGCGGTTGGATGCGCGTATGTTAAGTTAGCGTGTGTGTGTGAAATCGGTTGTTAAAAAAATGAATATACAATTGGACAAGTATTCGACTATGCACTTTGTGCCGTTCGAGAAATTACTTCGCGATTTCAATCCAAAAATTCCCGACTTCCAACGGAGCCACAACGAGGCCCGTGTACAACATTTCGTCGACACGCTCGTGAAATATTTCGAGGAAGAAGGGTTTGTGTACAATCTCAATCCGCTGCAATTAGGAAAGTTAGGGGAGGAGTATTTCATCCTTGACGGGCAGCATCGCTTCCTTGCGTACTCCAAACTGGTGCAAGAGTACGACCTCGAGGGTGCAAACGGGTTCTGCGTATCGGCTGTTGTGCGAAATTGCGCGGACGACCGCGAACTAAAAGCGCACTTCTCCGTACTGAACGATCACTATATCAGTCCGGAGCTGGAGACGCGCGTGGAACAAATCGACGCGTCCGTGGCTTTCAAGCGATACATACTGGACACGTATCCCAGGTATGTATCGCACGCGAACGCCCCCAAGTTCCCGAACGTGCCGTTGGACGCGTTCGTTTCGTTCGTGCGGTCTCGGTACGACACGATCGAAAAATTTCAGGCTGCGAACCGTGACATTGGCGAGTATCTGCGCACGAACGAGCCCGAGCGGTTCCACCGGGTGTCGCTGAAGAGCCCGGCAGACCCGTTGTTTTTCGCGCATGTGTTTCATTTGCAGAAGACGGGCAAGCCGCGTGTGCAGATCCCGGCGACTGTGCGGCGTGCTCTTTGGGAAACCAAGTTCGGCCTCGAGCGGCTCGAAGGGGTATGTTTCGTGTGCAATTGCTCGATCAACTTCCATTCGTTCCACGTGGGGCATATCATTCCTGTTGCACAAGGAGGCACGAACGTGACTTCGAACTTGGAATGTGTCTGTATCGCGTGCAATTTGAGTATGGGTGCTCAGCACCTTCTTGAGTTTAAACAAAAGTATTTTTCATGAACACACAATAAATCAAGAACTTGTACTTTTTATTACACGGCATCGTCGTAATAAGGTGCGTACACCGGTTCGCGACTCTTCCGTACGAGCTTCGCACGTTTCTTGGGTCGGAACACATCGACATCCGTGCCAGCCACCTTGCAAAAGCGGTCCGTGACCCATTCCATCCGGACGTAGTACCATTCGGTCGCGTTCGGGTCCTGATTCTTCGTTCCGACCGCAAGGAGCAAGTCTGCAACCTCCTGACGGACGTCCGTCAAACGCATCAAGTCAGAATTTGTGGGCGACCCACAATCAAACATGCGAACCTTGTTAAACAAACACACAAACGCGCTCCATCCACCGACGTCATACGTCACACCCGTACGTGGCCTGTACGTCGGATCACAGCCACCAGCGCCAAAAACAAGACTCGGATCGTCTCGACGACAAACACGAACTGCGCCGGACGCAAGCGCCTCTTGTAGGTACGCGTCCGGGTCGTCGGCAGCCCGCGTCCACGTCAACCACTTCTCGTTCCGAACAAAAAACAGCCTGGACGCTTCTTCAACTTGTCTTTGCACTTTTTCGAACCAGACGAATCCACGTCTCGCGTCTTTAGAAGGGCCGCGCTGTTCGTTGCCACCATACCTTTTGGTCCCGGACTGGACGATCTCGTCGTAGTTATCATCGTCCCACTTGAACATGCTCCACGGATGGTTGCAATCCCATCTCCCGTCCTTGTACATCCGTTCAAAACACCTCAAAATCTCGTCCATCTTCACCAATGCACGTTGGATATCGAGAAAGTCCTCGTGTCTGTCGCACTGTGACATCGGGAGCCCCAGAACCTTTTCTTCACTGACGTCGTCGAAGCACAACGCCATCATATCCGCAAACTTTACAACATCGCCACTTTTCAGAGTCGCTTCGAGACCGGGCAGGGCGTTTACGACCCCAAACGTGGAGTCGCCTTCGAGAGACATTTGTTTTGTAATTAGAATGAGTGTACTTCACAAAAACAAGAAAACGAGTTTCGGAAACGAGTTTACCTTTGACTGTCCAAGAGGCGCCAAGAGCCCCCGTAATCTTCTTCTTACGGGCTCACATCAAGGACCCAAAGTAGTCCGCGCTAAATAATTCTTTACGAGGGACTTTCGCCACGTGGACAAACAAGTTCTTTAAAGAATTGTAATTGTTAACAAGATTTTGCGAGGCGGGTTCCGGAGCGCGTGCAGGTGCGATCTTGTCTACGTAATATCGAAGCATCGTTTCAATCGACCCGAACATAAAGTCTCTGGGAATATGACCGTAACGCGAAGGGACAACCGCTGCGGGTGCAGCAGGTGCAGGTGCGGGTACGGGTGTAGTACCTTCGAGAACGTCAAGCAAATCCAAGATTTGATCATATAGCTCGGTATAAGCTTTGCATGAAGGCAATACGTATTGGTCAAATCGGGTAACAACATCATAAATTGACCATGATATAGCAGGCCTCCTAGCTCCTCCCGGTGCAACCCTGCGACCATCAAATTCATTGATAGCACCATCCACAGTTAGCCCGACTGTCCTTGCTGCTTTCTCAACAGCTTTCCTGAGAGGATTGCCTTGTTGAGGAGGCCTCCCACCATTATCGAATGCGACTAAAGCTGCACGCAATTCGTTTTCATCCGTGGCTTGTTGACCTGTTAACTCCCAGCGGACTTCATTTTCAATGATCTCGACAAAGTCGTTCGGTCTATATGTGGTACCGTTAAAAACGAATGGTGTAAACGCTTCGGGACGCAAGTTCCACCTCCAGCCTGCTGGAGGTGGATGTCGTTGTACCAAGGCTTGGAATTGGAGGAGAGCCGTTGCGTTATTTGTGCTCGCATTATTCGGTGCTGCGAATGAATTGTTGATAACAAAGCGTGGTGATTGAACAAGAGCTAACACAAAATCTTGTACATTTCGGAGCATTGCGATGCAATGTTCTAGCTTCAAGTGGATATTATCACAATTCGAAATATAATATCTTTGGTCGACTGTCAAACTGGCAGGAGGAAGTTCTGGCTCCTCAAGCACGAGTTGTCTGAACATAGTATATTGATTACTGCGGTCGAAATCTGGATCTTTGGCGGCAATCATAAATTTCCACGTTCGGCCATTAAATATATTCATTTGGCTTGTAAAGGTTTTCTTAAGTAAATCGAGCACGCGGTTGTGATGGGGATCGACCATATCTATCTTGGCTTGTACATCAGAACCATAAACTGCACCTTCAACTCCCAAGTTTCCGATATATTCTTCATTGATGTCTTCCCCTCCTAGATATGCGCGTCGCCACCCGTCTGCAGGGTGGGTACGATTGATCCAATAATAAACATGGTCGTAATTGTATTGCCTATTGTACGCCAGTAAAACAACATTTCGCTTGTAAGGATTGTTCGCAGGTTCGGGAGTGCCAACAGCGGCAGTGGCGGCAGCAGCGACAGCAGCAGCTGCCGGGCCCGCGGCCATATGGTAAGGAAAAAAGATTGTCGTGACAGTTGAAGTGGCAGCGGGAGCGGCAGCTGCAGCGGCTGGTTGTTCGATATCGATTCCGACCCCGCGGATGTTTAAAAACGCGTGTAAAATTTTATGAAAAGACCATAAGCTCCTAATGACACGCGCCACGTCGTGTGCATTTCGTGCGGCAATAATTTCTCGCAATCCTTCTCGGACCATGACATCCCACTCTTTGTTGCCCCTGTACGGGTCCTTTGCCCATACCAGTGTATTTTCCGTGTCGATGTCTTTAAATTTACGTATATATGATGGATTTAAGTATCGCACAAGGAGATACAGGCGTTTCACAATATTTAATTGACGCAAGTGACGAAGATCGTTGTCGAGCCTTGAATATGTATCAACCGTTATTTTTATGTATACTACGATCGACGTGTTCGTATCGTTTGTCGTCCTTAGTTTTGTATATAGATGCTTCGGGGGAACAGTTACGCCACCGCCAGCTGCTGCTGCCAAAGGATCTTGGTCAGGGAGACGTATAAAACCTTCCCCGTAATTGGGCCAATAACCAGCTCCTTTAAATTTAATCATAATTTCGTGCCCATCTTCCATCACGATACGAACTCTGTCTGGATCCTGCATTTCAATATCCTTAATAACGTCACCCCCTGGACCGTCTCGTTCTTTGCGGACAATTGTCACGTTGAATGCCTCCCATCGTTCTAAATCACAACAACCGCCATTAACAATGTCCTGGATCAGTCGCATCCGTGCTTGTTCTAAGAGAGTGTCTGCAACTCTTGACCTCATTTTTATACACCGCTTTAGCATCGCCAAAAAACGGTTTTTTCCAGCTTCAAGCTGAACAGGATCTGCACTATCGCAGTTGTCTCTCCAATATCTGTCAAGGTATTGTCCGTATGTTTCCTCGTCAGGCCCGCAGATACCATCTGCGTGGTACACAAGTGCTGTGGTACCAGTCACATTGTTTTTTTGAATACATGTCCAGATAGCTTCAGATGACGCAGCTGCCATTTTTGTTTTTTTTTATCTACCCACATAACTTTTTTTTTCATTACAGATAGTCATCGTCGTAATAATAACACGCCTGCTATGATTTGCGACTCTGTTCAAAAATATGTAGAGTTTTGACGGCAACATCAGCATGATGCACTAAAACCCGTGAAAAAATAAATCAGCACCTGCCGCTCCAGCGCATGTTGGTAAACGCGCCGTGGTGCAGGTGCGATCTCGTCTAATAATTATCGTAGTAATAATAAGATGCCTGCAACGCTTCGCGACTCTTCCGTACGAGCTTCGCACGTTTCTTCGGTCGGAACACATCAACATCCGTGCCAGCCACCATACACAAGCCGTCCGTGGTCCACCTCACCTGGACGTAATACCAGTCGGTCTCGTCCGGGTCCTGGTTCTTCGTTCCGACTTCACGAAAACGAGAAAAAAGAATTTCGGAAACAAGTTTGCTTAGGACTGTCTGAGAGGCCTCACGAGCCCCCGTACGGTTTGCACAATACACGTTCTTATGCAATAGAGCATCCATGTATTAAAGTCTTTCTATAAAAGCGTCAAGCCTTTGACGGGGAGCACCAGCAACAAGACGCATGAGGTGATAAATTGACATGAACCCATTCAAAACTAAGTCCGCACCGGCACCACCACCCGCACCGGCACCACCACCCGCACCGGCACCACCACCCGCACCGGCACCACCACCTGCATCTCTTAGACGGTCTACATGATTCTGCATCAGCCAGGTGAGTGAGTATGTGTTGTATGACGTGTTCATACCAGGAAGTGGTGGAACCAATCGTGCCTGGTCTTCCGGATTCTGTCGGAGGTACCGTATCAAAGTTACTAAAGCATTTCTCTGTTCTTGGTAAATATCTACACATTGCGGCATTAACCGTGTATAGCGGTTGATAACATCCAGAACCGACCACTTCAACGGGTCTCCTCGGTTGACCCTCTCTAAGAAGTCATCTTTTGCCTGTTGAATACGAAGTGCTTCTGTTGTGCCAATACCAATCTTACTTGCAGCCGTTTTGATACGAACATTTCTCCTCCCGGCATGGTCCCCGGGATTCAACGGTTTATCAAGTAATTCAACTGCAACACCTTGGGCGTTCCTCCGAACGTTGAATTCCTTATTCATCGATTTGTAAAATTCAGTTTCCTTTGCGATATCCCTTTCATCCTCCAATGAGTACGGATACCTAATAACGTTTTCTACTATATTTGAGCCAGACCATTGATTCCCTTCATGCTCAAATGGCAAAAAGCTCTCTTGTGGCAATACCCATTCCCTTATTCGAAGAGCTTGATTAGGTGGCGCCAATTTGAGAAAATGCGCGTCGACTTGATTGGCCCTGTTGTCCTGAGAAACTGTTTTTGAAGAAAATCGTCTCACAATGTCTAAACCTCCAGCGTCTGGTGCAGCAAAAATTGCGATCGCTACATCTCGTATATTCCGTACGATTGCAAAACTGTGCTGGAGTTTTGATTGGAAAGATGAACATCGCGACAATAAATCTGTCGTGGCGCTACTCGGAATATTATAATATATTTTGGGGTCAAGAGGAATGACTGGAGGGTTTTCGAGATCAACAGCGCCATTGGTCAAACACGGATTAAAATCTTCGTCCGATGGATCGAAATCAGCAGGACGTGTAGTCAACATGTCAGTCCAGGTATCATTTTCAAATAAGTCAAGTTGGTAACGGAACGATCGGACAAGAATCTTTAAAGTCTGTGACCTATTCGGTACACCTTCCGGTGGTTCTCTCATGTCATCGTTGACACCATCATCTGCTTCCGGAAAAACCTGTCGTCGAAAGTTTTCTGTACCAACTTTATAGTCGCCGTCGTGCCGGATCGGACCGATATACTTCTTATGAAGGTCGCGGTTATTTACTAGACTATCCCCCTGGTACGCTTTCAGGCAGGCCTGATCGGCACCCGAACGACGAATCATCTCATATACGTCGTCTTTGTTAAATACACGATCTTCTAATATCGCATAAATATTTCGTTTACCGTTTGCCAGCGAAGGTTTTTGCGTTGCAGGGACTGTTGGTAGATTGTAAAATGGAAAGGCGAATGTATTGTAAATTACGGTTCTCCCGTTAGCAATAATCGATGCCTCAATTCGCACGCCTTTACGATTGACAAACGCTTGTAAAATTTTAAAACATTTCCACCGTTCTGCTCTCACCGCTTCCTGCGCGGAATGCACATTACCGTTGAAAATTGTTAAGTCTGTAAGTGTATCCTTGATCATTCGGTCCCAGTTTTTATGAATATCCTCTGGGTTGCCAGTCGTTGCCCAGTATAACGCCGGAAAATCCTTCGTATCCACTGAAACGAACTTCTCGATCCTCGTTGTTCCCAGGTTCATATATTTGACTAACAAATATAAGCGTTTCATCATATTTAGTTGACGCAAGTGAGCCAAATCCTCAATAATTTGGTAATTGAGTGTGCCTGCTCCGGGATTATTCTCAACACAAACCTTTATTTCGACCGTGATGGGTGTTTGATTGCTTGTCGTCGTGCGCAAAGTATTCCATAAATGATTCGTTCCATCAGCGGGCATGACATTGGCAGCCGCGTTTGTTTGATGGGGTACACGAATGTAGTCTTGAGCGAAGTTCGACCAACTGCCTTCTCCCCGAAAAACGATTCGAATCTCTTGGCCGTCCAGGAGCCGTATTTTCACGGAACCAATGTCGCCCGTTGTATTCGTTAGGCCATGGAGTAAGTGCGCACCATTTACGCCTTCCTTTTCTACGACCCGCACGTCGTCCACACGGATCCAGCGAGAGAGACTATCCCCCCCCGGTCCTCGATTTATAATGTCACGCACCAAATCCATACGTGCACGACGGAGAATCGAGTCTTCCGCAGTCGATCGTAGACGGATACAACGTTTCAACATCAGCAAAAATTTGCGCTTCGCGTTTGTCATATTGTCTGCTGTCTCAACACAGTTTCTCCAATATGCGGTTAAGTAAGACCCGTTACTATCTTCCATCGTGCCGCAAATACCTTCGGTGTGATAAACGTTTGCGATTGTGCCCGTGATATGGTTTGTTTGGATTTCCTTCCAAATATTTGCCGGCGAGGCTTGTGCCATTTTTATATTTCACGTTTTCTTTAAATCACCTATATTTTTTTACGGGGCTTCGTCGGCGGACAGTCTGTGTCGCATTTGTTTCCAAAACGAAATCCTGCGAATTCGTTATCGACACGAACAAGTAAAAAAAACAAATGTGCGATCATTCCTACCACCCCGGGCAAAAGTGGATGGACGAATTCGATAATTTCGAAGATGAATGCAGACGGATTTGGTGGGGTGTTAACGAGGAGGACGCCGTCGCGAAAGACGTGCAGAAGATGATCGACGTCATGTCGGGGGGAAATGGGGAGTATCACTTGCGTCCGGACACGCGTGAGAGCCATACGGAGTATCTGATCGATAGGAACAGTGCATCGGTGATTTCACACGGTGTTGACATGTTTGAAGCGGCGTGCCAGGGTGGTGGCTACTGGGAATCGCGCGTCTCGCGCCGCGTTCTTGACGCGTGGATCGAGTGTATCGGAAAGTACCGCGTCTGGTTGGCTAGGTTCCAAGAGACGTTTCACGTGAACAACGCTAAGTGGGTCGCGTGCACGCGCGTGTTTGATCTGACGGAGGAGGAGTTTTTTGAAGACTTTGGAGACGAGGTGAAGGAGATGGACGTGCCGTGCATAGAGTGTGCACCCGGATCGTGGCGTGGCGATTCGTCGCTTGGTTATCATATGTACGTAGACTCGGACGGGGAGACGTACGTTTCGGGGTGGGATGATTTTGTTTCTTCCGTGCTTTGCCAAACACATGGTGTGAGTATTGATTTGACGGAGGTCGACGTTCACGTCGCGAACTTGTTATTTGGGCTCGGGTTTCTGAATTATTTTGGGCGTAGTTGCGGCAAGGGCCGGTATTTCGTCCGCGTGCGCATTAACGAACGGGAGGCTCTCGTGGGCGATTCGACCACGGACGTTCTCCTGCCGGAGACACGCGCCAGGATGATGGCTTCAAATTTTAATTAACCATATTCGAAAAATTCGTGCATCGTGCGGAGTTGTGCAATGTCCGAACGGCCCCGTGCACGTTTTTGAAGAAATTCACGAAAGGATTTCGTAAAGTAATGGTGAAACACCGCAATGTCTCCCTCATCCTCGCAATGGTCTTCTGCAACGGTCAAAGTTTTCGTGTCGGCTGCGTTCCGCGTTCCACGTGTCGTATAAAAGAAATGCGGGTTGTTCAGACGCACACACTCCATCGGACGCACAAACGATTTGAAATGCGAGTGTGTCCGTTCGGCCCCGTGTGGAAACCGTTCAACGACCGGACGTGGATCGTACGACACCAATCCATTCGAGCCAAACATGCGCCACGGAATTCCCACCGACGAACAGTGCCCGTACGACCCCAGAAAGTCTTGAATCGTGGAATGGTGCTTCAAAAATAAAAATTCATCCACGTCCACATACCCCACAAAGTCCGGCGCCTCGGACGGGTTCGTGTGGCACCGCTTCATAAAGTCAATGTACGCCGGCATCTGTTTTTGTTTTCCTGGAAAATGAATGTACTCAATCTTCGGATGTTCGCCGTACACCGAAAGGGTCGCACTCGGGTGGTTGTCGTATAGAATGATCCGATCAATGCCAATCGAAAAATAGTGTGTCAAAAATTCGTGAATGTACGGCTCCTCGTGGATCGCAATCACCACCAAATACACTTTCATTTTATATGATTCACAAGTGCATAAATTCCTTAAACGCAACAAACGCGGCATACTCCGAATCCTTCGATGTGACGACCAAACCCGTGTGGGGATCGCGCGGCACGACCACGTGGTATGCAACCGGAAGCAGCGACGCGGACGCGACCGGGTGCCGTCCGGGCCTCTCGAGCTCCGACCGGAAGAGCAGATACTCCTTCGACGGAAGAACGATCTGCACGGTCGTGAAGTTACGAAGCCCGTCTTCAAACGGCAGCCATCCGTATCGAATGAGGTCGGCCGTGGGAAATGTGTCCACAACCGTTTCCATCTTTCTCGATGGTCAGAAAAAAATCGTGCGTCTTCTTTTTTTAAAGAAGTGTGGTGAGGTTCTTGAATGATCCCGTCCGACCTTTTCGATGAAGAAATAATTACGGTCGCTCCTCCAAGGTTTCGTTCATGGACTGTCCAAAATGTTTCCAAAAATTTTCCCGAGCCGGGCCATTCATTCTCCAACGAACACAACCTTAAAAGCCAAATGATGAAACTCATCGCCCCCGTGTCCCCACTCGCGAGAGTTGTCGCACAACCAGAATGTCTGACGAATACCTTGGATCGGTATGAATTCGTCGCGAAAATCGGAGAAGGATCGTTTGGATCCGTCGGCGAGTACCTCGACCGCAAGAACCGCTTCGCACGGGTCGCCATCAAAACGATCGCGGCCTCGGAACGCGACACCTTCGTCCAGGAGTGCGAGATTCTTTCCCAACTCCGTTCGAACGCTCACGTCACGAGCATGCTCCACTCGTTCGAGGAAAATCGAAAGTGTTACCTCGTCATGAAACGGGCCGACCGCACGCTTGCGCGTCTCATCCAAGAGACCGGCCCCATGGACCTGCAAACCACCGTTCACATCGCCCGACAAATCGCACTCGGGCTCGAGGGCCTTCACGGACTCGGATGGACACATACGGATCTCAAACCCGACAATGTCGTTGTCTACGACAACATGCACGCCCAGTTGATCGATTTCGGCTGCTGCATGAAAAACGACGTTGACGCTCCCAGCGGTGTCCCCGTCGACTCCGAGGGGAACTACTACGTCACCACGCGCTGGTACCGCGCACCGGAAACCGTGCTGGCGACTCCAAACGTGATCGGCCAGAAAATCGATATCTGGTCGCTCGGGTGCGTGATTGTGCAAATGCTGACCAGCTTTGTGCTTTTCCCAGCGTCGGACGAAGAAGAGCTTCTGGCGATGATGGAAATTTTTCTCGGTCCGATCCCGCGAGACGTCTTGCGGGACGGTGCAAACACCAGCTTCTTGTACGCGCGGCGCGCGGACGCGTCCGTCCGCTCCATCCCGGACCTTAAGAAACCCAACGCGCACCGACGCACGCGTTGGCTGAAATACACAAAGAGCTGCTGGACCCAAAACACGGACGCGTTCGAGACGTCCGAGTACGTGTCATTCACGCGCCTGGACCAGTCCCATATTTTCGACGGTCTCGAGTTGCAGTACTTCCAGCGCACCGTCAACTGGAGCGCCTATCTGAACATGCTGTATCTCCTCCCGGAGGACCCGGACGCTGTCAAACTCCGCCACGTTATCCGCGCCACGCTCGTGTTTGACGCAGGGTCGCGCGCAAGTGCCGAGACTGTCGTTGACATGCTTTCCGACATCCCGAGTTTGAATGATGAATAAATATAGCCATACAAATAAAAAAGATGCATGTACAACTTCCTTTGGATTGTGTCGATGTCCCACTCGAGCTTTTAAATACCGCGTGTATACACATTTTTGACCACCCAGATGTCGCAGACGTCTCTATCGAAGCTACAAACTTTGCTTTTCATTGGAGCTTTTGGAACTGGTGCATTGAGATCCCCCGGCCCGTACGCGACCGCACCATCCGCAAAACAAACAAGTGCTGGCATCGCGTCTTTGGATTCACGTCCTTGCGAAATATGCTTATGGTGGACCGTATCGATTCGCACGACACCGTCTGGCTCTCAAGACGCCACGCAAACGCTTTGAGAGAATTACTCTTGAATGTAGAGGGTATGCACGAGTCCTTCGACACCTTGATACATGAACTTCAATAAATTAATTTTTGTCAGCGCGCTCGTTCGTGCGAGAATGAAAGACGAAACAACACACCGCTACAGACACACACTCTCCAAGACGCGCGGCGGCCGTCGCACAGCCAGCCAGGGTTTAAGCACGGGTCGTGCCGAAGATTTCGCGCTGGTCGAACGCCTCCTTCTCGCCCGTCTCCTCGTTCTTGATCTGGCCCGAACCCCAGTCGAGAATGGTACCGTCCGGGAAGACCTTGCGCATCGCCAGCGTCGCCGACGTCTTGGCGTTCCACGCCTTGCGCTCGGGGACAAAGTAATTCTTGTCATGCGCCGTGGCCACCTCGAACATGCGTTTGACCACACCGGCTGCCCGCGCCGATTCGTCCACACCCGAATGCAGAGGGTTGGACGCGTCCGGGTTGTTCGTCGCGATCTTGCCCGCAGGCGCCGCGTACGACTCCGACCCGAACGAAATGAAGTCCTTCACATTGTTCTTCTCCATCCAGAACTCGAACGCCACCAACGCACGGGGGTTGTCGTTCTGCGTGCCGTAGTCGAACGCGTCCAGACCGTGCACACGCCGCGTCGCGCGCACAAACACACCCACCTGCGTCGACCCGTTGCCTGACTGGACCACTCCCACCTGGGGCACTTCGTCCGCAATGCCACAGTCCACAATAGCCCGCTCGAGCACGTCGAGCGAGTGCTCCAGCATCGTGTCGAACCCGAACGACGCCTCAAGCGCACCCGGGAGGTACGTCAACACGATCTCTTTTGAGGTGTCGCGCGCAACCCCCGCCAAAGTCACGTCCGCGACCGCGTGGCCCACGAGCTTGCCACCGGCGGCATGAAAGTCCTGACGACCAATGCCCGTCGCGAAAATGCGCACAGGCGAGGGCGTCTCAGGCTTGATCAGCCTGCGAACCGCCGCGTCGAATGCCGCATTCGCATCCACAACATTGCCGAAACTAGAATGAAAGACGTTCATATTGTTTTTTGTCTTTGGAGTTGATTGAGCGTCTAGTTCGACTTTTTTTATTCTCTCGGAAAGCGCCCGTGTTGGTCCACCCAGGAGCGCCCGTAAGTGCTTTTTTGTTTCCGCTTGTTCACATACTTTTGTTCTCTTTCTTCCCATCCAACCAACAACAAAAACCAAACATGAATTTTAACACGACACTGCACGAAGCCGTTCAGGCTATTGACATTGCACGGATCGCGCAGCACATGCGCGAAACGAACTGGAAATGGATGAACGATGTGACCAATCATGAAAACCGCGTGCCGACCGAACGGGAAATTGAAGAGTTCGTGGCGGGTCGTGTTGCTTCGTTCGAAGCGCACGACGGAATCAATTACGCGATTATGACAGGAGGGTTCACGTTCCGTCGGAGCGGCGACACGTGCGAAATCACGTTCGACTTCGGACGGGGAGCGCCCGCACCCGCTTCTGGGGCGGACTAGAATGCGAACGGGGGCTGGTCGGGGGTAGTTTTTCAGAAAAAAAAACGCGTTGAAATCCCACTATGGAAATTCGTATGCACTTGTATGTAAATCGATTCAGTCTCTTTCTCTGGAACAAAAATGGGCTCGCGTCAGCGTTCTGCAGTCACTTTCACTCCCTCGCGCTTCAACGCCGGCAACATCGTTGTGGCTGACAAGCTCTTCGAGCCGAAGGCCGGTGGCAAGATGCTTTCCATTCGCTATGAGCAAGATGGCACTGTATACGACATTCCTCGCGTTCAGACTCCCGGCATGCGCATCGGTCAGGTGTGGGACAATGCGGACCCCACCAAGACCTACACGGCAAGCTACACCGTGGCGCTCAATTTCGATCAGCTTCGTGCGGCTGATATGGAGAACACGACGTTTGATCCTGCCACTGAGCCGGCCGCCAAGGCCGCTCAGCGCCGTTTGGTCGACGTCTTTGAGGCGTTCGACACCAAAGTCATCAAGCAGATTGCGTCCCAGGGCTTCATCAAGGGCAAGGGCGGCAAGGCAATGACTGAGGAGGACGTCGAGGGCAAGTTCATCCAGACCGTGCACTGGCCCGACAACCCCGAGTACACGCTCGGCATTCGCGCCAAGATCAACTGCAAGGACACGGAGTACTCTGCTCGCAAGGTGTTCATTTGCGACCAGGACAACCGCGACATCTCCTACTGGAAGATGGACCCTGCCACGAGCGCTCGTGTGTACAAGTACGAGACCACGTTCGACTCGATCGAGGGCGAGCCCGTGTTCAACATCGACGCTCTGCGCGGGCGCAATCGTGTGATCCGTGCGGTGCTCGAGAGCAACAACGCGTGGATCCAGCAGTCGATCAGCTGCTCGTGGAAGCTGATCAATGTCCAGGTTGAAGTCGGTGCTTCGGCCGCCTATGCTCAGTCTGCGTGGGTCGCGGAAGATGATGCGCCTCTGACGGGTTCCAAGCGTGCCCGCGAGCCCCCCGCTTCGGCTGGTGCGGGTGGCGGTGCGGGTGAGATGACCGACGCCGAGGTCAACGAGCTCATGGAGGACCCTTGAATGATGTTGAACTGAAAATTATGATATCGAATTGAATACACTCAAGTTGCACTGTTTTTACACATAATTCGTCTGCACAAACGCGATCAGTCCATCCGGCGTACGCGGTCCTTCGAACTCCTCTCCATTCAGACGGATCGTAGGGAATCCTTGGATGGGTGGAGATGCTTTCCTGACAGCTTCCTGGTCGGTCTCATCCTTGTACTTTACAATCGTCAAACCGGGGAACTGAGCGACCAGTTGGGGTGTCGTCGCGTCAAATACGGGCATGAATTCTTTGCAATATCCACACCATCCCGCGTGGTAAAACACGAGCTCATTCTTGCCAGGGTTTGTAAATTTGCCGAGCGTCGCAAAGTACCAAATGAGCCATATGACAAAACCAACGAGACACAAAATTCCACCTACATACAACATTGCACCCGGGTCGTTCTTCCGAAACATTTCGAGCAGGTAATTTTGCGGCAGACGGAGGAAATCCATTTTATTTTTGTTTTAGTCACAAGCTCAAAATTTTTTTTCACGAGGCTTCCTCTCTATTCAATGTAGTTTATAGGATTGCGCAAACGACGAGTACTGTGCCCAAAGCACCATGAACGCAAACGCAGACAGGAATAGTCCCGCAAACACATTCACAATGAACAGGAAGAATGACATTTTCGTTTTAAGGTACAAGGACGAAATACGCCAATAAAAGAAATGAAGTTTTTGTTCGTGACGCCTTGGAACGTCTCAAATCCCGCGGCGTACCTCGCCCAGACGCACATCCAGACGCACACGGATGACGAGTTCGTGGTGCTGTGCCCCGGACAAGAATCATGGGCCGAAGACTTCTCCTTCCCGGTCGAGCGCGTCCGTGTGCACACGTTCGGTGAGACCTTACACTTTGAAGATGGAGAAGAGCACACGTACGACCCCCAAATGCACCAACTGGATTTCGTTCTGATTCAGTTGGTGTTTTACTGCAAGACATACAACGTCGATAAGGTCGTTGTGTTTGGCACGCTTTTCTCAGCGTTTGAGATCATTGCACGCATCCGTTTGATGAAAAACGCGGCGGAATCTACTCAACCCTTCGACGTGCCCGTGCGGGCCGTGCTGACTTCATTCGGCACCAACACGAACCCGGACGTCCCCGCGACCATGTACACGGAAACGTTTGCCGACGTCGTGGAGAAAATCTTTGTGCTCGAAAACGGCGAGGACAACCGACTGCATGACCTCTTCGTTCTCACGGCAGACGAGAACACGAATTTCCCGGACGTAGAAGAGTTTACGCCTGCGTACACGTCGGACGTCACCATACAGGCCGGACGTGCAGCTCTCGAATCCACGGTCGGGTTGCGTTTGCCTGCTCAATCCAAGATCATACTTTCATTAAACCCGACCCAAGAGCAAGCGCGAACGGTCGTGAACGTGGCGAACGAATTGTTCCAGCTCCGTCCGGATTTGATGGTGTCCGACGCGTTATTATTTTGGATCGTTCAGTTCGTCCCGGGTCAAGACGAGCTTGTGCAAACGATTCAGACGAGTGCGTACGCCACGCACATCCTCTACACGGGCAGCAAGATGATGTCGGACGCTGTCGCAGCGATTCATAATTCAGCAGATGCATTGATCCTTTCGGACCCGTACTTCCACCGTTCGAACAAGTATCTCGGCTTCGACGTAACGGAGCACGGCAGCTTCACACACGAACCTGTCATTTCTTCGACAGCGATCACACGTCGGATTCTGCAACTGGTACGTGGGGCACAACCCTCTGCGCACGCACGTACTCAAGCACTGCCGGATTTTGCGCGGGCTTAACGACGTGCACTTGCAAGTCGAAAAACGTTCCCACCGGGAGAATGTAGTACCGACCATCGTCATTGAGATGGTACGCGACATCAAAGTGCGAATAAATGTACTTGAGGAGACACCGTACACGCACGTAGAATCGAACAAACTGCGACCCACACGTCTCCGCCAAATTCCGTATCGATCGCTTGGAAGTTCTTGCGGGAATGAAAAGCCAAACGTGATCCTCGTCGGCGACGTCGGGGAGTGGAGTTGGCACCGTCAAAAACGTTCGGTCATTGTTGATCCCCATGCGAACCGCTCGGTCCTCACAAAGAGCCTCATAATCCTCAGACGGTCGTTCGTTTGCGTTGTTCGTGGTTGCAGCAGCTGTAGTAGGGGCACGTTCGAATTCACGTTTCAAGGGAGTTGTTGACATAGTTTTGACTTCCTTTTTTTAGTCAGGAATGTATTTTTTCAATACACATTAACAACGACTTACTTTTTAAATACGATAAAAAAAATGTCGGTCGTACCACTCGCTATCGCACATTCGTTTGTGGACAAAAAGTCCACCAAGTTCGAGGGAAACAAAATGCGTGTGGTCAATTTAATGGAGTGCAGACCGGGCGTGGATCGCATGCAAGAAATGCTCCTCGTCTGCAGGACATGTGACATCCGCGTCGACGGAAGAGACGTGACCATCGACTCTAACCCTGCGTTTATGTACTTGAACGAAGCCGTGCAGCGCAAGCTTGGGGTCCAGGCGGTTTTTTACGTTCTTGCGGACGGGTGCTCGACCGACATCATTCGTCATTCGAGCACTGAAGAATTTTCGTTCGAGTACGCGCTTCTTGCCATCGGAGACTTTGAAATCATCACAGTTGACCAGACGGCGCGCGCCGTGCAATTTTTGGTCCGTTTCGTCTAAACGTTCGTAAATACGCGCATGCCGTTCACACGACGCGGTGCCGGAATCGCAAGTTCCTCGGACGACACGTGCATGTAGTTTGGTTTGTAATTCTCTGCGTTATGTTTCAGTTGACGCTGTATACGGTCTTGAACGGAGAGCTCGTCGTCGGGACGAGTGTTCACGCGGTTTAAATGCTCATGCGCGTCTCCTGAACGGTATTCGTAGTGGTGCGGTCGCTTTAGTTTCCTTTGTGGGGGCGCTGGAGCAGAAGAAACGTAGACAGGTCGGGGCCGCTGGACATAATAAATTTGTCTTAAAATAATCGGGCGAGATTGTTTACGGCTTCGACGGGAATCCTTTCGTTTCTTTTTTCTTTGGGTCGACTTTTTCCGGCTTGGCATCGTTTTATTTATTCAATGCGAAAGAAAAATTATGAGCGATGTGTGTCAACCGCCTTAGGACCTGAAGATGATTGACGAGCGGCATACGACACTTGCAGGTCACGGATCAGTGGCAGAAGATCCGAAGGCACATTGTCAGGCTCCGCCTTTGTCACATCAAGAACGCTTTTTTCTTTATTTCTCGAAGGAGTCCCAGACGGATCGTCGCTTGGCGAACGAGGGAGTAACGGGATGATATCGGAGTCGTCGTTTTCGTTTGGAAACACGAATGACACAACTCGATCGTCTGCGAGCGCGCGGTACACTTCAATCTTTCCTACCGCCTCGTCCTGAAACTCTAAGCGCTGCATCACATTCTTGACTTGAAACTGCTTTCTCAGCAAATTAACACGAGGAGAATCCCAAACGATAATCCGATTGGACCCTTCGATCACGCGCATGTCTTTTTTGAGTCTTGGTGTCATGAAATCAATCAGCTCGAAGGACGGCGGTGAAAACGACTGAACATAACCGGCTGTCTCGGACACTTCTTTCAGCTCTTGCAGCTCTTTCTTTTGTTCGCTTCGGGTTGTTATGGTCACGACTTCTGCCGTACTGGAAGATATCGCACGAACCTCTTTCTGTTGTTCTTTTTTCATTGTTTGCCCTCTCGAATACAAATACGCAATCACCACAATTACAAGAACAATGAGCCACCACATTTTCTTTTTTTACAAATGAAGCCAACAGATAAAAAAAACATGAACTCGCTCAAACAAAGTTTCGCCTTACCCGTTTCTAAAAAAAGAAACAAAAATTTTAATTTAAAAAATGCCACTGGCAGACGAAGAAATCGTTTTCATCGTGACACTCGTCATCGTTCTGATTGTGTTTATTTGGTTTTTCATGTCGAGGACATGTGAGCGGACGTCACAATTCTCGAGCACGAGTTCGACGGGTATGATCGAAAAATTGCAAGACCTCTCGCAGGGATATCTGGCATTTTTACGTAAGGGAACAGCACGAGACATCGAAACACAGAAGAAACTCAACGCAGCCCAAGCACGCATTCTTGAACTCTCGAAAAGTGTATCGCAGCTCGAACAACAAGTGAACACATGTCAGGCCGCTGACCGTGCAAAATTTGAAGAAAAACTCGAACAAGCTCGGGTTGCGCAAAATAACGCAGAGAGTGCAGCACGAAATGTGATGTCAATCGCCGAAAAAGAACGGGCAGATTTTAACGCCAAACTTACCGATCTCCAAGCAGCGCTCGACCGGACCATGGAGGAACTACAAACTGTACAAGCTGATGCAAAATCAAATCAAGACAAACTCGTCGAGAAGATCAGGCAATTGCAGTCTGGATCCGAAATCGACTCGGTCGCACAGTTCCAACAGATTCAAACTCTTCAAACGCAGTTGCAGCAAAGTCAATCGGCACTGTCGAAAATGACCTCAGACCTCGACTCGGCGACGCGCCGTTTTCAAGCGGAGCGTGATTCCCTGAATGCAAATTACACCAGTCAAATCGAAGCGTTGAAAAGGCAACAAACCCAACTCACCGAACAACTCGCGTCGACCTCATCCCAATTGAACACGACCACCTCTCAACTTGCGACGTGCAGAACCAACTTTAGCAAACTCAGCTCGGATTTCGCCGCGCTCAACGACCAGCAAAGTAGCGTCTTAACAAATATCAACTCGGGACTCGCATCGTTCGACTCAAAACTTCAATCGATTACAACCGGTTTTTCCAAACAATTTCAAGATATTTCCGCATCCTTCGACCAAAAGCTTCAGTTGAATAATTCGACGCTCACCGCACGTTTCACAGACATGTTTTCCCAACTCGACAACAAAATCAGCGCAACAAACGTCCAGACGGACACAAAATTATCGTCCGAACGGAATCGTACGGATGCTCAAGTTGGTAGCTTGGACAATAAGTTCAGCAGCATGTTTGGGTCGTTGGACTCATCGCTACAGGCTGTTCAAACAGCCACACAGAGGCAAATCGATTCTGCCACACAGGGATTACAACAGGCGTTCGGTCAACAGATTGCAAGTGAACGAGCCGCCACGGACTTAAAACTCGGAGCGGAGCGCGAGTCGACGGACTCGAAAATTAACGCACAAGGAACGTTTCTCACCAACTCACTCACGTCTCGATTCGAAGACTCTCTCAATTCAGTCCAAAACATGTACGACCAAAAACTGTCGACCGTACGTGCGCTCGTTAAGGGCGACATTCAGGTCGCTACGACTGCGACACTATCGACCATGGATCTCCGTCTCGGCTCGTTGGGATCAACCGTCCAAGACATTCAAAACAAGACGCTGAACCAAGTCGAATCCGTGAAGAGCTCGCTCGAGGCCGCGTTCTCAAAACAGATCGAAGCCGAGCGTGTCGCGACAGACTCCAAACTCGGTTCCGAACGAGCCGCGACAGATTCCAAGCTGGCTGCACAAAGTAGTTCTCTTACTTCTCGGTTTACAGATTCGATCAACTCCGTACAAAGCGTTTACGACGACAAACTTGTTTCTACGATGTCGACCCTGCGCGCGATTGTGAAGGGAGACATCCAAGTCGCCACGACGGCTACCTTGTCAACTATGGACATGCGTCTGGGATCGCTAGGAGAAACCGTACAGGAAATGCAAAACAAAGCTTTCAACCAAGTTGATGCAGTAAAAAGCTCGCTTGAAGAAGCTTTCAATAAACAGATCGGTGCCGAACGTGCCGCCACGGAAACCAAGATCGGCGCCGAACGGAGCCGTACGGACGAGAAGGTGGGCGGTTTGGAAAACAAGTTCGGCGGCATGTTCGGGTCGCTCGACTCTTCGATCCAGGCCGTTCAGTCTGCCACACAATCTCAATTCGATCAAATCACCAAGGCGTTCGAAACCAAAATCGGCGCCGAACGGAGCCGTACGGACGAGAAAGTTGGCGGATTGGAAACCAAGATTGGTGCCGAGCGCGCTGCCACGGACGAAAAGGTAGGCGGTTTGGAAAACAAGTTCGGCGGCATGTTCGGGTCGCTCGACTCTTCGATCCAGGCCGTTCAGTCTGCCACGCAATCTCAATTCGAACAAATCACCAAGGCGTTCGAAACCAAAATCGGCGCCGAACGGAGCCGTACGGACGAGAAGGTTGGCGGTTTGGAAACCAAGATTGGTGCCGAGCGCGCTGCCACGGACGAGAAGGTGGGCGGTTTAGAAAACAAGTTCGGTGGCATGTTCGGGTCGCTTGACTCTTCGATCCAGGCCGTTCAATCTGCCACGCAATCTCAATTCGATCAAATCACCAAGGCGTTCGAAACCAAGATCGGCGCCGAACGTGCTGCGACGGAAAGCAAGATCGGCGCCGAACGGAACCGTACAGACGAAAAGGTGGGAGGTTTGGAAAATAAGTTCGGCGGCATGTTCGGATCGCTCGATTCTTCAATCCAGGCCGTGCAATCTGCTACAAAGACTCAGATCGAAAATGTGACGAATGAGTTAAAGGCAGTGTTCGAACAGCGTATCGAAAATGAGCGCGCCTCGACCGAGACCAAACTCGGCGCCGAACGTAACCGTACGGACGAAAAGGTGGGTGGATTGGAAAATAAATTCGGGGGAATGTTCGGGACACTCGACGCGTCCATCCAAGCTGTTCAGTCAGCCACGCAAAAACAAATCGATTCGGCGACCCAAGGTCTTCGTGAAGCATTTACACAGCAAGTCGCAAGCGAGCGCGAAGCGACCGAATCCAAGATCTCATCCGAACGATCCAAGACGGATTCTCAGGTGAATAATGTCAAGTTTTCATTGATGGGCTCGCTGGACTCGTCCATCCAAAGTGTTCAGAATGCGACAAAGTCACAGATCGATGCGGCGACTCAAGGTCTCCGCGAAGCGTTCGAAAAGCAGATTGAAGGTGAGCGTACGGCGACTGATTCGAAGATGAACTCTCTTACGAGTCGTTTCACAGACTCTTTGAATTCCGTTCAGGATGTATACGACGATAAGATCGTGTCGACCATGTCGACCGTGCGCGCGTTGGTGAAGGGCGACATTCAAGTCGCGACGACGGCAACCTTGTCGGCTATGGACATCCGTTTGGGTGACACGCAATTAGCATTCTTGTCGACGTTCGGCGACGTTCGAAATCGTTTGGAGACGATGATTGAGAATCAACTAACGCTGAGCGGACGTTTAGACGCGACGAACAACACCTTGTTCAGTACGTCTTCCAAGTTGTACTCGGCGTTCTCGGACGGGATCGGACAGATTACGAGCCGGATCGATTCGGTGGAAAATGGCATCGCGAAGCAGTTTACCAACATGGAGAACCAGATCGGAAATGCGACGAAATCATTTGGGTTGTCACTCGATCTCCTGAGCTCGGCCGTGACCATGCAAGTAGACAACCTTACGAAGAAGCTCCAAGAAACAGTCGACAGCACGACAAGCACTCTGGCGAACCGTTTCAACTTGTCCATGGATGTGTTAAGCACGCTCGTGGATGTGAACACAAAGACGTTCAAAGCGGCGGTGGATTCACAGATATTGGATGTCACAAACCAGTTCAACACGCAACTGAAAGGGGTAGGTGTGGATGTCGGGACGCTGAAGACGAAATTCGAGAGTGCTCAGACGGACATTCAAACGGCATTGGGCGGTGTGGACAGCCTTACGAAATCGTTCGACGGCATCAAGCAGGACGTGACAACATTTGCGGGTAAATTCGACAATATCGCAGCTGCACTGAGCCGTTCGACGTCCAAGTTCGAGGACAAGTTTGGTTCGGTGGATAAGGTCATTGACACATTGGACAAGACGGTCGCGAACCGCATCGACGGGGCCACTGACTCGATCTTGTCAATCAACGACGCTGTACTTTCGTTGAATAAGGCGTTCGACACACGAGTGACTTCATTCGAGAAACAATTCGATTCGACATTGACGAATGCGACTGGGTTTGCTAAATCGTATGCGGACCAAGCCGTCGCGACTGCGATTAGCAACGTAATGACATTTGCAGCGACAGCAAATGAACTGAATCAGAAGACGTCCGAGGCCAAGGACTTCGCCAAGTCGTACACCGACCAGCAATTCGATTCCGCGGCTGCGAACGTGAAGTCACTCGCGTCTCAAACGACAGCGCTCGCGGCCAAGTTTGACGAGACGGCCGCGTCACTACAGTCGTACACAGACAAGAAGGCGAATGAGGCACTCACGGTCGCGGTTGCGAGCGTTCGTGCCTTTGCTGCAACCGCGGACGATCTCGCTTCCAAGTCAAACGAACTTCGTACGTTCGCGGAACAGCGCGCAAACGTCGCATTGAGTGCAGCGGCCGCGAATGCTGCGACGTTTGCAGCTCAAACGACAGCACTCGAATCGAAATTCGATCGAGCAACGATTTCTTTGCAAGCTTACACGGACCGTAAGGCAACCGAGACTCTGAATGTAGCGATTGCAAGCGTCCGTGCATTCGCGGCGACCGCGGACGACCTGGCTCTGAAGACAAACGAGGTGAAAGACTTCGCAAAGAGCTATGCGGAACAACAAGCGACTTTGGCACTAAGTATGGCCGCTGCCAACGTGACCACGTTCACTGCTCAGACGAACGCGCTTGCGGCCAAGTTTGATCAGACAACGATTTCATTGCAGACGTACGCAGATCAGAAAGCTACGGCCGCGTTCAACAACGCGCTTGCAAGCGTAAAATCGTTTGCAGTTCAGGCGAACGACCTCAACGTGACTGTTCAGTCAACTCTTGCAAGTGCACAGGCGTATGCAGAAACACAGGCGAACGCCGCGTTCGACCGTGCATTGGCGAGTGTCAAAACATTTGCGCTCCAAGCGAGTACGCTCACGGTGGCCGTGCAGTCGACGCTCGCAAGTGCACAGGCATACGCCGTGACCCAAGCGAATGCAGCGGTTGAACGAGCCGTTGCTAGCGTGAAAACATTTGCGCTCCAGGCGAGTACGCTCACGGTCACCGTTCAATCCACTCTTGCAAGTGCACAGGCGTATGCGGAGACGCAGGCAAACGCCGCGTTCGACCGTGCGATTTCGAACGTCAAAACATTTGCGCTTCAAGCGAGTACGCTCACGGTCACCGTTCAATCCACTCTTGCAAGTGCACAGGCGTATGCGGAGACGAAGGCGAACGCCGCGTTCGACCGTGCTTTGGCGAGTGTGAAGGCGTTTGCGCTTCAAGCGAGCACGCTCACGGTGGCCGTTCAATCCACTCTTGCAAGTGCACAGGCGTACGCCGAGACGCAGGCGAACGCCGCGTTCGATCGTGCTTTGGCGAGTGTGAAGGCATTCGCTGTGCAGACAGTAGCGCTTAACACGGCGGTAGCCACGACGCTCACGAGTGCACAGTCATATGTGGACTCAAAGCTTGCCGGTTATGCTACGAACGCCTTCATCACCGCACAGATGAACGCCCTCATCCCACCCGGAACGATGTGGCCATTTGCCGGTCAGGACGCGTCCAAACTGACCGGATGGCTACCCTGCAACGGTGCGGCGTACAACCAAGCCGACTACCCAATGTTGTTCGCAGCAATCGGTACAAAATACACACTCAGTACTACCCCCGCTGGACAGTTTAACGTGCCGAACATGGCCAACAGATACCTCGTGGGCGCGGCGCCGATTTCGACAAGCCCGGGCATGTTTAGTGCAGGAAACGTCGGTGGCAGTTTCACAACGAACGTGACTCTGTCAAGTGCGAATATGCCCGCGCACTCGCACGGTGTCCGTACGGGCACCACGAAGACAAACACAAACACTCCGAGCGCATTTGCTTCGGCGATCAATGCGGCTGCTGCTACTCTCAACTTGACGGCGACTGCCGCAACAGAAGCGACCGGTGGATGGAACCCAACTTACAAAGTTCCTTCAACTCTCCCCACACAGCTAGACAGTGGTTATCGCTCAAGTACTGCAACCGCCGGCATAGCTGCTCTCTTCAACCAAGGCGGTATCGAACCGGCTGGTAGGGAGGCCCCTGTGCCTGTGGCAGTGACCGTGCTGCCTTCTTACATGACAGTGAACATGATCATCAAGGCCGACAAATAAATTTTCGTCCGACCTGAAAAAATTGTATGTATTCGATGCAAAAAAAGGAAAACAAAAAAATGTCGGCTGCGGACAAACTTATAACAGGGCTTTTGTTCAGCCCGATCGGCGCTGTCTTGCTTTTGGCCACGATTCTTATTTTGGTTATTTTATACTTCTCTGGATTTTTCAAGAAACGATCGGGGTTTACTACATTTAACAAATTAGAACCAGAGAAAAAGACAGTCATGTATATCCTCAACACGGATCCAGGCGTTGAAAACTATTTTATGACCGACACGCAAGGTGACCAACTCACGTCCAAAGTTGCTAACTCCCAAACTGAGACCAACTTGGCCGTGCTGACACTGCCGGAAAACGAAGGCGGAGCTGGAATTGATGACGAAGACATCGCGGCTACTTCGACCACACTTGTACCGTCCGTGTACGACCCGAATATCACGACACTGCTCGGAGCTGATCGCAAATATCCTTCGGACCTTGTGAAATTGATCGATACACGCATCAAGAGCCTGACACGGCTGTTCCGATACATTGCGATTCGGATGATTTTCATTCAGTCTCAGAAGGATATCCCAAAGGAAGATATGGACGAAGCCAACTCGTATTACGCCATCGTGCGCATGATTTTGTTGGGTCATTTGAACAACCACGTCGAGTCCCGCTCGGACACCGCGTTTGATGTGGGAGAAGAAGTTGAAGAATCGAACGGAGCCGTCTCAACCGTAAAGACAGCCCCGACCGCAACAAACGCCAACGTTATCTTGTCGAACGGTAAATCCGTTGCACCTTCAAAGCTTAAGAAACGGTTCCCCTTTGTGGAGGCATTTGGTCTCTGGACAAATCGTATCTTCTACAAAGGGAGGTGGTACAGGTTTGACGTGAAAGCACTCAAGCCGTACGAGAACCTTCCGGTTGATGTGAGCTCGAACGTGTTCAAGTGCTCGTCCGTGGCATCGAACTGCTCCGTTGAAACCCTGAGGATGTGCGACGTCTTGTCGTACGCTCTCCCTACGCAACTCTTCGACATGAACGCGCTTGCGGAAGATTCTACAGTCGCGCTCGAGACAACGTCGACTTACCAAAAGTGCGACGCGAACACCCTCTACGGTTGGTACGTTCTCATTTATAACTATGTCGGAACCATTCGTGACGACTTTTATAACCAAAGGTACAGGGACTACACTCGTACGCTCGGCGGTACGGGTGCCCCAATCGAAATTGTGTCTTTTCACTGGGGAAAGAATGGAATGTACACCAAAAAACGCAAAGTCGATCCTGGTCAGCGCTGTTACCACAAGGACGTCCTGAAGAAGCCCGGTCTTAAAGACCCGATCGCATACGTTCCTAAATTTGACATCTCGTACGACCGCGGTGTTGGTGTTATTCCGAAAGATTTGGTGAAAGAAAAGGGATGCAGTGGTGACAAGAAGAGGCATGCTGGGTTATGCTATCATCCAAAAGTCAAAACCAATGAGTTAATGTACACACGTGGTTCCAAATTGAAAAAAGGTAAAATCCGGTACAACCCTCCACGTGACGGGTATACATGTAGCGGCCCGACCTGCAGAGCAAAGAGTTCTCTTCCGGATGATTGTCCAGACGGGTACCGAGCGGTTGGAGCAACATGTGAACGCATCGATAAATGCCCATCTGACCAAGAATATAACGCAGGATTATGCTACAAGAAGTGCCGAGACGGCTACAAGGGTGCTGCGACAATGTGCGTTGCGGACAAGCCGACTGCCAATTGCCGCGCGCGTCCGGACGCGTACCGTCTGAAGGACCTCATGTGTCTGCCTCGTGTCGTGAACAAGGACCGGCGCGGCAAACAGATCTACAAGTGCCCTACCAAACGAAACTACCGCAGCCAAGTCCAAACGTATAATAAAGAACTTACGGCGTACCCAGAAAACCCGTACGTGTCCGACCCGCCGCCAGATGAATCTCAACTGGGCATTTCAGACGTGCCCGCTGGAGATCTCCCTACGACGGACATGTCCGCAAACGACTACATGGCTCAAATGGGATTTGATATGTCGAACCAAGATCTGCCCCCGTCTGATCCTTCCGCACTCGCTGAGCCCGGAATCGACATGTCCGACCCGTTCGCAAACAACGCATGGTCTCTCTTCACAAATAAGTCTGGGTTCTCGACGAAACTTGCGCAGAAGTTCATGTAAATTTTTTTACGGTCCGTCCTCACTTGGTACGTTCCGAAATAAAAAATTAAAAAAAATGTCCGAACAACCGAATTCTGTAACAGTCGATTAAAAAAACATGGATGGAAATCAAAGCACACCTTGGTGTACGCTCGAATCGTACACCAAGTTTTGCAAATGCGGTACATGCACTCCAGAACACACGCGCGAAATCGCCGCGTTGGAGTTTACGCCAAAACAGATCCATGATCTGTACCTTATCGCAACGAATCCCGAAACCCAACCGGGCGATCGGGCGGACGCAATCTACTTGTTTGTGAACAAATGTGTCACACAAAGACGCCCGATCTCTCGAGATGAGGCCCACACGATCACCTCGTACATGGCACAAACGATGGCGTTCTTTGTCACTCCCGGAGACATTTACTGGATGATCAAGGTGCTCCTGGATATGTACGAACATGATCAACATATCCTCGATTTCCCGGTCGTGCACGTACTGGTCACGTTCGCTCTTCACGTCGTTACCACATACAAGGACACCGGAGACCTGGACGTGCTCATTAACACAATGAGCGCAGTCGTAACGCTCACATCCGGCCTCTTCTGCTACGGATTTAATGACGAAGATCTCCAGACGCTCGACCTGCCCATCGAAATCGAACGGCCCGCGGATGCCAAGTCGCTCGAGTGCATTTTCGAAATGAGCACGTTTTGTCAAGGGATCGTACACCTCCTCCTGTACGCCACGACCATGTTTGATAAGTGGTACGAGCGCGAAAGTCTCTTTCACTGGGACCTGGCGATCATTGCGACCGTTGTGAAGGCACGGCTGCTTCGTTACTCGGATTTGTGCGCCATGTTTGACAAGACTGTGATCGAAAAGCTGTTCGATGTGTCGGCGGACTACACCTCCCTCGTGGTCCTCGCGAAAACCCGACCGCTGCCCTGGAAACGCCCTGTGCTCGAATGCTGTAGCCTGGTTCTCACGGGGTCTCCTTCGTACCTGCTCGGGATCGCACTTATTGATCAGACGTCGGGCGCGCGCAGATTCGGTCTCTTTCTACACGCCATACTCAAACATTATCATACTATTGAGGCCTTGCGTGAAGCATGCACGAACAGTCCGGTCGTGTCGCCCGAACCAGTCACGCGCGCCGTTGCGATGCTTATGAGCCTTTCCGGGCGCGACCATTCTCATATTTCGAGAATGATGAGACGTCTACGGCAACACGTCGAGCCTCTTGCTCAGACACGCACTGAGCCCACCGTGGTCGACCACATCATCGCTCCCCAGCAAAAAGAAATGACCGACGAGGAGCGCAATAAATTCTTCGAAGATATTATTCGCGAAGAGAGCGAAAGCCGAAAGAAATCGTCCACGTCTTCTTCCACGTCGAGTAAAAAGAAAAAGAAAAAAAAGAAGAAGGGCTCGCAAAGGAAAACCGTGAAGGCGCAAGTGGATTGTGCGGCGGAAGACGAGTCATCGTCATCAGCAACGGATGATGACGAACAGAAAGACGACGAAATCCTTCCTCCCGACCCTGTAGTTATGCTCCATCCCGAACCGTTGCCGTTCGGATCAACATCGCTCAAACGAAAAAGTCCCCGGCACAAAAGACGGCGACCCATCAAACCTCTTCTACAACCCATCCCAGAATCGCTCAACCACGAACGGGAGCCCGTACAAGAGCCCGAACGGGAGCCCCAATCGGAGCCCGAACGAGAGCCCGAACGGGAGCCCCAATCGGAGCCCGAACGAGAGCCCGAACGGGAGCCCGAACCGGAGCCCGAACAGGAGCCCGAACGAGAGCCCGAACGGGAGCCCCAACCGGAGCCCGAACAGGAGCCCGAACGAGAGCCCCAATCGGAGCCCGAACGAGAGCCCGAGCTGTTCAAATACGTTTTTCAGTGGAGCAAACCGATACGGGTCAACTTCGAGCACAAACCGTACGGGTTTGAGCCTCGGACAATTTCTCATCCAATGGATGTGTTGAGGTGGACCCCCCTCGTTTACGCCTATTCTGTACGGCGTTCGTTTGAACAAAGCGTGGGCGTTGAATCATCGTTTTGTTCGTAAAAACCTGTCGAAATAAAAAATTATGTTACCTTAAAAATAAAAAAAGAAACGACGTAACACAATGACTTCATCTTTCAGTCCGTTGCTTCCGCCTGCGCGTCAAGAACTTTTGAGCTACTACAAACAAGCACGAGCATCTTTTTGGGTCGAAGACGAAGTGCCCTACACCGCGGACGTTCCCGATTGGGACCGTATGTCTTCTCAGGAGCGACATTTTATGGAGCTGGTCTTAGGTTTCTTCGCCGTGAGCGACCGCATTGTGCTTGCGAATCTGATCCGGAACTTCATCCAAGAGATCACGATTCCCGAAGCGCAACTCTTCTACAATTTTCAGGCAGCCGTAGAAGATATTCATAGTCTGACGTACACAAATCACCTGCTCGCACTCGTGAAAGACCCCACACGAATCGAACAACTCCTGAACGCGATTGAACACTTCGACTCGATTCGGAAGAAGTCGGAATGGGCTGAAAAGTGGATGGACCGATCCCGTCCGATTGAACAGCGACTCATCGCGTTTGCCGTTGTCGAAGCTGTGTACTTCTCCGCATCGTTTTGCTCGATTTTCTGGTTCAAGGAACAGAACAAGCTCGTTAAGGGTGTAGGTTATTCGAACGAGTTTATTGCGCGGGACGAAGGACTGCACGCGGCATTCGCGTGCGCGTTGTACAAGAACTGCTTCCAGCGCGTCCCGTCGGAGACCATCCGTGAAATGATTATGGATGCTGTGGACGTTGAGTGCGAGTTCGTCGACGAAGCCCTTCCGTCTGGGTTTGTGGGTATGAATGCGGACCTCATGAAGCAGTACGTGAAGTATGTCGCGGACCGCTTATTCTTCCAGCTCGGCTGTACCGAACCAATCTGGGGTGTTTCCAACCCCTTTGTGTTTATGGAGCGACTGAGTTTGATTGGTAAGGACAACTTTTTCGAGAAGAAGGTGTCAAACTACGGAAAGGTGACCCAATCGATCTCACATGAAGAGCTTGCCGAGGCACTGGTTGATTTTTGATTTGATGAGTGATGAATACAACGAATGTCAAAAAAAGCTCGAGGCGAGAATCGAACTCGCGACCTTCGCATTACAAGTGCGACGCATTAACCACTGTGCTACACGAGCGACAACACATACACGAAACGACCTGCCCGTACATACGTATAGAGAGCACCAACACAATATCCGGAGATCAACGGCATTATAGTGTGCGTATAAACTTGATTGGGTTCGGGTTTTGTTCAAACACCCGAACCCATGCATGCCCGAATCGTTTCTTCTTCAGAATTGTAGAAATCATGTCCATGCACGCACTTGGATTTTCGTCGAATACTGCAAACAGAATTTCGGATGCTCGACGGCTTCCTCGCGTGATCTCATACAACAACGCATTGCCTTCGCACGGCGTCATCCTGCTTCTTTTTTATTTACTTCTATGACTTTCCATTTTTTTATACAGATCCTTGCGTGTTTATGTCCACACCCGTAATCGCATTTAACAAAGCCACCGTGCGGGTCATCAACGTATTCAATGACGCCACCGACGCCTGCAAAGAAGCTATGTCGTTCTGAATTTGTGTCAAGTCTGCCGAGAAACCACTCGTCAGGTTTACAGACGTGCCCAACGTCGTCACACCATAAATGTTGCCATCCGACCCGGGAACGATCGCACACCCGTTCTTCAAGTTGATCCGCTCAATCGCAGACAACACGGGGGGGATGGGCGTCTTCACTGGGAACTTGGAGAAGTACTGCTGCGTGCTCATCTTTTTGTTTTCCTTTTTTTGATTAATCACGCCTGTGACTTTTTTTTTGCTTCTTTACGGACGCTCGTCCGGGTCACGAATATTTTTTTTATAAACAACCGCTCCCCCAATCAACACACATTCTCACCACGTAAATCCAAAACATGGCGACGTTAAGTCTCGTGCCAACCACTTGGCCGAAAATCTCGGAGCTTGTTCAGGCAATTACAAGTTCTAAATGCCTCGACGTCAAACAAGTCTTTATCGGCGCGCAAGTCGTTCAAGCACAGTCGTCCGACGTGCACGAATTTTTCCACGACAAACTAGCAACCTTAAAAGTTGACGGCGAGCGGCACGTACTTATCCTCTATATTGACGGGCCGCAAAAAGATGTCCGCATCTTTGCCATGCGCAGGAACGGGCAAGTGCTCGAGGCGCCCCTTGGGACTGCATCTCTCCGTCCCAGTTCGCCTCTCGCAACGAAAACGCACGGCTTCTTTACTATCCTCGACTGTGAATTTCTCGCAAGCGAAGGAAAGTGGCTCGCTTTTGATTGCATCATCTTCCGTGCCTTCCCCCAAACGGTCAAGCAAGACTTCTCCGCGCGGTACGAACTCATCCGGAAAACCCTGAACGAAGACTTCGACTGCCCGAACGTGCTCATGAAACCTTATTTCGAGGTGCGCACGGGCTCGCCCGAGTTCACACGTTTTGTGCACCAGAGCACGGAGGCGCAGCTCGGGTTTTCTGTCGACCACGACGGGCTCGTCTTTCAACCGAAACGGGGACCGTACCCTGTTGGCGCGAACATGAACCTGCCTCAAGGACGCGGTCTTAAGTGGAAGCCCGCGTGCACGCTCGACCTCGTACCGAGGATGATCACCCCGAAAGAGGTGATCCAGATACACGAGCGCATTTATGGCCCCGTGCAAGTCCACCGCGAGGTGTACATCCGTCCACTCACCACGCTCGGGTTGGTTCACACGCCCTTGTACCTCTGGGACTCGTTTGCTCAAAGCCGCCCGGGCGACTTTCGCCTCCCACGGCCGTTGTTCAAACTCGATTGCGTGTCCGACTTCTCCACCGGAATCAACGCGCAGTTCACGACCCTCGCCCTAAAATACCGTTCGATTGCGGACCTGCCCGTTTGTGTTCACGTGGACAAGACGAAGTTCGAGTCGCCTGTCGTGGAGTTTGAGATTCAAACGGGCGCGGACGGAACGCTCGTGCCCGTCGCAAAGGTCGAGCGGTCTGACAAGGCTACCTACCAGGCCAACAAGGCCCGCACGGTCGCAGGAGTTCTCTGGCAGGCAGACGAGAACCGTACCAAAAAACTCACGATTGACGACTACGTCGCCGACCCCACACGGGCTCCTGCCAAGATGGTCTTGTCCAAGCCCACGCACGTCCACCCGGTCGACAACCCCGAACTTCTGATCGGCCTGGACGAGTTTATCATGGGCCTCGACTTCACCGGACACGCCGAGCACGAATTTAAAGTCGTGCAGACCAAACGACCCCGTGCGGGAAACATCTTCCCCGCGACGCTTGAACAAGATTTCACGAGCGCCTCTTTCGTGGACGTCCTGCACTTCGACCGAGTCGTGCAAGGACTCTGTCGGCGTTTTCAGAAAACCGAACCCCCGGTTGTCACGACCATCGACTTTCTGCTCGAAGGAGGCTTGCGGTTGTCCGCGCAAGAACGAACGATCGTCACCAAGTCCGGACAAAACCTGTCGTTCTACGAGACAGACGGCTTCATCGCCACGCGGAAGACGCACGAGAATTCGGTGGTTGTGCACGACCCCGAATTGCTCCGTAATTCCGGTTATTGCTACCGCATGGACACCCGCAAGGAGACGCCCGAACTGTTCGTTGACCACACGTTCCTGCCCGAAAACTCGACCTACATGGACTTCCTGTCGGCACTGAAGGAATCGATGAACCAAAATCAGCGCAAACGCAAAGGAGCTGCTGCCTCGAACACGTTCAACCCCGACGCCTTTAAGGGGTACCGCCTCGTCGACCGTCAAGACTTCGCGAAGGAGGTGGACCGCGAAGTTGACACCTCTCGGCTCCGCCGGGTTTCGACCGAGCCCGTACGGGTGGGTGAAGTCCTGCAGGTTGAGTACCGCGGACGCGCTGGTCAGTTCCACATGGCGAAAGTGACGCGCGTCGACCCCACTGGAACCAAGGTCGACGTCGAGTACGAATACGCTGTCAAGTCGCTTACGAACTACGTGTCGACAAAGCACATTCCTCTCGTCGTCGACCCAGAGGGTGTACGACCAGGGACGCTCGGCCTGCGCGTCAAGAAGCGCCAGACGTTTGACTTTCCTGGATTCAAGGTCGACATGACCCAAACGGGATTCGTGCAGGACTTCCGTTCGTCCGAACGCATCCGCTTGCACCACCTGCCCCAGCGTGCAAAGAAACGCGAAATCGAAATCGAGCTGCGCAGCTCGATTCAGCGCAACCCAGAGTTCCGAGAACAACTCAAGGATGTGCTCGTCGAAATCTTCGCGTCCATGCAGCTCGACGAGAATAAGTTCCTCTTCGAACGTGTTATCGAGAACCCCCCGACGCCCGCCCTCCAGGAAGCGCTGGATGCCTATTCGACGCAGTGCGGCGCGGGAGGCACGCAAGGCATCGATCCCGTGTTCGTGCGGGCTGCTTCTGGGTTCGCGCGCATCATGCCGGAAGCAGACTTCTACTCCACCCTCGACGCCGCCGCAGACGCTGCTCTCGGGCCCGTCCTGCCGATTGCGGACCCAGCGTCGTTTGTCACGCCCGTGCTCAACCTGGCCTCTCTCGGTCCGTACGTCGACACGTCCACGGCACGTGACTACATCAAACGGCGCGTGTGGAAATCCGTCATGGCTGCCGGAGAAGAGGGAGAGATGCATGGCCTCATGCGTGGATTGTTCAACCTCGCATTCAACCCCGGATGGAAAGACTTGAACTTTTGGGCCGTTATTACGCAACGCTTGCGCATGGACGTGCTCGATCGCGTCGACGTAGAACCCTTGAACGCACTCGTTGGGTATCTGCGCGGCACAGAGCCTCTCCCTGAAGAATCGCCTTTCTTAAAGGCCGGGTACGCGTTCGGAGACGCGGTCGGACGCCACGTCTTCGTGAACCAAGGCACTCGTGCATGGTGGGACCCAGAGGAAGCCGCACTTGCGTGGAACGATCTTTTGGACTATGCAAACCGATACGCACTCGAACTTACGCGCGACATTTCGTACATGCAGTGGATCGAGCTCGCGGGCGGAGAAGAAGACGATGCACTGAATTGCGCCGAGGCCACACGCGCTCTCGCGAAGTTGGCTGTTCTCGTGGGGGCAGTGAAGATCGTGCGAGACTCGTTCGAACAGACCGAAGTGCCACCCGACCTGATTACGTTTTCCCTTGTTGACTTGATGTCCATTCCCGAACGGCGCGTGTACCTGCAGGCGTACAAGCCGTTCGTGTTCACAAGCCTTGAAGGGGTAAAGACGACTGTTGCGTTTTGATTTCGTTTGTACATAAAAAACATGTTTTTGCGAGTTTTTGTGCTGTTGGTTGTGAGTGTTTTTGCGGTTGTGGTTCACCGACTCTTTTTTCCACAACGACAAAGGAAACTCGAACGGAGAAACATTCGTCGCGAAATTCTTCAAGACATGCCTATACGGGAATTCAATCGCGCACTCAAAAAAGCCTACGAGAAACACAAAGGCAATCCAGTCGCGTTTGTCAAGGAAGTGCCCTATGTCTGTGATAATTACGAATCGTTTGACATGGAACGGATGTGTGGTTTCGCAAACGGGACATACGACATCAAGAAAAGCATGTTCGCTTCGTACCTTGTCAAGGTGGAACGGGACGTGTAAAAATACGGGCGGTCGTGGCGGACACTCCATGTTTGCTTTCCGATTTGTGAGAGACCTAATCTTGCTCTTTCATCAACGTGCGAATATCCAAATGCAACCGCGCAAACTCTTTCAACGCCCTTTCGATATTACACAATTTCGACGTGCATCTCCGTCTCCCGCACCGGTTCATCACGCAACTGTACCATCTGCTCCGACCGCATCGTCCCCGCCACCACCGGCGGACGAAGAGAACGACGAAACTTTGAAATGTTTCGACAAATCTCCACCCGATTTGGCGGCTGGTGTCCAGAAACCCGTCCCCAGTCCACCGCGGCCCTTGCAGTTCACAAACCCACTGCCGTCCACCCAAACGGAGCGGGAAGGTGGAGGTGACGAGGAGGACGGGGCTGGCAAGAAACGCAAGAAGCACAAAAAGGAAAAAAAGCAACGCAAGCATGACGGCACGTACGACTTTGACGACGATCCTTTAATGATTCTTTGCTCGGCCGCGATGTCATCGACTTTACCCCCTGTACCCCCCGTACCAGCCCCCGTTGTGGCCGAACCTGCCATAGTCGGACCAACGACAACGACCAAAAGGCCGTATGACCAGGCTTTTAACCCGGACTTTGAAACCTACATGGCTGGCCAGGCGGAGACGGTCAATGAAGCGGTGAAACAGCGTCACGCCACGGATGTGGCTGCTGTATCGGCTTCGATCGGTGGAAAATCGATGGGCGACCGAAAATACGGGTGCTTGTTTTGCGGCGGCATTCATCAACTCGAGTCGGTCGAAAAAGGAAACGACCCCCCTTGTCTTCGCACTGGCGCGTTCGCGAAATTTATCCAAGACTTCCTGTTCCGCTACGACATCGCCCCGGACCAAGAATGGCGTCGCATGTTTATGTTCAAAACTCCCGGATTTCGTCGTGCCATGGCTGACCGTTTCGCAACCATCGTTTCACACGAACCTGCCGATGCGGAGTGGACGTCTTTCATGCACAGACGTGCCTGGGAGACGCGTACGGCCTCGTACAAGTCCAACGCCGGGATCGCGCGGGACCTGTTTCAACAACAGCGTGTCCAAGAGTTTATTTACTTCAATTCGTCCGGATCTTCGTCACCTCGTCCTGGCAGTGCACTCATGTTCGGCCCCGGCCCTATCGCCGCGTCTCCGGTGAATCTCGAACCTCCCCCTCTACCGGCGTTTAACCCGTTTTGGATAAGCGGCCCCTTACCCCCCACGGCTTCTTCGTCGTCCACGTACCATGCGTGAATTATATTAGTATACTTTCGTGTGTATATACAAAAATAATCAATTACAAAAATGGACCGAATCGTTTCGATCGAGGGTGGAATGAACATCACCATCTCTACTTTCCCGCACCAAGTCGAACTGAACCGAATGCGGCGCCGAATCGCTTCGCACCGAGACGTCCATTCCTTCTTTCGAGCCGTGGGAGACATTGTGGAAAATTTTGACGATCTTCGTGCACGCTACACACAGTACCAAGATTTCTGGTTTCAACTGAAGACATGCATCGAAAACGACATTCGTGACCGAATTCACTTGTTCTCGGAGATCTTTCAACCCGATCACACTCTTCCAATTCTACAGAATGGGTTCTTGAGCGGGCTGGACGCAAATGCAGCAAACTTTCTGTCTGTTTCCTTTCGAGAGAACCGCCGCCAGTTTACGCTTCGGAACACACACATGACGCAATGCTTGTTGGACAATCCGTTCTACATCCATGCCAGTGACAACCTGAAAAAAGAAATCGCCGACTTCTTGTACTGCACAATCGTCTTTCCTAAACCTGGCGGACTCATCATCTCCTTCCAACGCCCACACGTCTCACACCTACCCGAAGGATTTCATCCCGGACACCAGGTCGTACTATTCGATGACGAATACGAAGACAACTTCCCACACGTGGTCCCCATCGTGCCGTTTGTGCACTACGGTGGCTCCTATCGTGTATTGGACGCAACCGAGTATCATATGGCTCTTCCGTTCCTCATGCCCGAAAGCGATACGATCCCACGCATCCCGCTTGCAACAGACGATCATATCACATCCGCCTTACACGATCACGACGCACTCTTCCGCTTGACCATGACACCACTCCCAGAACGCGACGGGGACTTAAACAACCAGACTGAAAATCTCATCCAGAGAATCTACGAAATTTTGTGTCAAGGACAGGAAAGAATCACTGTCTCGGACGCCTTCCGGGGGTTTGTGGCACGGAGGCCTCGTCACTAATTGCTACACAAAACGGATCTGCCCCGGAAAATTTGCACGGATTTTTCGCTTCGCCCCCTCCAACGATGGCGCGCTCCAAAGAAGCCACCGACTCCAAAAACCCGCTGTGTAAATCCCGTCGATGCCCCAACGCTCGCGCGACGACCGCACCTTCTCCAAATCGCCCGAATTGAACACCGCATGGTGCCGTGTCAAGTATCTCACCATCCGTTCGAAGTCGTGGTGTTTCGTGTAGTCGCTCGCGCCACGCTGACCGAAATCAACGACGCGTGTCCGTTCAGTCAAATGATTGAAAATTGTTGCGCGAAACTTTTTGGTTTCTTTTGGTGATCTCTGGATCCGTACGGAATATGTCATTTTATTTTTACGGATGCTCCTCGAAATAAATTTTAGAAATAATGTGGACACTGTCCAGTCTCTTCCTTTTCTTACAACAACACAACCCGACTGAAATGTTGAAAATACCACAAACGGTCATCGAACGAATTAAAGAGTTCGCGCCCGAACACCAAAGGCACTTCGTGAAGGTGCTCGACGCCGTCGTGTACTCGGACGGAAAGCCAAACAAGTGTGACGCCATCTCGCTCAGCACGTCCGTCGCCATCGAAGATGAACCGTTCCCGTACGTCGTCAGCCCCATGGACGAAGAGGCGTGGATATGGACGGACGGTATCCGCGCAAAAAAAGTCCTACATCGAGCAGATATCGATTTCGATTGCTGCGTAGACGAGCATGAAGCGCTGGTCGAAGCAATCGCTCAACACCCCACGCTGAAGTCACTTCATTTCAATCGAGAGGCGCGGTTTGTTCCCGAGGCCTTCGGACCTCTCTTTCGGCCCGTGAAAAACTTGCAAGAACTCGTTGTGAAACAACGAGCGATTGCTTCACCTATCTGCGAAGACCCGAACGTCATGGACAGGGTGTTTGCGCGGATGTTGAAGCAGTCCAGTGACACCCTTACCACCCTGCACCTCGCGCTCGAGGTTTGCAAACACGTGTGCACCACACTTCCCCGGGTGCACATCTTGGAGAACTTGTACATTGACCGGTTTCATCTCGAAACCATCCCCGACCTTGGCGGACTCCACCGACTCCACACGGTCTCCATCCGACACTGTACCGGGTTCCGCAAGCTCGTTCAGATGCTCCCGGCGACGTTAAAGTCTCTTCATCTCGAATGCTCGAATGAAATTGAGATGTACGAAGCCTTGTCCGAGTTCATATCCACGCACGGACAGCTCGAATCCTTTCGGATCTACACTCAATTTTTCAATCAAGAACTCTTTTTTGAAAAAATTGGCCCGGTGCTGAGTAGTACTCTTCACTTCTTCACACTGTACGGGCCAGAGAAACTCCGCTCGCTCGTAGTGCCAGGGTTCGAACGGGACGAGTACCGCTACACATCCCGCTACGCTGCCAAGATCAAGTTCTTCCGGCCCGAATTCTGCTGACCACAAAAAACTGTCTGCGCATCACAAGAAAAGAATGAAATACGTACCTGTTCTGTTTGGACTGGCTATGGCGATCGTAGACGTGTTTGTCCTCGGAGCAATCCGTGCGAAACACGAACACCCCCAGAATTTTTCGAAATGGGTCTTGCCGATTGCTTTTATCGTGTACGGGTTTCAATCGATTGTTTTCTACAAAAGTCTTGATTACGCAAATCTCGTCACCATGAACATGCTCTGGGATCTTTCGTCTGACATTTTCGTAAGTATTGCCGGTTTTTTCTTCTTTCGTGAAATTCTCACAAAATCACAGGTCGCCGGCATACTTCTTGGCATGGTGTCGATTTACCTACTCAGTCGCTGAAGGAACGGAAGCCGTGCGGAGAAAGTCCGCCAAACGGTCAAGATCCTTCCCACAATCCTTGTACTTCACCCAAAGCTCGCTCCCAACTAAAGACAGAGACACTAGCTTGTCCATAAAGTCCACGAACTCTCCGGGACATTTACGAAGAAGTTCGTTCACGACTGTGATAGCACCCGGGTTGCCTTGTGAAACCGTTAGCAAGACCGTATAAATAAACTCTTCCATTGACATCGTTTGTTTACAGTACTAGAAAATAAAAAAAAATGAGCAAGATCCAAACGGCTCTCGAACGTGAAACCGAACTGGAACCCGTCCGTGACCAAGGGTGGTTCTCCGCGTGCCCTTCGTTCGCCGAGCTCGGAGACGATTTCGTTCGCGCGGGTTTTACAGAGTCCGAGAACGACACCGTCTTGGTCGACATGCTGCGCCGCGCGATCCGCGCCTACGATCACGCGTACGCACACGAGAAAATACGTGTACTGCGAAACATTGTCATGGAGATGTACCAAAAAGACATGACTAGAAAAGAACTGATTGATTTTTGGCGCACGATTCACATGTAATATTTTTTTCTGACGAACGTGAATATAAAATCAATCAAATGAGCGTTTTCGTTGACGAAACGACCGACTTTCGTCTCGTACCGCTCGTACGTCGAGCATTCCTCACTCAAAACTTCGAAGTGTTGCAAGAAATAAAAGACAAGGTACACTTCTGGCCCGAAGGACCCGAATTCTTTAAAAACATCCCTGAAGATGAACACATGGTCTACTGGACAGAAAATCATCTTGCCGGGATTTTGACCACGGAATACCTCGTCGCACAACATTTCAACGAAAAACTTAATCACAACCGCCTTGAGCAATTTCTGGAGTCGAGACTGCGTTACGGCTCGTCCGAGTACCTTTCGGTCGCGTACCAAGCCTACACCATGGCTGGCATTTTGAACTTGGTCGATTTTTGTACGGACGAAAATATCAAACGCATGGCCACACAATTTTGCAATATTATCACTGAACAATACGCACACGTTATCAATCCATTCACCGGAAACGTCGCGTCTGCCGGAGGACGTATGTACGCGTACATGCGCCGTACAACTGACAAGCTGAAAATTTCACCTCTTTGCTACCTGCTTGTCGGACAACCTGAACGAATGAATCAATTCGATCCGAATAAGTTTACACTTGCCTACGCACTCCAAACAACCACCTACAAAGTCCCTGAAAGAATTATTGGTATCGTTCAAAAACGCCGTGAACCAGGAACGCACTACTCGAAACTTCGCCTCACGGCCCCATTCATTTCCGCAGACGAACCCATCTGGATCTTCTGGACCTACGGACAGTACACCGCCCGTCCGATCGAAGCCATACGGTTTATATACAACCACGGTCTGCACTACCACCACCACTTCCGCGCTGCCGTCTCAAAACTATTCGGTCTTGGTCGAGCGTCGGTTTTACTCTTGCAGATCATCATTATACTGTTCTATCCACTAATCTCGCTACTATTGTACATGTTCGGAACAGTGTCATGGCTCACCAATGTCGAACTCGAAACGGTCACGATGGTGCAAGATAAGTCCGTCGTTGTCATCACGGCAGCCGTTCCCAAAAACACACGCGGCCGGCCGGCCGCGCAACAATTTCCTGCACAAATCCTTGTGAATGATATAACGGTTTACACGAACTTTGGTAAAATCCTATCGGGTGTCAAAAAGGAAATGTCCGGCATGAGCATGATGCCAGATGTCGACCTCGCAGCGGATCATGACACGTCTATTTTGCACATTAAGTTCGCGTCCTATAACCCCGTATTCGCTCTGAGATCGCGTAGTGACGCACTCGAAGTAAACGGACTCGAAGAAGCCCGAACGAAGTACCCGGAGTGGACGATTACGGTTGCCGAACAGTCTCCAAAAGAAATCAAACTGATTGTTCGGAAGACGAACGTAGATGTTTAAAAAACGAGTCAAATGCAACAAGCAACAAAACATAAATGCGATAGCAAAGATGTTTTTGATTGGGAACTCATGTGGTGTGACGAATACACAAACGACTTCATTCTGAGATGTCGTTCGTGCAGCGGAATGTGGAAAACGAAAGTGACATTCCACTGCCCTGGATGTAAAGGGAGGCACACGCACTTCATCGCCGACCAAGGCTGCCTTTACTGCCCCGAGCGACCCGACCGGTTTTGTTTCTTGAGAAAAGACGTGTCCGGGACACAGATCGAGACGACGCGCGTTTCTTCCTTTGAAAGGGAGGAAGGTTATGTTCTCCCCGAATCTTCTGTTTTAACCTGGATTTTCGCACGAGATCACGCGGATCCACTTCACTCGCAGTGAGTGGCGTGCGAGAGTTCACACGAACCGTCGGACGAAATACCGGGTAACTTGTTTTTGTTTTGTGCGGATTCACGTCTTGCCATTTCTCGCGAAACCAACGTTCTAAGTTTTTAGGATGATTGTCGTCCGCGTAACGCCCTCCTAAGTGTTTGTACAGTTTCACAATGGCTCCCGAACGAAACGCAGACGGCTTCTTGTAAACACGGTCCACCGCTCGGCGAGCTCGCTCGTACAAGTCCAGATCCAACGGACGCGGCATTTTTCCTTTTTCTCTTTGTACACAAATATAAAAAATTTCAACCGAAATGAAATCCGAAAGAATTGGCTCCAAGCAAAAAACAACTCTCCGAGAAACATTCCAGTTCAAAAATGACGAACAGGTTTACGCACGTGTCGCACGTGTTTTAGGTCATGAACTTTTTGAGTGTGAATGCGACGACGGTCTGACACGAAATTGTCGAATTCGAGGAAATATGCGAAACCGCGTTTTTGTAAACGAAGGAGACATCGTTCTAGTTGATCTGCTGATCGGACTTAGCGGATGCGAATGTAAAGGAATAATTTCAACACGTTACTCGGACGAGTTCGTGCGGGAACTCATCACGCACGATCAAATCGCTATGGATTTTGTGAATAAAAACTCAGATCCATCCGAACCGGCCGCGTCACACCCGGCAAGCGGTTTTGAGTTCGTTTGAAATATATTTTGTGTCACGCTCAAAAAATAAAAAGACTTATAAAAACTCGTACATCCAACCATGAGTATTAGACTTAGCCAAGTACGGTATGACATCAATACCGTATCGGCCACAACCTGGCAAACTTTGTCTGCACTTTCATACAGTATTATTACAACCGGTGGAGATGGAAGTGCTGCAGTCTCAGTTCTATCGTACAATACCCGTTTGAGTTTGAACGCGCTCGATACCGCGTCCGCTCAACATTGGACTGCCGTTCTGAGCCTGAGTGGAGCGCTTTCCACCGTTTCGCAAACGCACTGGAATAACGTTTCGGACTTATCGTTCAACACCCGTTTGAGTTTGAACGCGCTCGATACCGCGTCCGCTCAGCACTGGACGGCTCTGAACAGTTTGTCCGGCGCTCTTTCCACCGTTTCACAGACGCACTGGAACAACGTTTCGGACCTGTCGTACAACACCCGTTTGAGTTTGAACGCTCTCGATACCGCGTCCGCTCAACATTGGACGGCCCTAAATAGTTTGTCCGGTGCTCTTTCTACCGTTTCGCAAACGCACTGGAATAACGTTTCGGACCTGTCGTACAACACCCGTTTGAGTTTGAACGCTCTCGATACCGCGTCCGCTCAACACTGGACCGCTTTGAACAGTTTGTCTGGGGCATTATCGACCGTTTCGCAAACGCACTGGAATAACGTTTCGGACCTGTCGTACAACACCCGTTTGAGTTTGAACGTGCTCGATACCGCGTCCGCTCAGCATTGGACGGCCCTAAACAGTTTGTCCGGTGCTCTTTCTACCGTTTCGCAGACGCACTGGAACAACGTTTCGGACCTGTCGTACAACACCCGTTTGAGTTTGAACGCGCTTGACACCGCGTCAGCACAGCACTGGACCGCTCTGAACAGTTTGTCCGGCGCCCTTTCCACCGTATCGCAAACGCACTGGTCGTACGTGACTGATCTTTCGAACAACACCCGTTTGAGTTTGAACGCGCTTGACAGTGCATCGACAGAACACTGGTCTGCGATTTCAACTTTACAGTTTGCAGTGAGTGTCGACGGTTCAAACAATATGTATTTTGCGCAAAATGCGGGCTCGAATATCTACATTGGTGGACCGAACCTTAGTGGTACAGGGCAGACTATTGTTATTGGAACTGCGCTTGATACTGTCATTATTTCTGGAACGATTGCAAATGTAAATACCACAAATGTATATGTATCAGATTCGCTGATAACACTAAACCGCGGAGGTCTTGTTGGGACGGGTGCTGGTATTGAAGTAGAAGTAAATGGCACACAAAATGCTGCGCAGATTACATTAACAGCCGCTGGCGAATGGCAAGCAAAAAATATCGGAGGCGTTGTTTTCAACTTTTCAACAATTTCCAACGACACGTATGTTATGTCTGCTGCTCACTGGACGGCTCTGAACAGTTTGTCCGGAGCCCTTTCCACTGTTTCGCAAACGCATTGGAACAACGTTTCGGACTTGTCTTACAACACCCGATTGAGTTTGGACGATCTTGCTGTCAATGTCTCGCAACAACTATGGTCAAACATTTCGGACCTTTCGTACAACACCCGTTTGAGTTTGGACTTGTTGAGCACCGCGTCCGCACAGCACTGGACCGCTCTGAACAGTTTGTCCGGAGCCCTTTCCACCGTTTCGCAAACGCATTGGAACAACGTTTCGGACTTGTCTTACAACACCCGATTGAGTTTGGACGATCTTGCTGTCAATGTCTCGCAACAACTATGGTCAAACATTTCGGACCTTTCGT